>Ga0213840_1000121_pt1 | contig 198093 bp, 146 predicted proteins | sample SWPATP22_FD_160132 | JGI IMG/M metagenome (GOLD analysis project Ga0213840, IMG submission 160132) | Coastal seawater microbial communities from Marineland, Florida, United States - SWPA TP2 #2 | ecosystem: Environmental > Aquatic > Marine > Coastal | place: USA: Florida | collected 2016-08-14 | reverse complement strand
TTGGCAAAATCAGCATTTTTGCATGTCCCCTTTTCAGGCTGACATCCAAAAATTAAACCCACCCTGGGCCGAGCATCTAATTTTTATGCTCACTAGGGCAGCATAAAAAACCTAAAGTCCAGCTAAGGCCAATAATGTAACCGAGACCGAAGCTAAGGCTAGCAGAAGGTAAATCATTATTGCGAGCATGTGATAAAGATAGTCTTGGTTCAGGCCCAGTATATAATTGCAGTTTTTCTCCAATCGTAATTCGTTTTTCCCAACCAAAAGCAAGAAAGATACTTGCCGAGGTATTAACTGTAGTTGGTAAATTATTGATATTTGCCTCTACAATTCCCATTCGTACCCTAAAGATAGATTGGTCGTTGGTCACCTTCTTATAAACTCCTTGAAAACTATGCATGTTGCTGGTCAACAAACCAAATTCAGTTTGTGCAAATAGGAAAACGGGGAGAAGCCAGAGGAGGCTTATACAAATGCTTTTTTTGAGAAAGGTCTGGAAGCGCGCCATGTTGAATTAGGGTTTTAATGATCAACCTAATCCAATGTACAACAGGCTAAGATCAGCTTACGCCTACCTTAACCTTATTAACCTTCCCTTGGGCATTACATTTGCCTAAGGGAAGATGAAATAGTCGCTAATATGTGGTTGCTGGCTTGATTTAAGCCGTTTGGCCACCATCAATGGCCAAGCTCTGACCAGTGACAAAGCTGGATTTATCATCACACAACCAGAAGATGGCATTGACGATATCCTCAACTTGCCCGAAACGACGCATGGGGATGGTTTTAACCAACTTGTCTGCCAACTCTTTTTGCTCGCCCACTAATGCTTCCACCATAGGTGTTTCTGTAAAAACAGGGCAAACTGCATTGACACGAATACCATAGCGCGCATACTCTAAGGCAGCAGTCTTGGTCATGCCAATAACTGCATGCTTGCTAGCAGTGTAGGCAATAGTCATGGGCAAGGCACGCATTCCTGCAATAGAGGAAACATTGACGACACAACCTGAGCCTTGTTTACTCATAACCTTCAATTCTTCTCTCATGCAATAGAATACACCTGTCTGGTTCACTCCAATCACCTGATCCCATTCCGCCAATTCATAACTAGAAGTCGGTACGCGGCTTCCGCCAATTCCAGCATTATTGAGGGCTATATCCAATCGGCCGTAGGTGGAAACTGTTTCATCTACCAATTCCACAACGGCGCGATAACTAGTTACATTACACCTTCGAAAAAAAGCTGTCCCGCCAGCTTGCTTAATTTGTGCTACCGTTGCTTTGCCGCCATCTTCATTCACATCCGAAACTACAACTTTGGCTCCAGCCTCTGCAAAGGCCAGCGCTGCCGCACGTCCTATTCCGGAACCTGCTCCGGTGATTAACGCAACTTTATCCTTGAATCTCATTCTAATAATTTTAACTAATCTGTATCACTATTTTTCCTTTTACCTTTCTATCCATCATATCCTGAAGGGCTTGCGGCACCTCCGCCAAAGGATAGATCTTGTCGATATGTGGCTTAATGGTTCCTGCTAGATACCACTGTATCAATTGCTGTGTATTGGCCAGATTATCGGCAGGAAACTTCATGGCGAAATTTCCCCAAAAGACGCCAACGATTTGGCAGCCTTTCAACAAAGGCAAATTCAGGGGGATACGCGGAATATCTCCAGCCGCAAAGCCCACTACCAGGAATCGCCCTTCCCAGGCCATGCCTCGTAAGGCCGCCTCTGTATAGTCACCGCCTACTGGATCATAAACCACATCTACACCCTTCCCTGCAGTCAAATCCTTTATTCGTTGTCGAAGGTCTTCCTTGCTATAATTAATCACCTCATCTGCTCCATATTTTTGACAAAGTGCTAATTTCTCATCTGTCGAGGCAGCAGCAATTACTTTAGCTCCCATAAGCTTTCCCAACTCCACAGCGGTTAGTCCTACCCCACCGGCAGCACCCAAGACCAATAAGGTTTCACCAGCTTGCAGCTTCGCTCTATCTTTCAGGGCGTGATAGGAAGTACCATAAGCCATCATGAAAGAAGCAGCCATGGAGTAATCCATTCCTGGCAACTTGGGAAAACATAGCTTTTCCGATGCGGCCACCTCCTCAGCATATCCCCCCCAAGGGATCATACCAAAAATCTCATCTCCCACTTTGAAGCGGGTTGCTCCTTCTCCCACCGCCTTCACCACTCCTGCAATATCACTCCCTGGTGAAAAAGGCATTGGTGGCTTGAATTGATATTTACCTTGAATAATTAGGGTGTCCGGAAAATTGACTCCGCAAGCCTTAATTTCCACCAAGATCTCTCCTTTTTTGGGCGTTGGTGAAGGGACCTCTTCTAAGGAGAGCGTCTGCGGTAGGCCATATTCTTTACATAATATTGCTTTCATAATTTCTTTTTAATCAGCATATAGATTTGCGATATCCTTAGCGAATTTCTTACGAATGACCCTCCGCTTTAATTTCATCGTCGGTGTCAATTCGGCCTCCGCACCATCCGGATGCACCGGCAGCCATTCACTAGCAATCAGCTTAAATTTCTTTATTTGTTCGATATGACTAAAATTCGGATTGATTTGATGAACAAGGCTTTGGTAATAGTCAATCACCTTCGGATGCTCAATCATTTGATGCAAATCAGTCCAGGTGATTTGCTCACGTTCACACCAATTCTGCAAGGCCTCACTGGCGGGTACGATTAGGGCAGATACAAATTTCTTTTGCTCCCCTACTACCATCATCTGTTCTATTAGAAATTCTTCCTTGAATCTGTTTTCGATGGGAGCTGGAGCAACATATTTGCCTCCTGAAGTCTTCAAGAGTTCTTTCTTTCGATCAGTGATCTTCAAAAAGTCTTCTCCGGAAGGCCCTTGGATAAACTTACCGATATCCCCAGTTCTAAACCAGCGGACACCATCCATTTCTTTAAATACTTCAGCCGTCTTCTCTGGTTTATTATAATACCCCATCATCACGTTAGGGCCGTTAGCCAGAATCTCTCCCTCTCCAGCTCGATAATCGCCCTCCGTATCATCAATAACGACTTGGATACCAGGTAAAATTGGGCCAACACAACCTATTTTCGCTCCTCCTTCACGGAAACGACCAAAACATAGGCCTGGTGAAGTCTCAGTTAGTCCATAACCTTCTCTAATCGGAATACCAGCAGCCGAAAACACTCTGGCAATTTTTGGCGGCAGGGGCGCTGCTCCGGACAATACCCCCTTGATATTCCCGCCTAAAGCTTCACGCCACTTACTAAAAACCAACTTATCGGCTAAGTTTCTTTGGACCGAAGCAAGTCCAGTGTATTTCTTGTCGTAATCAAAATCATCCGTAAGACTCAAAGCCCAAAAGAAAATCCGCCGTTTCATCCCAGTTAAACTATCCCCGGTGGAATATATCTTTTCGTAGACCTTTTCTAGTAAGCGTGGTACCGTATTGAAAAAATGTGGCTTAACTGCCTGAATGTCACCTTCGGGCCCTCCCAAGTTATCTACCCCGGTATAATAAACTTGGATACCGGCATAGGTCTGAAGATAAGTTGCCGTTCTTTCAAATATATGGCACAGTGGTAGAAAACTCAATACACGATCTCCTGTAGTGTAAGGAATATCTGATATGGCACTTAGCGTATTGCTCACGATATTTCGATGCGAAAGCATGACGCCCTTGGGTTTTCCTGTTGTCCCAGAGGTATAAATCAACGTGGCCAGCTCTTCCGGGTCTACAGCTGTTTTTAATTTCTCTACTTCCTCTATTCCTTCTTCAGAAAAAACATCCTTCCAGAATGGTTTTTCTGCATCTTCGTCAAAGGTATATACGTCGACTAAACTAGGAACTTCAGGTTGAGCGGCACGCACCTTTTCATACAGGTCACCTATCCCAACAAAAGCATATTTCACTTCAGCATCATTGAATATATATTCATAGTCAGCGGGACTAATGGTTGGGTAGACAGGTACATTGATCGCCCCAATTTGGGAGATCCCAATATCCAAAAAGACCCATTCTGGTCTATTTTTATAGATGGCAGTTGCAATCTTATCGCCAGGCTTTACACCTAGTTTTAGTAAGCCGCAGCTCACCTTATTTCCTATGCTAATAGCATCATCGGTACTATAGCTTACCCATTGTCCATCCTCACCTCTGGCATTGTAGGCTTTGTTCTGAGGATGCTTTGCTTTTTGATAATAAATAAAATCAAATAATCTCGTCGGTTCCATGTTACGTTGAAAGCTTTACTATGGTTTGAATTGACAGCCAATCGCTCAATTGCAAGTCCTGCCATATTTTACGGCGCGAAAGATATCTAAATCAAATTGATTTTTGGCAGTTTTCACAAAAGGGATTCTGAAAATTTCATCATTAATGAATTTGTCCAAATTTTCAACTATCACCCATAGAAAAAGGCAGCCCAGGTGTCTCCAATGGAGACCACCCCAACTGCCTCTATCTATTAATTCGTAGGGGCTTAACCTTAGTAATCCACCTACCTTTTTATCATCAAAAATGGTCTATAACATACTGAGAATTAAGCAATCAACTCTTTTTCCTTTAAGATCGTCAGCATTTCTGTACTCATCAGGATATCTGCCATACCCGTTGTTCTCGTCAATTCGTACTTGAAAAAGAACTTCATGGTGTGAATATTACTTTCATAGAACTCTGGTGTGTAGTTCCCTTGTCCAGTGATTAGTGCCTGCTTAGCTACCGTGGCCAATTTCAACCATTGCCAAGCGATGACCAGTGTCCCCATAAACTCCATAAAAATGGTAGCATCTGCCAAGAACTCTTGATACTCTCCATTCATTGCATATCCCAACAAATGGGTCAACACCTTCTGACTCAATTGCATCTTATCTCCCAACGCTTTGGCGTAAGGTTTCAATTCATCGTAGGTCATAGCAGCTTCAATTGCCTCTTGCATTTCTGCTACCAGCAATTGCAAAGCACGACCATTATTCATGGTGATCTTTCTTCCTAATAGATCCAGAGATTGAATTCCTGTGGTTCCTTCATACAAAGAGAAAATGCGAATATCTCGGTAATATTGCTGCAACACAAAGTCTGTACAAAAGCCGTATCCACCAAGGATTTGTACCCCATTATCAATGGATTCTCGACCTTTTTCGGACGGATAGGTCTTAGTTATTGGGGTAAGTAATTCCAACAATAAGTGATACTTTTCTTTCTCTTCACCTTCTGTTACACGAGATAGATCATGATACATAGCCGATTGTAACGTCAAACACAATGCCCCTTCATAAATGGCCTTCTGCTTTAGCAGCATACGACGAACATCTGGGTGATTAATGATTAGGGTCGGCTCGGCATTGATATTCTTTCTACCATTGTTCTCAATCTTCCGACCTTGTGGACGTTCATTGGCATATTGCAGGGAAGCATGATAGGCTGCACATGCAATAGCAACACCGCCTCTACCTACTCCAATTCTCGCCTCATTCATCATCTTAAACATATAGGTCAAGCCCCTATGCTCTTCTCCTACCAGCCATGCGGTACAATCGTCTTGTTCTCCAAACACCAAATGGGTTGTACAATATCCTTTCTGCCCCATCTTCTGAAAATCACCCGCGGTTTGAACATCGTTAGCTTCCAAGCCACTTTCTGTAATTCTACGCTTAGGAACTACAAATAGAGAAATCCCCTTTGTACCCGCAGGAGCACCCTCAATTCTAGCTAAGAGTAAGTGAACAATATTTTCGCAGTATTCGTGATCTCCACCGGAAATAAAGATTTTTTGACCCTTGATCTTATAGGTTCCATCCTCCTGTGGATAAGCCGTCGTAGTTATATCTGATAGAGAACTTCCCGCCTGCGGTTCAGTCAAACACATCGTTCCGCCCCATTTTCCTTCAAACATTTTTGGCGTGTAGGTGTCTTTTAATTCCTGGTTTCCATAAGCAAGAATTAGGCCTGCTGCTCCTGTAGTCAATCCCAAATAACCTGGCAAATGATTGTTCGCCGCCTCCATGATGAAGTTAGCAGCTTGAAAGGCCAAACCCGGAATCTGCATTCCCCCTTTGTCATAATCGAATACACCACCAATCATTCCCATTTCTCCTCCTTTTTCCATCACCGTCTTCACCTGCGGATGCACGATGATCTTGCCATCCTTATAGTGTGCTGGCTGCTCATCCATTTCTCGGAAACAACTGAACAATTCTTGATCAGAGAAATCCTTAATAGAGTCCAGGAAAATATTAATTGACTCCTTATCAAAATCTTGATAGTGCTCGTAGCCTAGCAACTCTTCTAGCTTTAGCACATCGAAGAGTTGAAAGCGAAGCGTATCCATATTCATGTACTTTTCCATAATTCTGTATTTCTTTTGTAATTAGAACACGTTCTATTTTCCAGCTAAATTAGAGAAAAAAAATAATTCTTCAAAAAACTAGAACATGTTCTAAATAAAAAGTAATATTAGGCTGAAAATTATTGGGCATGAAGCGTAAGATGCACGAAAAGGAAGTCAGGAAAAAAATTATCAAAACAGCCAGGCAGCTGTTCCTTGAGCAAGGTTTCCATCAGACTACCATCCGACAGATTACCCAGAAATCGAAAATCAGCACCGGAACTCTTTATCACTTCTACCAAGATAAAGAGGATATTTTCTTTCACATTGCTGATGAGACCTTCTTGAAAGTAATCGAGAAATCAGCTGAGATGGTACCTGACGATCGGATTTTTCTCCGATTGGTCTGTGAGGTGGCTATGCATATTCAAGCCTTTACTAGCGGAAGAAACATGGCAGAACTGTATGTTATCGCCTATGGTTCTTACAACATTTCTGAAGAGGTAATGCGCAAGCAGCATATCCGTATTGCCAATATCATGGAAAACCAGGGTCGCAAGGAACAAGTGGATGTAGAGTTTGTCGCATTGACCTTGAAAGGCTTCTTACATGCGCTGGCATTGAAGTCGATGAATGGAGAAGAATTGGACCCCCAAGTGATTATTCCTAAAGCTGCTACCTTACTGCTTTCGCTCTTCCAACTGGAGGAATCTCAACAAAAGGACATCATTAAGCGCTTGGAGGCACTACCTATCTATGTGAATCTTGTATAATAAGTTGAGGTGGGCAAGCTACCATCGACCGGATACGAAGACTATCTTGGACTCAAGCGCATAAGGAGACTAAATCTCGAATAGAATTCCTTTTTGCTCCAGGGCTTTATATTTTTCCCGATCAAATTTATATAGAAAGGCCCCTTTCTTAGAATGCAACTTATCTTTCTCATCCAATTTTTCCAGGATATTCATGCCAAGAATCTTTCGCCTGAAATTTCTTTTATCTAAGGGACGCTGATAGATGCACTCATACAATTTTTGCAATTGGGGAATGGTAAACTTCTGCGGTAATAACTCAAATCCTAAGGGCTGGTACTTGGCTTTTCGGCGCAGCTTTTGAATCGCCAAATCCACCATCTTATTGTGGTCTAGAACTAATGGCGGAATTTGATCATAGTCAAACCAACGTGCTCCATGCCTCTCTACTAAATCCACATCGTATTCTCCAATTCGTATGAGCGCAGAATAAGCGATAGATAGCACTCGCGCCCCTGGATCACGCCCCACTTCCCCAAAACAACCTAGTTCTTCCATGTAGACATTCTGCAAGCCTGTGTACTCCTCCAGGACTCTTGCCGCTGCATGATGAACACCTTCCCTTCCCGTGACAAAACTTCCAATTAAAGACCAAGCGCCAGCTAAGGGGTCAACCTTGCGCTTGAAGAGCAGCAACTTGATGGTATTATCATCGAACCCGAAAATAATGCAATCCGTAGCTACTAAAATTTGTTCCTGTCCATCGTAAAAAGTATGACTCATAGTCTCAATTGATGGAAAAAAGGTCCGAAATATTTCCTAATCTCCAAAATAAGTGTTTTTTTTACACTTATAAAAGTATTCGAAGTTTACGTTTCATACATACCGTTAGAAAAGGCAATTACACTCTGTAATTGCTTTTTTTCTCTAAAGCCAGCTCCTCATGCGTACTTTACAGTTTAATGAAGACCCTCATCATAGACTAAATATCCTCACAGGAGATTGGGTATTAGTATCCCCTCACCGCACCAAAAGGCCATGGCAAGGAAAAATGGAAAAACCGCCTCAGGGAAAACGGCTAACACATGACCCCAACTGCTATCTCTGTCCCGGTAATACTCGTGCAGGAGCATCTACTAACCCAAAATATAAAGACGTTTTCATTTTCTCTAATGATTTTGCAGCCTTGCTTCCAGATACCGCTGATGGCGTTTATCAAGACGGTTTGTTACAAGCACAGGGAGAAAGAGGACTCTGTCGCGTATTATGTTTCTCCCCAAATCATGCCTTAACACTACCAGAAATGGAGACTGCTAACATTGTCAAGGTAGTGAATCTCTGGCAAAAAGAATACCTAGACTTAGGGGCTAGAGACTTCATCAATCATGTGCAGATTTTCGAAAATAAGGGTGCTATCATGGGATGTAGCAACCCACATCCTCATGGTCAAATATGGGCGCAGGCTTCAATCCCGCAGGAAGTTAGAAAAAAGGGAGAGCGTCAACTTGCCTACTGGAAAGAAAACCACCGAAGCTTGCTCGGCGACTATCTAGTCCAAGAACTAGCAACGAAAGAAAGAGTTGTACTCGAAAATGAAGATTTTGCAGGTTTAGTTCCTTTTTGGGCAGTTTGGCCGTACGAATTAATGATTGTTCCGAAGCGGCATTTTCAACACATTGGGCAAATGACTGAAAATGAAAAAAGAAGCTTTGCCAAAATGCTAAAGGGCTTAACCATCCGTATGGATAATCTGTTTGAGACCTCCTTCCCTTATTCTTCCGGTATGCACCAAAGTCCAACCGATGGCAATGATCATCCGGAATGGCATTTTCATATGAGCTTTTACCCCCCTTTACTTCGCTCTGCCACAGTAAAGAAGTTCATGGTTGGCTATGAAATGTTTGCTACTCCACAACGAGATATAAGTGCCGAGCAAGCTGCAGAAAAGTTCCGAGCTTTATCGGATATGCATTACTTACGCTCAACTAGTGCAAGTTAGGTTAGTTGAGAGTAAGCTAGTATTTCAGCAATAAAGTAGGGATTATGATTGACTCATAATCCCTTTTATCTTTATCTATTTCCGATCGAATACTGCTGTGTCTAACTAGCCCTCAAAGCCTTGCACACCATTCACCGTTGTATATTTGAAGCTCAGCTTCTGGTCTGGATAAATATATTTGAAGGCCGATTGTACCATCAACGTTCCTTCGTGAAAACCACAAAGGATCAATTTCAATTTACCTGGATAAGTATTAATATCACCAATCGCATAAATCCCCTCTACATTTGTGCTATAATCTCGGGTATCTACTTCTATCGCGTTCTTGTTGATATTCAATCCCCAATTAGCAATTGGCCCTAATTTTGGTGAAAGCCCGAATAAGGGGATAAAATGGTCCGTAGGCTTGACAATTTGTCCTTCCTTAGAATGTTTTATGACAACATCGGTCAGTTTACCATTCCCATTTAGTCCCACGGCTTGTGAGTCTGTCATCAATGAGATCCTACCCGATTCAGCTAGTTCTACTACTTTTTCGACAGAATCTGGCGCTCCACGGAATGACTGTCTTCTGTGAATCAACGTGACCTCTTCAGCGACATCAGCCAAGAAGATAGTCCAATCCAAGGCGGAGTCCCCTCCACCTGCAACGACCACTCGCTTATCTCGGTATACTTCCGGATCCTTAATAATGTACTCTACCCCCTTATCCTCAAAACGTGCCAGATTTTCAATTGGCGGTTTACGAGGTTCGAAACAACCCAATCCAGCAGCAATACTAATTACAGGAGCTTTGATCTTCGTTCCACGATTAGTGGTCAAAATAAAATCTCCATCCTCCGCCTTCTCTATCTCCTCCGCTCGTTCTCCAAGGGTAAAGCCTGGCTTAAAGGGTTCAATCTGTTCCATCAAACGATCAACCAATTCTCCGGCCAAGATGGAAGGATAGCCGGGAATATCGTAGATTGGTTTCTTTGGATAGATCTCAGATAACTGTCCGCCTGGCTGAGGCAAGGCATCGACCAAATGGCATCTGAGTTTTACCAGACCAGCCTCGAACACCGTAAATAAGCCTACTGGGCCGGCTCCAATGATAAGTATATCCGTCTGGATCATTGTTTTTAAGTTTTCGTTGATCAAAACAGTGCCAATTTTTCAAACCTACGACAAATAAAAAATGACTTTTAACAGGTTTGTGGGTGATCCTCGCCATATTCTAATCTCACTTGCAAAGATCGCGGAACTGCTTTATTTCTAAAAGATTACAAAATTATGGAATAAATGGTTGAATTACCTCCTAAGATTGTCAAAATCGAAGAGGTCTCATAGATATTAAACTAGTTTTACTTGTTGAAGTTGTTTAAAAATATCTCTCTGGCCTCTTTGAAGCCCCTTTTGCCTCACCTCTCGTTTTTTTATCGCCTCGTAGCGCTGCTATGCGACTCAAAAAAAGCCTCAATTGAGCCAAAAATCTTCTTTAAATAAACTCAGTAGACATTCTTAAACAACTTCGTTGTCAGAACTCAACAATGTGGTTTTGTCAGCATCTTTCTTCTGCTCCTTTCCGGCTTTTCATCGCCGGATAAGGATGTTATTTCCCCCTCAAATCCGAGGAGAATTGTGGGGATCAATTAGCATACAAACAACCTATTACACAAGCCAAATCTGTCTAGTAGCTATAGAGATCCAAACAGCTTCTTATTTTATTTATCCTCCTTTTTGATGAAATAAGAAGGATGCAAACCACATTCTTTCTGGTTCGATCCTTTCCACCTTCCGTCTCTACCTGAGCCTTTGGCAGTACAATGGGTACATCCAATTGAGCCAAATCCCTCTTGCTCTAATGGGTGACGTGGCAGGTTAAATAGATCCATGTAGTAGATAAATTCACCTTCATCAATGTCTACAATCGGGTGAAATTTGATGATATCTCCTTGTTGTTGAAAAACATTGAGATTAGATCTAAATTCCGTCTGATAAGACATCAGTCCAGACACCCAGATCTTATGTTGCGCTTTGATTGGTTCCAATGGAGCCACCTTATTGATCGAACAGCACATACGACGATGTTCTACCCACCATTGTTCTTCCCGTGTTAGCATATTTTGCTCAATATCTGGGAAAATGTCAATGACGTCTAAATCAAATCGGTCGGTCAGCTGCTTTTTATAAGAAATGGTTTCCTTGAAGTGATAAGTGGTATCTAGAAAATGAACTACCTGTGTAGGTCTGATACTACTGAACCAGTGCAAAAGAAAAACAGACTTAGTACCAAATGAAGAAGTCAGCAATACATCCTCTTCAGCGAAATACTCATAAAGTTTTTCGATCCTCTCTTGAAAGGTTAAAGGTGTAAAGATGGCGTTCAATTCATCAATGCTCAAGGCTTGCAACTGGCTGGCTTGCGGAATTGTGTTGTGATAGGTAGTCATTCTGATCCGTTGTTTTAATCGTTCTTTTATCCTGATACCCCCAGTTCGTTTTGGTCCAGAGGCGCTCATTGATATAGTAAATGAGGAATTTGATCACGAAATCGAGCACACCGATCTGGCCAGCAATCTCCAGGCTCCCCGTAAAGGCATAAGCCAAGGTAAAAGTGGCGACCGTGGCCGAAACGCGATAGGTGATCGCTTTGATCACACTCCTTCTTTTGCCTTCGCGTACAGATTTATTCGACATGATATAGGATTCGTTTTTTATTGGATGCATAGATCTGACAAGGTAGGTCAATCGCAAAAATTGCTCTACCGGTATAATTTGATCTGCGTTTTGGTTAATGGATTAGGTAACTTCCTCTTCTAGTAAAGAAGCTGTAATTCGATTGAGTTCCTTGACTTTATGTGCAAAATCTCCTCCTAAACGGTCTCGAATTTCTTTGAGATTTTCCAGCAAATCAGAGGTGTCGTCTGGAAGCACCTCTTCCAGTAATTGCCGAAATCTTTTTGCAAAGGTGGGAGATTGGCCATTGGTCGAAACGGCCACTTTTAAAAAGCCTTTCGTAACGATGGAACCCAAATAAAAGTCACAAAGCGCTGGCGTATCCGCCACGTTGACCAACTTTTGTCGAGCCTTAGCTGCTTCCTGAACCGATTGATTTAATTCTACTAAATTGGTAGCGGCGATCACTAGGTCTGGCCATTCTAGGTCGCTTTCTTTGAAAGGGCGTCGGGTGATTTCTACATCGAATGATTGTCCGGCCAGGAGTTCTTCAATCTCGGGAGAGACCCAGGGTGCCACCATACGAACTTGTGCTTTGGGACTACTCTTGAGAATGAAGGACAGTTTTTCGTATCCTACTTCTCCCGCTCCAACAATCAACAGCTTTAGTTGGTGAAGCTTTAGAAAAATCGGATATAGTTCATTTCTTTCACTCATACTGAGGCAAATTGGAGTAAAGAGGAATCTTTCTCTTTGGGCAATAACGTCTTCACTGCTAAAGAAGGGTGTAAATGCACAACCTCTCCAACAACAATAATTCCGGGGCTCCCAATCTTTGCTTTCTCTACCTTCTCAGCTATAGTTCGTACATCACCAATCACACACCGCTCATTGGGCAAAGACCCATTTTGGATCACCATCACGGGTGTTTCATCTTTTCCTTCTGCACTGAATAGTGCCATTATCTCTCGAATTTTACGCATCCCCATCAGTATAATGGCTGTAGCACTGGATTGAGCTGCAATAGCTACATCCTTAGACAAAGTACCATTTCGAGTCGTACCTGTAAGAACCCAAAAACTCTCATTCATGCCGCGGCGAGTCGGCGGAACACCTTGTAATTCTGGCAAAGCTATACAGCTAGAAATGCCAGGTACTATCGTTACAGGAATGTCAAAATTGTTAGCATAACTTAACTCTTCATGCCCACGGCCAAATACAAAAGGATCTCCTCCTTTCAAGCGTACCACATGTCCATAATTGTAGGCATACTGAACCAATAACAGATTGATCTCAGACTGCTTATGGCTATGCTTCCCCGCTCTTTTCCCAACGAACACACGCAGTGCATTAAGGGGGGCTTCATCAAGGATGGTTTCATTGACCAGTGCATCGTAAAGCACAACATCTGCCTCACGCAAGGCTTTGACTCCCTTAAGCGTGATCAGGTCTGGATCACCAGGTCCAGCTCCAACTAAGGTTATGCGTGCTTTTTTTGATTTAGACATCTGATTGATTCTTTTAAGAGCAAAAGGAATAAGTACTTTGAGGGTTTTCCTTTTAGGCTTTGTAATAGTGTCCGATAACTAGTTTATCCACCCCACCAGCTACTTGCAATTGGGATTCTCTGATAGCAAATACCCGATTTAGGAAAGCTTCTGCTTGCGCGGAATAATCTCTGGCAAAAGATTCTGTTGGAGGGTTCTGATTGATTTGTAGTACAAGCTCATTGAAATCTCCATACAAACTAAGATCTCCCGTTTCTACAAAGTGAGTATGAAAATCGGTGATGATGCCTCGATGCGTATTGCACTTCACATCTCTACTCAATAGCAAGCCCTTAGCTCCCACTACAAAAGTGAGGTATGAACCATAGATGGATCTGGCCCACTCTCCTACTTCCAATTCATCAACTCCCTGCTGCCATTTTTCCTTGGCATCCAGTAAAATGGTGCCGACCATATCCAAGGCTACCCCAGCACACTCTCCTACGCCTATTTCTTGTAGATAGCTATGATCTTGTCCCCAGTCGTATAGCTCATCTCCTTCCAAGGTAGTAACGTCCGCCAAGTGCTTTAGCAAATCGTAGAAATACCGGCGACCCTGACGCACAACGTATTGATTGTAATATTCTCCTTCCTGTGCTTCATTCTCATAGTCTGCTAGAATGATTCGGAAAGCATCTGTAATTCGTTTGGTAGGTAGCTTAATAATCTTTTGGGCAATAAAACCCTCACCACTTTCAGCTACCCCACCTCCCAATACGATCTGCATTGCTGGCACTACCAGTTCTCCTTTCTTGATAGAGCTACCGTGAAAGCCAATCTGCGCTGCCATATGCTGACCACAAGCGTTCATACAACCACTGATCTTAATCTTGATATCACTTTCTTCTATTAACACAGGATATTCCTCCTGAATCACCTCCTCTAGGTGTTTCGCCAATCCTGTACTATTGGTGACACCAAGTGCACAAGTATCAGTACCTGGACAAGCTGTGATATCTGCAATGGAGTTAAATCCTGGCTTAGCCAGATTAAGTTCGCTAAGTTGATTAAAAATATAGGGTAAGACTTCTGGGCGCAAGAACTTGATTAGTAAACCTTGGTTGACCGTTACGCGGATATCATCAGCCGCATAAGTTTTAACCAATCGAGCCAATTTTCTAGCGCGCACTGCATCGATATCTCCTAGGGGTAATCGAATTTGAACAGCATAAAATCCTTTTTGCTTTTGTTCAAACACATTTGTGCGAAGCCACAGGTCGTAAATTTCCTGGTTGATTGGCGTTTTAGTCGGAGCTGCTTGGTACGGGGCAGGGTCCGGAATAGCAACGCTGTTTCGATCAATGGCAACCTTGTGATTCGGCAAAGCTGTTCTTTCCTGTTCAACCAAAGCCATGAAGGTTTCAAATCCTAGTTTCTTGATTAGAAACTTCATCCTCGCCTTCATTCGTTTTTCTCTCTCGCCATATCGATCAAAAACACGCACTGTTGCCTCCATAAATGGAATAATCTCATCTTCTGCTAAGAATTCGTAAGCATCATGCGCAACCATAGATACAGCACCCAGTCCACCCCCAACAACAACTTTGAACCCTCGTACTTCCTGGCCATCTACTTCCTTAATCCTTGGGATGAACCCAAAGTCGTGGAAATAGGTGAAAGCCGAGTCTTTGTCGCTAGATGAAAAAGCGGGCTTAATCTTACGTCCCATGTCTTGGCAGATAGGGTTGCGCAAGAAGTACTCATACACTGCAAATACGTATGGCGAGACATCAAAAAGCTCATCTGGATCAATTCCTGCATTCGCTGAGGCGGTAAGATTCCGCACCGTATTTCCACAGGCTTCCCGTGCGGTCACTCCGACTTGCGCTAATTCTGTCCAGATCTTAGGTGAATCATCCAACTTCACATAGTGCATTTGGATGTTTTGCCGAGTGGTCATGTGGAGGTTCCCGTTCGTGTATTTCTCAGAGACGTCCGCTAGTCGGATCAACTGTTCTGAAGTTAGTTTTCCAAAAGGGATTTTGGTACGGAACATTTGAACACCTAACTGGCGCTGCCCATATACTCCCCTGGTCAAACGATAGTGCCGGAAACGCTCCTCATCTTCCTGGCCTGTATGAAAGGCTTTGATTCGACGGTCCAGCTCCAATATATCTTTGCGAGCTGCGGCACTAACAGTGGAAAAATCAAATGACGAACTCATGTAAATTAGATTTTTAAGGTCAAGCCCACAAGGCAAAAAAAATTGGCCCTTCCAGCGGATTTCCGGAAGGGCCAATTCATGTATTTAGAAGGTTTTCTTTTATACCTGAATACTCAAATCCCAACCACGGAAATCCGCTTGCTCTGTCATACAACAGCAACAGCAACGGCAACAACAAGCCATCATAGATTCCATACCGTTATTTGAAGAAAATGTCATTTTATCAGCTTTAATTCACACTCCATTATGTCGGTAAAAAACGAAAGCCCTTCCGCGTGTTTCCGGAAGGGCTTTCGTGTATGTTGAGTACTATATTATCATATACACAATAGTCGCCAATCCGGAGTATACTCCAGTTCCATACAACAGCAGCAGCATGTTATATCACATCGAATCATAAAAGTTTTTTTCCGTTTGCTGGCACAATAGTATGTACAATATCTGAATGATGCAAGCTTGAAATATTAATTTTTTCATAATTTTTATATGAAAGAATTGCCATATGTTCATTCAAACAATAGATTATTTAATAGTATTTAAATGTTTTATTTTGTGCCTTCTTTTCACACAAAGATTAAGTTTACAACTAATTACGTATTTAAAATATACTCATAAAACAAAACAAAAGGAAACCCTTTCACTTTTTGACTTAAAAAAGCATCTTTCCTTGTTCTAAAATCAAAGGCAAAAAAATGTCCCAGTCGCGACCACTTAGTTTTAGCATTAGTTTTTGAAAAAACGCAAGTGCTTAATCGGAACATCTCCATAGTAAATTCGAGCGAAGTAAAATCCGGGATTAAATGCTTGCAGTTGAAAATGGATGAAGGCGTCTCCTGAAACAAGTTCTTTCTTTGCTAATCGATTGCCTTGGGAGTTGTACAACTCTACTCGGACAGGCTCTCCAAATGTTTCAAAAAACTCAAGATGCAATTCATCTTCCACTGGATTGGGAAATAACATAGCTAAGGCTGATCCTTCTGCAAAAAGTAATTGTCGTACCTCAGAGTACATAAATCTTCCTTCCTGATCCAATAGTTTAAGTCGGAAAAAATTGCGACCGGGCTTAGGAGCGTGCTCTTCCAAAACATACCTCAATCCTCTGGAATCTAAAGCTAACTGATCGACCACCTGCCTCATCGAGCGAAACTGAACACCATCTGGAGAGAACTGCAATTCAAAACGCAAGGTATCTTGAGTTTCTGGTTTATCCCAGCTTAATAAAATACTCCGGTTCGCCTCTTCCACAATTTCAGTTTGGAGTTGTAGAGGGCTGTTACACAAAATCGGATTATTGATCACGTTAAAGGAAAACGATCGCTGAGCAATACAATCATTTTCACTTACTTGCAAGCTTCCCTCAAAGGAGCCAAAAGAGCTAAACTTGATCGACGCCTCTTCTCCTTCCGCATAAGCAGGTATGGCTGAGCCGGAAAAAGACCATTGAATCTGTGTCGCATCTTCAGCCCCTAAGGCCCGAAACGCTACCTCTTCTCCCTCACAGATTCTTGTAGGCAGTAATACCTCAGCTACTGCTTCAGTTCCTACTTCTATTTGAATCACATTTGATTCTACAAAGGTCGGGCATTTTTCACGGCGCGCACAGCGTACAAAGAAGGTGGTTTCGTATAGTGGGCCTGGATCATAACTCGGGCTATTAGATTCGGGAATGGGTTGCCAATACTCACCTCCAATCGGTCCATTAAAAGAACTTTGCATCCAAACGTATTCTGTTGTGCCGCTCCCTCCTGTAGGTGATACGATATTCAACAAAGGCCCTGGATCATTCCCAGACCCACACAGATAGTTAGTACTTGCGCTGATTAAGCCGGGATCTGTGAAGGCATCACATTCGCTAATGCAGCCTGCATCAATGTTCAATAGCTCAGCTCTTGGGCTAATGGAAAGTGTATCACTGCGAAAAGTAATAGGATCAATATCACTATCTTTTTCGTCATCTAAGCCTTCATTCGGCTTGGTAAGTAAAAAACCTGCAGGTAGTTCAAATTCCAACACATACCTACCTGGTGGCACTTCAAACAAGTAGGCTCCTGAGTCATCAGTGACAGTACTAGCGGTAAAAGTGTGGTTACTCGTATCTACCCCCGTAAGATGTATCGCCACATCCGCAAATCCGCCTTCATCCGAATCTTGCAATCCATCCCGATTTTCATCAAGCCATACGAATGAGCCCAATGTGGCTAATCCCATTAAGGTATCTACACAGGAAGTAGTACATTCGTTGGCATCCATAATCGTAACAGAATAATCCCCAAATGATAAGCTATCAATCAAGGCAGTGGTATCGCCATTGCTCCAAAGGAATTGGAAAGGACTCGTTCCTCCTACCACATTGGCTTGCAAAGCCCCATCCCCTCCTATCGTTACCTCCTGTATTACTTCAATGGTACAACTTGGCTGAGGATGAGCTGTTAGCAAAATGCTATCCACCAAGGTGCAAGCATTCTGATCTGTAACTGTCAAAAAGTATTGTCCTTCACCAATATTATTCACACTAGCATTATTGGCACCGGTACTCCAATTAAATTGATATTCTGGTGTCCCGCCCTTAATTTCGGCGCTAATTTGGCCATCTTCCTCTTCTCCACAAGGTGTGATTTCAAAGTTGAATTGGAGCTCCAATGAATCTGGCTCAAGGAGGTTTACCTTTTCCTGCAGCATACAAGAATTTTCATCAAGGATTAAAACCTCTAGTTCGCCTGCAGTTAAACCTGTTAAATCAGCACCAGTGCTATCATTACTCCATCGAAATTCATAACTTCCAGTTCCTCCCATCACGCCCACAGATATTGTACCGTCTTGTGCTCCGAAGCAAGAAAGATCTTCCTTACTGACGGAAGCGACGAGTGGTAATGGACTCGAGATATCAAAATTAAGTGTATCGGCGCAACCCGTCACATCCGTCACAGTTAAGGCGTAGCTGCCGGCGATAAGGTCAACAATGCTTTCACTTACTGCACCAGTACTCCAGTTGAACGAAAAGGGGCTTGTTCCTCCCTCTATCTCAACAGTAGCCGCCCCATTCGCTTCACCAAAGCAACTGATATCCTTCTTCCTCAAATCCAAACTGATACCTGGCTTTTCGCCCAATTCTACCTCTCCAACGATTTGACAAGCAGCAGCATCTGTCACAGTCAATCCGTATAGCCCGCCACTAAGCCCGCTAAGATTCATCGTTGTATCTCCGTTACTCCAATTAAAATGAAAAGGCGCTAGTCCGCCACTGATTTGCGTATTTATTTGCCCATCTTGGTCACCTTCGCAGGGTTCATGCTGAACGATCAAGCTCAGTTCAAGGGCTGGAGGTTCCAAGATTTCTACACTTGCCACTTGTATACAAGCATTACTATCCTCTACAATCACCCCGTAGATCCCTGCAGGTAGATTCTCAATCTGAGCCGAATTCTCTCCTGTCCCCCATGAATATTCATACGGGAAAACGCCACCATTAGCGACTACCATAGCTGAACCATCTCCTGCTCCGGCACAACTAATGTCCTCACCAGTAGCTACAATTTCAAGTAGTGGAGGTTCGGTGATAGAGGTGCTAATCGTGTCATAACATCCATTGTCATCCGTCACTGTCAGGGTATAGACACCTGATGAAAGATTACCAATTCTATTATTTGTATTGCCGGTACTCCAAACATAGCTAAAGGGAGCTAGTCCTCCTTCTATAATAGCATCCAATGCTCCATTGTTTTGTCCGAAACATTGAACATTTAGCTGGTCTAAGCTCACATTCAAGCCTGGCGTGGCATTTAAACTCACATTTGCCTGGATATCACAACCAGCAGCATCAGTCACGGTTAGGGTGTACAATCCATCGGCCACATGATTCAGGTTACCAGTGGTATCTCCATTGCTCCACTGGAAATGATATGGCGCAAGCCCTCCATCAACTACGCTCCTTATTTCACCAGTAGCATTGCCCTCACAAGGTTGTTCTTCTATGATCAGACTAAGGGTTAAAGCGGGTGGTTCATTGATTGTGATACTAGTTGCCACAATGCAATCATTGGCATCGCGCACAATCACACCGTATACCCCAACTGGTAGATTTTCAATCAGGGAATCTGTACTTCCATTTCCCCAGGCATATTCATATGGAAGCACTCCACCACTTACTGACACGCTAGCCCATCCATCCTGAGCACCAAAACAACTAATGTCACCTTTATGGGATAGGGCATGTAAGGTATCTGGACTCTGAATATGTATGGTATCTTGCACGGTACAGCCTCCACTATCTGTTACAGTTAGGCTATATTCACCAACCTCCAAATTCACAATTGATGAACCAGTTGCTCCAGTACTCCAATTGTAGAAGTAGGGGCTAAGTCCTCCGCTTGCTTCGGCCTTCGCGATCCCATTTTGTTGTCCTGCGCAAGCGATATCTTGGGTACTAATCGATAAAAACACGGGTGAACTCATTCCTACGGTAGCTGTAGCCATCATCGTGCAACCATCAGCATCAGTAACGGTCAAATGATAGTCACCCACTGCCAAATTATGTATACTACTATCGGTTTCTCCCGTACTCCACAAATAACTATACGGGGCCAAACCACCTTCAACCCAAACCTGTATGCTACCAATATCCTCTTCGCTACATTCTATGTCCTGGATCTCAATATCTAATTCAAAGGCCGGTTCTCCATCCAAGATCAAGTCATCGAGGATAATTGAACAGCTATTGGCATCTGTCACTGTTACACCATATGTTCCGGGTTCAAGTCCAGAACTTGTAATAGTTGTATCACCGTTGCTCCATAGGTAATGATAGGGACGAACGCCTCCATCAACATGTGCCGTCATCCCACCTAAAGCTCCATCACAGGTCAACAAGAAAAGATCAACATCCATTTCAAGCGGTCTTGGCTCTGTAAGGCTAATATGGAGTTCTTCCTCACAGAGATTGGCATCTGATATAGTCACTGTATAATCGCCTGCTGCCAGGTTATTCAGTTCTCCAAGAATCTGATTATTGCTCCACAAGAAGCTGTAGGGCGGCTTTCCACCAACTGGATTTATTTTTATTGTTCCATCGGAGGCTCCCGCACAACTGACATCAATCTGTTCAAAATCGACGAGTAAGGGCTCAGGTTCTTCCAATTCCAGGGTCTCTGATAGCTGACATCCATTGCTATCCATTACTGTGACAGAATAGGTTCCTGCGACCAAGTCACTGATCAAGTCTGTCTCTTCTCCGGTGCTCCATTGAATCTGGTAGGGAGGTTCTCCTCCAGAGGGTTGCACCAAAATACTTCCAGTGCTATCACCATGACAAAGCACGTCTCTAGGGATAATACTAATAGAAAAATCAGAGGCAAGAATTTCTACTTTCTCTACAGTTTTGCAGTTACTAGCATCTGTAATAGTCACGATGTATTCTCCCTCCGTCAAGCCGCTCATTTCTGAGGAAATATCGCCGGTATTCCAATGATACGCATAAGGAGCTGTTCCTCCCTGAGCCACGATACTGAGTTGACTGGTGGGGCCTGGACCGCACAGTAGGGCCGAGCCGGAAACTTGTACATTGAAGTCTGTTTGAACTACAGCCGTAGCCGTATCACTGCAGCCCAATGCATCTGTAATAGTAACGGTGTAATAACCGGGCGAAACCTGTTCCACTACTTGCGTTTGATCCCCTGTGCTCCAATGATAGGAATAGGGCTGCTGCCCATACTGAGCTGAAGCTGTTAGTAATCCATCATTCATCAAGTCACAGCTTGCGGGTTCTCCTAAAGCTCCAGCATTTAAAACAGAGGCCGGTTCCAAATCTACTACCACTACTTTCTCGCAACTTTTAGCATCAGTGATAGTGACTTCATAGATTCCTGTTGCTAACCCGCTTCTACGTGCTTCGTCAGCTCCGTCTGCCCAAACAAAGTCATAAGGGGGCTCACCTTGCCAAACCTCAACCAATATTTCTCCATTATTTGTCTGTTGGCAGCTAGGGGGCGTTGGAGTTATGAAAACTAGCATTGGCGTTGGGGCGGATAATTGCACTTGTGTCTCCGCGACTTCACCCAAGGCATCCGTTAGGGTAAGCGAATATGATCCAGCAGAAAGGCCTGCAAGATCAGCAGTTGTTTGGCCATTACTCCATTGGTACTGATAAGGGCTAGATCCGCCTTGCACGATGGTTAGAATATGGCCATCGTCTCCGCCATAACAGGAGGGTGGTTCTGTTAGGGTTTGAAGTTCGATTTGTGCAAGCGAGAAAAGGGGAATGAACAATAGAAACAAGACAAAAGAAGAATATAGCAAACAAATATGGCGTCTTGATCGGCCATAATTTTGCCAATTCATTTTAGGGGGATGCACTTTTAGCATGATGACATTACAATTTGTTAAAGACAATACAAGCTAGCTGACTTTCGTCATGAATTCTTCCGACAAGCTTAGTTGAAATTGTAATGAAAAGAATAAAGGTAGGGCACTATGAGTATAGTGAACCTGCCTTTCAAAATGGGGAAGATTTACCTCAATTATTTAAGAAATTGAGAACGATGGTGGGTCTGAAAGTTCTCTCTCTTAGCAAGTTTAATTTTTCCTAATAAGCCTAAAGATAAGGACTTTTTCATTAAAGAAAGAAATAATATATAAAAAAGTCGCATCACCTACAGGTGATACGACCTACTACTAACAAATTATAATCCCATGAACAATATACGAAAGCTTTAGCAATCGTAGATAATTATAACAAAAGAAGTTTCAATTCTGTTGTAATCAAATTAAAGTTTCTTTTTGGGCTCTCTAATAAAACTTTTAAAGCCACAAATTATTGCTCTTTTAAGACTTTCTTTTTGGCTTCGGCAGGGAACAAAATAGATGATCCTGTACCTACTCCAATAATCGTCCGCATGGCATCTTCCGGTTTCACATCTACAAATTGGATCTTCTCTAATGGAACATGAAAAATGAAACCATTCGTTGGATTTGGGCCCGTGGGTACGAAAATGGAGAAGAGATTGGGGGTCAATTCCTCTGCGATAAATCCAGTCATTAAAATGCCACTGCCGAAAGGATCTACCAATACAACTTGTTGGAAAGGGGTTTTTCCATTTCCAGCAAATTGCTGCACCGTATCTCGTAGGGTGGAATAAAAAGGTAAACGACTCAACCAGCTTTCCTCCATAAATTGGAATAGTCTTTTACCAAATTCTGTTCGAACAATGAGGCCGATAATAAAAAAAAGTGTCACCACAATCACGAATGAAATGAGGTCGACAATCCATTGATTGGTATCTGTCTTGAGTTGCAGTAAACCGATCAGGGGGCGAACTAACTGGGAAGTAAATCGAACCACCACCCGCACCAAGAAAATAAACAGGGAAATAGGCAGAATTACTACCACTCCACCAATTACAGTTGTCATAAAGAACCGCTGTAAACGGCGAAGGAATAATCTTACATGTAAGGGTATTTTTGGCATATGCAAAAGCATTTAAAGCTTGCTTCTTCGTTTTCACTCATGCTATCCTCAGCTTCAAGCCCCTGCTTCTAGCTTGGCATTGAAGGGCATACCTTCTAACGCTGGGAACTACTTTATGAGAAAGACAAAATAAAACTAACTACTATATAGGACTGTCAAATCTTGCTGAGTCACGATACCGCTAGAAAAATCCTTTCCCAAAAAGGGCTAATCTACTGCGGACACGCCTTGTTTTTAACTCCGTGGGATATTTTTTGCCCATTCTTACTATTAAGAGAGAAAAATCTGCACTCCAATAATAACGATCCTAGCCCCTAATTTGTTAGGGGGAAACTGAATTTTATGCTAAAGGAAAAGAATAAGAAGATAAACTGGTTGGCCCATAAGATAAAGTTCAAGTACCGATGGGTCGAAGAATTACTGGAGACGAATCATTTGTCCTTAGGTTAGGTCCCAAATGGAAAGTAAGAATATCTGAAAGTGGGGAGCTATCTTCTAATTTACAGTTATGGAATCCACTGCTGCTGTGTAACCCGCAAAAATTCCGCTTCCATTCTCAATATTGTTATAGGGAATAGCTGGTTCTGGAAAACCTCCTGTGTCTCCCCCTTGCTGTTCAATACGATCCAGGCTATTATGAAAGCGGTAATATTCCTCAGAAACAGTTCTGAGTTCAACAAAGAGTCGACCTAGCTTCTGAAAACTAGGATTAATCGGGATACTCATATCAAACCCATATTGTCCACCAAATGGGTCATCCTGCAGGAGAACACCTCCAGCAAAATAAGCATTCACAAAATTATCATCTAGATCTGAGCTGAAGTTGATATTCCGGCGAAAGGAACGGCTGGGCAAGGTATCTCCTTCAATAATCGAAAACTCTACTATCTCTTGTTGTATCTTTAGATGATAGAAGTTTTTCTCTGCTGGCGGATCGTCGTAAGCAATATATACAGGGAAGTCGTAAAAAACCAAACTACCCTGTGACTGATTCTTAGTAACCTGCCCCACGGCAAAATCTCGAATTTCAACACGGGCGGGGATTATACTCTTAGCTGTCACCATCTGAAAACCTTCCACTTCAACCTGAATGATATACTCCTTTCCTATCTCTGGCGTGATATCTGAAGAAGAATAAAAAAGCTGTCCTCTAGGTGTAGTCGGATAAACCACTTGTAACTCCTCCAACAAATTGTCATCTTCTAAAATACTCACCAGGGCATCTGTTAAGAATTCTTTGTGGCCGACACGCAAGGCATCGTAGGTCACCTTACTGACCTCTACCTTAATAGCAGATCGATCCTGGAAGTTACTTGATATCAAAAGCTCTGGAGAAGGTGGGTCAACTTTAAAGGTCACCGGCTTTTCACAAGTCGATGCCATAAGCAAGGGCACAACCAATAAGGCCCACAATTTTACCTTGAGGAGAGTATTTGAAGTCATTTTGACAGCATTTGACCTTCAAATTTAATAAAAATCTATGTAACAAGGCCTTAACAAAGGCTTAAAATACCACAAAGGCTTAGTTCAAGCGCTTATTCAGACAAAATCTGAAATGTTTTTTAAGAATTCTTTGTTGGCGTACTAGGTGAATGATCCAACCCAAACGCAGATGTGAAGGAGGCGCAGCGATGAAATTTAATCCGCTGCGCCTCCTAGTTCCTTATTCGTAATAGGAAAATTTCCTCTCCCTCCCCTAGCGTTTGTACAATGATTTTCCTACTGACTCGTATTTATCTCCTTTCACCCAAAAAGGACGCTCATCAGAATCCGCTATCAGTTTAGCTGTGCGGATAAAGGCTTCGGTATACTTGTACAAATAATCGTAGTCCAGGGTTTCAGCTTCATCTGATACCTGATGGTAATTCTTCATCAGTGCTTGATCAAAAGCGGCAAAACCGGGACTATAGCTCAAAGCCGGAATCCCTTTTTGAGCAAAGGACACATTATCAGAACGATCAAATAGTCCTTGTTCAGGTGCCGGATCAGCTACTACCTTTAGCCCCACCTCGGCAGCTCCTTGGTCTATTAGGGTTGCTATTCCAGTACGGTCATAACCCATAATAGCCACAAGACTAGTATCATTATAGCCTGCACCATCGGTATTGAAATTGAATACAATTTTATCCAATGGAATGAGCGGATGCTTCACAAAATAACTGCTACCGATCAAGCCTTGTTCCTCTGCTGTCAGGGCCAAGAATACCACCGATCGCTTAGGTGGAGTTTTTGCAAAAGCTTTGGCCGTTAACATTAGGCTCGCCACTCCAATGGCATTATCACGGGCACCGTTAAAGATGCTATCCTTTTTACCATACGGAAATCCTCCACCCTGCTCCCCGACCCCTACATGATCATAATGAGCCGTCACAACCATGTATTCGTCTTTCAACTTCGGATCAGATCCGGGCAAAACTGCAATCACATTGCTTGAAGCTTTGGAACGTTTAATCACCCCACTTGACTCTACACTAGTCTGTACGCCTTTCCCTTTTTGCATGTTCTCAAATACTTCATCTGATTTTTCATTAACCATGCCGTACACCAAATCCTTTGTGGTACTTTCCGGGTCGGCGATGACCAGGTTCTCCTTATTCAAATAGTTTAGCAAGAATTGCCACGGAAAAGGTAATCGATATACTTCGAGTAGCGCAGTGGCTCCTCTTTCAGCAGCCCACTTACGTTTCAATTGGCTAGCAGCGAAAGCTTCCTGTGGATCCCTCGAACCAGGTTTTCCGGACCACACATATACCACTTTGCCTGCAATATCTAATCCCTTAAAATGATCAATCCCTTCCTTTTCATCGACCCAGCCATGCTCCGCAAAAACAGCTCTACCTTCCACTTTTACAGGCCCTCCATTGCTAATAAAAAAATCCTTTCCTAGTTCATAGGAATTGTCGCCAATCTTCAAACTAGCGGTACTTGGAGGGGTAACCGATTCAAACGGTATTTCCTGAAAATATCCGGTAGCTCCTTCTACTATTTGGCAGCCTTGTGCTCTAAGATATTCAGCAATATATCGAGCAGCTACTCGATTACCTGGAGAGCCCGTATACCTACCTTGTAATTCATCTGAAGACAGGAAGCGAATGTGTTGCTCCATTTCAGATTTATCCAATTCAAAATTCCACGTTTGGCTAACACTCATCACATAACCAGACATCAACAATAGCCAGATACCAATTTTTATTTTCATCGATTTAGTTTTTTCAATTCTCTTATAAAAAGCACCACAATTAATACCAGCATGAATCCAAAAGGCAGTGCCGTCACAATCAATAGATTACTCATTGACCTCAACAAAGTATCCCCTCCAATCCAAATCGCAGCAACAGCCACGGTTGGAAGCATTATCCCCCAAAACACCTTATGACTATGCCCCGGCAACAGATTCCCTTTGTCTGTCATCATACTTACGACATAGATGGCTGAATCCAGAGATGTTACCAAATAGGTGCAAAGTAAAATCACGGTTCCAGTGCTCAGCGCTGCAGTGAACGGATAATAGGCAAAAAAGTTAAAGGTAGCGTCAAAGATATTAGAAAAGCTATCCACCTCTGTTCCCTCAAATGCCTTAACTATATCAAAGGCCGGCGTGGCAAAAACAGTAAACCACAAAAACGTACCTAGTGCCGGTACTAATAAGACACCAAAAACAAAAGATCGGATGGTACGCCCTCTGGAAATTCGAGCAATAAATAAGCCAGTAAAGGGTGCCCAAGCCAACCAAAAAGCCCAATAGAAAATAGTCCAATCACCCACAAATTGCATGTTCTCTCCATATTTCCCCAGTGCTAAGCTCATAGCAATGAAATCCTTGAAATAGTAGTATAATCCTTTACCAAAATTCGCTACCAATTCACCGACATCATTATGAAAAATAAAGATTACCAATAGCACCAACGTACCCAACATATTGAATTGAGAGATCCTCTTAATCCCTTTATCCAAGCCCCTCATGGCTGATACAAAAGAAACAATTCCGACCAGAATCGCAATAAGAGCCGTCAAAATAGCAGGATATTCTCGCCCTTGCAGGAAACCAATTCCTCCGGCGATTTGTCCGCTTCCCAATCCCACAGAAGCCACCAATCCAAAAATCGTCGTCATCACAGCTAGTACATTGACAACATTGCCCCAACGATTCTTTTTGATCACTGGACGCAATACCACACTTGCCAAAGCCGGTTCTTGTCGTCTATATTGATAGTAAGCGGCCACCAAACCAAAAGCAGTATAAAAGGCCCAAGCCGTAATCCCCCAGTGGAAGTAGGCGTACTGAAGGGATAATATCTCCTCTCCTTGCGGCATAGGAGTATCCATCGGTGGGTTTTGGTAGTAAAAGATAGGCTCTTGTACTGCTCTTTGGAGAAGACCGGCTCCCATTCCAGCACTGTAAAGCATCGCCAGCCAATTCCAAAAACTGTAACGGGGTTTGTCTTCAGGCGCCCCCAGCCGGATCCGCCCCCAAGGTGACACAGCCAAGGCAAAACAAAAGATCACCAATCCCAAACCCAACCAAAGGTAAAAGCCACCAAATATAGATAGCACATACCCGGTCAACTTAGCCGTGAAGGAAAAAACTTGATCGGGAAATAGCAATCCTGGTAATACGAAGATCAAACAACATATCAGGCAGTATCGCAGCAGTGGTGTGAATTCCAGCTTCATGGCTTTGCTATTAGATTCAAAGCGTCTATTTCATTAGCAGACTCTTGAGGTCCGCGGGAGAGTAATTGATTGACTTCAATGTTTTTTTATCTGATTGTCGATAGACCAGGTACACATCACCTGCTTGCTCCATATAACTTTCTACTCCCTGAGTCTCTTTGTAATGTTGCATCGTGGCTTCCGCCTCTGCTTTCGTCTTACAGGTTTTGCTCATATTTGATCGCTGGACTTCATCGAAGAGTGCCTTAAACTGCTCGCCCAAACCAAACTCTAATACCGCACCTGCCAATACATATTGAATATCACATAGTGCATCAGCCACTTCCACAATATTATTGTCGGCAATGGCCTCTTCTAACTCCTTTAACTCTTCGGCTATCAGTGCTACTCTCAAGCGACACCTTTCAGCTGAAGGAATTTGCGGTTGGTCCAAAATTGGATGCTTAAATGTGCGATGAAATTCGGCCACCTGTCGTAGTGCATCAAGCTTTTCCATAGGAATCTTCTTTCTTAATGATTTGGTTCTTTGAACATACTTGATACTATAGCCAGTTTCGAGTCTATTCGGCAATATCTGGTGATGTACAAAGAAGGAATTGTTTAAGTGTAAACCGACAATACTAAGTTGTAAGACAACCGAAATACTGACGGTTACTGGTAAAAAGCCCAAAGATAGTTTTTTTTAAAAAGCTCAGAATTGACTACATAAAGGAGAGTGCTAAACAAGTGGCAAAACGTGTTCGATATTTCTCAAAAAACCTTGCTTCCATGTGTGAAATTTCGATTTTTGGTCTAGTTTTGCAGCGCTTATTACAGCGCCTCTGCTGTTGGTTTTTTTCACCTTTTTTATAGACGAAAGAAGTTGAAAACAAAATACTTTGACCTCATTGATCAGACCTTCTTTTTTCCTCAGGATGGATTTGATCTGGAGGATGGATACCTGGAATTCAATGGTATTCCGTTGATCCATCTGATCGAAAAATATGGCACCCCTTTGAAGCTAACCTATTTACCGAAAATAGGTAGTCAAATCAAGAAGGCTCGTAACCTCTTCAAGCTTGCCATGCGCTCCCTGGGTTATGCCGCCAACTATCACTATTGCTATTGCACCAAAAGCAGTCACTTTAGCTATGTGTTAGATGAGGTGCTGGAACAAGGGGTGAATTTGGAGATTTCTTCTTCCTTTGACATTGACCTCATCCGCCGCCTATATGAACAGGGAAAAATTGACAAAGAAGTGATTATCATTTGCAATGGCTTCAAACCGCAACGCTACCTCGAAAGCATTGTCGGCTTGATCAATGATGGTTTCCAAAATGTCATTCCCATTTGTGACAATGTACAAGAAGCAGAATACTATGAAGTACATGTGAAAGAGCAATGTAAGCTAGGGATTCGGGTAGCAACGGAAGAAGAACCTAATTTTGAATTCTACACCTCTCGTCTTGGTATTCGAGGCGCCGATGTCCTACAATTCTATAGAGAGAAGATAGCCAAGAGTACTAAATTGAAGCTAAGCATGCTTCATTTTTTTGTGGATACTGGCATTAAAGACTCACTGTACTATTGGGGTGAATTAAAGAAAGTCATTAAGCTATATTGTGAGATCAAGAAGGAATCAGATGACCTTACCGCAATAAACATCGGAGGAGGAATGCCGATTCGAAACTCCTTAGGATTTGAGTTCGACTATAAATATATGGTACGAGAAATCGTTGGTAATATTCTACATGCCTGCGAAGAAGAGGATGTCCCAGAACCTGATATTCTTACAGAGTTCGGAAAATATACGGTAGGTGAAAGCAGTGCGATCATCTATTCTGTCTTGGCCCAAAAACAACAGAACGATTCAGAGATGTGGTACATGATCGATAGCTCCTTGATGACTACTATTCCCGATGCCTGGGCCATGGGCGAACGATTCATTCTCCTACCAATTAATAAATGGAAAAACGATTACCGAAGGATTAACATCGGTGGATTGAGCTGTGATAATGCCGATTATTACAACTCGGAAATCCATGAAAGCCAAGTTTATCTTCCCGCCTTTAATTCTGAAGATGAGGAACCTTTATACCTCGGCTTTTTTCACACCGGCGCCTATCAAGATGCCATCAGCGGTTACGGCGGTGTGAAGCATTGTCTTATCCCTTCTCCCAAACGGATCTTGATTGACAAGAACAAAGAAGGCAATTTTACTTACACCGTTTACAAGGAAGAGCAAACCGCTGAGGACATGTTGAAGATTCTGGGATATTAAAATCCCTGGAAGCTACCCATTAGCTCTGCATTAAACTTTCTCCCTTTCTAAAGCGCGGGTATTCCATTTGGAAGTATTCACAGCTGCTTCGTAGGTCGACTGCAAAAATTCATACAAAATCTGTTCTGGATTTTCGGAGCGTTGTACATCCTCATATTTCAAGAAAAACTCTCCCATTTCCGGACTATAAAAGGCTTCCTCAGGCAACACCTTCTGCGCCCCAAAGGTCTCCGCACTTGGGTAGGCATAGGCATAAAAGACCGGACTGGGAAAATCTTTAGATCCCGGCCAGAACCCCGCACTACTCACCTCCTGCGAATAAGCTTCTTGCATTACCTCCAAGGGCATGTTTGGCATTCCGCCTTGGTGTAATGGGGCCGGTTTTCCTGAAAACCGAGTAACCGCTAGATCAAATGCGCCCCAAAAGAGATGCACCGGACTTGCCTTACCGATAAATTCACTCCTGAATTTAGTGAAGACCGCGTTGGTTTTTAACATAGCTTGCCAAAGGGCATTAGCTGCACTGGGATCATAGGATTTATTGACGGTATTTTCTGCAAAAGGAATGGCCGGCTCCATCTCATTGGGACTGGCATGGATGCTGACCGATATCCCCACTTTCGAAAGTTTATCAAACAGTTCTTTGTAAAAATCAGCTACAGTTCTAGGGTATAAGTCGAGCGATACAGTATCTGTGGTGGAGGTTTCTATCCAGATTTTATGCTGCCTAAAATCAAAGTCTATCTGAAAGACTCGCCCCTGGTAGGGAATACCGTGTGTAGAATATCCCTTTGGAGTAATGTATAAGGCACCATGCCAAGAGTGATTCTGCCAGGGCATAGTTCGCAGTCGAATTTTCCCGACAATTTGAAGCCATTGATGTAAAGTTTCAATGGTATCCTGCATTTTCGCAAAGTCTAGACTTGGCCAGTTATTTTGCTTATTCATTTCTACGTTCATGACTTACAAATTAAATATTTACCCATACGGGTCGAAGTGAATTAAGGCCCAAAACACTAATCAAAGGATTCTATCAAAACGCCCATCTTGCCCATCTGTGAATCTCTTATAGCCTCCATAATTTCTGTTTGGGAATTCATCACAAAGGGTCCATAAGAAGATACCTTTTCACCGATAGGCTCACCGGACAATAAGATAAACCTTGTATCCTTTTCTGCCGAAATTTGCACTAGTCCCCCATCTCTATCCAACCAGATTAGATCTTTCCTGGTAGCCTGGCTTTCATTGACCGATAAACTACCATCCAACAAATAAATCATGGTATTATAGTGACTAGGAATCTCAATGTCAACCGAACTACCCGCCTCTACCTGGCCCCTTAATAAAGTCATTGGGGAGAAGGTTTGCGCCGGGCCTTGGATTCCTTGGTAAGTTCCCGCAACTATTTGCAGTTGATAACCTTTGCCCTCTATAGTTGGTGTCTCCTCTTTGGATAAAGGCAGATAATAAGGAGTATCCATTTTGTGTTTTGCAGGGGTATTTACCCAAAACTGGATGATCTCCTGCTCCCCGCCTGCTGCTGCAAGTGCTTTACTGGGACGTTCACTATGTACTATGCCTTTACCGGCGTGCATCCATTGTGTTCCGCCAGCGCCGACGACAGCATCATTACCAAAACTATCCTGGTGTCGCACATCGCCTTTGAAAACGAATGTGACAGGAGAAAAACCTCGATGCGGATGACCTCCAATTCCTACTTCTTGCTGTCTTTGATCCCCTTTCAAGGTCCATTCAGCGTGGTGAATCAACAAGAAGGGATCAAGTTGTCCCAAAGTTGCATTTGGCAGAGGCTGCTCAAGGATATGCCCTCCCATATTAATTTTTTGGGAGGGTATGATCTGAAGAATTGACTTCTTTTTCATAACTAAGTCTCAAATAAGGATTTTCGTTTGAATTTGCTTCACACTTAACTTCCGTAGTAAAAACGTTCATTAATAATCTGACCATCTTTCCACTCTTGCACGGTCACCTGATTATATTTTCTGACACCCCAATCTTTGTGTGTATAATCAAAGTGCCATTCCACCATGGTCGTATTTTCACCGACCGTAACTTTCAAGGGCTTGGCTCCGCGAAATTCGGTGATAGCCCCGAAAAAGGCCTCCTCTCTTTCACGATTAGCGGCTTTTCCTGCTACAGGCTCATTATCATTTTCTTGCATGACAATATCTTCGTGATAATACTTGTCAAAAGCTTCGAGGGCTTGACCTTGAAGAATCATGCTATTTAGATCATGGATTTTCTCTAATAGATTAGACATATACTAAAGATTTAATGGTTATGAATTCTTTAGTACAAAATTGCAGTGTTCTCGGGTCAGGAAAAATAAGGTAGTTTAAAAAGGAAGTTAAGCTATCTTAACTTTTTGCTTCTTTGGCGATCTGATTCCTGATGTTGCTCAGGAATTCCTTGGTAATGCCCAGGTAGGAAGCGATCATGTACTGGGGGGCACGTTGTACGAGTTGTGGGTATTCATCGCGAAAGAGTAAATAGCGTTCTCGGGCGGTGAGTGAATGATTTCGGACAATCCGTTTCTGCGAATTGATATAAGCGTTTTGAATGATCAATCGGAAGAAGCGCTCCATCTTGGGAATGATCTGGTAAACCTTCTCCAGATTTTCATAGGAGAATTGAATCACCTCCGTCTTTTCCAAGCAATGGACATTAAAGTCTGCTGGTGTTTGGGAGGCAAAACTACAAAGATCTCCAACCCACCATTTTTCAATCCCGAAGGAAATGACATGTTCCGTTCCATTACTATCCAAGTGAAAAGTCCTGGCCAGCCCAGAAACGATGTAGGTTTGGTATCGACAAATATCTTCCGCTTGCACTATATATTGCCCTTTCAAGTAGGATCTTCGCTTGACATAGGATAGTAGTTCAACTTCTTCTTCTTTCGTCAATTCAATATATCGATTCAGAGAGGCTAGAAACTTTTTTTCAGGGTCTTGAATGGGCAATGTTATAGGTTTTATTTTAATCAAGTCCTTTTTCCACAAATCTCGTGGACAATCATAAAATGAGATAAAAAGCGACCGTAGGAAGTTTTACACTTCATTGTTGAGTGTCTTCAAGCACGAGATTTGTCGAAGAACCATCAAATTTAAGTTGCATCAAGATAGTAATTTTGTGAGATCATGAAAAGTCAAAACCCATTTGAACAGGAGTCGACTTAAATCCTTTTCGAGAACTAAAGTCCGATATTTTTTGTCATCCATTTACAAAGCGCAAGAGATATTGAAATGTCTTTTCTCTAATTCCTTAGCTTTGGCTAGCTAATTAGCCATCACTCGAACCTAAACCTATGCGTAGAATCCAATTCACCTGCTTATTCCTATTTACCGTATTCTTCCATTTAGCCGCTCAAAGTACTTCCATTATAGGTACTGTGATTGATAGTGCTAATCAGGCCCCCATTCCTTTTGCCACTGTTTATTTTGACGGGACCACCAATGGTCAAACCACCGATGACAATGGCAAATTTGAATTAGCGCTGAATGGAATAGAATTGCCCGCGATATTAGTAGTCAGTCACATCGGCTATCGCACCCAAAGTCTTTCCATCCAAGATCCCACGAAGTCGCTGAATATTGCACTAGCTGTTCAAGGACAAATGATCCAGACAGTTGTGGTTCAAGACGAGGATCAACGAATGAAGAATCTGGAAGAATTCCGAAAGGTGTTCTTAGGCGCTGATGATTGGGGTTTACGAGCAAAGATTCAAAATGAAGAGGCTCTCTTTTTTAACAGAGACTATGAGACTCAACAATTGAGAATCAGGTCTAAGGGTATGATGAAACGAGCCTTGACAATTAATCGCAGAGGAGGAGCCTGGTCAGCGGATAGTAGTTCCTATACCTTTGAACAGGCCTTGAATTTGCAAGCCAAGGCTAAGGTGCCGCTAGAAATAAAACTTCCTGATCTGGGGTACACGGTGCAAGTAGACCTTGTCCGATTTTTGTCAGAATATAGGGCGGGTAAAACTTCACACCTAGGGCATTATTTCTTCAAACCGGTAGTCAACAAAAGTGGTAAACCCAAGGCTCGGCATAAAATAAACCGTCAACAAGCCTACTACAATTCTTCACTTCACTTCTTACGTTCCTTATACGCCGGGCAACTCGTGGAAAATGGCTACCAAATATATGAACGTGTCCGAAATCGCTCCAATCGAAAAACGGAATTAAAACTTTTTGACATCAGTCCCTACCTCAAACAAGTAGAAGGAGAACAACTGGAAATTCGCGGACTAAAGGATAGGCACTTAGCTATCTTGTATTATGGTGACATAAAGGGACGCCCACTGCCCCGCAAGAAGTGGAATCGAACGCAGCCCGTGCAATCTGGTATATATATCGGAGAAGACCTTTGCCGCATCCGAGCAGATGGGACTGTGGGTGAAAGCGACCTAGCCTTTAGCGGATACATTGGTACGCGAGGGGTAGCTTGGATATTACCTAGTGATTATGAACCACCCTCTTCGAACTAAGGACTCAATTGAACGATAATGGTCGAAACTCAGGTATTCTTACATGAATCGGTCAGTAAAAGGATAGGAAGGATTACCAGACTAAAGGTTAGTTGATAATCCTTCTTCTTTTTTAGAATATCCTTAATCTACTATACTTCCAGCACTTAAGGGTGCGTTGCCATCTTCTCTTTGGCTTGTCGATATATATACCAAGCCAAAAAACCGAGGAGAAACACTAATCCTAATCTAATGCTCCAATTTAATGTACCTGAGATTTCCTTTAAAGCTAGGGCCAGAAAGTGATTAAAAACACCTAGGCCTATTCCTAGCAGAAAGAAGAATATCACGGCTCTCGAACTTAATGGCTTTAACCTATTTTTCATGTATTCACGAATAACATTCCAGTACATGAATATTGCTGTAGCTAATCCAGAAATGGAAACAATTCCGTAGAAGATTTCTTTAGTAAGCATAAAATTCACTTTTATTATTCTGCAAAAAAGACTTCATCAACTAAAGGTCCAAGAATTCCCGCAGAGGTGGTTACTGCAGCATGGCCTAAAGCGCCCAAGAACTCATTGGGGTCTCCACAAGAGACACAACCAATGGCAGGAGGAGGCAATAAACTCTTGGAGGCCCAATCAAATCACTGTCAACGAGCAGTTTAAAACAAGTCAAATCTTCCCTGCTTAATTGAAACCTGTGAGTTATGCAAAACTTAGTGTTAGAAGAAACTTATTTGCTGAATTTCACCTTCATTTGAAGTCAATGATACAACTCATTCTACTTCAAAAACTTAAATGAAAATAATTAGAAATGACAGATACTTAGAGTAGGAAAACAAAAAATTATTAGACCTAAGATACATGTAACATGTACATTAAGTCAAATTAAATGACGGTTTCAACACTATCATTTTCGAAATATGTAAGGCCACTTCGGTCCAGTCAGAATACAACCCGTTCATAAAGTCCCCCTCTGATGATCCAAACACACTTCAAGTTAGCCCCAAGAAAATAGTCCAACAGCCCTTTTTCAACCGGTGAAATGAAGAAGGTAATGTGTGGGAAAAAAGTGTTAAGGCTTTCCAAAATTATTCATTACATTTGTCACGCATCTATCACATACAGCATTATGTCTATCTTAGACCGGGTACTGGCTCTTTTTCGCTTCAATCGGAAGGAAATACCGAGGAAACCTAAACCCATGCCGGTCAAAAAACATATTACAACCATGGTCAACTCCATTACTGTATCTTCCGATATGAGTACCCTTTACCTTATCGACAACGGAAGATCCATTGATTTCCCTTTCAATAATCCTCGTGGTGTTTTAATCGGTAGCTTAAAAGGACAATTGTCTGTGGCCACAGCTATCGAGCCGCCTACTTCTGAGGAACTAGCTGAGGCCAAGACAATCAAGTTACCTACGGAGAAGGCGCAGTGGACGATGTTCTATAACTTTGATAATAGTATTCTTGGTCTTATTGGAGCTACTGATATTGATGTGGCAATTTCTGAGCCAGGTAATCCAGGTTGCAATCAGAACTTCTTTGATTTAAGTGATAGAATTGTTAGGATAAGAAGGTTGGGCAACGCAATCGAAGTTAGCAGTAGGCCGGTTTAAACTCACGTTTTTGCGTTTTGGTCCTGAATCTGCTGAACCATAGGAATACGTTCAAGTTTACTTCGAATCCAAAGGAATAACAGATCGTCTAATCCTAAGGAAATTCTGATATCTGGGTCTTTTTTCATGTTCTTCAGATTAAGGCTGAATTGAACCAGAAGCTTTTTGAATTCACTAGGTGGTGCTGAAAATAAAGCCTTAAGAAGTGTCAGGACTTCCACCTCAAATCGATTATTTACATTACTACGTCGTTCCTTCGAGAAGGCTCGAGTAACCGATCTTTGAAATGCTTCTAGTCTCTCTATTTCTTCAAGCTCATAGATTGCTACTAAATTTAACAATAAAACTCCATTTCTAATATCTCTCCTTGTTATGTACTTTGTACCTCTCATTATACGTGTATTCCAGTCCACACACTGTTGAAATTTCTCTTGTAAAAACAACATTAGTGAGGTGTTGAAAATGATTACATTCTTAGTACTATCTTTTATTTGAAACTTATCTAGCCCCTCTTGGACAGATTGCACTAGTTCCCCTACTCCAATAGGAGAGCCTGTATTAATATAATAGAGTAACCGATAAATTATTGTCTTTTGAAAAACGACCCCCTGATCATGTTGGTTTTTTGGAGTACCTTCTTCTAACCTCTTTAATAAGGGTAATATTTGATGATAATCTCCTTTGTTGGAATACGCATGTAGTAAAGTAGAAACATCGATTACATATTTATGAAATTCATCTTCTTTAATCTTATCGTTGAGATCCCACCATTGTACTACCTTCGAATAAAAACCCAGAACCTCCTCATTTCTACGAAGCAGTTGAGCATAGAAAGCAGCACTTTGAAAAAAGCGAAGTTGAGTCCTTCCCTTAAGATTGTTTTGCTCTAGATCAAAATAGCTTGATGGATATTTTTCATGAAACTCAGCAATTTCATTTTCACTTTTCAATGAGAACCGCTTATCCACCTCGAGCACCAAATTATCAAGAAGATCCAAATACCTCATTTCTAATTGTAGTGATTTGATACTATTGTCTTTAGCACCAATTAAATCCAACATTTTCTCCTGATAGGACTTTACTTTTGTCTGCCTTAATAACAGTCTTTCCAGTTTATTGATTTCTAGAATCGACAATTGATCATCCAACTCCTTGGCCAGCTCCTTCGCCTCCTCCAAACGCTTCCCACATTGCTGGTACAAACTCCGTTCATACAAATACTGTGCGTCCAAAATCATCTCCTTAATTCTAGCCGCATAGGAGTTGGCACTCCGATAGTCACGCATACTACGCATGATCGCCTCATATAGATAAGATTTATCATACCGTAGGTTTTTACCAAATTTTTTCTTTAACTTTGCCTCATCGTATATCTCCATATCGTTCACAGCCTGGAACAGCACTAGATACTTACTCCCTTTAGAACTACTTTTTTTGGCGTCCAAAGTGAAATATCGCTTTTCGGACTTAGACATGGCCTTGATTAAGTGAAAAAGATCATCTCTTTTTTTCATGGTCTACTCTATTTATCTCCCCTACGAACAGTAAAATCAAGAAAAACACACTTTTTTCAGCAAATTAAAACTTTTTTTCGGGTTTTAGAAACTCGATTTAAAGCTAAACTTTACATCTGGAAAAAATGTAAAGCGACACGAAAGAAAAATTAAACCAAACAACTGTATTTCAACAAATTACATCCTGATCAGAATCACCCACTGTAGTCAGAATAATATTCCCTATGCTGTAAACTCACTCAAAAAAAACCCTTAGAAACCCGAACTTTTCGCCTTTTTTGGTTTTCGGGGGGGCGATTTCCCCTATACATTTGTATCGTATTCAAAAGGAATACAAACAAACTTGAAAGAAAACGGTACAACGTCTTGTAGATCTTTCGGATTATGGTTGCCTTCAAATGCCAAATGAACGTATCCAAAATCTAACATCGGTATCTGATCAGAGGAACAAATGTTTCTAATACAGCCATAATCCGAAAGATATCATTCTGGTTTATTTCTCAATCTATCTGTCCTTTATTACAAGACTCACTTACGCTGTTGGACGGCGGTAAGGGCACTTCCGTCCAACTTTTTTTCGCCTAGGCTTTACAAGCTTCTAAGCGAAAGAAACACTATGATCACTATAGTAGGAGATGAGGTTACCGCCTCATCTCCACTATTGAAGCATCAGATTCGACCCATCCGACAGAGGCTGTGTCCAATCTAGCATGCTAGGATAAAGAAAAACTGTTCATAGGGCAATTTGGAGGTTCTGCCACCTCGATAGGGTGGCAGGATCTATCCTTCAAGCCTTATCCAGCAATTGATTAGTATTGACTTCCGCGAATATATTGTTCATTGAAATACGGGATAATAGCACAAGAAATAAGAAAATAAAACAGACTACTGACTGTGAGAAAATTACACATGAGATTACAATACTTTCCATTAGTCATCCCTAGCTTTTTTTAAGCTAAACCACAAAGAAACTGCGTCAGTAGACCAAAAGAATATGCTTCTTTGAGAATCTCAAAGACAGAAGAACTTTTTTCTTAGGGTGTTTTATTTTTCAGAAGGGCAATTGGAGATAAGTAGATAGTTGCTATTATTCCGGGCTGGGTAGCGGTGAATGAACTGCTGCCCAGTTTTCTTTTTTACACTCCAATATTAGGTCAACTAAGCCTTCCACATTCAGCAAGAATACAGTGCCGGTAAAGGCATTCTACATACCAAGTACATACGTCTATACTAAAGCCAAAGAAGTTTGGATAACCAGACTTTTCAGGTAATAGTATATACTGACCAAAGCGGCATAGGGAACCCCAAAAGTCCTTTGCGTCAAGTATATATCGCCATCATACACAAAACTACAACAGACACTCCCCTACCCCAAAACCAACAAATAGTTCATGGGGCATATATGCTCCTACAGAACTAAACCCAAGCAAATGAGTAATGGAAGATCCTTACAGCAAGGGTTTTCCATTCAATTTATACTGCAAACAAAACCACCAAAAACTAATCGAGGAGAGAGTCTAATGACAACATATGTGGCTCCTCCTTGAGGCAATTTGTTATTAGCACCAATGTAGTTCGTATAAGAGCAGGGATCCATGCATCTTTCCGGATAAGTAGATCATAATTCTGCTCTTATCGCCCTACTCAACCCAAAAAACCGATGAAAACTTGGCTATTACTACAAGCAATTGTAGATAAGTACCTACTTTTAATGGGTAAGTACAAGCCTATTGGATCTCTCTCTCGCCTATTTCTTGCGGAGCGCGATCCTAGGATGACTTATGTAAAACCCTATTATTTTAACCGGCAAGCAACTATCAACACCATGCATCCCAACTTCAGCGGAAATGGCTGGTTAGCGCCATGCCTCTCCAAACTTGTCATCCCCCTAGTTTTCCTTTTACTCGCACTCCCCTTTATTTCCTACACACAAGATATTGTACCGACCAAACCAGATGAATTGAGTCCGGCATTTCAGGATTCCACTCAGCTGAATGTGGTCAATCTACCGACTCCCTTGTTACCCATGAATGGTATCAATGCGGAGGCACCGTATTACCGATTTTTATGGATTTTTGGCGATGGAAATTTCCAGTACATTAAGGATAGCACCTTTGTCAACCACCGATATGAGGTAGGGGCAAGTGAAAGTCCAAAAAGCCATGATGTTTTCGTGTTCAAAAATGCCTTATATGGCGGTGGAAAACCGCCTCCAAAGCGCACTAGCACGCAAATAAGTAACCTGCATCAATCGGAGTTCGACACCATTCCTATAGAAAATACAACCGTGGTTCAACCCAATGCTTTGTTGCATTTGCAAAAGCACATGGAACCGCTACTCCCTAGCGATACCTCATTGTGGATTCTATCCATTAAGAATCCCGATACAGACGGGCGCAGAAGCCTGAATGGGCAGGTGTATTTATTCTTTGATGGCGTGATCACCCAAAGCCAACTGTTTCAGGTGGAAGGCAAAAACGGTGGGAAGGTGCAAGTTCCAGCCAAATCTCTTGGACAAACGAACCCTAACTATGCCGATTTCCAACATGATACGACTTTGATCTATGCCAACGAGATTTTCGGCACTACCTTTCAAACGGCCAACATCCCAGTCAGTACCGTTCAATCAGAATATAAACGGGCCATGTTTTGGAATTTCAGCAACCTGGCGCCAGGAGAAGAACGGCATATTTTTGTCCAGTTTACGGTCGATTCTCTCTTGCTAGATAAGTTCAGTCCGAAAAGACTGGGAGGAACTAAGTTACTGGCCATGATGGCAGTCTATAATGATGATACCAATCAAGGCGAGGGTTTTGATTTTGTATTGACAGATGAAGACGCCAAGCGGCGAAATGAACTCGGACTAGATTCTGTCTTCCTAACAGCAAATATCGGCCAACAGAATGACAGCTGGTTTGGAAATGCCTTGCTCGAGGGAGGATTTGATCAGCCATTTTTCGCTGCCACAACTTTGGCAGATATAATGGAAGTTGATTCTCGTTTGGCTAGTTCTTATGATCCAAACTATATGCGCGTCGATGCCTGTAGTTGCCCACCCAATACTGATGGTGCTCAGAAAATGATCGCCAATGTGCATTTTGAAAATGATGGGCTAGCGGCTACCCGAAACATCTTTGTTAGCATCGAAATACCGGAGCAAATCCAGCTGAATAGTGTATTTGATTCACTACTTCGAGTTCATCCTCCCCTGGATCCACTTTCCGCAGGCAAGATCGAGATGGACTTGGATGAGGCTACCCGAACCTTGACCTGGAAACTTCTGAATTTTCAGATTGAATCGGTCCCGCAATACGGAGCGGGAGATCAGTCTACCTTTGGAGAAATCACATTTACCATGCTTACTGAAGCGGGTGTATCGCTGGATGATATTCCAGAGATGCAGGCCTGTATTCGGTTTGATGAAGAAGATAATGATCCGGTTTGTACGCTTCCTGTCAAGACCAATCAACTCACCCAGGCTGAGGTGAGTAATACAGAATCAGAAGATATACTAGAATGCGAAAACTGTGATTGTCCACCCTTCGACTTTTGGCAATGGCTACTGAGTTTACCTTGGTGGCTCGCTATACTCGTTGTGCTGGGCATAATCTTACTTTTGCTACTGATCAGGCGATTGCGATCCTAAAACAGCGCAAGCATCCCATATCTACTCGGATATATATGGGCTTAGGTTGGCACGAATACTTAGTTCGACAAAGAGATACCTTCCCTGACAAGCACTAGGATACAAACTGACTAGCCGGACAGATAACATCTTAGGAGCTTGTCGGAGGAGAACCAATAGATATTGATCCCCTGTATACCCCAGGTGCCCACGGAAAGGCACCCAAAAAACCAATTATTTATCATGCGTGACCTACTGCTAACCTTATCCCTATGCTGTAGCTGTATTTGGGTAGTTTCCGCTTCTCCTGGAAGAATAAGTGGAGCCAAATACCTTGAGTTGGCGGCAGAAGCCTGCCGCCAACAACACGCTGATAGCTTAGACTATTTCCTGCAACAAGCGCAGAAACGCTATCAACAGCAGGACAGCTTATTGGCCTGGATCGGAGGCGTTAAGGATATTTCACGCATTTATCGTGATGAATTACAGCAGCCCGAGCAAGCGATTTCCATGCTTCAAAAAGGGACTGAAGAGCACCTCTGGCGAGCGCCACAAAACGCAAAAGAATGGGAAGCTTTGGGCTGGCTGGCAGTCAACCTGGGTTATACTTATAAGTATGGGGCAGAACAATATCTAGCAGCCAGCACTCACTATCAAAGAGCCAAGGAGATCCTCGTTGATCAGCTAGGGCAGGAAGACCTGGATATTGCTGTCTACATCTACCAGGAATGGGGTAACCTTAAGACCATGATGGGAGATTTTGCGATGGCAGAGGTCTTGTTAGATCAATTTCTAACCATTGCTTTGGAGGCTAAAGAATTCAATACCGCTGCTGAAGCGCATAACGATCAGGGCGTACAATTCATTAGCCAATGGGACATCACTAGAGACAGCTCCGCATTGCAAAAGGCTATTTCTTACCTGCAAGGAGGGCTTACCTTACCCAATCTGCATGATTTCCCGATAGGCCTATTGCATGGCAACTTGGTCAAGTGTTATATGGAGTTGGGAGAAAGCAGGGCTGTGCAGCAACATGCCCACGAGGCCAATGCAGCGATCCAACGATTCTTTGACCAATCAGGCTACCCTGGTCTCAGGCTAGATCAAGCAAAAATCAAACAAAATCTGGGTGATTTCTTTCTACGTAGTGGTGCTGTAGCTGATGCCCTAGTTCAATACGAAGTAGCAGCAAAACTATACCTCGAAATCTACCCTTCTGCCAAACATAGAGAGCTGGCTCGCACCTACGCTTCACATGCCGAAGCATTCAGCCAGCAGCATAAGTGGGATCAAGCCCTCACTTACCACCAAAAGGCTCTACGAGCCATAGTTGGAGACTTCGAAACGGAAACGCAAATTGGCAATCCAGAGATTAGCCAGATCCGAGCGGAACGAGTGATTGGTGAGGTACTATTGGCCAAGGCTCGAACCTTGCAAGCACGCTACGATAGTCAACACGATCTGGATGACCTCAAGTTAGCACTCGATTGTCATGATCTATTGTATGAAGTGGAATGGCGCATCAGAGCTTCCTATCTATATGATGCCTCCAAGTTGGAACATATCAGTAAACAGCAATTATTGACGGAAGAAGGAATAGATATGGCCTACCAGCTCTGGCAAGTTACGCAAGAGGAACAATACCTTGATTTAGCCTTTGAATTGGCAGAACGGAACAAAAGTATCCTTCTGTTAGAAGCAGTGAGAAAGGCAGAACAAAATCAAACTGATGGCTACACCTCAGCGCTACAACAACAAGACCAAAATCAACAAAAAATCATTGCAGATCTAGAAAAACAAATTTATGCCGCTGAAGAGAACAGTGCTCCCGATTCCTTGCTTCGGGTACTGAAAAGCGATTTATTGAACCTAAAACAGCAATATAAGAATTGGGTAGAAAAGCTTGGAGATGAAAAATCTACGTTGCATAGCGTACCACAGAAACCAAGCGATATCGCCGGCTACCAGCAGCAACTGCTATTGAATCAAAACTTAGTAGAATACTTCGTTGGACAGCAATCTATCTATGTTTTCATTTTCTCTAAGGGAGACAAGACCTGTATCCAACTCCCTAAGGATTTTCCACTGGAAAAATGGGTAACATCTTTTCGGCAATCGATCGAAGATTTCCAAATGCCCGATCAATCCCTGCAAGATCTGTGTCATACCTATAGTTCTTTGGGGTACCAACTGTACAGCAAATTAATCGCTCCTGTTACAGCTCATTTAGGGAAAGGACAACAATTGCTGATCATTCCTAATGGCATCCTAAACTATCTTCCTTTCGAAGCTTTACTGTCTTCAGCGGAGAATAGTTGCCAGTTCAAGAATTACCCGTATTTATTGAATGAATATGAGATCGCCTATGCTTTTAGTGGTGAATTGTACTTGGAGTTGTTGGGAAGAAAGCAACAAAAAGGTGGTTTCTTGGGATTCTCTCCCACTTTTAATGGCCAAAACGGTTTTGGTAAGCTTTTTAGAAATGCAGAAAGCATCCAAACTGCCCAGAAATATTTTGGTGGCAAGATCTTCCTCCGCGATCAAGCCACAATTGAACAGTTTATTGCCTTGGCCCCAAAAAACCAAATGATTCATTTAGCTACTCACGCCAAGGCTAATACGAAAGCGGGGGACTTTTCCTTTATTGTTTTTGCAGATGGCAATGGGGGATACGATAGTTTGTTTACACGCGATGTTTACCTCCTCGCCCTGGACGCAGAACTAGTTCTTCTTAGTGCGTGTGAAACCGCGGTAGGGCAGCTGCACCAGGGCGAAGGCATCATTAGTTTAGCGCGTAGTTTTTTGTATGCAGGTGCTAAAAGCCTGGTTACCACGCTTTGGCAAATTAATGATGAAGCTAATTTCAAATTGACAGAATTGCTATACCAACAACTTGGTAAAGGAAATCGAAAGTCTGCGGCCCTGCGACAAGCCAAACTTCAGCACATCGAACAATCTGATAACATCAATGCTCATCCAGTTTACTGGGCTGCCTATGTAAGCATCGGCAATCAACGACCTATCCCATCCACGAATTGGATGAGGTTGAGTTTGCTTTTTGGTTTGCCTTTAGTTTTGCTAGGAGGGTATATTTGGCGCAAAAGAAGTACAAGTATAGCTTAATAGCTACCGCCAAAAGCTATTGAGTTTGTCCAGTAGCGCTTGAGCATTAGATTGGTATTCGTGCGAGGCATCATCAGCGATCGCCTGCAATTCGATGTAGAATTCTTGCCCAGTTGAATCATTACCAAGTTGGGCCAACAATAGACTCCATTGCAAGTTATCCTCATAATAGGAATTGGCAAGTGGATCAAGTTCGAGGGCAGGTAGATCGGTTTGTAAACGGGTGAATCGTTGGATCGCTTCGTCAAATTGTTGAGCTTGTAAGCTGCGATGTGCCGAACTGAAATTTTCTTTAAAGCCTTCTACATTTTGCCCACCTAAGGTGCCACCGATGTTGGGCATTTGATAAAAGGAGGCGAATAATTTGTCGTTGCTATACTGGCTTTTCATATAGCTTCGTCCTCCAATCCCCACTAGTAATAATATAGCGGAAGCAATGGACAATCGCTTGATCCAAGGATTGAGCCTTCGGACAGGCGTTTCTGTTTTTGCTTCCTCCTCCCATTTAGCCATCTGGTCCACAAAAGAAGCTTCACGAGCCGCCTCAAACCCATCTAAGAGGCTTTCTTGAGACTTAAATAAAGCCTCGAATTCAGGGTCAGTCTCTCTTCTTTTTTCTACAAAATCTTGCGCCTTCCGTCCTAAATCCCCGCCCATGTACCACTCAATCACTTCTGCGTCTTCAGTTTCCTGGGAAGCCCTTGCCCAACTTTTCATTTTGGCAGCAAGATCCTCCGACCGAATGGCGCTAAAGCCATCTAATATGGATTGAATAAGTTTTACCTGGTGTTGGAGTGCATTATCCGTCTCCAACCGTGCCTCAAAGGCTGAACGTTTTGCTTTAGGAAGTGACCCTAAACAAAAGCCTTCGATCTCTTCCAATGTATAAACTTGTTCGTCCATGGCTTTGCAATAATGATTCTAATCAAACATCAATTTATTGATCTACTCTTTCTTCCATCAATTGGCGCATCTTCTTCAAACAATCAAATTTTCTTTTGCGAACGGTTCCTTCATTCTTGATATTTAATTCCTTGGCGACCGCCTCCATCACATACCCCTTGAGGTATACCAATTCCAATAAACGGCGACAGGAATCACCTATTTGAGATAATAAACGACGCACCAGGTCCGCTTTTGCAGCCCGTTCATGAACCGATTCCACCACAGCTTCAACCGCCACTTCCGGAATCTCGTTCTCCCAATCCCCTTTCCGCCCCTCTTTTCGCAATACATTTTTACCTATCCCAAAAAGGTAGGTCTTTAATGTACTGTGCAGCGGAGCCTGCAATTTGCCTCGTATAACATTGCGATGAAAAATGATCATCGTGTCATGAAATAATTGCCCAGCCTCCTCAGGATCCAAGCTCGCTTTTTTCATAAAGAACAAACGAAAAGGGCTCCGCATATCCTCATAAAAGGATTTCCAGACGAGATCGGCCCCTCCTTGCAGTTCTTTTAGACGATTTTCGGCTTCCTGGTATTTACTCATTTATCCTGGCTTTCTTGGTTTTCGTTACTTATTGCTGAAAATAATAAAATAATTAGGACCAAAGGTTCAATGTATTCCTTGCAAACCTCAGCTGCAGGCCTATAATTCAAAGGTCAAAGGTGGACGTAGTGCGTTTGATCCATTTTGAATACTGCTGGCATTAATAAAATGTGTTTGTTCAGTTGCTCTTTCACCAAAACTAGCGTGGATATGTCCAAACACATGCAGTTTGGGCTGGATACGAGGCAATTGCTCCCGCAAAGACTCACAGCCGAGCTTCCGCCCTGCCCGCGAACTATCTAAAATACCAAACGGAGGCGTATGGGTAATCAGCACATCGGTAAATTCAGGGATTAAATCCCAATGCATATTCATCGATTCCCCTCGGAAATTGCCAAAGGCCATACCGACTAGATCAGGTTGGACTGGAGATCCCCAAAAATGCACACCTTCAATTTCCACGCCTTCATCTTCCAGATAGTGAATACTATCAGGTAATAGCTTCCGAAATTGCACGGGATCTTCCGCCGGTAGAAAATCGTGGTTACCGCCAATCAGAAGTTTATGTCTATAAGGTAGCTCCGAATACCATAGGAGAAAATCCTGTAGCCCCTGCTCGCCTCCGAAATGGCAAAAGTCCCCAGCATGAATGATTGTATCTGCGGTTGGTAAGGCTGGGAAGACTCTATGGCGAGCATGTGTATCTGATATTAGAGCAAGCTTCATTTCATTATGCAACCCAGATTTCCAAAAAAAGATTCCGAAAGCTATAGAGTTAGCCTACTTTAGATTCTCTTGAAGAATCAATTGAGGGAGTCGCAAATAAATGACTAGGCAGAGCTATTGTGAAAACGGTACCATTCGCCACTTGACTTTCGCAACTAATCTTTCCCTCAAACTCCTCTACAATCTTTTTGCAAGTCGCTAAGCCAAGGCCTGATCCTTCATATTCTGAGTGGTTATGTAAACGAGTAAACATTTGGAAGATCTTGTCAAAAAACTCTTCTTCGATTCCTATTCCATTGTCTTCAATACAAAGTGTTTTCTTTTGTGCCGCTTCCGCATAATAGATATTTATGGCGGGTTGAGCTGATTCATTGTATTTTACTCCATTTTCGATCAAGTTCTTTAACAAAATAAATACTTTCGAATAGTTCCAGTAAAGCTCTGGTAAAAGAGAGGTGATTTGCACCGTAGCATTGCGTTGATCCAGGTATTCTGAGATAGATTTTTGAATATCATTAATTAATACCGCCAGGTCAATATTTTGCTTCTGATCTGTATTTTGATGCTTGGAAAGTTTCGAATACTCTAGCACATCTTCAATCAGGTAATTCATCCGCTTCCCTCCTTGGATTATAAAAGACAAATACTCATGGATCTCTCGAGAGTTCGACGAATCCAATTTGCGATTCAATAAGCCTGCAAATTTGATAATATTGTGCAAGGGTGTTTTCAAGTCATGTGAGGCGATGTAGGCAAACCGCTCCAACTCAACATTACTATCCAGAAGTTCCTTGTTTGCAATAGTCAACTCTCTATTTGCCTCTTCTAATTGAGTCGTTCTTTCCCTCACCAAACGGCTCAACTCTTCACTTTGGCGAGCTCTCAAACTGGACAGGCGGACAAAATAGGTAACTAAGAGTCCTAGAAGTAGGAGCCCTAAGACAAAAAGTACAATCATTCCTCTATCTCTAGTGATCCGAAGTTTCTGATTCTGATTTTCAACCTGCAGCACTTTATTTTCTTCTTCAACTAGCCGTAAATTATATTGGTTCCGTATTAAGGATTCGCTTTGGGAAAAGACGTAGCTATTGATCTTATCGCTGTATTCCTTGTATTTAATATGTGCATCTAGTGCCAAGTCCGTCAAACCTTGTTCTCGCAATGATTGATACTTGATCTGATAAGCATAAACCAGAAACTGGTTGCTTTTCCCCAATTTTGCTCGTTCTATCAAAAGAGCTAAAACCGGGTTCAGTTCACCCCATTTTTTCTTTAACAAGAGATATTGACTCTTAGTATAAATAGTGTTAAGTGTATTGATATCTGCCCTTCTACTGTCGCCTTGATCACTGATCAATGAATTATAGCAAACATCAAATGCTGCTGGTAAAGAAGCTAAGTTTCCGAGATCCATGTCTGCTCTAGCTTTAGAAACAATGACATAGCAGCTACGAGGATCACCAGCAGGGTAAGAAGCCACTTCTTGCAAGATCTCAATGTAATGTGTGGCGGAGTCAGGTATTCCTAGGTTGATAAAGTTATTGATCAAGCTTTTGTAGTAGTAATAAGAAAAACCTTTGTTATCTAGACCCGATACGTACGGATAGGCAGCTCTTAATATCTCCAAAGACTCTTTATAGTTTAGAGCCTTAGCAAAGAGTTGAGCTAACTTAAACCGACTTACCACCTGAACCGAAGGATCTGAATATACCGATGCCAATTGTTGAAGTCGGTTGACATAGTAGCTTACGGTGTCCATATTCATGGTATACCCAAGGCCGATATCCACTAGTGCACCAAGATTAGAAACGTTTTGATCCACTGAATTTGCCGAATAGTAATTCATTCTATCTGGCACCTGGAGCATTTCAGTCCCTTTTTTCACATTTCCCTTCGTAAAATAGAAAGACCCCCAGGTATTGTAGGCTTTTACAATCACATTCGTATCCCTTCCTGCTAGTACCTTCTCCATTATTGGCTCCATCTCCCTCACAAAGGCCAATGAATCACCACTATAGTAGGCTACTTGAGCCACAATAAATCTTGCTTCGATCCATAAACTATCCTCTTCCAAGGTTTCGAATCCGACAGCTGCACGCATGGCCAACTCTCCCTTTTTTTGAAAGTCACCTTGAACTTCTTTTGCATCCTGTAAATACTGATAGGATCTTTCAAACAAGCTATCAGGGGCGGCCTGGCTAGCCAGGGTATTCATTGAAATCCTTACTAGCAACCACACCAATAACGTCAGTAGTAATGTTCTGGAGGGGAACAATGCTTTTAGAATAGTCAACATACTGCAGCTTAATCCGTGTGAAGAATACTGGGATTACAGAGATTAGGATTCTCCCTTGAAATCTTCCTGCCTACTGATTAGATCCAAGGTATTCCTGAAATGTATTGGATGGTGTTTGAATGGAGAAAATACACAATTATTCTGACTTAAGCGATGTAATATTTGAGAATTATCAGGCCCCAGATTTAACTGAACCCATATGTTCTACCAAGATTTTCCGTAGGCAATGTGCAGAGATTCTACTGGCAAGAAGTAGTCACGATATAGACAGGATATTTTTTTTAAAAAAACTTGCCGCAAGGGTAAGGTTTTGAAAGAAGTCGCGATAGGTATATAGAAACTTGCTTCAATGCTGCCATTACAACAATCCCAAAAAAAACTTGGCGACGAGGTAACAAGTTTCGAAATCAGTAGATAAATGACTGTAGCAAGAAAGCTACAACCCAAAAAACCGAATTTTTCGTTTGACAAGATTGTAATCCCTTGAACCCTAAAACCCTACATTATAGCAATTATTGCTTAGCTCAAAAAGTCCCTATGAGCTTAGGCGTGCATCAGGCCTAAGCATTAGTCCCGAAAACTAATTTGAATTGGAAAAGTGGATTTATGAAAAAGTGGAGCACGGTAGTAACCGGCTCCACTTTATCTTTTTCCTTATCTAAAAGTTATACCCATTTTACTAGGCCAATATCTTGTTGATGTGGAAGCAGGTCGCTTTTGGGGAAGACCCTGAAGCCAAACTCATAGACCCCTGCCAATTTGGGCTCAAGATCGCAACTAAATGTCGCTTCTTGGTCTTCCACCTTAACTAATCTAAGCTCTTGTTTCAGCTTCAACTCCAACTCTACCTCCTTGACTCGCTTAAAGAAAACCACTTCAACGCCAATATTCTTGGCCTCTAAATTTGCTATATGAAGTGTAATATCCCCTTTAAAAGGTTCGCCAACCATCAAAGCATTGTTCTCAGCATCAAAAATATTAGAATGACTAACTTGGACATCATCCCATTGTTCTCTAACTTCTTGTTTCCATTGAGCAAGCTTAACAGCCTCCCCAAATTCTTTTTTAGCCAAGAGCTTATGACGTACAGCCAGTTTGTTGTAGAATCGATCAAAGTAGTCATCCAACATTCGCTTCATCGTAAACTGAGGAGCTACTTCCGCGATAATCTGTTTGATATAGGATACCCACTTCGTTTTATCTTCCTGATAATAAGTCGGCACAATCTCTCCCTCCAGAATATTATAAATAGATTCTGCGTCTAACTCATTCTGTAAATCCTGATCCCCATAGGTGCGTTCCAAAGGAAGAGCCCATCCAGCATCGGGACGATACCCCTCGGCCCACCAGCCGTCCAATACACTGAAATTCATCACGCCATTCAAGGCCGCCTTCATTCCACTTGTTCCTGAGGCCTCCTTCGGGCGAGTGGGTGTATTCAACCAGATATCCACCCCTTGCACCAAATATTTGGCAATCTCCATATTATAGTTCTCCAAGAAAATGATCTTACCCGCGAATCGCTCTTGTTTTGAGACATGAATAATATGACGAATTAGATCTTGGCCACCGTTATCGGCAGGGTGTGCCTTGCCAGAAAACAGAAAGATTACAGGGCGGTCTGCATCATTCACAATATCGGCCAAACGGTCCAGGTTACTGAAGAGCAAATGGGCTCTCTTGTAGGTAGCAAAGCGACGGGCAAAGCCAATCACCAAGGCATTATCTTCAATGTTATTGATGATAGAAAAAATGGCTCGCGGACTTTCACCCCGGCGGGTCAGGTCCTTCTGAAGTTTGGTTCGTACTGCATCTAGAAGTCGTGTTTTCAGCAGCTGACGAACTTCCATGATCTTGTCATCCGCTACTTCATGAATTTTGCGCCAATACTTCTTGTTGGACTGGTCCGTTTTGAAAGCAGCTCCAAAGGTACTCGTGTATAGATCATCCCATTCCTTGGCAATCCAAGTTGGATAATGTACACTATTCGTCACATATCCGATGTGCAACTCCACAGGTTGAAAAGAAGGATACAGGACATTAAACATCTTCTGAGAAACAGCTCCGTGTAATTTACTCACCCCATTCACTTCCTGAGACAGTCGGATAGCCAAATGGCTCATCGAAAATAATTCTTGCGAATCATCTGCCTGAACACGTCCCAAACCGATAAATCGTGGCCAATCAATACCAAGCTGTGATGGCCAATCTGAAAGATATTGGTACAATAGGCCTTCTGAGAAATAATCATGACCGGCGGGAACAGGGGTATGTGTCGTAAAGAGTGAACTGGCACGTATAACTTCCAGCGCTTCATTAAAACTCAAGCCTTCGCTCACCAAGTTTTTCAATCGTTCCAAGCCCTGAAAAGCGGCGTGTCCTTCATTGCAATGATACACATCCGCCTCAATTCCCAAGGCTTTCAAAGCCCGAGAACCTCCAATCCCCAACAATATCTCTTGTTTCAATCGATGCTCATTATCTCCTCCATAAAGCTGGTCGGTAAGCCTTCGATCCTCCCAAGCATTTTCATCAATATCCGTATCTAACAAATACAAGGAAATTCGGCCAACCTGTAAGGTCCAGAATTTGGCCCAAACGATTCTTCCTTGCAATTCAATGCTAATCTTTATCCACTCCCCATCAGCATCTTTGACAGGCTGAATAGGAAGTTTAGTAAATTCTTGTAGTGGATAATTATTGATTTGATCTCCGTTGATGGATAAGGCCTGCTGAAAATAACCATGCCTGTACAGCAATCCAACAGCGACCATATTGGCGTTGGCATCACTGGCTTCCTTCAAATAATCGCCAGCCAACACACCTAATCCTCCCGAGTACAAACGCATGGAAATATGCAGCCCATACTCCATACAGAAGTAGGCGATTTTTGCCGTCTTGGACTGGACAGCCATGTAGTTATTGAATTCCCTCTCAACCTTAGCCAACTTTGACATAAAGGCCTTGTCGTCGATCAGGCGTTCAACTTGCTCCAAACTTAATTCATCCAGGATGGCTACTGGGTTATAATTTTTACTTTCCCAGGATTCGGGATCAATTGCTTGCATTAATTCAATCGCCTCAGGGTTCCATGACCACCATAGGTTTTCTGATAGCGCTTGCAATGGTTGGAGAGCCTCTGGCAACTGCGAAGCGATATATAGACGCTTGAGGTTTGGACTCTTTTCTCTTAATTGACCAATCATGTTTGATATGTTTTGGTAAATGGGCTGTTCGACAATCAGCCGTGATACAGCATAGGCTACACAGCCACCTACACGATTCTTCTTCTTACATATAGGTTAAAAACGGCACAAATTTAGCATTAGTTGGGAAGTTAAAGCAATAGCAATTTCAACAGAAGAAAGTGAGAAATGGATCAACACAGCCACAAAAACAGACATAAGCATCTGTGTATTAACACATTAAATAAAAACACCCTGATTGAATTGAAAAGGAAAGGTTTATCAGAAAGTTTTCCCCCGCAAACGGTTGCATAAAATCAGTTAACTTTCAAGCGCTTAAAAAGTGGACTGACAGCTTCCTGTGATACAATCTATTATCTCTATTTACTGATTACCACACACTTTTACTGAAGACAGTTGGCCTTCATCTTTAACAATCTCTTCAAAGTATCGACTGTACTCTTTGGAAGGTAATTGATCAAAGGAATAGTCTGCTCGCAATCGGCGTTTCAAGACTTTATTAATTTCCGATTGTTCAGTCCGGAAGGCCCCAAAATTGCTAGAAAGTTCTTCACAAATCGCATCAGCATAAGCGGAAGGGTCGACATTCAAAAAAGTAATCGCTCCGCTTTTATCTCCCGCCAGGATGAAGGCTCCGTCCGGCGAGAACTTCAGTGAATAAATAAGATCAGATAGGCCTTCATAAATCATTGGCTGGTAAGAGGGTTCTATGTATTGATTTAGGTCCCAGATGCTGATTGCTCCTTCTACATTTCCCACAGCCAAAAAATCGCCGTTTTCACTGAAATCAAAAACCGAGATTGCAGATTGATACAGCTTAAAGTCCTTTTTTTCAGAAGTGGATAAACTCATGAAACGGTCCTCCCCTACTTCATTGGCCGCTAAGATTATCCGTCCATTACTAAAACCAAAAGCATAAATCTTCCGGCCATCTTTGCGTTGGCCTACGCCTACACTAGAGAGGTTCCCATAGTTTAGGGTATTCGCCCCTCCTATCCTAAGAAAGAATTCTCTCTTACCTTGATCCCCTGCTCGGATTGAATCCATCTCAATCCGGTAGATATAGTCTCTTAATTTACCGACGAAGGCATACCCCACTAATTCATCTCCTCTGCGTTCTATCCAATTGACATTAGATTTCATCTTAGGAAAAATCTGAAACCCCTTCGCCTTACTATAAGAATAGAAATAGGACTCGCCTGCGGCCATAAACTTCTCTTCATCAAGCCACTTGGCCAGTAAGATCCGATCTTCCTCTGGCACAGGGTGTCGATCCATGATGCTCCCATTGAAGGTATTAACAACAAGCAATTCGTTTCCTTGGCCTCCCACGAGCATAAAATCTCCGGAAGGGCTTAAAGACAAGGCTTGATGAGCTTCTGTTGCACCAATGTTTAACTCCTGAACACTTCTCAAATTAGGCGCTCCTACATTATTCCATTCCCTAATATCCCATTGCATGACTTTGCCATCCCCACCTGCTGTATAAAATCGATCCAGTTGTGGTCGAAATGCAATAGCTTGGACATCAGCAGCATGGCGGCCGCCCTCACGAAATACTCGTTCTGGATTCAGGGTGCGTAAAGATTCAAAAAGAGCCTTCACTATATTCGGATTGTGGATATCACCCAATTCTGGATATCGGAGATTGACATTGTACGCTTCCTTCGCCACCAATGCCTTTGTCCGTGGATCTTCAATCAATAGTGCCTGGTTGGCAACATTCCAGGATGTAATGATCTTATTGTATTGTTCGGCTTTCTGCTGAGCGATACGCGCCTCTTCTGCTCGTTCTTCGGCTAGCTCCTTCAAGGCCTTATAGTCTTTTGCTTTCTGTTCTGCTTCTTCAGAAAGTGACCGCAGGATAGTAGCTTGAGCTGCAGTTTGTTCGTTAAGGCTAGAAATACTATCGCGGTCTGCGAAAGCAATCTTCCGCAAGGCTTCCGCTTCTGCTGCAGATGCCAAGGCCGCGGAGCGAGCTTCTTCTGCCGATATACGGGCTTCGTCTGCCGACTTACGCGCTGTTTCTGCTTCGTCTGCTTTCTGGCTTGCCTCTTCTTCAGCAGCTTCAGCTCGGTTTTTCTCTTGAATCAATTGCTCATTTACCTCAATGAACTCCGTATTTTTCTGTCGAGCACTACGATACAAAGTAATATTGTAAAAGGCCAAGGCCGCCAATACTAGAAAGGCCAATAGGCGAAGTGTATTGATGTTCCAACGTCGCTTATATATTTGTTTCTTAGAAGCTTTGACAAATTGCCTTTCCCCTTCTGTCAATAGGTTTAGAGAAATAGAGGATTCGACATAATTAATATACTTTTCATCAAGTAAATCATCTCTTTCCTGGTGATCTCTTATTGTCGCTTGAATACCCCGTAACACTCGATTATCTGCCTCTAACTTTTGATTAGCTCTACGGGCCAAAAAGCTGTTGGCCATCTCATAGCGTTGACCTGCTGTTTTTCTAATAATACCAACCTGCTGAAGCGATTGCAAAATCCCTTTGATAGTACCACGATCCAATTCTGTGATCTTTACCATCTCACTCACTAATGCATCCTCTTCCCACTGGATTCGATTACCATTTTGTACCAATAATGACATTAGATGGTTGCCGACACCTTTAGCCTTACGCCCCAAATCCGCTTCGAGTGTTTCCAACTCTTTGTCCAGCATGTCGTCCACCATTACACTGGGTTTCCGCATGCTATCTAATAAAGCATCACTAATTAGCTTTGGCATTTTTCAGACGATTTTGTATTGAAACAAAATACTAGTTCAGCTCTTCATATAAACGTTCTAAATACAATTGCAGGTATGTGAGGTTGATTTTACCATCCTCCTCGCTAACATTTTTAATGATCCGATTAATGATCGCATCACTCTCCACCGCCATATCTGCTTCTTCCAATAGGTGTTCGATAATTGCATGTGCCGTACTATTACCGACATGCCTAATCCGCACTTGCTCCTCCAAAATATTCGGGATAAAAGCCTCTAAATCTTGAATCTGTGAAAAGAATTCATCCCGAAGCACAATCACCAAATCGACATTCATTCGGGCCTCTAACAGCGCCGCTATATGTAAATACAGATGTAATAATTGTTCATGATCCTGTACCCAAATAAAGAATTCCTCAAATTGATCCAGGATAATGATCTTACGCTCCATGGGTGAGGGAGGTTCATTCGACCATTGGAAAGCTAGGTCCAGGAACAAAGGCTTTTCAAGATTCCCCGGTTCTTGTGCCAACATTTTCTTCGCCAAGACCGAGTCTATCAATTCCCGACTACAACGAACATAGGCTACCTCGTACAGCTGGGCAATTCGCGGAAGCAAGCCCGCACAAACCAGAGAGGTCTTCCCTACTCCCAAGGGTCCGAATACCAAGGTGGTTCTAGCTCCGAGTTCATTCACTACCTTATCAAAAAGATCCTTTACTTCTTCCTCTCGGCCAAAAAAGAACGGCGCCATCTCGGTATTATAGGGTTCAAATCCCATAAAAGGTGAAGGAGGCTTGTTGTTTGGCGTCAAAATTCGAGGCATCGGCACCCCTTGTGGTCGCACCCCAAATATCTCCGCAGCCAGGCTATCATGACTCAGTTCAAACTGCTCATTATCTAAAGGACGTAGTATTCGCCTATTCACGAAGAACTCCAGATAGATATTCAAACGAGTAAGACTCATATCACCAGCCAACTCCATTAACTCCTCTCTGGAAACAGGAATTTTAGTTCCTTTTTCAGAAACAAACAACTTCAACCAGCGCAGGGCTAGATCGCGCCGATCTACTTGCTGATTGAAGACCTCTAGTTGTTCCTCCAGAAAATCGGCAAGTACGTCCTCAATACTACCTACTTTCTTTACCAATTCTACATCGAATACTATGTGATCTGGGTCTTCATCCGCAGCCAGGCGATACATTTTATCTAGAAACACCTGCAAATAGGTAAGTTGCACTCGCCCGCCTCCTGCTGTGACATTATCTATGATATCATCAGCAATTTCATCATAACACAATTCTATATTGAATCTTGGGTTCTTCGCCGTAGAAATAATCACTTCTCGCGCATTCGCTCGGTTCATCGGCTCAATCCGCAAGCGCTTTTCAAAAAGCGTCGGAACAGCTTTCTCAAAGCCCGATAATCTCGCTAGATATTCCTCTCGCATGACAATGATCACCTTACAGGGAAGATCATGCGCCAGCAAGTCTTTTATATTGCTAATGAACTCCGCTTGTTCTTCTTCTGACCCTAAGATGAATAACTCTTCGAACTGGTCAAATATCAAGTAAATGGGGCGTAAGTGATCTTTATACAAGGAATGCACCATCTGCGGAAGCCCGTAGCTCTCCTCAAAAGACTTATGTGTATCGCGATATTTGAGTTCTCTTACCGTGGCTTTATTGATATTCTCCTGGCGCCTGATATAAACATCAAACCAATCACTTCTATCAAAGCAATTGGCTAGCCCACAACGGACGATACTTGTCTTTCCTGTTCCGGACACACCATAGACCAGTATGAGGTTCGTTTGAAAGGACATCTTATACAACTCCTTCACCTCCGCCTCGCGGCCGAAGAAGATATCCCCATCCTCTTTCTGGTACGCATCCAGAAATTTAAACGGAGAGAGGTTGGTATGACTTGCGCTGTCCATTTATCCTAGTTCAATTATCCGTAAAAAGTTGGTAAATTGGGTGTACACTTCTTCATACTTTTCCGGGCTAATCAACAGTTCATCTTTCAAGTTGTCAAACAGAATATATCGAAGCGTTTTATCCTCCCGGAATCGAAAGAAAAACAACTTCGAATTATTTTGTCCGAGCAGTGCATTTTCATCAATAATGAACGGAGAAAGATTCAAATACGGGTGAACCTCCTCTTCATTCTTCAGTAATACAACGGATAAATTGTCCGTGTAATCTGGCGTAATTAATGTCTCATCTAATACGCCAAAAGCGGCTGTGATCTTGTCCAAGATCACCATATGGTGTCGATACTTAGGATCCTCGTGCCGATTCTTGAGCAGGTCGATGTTTTTGATCGTTGCCAAGGTATACTTAGCGCTGAATCCGATATGCTTAAACAACTCACAGAGATGATCTTCAGCCTGCACACAAAAACTCTCTATCTCATCCGCAGCAATTGCGCTGCGCAGTTCCTCTTTCATTTCTTCCAAAAAAAGATGTGCGCTGTAGAAATTACTGTCTTGATAAAATTCCTCCTGCAATTGCTTGAATTCCGCAATAAAGGGTTCAATTTTATTTTCGAGCAAACTATCACTGATCGCCTTGGTCAAGACAATATAATTGTAGCGTTGCTCTACATCTGGTTCTAGGTCAAAGTAATCCTGTATCACCTTCAGGGCCCCTTTGGGCCACTTGAACTTTTTGGCTTTGTGTACCTCATCCCAAAGTTGGCTCATCATAATGAATGCAAGAATCTTGCCAGCCACTTGGTAAACGTTAATGATCTTTTCCAGCCGGATAGTGCTGATCTCCTCCGAGAGTAGGAGTTTTCGAAGGTGTGTACCGATTGGGGTCGGAAAGGAATCAATCACCGCCACTCGCAGATCTCGAATTTTGGGCTCTCGCTGTTTGGCTCTTGCCTCTTCTATCAAGGAACGAACATCTTCTGCATAGGGCATTGTCGCGTTGGCAATAGTCTCAATTAGTTTCTGATTGATAGACCTGGATCCTTGATAAGAGTAGCCTCCTCCTCTCACTATTATCGATGCCTGACTTTCAATGGGCAACTTCCACTGCAGCACAGATTCTTGATCTTCTTGAATATATAACCCCCAGGGTAGGCGCTCTTCTTCTTCAACTTGAGATCCGATTCCACGATATATGCCTACGGCCTCTCCTGCCTTCAGGAAGTAATCTGCGGCTGCCAGTTTAAATGCCTCTTCTAGATTATGTTGGGTAGCTAATGCCTTGTAAAAAATGCTGGCAAATGCCTTGGCCGCCGTATCAGCAATGGGAACAGTGGTAGCAATGACTGCCGGAATACCTGCTTCGAAGAGTAGTTCTACCTGTTCTCTCGTGGAACATCCATTGAGAAAAACTAATTTCAGATCGGATTGCAGGCCTAATAACTGGGCTAGGCCTCCAGAATTTGCAGCTTGATCTGCCAGAAAAATCTTATCACTATCTGCATGTCCACCGTAGTGAAAAACCAGGACTCGATCCTTGAATTCGGCCACATATCGACTAAGATCTTCAGTGGTAGCAGAAGGCTCCGTAAAGAGTTGAAAGTACTGTTTACTGGCCAGAGGGATGAGTTCAGCAGTAATAGCTTTCCGCTCCTCCTCTAACAGAGGAAGATGGTCATCTTTATCATTAGCAAATGCTAAAAAAACCAGGGGAAGCTTCATGTATTTGAATAAGTAAAATTGAGTCTTGCACCCGCAATAAGGGAACAACGCACAATAAACAACATTTATTTTCAGTTATTAATTCCCAAACGGGCAAACATATTACAGATACCCGGCAAATAACCTACTCCCCTCAACGCAGACAATAGTAATTATCTATTCTCTTATAATTTTGAGTTTACTGTCAAGCACTTGAATTGGAGTCTTGCTTCTTTGAAGAGCCATTCTTCCTTAGAAATCGTTGGCTTCATGTTCTGTCAGAGAGCTAGAAACCTTAGTAAACCCCTTCACATTGAGGACTTAAAACGTGAATTTAAAAAATATATCTAACAGGTATAGTTTTTGCGGTATGTACTGCAATTACTATGAGTTATTTTCCCTACACTAACCTACAACACGATGAGAAAGCTTATATTAGCAAGCGCATGTTTGCTATTGTTCACGAACTTAACTAGCCATCCCATGATGAAAGCTACCATTTCCTGTGTAAATGGAGAGACCTTCTGCGCTGGATACGGCCCCCAAAGTACCGCACAGATTTCAATGGTTTCAGACCTTCCAATCAAGCCTCCTTCTACTGCAAGAGTCGTTTATACCTGGACCGCCGAACATCCTAATGGAACGTGGACCTGGGGTACTGGGTCACCAGATAGAGTTGTTCCGATTCCCTGGCCAGGCGAGTACGTGGTACAAGTACGGATCACGTATTACCTCCCGAATCGAACCCGGCCATTTGCAGCTTTCTGGTCCAATAAGATTGCTGTTCGGGGAGAAGGCTGTTAATCTAAAAAGGTGGGTAAATAAGCCACAAAACTGGCTAGATCCGGCAATACTAGATCAGGTTTGAGCCCCTGTTGGGTGGCCGATACCCATTGGGCTCGCTCATCTTCCTTGGTGTCGATGAGCACAGTCTTCATGCCTAGTCGTTGTCCAAATTGAATATCTGATATGGAATCACCGACCATTACGGAATGTTCAAATGATATCTCTGGGAATTCCTTTTGGGCTTGGAGTGCCATGGCGGGACTAGGCTTTCGGCAATGACCTTCCTTGCTTTTGAGGTCTGGACAAAAGTAGATTCCGTGAATCTGCCCTCCTTTTGCAAGAAGCGCCGACTGCATTTGCCCATGTATAACTTCGAGCTGCTGAATACTCATTAAGCCTTTACCGATTCCTTGCTGGTTGGTAACAATAAGTATCCGTGAGAAAAAAGCGGAAAATTGGGCAATAGCTGTTTCTGCTCCATTGGTGAATTGGAAGTCTGACCATTGACTAATATAGGCTCCGGGAAGCCTTTCATTGATAACACCATCTCGATCTAGGAAAAGCGTCCAGTGGGTTGTGGACATGGCTTCTGATTTTAAGTTCTTGGATACATCCAGTTCTTGAAGACACACGGAAATGAGTTTCACTGCTTCATTAGCAGAAGCCGTCGGTATTCATTTAGGATCGACAGTTGGATTCGTCGAAGAAGGTTAATGTCTATTTCTCTCCGAATATCCCTTCTTCTACCAGCTCACAAATCAAATGTCCAATCATCATATGGCATTCCTGAATCCGAGGGGTATCGGCCGAAGGAATTCGAATAAGCCAGTCACATTGATCGATCATTTTTCCACCATTAGATCCAGTCATCCCTACCGTCTTCATGCCGATCTCCCTGGCAGCCGTAATTGCATTGAGTACATTAGGGGAATTGCCGCTAGTAGATAAAGCAAAGAGCACATCTCCTTTTCGGCCAGCAGCTTTGGCCATTCGAGCAAAGATATGATCAAAGCCATAATCATTCCCTACGGCTGTAATGAAGGCCGTATTCGCATTTAAAGCTTCGGAGAACAAGGGAGGTCTATCAAAGTAAAATCGGCCGGATAACTCGGTAGCTAGATGTTGTGCATCTGCTGCACTTCCGCCATTACCGCAGAAAAGTACTTTCCCGTCGGCTCGGAATACCTCAATACAGTGTTGCGCTATATCATTTACCAACTGTAAGAGCTGTTTATCTGCCAGTACTGCTTGTTTTGCGGCAATACTTTGCCCGATCATCTCTTCTATTCTAGGATGCATCTATCTATTCTTATTGATTCTTTATCTCGCAAATTTGAAGAAAAGGAAAGCAACTGCCGCAATGACCAGAAATTCCAGGACATTACCCATCATCTTACTTTTCACTCTAAGGTTAATTAGAGACAACAAAGAGACGATAAAAGCACCTCCTGCATAAAACCCAATCAACCCATACCGAGGTTTTTCCGCCCAACTCACTTCTAACCAGTTGAGGAACTGCAAAGTCACGAGAAACAATACAATCCCCAAAGTAGCTATACCAACTCCTCCTCCAATCAACTTAAACCAATCCATATCCTTGCGCAGTTTATTCATGGCTCGAAGGGAACTCGTAATGACTAGCCAAAAGACGAGCAGGCTAAGGGCTGTTTTTGCGCCATTGCTCCAGCTGTTCTCTACCGGAAAAAGTTTCCGATGAACGACTTCCCAAATAACCAGGAGGGCAGCAATTGTTACTCCGGCGATCAATATCGACTTACCTAGTACTCGATTGTCTACTTGGTCTGCTTTAGTCATGGTTGTGCTTATTTTGAATGTATTCGGTACTTGCGGAGGTAAGTTAGGGCTTTCAAGACAATGCCCCAAATAGTAGGCCGAATCCGACATTTAACCTACCAATTGCTTAATGGTTTGCGTCATGTGATCCCAGGAAAAACGAGCTTTGGCTGCTTGCAAATGCTGTTGGAATTCTCCTGTTCTATCTCTGTTGAAAAAATCAAGCATAGCCTCAGCTATGGCAGAAGGATCTACATCTACCACATAACCCTCCTTTCCATCCGCCACAATTTCTGGTAACCCCCCTACTCGCGTGACGATCATAGGTTTTTCAAAATGATAGGCAATTTGTGAGATTCCACTTTGTGTTGCCGATCGATACGGCTGGACCACTAAGGAAGCAGCAGCAAAATAGTACTTCACCTCTTCATTCGAAATGAAGTGGGTACGCCGGATGATATGGCTTTCCAATTGATGGCGTTGAATGAGTTCATCGTAGAATTCAGCTTGATCATAATATTCTCCCGCAACAATCAATTTCACGCCTAGTTCCTTCACTTCTGGTCGGGCCATTGCTTCTAATAAAAGATCTAAGCCTTTATATCTGCGTATAAAACCGAAAAACAGGATATAGGGCGTATCTCCTTCTAAGCCCAGGAATTGAATTCCCTCCTCTCGGCTTACAGCAGTTCCATAATTGTCATAAATGGGATGAGGGGAAAAGGCAACAGGTTTAGTTTTTGTGAACTGCCTAATATCTTGTTCCACCGATTTTGACATGACAATACAGGCATCCACCGGCTGCAGAAAATATTGTGTAAAGATGCGATCTCCCGGCCTTTTTTCATGCGGAATCACATTGTCGGTAATCGCCACAACGCGGCAATTGGAATTCCGTTTAGCCAAGCGTAAAATTGTACCTAGACATGGCCCCATAAAGGGCAACCAAAAGCGTACAATAATGAGGTCTGGAGACCACCTCTGGACCCGCCTTCCCACCTGCCACCAATTAAGTGGGTTCACAGAATTCACACAAGTTTCAATATTGACTCCATCCGGAGCGGGATCATTGCTATATTGAGTAGTTCCAGGAAATAGGAAGTTGGGATATTGTAAACTAAATGAATAGATAACGACCTCATCTCCTTCAGCTTGTAATTCCTTAGCTAAACGCTCTGAGAAGGAAGCAATTCCCCCCCTTAGCGGGTGCGCTGGAGATAGAATAAGGATTTTACGCATTGAGTTTCTTTTCAATCAGATAGGTATTTCGATCCGGGGAATTCCGGGAGACCAGCTCTGCCAAAAAGCCGGTGACAAATAGCTGCGTCCCTACAATGAGCAACAATATGCCTAAGTAGAATAAAGGTCGATCAGTGATGAAATACGTTTGATAGACCAGCTTAAGCACGCTTAGATAGGCCAGCACGCCAAATCCTGCCAAAAAGGCAAAGAAGCCTAAGCTTCCGAAAAAGTGCATAGGACGCTTGCTAAAACGCCCCACAAAGGAAATGGACATTAAATCTAAAATCCCAATCAATCCCCGCTTGATTCCACCAAACTTTGTGCTACCATACTTTCGGGCTTGGTGAGAAACGACCTTTTCACCGATGTTCCCAAAACCTGCGCCCTTGGCGATCAAGGGTATATAGCGATGCATTTCTCCATACACCTCGATTGACTTCACCACGGCCTTACGATAAGCCTTTAAGCCACAATTGAAGTCATGCAGTGAAATTCCACTGACCCAGCGAGTAGTAGCATTGAAAAACTTAGAAGGGAAAGTCTTTGAAAACGGATCATGACGTGTCTTCTTCCAACCCGAAACAAGGTCATAGCCCTCCTCGGTAATCATTCGATAAAGTTCTGGAATTTCATCAGGGCTATCCTGCAGATCAGCATCCATGGTAATTACAACCTCTCCAGAAGCCGCCTGAAAGCCTGTATTCAGGGCAGCGGATTTGCCGTAATTGCGCCGGAACTTAATACCTTTTACATTTGGGTTCTTTTGCGCCAAATCTTCGATTACTTGCCAAGAGTTGTCTTTGCTTCCATCATCGACCATAATGATTTCATAAGCATATTCTAATGGTTCGACAACTCTCCTAATCCAGGCCTCTAACTCTGGCAGTGATTCTTCTTCATTCAATAAAGGAATGACTACTGATACATTCATATGGTAGCTAATTTCGCACGACGAGCCATAAAACTAATACCCAAGGCGTATAAAAAACCTGCAATAAGGCTACTGCAATAAGCGAAGAAAACACTATTAAAAGTAACCGTTAACATTTCTCTTGTCAGGTTCTCAGGCGCTCTTGGGTTTGCTTTCATCACTTCGTACTGCAAATCTACCAGAGATGTATCAAAAACCCCAAAAAGGCAATAATAAAAAACATAAAAGAAGGCATTGGCCACTACAAAAACGGCAAAGGCGGGTTTGAGGTAACTCAGGAAAGAGTCGTCCTCACCTTCTGCCTTTGCTGCCTGCAACATGGCCCAAAAATAAATCACAATTGACCCCCACCAGATATAGGGGTTTAAGACGAGTTCCGTCTTAATCAAATAAAAAAGCAGAAAGTAGGCGACTACGCCTACTCCTGCTATAAGTCCGTATCTTAAACTTGCTTGTTTCATCTTACATTAAATGTGACCGGGAGGGTTCTTTTTCATGACAGCTGCCACGATCAAGGACATAATTGCCCCAAAGAACAAAGAGCCCAATAGGCCGTAGATCGCCATAGCTACCGGTGAAAACCAGAATTTCATTTGTTCGATCATAGCATCATCATCGATTCCTTGTTGTTCTAGCGAATTTTCCATAACTGCTGTAGCCATATCTGGGTCAATGAAGCCGAAATACATATACACCCAAACAGCTGTAATAACAGAAATGACTAAGGTGACCAAGAAACCGACACCAAATGCTCGCCCAAAGGTAATAAACCCACCCAAATCATCCTCACGATGTTTTTTGACGGCCATGACCATAAAGCCGATCATTACGCCCCAATTGATAATATTCAGTAACCAATTGCTGGCAGAATTTGGGTCGGTGGGGTCAGAAACCCCAGTTAAGTTTCCTAGTAGGCCAATAATAATCAGGATTAATCCAGCAATGGCTCCATGTCGCAGAGAAATTCCCTGATAGCTCACAGTACTAGGATCAACGATCTTGTTCGGATTGTCTAAGGTATCCATACTAATTAATGGTTGAGTTGGTTATGTAAAACTGGACTAAAAGGCGGGATTGGATAGGAAACAAAGTGATTGACAGTAGGTGAAGCTAAACAGATGGGATTATTGCTCCTATCTCTGCGAGACAAGAGGCATTCCACTTCCAAATCCATAATTTTAATCCATTTATCACTGAAAAATGCAAAAAACCAGCTGAGTAGCAAAAAAAATCTGATTAAGACTCAAAAATCATCGATTGTTGACCATTTATTACGCCAACAATCTTCCCTTTCAGGATACTCCTCCAAAATGGATTATTTTCCGACTTCGACTGGTTGCTAGTTCGATCAAGTGTCCAGTGATCTTCCGCTAGACAAAGGGTGAGTTCGGCTTTGGCACCTGCTGCGATATTGATGGGATCTAGGCCAAGAATTGACCTCGGCCCGTGAGAAAGTTTTTCAGCTAGTAGTCCGGGGTCTAATGGGCGCCTAAGTTTAGTCTGAAGTGCTGCATAAACCGTCTGCAAGCCGCTGGCCCCAAAGTTTGCATATGAAAATTCCAATTTTTTCAACTCTGCTTCCAGGGGAACATGATTCGAGCAGATGGCATCAATCGTGCCATCTTTAAGTCCTTCGAGTAAAGCCTCCTGATCCGCTTTCCCACGTAGTGGCGGGAATACCTTTAAGTTGCTATTAAATCCGGATAAATCTTCATCTACATAGAGTAGATTAAGATAGGGCACTGAACAGCTGACTGCCAATCCAGCTGCTTTGGCACGCCTGATCAAATCTACCGTACCCGCAGAAGATATAGCATGTAGGTATAATTTGGAATCGCTGTAAGCCAACAAACTTAGGTCTCTCTGCACCATGATCTCTTCGGCCAAGGCCGGAATACCGCGCATCCCTAATGTTGTACTGGTAAAGCCTTCGTGAAGTTGACCTTCTCCTGCCAAATGATGATCTAATGGATGATGCATCACCAAACCGTCAAACGTCTTGACATACTGCAAAGCACGTAGAAAAACTCCAGCATGTTTTATCGGGTGTAGACCATCTGTGAAAGCTACCGCACCAGCATGGTACATATCCAGCATCTCGGTAATCTCTTCTCCCTTACAGTTATGGGTCAAAGCACCAGCAGGGTAGAAATCTACCACTTGCAAACCAGCGTAGCCTTGGGCATATTTAATATCTGCTTTCGATTGAACAACTGGCTGTGTATTAGGTAGGCTAACGATTCCAGTGTAACCACCAGCAGCGGCAGCGGCAGCCACAGAAGGGATATCTTCCCTATGTTCGAAACCTGGATCATTGGTATGAACCCCAAGGTCCAACCAGCCGGGGTATACCTCCAATCCGCGATGTTCTATCACCTGAACATCTTTGGATTTTATGTCAGTCCCAATAGAGTGAATTCTACCCTCCTGGATCAATATATCCTGAAAAGTATCATGAAAGGTCGATCGAGGATCATTTATTTTACAATGCTTGAGCAGCAAATCCATACCCATTACAAGTAGTTCTCTAGGTTTTCGTCGCACATGCCTCCTAACCACATGTCAGGGAGCTTCAAAAATTTGGCCAAAAATAGCCTTCTCCTTGGATAAATGGGTGATTTCAAAAATAAAATTTGCAGCGGGGAAAGATCAAACTTTCCAAAACCGCAACAAAAGAACTTCTGCCAATAAAAATAATAAGGCTAAGATTATACAAAGACGCCAAAGTACAATGCCCTGGCTTCTTTCAGCAATTTTGGCGGTTAGCACCTCATTCCCTTGGGTACCAATTACACTGGCTTGCTCTCCTACTAGCTCTCCCAGTTCTCCATTGGAAAAGTAGGTCAAAGCTGATTCTTTCCGATCATAGTTGAAAGCAAAGCGATCCAGGATTGATTCCTCATTCAAGAATAGCTCATAAAAGCCAGCATCACGCACTTGATTATTCAAGCTTAGGAAAACAGTGGATCCTACAACTCGTTGTTCAGGAATAAATTCCTCTACCTCCCCTTTCAGCTTATAGACAATGTCTCCACTTGTTCCTTGATGGTTGGATTCGATGAGATCATCCTGACCGATAGTGTAGGCAATGGGTCGACTTTCTCCTGCGGAAATAGACATCTTGTACAGCATGGGAATAAAGATCTCTCCGTTCCGGACTAGGTTATTCCACTCTTCTCCAAGTGGAGCTGTACAAAAGTACAAATGCCCCTTCCCTTTCCGATACTTGGATAGGAAGGAACTACCATCCCGGTAAGTCATCAAAATCTCTTCCTGCCTACTGCCATAATTTGTGACTTTATAATTCCCTTGAGATTGCGGTAGGTTTAAATTTGAACTTCTATTTTCAAATACATCATTGAAAATGAATTCTTCCGTATTGATGCTACCCACCTGCTTACTTACATCTTCCCAAGAAACCAATTCATTGGCGGGAATGGCTTGCAAAAAAGGTTGATAGGATCCAACACTCGCATTTCGGCCAGGAAAAGCCAATAAATTCCCCCCATTATCCATGTATTGCTGCAATTCAAATGATAGCCCAGATGATATGGCATTTAGGCTATTCAAAACGATCATCTGATAGGAGGCAAAACTGGAGTAGTCCAAGTTCTGGCTGGAAAGGCTGGTCAAGTTGAAGTAGCTGATTCCTTTAAAAGCTGCCTCCAAATAGCGGTTGGGGGCACCTTCGTTAATAACCAAAACATTGATTTGTTCGGCTACATTAAAAGTAAGGTAATATTTGTCGTCAAACTGTACAGGAAAATCAGTAATGGCTAGTTCTGCATTGTACCACCCTGTTCTATTGATCGTAAAATTAACGGTATCAATGACAGAGGAATTGGCCTCGACAGACAGCGTACCAACTGGCCTCGTTTGGCCATCATATTTTATCGAAAGGCGAATATTTTCAGCATCCTCACCGCTCAAGTTACGGACCTTAACCATCAACTGATTAGTTTGATTAAGCATTTGTACGGGCGACTCAAACCAAGCCGAGTCAATACTGATATTACGTTCTTCTACGGCTTGTAATGGGATTAGATTGAACTCCGTCAAAGTATCCGTGTAGGTGGTGAGATCTGTAATATTTCGCTGAAAATCTGAAATTTGATATGCCACATGGTTTTCAAGTGTACTCGTTCCCAGTGCCTGCTGTTGTCTATTTAAAACCTGTGATAATTGACGTACACTGGGACTAATCCTTATCTCATCAACCAGGCTTAATGCATCCTCTTGGCTTAGCATCCGCTGGTGACGCCCTTCGAAATCATTGGTCAACACTTGAAACTGATCCTCTACATTATAAGCTTCTATGATTTCTCTTGCCCGCTGTTTGGCTTTGTCCATCAATGCCGCATCCTGGCTAAGAGCACTCATAGAAAAGGAATTATCCAAAAAGACGCTCACCGCTTTTTGACCTGTCTTCACCTCCACATCTTGCGGAATAAATGGCTGCGCAAAAGCAAATACCAGGAATAGCAAAGCCAATAGCCGCATAGCCAAAACCAACAAATTTCGCAATTTAGATCGAGCGCTGGTCTCCTCTTTCACTTCCTTTAAAAAACGAACATTAGTGAAATAGATTTTCTTGAATCTACGGAAATAAAAAAGGTGAATTATAATCGGAATCGCCAGTGCTAGTAATGCGAACAGAAAGGTCGGGTATACAAATTGCATAATATATCTTCGTGATCTGCTAAAGAAAACGTCTTCAAGGTATTAAAGTTGCGTAGCATGCTTGGAAGCAACGGACAAAGGTAAAAAAATGAATGATGGACGAACAAATAATGTTGCGAATTATAACTTTGCAAAAAAAAGAAGCATTCGTGCATGAGTAGTTACAAGGTAAAAGAGATGTATTATACCCTTCAAGGAGAGGGTGCGCAAATGGGTAGAGGGGCCGTTTTTCTTCGATTCAGTGGCTGTAATTTATGGAGCGGCCGAGAAGAAGATCGACATAAGGCCATTTGCCAATTTTGCGATACAGACTTCTGGGGAATTGATGGCTTGAATGGGGGAAAGTTTGCCAATGCTGATGCGTTAGCGACTGCTGTTCTTGAATTGTGGCCTCAAGGAAGTGGTGGACAACCCTATGTCGTGTGCACGGGTGGTGAACCAATGCTACAACTAGATGAAGATCTAGTAGAAGCCTTACATGCAAAAGGATTCGAAGTTGCAGTAGAGACCAATGGAACTCTAGCTCCACCAGCAGGCATCGATTGGATTTGTGTAAGCCCGAAAGCAAATACAGAGTTAGTCATTCAGACTGGTCAAGAATTGAAATTGGTTTTTCCACAGGAAGGAGCTGCCCCCTCCTTATACGAAGAGTTAGATTTCGAAAACTTCTTTCTGCAACCTATGGATGGTCCGGCCACTCAGGAAAACACCCAGAAATGTCTACAATATTGCCTGGCGCATCCCAAATGGCGATTGAGTCTTCAAACACATAAAATCCTGGATATTCCCTAACATTCTACGTTTTGTATCCCTGAAATGTCAGGCAGCACTAGATGGAGAGAAGTCATTCACAAAAATCGATCAGGGCTGCGTAGACAGAATTTTGGCGGAGAATATCTGGGTTGCCAAGAAGTATTACCTGCTCCCGTGCTCTGGTTAATGCTACATTTAGTTTTCGATCCACTCCTTCATCCGAAAGGCTAGCCAAAGAGAGCAGTTGAAAGCTCGAATTGGTACACAATGAGATCAAAATAATGTCTCTTGCCCCGCCCTGATATCGTTCAACAGTATCAACTGTAATCGCTTCTTCAGACAACTCACGCTTCTGCAAGGCTGTTCTGATTTGGGCAATCTGGGCACGATAGGGTGTGATGACTCCTATACTTTCGGAAGAAAAAACTCTGTTATTATGCAAATATAAGGCCTGAAAATTTGCTATCAAATCAGCAACCATTTGTGCCTCATGCTGATTTGTCTTTTGCGCGGGGCTACTTTCGTCTACTGGTGTAGGCAGGAAGATCATCCGTTTACTACACAGCAGATTAGCTAATGGGTGGTCATTGGGCTGCATAGCATAATCAGCTAACTGTCGCAAGTGGACGGGTATAGCTTCCGGCAGTATCTTCAAATGTCCTTCATAGAAGTGCTGACTAGGAAAAGTCATAATCTCCTGATGCATCCTTCCCTGATGACTCAACTTATCCAAGGCCCAATGCCATTCCTGATCCTGGCACTTCTTGAATAAACGTTCAAAAAGCGAGTTTCGCAAGTTAGATAAACCAATTGTCTTTAGCTCTTCATCTGATGTGGCTGAATCTTCAGGCGACTGGGTAACCACTGCAGGCAACTGCTTATGATCCCCAATTAATACAAAGCGCTTAAAGTGAGCCAGTAAACCAACCAACAAAGGTTCTAAAATTTGGGAGGCTTCATCAATAATGAGCCGATCGAATGATTTCAGTTGAAGGAGTTCATTTTTACCTACTACGGCAGCAACCGTACCTACTACAATTCTATGTTTTCTAAGTACTTCTTGCAAATCTTTACGCGAACCTATACCTTTCATTTTCTCCTGTAACAGTTGCGGTTGGTGCTTTGGCGCTGTAGCATAGGAAGAGCCAATTCTAAAATAATCATCGCGGATACCGCCCCCAATTCGATTCAATGCATCACAGATTTCATCCACAGCTCGATTAGTAAAGGCCAGCAGTAGAATCTGTTCATTTGTCTCCTTCATCAAATAAGCTACCAAATGTCGCAAGACTATGCTTGTCTTTCCAGTACCCGGAGGCCCCCAAAGCAGAAAGTACTCCTCTGCCTGAATAATCTTGGACAAGATCTTCTGTTGCTCTTCGGTCATTTCTGAGTTCAAGGAAATGGGCTTGATCTCAGGCTCTTGAGGAGGCCGCTGACCAAGAATTAACCTGCGGTACTCACCACTGGCTCCAGCAAAGCCAAATAGCCCGCGATACATGGTAACAAAGCCTGCATCCATCACATCATGCTCCAGATTCCAAAACTCAAAATGGGTAAAATCATGATCATTGAACTGCCGGGAACGCAAGCGAACGACTACCGATTTGGCATCTATCTCTATAACAGAACATTTGAAGATCTGATTAGCTAATACAGCTTGCGGATTATTTTCAATGAGGGGATAAAGTACCGCGATATCTCCTTTTCGGAAATTCGCTAAAGGACTGGTCTTTTCTGTTCTATCGAAAATGATGCAGGGCTCATCCGCTTGTGATCGATTTTCTCGAATTCGTAGATCGCTGACCAAGGCAAAGTTCTCTTCCTTCTGCTCAGGAGCATCTAGCCACAGGCCTGCCAATCCATTTGATCGATCAATCACCCCTGCTCCCATCTTTGCCAACCGCTGCTCCCTGGCAATGAAGCCTGAAAAAGCAATGAAGTATTTCTTTTCTAGGGGCTTTAGAGATTGGTAGGTCCTTTCAAAATACACCAAATCACGTTGCATGAAGCCTTTCCACTGCGGAAATTGCGTCTTTTTTAGCTTTCCAAATAACCTCCGGCCTTGTTCTAATAGATCTAGTTCTCCCTGCCCTAAATTTGTTAGTAGACGTTCAATTCCTACTAGTTGATTTCTGAGTTGCAAGGCTTCAAACTGTTGGGCCTTGACAGGAGGAGCAAAACGTAGTTGGTCATGATCTTGGCCAGAGTAAAGGATGTAATTAGCGGAGTTGATTTGATGTCCAAATGAAGAGCGTATCAATAAATCATAGAGTAGTGTTTGGATATAGTGGGATTGGCTTATCCCATGAATATTTGGCTGAAAGGGCTTGCCACTTTTCAATTCAACGATTGCCATCTCGGATCCATTCTCCTGTGAACGATAAAGGATGTCTAGCCGGCCCTGCAAACCGTAGGTTTCAGAATAAAAACTGGGTTCCAAAAGACAATCTTCCGGCTCAATTCGCTGCTGTTCAAAACCTCTTTTCACCATATCTTTCAGGGTCACAAAATGACGTTGCCCCTTTTGCATAATGGTGCGGATCGTTGCATCGTCAAACAGCGAAAAACCCAATGGGTTGATAAAGAATGATTCTGGAGCCAACTTTTTAAAACTCAAATCTGAATCATGCATCAATTCATCCAGGAAAAAATTGGCCATGTTACCCAGCATCAAGGCTGGTGAAGCAGTGAATGGTAGATATTTCTTCAGGAGATACCCCCACGGTGTAGAGGAATTATGTTGGAAGCAGGTCGCCACGGCTGACACATCGATGAGATAGTCAGGTTCAATGACAAAGGCTCTCGGTCGATATACCCCCTTATCATCAATTTCAATATCTAGTAAGTTCACCACCAAGGGAAATCCAAATATTAACTTAATGGCGTGAATACTTGGATTGAAGTTTTCATTGCGTTCGGGGAGATTATACTGAATCCGAATAATTTCTTCTGGGTAATGCTCATCTTTCCCAAGCAGTTGAGCCTGCTCTTCGTCATTCTCCAATAACAAGACACGAGCCTTCGATTTGAAGTTGGTAATTCGAACCGGAGAAAATGGATAAGGCCATTGCTCTGGAACCCGCGAAACTAATGTTAGGGGAATACTAACACTTAGGCTTAAACGGATGGTTTCACATAAAACCTTCAATGCCAATCCCAATAGTTGGTTCTCATCCAATTGGCTCTTATCTTCTAAATTAGCCTGTCGTCGAAAATGATGAAGGTAGAATTGCAAGCTTTTTTCCAGTTTAAATTGGTGTGAAGCATATGTAATTCGAGCAAACAAAGTCGTAAAATGCAGGCGTTCCTTGCGGGTAAGCTCAACGAAGAGTAGGTTTAATAGACGATGTAGGGCAGCAACTTTTCCCAGTTTGCTCAACTGTTCATTCTCAGTGACCTTGGCCACTTCCCGATAAAACAACTGCGCCAATGCTTCTGTATTCATATGCTAATTCTCGGAAAAAAGAAGACCCTGCAAAGGAAGGAAGGCAGGGCCCCTAAAAACGCGCTCTCTCTGATGTGAAAAAAAGGAAATCTTAATAGTTTATAGTTTTCTATTTGAATAGCTTCTAAGCAAATGTACAAAAACTTTTAATATCCGGCGAGTTTTTTTGCCCCATTTACATACGTAAAATGAGGGATTTTCGCAAAAAAATCTGGTTTTTTGACAAAAATTCAAGTTTTAACTTGGTTTCCCCTTTCTAGCAACATTTCATCCAAAAGGCTCCTCACCTCTTCCACCGAAGTTAAATTGAAACGTGCTTTTGTTTGTTCCAATCCCACTTTTATGGAATATGCATCCGTTGGTAAAACGGCAAAAATATCTTCATCCGTATGATCATCTCCAATGGCCAAGATGAAATCATACGGTCCTTCATTTAGCCAATTAAGACTGGCTTTTCCCTTATTTACTCCAGCATTCTTGATCTCCACAACTTTGTTCCCCTCCAGTACTTGTAAATCCAGATTGGCTGTCAGGTACAGTAGTACATCCCTGAATTCTCGAACTCGTTTTTCTCCTAAGTCACGATCAATCCGTCGATAGTGCCATGCTAGTGAATAATCTTTTTCCTCAATAAAAGATCCGGGAGTGCGTTCGACAACATTTTGAAGAACTTGCCGGATTTTGGCTTTCCAAGCCGTTTTCAATCCTTCATTTTTATACCAATCAGGGCCTCTTTTGACCCATACCCCATGTTCTGCTGCTAAATCAGCCCCCAGTCCTCCCAGCCATCTTTCTAAGGTTGTTTTGTCTCTACCACTATTGACGACCAGACAGTGATTATTGATAGAAGACAAGCTGCCCAGAATCTGTAAAAGCTCCTTATCTGGAATTACGGCTTGAGGATCCGGATGAAAGTTCATCAGCGTCCCATCATAGTCTAGGATGATCAATGCTCGTTCTGCAGCCCGGTAGCTCTCCAGCAGCTGCGTACGACTAGATCCTTGTAGTAAATTTATATGTTGTTGAGGTTTGATCTCCATTAATTTCTTCTGTTCCTTCACAAATGTGGTCGCCCAATGTTTGAGTGTATAAATACGGAGTTTTTCCTGCATTCTTTCCAGTCGCCAGCGCTGCTCCTTTTCATTCATTGTGATAGCTACCTCGAGGGTACGTACTAGGTCTTGAATATCCTGTGGATTCACGATCAATGCCTCAGTCAATTCATTACTAGCTCCAGCCATCTCACTGAGAATCAACACGCCCTTTTTGCTTTGATCTTTGCTTGCGATATATTCTTTAGCCACTAAGTTCATTCCATCTCGTAATGGTGTGATCATCGCGATATCTCCTTCCTGATACAAACTCATAAGCTCCTCGGCACTCAAGGATCGATAAAAGTACTTGATGGGTTCCCAGTTGAAAGTACCAAAGCGCCCATTCACGGCTCCGACCAAAGTATCTACTTGCTGCTTAAGTTCCTGGTACTGATCAACATTAGCACGGCTTGGAACCACAATCAATACGAAACTGACCTTTTTTCTGTAGGCTTTGTTTTTGTCTAAAAAGCGTTCAAATGCCAAGATTCGTTGCGGAATCCCTTTGGTATAGTCTAAACGATCAATAGAAATGATCAATTTCTTGCCCTTCGCCAAGCGTTTCACCTCAAAAGCTCCATCATCTTTGTATAAGTCTAAAGCAGGATTGGCATATTTTTCATAGTCGATCCCCATTGGAAAAACATCAACATTAATCACCCGGTCATTTAGTCTTAGCTTTCCAAATTGGTGCTCGTAGCCCCCTATTCGATATACGGCACTCAGGAAATGGCGCATATAGCCAAATGTATGGAACCCAATTTGGTCCGCGCCCAAAACCCCGAGCAATAGCTCCTTTCTCCAAGGCAATATCCGAAAGACTTCATAGGATGGAAAAGGGATATGCAAGAAGAAACCAATAGAAGCTGTCGGAAAATCTTTTCGAATTAGGGCAGGCAGAAGCATCAATTGATAATCATGTACCCAAATGAGATCACCAGGTTGGACCACCGAACGCAAAGTCATAGCGAATTTTTCATTGACCTTGCGATAGGCCTTCCAGGCCGATTCTTCGTAAGTTGTATATTGAGTGAAGTAATGAAAGTGCGGCCAGATCGTCTTGTTACTGAAGCCTTCATAAAAGAGCTTTATCTCACGCTTACTTAGAAAAACAGGGAAGAGTTTTTCTGCTTTCAAACTGGCTGTGATTTCTCTTTGTTGAGTGGCATCCTTCACTTCTTCTCCGGGCCAACCCACCCAAATTTTATCCCATTGATCGTCTAACGAATTCAGCCCGGTAGCTAATCCTCCCGTGCTGGGATAAAAAACCAGTTCCCCTCTTGATTTATTAACAGTAATGGGCAAGCGGTTTGAAACGATGATGATTCGAGACATATATTTGGGATGAAGCTAACTACTGTACTTCTTCAAAACAATTAGGCAGTAAATATTCTATTGGGGCCGAAGGTACAAATTCTGACTATTTTTCGGAATCTGGTGGCTAGTTTAAGCAGATTAATTTTGTGTTAACCCGAATGCTGACTACTCTTGGTCAATTCCCCTAGCAAAGGCTGCTATAAAACCAGCTATTTCTTCTGGTTTATCTTCTTGGATAAAATGCGCTGCATCTTCCAACAACAAAGTATCTTGATCGGTTAATTTAAGCAGCTCTTTAATCTCTTCGGATTGTGGCATCCATTTTAACATTGGGTCCTTCAATCCCCAAATCACTCGACTAGGTAAAGGTAAACTTGGCAGCAACTCTTTATAGTCATCCGGTAATGCCTGACAAGTTTGAGTAAAAAAATAATACAGTGCACGATTGACACCAGATTGCATGGGGAGCCAGTACCCCTCTTTATCTTCTTTGGTTAAACTTGTCGCCTTACTGAGACCGTTATTCAAGGTCGCATTAATCATCATTTTACAAGTGAGATCAGCTTTGTACAACCAAGTGTAGAATTTTGCCCAGAGCCCTTTCTCAAAGCGCAAAGGGGGCTGGAAACCCGCTTCAAAGATGATTGTGTTGAGAATGACTAACCCCCGTACTCCTGCGGTATTTTGCTTCAACATTTCCCAAGTCCAAAGCCCACCTCCATCATGACAGACCTGTATCCATTGATCAATCTCCAGCTTATCCATCAGTTCTCGAATCCTTGCCCCTTGTCTGGTTTCGCTATATACCTCATACCCCTTTGGCTTGTCACTCCCTCCAAATCCTAGTAGATCAGGTGCAATGACCCGATATCCTCGCTCCTCAAGATGAGGGATGATATGCCGATACAACCAGGAAGAAGTAGGTATTCCGTGAATCAATAGTATAACTGGGCCTGTGCCTTGATCAATATAGGCTAATTGCCCTCCCTCGACAGTATGAAATTTAAATCGATTTTGATGTGCTTGATAATTCATGGAGCTATGAAGGCTTACTGACAGTCCTTTAAGAAAATTTGGTACATCTCTTCGTTATAGTCTTGGGTAGTGGCATCGCCGATAGTTGGGGAAATTGTCCAAAGTTCCCCATCTCTAGGGTCAAATCTAATCCAAACCTTAGTGTCGAATCGGGTGGTGTCTTGACTTCTCAATAGGAAGGTAAATAAACTATCGGGTATTACATCTTCACCCGTGGAAAAAGGACTAGATTGTGCTTCATAACTTAACCTGTCCCCTACTTGTAGCCTATCTTGAAATAGGGCCTGAAGAACAGGAGCGCTCCGGATTAACTTCAGCGCCCTACTTTCGCACTGAGAGGCTTGTTTTTGAGGCGAATCCAAACGAGGTATGAGCTTGAATATGGTATCTATCACATTTTCGTAACTATCTGAAATATAACCTTGCTCCACGGTATAGTTTTCTACAATCGAAAAAGATCCTTTTAATTCATAACCCGCCATTTTCTGCAACCAGTCCTGATTGTAAAAATAGGCTTTATCGAGGACCACATAATTTAAAGTAGCATCATGTAATAAGATACCTTCTAATACGGCATCTGAAAAGTCTCCGTTAAATATCCCCGATTGCACATCCGCTCGGGTAAGTTTGATATTCCTGGCAAGTACATCAAACCATTGCGTGTATCGTAGTTGTGCTTCCTGAAAGTTGGCGCCGTTCATCAAGGTATTATCGAACAAGGAATAATTCAAATTACTTTGCGAAAGGTTGGCTCCATCCATCACAGCATCTCGAAAGGTGCCATGATTCAAATTTGCGAAAGATAAATTCACCCCTTTGAGGTAAGCTCCAGCAAAATTTGCTTGTGGCAGATCACTATAACTAAAGTTCGCCTTTGCAAAAATATGATCGTATGTTTCGTGGTCTAGGGTGCTATTGACCAAGGCATATAACAGTTGTCCCCTTTCAGGACTTAGCGGCCTAGGGATCAGCTTGTTGTCTTCGAGATATCGGTAGGGGCGAAAGGCCTGACTAAGAGCCACGATCCGACCTATCAACTCTTCACTTAATTCACGATGGCTATTTTGTCGGTTTTTAAGCTCTTCATCTATTTTATCCATGATATTACTCATGAGAAAGACATAAGAGCTTCGCCGATTACCTTCCTCTAGATTGATTTGCTGATCTAAGAGCAGATTTTGACTGCCAATTAAATCATTTTGGTGATCCAGTTTTTCGTTCTGGTTGTCTAATATCCAGGTCTGGGTCAGAAGTATCAACAAAGGAACTAATCCCACGATCAGAGCAAAAGAACCAATCCGGGTTAAACGATGAATCAAATTGGCAGTGACCTCAGCCATCGTTTCTTGTTGTACATTTCGCGGCAACTCTGAATATAGTCGATTGATACTCTTCTTCAGGTTTCTTCCCAAAATCGCAGCTGTACTCGCACGCTTCAGCCAAGAAAAGACGGAACCCCCTCCTTGGGAACGGCCTTGCCGCACAGCCTGTAAGGCCGATCTCAGGGCCGCGTTCTCTTGTTCTAGTTTTTCTAGTTTTTCTTTTTCCTGCATAATGGCTATTTCGGAGTTGGGCTCTGCTGGTGAAGAAAGAGGAATGGATTTAGCTAGCCAGATAAACCTTCCTTTTCATGATAAATTTAACCATCTTCGCACGCAGATAAAAATTATCCCCTATAACTTTGTGACATCGGCCTAAGTAGAGACCTTTAAGGATTCTGCTAAGCTAAATTCTTGAAGATCCAAATGTATGCCTAAAACAATCAACGTCCAATCCGGTGAGAGCTTTCCTTTAGGAGCGACCGTTACTGAAAAAGGCGTCAACTTCTGTCTTTTCACCAAGAATGCGGAGCATGTTGAGCTCTTACTATTTGACGAAAAAGATCAGCTCCAACCCACTCATCAAATCAAATTAGACCCTACTCTCAACAAAACTTTCTATTATTGGCATTGCTTTATTCCGGGGCTTCAATCTGGGCAACGGTATGCTTATCGTGTGTATGGTCCCAATCAGCCTAGCCAAGGATTGCGCTTTGATGGAGAAAAGGTATTGATTGATCCTTATGCAAGAGCCGTTGAAATGGGACTTTATGATCGGGGTGCTGCCGTCTTCCCAGGCGATAATTGTCATAAATCCATCCGCAGTGTAGTAATCGATCCTCAAAAGTATGATTGGGAAGGAGATCGTCCCCTAAATCATCCTTTTGCCAAATCTGTCATCTATGAATTGCATGTGGCGGGTTTCACCAAATCGCCAAGTTCTGGCGTGCGAGAAGATATACGTGGCACTTATCGTGGCCTGATCGAGAAAATTCCTTACCTGAAGGCGTTAGGAGTTACCTCAGTAGAATTGATGCCTTGTCACCAATTTGATCCGACCGATGCACCCAGTGGTCTCAACTATTGGGGCTATAGCCCGATCGCCTTCTTCGCTCCACACACTGCTTATGGTGCAGCTGAGCAACCAGAAGCCATATTGGATGAATTCAGAGATATGGTGAAAGCTTTCCATAAAGCTGGAATTGAAGTGATACTAGATGTAGTTTTCAATCATACGGGTGAAGGTAATGAGCGAGGGCCGGTGCTCTCTCATAAGGGCGTTGAAAACAGGGCGTATTATATGCTAGAGTCTGCGGACCAACAGTACTATAGTGATTACACCGGTACAGGAAACACCTTGAATGCCAACCATTCCGTTGTCCGGCGTATGATAGTGGACTGTCTTTGTCATTGGGTCAGAGAAATGCATATCGACGGATTTCGCTTTGACTTGGCTTCTGTACTTTCAAGGGATGAGAATGGGCACTTTCTAGAAAACCCGCCCCTACTGTGGGAAATAGAATCTGAGCCACAGTTGGCTTCTACTAAAATAATTGCCGAAGCTTGGGATACGAGGGGCTATCAACTGGGTTCCTTTATTGGTGATAAATGGGCGGAATGGAATGGTGTTTATCGGGATGATATCCGCAAGTTTATTAAAGGGGATGGAGGTATGATACCGCTTCTTGCTGACAGGATGGTGGGTAGTCCAAACCTATTTGGATCAATCCTTCGTGACCCTAATCGAAGCATCAACTTTATTAGCTGTCATGATGGCTTCACGATGAACGATCTCGTCTCTTATAACCAAAAGCACAATCAAGCCAACGGGGAGAATAACCGAGATGGCAGCAATAACAATAATAGTTGGAATTGCGGATTTGAAGGCCCCTCCAAGGATCCGGAAATCCAGGCCTTGCGACATAAGCAGATCAAAAATATGATGACGATCTTGATGGTTTCTCAAGGCACACCGATGCTTTCTATGGGCGACGAAGTACGCCGAACCCAAAACGGTAACAACAACGCCTACTGCCAGGATAATGAGATTAGTTGGATGAATTGGGATGCTGTGGAACAGGAAGAAGAGCTACTCACTTTTGTCAAAAAACTGATTAGCTTCAATCTAAGCTCGGCCTTCTTTCAAGAGAATATATATTGGACAAATCCCGGTGGCATAGTGATCAGTTGGCACGGCACCCAACTTTTTGAACCCGATTGGAGTACACACTCACACGCACTGGCTTTCCAGCTTTATCACCCCGAAACTAATGAACATCTATTTGTAGCCCTGAATGCTTTCTGGGAAGATCTCGAATTTCAGGTACCTCAACTTCCCGTCGAAGTAAATAATGGCAAATGGAAACGGATTGTGGATACCAGCCTTAGTCCGCCGGAAGATTGCTGTCTTAATGGGCAGAAACCGCAATGGATCAAAGGCCAATACGTGCTATCGGCTCGATCCATATTAGTTCTCACCAACTAAGAAGTCGCTGTTCGACCGGCACCCAATTGTTTTCTGGGTAGTGGTTTCCTGAAAAAAGTGCCGCTATCGATTATTGTAGTACCATCAATTCTCGCGTGGAGGAAGGCTGCTGCTATGAATGATTCCCCCTCCTACTACATCGTCTCCGTCATAGAAAACAGCAGATTGTCCTGGTGCCACCCCTCGAACATTGGCAAAAAACTCAACACTAACCTTATCATCTTGATTCATCAACCGGCTCATCGTCCCATTGTCTCGATAGCGAATCTTTGTCATCACTTCCAATCCATCAGGGATTTGCTCATACTTCATGGCATTGACTTTGTACACCATCATGCCATTGCGGATTAATTCATCCATAGTACCCAACACAACTGTGTTGGTCTCTGGTCGGATTTCCGTTACATACATCGGCTCCCCCAATGCTATTCCCAATCCTTTCCGTTGACCAATCGTATAAAAAGGGTAGCCCTGATGAACACCCAGTTTTTGTCCCTTGGTATCAATAAATTCTCCCCCATTGACCTTTGCTTCCAATCCATCTACCCGACGCTTAAGGAACCCGCGATAATCATTGTCAGGCACAAAACAGATCTCAAAACTCTCAGCCTTCTTGGATAGTTCTTCATAGCCAAAGTCCTTCGCCATCTGCCGCACCTCCGGTTTGGTGTAATTACCCAGCGGAAAGCGACTTCGATGAAGGCAATCCTGATTCAGGCCCCAAAGCACATAGCTTTGATCCTTATTGCTATCTACAGCCTTGGAAATGTACTTCCGGCCATCTTGTTCCAATATTCGTCCGTAGTGACCCGTAGCAATGAATTCGCAATCCAAAGCATCAGCTCGTTTGAGGAGCGAGTTCCATTTAATATGGGTATTACATAGGACACAAGGGTTAGGCGTGCGCCCTGCCATATATTCATCGACGAAATTATCGATCACATAGTCACCAAACTCTTCTCGAATATCAATGATAAAATGGTGAAAGCCCATCATTACCGCTACTTCTCTAGCGTCGTTAATCGAGTCCAGACTACAACATCCAGTTTCCTTTTTGGAGCCCCCTGAGTTGGCATAATCCCATGTTTTCATGGTAATTCCAACCACTTCATACCCCTCTTCATGCAACATCATCGCAGTGACAGTACTATCAATACCTCCACTCATGGCTACCAAGACTCTTCCGTGCTTACTCATTTGTTATATATTCAATTTTGACGCACAAAAATACAAAATCCTTCTCGGACAACTTTTGTGCTAGGCCCAAAATCTGCAAGCCAAGCATTTATTGAATAGTATGGGCTATCAAAAGGTGTCTGTGAGTTTACAAATTATAGCATGCAAAGGTTCACTTCGTTCCAAAGAAAATCTTAATCAGCATGTGATAAAGTTGTGATGAAATCTCTTTCAGAAGCTGTAATTTTGCAGGACAAAACACAAAACCGCATATGACTCCTTTGATTCAATTATTCCTGGTAGGCTGGCTGGCTAGTTTCCTGGGCACGCTACCCTTTGGCCCAATTAATCTTTCTGTAGTGAGCCGCACAGTAAAAGACAATCTAAAGGCAGGGCTCTGGTTTGCCTTTGCAGCCGCTTTAATAGAAATTGCCCAGTCCTTTATAGCCTTGCATTGCAGTAGCTATATTAATCAGTATTTAGATTCGACGCCTTGGATTAAATGGGCAACTGCCGGTTTGTTTGTTTTGTTGGGAATCTTCTTTATGTTAAAACGAGAACGACCAGAAACAGATATAGATCATAGCAAACGTAAGGACAATAATTTCCTAGCAGGAATCATTATATCTGTGTTGAATTTCCAGGCTATTCCTTTTTGGATCTTCATTTTGACCTACCTCGACATGAGTCATCACATCCGGATTGATACGAGTATAACGTTAGCTGGAGTTGGCTTGTTCTTAGTGGGAGTTTCAACGGGGAAATTCGCAGCACTAGCCCTATTTGGCCTAGCAAGTCAAAGTGTGAAAGGTAAGGTTCAGCAGCTTAAACTCTGGATGAATAAGGCCATTGGATTCATTCTTCTATTGATTGGAATTTTCCAAATCTTTAGTGCTTAATATCCAATTAGGAGCCGCTTCTCAATTCGTCGCTATGTTGTTGTCAAACTGGAAAAGTTGAACAACAAACCCTATATTGCATGCATATTGCAGATATCCTGAATTTAAACCACTGATTATGAAAAACTTTCTGAGTTTTGTACTCACCCCCCTTTTACTTTTAGTCAGTTTAAATGGCCTTCAAGCACAAGACGAAGAATTTGGATTGGCCTCTTACTATTCTGATGAGTTTCACGGACGAAAGACGGCTTACGGAGACACCTACCACAAGGACAAACTCACCACGGCGCATAAAAAACACCCCTATGGAACGATACTAAAGGTTACTCGCCTTGATAATAACAAATCTGTAACGGTTAAAGTGATCGACAAGGGTCCATTTATCCGAGGGCGAGTAGTTGATTTAAGCCGCAAAGCGGCTGAAAGAATTGGCCTCATTGACGTTGGTGTCGCAGAAGTAAAAGTAGAAGTAGTTAGCAAAATGGCCAAGGAAAGGTCAAGTGCAGATATTGCTGCCAAAACTAAGCCAAAAACGAGCGTGCCTAAAGATCGTCCAGTGGCCTTTTCTGATGAAAGTACAACCTCTACACCAAGAAGTAGTACCACCAAAAAGACCACTCCAACTACCTCAACCAAAGCCAGAAGCACTGCTAGCGTAAGCAGAGAGCGAAGCAGTTCTCGCTCTAACAGCAGCACTAAAGATGTCCTAACTGAAAAAGGAAGTAGTAAAACTGCTCCTAAGACTTCTTCTCGTGCTCGATTAGTTACGCAAGATTATACCAAATATGGTCTATACAAGATTGTATTGGAAAAACCTAGCAAGAAGGGTTTTGGCGTGCAGGTAGCTTCCTTGAACAACTATGAAAATGTATTGCGCCAAGTCGCGGACCTACAGTCTAAGTGGTTTGAAAATATTCTATTGAGTGTAGAAAAAGGTCAAGCAAAACCTATCTACAAAATTATTCTCGGACCATTTGATAGTGAAAAACAAGCGCTTAGCTACAAGAAAGATCTTCAACGCAAACACAAAGTGAAAGGTTTTGTAGTCAGCCTTGATGATATCCAGTACTAGCGAGAACATCAAAGAGTTTTGTACAGAAATGATAATGGATCAGGTGCCTCGCCTGATCCATTACTATTTATAGCCGTAAACCGATCTATTCCCATCCTCTATTTCAGAGGAGATTGGGACGCTCAATAAGGCCGATTCACAATGAATGACAAGTTAATCGCAGCAATAGCGCTATGATTACTCACAATGAATGGGCCTCCTCTATTGGTTTACTGTATTTATTCCACTTTAACAACGCCTTCTAATCCCTTGAAATTCACTTCCCTTACACTTTTATGTACCGCCTCTATCAGCGTCGGTTTATCTGTAAACTGAAAAGCTGTAGCCTCTCCTGTTGAGCCGGTGGCGGTAAAGCAAACTTCAAAAATAGCCGTACCATCATCCTTAGTCACCCCTTTCAGCGATTCATCAATCCAAACAAAGGTTAGCTCTCCTTCGGCACTTCTATGGGCACCAAAATTCGACTTTCCTAAATAAGGCAAGTTGAATCCCTTCACTCCATTGAATTGTAATACATTCTTATCCCATATCATGGTATATTGCATGGATACAAGATCAACAAATCCGACACAAGTAACACTAATGCAACCTACCTGACCTGCTCGGATTGCTGGAGATGAAGCGGCCAAGGTTAATACAGCATCAAGTTTTTTTGAGGGCTGGGAAGCATTTGCAGCTGGCTGTGCCGCAGCTGGAGAAGGAGCTGCAGCCGTAGTTGTAGATTCTCCGGATACATCCGTATCAGTCTTATTGTTTGATTCGTTTTTACAGCTAAAGAAGAGCACTAAGAAAAACAAAAGAGTAAGATTTTTCATGGGAATTCTTTTTTTTGCATTTAAGAAGCAGCAAAGGTAGCGATTTGTACCTTATCCTAAAATCGAGACACCTTCAAATCCTCCTCCCCACTCCCACTTGATACCCCCTTCAATCCACGCTTTCTGGTAAAAACTGGGGCAAGAAACAAAGAAAATTCACTTGCGCAATATACATTGCTCCTCCTCAGACGTTGATAGAACAGGGCTGTCTTGAGAATTTGTCCTGATTGTTATACCTTAGAGGCTTCGACAAAGTGACCTAGACCGTCATTTTTTAGAACATCAAACCAACTAACTGGATGTACCAATTAAAGAATAAAGAAATACCTATGAAACCAATTACACTACTCTTTGTCCTCGTTCTCCTTGGTAGCTGCGTGAGCAAAAAGAGCTATGACGAGCTCCAGGAAACTGTCGGCTACTATAAGGAACAAGCTACTGTCACTGACTCTTTAAATAACGCCACGCGAAATGCTGAATTGGAAAAGCAAGAGATTGAGGTAGACCTAAAGGCTGCTATGATGGAAATCGAGCAACTCACTGCTACTAATAAAAGTCTTTATGGAAGTTATCAGGAAATGTTGAACAAATACAACAGTTTGATCAATCAAAACCGAGAGGTTCTTTCCGCCACCTCCTACGAAAACTTAAATCTACAAGAAGCAGTTGCCTCTAAACAAGATCAATTGGATCAAAAAGAAAGAGCATTGCTTCAAATGGAATCAGAACTGCGTCAGGAAAGAGATCGCCTACGTACAGCAGAGTATAACTATACCGCTGCTCAGGGATCATTGAATGACAAGGATCGCCGGATCCAAGAACTGGAAACCAGCCTCAAAGCCAATGAACGTACAATGAATCAATTGCGCAATAGTATGAATGAAGTGCTTAGAGGATTCTCCAGTGATGATCTATCAGCAGTAGAGCGAAATGGGAAGATGTACGTTTCATTGAGCCAAAACCTATTGTTTCCTAGCGGTAGCAATGAGATAGATTGGAAAGGACGTCAAGCCTTGATGAAAGTAGCCGAAGCCTTGAAAAGTAATCCTGATATTAATATCACCGTTGAAGGACATACCGATTCTGACGGAACCGCTTCTAAAAATTGGGACCTCAGTGTACTCCGTGCTACTACTATTGTCAAGTTGTTAGCAACCTACGGTGTTCCATCCGATCGCCTAACAGCTTCTGGCCGAGCATTTTATGCTCCTGTTGCATCCAATGACACGAGAGCAGGTAAAGGATTAAATCGCAGAACGGAGATTATCTTATCTCCACAATTGGACCAACTGTACAATCTAATTAGACAATAAGCCAATTCGCCATAATGAAAGAAAATTCATCGATCCCTCGAAAGTGCTTATACTTTTGGGCAGTATCGCTCTTTTTGTTTAGTAGCTGTAGTAGTCTGCGTCGTGGGGTCAGTTTTGATAAAGCTGATAAGGTGCTAGAAATGAGCAAAGGCCCCTGCTTTGGTTCTTGCCCCATTTTTACGATTACGATCTATGACAATGGCTGGGCAACATACAAAGGGAAACTCTATACTGAAAAATTGGGGCTTCATGTCAAGAAAGTAGGAAAAGGTCGTTTGGAAGAAATCAAAAGAGAACTTCGTTTAGCTAATCTTTGGCAGTACCAAAATATTTACAGAAGTTCACTTCCTGATCTTCAGTCCGTTACGATCAACTATTTTGAAAATGGTCGAACCAAATCAATCACAGGCAAGGAAGGAAGACCCACTTCAGTCAAGAAAATCGAGGCTTTTCTCGACAAGATGGCAGCCACTACCGGCTGGACTGAAAAAGAAAGTCCCAATTATAACCTACCTGCAGGGGCCATTCCGAATGAATTAATCGTTAAGCTAAGAAAGAATGTGAACGCAGAGGCCTTTGTCCTCAAATACATGAAGCAAAACATGCAAATTGTAAAGCGTCTTTCGCCAACTGGCGACTATTGGCTATTTTCTTTTGACGAAAAAAAGATTCGTCCAGACGAAATGCTGAGCTTTGTGAGAAGAGATCGTGAAGTTTTGAGCGTGGAGTTCAATAAAGCCTTAGAAATGCGAGGCCGGTAAACCCGAGGCGCGGGTGGTCAGAGTGGTTTTCTGTCTATCTTTCAATAACAAAATAGTTATCTAATCAATAGAAAAGAGTACTCATGAGAAATTGGATGATGCTACTATTAGCAAGTTTGTCCTTCATTGCTTGCAAGAAGGAAGTTGATCAAGTCGCAGAGGATTTTGACAAAATAGAAAGTTATCTACAGGATAATAACTTAACGGCAGAGGAACATCCATCTGGCCTTTTCTACATAATCAATCCGCAAGGGACTGGAATTAATCCTAGCCCGCAAGATGAAGTTACGGTAAAGTATAAAGGATACTTATTGGATGGATCCGTATTTGATGAAACCAAAGAAGATCAAACGATATCTTTTAGGCTTTCCAATGTGATTCCGGGCTGGCAGATTGCCATTCCGCTACTAAAAGAGGGTGGTAAAGGGACCTTCCTTATTCCTTCCTATCTTGGCTATGGGAATAATCCTCCTCCTGGTTCCATTATTGGTCGTAATGAAGTCTTGATCTTTGATGTAGAACTGATCAAGGTTAAGTAAGCCTTTCCATTCTTACCTAAAAAAAAGAATCATCTCGAATTTTGACCGCAGTCTGCTTCGAGATGATTCTTTAATTTCCAACTTAATATATTTACAGCCAAAGACAGGTTGTATATTCCAACTAGAAAATATCAACCAAATAGCTTATATCAAGCTAAGCCTGAGCTGTAGGTGTATTAAAGCTCATAGGAGGTAATGGCGACTGATCGGGTTCTCCAATTTTGCCATGTTGTTTCTCATACTTACGAATATTATCTGCCAAAGCTCCCAATAGGCGCTTCGCATGCTGCGGTGTAAGTATGATGCGTGACTTCACTTTAGCTTTTGGCACATTGGGTACAATGCGCACAAAGTCAAGTATAAACTCAGAATTAGAATGCCCGATGATAGCCAGGTTGGAATAGGTTCCTTCCGCAACCTCCTCCGGCAATTCAATATTGAGTTGATTTGGTCCTTTCTTGTTCTTATTTTCCTCTGCCATAATTATTTCTTTTTCTTCTTAGCCCTTGTTTTCTTTTCAAATGCACCAGGAATTTCTTCCTCGATAAAAGCCTTCACTTGCTCTAAGGTTAATTCCTTAGCCTTTTCTGAGGTCACCTTTTCGCCATCTATCTTGGGGATTTTCACCGATTTCTTTCCGAATCGAATGAAAGGCCCCCAACGTCCATTTTCAACAGCAATCTTCTCTGCTTCCCACTGATGGATATAGCGATTGGCTTCCTTCTCCACCTTAGCCTCAATCAACTCAAAACATTCGTCTAAAGTGATCAATTCTGGGTCAATCCGCCTAGGTATATTGACATATAGGTTGTTCCATTTAAGGAAGGGGCCGAATCGGCCTTTCCCCTTGGTAATGGGCAAACCTTTGTAGGTTCCAATTGGCGCATCGGCTTTTTCTTTCTCTTTGATCAATTCCATCGCCCGCTCAAAGTTGACCTGAAAGGGGTCTTCTCCTTTGGGAATCGAAACATAGGTAGAGCCAAAGCGAACATAAGGCCCATATCGGCCAGCCCCAACTGTAACTTCATCCTCTTTGTAGCTCCCCAACACTTTGGGTAAAGAGAATAGCTTTAAGGCTTCTTCAAAGGTTAAGGAATCAAGCAATTGCCCCGGTTGCAAATTGGCATACTTTGGCTTTTCTCCTTCTGCAATCTCCTCAGGTTTTCCCATCTGTACCACCGGGCCATTCCGAGACATTCTTACCAACACGGTCAAGCCTGTCTCGGGGTCAGCACCCAAGATCCGCTCACGCGTTGGTCGCTCCGCATTTTCAATGGTATCTTCTACAGTTGCGTGAAAAGGCTGGTAAAACTCAGCGAGGACCTTGGTCCAATCGCGATTTCCAGTAGCAATATCATCGAATATCTTTTCAATCCCAGCGGTAAAACTGTAGTCCATAATGTCATCAAAGTGCAAGTCCAAGAACTCGGCCACAGTGATTCCCATTTCGGTGGGCATTAATCTATTCTTGATCGCACCTGCCTTTTCCGTCTTCGCAAGTTTTTTAACCTGGCCGTCTGCCAGTTCCAATAGAACATAGTTTTTATCTTCTCCCTCTCTATTCTCCTTAATGATGTACCCGCGCTTTTCTTCCATGATCTTAGTGATCGTTGGTGCGTAGGTACTTGGACGGCCGATACCTAATTCTTCTAGTTTGCTCACCAAACTAGCTTCCGTAAAGCGAGCAGGGGCACGCGTATAACGTTCCAATGCAGTGAGTTTACCTAAGTCCAATTCTTGCCCCACCTTCATTGGAGGTAAGATCCCTTCTACTGTATCATCTTCCTCATCATCATCTTTTGACTCCAAGTATACTTTCAAGAAGCCGTCAAATTTGAGTACTTCCCCCACGGCATTAAGTTGTGCATCAGGGATAGTCGAAATACCAATCTTAACGGTGGTCTTTTCCAAAATTGCTTCTGCCATCTGGGAGGCGACCGTTCGTTTCCAAATCAACTCGTACAATCGCTGCTCATCCCGATCGGAAGAAACTTGATGTCTATCTACGTAGGTAGGTCGAATGGCTTCGTGAGCCTCCTGGGCATTGGCTGACTTACTCTTATACTTACGGGTCTTCACATAATTCGCTCCGTAGTTCTTTTCGATCTCTTCCGAGATAGCCGTCACAGCCGTTTCACTCAAACTAGTGGAGTCTGTACGCATATAGGTAATCAAGCCTGATTCATATAGCGTTTGTGCGACACGCATCGTTCTGTTCACCGAGAATCCAAGTTTCCGACTGGCCTCTTGCTGCAAGGTAGAGGTGGTAAAAGGCGCAGTAGGCTTACGCTTTAAGGGTTTGACATCAATCGCCTTGATGGGGAATTGTGCATGCACACATTTCTCCAGATAGGCCATTGCATCAGTCTCCGAATTGTAACGTTGCGGAGAGTCTGCCTTAAGGTTCACCCATTTTCCTTGTTCATTCCGCACCTTGAAAATGGCGGAAATCTTAAAGTAGATTTTCGGTTCAAAGGCTTGGATTGAGCGTTCTCTTTCTACCACTAATTTCACGGCAACAGATTGCACTCTACCCGCAGATAAGTTTCCTTTTACCTTTTTCCACAATATCCCGGATAACTCGTAGCCCACAAGTCGATCTAGCACCCGCCTCGCCTGTTGTGCATTGACGAGATTCAGATCTACCTGACGCGGCTTTTGGATAGCCGTTTGGATAGCTGGTTTAGTAATTTCGCGGAAAACAATACGTTTGGTTTCGTATTCATCAAGGCCCAAGATCTGACACAAGTGCCAGGAAATCGCTTCCCCTTCTCGGTCCTCATCCGTCGCCAACCAAACTTCGTCTACCTTTTTGACCCAACCTTTTAGCTCTTTGACAACCTTTCTTTTCTCCGGTGTGACAACGTATTTAGGTTTGAACCCATTTTCTACATCCACCGCGGTGTCCCCTTTTTCTAAATCACGAACGTGCCCAAAGCTTGATTTGACCGTGAAATCCTTCCCCAGGTATTTCTCGATCGTTTTAGCCTTAGCCGGTGATTCCACTATTAATAGGTTCTTTGGCATAGTTTAGGGAGTTTTTTTACTTTCAACAATTTCACATTTAAAAATCTGTAACCCATTGATTTATGGGGTCAACTCGTACTAATCATGGCGCTTTGCAGGCTTCAAATCCCTAGGAAGTACTCACAAAAGCGCTTGATCTTTGTTCATTCTGCTGGATATCCCATTTTAGAATGTCAAATTCGATCTCAAAGATGCAAATGTAAAAATTTTAGAATTGTTACATGCTTTGCAACTAAGTTTTAAGACACAGGACTATATTTGCGGCAAAAAATAACGCCATGTTGACCAGGATCTCGCCCATTGACGGGCGCTATGCAAATAAAACAGCAGATCTCAGTAATTTCTTTTCCGAATATGCGCTGATCAAGTACAGGGTTTGGGTAGAGCTCCAGTATTTCGTTGCCCTGGTCAAATTACCGCTTCCTCAACTACAAGCCTTCCCTGAAGCGAAACTTGCTGATCTAGAACGCTTAGCCAATCAGTTTGATGTAGCTGAGGCAGAAAAAATCAAGCAAATCGAACGTACAACCAACCATGATGTAAAAGCTGTAGAGTACTACATCAAGGCAGAAATGGACAGAATGGACCTGTCCGCCTACAAGGAGTTTGTACACTTTGGGCTAACCTCTCAAGATATCAACAACACGGCCTTTCCCTTAATGTTGAAACATGGCCTACAAGAGGTTTATCTACCACAACTAAATAGCATCATCGCTGGTTTGGAGGCTTTAGCTATCAGCTGGGAAGATGTGCCCATGTTAGCTAGAACGCATGGGCAACCCGCCTCACCGACCCGCCTCGGGAAAGAAATCGATGTTTTTGTAGAACGCTTAAAAGTCCAACTAGTTCAATTGAAGGCTGTATCAGTCAAAGGGAAATTTGGTGGTGCTACAGGTGGAATGAATGCACATTATGTAACCTATCCCGATATTGACTGGCATCAATTTGCCGAAAGCTTCCTTGGAGACTACCTTCAATTGGAACGATCTTTCCCTACTACCCAAATTGAACATTACGACAATCTAGGTGCATTGTTTCACGCCATGCAACGCATTCATACGATATTGATCGACCTATGTCGTGACATCTGGACCTACATTTCCATGGATTACTTCAAGCAAAAGGTCGTGGAGGGAGAGGTAGGATCATCAGCTATGCCACACAAAGTAAATCCGATTGATTTTGAGAACGCTGAAGGGAATTTAGGCATAGCCAATGCCATTCTAAGCCATTTAGCGGAAAAACTTCCCATTTCACGTTTGCAACGAGACCTTACCGACAGCACTGTGCTACGCAATATTGGTGTACCAATGGGTCATGCAATCATTGCCTTCAAAGCCGTTTTAAAAGGGTTAGATAAACTGGTATTGAATCAACAAAAGATCGAACAGGATTTGGAAAACAATTGGATGGTCGTGTCTGAAGCCATTCAAAACATATTACGAAGAGAGGCATTTGATCAACCTTATGAAGCCCTTAAAGCATTAACTAGAGGGAAAGCAGTGGTCAATGCCGAGGATATTCATGACTTTATCGATAATTTGGATGTACCGGCAAGTATTAAGGCAGAACTAAAGCAGATCACTCCACAGAACTATCTCGGGAAATAAAGAAGAGTGCCCAAAAAACGAAGAGCCCTCTCCGATACGGAGAAGGCCCTTCTATACAATGATAATGACTATTCTTTTGACGCCACCCTAATCAACCTGCATCCATTCTGACGATCTTAGGCTTAAATGTGCCTAAAACATCGACTAGGCTGCGTTGATGACGCATCACTTCATGAATATCCTTATAGGCAATAGGTGCCTCATCAAGGCCACCGCCTATAAGGTCTACACCCTGCGATTTCAATATCTTCTTCAATTCATTTTTGGTAATGGCGGAGCGAGCCTTACGCCTAGAAAGCTGACGGCCAGCACCGTGGGAGGCAGAGTTCAGGGACAAGGGACTGCCTTTTCCTCTTACGATAAAACCAGGGGCGGTCATAGAACCCGGAATCACACCGAGAACCCCCTTACCAGCAGGGGTAGCCCCTTTGCGATGTACGACTACTTCGCGACCATCCTCCAGTTTCTCCTTCCAGGCAAAATTGTGATGGTTTTCCACAACACAGATTGGGGATTCCCCTAGCGCAGCCCCGAGGCGACGATGGATCTGGTTGTGACAAGCAGAAGCATAATCCCCTGCCAAATTCATTGCTAACCAGTATTCCATCCCCTCTTCCGTATCCAATCCCAGCCAGGCCAGATGCTTTGCTTCATTTGGTAAATAACATTTGTCCATGGCTATTTGCGTGAAATGTTGGGCTATTTGCGCACCTAGTCCTCTGGATCCCGAATGAGAAAGGATACTTAGATATTGCCCGGGAGGGAGATTGAGATCATCGTCATGTTCCTTTACCTCTACAACACCAAATTCCACGAAATGATTCCCAGACCCCGAACTTCCCAGTTGATCGTAGGCCTTTTTCTTGAGTTGTCGAATGATGGAGATTTCCTTGAATTCTTTCCGCTCCAAGATTTCATCCTCGAAGGGGCGATCAAACACACGTTTTCCAAAGCGCGTGTTTTCTTTAAGCATACCATTTAACTTATGTCGATTGTGTTCAATATAGGAGGGAGAAATATCATATACACTCAGACACATTCTGCAACCGATATCCACCCCGACCCCATAAGGGATGACCGCATTTTCGATAGCCAGTACACCTCCAATAGGCAAGCCATACCCCCTATGCGCATCCGGCATCAAGGCACCTGCTACCGTCACCGGTAAGCGCATAGCAGTATCCATTTGATCCTGTGCACCCTGCCCGATCTGCTGCAGACCATATGCTTTGTAATTGAGGGGTTGCTGTAACAAAGCGTGTTCGGCTTGTGGTTTTCGGGTTTCAGTATTTAACGATCGGGCTATTCGCCCAAGTACGGGGTCTTCCAAACAATCTTCCGGTCGTTCTAAAGTTTTCTTCAGTAGCGCTAGTATCTCTGGTTTGGGGGTTTTGGAATAATGCTTAAGCATCATATTTATTGCCAAGGCAATCGGCTTCCCCTTTGGATATCCCAGTGCCAACAACTCTTTGCGCCGTAATCTTAATTTTGCCATTTGGTCTTTATTGAATTTAAAATGTACTGAGCTATCAAAGCTTTAAACGGCTCGTTCCAGGCTACAACCTTGACGGTTTTGACCTAGAAATACTACAACCATAGAGGAAATAAGGCCTCACTAGTTGAGACAATAGCACATACGATTCATTAAGTTCTTTCTGTCAGACAAAGTTCCCAAATCCTCAAAAATCGTTAAGTTTTGTTAAGATGTTACATCCGCTAATGGTTTGGACAACAATTTCTCTGTTTAACTGTATATTCTTTGTACTCCCCTTCAAAAGGGCTACTCCCTCTAGGTCGATCTTCTCTTTGCATTAGCTGCGGAAGGTGTCGTTAATTTCTTGGTAACTACTGAAGTAATAAAGACCAAATGTTTAACATGGATCTTATACAAGAAGGTATCAGCATTTGAGTTCCTCCTATGAATAGCTAGCTTGTCGGATATCCAGATCACTTTGTCAAGTATCGTTTGTATTTTCAACATTCGAGCACAGCTAAAGGTGTACCAAATCTGCTGAACTTTCTATTGTATGGTCTTAAACCTCTAATTATGCAAAAGCAACAAACCTTATTTTTTACACTTTTTTTATTGTTAACCGCTCAAATCGGTTTGAGTCAAGGTTTTATCAAGGACAAGTCTCAAGTCACTTTTAAGATCAAGAATGCGGGGTTCTGGGTGAACGGTTCGTTTTCTGATTTTGATATGCGATCCCAATTTCATCCGCAAGCCTTAGAAAGTAGTCAGGTAAGCGGTACATTGTCGGTCAAATCCATTGCGACTAACAATAATAAGCGAGATGAGCACTTGCGCAGTGAAGATTACTTCGAGGCAGAGAAATTCCCTGAGATTACCCTCACATCTACGCTACTATCCAAACAAGGAGACGGTTATATTTGGAAAGGGAAACTGAAAATAAAAGAAACTGAAAAACAAGTACAAATTCCGTTTAGCATCGAAGAAAAAGACGATCATTATTTATTGAAAGGAGAATTTACTATCAATCGCGTTGAATATGGGGTAGGTAAGAAAAGCTGGTTAATGAACCAAAAAGTGTATATTCAACTACAATGTGCTATACCGAAGACTTCTTAGGGGTTTTTCATGGGCTGTAACTCCCTAATACCGGGGGAATTGCTGAAGAATTCCGATCTTTACACTTTATTTGATTGTCAAACTAAAAACGATGGCAAATCAAAGTTATACTGGCCTTGATGCGGAAGTGATTGTGGTGGGTGGCGGTCTTGCGGGACTAATCGGATGTATCCAGCTTGCCCAAGCTGGACTTGAGGTCATTTTGTTTGAAAAATCTGTATTTCCCAAACATAAAGTCTGTGGAGAATACATTAGTAATGAAGTTCGCCCAATCCTTCATAAGATTGGTCTATATCCGGACCGATTGACTCCTGTAAAGATCGATGAATTATTACTTAGTGCACCAAGTGGTAACAGTTTAAGAGCCCCCTTACCACTCGGTGGCTTTGGCATCAGTCGATACAGTATAGATAAAGCTCTGTATGAACTCGCCCTAGAATCGGGCGTAAGCGTTTTCACTCAAACGTCCATCAATGCGGTGCATTATGATGACGCCAAGGATCACTTTAGATTGAGCACCAGAAAAGGACAAGTCTTTCACGGTCGAGTTGTATTGGGGAGTTTTGGTAAACGTTCTATGTTGGATCGAACGCTAGATCGTGGATGGTTCAAGTATGAAGCGCCGTATATAGGGATTAAATACCATCTCAAACTGGACTTCCAACCTAATCAGGTGAGTTTACATAACTTTTGGGGAGGTTATGCAGGACTTTCTCAAGTCGAAGACGGCAGTGTCAATTTCTGCTATTTAATAGCAAAATCTGTCTTCCAAAGATACAATGACATCAAATCTGTGGAGCGAGAGGTGTTATCCAAAAACCCCTTCTTAAAAACGGCCATTGAACAGGGCGAGCCTTTAGAAAACTTTCCTTTGTCTATTTCCAATATTTCCTTTAGGCCCAAAAGCCTAATCCAGGACCACATTCTAATGGCCGGAGATGCAGCGGGCTTAATTAGTCCCCTGGCGGGCAACGGGATGGCTATGGCCATTCATGCAGCAGATATTGCGGCTAAGCACATCTTGATGTATTCACAGCAAAAAATTAACCGAAGTCAGATGGAGCAGAATTACTGGCAGGAGTGGAATACTACTTTTAGGTGGCGACTTGGAGTAGGGCGGCAATTGCAAAAACTTTTCGGTCAAACCATTGTTTCCGAATTCAGCATGTGGGCATTACAGAAGGCCCCCTCTCTAGTTCCTTTAATTATTCGTCAGACACATGGTAAATATGATAAAGCCCTCCTTTCGCCAGCGAGCTTCGGAAATGGAAGACATGGATGACTTCTCCATTAGTGGAGAGGCACTGGATGGTGTGTTGAGGTATTTGGCTTTTATCAATCGTTTTCTGGGGGGCCATCAAATCATTCTGCAGGCCCTGCATCGCGCCTTACATCACTTTAGCTGGATACACATTAAGACCTCTTCTCATATTCTTGATTTAGGATGTGGCGGCGGTGATACATTGTGTGAAGTGGCAAAATGGTCAGATAAACAAAAATTGAGCTTAGAAATCACTGGAATTGACGCCAATCCCAATATTTTGGCATTTGCCAGAGAAAATTCAGTGAACCACCCGGAAATCAACTATATTGAAGGCGACTTTTTAGCTGAGGATTTTGATTGGAATCCCTATCAAATTGTTCTATGTAGCTTGATCCTTCATCACTTCACTGATGAACAGATCATTTCTCTCTTAAAGAGCATGCCTAAGGGCACCATCGTTATCATCAACGATCTACAGCGACACTGGTTGGCTTATTTCCTTTTTAGGGTTCTATGCTTCATCAGTTTTGCGCCCGCAATGGCAAAAAAAGATGGGGCCATCTCAATCCGGAAAGGCTTTCGACGAAAAGAACTAGAGACCCTTTTGAAACGCTCCGATGTGAGCCAATATGATCTCTCCTGGCGTTGGGCTTTCCGCTATCAATTGATCTTGGTAACATAAATCTACCCCTAATCTCATCAGATGTATTTGTATGAGGCAAGTATGCTATGAGGAACCACCATCTGCTGAAACCCTCCCTTTGATTGTTTCAGTGCAAACGAATGAATATCAAGGATGAAAGACGAACCTAAAATCCTGTCTACCGCAATAGCTCTTCCAGCTTATACACGGCCGACAGCAGACATACTTCCTTTTGTAGATTTGTGGTTAGCAGATCAACCGGAAAGGTTCCGGAAGAAGGTCAACCGAATATTTCGTTACGCAAAAGTGGATCGACGGTATTCGGTTATGGATATCGAACAAGTTTTTCAAACTACTTCCTTTGCCGATAAGAACAACTACTTCCTCGAAAAATCTATCGACCTGGCAGAGGAAGCTCTACTAAAAGCGCTGGACAAAGCCGGGCTAGCTCCTCAAGAGCTTGACATTATTATCACGGTCTGTTGCACCGCCTTCATGATCCCCTCCATTGACGCCTACCTCATCAATAGATTGCGAATGAAACAGGATATTATTCGATTACCTGTTACTGAAATGGGCTGTGCTGCAGGAATCTCTGGGCTTATTTACGCCCATAATCTACTAAAGGCGAACCCAGGCAAAAAAGCCGCTGTAATCGCCGTAGAGTCTCCTACTAGCAATTTCCAATTGGACGACTACTCCATGACTAACATCGTATGTGCTGCCATATTTGGTGACGGAGCAGCAGCAGCTATTCTGGGATATGATGATAAACCCGGTCCAACCATCAAAGCGAGTGAAATGTATCATTTCTATGATGAGATACGGATGATGGGATATGATGTTAAAAATAGTGGTTTCCATATGGTACTGGATCCAGAAGTACCGAATAAGATTGAACAGCACTTCCATCAAATCCTTTTCTCTTTCCTAGAGAAGAACCAGATGAAGATCGAAGATATTGATCATTTCATCTTTCATCCGGGTGGGAAAAAGATAGTTGAGATTGTAGATGGAATGCTAGGAGATCTTGGTAAAAACATAGACGAAACCAAGGCTGTGCTCTCAGAATATGGAAATATGTCGAGTGCAACGGTACTCTATGTACTAGATAGATACCTTGATAAAGAAATTCCACTTGATGACTTGGGAATAATGCTTAGCTTTGGGCCGGGTTTTTCCGCCCAGAGAGTGTTACTGCGCTGGGAGGCTTAAATTTTGGCTATGTATTTCAGGGGAAAGAATTATTGGGCAGTCATCTTAGGAGGGTCAAGTGGTTTCGGACTAGCCTCGGCACAATTATTGGCCGAGCAAGGCATGAACCTTTGCCTCATACATAGGGATAGACGACAGCGATTAGCTGAAGTTCAAAATGAATTCAGTGCCCTGAAAAAGCATGGTGTGGAAGTCCTTACTTTCAACCAAGATGCGCTCAAGTCAGAAAACCAACTAGCCATTCTAGAAGTTCTTAAATCTAAGATTGACGCAGCCCCTGGTGGTGTGCGGCTAGTCCTACATGCTATTGCTAAGGGCAACTTGAAACGCATGGCCCCTATAGACGATGCATCGGAGCCACTTCTGCAGCCTCAAGATTTCCAATTGACAATCCAAGCCATGGCACTAAGTCTATATGATTGGACCAAAGCACTGTGGGAAGGCAAATTCTTTGCTCCTGATGCACGTATTTTGGGCTTGACCAGCGCGGGGAATACCAAAGCTTGGGCATATTACGCTGCTGTTTCAGCTGCCAAAAGCACTTTGGAGGCATTAGTTCGATCCATGGCCTTGGAGTTTGCACCTTTTGGTATTAGAACCAACGTCATTCAGGCGGGTATTACTGATACTCCCTCCCTTAGAATGATTCCTGGGCATGAACAATTGATGGAGTACGCGGAAGAACATAATCCTTTTAAGAGATTGACAAAACCAGAAGACGTCGCGCAGGTGGTTTATCTGCTGACCAGGGATGAAGCCGCTTGGATTAATGGCGCCTTGATACCTGTTGACGGTGGTGAAAAACTAGTATGATATGACAAAAGAGAGTTTGAGTGAATTGAGAGACACTCTACCTTATGATCCTCCATTTCTTTTCGTTGACGAGATCATTGAGATCAATGATGACTTTGTAAAGGGCAAATATAGGTTTAAGGAGGATGAATACTTTTACCAAGGGCATTTTAGAGGGCGCCCGGTCACACCTGGCGTAATCTTGACGGAAACTATGGCACAGATAGGATTGGTAGCCCTGGGCATCTATTTGTCAAATGAAAGTGGAAGTGCAGCTCCTCCCCCATTTGCTTTCACCTCTGCTGATGTAAATTTCAGGAAGATGGTACTTCCAGGTGAAGAGGTAACTGTGGAAGGAGAAAAGGTCTATTTCCGAATGGGTAAAATCAAAGTCAACACTTCGATGTTTAATAGTGAAGGCCAAAAGGTATGCTCCGGGACACTTTCGGGGATGATCTTAAAGAAATAGCTGCAGCAGTTTCCAGATATTTGTTTGGATCAAATTCCTGTTATCGTGCTGAATCTTAGACAGAGGCGTGATTTAGAATTTTTCATCTTCGGATAACAAATCCTCTATCGTGAAAAGAGTAGTAATTACGGGCATGGGAGTAGTGGCGCCAAATGCGGTAGGTTTAGATAATTTTTCGACGGCTATCCAAAATGGAAAATCTGGTATTCGATTCTTACCAGAAATGGAACAGCTGAAGTTTGCCTGTCAAGTAGGTGGCGTACCTCCTGTCACTCCTGACTTATTAGGGAATTACTTTTCCGCACTTACCCTTAAACAGTTGAAAGCCCACGGTATCCGTTTCGGCTGCATCGCGGGAATAGACGCCTGGAAAGATGCAGGTCTTTCCTATCCTGTCGAAAAAGAGAGTGAGCCGAACTGGGAAGCAGGTTGCATTTTCGGAGCGGGAATGTCTGGGATGTCCGTCATCCGTTCTGGAATTTACATGGTAGATGAAGGGAAGGTAAAACGACTAGGTAGCTCTCTAATTCAGCAAACTATGCCCAGTGGTATCAGTGCACATTTGAGCGGCATTCTGGGCTTAGGGAATCAGGTTAGCACGAATGCTTCCGCTTGTAGTACAGGCACTGAGGCCATTATTATGGGCTTGAATAGAATCAGACAAGGAAAAGCAAAAATCATGCTATGCGGCAGCTGTGACAGCTATGGGCCCTATGTTTGGGGAGGTTTTGACTCAATGCGGGTGCTCTGTCGCAAATATAATGATTCACCTACAGCGGCTTCCCGCCCTTTAAGTGAAACCGCTGCAGGGTTTGTGCCAGGTAGCGGCGCAGGAGCTATGGTGCTAGAGGACCTGGATCACGCCCTTGAAAGGGGAGCCAAGATTTATGGAGAGATAATCGGAGGTTATACCAATTCTGGAGGGCATCGACAAGGGGGTACAATGACTGCCCCTAATCCAGTAGGTATTCAAAAATGTATTCAAGGGGCCTTGGCAGATGCGGATATTGGCCCCGAAGAAATTGATGCTATCAGCGGACATCTTACTTCCACAATGGGAGATGTACTAGAAATCAAGAACTGGAGCGAAGCACTAAACCGTAAGGGAAATGAATTTCCAAAAATAAATGCCCTGAAATCTATGATTGGCCATTGCCTTAGTGCGGCTGGATCCATCGAATCCGTAGCAGCCATTTTGCAATTGGCAGAAGGATTCTTACATCCCTCCATTAACTGCGAAGATCTTCATCCAGAAATTGCCCAAGTAATTGATCCGGATTGCATACCACAGGAAAAGATTGCTATTCCACTAAACATCATTGCCAAGTCCAGCTTTGGTTTTGGTGACGTAAATAGTATTCTAATATTCAAAAGCTATAAATCATAAATTCATGCAAGAGCAAGAAATCATTGAGAAGTTGACAACGGTGATTAAAACCTACGTCGAGGATAAGGAAGCTCTGGATGGTATCACGCCTGAAACTCACCTGATTAACGACCTAAACATTAATTCCGCTCATCTCGTAGATATCATTCTAGATACAGAGGAAGCCTTTGATATTGAAATTGACGATGAGTCGGCAGAACAAATGCTGACCGTAAAAGCTGCGGTTGACATCGTGTCTAGTAAACTATCCAGCTAAACTTCAGGAAGTTTTAAATATGAATGAAAATTTCATCTGAGTAAAAAATGCTTGGGAATGACATCATAGACCTCCAGGAAGTCCTTCACAGTGGACAAGCCAGCAGAGCCGGGTTTCAAGGGCGCATTTGTACGCTTTCAGAATTGTCTCCTCTGCAAAAAGACTTTACCATTGAATTGAGTATTTGGATATTGTGGGCATTGAAAGAAAGTGCTTACAAGTGTTACATCCAGGCAGGTGGTCTTCCCCTCTTTGCGCCTAAAAAATTTGTGGCTACAGTAGAAAAAATCAACAAACACCAGCTATCGGCCTTTCTTGAAACACCAAAAGGAGTATTCAACAGTCAAGTTCGAATCAACAAATCATATGTGCTGGCTGAAAGTTGGCGTAATGGCTCAACTAGTGGGAAGATATGCAGTGGAATAGAGGTTTTTACTACTGATCTTCAAAAAGACAAATCTATCTCCATAAAAAGAGCGCTATGCAAACACTTTGCAGCGGCACAACAACTAGATATTGCTGAATTGAAAGTGAGAAAGAGTGATCGCAATATTCCCGCCCTGTATTTAGCAGGCAAAAAATTGCCTTTAACTGTATCTCTATCACATCACGGAAAGTGGGGCTTATTCTCTTACCGACATGAAAATAGCCCATTCTTGGGATAGAATGGGCTATAAGAATATCGTAAAACCTTGTTAATGCCTTTTTACATTTAACCTTTCGGGGTTAGAAAAAATTGTGTAGAAAGGTTAATCAATTCAGTATATATCTTATAAACTATTTTGACACCAAATTAGTTTCGTAAACATATTACTTTCCTGCCGCCTGAATTCTACGTAGGAATATTTTAGCTACGCTAGGCTCCACCGCTTGAATCTCATAAGTCTCTCCATCAGGCATTTTTTGTACCAAATCTTTATTTTTAAGACCGGTCAACGCTTCCATAAAAGTTGGGTTATTAGAGGTTATTTCCAATATCCCTTGTTTAAACCCAAAATAGTAGTACAACTCGCTAGGTGACTTGAGGTAAATATATAGCCGATCATCCTCATTACTTGGCATTCTGAATTCTATCGTACAGTCTAACATTTTATTGATAGACTCTCCGTTGATACTAGCCACGCCAATTTTCTTCTCTTTGGAGAGGAACGATTGATAATCAGGATCCCATTTCAACTTAAGCCGGCTGAAGAGGAAGGTATAGGGATTGAACTTCTTCGGTATATCGAGAAAGCCCGAAGAAATTCCATCGATAGCCTCCTTTAGCTCTTTATTAGGCGGAAACAATTCAAATGCGGCTTGCTTGTAAAAGTTGATATCGGTCAAATAGGTGATGTTCCTGGCGTCGAAACTGGAGGACTGCACATCGGTTACCAAGATTTTCAGAAGGGCTTCTGGCACAATCAATTGTACACCTGCCATTAGATCAGCATCCAATGGTATTTCAGGAATGATATTAGGAACCATCGCCGCCGTATCTTCCTCTGCTGACATCATATCCAGATTTTCTTCCTCCTCTTCTTTCTCTTCGATTGGAGGCGGAATCTCAGTAGTGGCTACTCCTGCTGCATCCACCTTGATGTACTGAAGGCCTGAGCCGATATTGAAACGGCCTTCGGCTTCTACCTGTCCTGTTTTATTTTTAAAAACGAACTTATTTCCTCTGCCTTCATTACTAGCCACCTTCAAAGAATCACCAAAAATGAATTGATCCTTCTCTTTATTGTACTTTAAGATTCCCGTCACTGGGAATATGGCCCTATCCTTTCGATAGGTCAAAGGAGCCATCACCCGGGGATAGATCCTAGTGGTTTCTTTACTTAAGTAAAGCCCTGTTCGAAGGGGATCTCCTTCAAAACTCTTGGGTTGATCAAAGCTGATTTCCAGGTCATTCTTATCCCCCTCATTACTAATTGTGAACCAGTAGGATTTGTTGAGTTTATCGGCATCTAGCCTCGCGAACCCATCAAATTTCAAGTTTTTGGATTCCGCATTCAAGCTGATCGTTCCTTTAAAGCCGGTTTTATGATCGATGTAGAAATCATCGATTTCATTTACTTTACCTGTCGCGCGCGTCACCATTCTCTTATTCTTCCAACTTCCTTTACCAACGGGCTGTCCCACAATATTTTGTAGATCGATCTCCTGCTCACGGTCGCCAATATTATATTCATAAAAACCGCTTGCCTTGTACATTCGGCGGCCCAGAATCTCAATGGAAGCTCTATTGATAACGTGATATTGATTGATAGTATCGGCAATAATTTTGGAATTTTCCAACTTGGACATATAACCTCCAGGTTGAATTTCTACGTATTCACTATCCGGATAGATGAAAGCATCTGCCGCAACAATATAGGGTACACCGCTAATATTCAATTGACTGGACTTCAAGTCATAAAAAGCCGCTTTACCTTTAAACTGTAAGGAATCTTGCTCTGGGTGAATAGAGGTAAAAGATCCTAGTTTATCTTCTTCTGTTTTAAAAGTGATGGTTTCTTCTTTCATATCCCAGTCAAACTCATTCATAGAGGTAATGTACTGGTTATAAGGCAAGGTAGTTACCAAGAATTCATCATTAGCTTTGAAAGTACCGATTTGCTCATCAAAGTCCACCATGCCTTTTACATTCGAGGTAGTCAAGGCTAACTCACCTGCATCAAAAGCCTTAATACTAAGATCGGTGGTATCTGCATCTGCCGAAAAGGCTCCAAAAGAAAATAGATTGGAATTCATACTGGCCTTGTCCCAGTCGAAAAGTCCATTTCCTTTCAAGCCATCAGGTGTCAATATCATTACCCCTTGGAAAGTATGATTATTGTCCTTAAACAGCGCAAAGGGTTCCTTCCTGGGCGTGACATACATACTATCTCGATAAGGCCGCCAATCGATCTTTACCTCCTCCCCTCGAACCTGGGGCACCTCAATGCCTCCCCGCATCTCCTCTAAATCAAAACGTTCTGCACTGGCTAGCGTTTGTTTCGGCATAAATTGTATGTCCTCGGAGTTGATCGAAGCATTGAGATAACTAAGATCCCCCTTACCTTGAAGTCCCTTATTACTCAAACTAATAGCCCCTGTATAATTTCCTTTCCCCTTATAGGCAGGGTAGCCTTTTTCAGGTGTCTCAGTTACAAAACCCAGAGAAAGGTCTTCATCTCGCAATTTCAGTGTCTCGGTGAAGTCAGGGAAGATACTAGCCGATTTCATTGTTCCTTGGAACTTGATATCCTTGGCAGTATATCCATCTAATTGATTGAAACTAAAAGCTTCTAACTGAAAAAAGAAAGAATCTCTCGGATAAGTCGCAATGGAGTCTATGCCCTCATAAAAAACATAAGAGTATCCTCTAGTCCGCAAGGATGGGAACATAGCGATATCATCCTTCCCTGATTTATTGGATGGAGCATCAATTAGCAGCACCCCTTGCAATTGTTCAATCCTGGATCCTAGAGCCAAGGCTACCTTTTCCTTATCTCGATCCGCTTCCCCTGTAGGTACATATAGGTCAAAAAACTCAACAGAATCCAGTTCTATAATGAATTTATCATAATCAAATCGAAATTCTTTTCCCTCTAGAATACTATAGCCTGCATAAACGCGACCATCAAAGTCCATGTCCCGGTGAGCTTTTAGCGTAACCTGCTTATCATCCGGCATGATCGCCACTTTCTGCCTGGGACTAAATTCTATACTTTTCACTCCTTCCAGTTCGATAACATCATCCTTCAGGTTGAATACTCCATTCGTACCCCGTGTAGCCGATTTTATGCGTAAGGCATCATAATCCACTTGCTTACGGCTAGCATTGGTATAGTGAAATACTTTTTCCTTTACCTCCACCAGCTGCTTATCATTATCATAGTTGATGAACCCTTTACCTACGAGATTATAGAGTAGACTTTGAATGTTATCAACAGTAAAAGAAGAGTTAATTCTTTTGGCTAGTAGGTTAGCATCAATGAAGTTAGTACCCTCCTTTTCCGCGGTCGCTTTCATAATCGCAATCGGATTGGAAGTGGCGATATTTTGAAATCGCTCAAAATCTCGAAGATTGAAGTAACCAAAGGATTCAAAGTAAACATCTTCTTTAGATGAGATACTAACGGTAGGCTTTCCAATTACTATGGAGTCTCGTCCAATATAGGCATTGATGGTTTCCGCATCAACATTCACCTCATGCAGAGAATCAAAGAATGGATTTCTATCACTACCTCGTTGGCCTCTAGATAACTGAATTTCTTTTGTGGGTATCTCAAAACGCAAATTAACCGAAGGGTGGTATAGAGAATCTGAATCGAAATACAATACGGCTTCTACTCGTTCTCCCACAATTCGCTCCTCTCGCCGAATCGTAAATAATTCGCTATCTCCTTTGAATATAACTTGGTCATTATCATCGAGTAAGGTGATTCTAGCTCTTTCTTCCTTACTACCAAAACCATAAAGAGTAGTCCCCTGCAAACGAATTCCTCCTTGATACTCAACTCCTTGCCCTAAGTTATCTACCTCTAGTCGCGATTTATAAGATTCAAATCTAGGGAAAGTAGCACTAGTTACATCAGAACCTGGGACCAACTTGTCACTAAATGATCCAATAATCGTTTCTCCCCCGAAAAATAGCGGGTAATGCAAATAAGCGGTATCGACTTTGTAAAGACTTTTCTTAACCTCTAGCTCGTAATCACTCAGTTCCACATAGACACCTTTGTCGAGGCCAGCTTTCTCCCAGGTCGCTTTTCCTCCTTGTCCACGCCAAATCCCTTCCGTAGGAATGAAAGTTCCGGTAGTCTCATGAATCAATAGAGAATCTGATTTTCGAACCGCCACCAGATTGAGTTCTTCGAAGTTTACTTTGGCTTCGTGTCCCTCATAGGAGAAGGTAAATTTATCTCCGGGGCTATACCATGATGTACCCGTCTCGGAATAACGAATAGCTCGATGCTCAAAAAAGGTTGAGGAGAAATTCAGGAAGCTTCTCAGGTCTTTATTCGTTCGATTCTCCTTGTCTTCTAAGAGGTCCATGACGACCTTATGCCATTCTTGAAAGGCTGTCTTCTCGCTAACTCCTTGCTTGGCCTTCAATAGTGCGGCGAAATAGTCCCCGAAATACGGATTAGCCGTCATTCGAAGCCCCAACATGACATTTGAGGTCTTAAGAATTTGCTCTACCTCTGCTTCATCAAACATTCCACTCTTGAATACTAGTTCAAATTCTTTGAAAGTTTCTTCGAGCGCTTTTTGTTTTCCGGAAGTCATAAAACTCCCTAGTTGCGACATAAATTCAGAAGGATTTTCAGAGAATTCTTCAAGTCTTTGGGCTTGTAATAGCAAGCCAGTTCCAAGCAGTAGAACGAACAGGAGATAAAGCTTCTTCATTAGACAGGATTCATGATATTAAGGAAATACAACTCCATTTATCCAATCTCTTCTTTCCATCTACAGTAAAGCCCACTTCTTTAGCAGCCTTTAGCACCAATTCTTCATCGGTTTGTAGGATACCAGAGATTAGTAATATCCCACTTCTTTTGAGCTTATTATATAACGCCTTTAGGCTATCTAAAATTACATTTCTATTGATATTAGCTAATATAATGTCATAACCACTATCGAGTATGACTTCAAGCCCTCCTAAATAGATTTGAACTACATCCACGTCATTCAACTGACAGTTTTCGATGGCATTTTCGTAGGCTGGTTTCTCTATATCAACCGCATCGATCAATAAGGCGTCCATTTTAGCTGCTAAAATGGCTAAAATGCCTGTACCTGAACCAAAATCCAAAACCTTGCCTTTTCTCATTGGCAAATCCTTCATCATTTGGATCATCATTCGAGTAGTAGCATGGTGCCCTGTACCAAATGCCATCTTGGGGTTAATTCTTATCTCGTATTTGACGTTAGTTATAGAGGGATGAAAATCTGCTCTGATTCCGCAGAAATTGTCGACTATGATTGGCGTGAAGTTTTCCTCCCATATCGCATTCCAATTTTGGTACGGGATTAGTTGCTTTTCATACTTGAACGCAACATGTTCTTTGAGGTTACCCAAGTTCGCCTCCAATTCGGGAATGGACTGGTTTGCGGGGCAAAAGGCTAGTATTTCCCCCTCTTTTTCCTCAAATGCATCAAAAGGTAGATCAGATAAGAAAGCCAAGAGAATGTCCTGCTGTAATTGATCTACGGTAAATTTGTACTGAAAACTATCCATAATTATTAATCTGAAGAAACCTGTCCTGCTCGATATTTGATAGTGGAAGGAGCCACTCCTACCTCAAGTGGAATGGGTATTTCCGGAAAGGCCTGTTGAAATCCAATCTTGATAATAGCAATGTGGTGGACTGCATGGTCGTGTGCAAACATCAATTCGCGTCCCACGGTACTTTGTAAAAGAGGGCGCTCATCTGTAGCATCTGAAGAAAAGTCAGCCAATACTTGTAATTCTTTGATTTCCTCAAAACCCTGAATTTCGTCAGACACACGAAGAAAGGCTTGTTGTGCATATTGAGGGTCTTGTTCGATTTGTGGGTCTCTAGACCTTTTGGCATAATCCACCTCCCCTGCTGGCAAGTCGTTAATCAAACAACGATAAAAATCAAAGATGTGCCGAAAATGCTGCCCCATACTGGAACCATTGTAAATAGTCAAAGGTCTGACATATTGTTCCGAATCGAGGGTGCCCAACAAATTTACGATCTGCGAAATGATGTTTTTTGTTCCTGTTTTACAATCCATATTGTTTTCCTGGTTGTCTGGTATTTCGGGATGCAGCTGGGGCACTCACTACTATGGTGTAAATCTACCTCATACGCCCCCTTTGCTTGCTTTAAGCGTATTCATTAAGAGTGAAACAACAGTCATTGGGCCAACACCTCCTGGCACCGGTGTGATCAGGCTGGCTTTAGGGGAAACTCCTTCAAAGTCAACATCTCCACATAAGCGATATCCCCTTTTTCGGCTAGCATCCTCTACTCTATTGATTCCGACATCAATAATTACCACTCCGTCCTTGACCATATCCGACTTTAGGAATTCAGGAATACCAATGGCCGCTACGATGATGTCCGCCCGTTGTGTATGTGCTTTCAAATCTTTGGTGCGGCTATGACAAATAGTAACACTCGCATTCCCGGGATAGTTTTTTTGAGCGAGCAGAATGCTCATTGGCATTCCAACAATATTGCTTCGACCCAAAACAACTACCTCTTTCCCTTCCGTCGGTACTTCGTAACGTTTTAGCATTTCCATTATGCCATTCGGGGTAGCAGGAAGATAGGCAGGAAGGCCTTGTGCCATGCGGCCAAAATTACTCGGATGAAAGCCATCTACATCTTTCTTTGGATCAATAGCCAAAGTCACCTTGTGTTCATCAATGTGTTTGGGTAATGGCAATTGCACAATGAAACCATCGATATCTGGATCCTTATTGAGATCATCAACGACAGCCAAAAGCTCCTCCTCCGTCGTAGTGGCATCCTTTCTAATCAAGGTTGATTTGAACCCGACTTGTTCACAAGAACGCACCTTATTTCGTACATAAACCTGGCTAGCCGGGTCTTCCCCAACCAAAACAGCGGCCAAATGTGGGATTTTGTCACCATTTACCATCATCGAGGCGACTTCCGAAGCCATTTCATCTTTGATTCGTTGAGCCAACCCTTTTCCATCTAAAATATTACTCATCGTATCCTTTATAGCTTTGTGTGAATTAAAGAAGTAAAAATAGGAATTAATCCAGGTAAGCGACTTGCCGTCGACAAAGAATATAAAAAAGTAAAGGTTTTAGTGATTTCGGGCTGCCAGAAGTCTTGCTTTTTACCGGAAAAAAATATTTTTACACACAATAGCTTATTCTACTTTGGGTAGAAATATTGAAGAATCTACTTTTACTAAGAAGCTATTTGAATTTGGCTTCTGAAAATTGTTATAGGTCAATTTTATGGCCATTGAGGCACCAAAACCGGAGTTTGGCCTTAGCCAAATGAGGATTTTGGGAACGAAAAGGGCCGGAAAATGGGTCATAACAAAATCTGAGTGTTAAAGTCAAATAGCTTCTAAAGTAGTAGCAAAGAAATAGCTTAAACCCAGTCAGAGCTTCCTAACCACCATTTGGTCGATTAGAGAGGTTAGTCTAGAATCTAAACTAATTTGTATGGAGCAAAAAGCGTCTTTTACCGCTGCCCTGTGTTCTGGCTCCGTCTGGCCACTGGACAGGCTCCCCGCAAGAGCTATAGCAATCAGGGTCCAGGCAAGCCTTGGTCAGCCACAAAATACGTCTCCCATCTCCTATAAAACCAGTTCAGAATCAAGTCTACTGAGTTTAGCATCTTTGTTAATTTTTCCGGGATGCAGCAATTTTCTATTAGATTTTTTTACTTTTGTTGGTGTACAATAGCAACTGACTACAAACTATCTAGTAACTCCATTTCCCTGCTCAGACTCCTCTCACCATTCTGTGAGTTGGTAAAAGACTATTCTTCCAATAGACATCTTTACCCTGGTTACATTAAGCCCTCGAAAAATAATGTCCACCTTAAGATATTGTCGTCCAATAACTTATAATCTATGGTCCCAATTAAAAAACCCATTAAATTGATTCAGATGGCAATATGTAAGAGAATCTGCATCGCCCTATTACTCCTCGTAGCAGTCGCGAACTCTACACTCATTGGCCAATCTAATGTCTTTGATATTACACAGGATCGCGTGGAAACTTGTTCTGGCACCTTTGTAGATAGCGGAGGCTTATTTGCTGAATATGGTCCAAATGAGACAAATTCGATCACCATCTGCCCTGAAACTCCAGGTCAGTATATCAAACTAACCTTTACTTCCGGCGTGGACATCGACTCCCTAGATAACATGTTGATATTCGATGATACCACAACTACCGCTGGCCGCCTATTGATCAACTCTGATCAATTGGAGATTCGCACCAATCCATTTGCCGCCCAAGCAACGGCGGAGAACCCAACTGGATGCCTTACAGTTGTTTTCACCTCTGATGCATCGGTCCAACTTAGTGGCTGGGGTGCAGATGTGACTTGTACACAAGCCTGTCAAAAGATTGAAGCTGCTATTACCAGTAGTTCACCGATGATCCATCCCGCAGATACGGGATACATAGATGTCTGTCCTGGCCAACTGGTTCAATTGAGTGGCGCGGGAATTTATTCTCAAAACGGGCTGTTTTATCAGCAGTCTGATCTTACCTCAACTTTTCTGTGGAATTTTGGTGATGGTACAGAAGCTGTAGGCCCAAATGTCACGCACGAATACGAAGAACCTGGCGGGTATGTAATACAATTGACGATCACGGATCAGATGGGTTGCACCAATACCAACTTTCTAACACAGCGAGTTCGAGTATCTCCTTATCCTAGCTTCAGCACCTTTACTGATTTCGATGCGCAAACCTGTAGTAACGATACCATCACATTGAAAGCCTCCTTAGATCCAGCAGAGGGGGGCAATGTGATAGCAACGGCAGGAGAAACAGGGTTCCTAGCTGGTGGAGTTCGATCAGACTCCTTGTCCCTGCCCGATGGAACGGGGGTCACCTATGAGACCAGTATTTTGCTGACAGATTTTGCCCCAGGCCAGGTCTTGGAAGATGCCGATGATATTCGAAATGTGTTCGTTAATATTGAACACTCGTGGATGTTTGATTTGGATGTATTTGTTCGTTGCCCGGATGGCACTCAAGTTATCCTCCAAGAACAGACTTTTGACGTGGATGCGGTTTTCCTGGGACAACCCATCGACGGCGATGAAAATATACCCAATTCTGTAGGGGTTGGTTATGACTACTTTTGGGTGGCAGATCCTGCCCTACCTACGTGGAGAGAATATTGGGTACTTGAAGACCCGGATACCTTACCCAGCGGCGATTATCGGCCTTCTGAGCCCACCTTGTTTGATCCTTTAGTAGGCTGTCCACTGAATGGGGAATGGACCATTGAGGTTCGAGATCTTTGGGCGGTGGATAATGGGTGGATTTTTGAATGGGGTATCAACTTCAATCCTGAAATATACCCGAGATTGGAACGTTTCACGGTTCCTATTGTGGACTTGGCGTGGGAGCAAAACCCATCCTACTTGCATAATTCGCCAGATTCCATTGCTGATATCTTACCGTTCGCAGGTAGTGAAAGCTATACTTTAAGTGTCCTAGATGAGTTTGGTTGTACCACTGACACGACAATTAATATCGTTGTGCTTCCAAACAATCATCCCGATTGCCGAGACTGTCAAGAAATTGTTCAAGAGACGGCAGATATATTGCAATGTGATCCAGAAGCCGTAACCTTCGATGTGGATGCCAACATACCGACAGCAGAAACGCTTGTTTTTTCCTCCTCACCTAATCACCCCATTGGCCAAGCTAATAGTCCACCCGATAATCCCCACCTTAGCTTCTTAGCGGTAAATGGTGTCAGGCCCATGCTATTAAATAGTGTCTTCACCCAAATTTCCTCGATTTGTATCGATATAGAAACCGACTGGGTTGATGACTTGGAAATCTTTCTAAGGGCACCGAGCGGGGAGCGCATAGAGCTGTCCACGAATAATGGAGGTGGCGGACAAAATTATACTAACACCTGTTTCAGTCCTAATGCCTTGACCAGTATTACGACTGGAACTGCTCCTTTCACAGGTTCCTTTCAGCCTGAGGGGAGTTGGGCCGACCTTACAGGCGCCAGCATAAATGGTAACTGGGCGTTGGAGGTCAGTGATGCCTTCGGCCCTTTACAAGTCGGACGCTTAAATAGTTGGTCAATCACCTTCGAATCCATTAATGCGGTAACTTACAATTGGTCACCTGGAACCGGCTTAACTTGCACAGACTGCCCCAACCCTACAGCCAACCCGGGCGTCACTACAAACTATATCCTGACCGCTAATGATGAATATGGTTGTACGGCTAGTGACACGATTTCTATTGTCTTATTAGATGATATCACTGCGCCCACAGTCAGCTGTGAAGTAACTGACTTGGGACAAATCACCTTTTCTTGGACTCAAGTAAATGCTTTTGATAATTATGAAGTAAACCCGATCATAAATGGTGTTGAAAGCGGCTGGATTGGCCCTGTCAATGCTTTAACTTACCAGGTAGAAAACTTGAATTTGAATGATGGAGTGGAACTGCAGGTAAGAGTAGCTCCGGGAGCTACAGCTATTGATTGTGAAGCGCCAATTGGATCGGCATCCTGTTTATATGATGCCTGTTTCCTGACGGTTTCCACAACGAACTTGGCTGATGTAAGCTGTTTTGATTATACGGATGGCTCAGTAGAAATTGCGGTGGAGAAAGGAAATGCGCCTTATGATTATTCCATTGCGGGTAATCCGGTTCAAACTTCAAATGTATTCACAAATTTAGCAGTGGGTACCTATACCGTCTTAGTTGTAGACGCTCAGCAATGTCAGGATTCTGTTACTTTTTCCGTTGCTAATGCTGACCCATTTTCTGTAGATCTTGCTATAGATAATGTCATTAATTGCTTCAATGAAGAAACTGGAGCGGTATCAGCTACCGTTAACGGTGGATCAGGTGTGAGTACGTTTTTTTGGAATGAATCTCCTACTGCCGATAATGCTTCCCTCACGGGCCTTGGTGCCGGTGAATACCGTGTTCAGGCTGAAGATGAAGCAGGTTGCTTAGCACTTGACACCATCAATTTAGTGCAGCCGGACTCTCTAGATATTCAGCTGCAAATTAGTAGTATTAGTTGCTCAGGCGAAAGCGATGGAGAAGTTGAAGCAGTCGTTACTGGCGGTGATGGCAATTATGGATTTCTCTGGGATGGTGGAACACGAACTAATAGCATTGCCAATCTTGGTGCTGGTGACTATTGTGTTACTGTAACGGATGGTAGTGGGTGTCAGAAAGTTGCTTGTACCAATCTCAGTGCTCCTGTAGCTATATTCATTGACTCCTCCAACTCTACTCCTGTAAGCTGTTTTGGCGGCTCTAATGGATCCGCGACTGTAGTGGCAAGCGGCGGAACAGGAGCATTGAATTATGCTTGGAACGACTCACTATCACAGATTTCTAATCAAGCCGTTTTCCTCAGAGCAGGAACTTATCAAGTAGAGGTTTCAGATGAAGCAGGCTGTTTGATTACTGCTGATGTAGAGGTTGGAGAACCCAGTCCTTTAGAAGTTACAACGAAAGTTACAGATGCGGGATGTTTTGAAGGCAAGGACGGGACTGTATTAGCTGAACCAGCTGGTGGAACCGGACCTTACACCTATACCTGGGATACAGGAATAACGGATGCATTAAATACAGACCTGGAAGCAGGAAGCTATGTTGTAACTGTTACCGATGCTAATGGATGTGAAACGGAAGCTTTTGCCGATGTAGGGCAACCTGCCACAGATATTAGTGTTGATCTGACCCAAACATTTATGGGCTGCTACGGAGCTGGGGGTAATGCGGCGATGGTTACTGCATCTGGCGGTAGTAATCCTGTTTTCACCTACGCATGGAATGATGCACAAGGACAGACTTCAGCCACTGCTACCAGTTTGGATTCGGTTGTATATACTGTAACCGTAACTGATGGCAACGGTTGTACAGCTGAAGGAGATCTTAAACTTAGAGACCTTGACCCCATTCAATTGAATATCATAGATAGTCCGCCAAGTTGTTCTGGCTTTTCCGATGGAGAAATGGGTATCAACCAGATTTCAGGAGGGGCTGGACAAGGAGTAATTGATAATTATACCATCCGATGGAGTACCAACTCAACCGACCTAACCATTCAAGGGCTCCTTGGAGGGCAGGAATACCTAGTCACGGTGACGGATAATCAAGGGTGTACAGGCGTTGGAACTAATTTCTTAGCAGATCCTATGTCAATCACTTTCGATGCGCAGGTTCAGAACGCTCTTTGTTTTGGTGCAAACGATGGATCAGCCAGCATCAATAATATTCAGGGTGAGGGAAATAGCTTCACCATTGCCTGGGATGCAAATACAGGAAGTCAGACTGGTAATCAAGCCTCTGCCCTACTAGCCGGCAGTTATGGTGTGACCGTCACCAATGACGAAGGCTGTTTTACTTCTGATTTTGTGACGGTAAATCAACCGCCCAGAATTGAGGTAAGTTACCAAACCAAAGACAATGATTGTTTTGGTGACCAGAATGGGACAATCCAAGCACTTGTGGGTGGTGGAACACCAGGTTACCAATACAATTGGTCCAATAACGCCAGTACCACAGAATTAAGCGATCTCATCGCTGGCACCTATACCTTGACAGTTACCGATCAGAATGGCTGCGAATCCATCACTTCCGCTATGGTTAACCAGCCAGAGGCTTTGGATATTACCATCGCAGGCAATGATGTCACTTGTTTTGGTGGAAGGGATGGAAGTCTAGAATTAAATGTCATAGGTGGAACTGGACCTTTTCAGTTTAGCCTTGACAACAAAAATTTTACCGGGTCAAGCAAATTGATCGGATTAGAAAAAGGAGAATACAATGTCTACGTCATGGATGCCAACGGTTGTTCCATGACCAGTCAAGGTGAAGTGGGCAGTCCACTAGAATTTTTCATCGATCCAGGTGAAGATCAGACTATGATCTTAGGTGATACCATAAACTTATCTGCCAAGCCATTGAATCAGGCTGGCATAGCCAAAGAAATTGAGTTAATCTGGACAGCGCCTTATGAAGGTACATTGAGTTGCAATGAGTGTACCAACCCGCTGGCCTTTCCTTTAAGTACCATCACCTATGATGTTTTGGCTATTGATGAAAATGGATGTGAAGCTACTTCTCGAATCACCGTTTTTGTTGAAAAACCAAGGTTGGCGGTTGTGCCCACTGGTTTCACTCCTAACAACGATTCCAAGAACGACATCTTGCAGGTGCATGGTCGAGATGAGACTATGGTCAAAGTATTTCGGGTATTTGATCGATGGGGTGAATTGCTCTTTGAGCAATCCGATTTTCAAGTAAATGAAGGTGTTGGCTGGGATGGAACATTCCGGAATAAACCTATGGCTAGTGGCGTGTATATTTGGTACCTAGAAGTCGTCTACCCATTTGATGATGCAGAAGAAACACTTTGGGGGCAAACCACCCTCATTCGATAATAAGGTTGTATTCAACCGGATCATCTAGGGTTTCTTTGATGATCCGGTTTACTCCCTCATTTCATCCCTTTCAAAATCGAGTTCAATGTTCAAAACATATACACCTCTAACTTTTGTTTTCTTTATCATTACCATTTCTCTTTCGGCACAAGATGCTCGTTATTCTCAATTTTATGCCAACCCTCTTCAGTTAAACCCTGCTATGACAGGCGTTTTTGATGGGAGTTTCCGATTTACAGCCAACTATAAACAATTGTATAGCTCCTTGTTAAAATCAAATGCTTACATGAGTTATGCTACAGGGCTCGAGTTTCGAAAAAACGTTAACCGAGGCGATTTTGCCGCATTTTCGGTTAGTTTACAACGGGATCAAGTTGGTATTTCCAAGTTTACACGAACTCGCGGTCACATTGGGGGATCGTTCATGAAGCAATTGGATGGAAGCAGATATCGAAATAATAACAAATATCTTATAGTAGGAGCACAGGTAGGTTTAGGCCAGCATAGTTTCGATTGGTCAGGGCTGTGGTTCAGCCAACAGTTTGACAATAGCAACCCTTCCTTACCCTTCGTTAATATCGATGCTGATTCTGGAGAATCTTTTGGAGAGCAAAACTCAAATGCCTATCTAGATTTCAACGCGGGCTTACTTTGGTACGCTTTGTTCGATGATAATATGAGTATCTATTTTGGTGGCTCTATTAGTCACCTGACTAGCCCGAATGTGGCTTTCATGGAAAATGCCATCGAGAAACTTGATTCAAGATACGCGGTTCATGCGGGAGGAGAAATCCCATTTAGCGAGCAGTTAAGCATTCTGCCAGCCATCGTGGGAATGATTCAAGGCCCATCCATGAGCTCAACTGTTGGAGCTAACTTCCGCTACAGTAACGGAGAAAAGAATGAACTGGCTATCAGAGCAGGTCTATGGGCGCATGTAGCCAATCAATTGGAAAGTCAAATCGGCATGGAAGGTGTGATTGTGACTGCCATTCTGGAATTGGAGACCTTAAATGTAGGTTTTAGTTATGATATAACGACTTCCAAACTAACAGAAGCCAATAATTCTAGAGGAGGGATGGAGGTGTCTCTAATTTATACTCAACCTGCCAATCGAAAACAACAAATGCGTTGTCCTAATTTCTAATCATATCTGTCTGGGTCCAAATCCTTTACTTTGGTCCCAGACAGGTGCCAATCTCGCAACTACTCCCACTTTCAGGTCATGAAATTCTTTGTATCTTATTGCAAGATGAAGGCGCACGGGGTAGTATATGAACCAGTAAGAGCTCGTCTCCTGGCTAGAAAAACACCATGTTTTTCGCTTAACGTAGTAGAATTCATCACCGTCTAACTAAACAAAATTCCGTCAGAAGACATTAAGATTATTAACCAATCAGTCATTTGATTGTCTGGAATAGCAGTGGCCGGCCACTCACGGGCTACGCTTCATACAGCTTTGCTCTTTGCTAAAAACTAATCAGGAGAATGCAAGAAGATTCCGTTATTCAAGAAACTGAGGCAGAAGAAATAATTTTTGAAGAAGGTAAACTTCAGGTGTTAGAGAACGCTTTACCTTCAAGCCTACCCATTTTGCCGCTAAGTCAGCGGCCCGTATTTCCAGGTATTCCCATTCCCATTACTTTTAGTGGAAAGGAAGAAATTGAACTAATTCAGAAGGTATACGAGAGTGAGGATCAATACATCGGTCTTGTTCTCGCCCAAAGGTTCAACCAAGAAGACTACACCGAGTCCGAATTTTATGATGTGGGCGTGATCTTTCAGGTGATGCGAGTCATGCCCATTGCCGCCAATACCATCCAGGTGTTGGGTCGAGGAATCTGCCGATTCAAAAAGCGAAAGGTAATTTTAGTTAAGCCAAATATTCGCTGGGAAGTAGAATATGCTTACGACTCTAAGGAAAAACCCTCTACTGATCTCAAGGCCTATATGATGGCCGTAAGTGGAGAGATTAAAGAGTTGCTGAAACATAACCCACTCTTTCAAGAGCAGGTCAATTTGGTGGTTGCTCAATTGAACTACGAAGCGCCTGGCCAAACCATGGATGTCATCAGCAACTTGCTTTCAGCTGAATCGGAAGTACTCCAAGAATTGCTGGAGCAATTTGACCTAATGGAGCGGGCAAAGATGCTACTGGGGTTGGTGAAGGAAGAACTGGAAATATCCAAAATTCAGAAACGCATTAAAGAGCAAGTTGAGGATAAGGTCAATAAACAACAAAAAGAATATTTCTTACGCGAACAACTCAAGGCCATCAAGAAAGAACTCGGCATTGAGAAAGAAGATAATGAAACCGAGGTTGAGAAATTAGAGAAGAAACTGGCAGAGAAAACCTTGTCGGAAGAAGCGGATAAAGTAGTTCGACAGGAACTCGATAAGCTGAGGCTTTTAAATACGCAGTCTCCTGAGTTTAATGTCACTCGAAGTTACTTGGAAAATATCGCGGAACTTCCCTGGGGCATTTTCTCGGAAGACAATCAAGAGATCAAGACAGCACGAGCCGTTTTAGATGATGAGCACTATGGTTTAGAAGAGGTCAAAGATCGAATATTAGAATTTCTTAGTAGCGTAATTAAGCGAGGGAAAGTGGCTGGTTCTATCATTTGTCTGGTTGGCCCTCCAGGTGTAGGAAAAACGTCTATTGGTAAATCTATCGCACACGCTTTAAATCGGGAGTTTTTCCGTTTTTCTGTCGGTGGCATGCGAGACGAAGCCGAGATTAAGGGCCATAGGAGAACGTATATCGGAGCTATGCCCGGCAAATTGATACAAGCTCTAAAACGGGTCGGTACGGCCAATCCAGTGATCATGTTGGATGAGATCGACAAAATTGGATCGAGTTTTCGAGGTGATCCGGCCTCGGCTTTGCTAGAGGTCCTGGATCCAGAGCAGAACCCCAGTTTCCTAGACCACTATCTAGATGTTCCCTTTGATCTATCCAATGTCCTTTTTGTAACCACTGCCAATCAATTGGATACGATACCAGGTCCTTTGCTAGACCGTATGGAAATTATTCAGCTTTCCGGCTATATATTAGAGGAAAAGGTACAGATTGCCCGTCGATATCTGGTACCTAAGCAACTCAGGGAACATGGCTTTGAAGAGGATGAAATCAAGTTCAATGAAGAAGCCCTTAGAATTATCGTGGACAAGTATGCTCGCGAAGCAGGTGTTCGAAATCTAGAAAAACAGATCCGAAAGATTATCCGCAAGAGTACCTTAAAATTAGCCGAAGAAGAGGAATTGAATTTTGAAGTGCAGGCCGCTGATGTTGAGGAATTGTTAGGCAAGCCCATATTCACTACAGAAAAACTCTATGATAAGCCGATCCCGGGTGTAGTATTAGGGTTGGCATATACATCGATGGGAGGGGCTACACTGTACATCGAGGCTACTGCAATACGGAGCAAAGCCGCCGGCTTGAAGCAAACTGGCCAATTGGGAGATGTGATGCGGGAATCCTCCGAAATCGCCTACAGCTATGTTCGTTCTCTCTTAGCTAAGGATGAAAAATATGCCAACTTCTTTGACGAACATTTGGTTCACCTTCATGTCCCAGCAGGGGCTACACCTAAAGACGGACCTTCAGCTGGAATTACAATGAGTTTATCGCTTTATTCTTTAGCTACCGGCCAACCCATTAAAGACGGTATCGCTATGACAGGTGAAATAACTTTGACTGGGAAGGTATTACCTATTGGTGGTGTGAAAGAAAAGACGATTGGAGCGCGAAGAGTAGGTATTACAGAATTAATCTTTCCGGCAGATAATAAAAGAGACTTTGAACAGCTTCCGGATTACATCAAAGAAGGCATAACTGCCCATTTTGCTGATTATTTTGATGATGTACTGAAGGTAGCTTTCCCTTCTTGATACTTCACTTCATCCCAAGAGGCGACCATTTTCCTCTTGGGACAATGATTTCCCCGCTTACGCTATGCACCCTTTACGGCAACATATTGAAGAGATAATCAAACTCACAGATGATGAGTTTGATTATATTTTAAGCCACTTTGAAAGTACTAGAAGACGTAAACATCAGTCCATCGTCCAAGAAGGACAAGTAGTCAACAGGGAGTATTGGGTGGTTAAAGGGTGCCTAAAAAGTTACTTTTTTGATAGTAATGGGAAAGAACATATCCTCCAGTTCGGCATGGAAAACTGGTGGATCACCGATTATGAATCCTTTGTCAAACAACTCCCATCGAAAATCTTTATTGACTGCCTGGAGGACTGCGACCTGCTCTATATTACCCATCAAAATAGAGAAAAGCTTACCGCTCAAATGCACAAGATGGAAAGCTTTTGGGCTAAAAAAAGCAAGTACGGTAGAATTGCTTTGCAAAACAGGATTCTCTCTTTACTCAAAAACAACGCCAAAGAAAGATATGATCAACTCCTCGATCAATATCCTCAGCTTTTCCAACGTGTCCCCAAGAAATTAATCGCCTCTTACCTAGGCGTGTCTCGTGAAACGCTGAGCAGGTTAGGCGAGTAATCCTTCCGTCCCTTCCAACAATTATCACTTCCGTCGAAAAAGTGACCTAAGTCACTCCTATTCTGTGAGCTAGCTCCTCACGCCTGGCCTTCCTTTGCCTCTACCTTTGTGAGGTACTTTAAAACATTTCAATATGCCATACATCAATATCCGAGTCACAGACGAAAATGTGACTAAAACTCAAAAACGTCAATTGATTGAAGGGGCCACGCAGTTAGTGGTAAAGGTACTTAACAAGAATCCAAAGACAACCCATGTTGTCATTGACGAAGTCCCCATTGAGAACTGGGGAGTAGAAGGAAAACAATACACGGGATCTAAAAAACAAAAATCATGAGAAAATCTGTAATTGTAACAGGCGCTTCTTCTGGCATTGGCTTCGCTATAGCCAAGCACTTTATCGAGCAAGGCATACAGGTCACCCTGAATGCTGCCAACCCAGAAAGGCTTCAAAAAGCCTTTCACTCCTTAGGCACTCCCGCGAATGCTACTTACTATGCGGGGGATGTCAGTCGCTTAGAAACTGGTCAAAAATTAGCAGCATTAACTGTAGAAAAGTTTGGTCGGATAGATGCATTGATCAACAACGCAGGGGTATTTGCTCCAAAACCTTTCCTGGAGGTGAAAGAGTCTGATTTAGAACGCTTCTGGAAAATCAACCTCAAGGGAACCTATTTCACGACGCAAGCTGTTCTTCCACAAATGCTGCAACAGCAAAGTGGCACTATCATCAACATTGGAACGGTACTCGTAGACCACGCTATAGCAGGCTTTCATGCCTCAGCTCCGGTCACTAGTAAAGGAGGCATCCATGCACTTACCAAACAACTTGCAGCAGAATTTGGGGCTAAAAATATCAGGGTAAACACTATTGCCCCTGGCATTATCCGTAGTCCACTCCAGGACAAAATGGGCGTCGAGGATGCAGATAAGCTTGCCGGACTACATCTGCTTAACCGGATTGGTGAGGGATCCGATATTGCTGCAACAGCTTATCACCTGCTACATAGCAACTTCACCACTGGCGAAATCATCAATGTTGACGGTGGACATGTCGCCGGCCACCTATTTCAATAAAACAATAAAACTTATCATCTATGAATACGCAAGCCATGCGTGACCTGCAATCGGTCACCCAAGAATACTTCCAAGGTATATTCGAAGGGGATTTAGGTTCTCTGAGAAACGCCATTCACCCAGATTGCTTGCTATATGGGGATATCAAGGGATCTCCATACCGAAAAACACTAGAAGAATACCTTTCGGGTGTTGCCAGCAGAAAATCTCCGAAAGAAATCGGAGAAACATTCCAAATGGATATTACCTCCATCGAAGTTGCAGGAAATAATGCTATCGTCACTGCAAAACTAAGTATGTTGGGGCATGAATACTTTGATTATCTGTCGTTTAGCAAGTTGGAAAATCAATGGTGGATTGTAAATAAGCTTTTCACAGAACACGAGTAAGATCTCCTCCCTTTATCCAAGATCTCCATCCGAAAATTGATTGGCGAAGTAACCATAAGGGATTACTTCGCCTTTTTATTTCGAGTTGCTTGTAACAGAGTATTGCCACAGATTCAGGATTCTTGGCGGAAAACAGTATTTTAACTCTCGATTTTCAGAATACATAGCCTTCCTAACTATGCTACCACTGTCCTTAAACAGAATTACCTTACTTTTTTCACTTTGCTTGATCATGTCCCATTGCACCTCATCAACTTCGGTAGAGGACAGCCCAACTGATTGGGAAGAAGCCACCATACAACAAATCCATGAAGCCTTCACCGCAGGCACCTGCACCTGTGAAAGCCTCATTCAATATTACCTTGAACGGATAACACGTTTTGATCAAGCAACTGGCATAAATGCGATCACCGAAGTTAACCCAAATGTACTGCAAGAAGCTAAAAATCTAGATAAAGCCTTTGCCAAAGATGGCACACTTCGACCGATGCACTGCATACCCATCATTGTCAAAGATAACTACCTTACGATTGGATTACAATCTGCCGCAGGTTCTAGTGCCTTCAAGGGGTATCGGTCAAATATTGATGCTTATCAAGTTAAAAAACTGAAGGAGGCCGGAGCCATAATATTAGCTAAATCCAATATGGCAGAATGGGCCTTTAGCCCAAAAGTAACCATAAGTTCACTTGCCGGCGAAACCAGAAATCCCTACAACCTAAATCATACAACAGCTGGTTCGAGCGGAGGTACAGCTGCTGCCGTCGCCGCCAACTTTGGCTTATTAGGGCTAGGGACAGATACGGGAAATTCGATTCGGGGACCGTCCTCACATAATGCTTTAGTCGGCTTCAGGTCAACACTGGGTTTGACCAGTAGACATGGAATTTTCCCTCTCTATTTGCGCAATGATGTTGGAGGGCCTATGGCACGTACCGTGGCCGATGCCACCCGCGTTTTGGAAGTAATCGCCGGTTACGACCCCGCAGATCCAGTCACTAAACATAGCCAGGGAAAAATTCCAGAAAACTATCAATCCTTCTTGCAAAAAGATGGACTGCAAGGTGCCCGAATTGGAGTCATGCGGCAATTGACAGCAGGTAAGATACACCCTGCCATTGATGTCCTGCTACAGAACGCTATTCAAGATCTTCAAACGGCTGGCGCACGCCTGATTGACCCGATAGAGGTCCCCCACTTTGATACACTGTCCCAGGGGCAGTGGTGTCCTATGTTTGAATATGACTTGAATCTCTTTTTAACTAACCTTAGTCCAACGCCTCCCAAAGTCACCTTAGCAGAGATCATTGAAAGTGGCCAGTACGCACCTTATATCGAAGGAAGATTAAAATACTTCTTGAGTAATGGCGAGGAACCTTCCCCATCCACCAAATCTTGTCTCGATCCTTATTTAGATACAAAAAGAGTTGCTTATCGAGCTGCTATAGAGAAGGTGATGGATAGTTTATCGTTGGATGCCATCATTTATCCCAGTTGGAACTATCCTCCTGCCAGAATTGGAGATTTCGATGGTTACAAAGGAGACAACAGTCAAATTATTGCCCCCCATACCGGGCAGCCGGCTTTCACTGTCCCGATGGGGTTTGTCAATGATAGTTTGCCGGCTGGCCTACAATTCCTAGGACGGATGTACGCCGAACCAACACTCATCAGACTGACCTATGCCTACGAACAGGCTACGCAGCATCGCCTAAAAGGGCCAAAAATAAATCTAGCGAGACAGGTGCAGTAAAACTATTTCACATTCCCGAAAAGTATCAGCTTATTGATAGTTCTGGTTCTCTGACAATTTTTGTAATTCTTCCATCTAAAGCGCTGACCACAAAAATTGTCGGAGAAGGATAATTCTTTTCTTACCTTTCGGCCATGAAGAAGATTACGCTTAAGTCGAAGCGAGATGCTTCGGTGAAACGCTTTCACCCTTGGGTTTTCTCTGGCGCGATTGCCAAGGAAGAACCTGGCATCGAAGATGGAGATTGGGTACAGGTATGCAATCATAAGGGAGACTTGTTGGGCATGGGGCATTTTCAGGATGGCAGCATTCGGGTGCGGATCCTCTCTTTCACCCCAATAGAACCGACGGTAAAATTTTGGCAAACTCGCATTCAAAAAGCCCTTGATTATCGATTAAGCCTGGGTTTCAAAGTGGATGGTTCCACCAATTGCTTTCGACTCATTCATGGAGAAGGAGATGGCTTATCTGGATTAATTATTGATGTTTACCATCGTACGGCAGTTATTCAGTGTCATACCATTGGGATGTATCGCAATCGAGCGTTTATTGCTGAGGCCCTGAAACAAGTAAGGGGTTGGGAACTGGAAACCATCTATGATAAAAGTATCGATAGCCTACCTGTCGAATATGCCACCGGTAAAAGAAACGAATTCCTGTTGGGCGAGGGCTCAGGAGATATTGTGCGGGAAAATGGGCAACGTTTTCAGGTCAATTGGGTGCAAGGTCAAAAAACGGGCTTTTTTTTAGACCAAAGAGATAACCGGCAACTGCTCGGAAGGTATGCCAAGGGGAAAAAAGTGCTAAATGCTTTTTGTTACTCTGGCGGATTTTCGATCTATGCTTTAGCTGCTGGCGCAGAAAGAGTCGACTCTGTAGATATTTCAGCTAAGGCCATGCAATTGACTGATGCCAATGTAGCCCTATTAGAACAGGAAAATCTCCAGCATCAATCCATTACTGCCGATGTACTCAAGTTCTTGAAAGCACCAGAACAGTCCTATGACTTGATGGTTGTGGATCCACCTGCTTTTGCCAAAAGTGTAAAAAAGCGCCACAATGCAGTTCAGGCCTACAAAAGGTTAAATGCTAGTGCCATTCGCCAACTTCCTCCGGGTGGGATCTTGTTCACATTTTCTTGCTCACAGGTAGTCAATAAAGCCTTGTTTTACAATACTATAGTTGCCGCTGGCCTTGAAGCAAAACGGCAAATCAAGGTCATGCATCATTTGACCCAGCCCGCTGATCACCCTGTAAATCTTTTTCACCCTGAAGGTTCGTACTTGAAAGGTCTGGTCGTTTTTGTAGAATAATCGCCATTTAGCTCATGAATTAATTCTGACTGGCAGGGCTGCAAGAAATTTACGATATTGCAGAGCTGCAACACAATCACAAGCTGTATGGATAAAATCAACTATCCGTTGCTGTGTTACCCTTTAAAGGATCAAGGGGTTCTCGGTATATTAGTTGGAACAGAATATAAGGTCATTCAGAAAGATGTAGAGACGGTTAAACGTACCTTGCTAAGCCATCTGCAACGTCAATACAAGAAGTACGATGATTATCCATATTTAGATCTTCTAGGATCTAAGCTCAAAGTGATTGAAGTCAAGATCCGCCCAACCATTCGTTCAAAATCTGGCACCTTCCCCTTATCTCAAGCGGTTAAAGTGCCTGTTCCGGTGGTTTTTGGAGAAACGGAACAAGGTTATTATGAGTGTTTTCTTCCCCTATTTGATGAAAGATTTGCCTATTATGATCAAAAGCAATTTGATGCTTTAGTCAAGCATTCAGCCACCTCTTTGCTCAACCAAACCTCGCCAGAGAAGATTTACAGGATGCTCTCCTACGAGTCTCCTTTTCTGGAAACTATAACATTGCGGGTTAATTTCGACCGTGAATTCGATTGGGGTACTTTCAGCTATCAGCGACAATATCATGTCTTGAATCGATTAACGGAACGATTTCCCTACAGCAAAGCACGACGCAAGACGATTAGTGCACTACCTGACGCAGCTTGGGAATTGGATCACATGGTGAATGAGGTAATTGATAAGTTGTTGTATAACCGAGCCAATGTACTATTGGTCGGGAATCCCAGCGTAGGCAAAAGTGCCGTCCTCAAGCAAGCTATTAAGAAGATCAGCAATCAATCTCGCCAACAACAAATCCGCTTGACCTTTTGGCAGATCATGTCACAACGTATCACTGCCAGTACCAAGTACTTGGGAGAATGGCAGGAGGTTTGTGAATCGCTGATTGAAGAGCTCCAAGCGAGTAATGGTGTACTTTGGGTCGTCGATTTGATTCAATTGCTTTTGTCTGGTGGTGAGGGGCCGGAGGATAGTGTTGCGGCCTTTCTACTCCCTTTTCTTCAAGAAAACAAACTGCAAATCATTGGGGAAGCCACGCCACGGGAATTGGAGAGTATGCGTAGGCTGCTTCCTGGCTTTGTTCAAACCTTTCAAATTATACGACTTGAAGAACTCCCGGAGGAACAGGTATACAATGTCCTCAATGAGCTGGCTAAATACAGTAGTAAAAGACATCAAGTCTCGGTTCAATCCGAGGCTATTTCCCTCAGTTATCGCTTGCTACAGCGGTATTTCCCTTATGAAAGTTTTCCTGGCAAAGGGATCAAGTTTCTGGGTCAGTGTATTAGCGAAGCCAAAACCAATCACAAATCAACCGTAGATCAATGGCAAGTTATTCATTCGTTTGTACAACAGACGGGCTTGCCAGAACTCTTTCTAAGAGATGACCTGTTGCTTGACAAAGGTGAACTAGAGCTATTCTTTCAGGAAAATATCATAGGGCAGCCTGGTGCCATTTCACAAATGTGTAATCTGGTCAAGATTTTCAAGGCGGGTTTAAATAATCCACATAAGCCAATCTCCACCTTATTGTTCGCAGGTCCAACTGGCGTTGGTAAAACGGCCTGTGCCAAGACCTTAGCCAATTATTTCTTTGGTAAGGGTCAAAAGCAGTCGCCTTTGATACGCATCGACATGAGCGAGTACCAACATCCGGGTCAAATCACTCGCTTTATTGGGTCAGGTAGGGGTACAGGAGAGTTAATTAAAGATATTCGGGAGCGCCCTTTCTCGGTGCTTCTATTGGATGAAATAGAAAAAGCAGACTCCTCGATCTTCGACGCTTTATTGTCTATTTTGGATGAGGGTATCCTAGTTGATGCCTATGGCCGTACGACGAATTTCCGCAATACCATTATCATTATGACCTCCAATCTGGGAGCTAACAATAAGCAGTCCATTAGCTTTAAAAATACCACCAGTGATGAATTGAATTATCAATCTGCTATCGAAAAACACTTCCGACCAGAATTCGTGAACCGCATAGATGGGATGGTGATGTTCCATCCACTCAGCCAAGAGGATATTCGCCAAATTACAATCAAGGAGTTAGCGGAATTGAAGGAGCGCGAAGGGTTTACAAAGAAGCGACTAAACATTCACTTTTCAGAAAATGTTGTCGATTATCTGGTTAGTATCGGTTTTGACCAGCGATACGGTGCCAGGCCATTGCAACGTGCTATTGAGCAACATTTAGTTAGCCCCATAGCGCACTGGCTCTTGGATCACAGTCAAGTAAATGACACACTACTCATGGTTGATTATAAGCAAGAAATAACGATTCGAGCTACTAAGTAACGATTATATAGCATTTGCAAGAACAAACTAATGATATTGAAATCAAGATAGTGTATCAAATGCGTGGTCTTGTTGGGAAATAACACGCAACAAAGGCTGGGAAGTAGGCCATGAAACCACACTTCTGATACACTATCAAAATCAAAGCTAGAACGGTACTCTTTTGAAGCGCCCGAATAGGTCAGATTTTTGCGGTAAAACCAAACCAGGGGCTTTTTTTTGCAAAATCTTCCTTTTTTGCGCTCCTTCACCGCAACTTCGGGTAATTAGCTATCCAAGTCTTGTAAGGCCGCCCGAATTTTATTGATACTAGCTGGCTGGTAGGATAAACGGAGAGGGTGATCATCCGTAACTTTTGTATCACTCACCGCCAGTTGAGCCTTTCCATCAACTACTTTAATACCTACTACACGGATCTCCTTATCCTTTGGTAAGTTGGAAACTTGATAACTTTCCTCATTCCATCTAGAAGCTTTCATCATGCTCTTAATATCCTTGAAAATGACAAAGAGTTCTTCTTCTTGCTCATCATCATCAGCGATAGCCAAATTTACCTTTTCCTCTTTCGGGACATTGTAGAATCGATCGCAATTGATCCATCCCATCCGATTTACCCGATACAGATATTGCATGGCTGTCTTGCCGGACTTCATCAATGCATCTCCATATTTAGCCTCGTATTCAGACATTCTTTGGTCCCTAAGTTCATACCAAGCTGCCATCTCTTTATCATAGCGAGCTCTTCTGGTATTGGTTGATTTCTGTCGTTGCTTCAGGTAGGCTTGATAAACGGGTGTCCCTTTGAAGTTATTTTTCTGTTCTCTAATGCCTTTCTCCCAAACTTTGTGAGCTTGCTTGTATCTATCCAATTGCGCTTCGTACTGTCCCAGCGTTATCTGATACTCTGCGCTTCGTTCCCTATATTTTTCCATCTTGGTTTCGTAAGCTTTCAGCTTCTTGGCGTAGATCTCCTCTTCCTTCTTCTTCCGCTTGGCCTTGCTCATAAAGATTCCGCTTAGTGCTCCTGGGTAGTAGGTGACGGACTCTCTACGCGGTTTGGATGGGGCATTAGGCTTAATCGGCTGACGTGGACTCCGAGGTTCCTTAGAATAGTCAATTAACTCCTTAGGAGGTCTAATCCAGTCTCTAGCTAAGATGGGCTTGGCAGGCATATTCAGTAGAAATTCGTCTAAGCTAGGGGCTGGGGCTTGTTGGGTTGGCGTCCAGTTACTAAGCTGTCCATCAGCATCTTGTTCTCCCATAAATAACTGCATTCCTTCCTGCACTTGCCCTGTAGGTAAGGACACTGCCATTTCTTGGCCGTCGGAAAGTACTAATCTCTGCCCTGCCGCCTCTGCCTCTAAATATACCATTCCACCTGTTTCTAGTAGGCGATCGTCACTGTGAGTGCTTAAACCATCAATAATCATATCACCGTAGGCATACGATTCCTTGATCCGGAGGGTAATGGGTGAGGAAGGCAGGCTCCCATCTGCAAAGGTCATTGCATTTGCAGGGATCCAAACTCTCGTTCCAGCTTTGCCTTCAATTACACTTCCTTTTCCCGGTTCAAGGATAAACTCCTGTAGGCGATCCTGGGCTAGATCTTGCCAGAGTTCGCTCAATGAACCAATCAACTTTGCAGTTAGAACGAGGTCTACCCTTCGATTTCTTGACCGCTGTTGTTCATCCGCTTGCACCAGTGCAATTTCACCCAAACTCTCTACCGTAGACTTTTCTACCAATAAGCCTAATTCTTGTAGGTAAGCTTGAACGGTATTTCCACGACGAAGTGCAAGTTGGTAATTGTAGTCTGTGGCGCCTCGATCATCAGTAAAAGCCAAAATCTGGAGATGGAAATCGGTGAGATGTACCGTTTGCTTTAGCAGCTCGTCCAAGGTGTAGCGAGCTTCGGCCGTCAGTTCATGTTGATCCGTATGAAAATAGACGGATTCGCGAAGTAGTTCCTGTGCTCGAGCTCCACTGGTCACGGCAAAGACCAGTAGCAGGAACAAATACATTTTCCTCATGATTGAAGGTGTTTTATGCATAGCAGTATCCTAGCAACTGCTTGCTTTGTTATACAACAGATTTATTTCCTTACAAAAATGAGAGTAGTTGAAGCTTTAAAAAGCGCATTTTCAGGCTATCGTGCAAACTGTTTCAGGCCATTAGAATCGGGATGAGAACTTTTTGTTTTAGGTGCCATCGACATACCTGCCTATCCATATAACGCTGGAGGGCCAATTAGATACACATGTTAACACTTTTAATTCTTAGACACTCGTGTTTCAAGACACTCAAAAATGAAATGCAACGCTTCCTTCCTTCACTTTTTCATCTCATTTTACGATTGTCAACGAGATTTGTCTAAGAAGGACATTTTTCTTTTGAAAGCTTTTTCAATGCAAGCGACTTGGCACCCGAAGACACCTCATCTAGTGCCAGGTTAGCACAAAAGTGCCTTGGGGTGCCATAACTTGTCGGTTGTAGTAAAATCAATGCTATCACTTCCCCTTTAGTTCTGCCTTGAAGATATCCCACAGAGGGTTGTCGCCCCGTTTGATTAAGTCCTCATGTAATTTCCCTGATTCTCGTTGTTTCCAATAGTTCCAGCCCAATTTTGCTGTACCTAATTCATAATCCAAGCCATCCCAAGTAGCAGATCGGAAAGAATAGAAGGCCCAATGTAGTTTCTTGTTATTGAGACTTTTGATGGTATCCTTCAAGAAAAGTGCGGCCCCTCCTACCCTTCTATCCACTCCAAATTCTGCAGCAACGATCCGGTTCAAGGGAACTTGGTAATGTGTTGCCCACTCGAAAATGGGAGCCATCTCTTTGGCTATTCGATTCGCCTCCCATGTTTCTGTTTCATTTTCTTCTCCAATAGGCATTTTATCCGGATAACTAAATTTTCCTTTATTCACTCGAAAGGTGGCATATCTCCATTTCCCATAAAAATGAAACGCATATAGTATAGCATCATCTTGTACTGGTTTTAAGTAAGGAAAACCTTCAATAGAGGCGTATTGCCAACCGTCCAGCATAATTGGCGTATGTGGATCGATCTTTCTGATTCGATCAACGGCCTTTTCATAAAACTGGTTGAGGTCTGCTGTAGTCCCTTCTATTTCCTGGAGCCATTTTTCAAAACCACTTCTGGAGCTAGCACTTGGATGATCTTTCCAAGACGGATGTGGCTCATTTAAGAGATTATATCCTACCACAGCTGGATGATCTTTCAGTTTTTTGGCCAATTGCTCCCAAAATAAGATCGCCTGCTCTTGAAATTTATTCTCCGTCCAAATTCGAAAATCTCTTTTCATATTATTGAGCTGTCGCCACCTAGCCCCAGGCAACTGAAACATGCACAATACAATCTTTACTTTATGCCTTTCTGCAATATCCAGCACATCGATGAGATAGGCTAAGTCTTCCGGTACCAAATTTTCAAAATCATCCGCATCCCCTATCAGATAGTCTTTTGATTCTCCTTGCCATCCATCGACGGACAAGCGCACATATGCTATTCCTGCCCGAGCCGCAGCGCTGAACCATTTGTCAGGGCTGGTTCCGCTGTTGTGCAAGGCTCCCCCATCACCATTGGCTCCTTTCCTTTGTTGATCCCAGAAGGCCAGTTTCAGGTTTTCCTGTGCTGATAAGACCGTACAAAGCAATAACATTGAGCCAAACAAAAGGAGAGATTTGCGAAACCAAGCGAATTGAACTAAAGGTAACATAGGTCATTTTTTAATTATCATAAATTAATTATCGCTACAATGATAAAGGCAGGAAGACCTCTTATCGTCTCAAATCACGTTTCTGGACCTTTTAGTTTATCTTTTTCCTGGCACTGCTGTAGATACTGACGGGGAGTGAGGCTGTTGTATTTCTTAAAGACGGCATTGAAGGTAGATTTAGAAGCAAAACCACTGGCGTAGGCATGGGCCAACAAAGTCAATTCTTTTGCATTTGGCGCTTGAATTCGATGTTTAAATTCCTCAATCCGGTAATGGTTGATAAAGGCGTGAAAATTCTTGCCTCGACAGAGATTGATCGCCTTGGAAACCGCTCTGGGTGAAAGAGCAATCTCCTTCGCCAGCAAACTTAGACTTAAATCCGAGTCCAAATACAGCTTTTTATTTTCCATTAGTCTTTCCAAGCGCTCTATCAAGTCTTGATAATTCTGGACTTCTTGTTGATAGCAGGATGTTCGTTCCTCGACCTCCAATGCTGCAACCTTTAGAATTGGAGTAGGATATCGATGGAATGCCCGAAAACCCAACCAAATCATGTGGACAGATAATACCGTAAACATGGGGAAATAATAGTAAGTACGGTATGCGCCCCGAAAGAAATACACGTCTATGCCTCGGATTACATACCAAGCACCGAAAAAGACAATGACAAGAACAACAGAACGCAAAAGCCATTGGAATGTCTCCCTCTCCTGCAACGTCAATTTGAGCCCAGGCCTGCCATAACTTAACCAGACCTGCCTCAATGTTATCAAGGCATACCCGATCAAGCTGGTAAAACTTGTATAGAGAATGCTGAAATAAAGCCATTCGTAAGCATTAGATGGGTGCTGCAATATTCCGATCACTCCTTTTTCAAACCAGTCCGATCGATGGTAGATAAACTCTAGACCTACCGGGATGAAGTGTAGATAGTAACCTTTACGCCAGGTGAAGGAGGGCGTCAAAAGGCTCTTGCTGTATAAAAACAAGGCAGGTCCCAAGCCCAGTAAGAGCTTAACATTATAAGAGGGAAAATACGCCTCCCAATTTCTGAGATACAGTATATAACTCACTGAAAGGTTAGCAACATTTAGCATCGTGAAGAACAAAACCAAGGCAAGCAAGCGGTTTCGAAGTCGGTTTTCTCTTTTCCGCATCAGCAATAGGCACAGAATGAGTATTTGGACACAAAATACGGAGATAATGGTAGTACTAACAGTGGGGAAATTTGTCACGTTGATCAATTTCTCTTCAGTGATGAGATGATTGGTTTGGCTGCAATACGTAAAAACTGAAGTATATCAAGGCTTGGCGTATTAATAACCTTATAAGAAGCCATAAGACCTCAAGCGATAGCAAAAGTAATGTCAAAAGAGATCAATAGTCAAGTAAGGGTAAAAAAGAAAATGTGAAATGGCGGGTTAGAGTAACCATAGCCAAACTTTCGTGCGTTGTCGAAATGGTTGGATAGTTGGGCAATAGGAAGTAAACTATCGATACAACCAATAGTCAAAAGCTTGTGGCTGAATTTGCAAAGGGATGCCTTATCTTTATAGTAGGCCTTGTCCTATCGATTTGTACTAATCCTTGAAGGGAACTCCCCCCATTGGGTTTAATAAACTTTTAGGTATCGATTATGAATTGGAGTGTCGTAAATACTGTGGCCTTATTGTTGTTCGCCAGCAGCTCGTTAATTTGGACCTCAACTCCAACAGCAGTAGAAGAAGTTTGCGATAATGGAATTGATGATGACGCAGATGATTTGATCGACTTAAATGATCCCGACTGTAGCTGCCCCAGTACAGCCCCTACTTCGCTTATACCCAACCCATCCTTTGAAGATAAAAGTTGTTGTCCCAACAGCAACAGCCAGCTTGACTGCGCAGATACCTGGATTCAAGCCTCGGCAGCCACTACCGATTATATGCATAGCTGTGGCTGGATGGGTTGGGATGATATTCCCCTACCTTTGCCCATTCCAGATGGTGAAGGTTGCGTAGGTTATCGCAATGGCCGGTTTGCTGTTAATGAATTTTCAGGCGTCACAGAACCTAAATGGAAGGAATATGTTGGAGCCTGCCTATTGGCTCCCTTAAGAGCGAATAATAGCTATCGTTTCCGGTTCAATATAGGTTTTAGTAATGCGGAAAATTCCCCGCCCACAGAGGTCGTTTTCTATGGGACGAGCGATTGTAGAAATCTACCATTTGGAACGGAAGCAGATCGAACTTTTGGCTGCCCTTCTAATGATCCAAACTGGAAAACCCTAGGTTCGATCCATGTGACTGGCCAACCCAACACCTGGGTGGAAGGAGAAATTGACATTACTCCCCTAGCCGATGTTCATGCCATTGCCATTGGTCCTTCCTGTAAAGTGTTGACAGCCAGCAATGACCTTTTTTATTTCTTCGACAATCTAATATTAGCTGATCAAAGCGCCTTTGAATTTGAAGTTGCTGAGCACGGAAATCCTTGCATCGACACCTTTTCACTGCGAGTGCCGAATTACGACAGCTTGCAATACCAATGGTATCTGGATGGAATTGCTATACCCGGAGCTACAGCGGCCAAGTTACACCCTGTAGAAGAAAACGGCAATTATCAGCTTAGGCTCATTAGTGAGGAGGGATGCAAGCTTACGAATGCCTATCTATTTGAACGACCATATTCCTTTGAAACACAACAAGTCGTTGTATGCGCAGAAGACAGCTATTCATTTCACAGTCAAACACTCCGAGAAAGCGGTATTTATTATAAGACATTAGAATCCGTAAATCACTGCGATAGTGTTATTCAACTAAATCTCCAGGTCGCGACTGTGCCCGTGGATAGTATAAGTATTAAAATATTTCCTGGAGAAACGTATAAAGTAGGCACCGATGAATTTGCCCAAGCTGGCAAACACCTTGCTACTCTCCAAACACAGAATGCATGCGATAGCTTGCTCTATATTGATCTGGATTTCTATAGAGTCTATATCCCGAGTGCCTTTTCCCCTAATGATGATGGCATAAATGACACGTTCTATGTTTTTGGAGATCAGGATCTACTAATGATTAAATCTTTGCGGATATTCGATCGCTGGGGGCAATTGATCTATCAAGGAGAGGACCTCCCTCCAAATGATACAACAAAAGCTTGGGATGGGAATACTCGATCTAGCCCTTTACCAAATGGCGTCTACGTTTATAGCATGCAATTACTGATGAGGGACGGTGGAATAAGGCTCAAAAAAGGGGCTATAACGTTGATCAGGTAATCCTCCTTCTCACGACCAAACCGATTGAACATCAAGTCTACTCAAGCCGCTTTCACTCCTTTTCAAAGACTCCCTCAATTTCGTCGAGAGATAAATTGAAAATGGTTTGAGTCAATTGATTTAATAAAGCCGGCGCTCCTGTGAAATGAAAGGTTCTATGAAAATGAGTAAGCCCGCTTCCTGATTGCAAAGCCGCAGCCGGCGAGGAACTCTCTATTTCATAAAATGGACCTAATTGATCGCCATTATCTAGCGGGCCGTCATTATAGGAATTAACAGCATCTCCACTAAAAGGTTTTTCTTGTATTTCCCACAATGAATTCACATAACGGCTATTGTTCTCTGGTAAGGAATATTGAGCAATGGTCAGTACCTTATTCTCAGTATCATAGCTGCCAGCTATCGGCATTGCGCGTTTTGGTGAAAGACCGATCTTACTTCGTTTATTCCCATCTGCTTTGAAGAATAATACGCCATCTTTCACAAGCAAACGGTTGGCGGGCACTTTCCCGAAATAATCATCCGTTACGATTTTACCTAGCTCGCCTTCCTTACCCTTCCTAAAGGGAATAATTACTGTAGTTTTTGGGGAAGGAGCAAACATACTAAGTATCCAAATGGACAACATACCCGATTCCTCCTCCCAGGCTTTGGTCCCGGTATTAGTAATTTTATTCTCCGTTTCAAATCCGATCCATTTTATAGCTTCTGGTATAGAAATACCGAGCAGATCTTGGGTTTTAGTCTGATTTATCATTCTAACCGCTCGGTCGACCCTCAGCTTGAACTGGGTTCCTGAGTAATTGGTTAGATCCATCGATTTGGTAAAATGGGCCTCTCTTGCAGAGCTCGATGTCAATTCAAAAGATTCGGTATCAATTTCCTTTGGCACATACCATTGATCAAAGTCAAAGGTAGAGCCTGGTTTGAAGTAAATTGAGAATTGGCCACCCTCTGGTCCGAGCCAAAACCGTTCCTCTCCCCCAAATGGATTAAAATGTTCCTCTAATTCCCCAGAAGCAATGAGCTCATAGTTGATCCATCCAAAACTCTTCCCTTTTTCGGCCTGGGCCGTACTCGTCATCACTCGTCCTTGTAAGGCCGGGGAAAGAATAAGCTGGGCATCTCCATCCTTCAACAGGACAAGATCATCAAAGTATTGCTGCAAGAAGGTAAGATCATAGCCAAAAGTCCCTTTGCTATACTCCATAGTCTCTTTTTCTTGATGAGTTCCTCTATCTTCTTTTACTCCTGAGCTGCATGCCGATAGTATAAATAAACTGCTTAATAGTACTTGTTTTATCATTAGATAGCTTCTTTTTAAATCGAGGTACTTGGATATTGAGCTTATCCTTCTAAGAAGCTGTAAGCGTTTAACAATGTGGTTTTGTTATGGCCCTTTTTCGCCAATTTTCGGCCTTCTTTCTCACATAGCACTGCTATTTCCCTCACCCCCTGATAATCATCGGAATCAATTGGCAAACAAATAGACCTATAACAAATTCCAAAAGCCAAATTCAAACAGCTTCTGAAGTCCATTCACAATTTAACAAGATCAGTATAAGAAGCCCACATTACAGCTATGGAATTTCCACGCCCCCTCATTTGTACCTGCCCTTTCTCCAGTTACACCCGCTTTCCCTCGGTTCTTCCTCTCCGACTTTGATTGACAGATGTTATCAATTTCCGAAGGTAAGGCTGTGTCTTCAGCAAGCGGCTGCCATACCAAGAGAAGGCTTCTCCATCTACTCGTCTGATCTGTGTATGAGGCAGATTTTCTTGAAAGAAGGTCACATGCTTATCATTGAAGGGAAAAGGTTCTGAAGAAAGGAATAACAAATCCGGTTGTAAACTTTGGAGGGTTGCCAATGATAATTCGGGGTAGCGGATCTGCTTTGCCAGGCTATTGGTCCAGCCACATTGCTCCAACATACAGTGGATGAAGGTTTGTTCACCTACCGCCATAATGGGGTCATTCCAGATTAGATAAACTACACTTAAGCGCTTGGGGTTAGCGAACCCGGCAAATCCATTCATCGTTTGCCGAACTAAGACTTCCGCCTCTTCTTTTCTATTGACGACCTCGCCAACTTGTTTCATCATTTCGTAGGCATCTGGCAAGTCAAAAATATCGCTCATCCAAACTGGAAACAGTTGCATAAGCTCTTGGATTTGTTCTCGATCGTTTTCTTCCTTATTTCCAATAATAAGGTCCGGTTTCAAGGCCTTAATCCTATCAAAATGATAACTTTTGGTACCCCCTACCCTAGTTTTGCTGTGGTACCAGGAATCTGGGTGAACACAAAATTTGGTAATACCAACTACCTTTTCCCCCAAACCTAAATCATATAAAAGTTCAGTCTGAGAAGGCACCAGAGAAACGATTCTTTGCGGATACCGATCCAACACTACCGCTCTCCTCATTTGATCCGTGAAGTGCAACATCATTTCTTCGCTTGGAGTTGAGAAGGTAACACCACTTCCAGTGGCAATATGGCTGTCCCGTCACTCCACTGTCCAATAGCTAATTGTTGCGGGCCTCCACCTAGCGCTATATCGCAATTCTTGCCAATGCGGATGCAGTCGACCATCGCATCCAGCAACTTCCAGTATACACCGTAATCGACAGCATCTAAACGTGAGATCCGCAAGGCTCTCTTGGCGGTAAAATTGCGTTTTCCAGTATCAAAATCGAGATCCAAAGAATAGGACTGGTTGTGACTTGCTTTGATCGCTGGTTCCCCATAAGTATCTTTTGATAGGTATAATAGGTTTCGGTCTGGTGTTTGAATAGCCGTTCTGAATATTCGCTTCGCCATTTTCTTACCTACTACCTCATCGTCATTGCTAACTACGATGACCAACTTTGTATCTCCTGGCATTTTCTTATAGGAGCGCATTCTTCCGCCTGTTAGTGGGCCAGTTCCCGGTGCACAGAGAAGAAGTCCTTTAGGTCTTGGAATTCCAAATTTTTCAAATTGTACGCCCAATTTAGCACCAATGATCCCGCCATAAGAATGGCCGGCAAAAACCAAAGCATCTAGCTTCGGTTTCACATGACCGTCCCCCTCCAATTCTTGCAAAGCATCACGGATGGCCTTGGCCACATTCTTGGCAAAGCGCGGCGGTCTTGGAAAAATCAAATTGCGTTGATACCGAGGGAAGATAACGATATGCCCCTTCTGGACTAAATGTTTGATCCATTTGCCGTAGATCATCGGATTGTATCCTCCATAGCCATGCAAAAAGACAACTACATCGGCCGAATCTGGCTGAGGGCTTGCCGGCTCGAAAAGCCAATAGCCATCCGGCTTCTCGGCAAAATCAGCGAATATCACTTCTTCATGCTGATATTCGCTTCCACCTGGTCCTGATGTGGGCTGCCCTGGCTGTGCTATGGGTTCAGCGGCTTGCGACCACAAGCCAAGTGGCAAAAACAATAAAAGCGATAGCTTCTTGAAAATAGGGATCATAAACATTCAGTTTCCACAGTTCAAAATTACCCTTTTTCCAACAAACACTATCGCTTTGTGGTTCAATCCTCTTTTGTGCTTAGATGTCCTCACCTATTTTGCGCAAAACACCCCATAACCCAGGAAAGATAACCCAACGACCGTTGACATAGGCCATGTTGTTATAGAATGTACCTTTCCGCTTCCCCTGTATCACTAGCTCAAACTCGCAATAAGGGTAGTCGTCTTTAATGTATTTCGCCACTTGGGAAAGATCAGATCTAAAACCACCGGATTTACCTTTTTTCTGAATCGTCGTATTGCTAAAGTGCAACACCACATAGTTCTGAGCAGGTTGTCGGTGAAGGCCTTGTCCAGCATATTTCCCGTTCCAAATTTCCGAATCATAGGCTTCGTAAAGTTTCTGTGCCACATCCTTGGTAAAGTAGGCTTCAAAATCTGCTTTCACTGGTCGAACCATTTCGGTGAAGGCCCAAAAATCCGCCCCTGGAGCGGCAAATATTTTGACCAATTCTCTTGCTCCTTCTTCTGTCGGTGAAAATTTACTAGCGACCTTTGCCGCTTCTTTCGGCACATCCTTCGGAATCGAGGCATTGCTATCTGAACAAGCTACATATAGAATGAGAACGGCAGCCAATCCCAAGAGGACACTCTTGTATTTCTTGACAAAACCTCTAGCAGCTTCGATTTTTTCTGGTTCGGTGGCACTTTTTAGGGCTTCAGCCAAATGATCTATGCCTTTAATCAGTTGATCTTTAACTTGATCGATCCTACTCTCTTGCTTGGTTTCCATCGTGTTAGTCTTTTGAGGTTAATAAAAATGATATTGGTTTTGCTTTGAGGATATAATTATTTATCACAAATATGTTGGGCTTCTAGGCTAGAGGAAACTTAGATGGGGTGAAGTGGGCAATGAAAGTAGTAAGCAGCTATTGAGCAACAGCTAGGCAGTAAAATTATGCTTTAGAGCTAGGCGAATACAAGCAACAATTCACTTATTCTTGATAAAAGTTTAAATAATTTGGTGATATCGCGGGAATGTTTTTAATTTGATGATAACAAAAGACCTGGCTATGGATGATCCCTTATTATTGAGTTTTTTCTTTCTGTTGATTGGCCTTGTTCTTGGTGCTGTTCTTGGTTACTTCTACAGCCGGGCAAAGCTTCAGTCTGGCCTTCTAAACTCCGATGAAATCGCGGAGCAATATGTTCGTAAGGAGATTCATGAAAACTTACAACAACAAGCCGATGTCTATCGAGAAGATTTGTTAGAGAAAGAGCAAGAAATTCGCCAAATAGGTACAGAGCTCGGCACTAAAGCTGAAAAAGTGCATTTTCTTGAAGAAAAGCTACAGACACAATGGCAAGAAATCCAAAACCTACAGGAACAAAGCAGGTTACAATTTGAAAACATAGCTAATCGATTATTGGAAGAAAAAAGTCAGAAATTTACGCAACATAACCAACAGCAGATCGATGGTATTCTGCAACCTTTGAAAGAAAAGATTAAAAGCTTTGAAGAAGGAATAGAAAGACGTTTTCTCGAAGAAACCAAAGATCGAATATCTCTCCAGAAAGAAATAGAGCATCTACGCCTACTAAATCAACAGTTGAGCGAAGATGCTAACAATCTGGCTACAGCACTAAAAGGAGAAAATAAGACGCAGGGAGATTGGGGCGAATTACAGCTAGAATTAATCTTGGAAAAAGCAGGTTTGCTGAAAGATATCCATTACCAGGTCCAGAGCAGTTTCAAAGATGAAGCAGGCCAGCAGAAAAGACCTGATTTCGTTATTAATCTTCCGGAAGGGAAACATCTGATCATTGATTCGAAAGTCTCTCTAGTAGCCTATGAACGCTACTTCAATACCAAGGATGATAAAAAACGTGAAAAATACCTGAAACAACACACCGAGAGCATTCGGCAACATATAAAAGACCTGAGCAGCAAAAATTACCAACAACTATATCAAATCAATACGCCTGACTATTTACTTCTTTTTGTCCCTATTGAGCCAGCATTTGCAGTAGCTGCTAAAGCGGATAGTAAACTCTTTATGGATGCCCTAGATCATAATATTGTTCTAGTCACCACTTCTACCCTATTGGCTACCATGCGAACCGTTGCCTTCATCTGGAAGCAGGAAAAGCAAAAGAAGAATGTATTAGAAATTGCTAGGCAAAGTGGCCTTTTATATGATAAGCTTTGTGGTTTCGTACAAGATCTAAGCACTATTGGTAATCGTTTAGCCAATGCCCAATCGGCCTATCACGATGCGATGAATAAGCTGGTAGATTCTAAAAAATATGGAGATACGTTGTTGGGAAGAGCTGAAAAGATTAAGGCCTTAGGTGCCAAGGCTTCGAAACAGTTGCCAGATCACCTGCTAAACCAGATTGACGAAGCAGCCGAATAATGAAGGATTTAAGTCAGCTCAGATACATCTGACACCAATATTCGCGGCCCTTCTTCAAAATTCATCATTGAATTGATGAGTCTAATTTCCTGGAAATCTTTCAGGTGTTCGACATAAATATCCGTGGGGATAATTCGCCCATTTTCTAACAATCTTGCTCGGCAGGTGCCTTGCATCAGTGGACGAGCCGGGGTATACCAGTATTGACCATCAGATAAAATAATATTAGCATAGGAAGTATCTGTTAATAGTCCATCTTTTACCATCAAGATATCATCAAATGCTCCTCTTTCTGCAAAGAGTGTCTCAATACTGGCTCGGTTCTCAAATTTGTATTCGTAGTTGACGTGATCGGCCTGCACTAGTTTTAAAGTCTTTACGGGCCTTATTGAATAGGGCTGACAAGAAACGTCCTTAATTTCACATCGGTAAAGTACTCGGACTTTATACAGTCCGGTTTTGTATTCAGGAGGAATCTCCAAGTGATCCGCCAAGGATAATGACCCCTCATCCATGCAAAAATGCCGTCGAGTCCGATCAAAGCGATTTTGATGATACGAAAGGAAAGGAAATCGTCCATCTTCCAATCGAATCGTTTCCAAAAAAGAGACTTCAGGTTCCATTTAATAAGTTGAAAGTGGTTTGTTTTTCCTACTAAAGGGCAGGTATACCTTCTCAATCAATTCTTCATATTCGGCTTGAGCTTTACTAAAATGGGTCAACCCTCCTCCGCTGCGATACCATAAGTTACCTGCCTTCTCTTCTAAAAATCTAATGGCCACCGCACTATCTAGATTTTCTCCATCAAAGTACCCCAACACTCCTGTATAATACCCTCTCGGCCCATCCTCTGCATCGGCAAGCACCTCTACTGTCCTGGCTTTCGGTGCCCCGCTAATGGATCCTGCGGGTAACAATTTCATTAATAGGTCTCCCAAGTTCTCCTTGTAATCTACAGGTAAATCTCCAGCAATTTCTGTACTGGTTTGCAATAGCTCACCTCCGTGGTGTTCTATTTTTTCCACATAACGATAGCGTTCCACTCTGACGCGATCAGCTACACTACTTAGATCATTGCGAATTAGATCTGTGATTGTAGCATGCTCTGCCCGCTCCTTCGGATCAGCTATTAAGGTTGCTTTAGCATCAGGAATTTCGGCGCGAATAGTCCCTTTCATAGGATATGACATGATCCGTTGATTCTTGATCTTGATGAAAGATTCTGGCGAAAAAAAGGCGCATTTATCCTTCCAATAGAACCTATATGGTGCCTTAGCCCTTAGAATAATCTCCCTTAAATTAAGAGAACTCAGGACCTTTGTAGCGAAGGTTAGATTCGCCAGATAGGTATCTCCCATTCGAATAGCTTCCTGTACTTTCTCAAATGCAAGTTGGTATTCAGAGTAGGCCATAGGAAACTTCTCAAAGAAAAAAGGCGCCTGCGTGGGCTGGGAGGAAGATGGAAAATTGGAAAATCCATTAATATCATATAAAATGGTAGTAGAGTCTATTTCCGAAATCTCCCAAATCTGCGGCTTTTGAAGCTCATAGTCGATCAAAAATAAGAAGGGTTTCTCATTAGCCCCCAACTCATTCATTTTCAATCTAAAAGTCTCTATATCCAACTCTTCTGGCATCGTCGAGTAAGTTTTCTCCTTGTTAGGACGGGAAAATATTTTTGCGTCACATTTTTAGGCTTTCTACCATTTTCCAAGTAGTAAACTGTTGGCCTTAGCCTTTAGTTCAAATTGAAGTTCCCTAGAAAGTCCCTGCCAAGTTCCAGCTTGTACAAACCGCTTCACTATTTCCAGGTAGTAGGTTGCATGATAACCAAATAACATAAATAGGAAAAGTAATGGAATAGCCCAGTACATGGATAGAGTGGACAATATAATGATTCCCGCTATGGTCCAAAGCAGGAAAGCCCCTATTCCTACGGCCCACTTAACAGGCGTGTAGAAAGTTATATCCTTTACCTTATTGTCAGCAATATAGCTGGCAAGTCCCAAGGGCACCAGATTCCATAGATAGCCGATTACAAAAGGAATAAAACCAAATAGTAGATAGACCAGAGCCGAATATCTCGAGAATTGGGGCCCCAGGAGGTCTTTCTCAGAGATTTGATGTTGTCCCAATTCTTGAAAAAAGGTAGCCAATTTTTCCTTCCAAATTGACTTTTCAGTTGAAGGCGTCTCATTGACTTGATCTGCCATCGCTTTCTCCGCCATTAGCGGCTCCACCGAATCATTAATAACAGGAAAAGTTGGCAAAGTGTATAAAGGTCGTTGTAAGCGCAATAGATCTTCTGTTAGCGGTTCATCTGCAGGTTCTTCAATAATTACTACCCTCCGCTTCAATGCGGTAGAGAGGTCTTCTGTTAATTGCGTAATTCCTTCTGCATCGTATTTTGCCTCTTCCTTGAGGTATGAAGCAGCTTTCAACGGTTCCCCAAAATCGATCATTACGCGAGTTCGGCTTCGCTCCGCATAGGTATAATTGACGCCCACTGGTACCACATACACCTCTTCTAGATCGGGAAAACGTTCCATCGTACCCAAGGCAATCCTAGCCGTTCCTTTTTGAATAGAGCGAAGGCGCTTCTCGTGGATGGTGCGCCCTTCAGCCAGAATCATGATGGTTTTGTTTTGTTTAAGCGCTTGATAGCAAGCCTCAAAAGTGGAATAGTTTTGCTTCAAATTCTTGTATCCTCCATCTCTCATACGGAATACGGGTAACATATTCAATTGACGCAACAGGAAATTAAATATTGGTTTTTGAAAAAAATCTCCCCGTACCAAAAAGAATAGTGGACGATCTAGGAAACAGGCTAAAATACAAGGTTCCATAAAGGCCGTCGGGTGATTGGCTGCTAAAATGACGGGCTTATCCTTTGGAATTCTATCTGTATTCGAAATGCAAATGTGTTGATAATTAGCTCTAATTCCTAAGGCTGCTAATGGGCGTACAAGGCGATACAACATTGGTCAATGATTGTTCAAAGACTTACTTAAGTAGCTTTATGTTTTAATATTTTTCTCAAAAATTTCGAGAACAAATCTAAAAAAGAAAACAATTTTCACAACGAAAGTTGTTGGCCAAAAGTAAGTCTAGAAAGGCAATTTTTCCAAATCTACATTACCGCCAGTCAGAATCAAACCTACTTTTTTGCCTTCAAAATATGATGGGTAAGACATTACCACTGCCAAAGGGACAGCACAACTGGGTTCAATAATAATCTTCATGCGTTCCCATGTTAGCCGCATAGCCTTCACAATGGCTTCTTCAGAAACCGTAAAGATCTTGTCCACATTTTCTTTAATAATCTCATAGGTCTTTTGGCTAAGGTTGGTTCGTAAACCATCCGCAATCGTATCAATGCGGTCATTTTTCAGGAGCAACCCAGCTGCCATAGATCTAGCGGCATCATCTACAATTTTGGGTTCTCCTCCATAAACAGTGATGGCTGGCGACATATAGCGAGTTGTCAAGGCGGTACCGCTCATCAAACCGCCGCCACCAACGGGAGACATGATTATATCTAAATCCGGCACCTCCTCCAACAACTCCTTAGCGCAAGTGGCTTGTCCCGCAATAACATTGTAATTGTCATATGGATGGATGAAGGTAGCACCGGTACGGTCTACGACTTCTTGCAAGGTACTTTCTCGGGCTTCCAGGGAGTTGACACACTCCGTAATCTCAGCTCCGTAGCCTGCCGTAGCTGCTTTCTTGATCTGAGGAGAGGTGTCGGGCATGACGATATAGGCTGGAACTCCTAGGCTCTTGGCACTGAGTGCCACGGCCTGGGCGTGATTGCCTGAGGAATGGGTGGCTAGCCCCTTTTGTTGTTCTTCCTTTGTTAGTCGAAGCGCTGCATTGCTAGCTCCGCGCATCTTAAAGGCCCCTACTTTCTGAAAATTTTCGCACTTAAAGTAGAGTTCTGAACCGGTCAGTGCATTAATGCCTGTATTTGTCAAAACAGGAGTTCGGTGGATCATGGACTTAATCGCCTCATGGGTTTCCTGGATTTGTTCCCAGGTAGGAATAGCATCTATCTTCTTCATGGTAATAATTCAAAAGCGCCTAACCTATTTATGGGAGGTGAAACGCTTTTGTATGGAAGTACACTTAGATTGATTAGGGATTATTCCCTGGGCGATCAGCTGAAATGCCTATAGCCGCCGGCGCAATATAAAAACACCTGCGGATAAAATGCTGCTGATTGTCATTTTTGTCTTACTCTTCCAATTCAACTACCAATCAAAACTATATTTCCGATAAAGCCTGTTGCTTTTGCAGGAGGACGGCGGAAAGAATAGCAAGAACGCAATAAGCTAGAAAATAATATAAGCCCCAAAGTACGTTACTATCTGTCTGAATACCTGTTTGCATGTTATTGAAAGCAAGAAAGGACAGGAAGATAGCCGCGACGAAAACATCAGCCATTGACCACTTGGAGGTTTTAAAAATGAAAAAGGAAAACAGTGGTCGTTGGATCAGTTCTGGGCGTAATAAAGATAATAGCGTAAACAGGGTTTTACCCAAAGGGAACAACAAACTAAATACCAAGATACTGATCCCGACAACCCAGTTGCGTTGTTCTAATAATAAACCGATCAACTCGACAATAGATTTGCTCTGGTAATAAAAGTACATTTCCCCCTCAAATTTCGCCGTGTAATCGATATCCAAAGACAGGAATTCCGTTTTTACTTTAACTGGAATGCTCAAATCTCTTTCGAAAGCAGATATCTCCAATATTGGAGTAAAGAGACCAATTCCTAAACATACGAGCGCTGCCAGCAGCAAGCCTCCGACGGCAATATTAAATTCTTCCTTCTGTCGACCATATAAGAACAAGAATATCAAAAATAGTACCATGACACCAATCAGGATACCAGAATATTGATCCGCTTTTACCTGCAAATCCAACATCTGGCTTTTTGCCGCCTGCTCCATTTGTTTTCTGCCACTGTCGTCTCCATCGGGGAGCCATTGATCAAAATCTAATAATCGATTCTCATAGTTCTGCTCGTTTGCGAAGGTTTCTTTTTCCGTTTTGTAGACGTAGGCGGTCCGTACTAAACGACTACCTAGAATTAAAGAAGCTACTAGGAACAGAGTGCTAACCAGCCAAAAAGTCTTTCGAGTCATAATAAAATGTATATATCAATTTGGATTTGGAACTTCCTACCACTGACGAAGTTCAGTTGCCTAAAGTTACATTTACAGTCAGAGAAGTAGGATGGGAAGATAAGGTGTCCGCTCAGACTAGTAAATTATTTTATTCCAAAATCTTCATTTCCCGGTCTAATGGCCGACTTCTATCTATAGACACTTCCCAACCATCATAATCCCCATTGTGCGCCCGTGCCCAGGTCCGCAATGTTGTGCTGATCGAATCTATGGTCTGAAGGTCTACTTTGTGTCTTTTATTCAAGCGCAATAAGTAAGAGTAGTGATGTTCTCCTGCTCGGGTGGCTAGCACTTCTGTCTCAAACCCTTGCCCTTCGGCTATTTTAATTAATGCCGCTCGGCCTTCGGGCGTTTTGCAGTAAATCCAGTGGTCTACACGATACACCTCTTCTAGATTAAACCCCTTACGGATGAGTCGATTTACCATCCGCTGATTGAGTAGGCTATTGGTTTCTTGTAAATTAGGAAATAGTAGATCAAAATAAATATCCCATTCTGGATCGGGTTCTACTCGGGAATCCAGGGTATAGGCAGGGTAAAGGCTTCGCAGTTCCTGCATGATGCTATTGACGGCCTCAAGTTCGTATAAGAAGAAGATGAAATGCTTTTTCCCTTGTGTACTCGTTCGCCCCGCATAGATGGCTTGCGCTTCACGTTCCAGGCGACTAACCAGTAATCTTTCGATTTCCCAGAACACCTGCAATTCAGCTTTATCAGCAAAACCGCTATCGGCAGGCTTCAAGATGGGAACAGTAACGGTAAGGTATTGATCATAACCGGCTACCGGGGCAGCAGCAGCTAAACTCATATCCAGCGCAATGATCACGGGGAAATGAGTGTAATGTGATAGATAGGAGGCCCAACCTGGGCGTAATCCTGAGGTGGTGTAGTACATGCTACAAGACTTTTATGGTGAAAAAATCTTGGAGCGTTTTCAGTCGTAAATATACGTAATCATATTGTTTTAACAAAACAATCACGAATCATCTAATGGGTACTCAGCTTCTATTTCAAGGAGATGAGTGGATGCCGTAAGGCAAAAAATCTGCTTGCCAAACCCTTTGATAGGGTTTGGCACCGATAGCGTATATGCTTGTTTTTTTGTGGTAGGCATATCATTGATAAATGGTTCAAGTACAGTATTTAACCATTGCACTTTGCTAATCACTACATTCAATTATTGTGGTAAATCGCTAGAACTGTCTTTCGTGGCGGGATTTTGGCAAAATATATTTGTCCCGAATGAGATAGGGATCATAAAGGCAAGCTAAGGTCTACTCAGATTCAGAATAGGAGTTGATTTATTTCTTTTAATTCTGAAGAACAGGCTTAATTTTCCAAAGAGGAACTGGAATAGCCTCTGCGGATAAAGCACGGTACTAAACAAATCAGCACAATGAAAAACTTAACCTGTTTTATTTTCGGCATTTTCCTGTCCTGTGGTTTCGCTTTTTCTCAAAGTGAAGAAAACACAAAGATGGCACAAGCTTCTGATTCCACCACTGTAAAAGTGACGGCTACAAAGCACGGAGAAACCGAAATAGTCAAATCCCCCATTGCTATTTCAGTTCTTTCCGGGAGGCAACTGGAACAAAGTCAGGCTGCATCCACCACGGAGGCTCTACAATTTACAAATGGTATATCAGCCCTTTCTTTTGATGAAGCTGTTACCAATTTCCAAATCAGAGGCAAATCTTCCACTATTGGGGATCCAACCGTGGGGTATTATTTAGATGGTGCTCCGGTTTCTATACTGAGTTCACCTTATGTAAATGAGATCAATGCTTTTGACTTGCAAGGAATAGAAGTGATGCGCGGACCACAAGGAACACTCTATGGAACCAGTACAATAGGTGGGGTTATTAAACTCCAAACCAACGACCCTGATCCTACTCGTTTTTCCGGGAAGGCAGATTTATCGTATGGAAATGTCAATGATGGAGGAACTAGTTATACGGCGCAGGGAGCATTGAATATACCAGTAGTCGAAGACAAATTTGCTATTCGCTTGGTTGGTGGAATACAGGAACAAGGAGGATTTATTAATAACAGCTTGTTGCGGTTAAAAGACATTAATGAAGTCAATTTGGATTTTTTTAGAGGAAAAATGCTCATACAACCCAATGATGAATTTACCATAAAAGCTTCCTATTGGAAAGAAAGGAAAGATGTAGGTGCTTACTCTAGCAGCAATACGGACCTCGATCAACCTTCGTCCTTCGAACAGAAGAATGAAATGGACCAAAACTTGTACCATCTCAATTTCGAATACAAATTTCCGAATGTAACCCTAACAGGAATTACGTCCTTCCTCGATCTAGCATATGACATTGAGGATGGCAGTAGTGGATCCTTTGGAAGTCTCAATAAAACGACTCAAAAGTCCATCAACCAGGAAATCCGGCTTCACTCAGAAAGCGAGGGCGCATTCAATTGGTTAATCGGGGGATTCTATAATAATCAGACGTCTGATCAGGCAACAGATGTTCAATTTCCTCTACCTGATGGCACTATTTTTACTTCTCCTTTTCTTGACCAAACGCTTTCCTCAGAGCAATTTGCTGCCTTTGCAGATCTTTCTTACCGAATCAGCGACAAAGCCCAAGTTTCTGCTGGACTTCGATACACGAGGGATGAACGTGAATTGGAGGACTTGTTACCATCTACGGTGGAAACCCTACAATTATTAGGATTGAAGGAAATAAGAAGTAAGACATACGCCCAACTCTCTCCTCGAATTAATTTTTCAGTTTTCCCTACTCAAAACAGCATGATTTATGCCTCTGTTACTAATGGCTTTAGAAGTGGACTCATTCAGACAGGAAGCAACCTGGCTTCGGCTATTGCTCTTGGCGTCGAAGTTCCAAACACTTCAGAACTAGAAGATATGTGGTCCTACGAACTAGGATATAAGTTATCATCTGATGATAATAAAGTTTCTTTCGAAGTTGCCGGATATTATAGTGACTGGTCTGACCTAAATGTTCTCAATTCAGACATTGTAGATGTCGGTGGGCAGATCGCTATTATTAGCTATTTTGAAAACGCAGAAGGTGCAACGGTTTTAGGTTTGGACTGGAATCTGCTATATGCTACCCCAAAAGGATTCAGTTTTTCATTCAATGGAAACTATAATAAATCAGCATACAAGGAGGATCTTCCAGGAATCGCTGGAACAGAAAAAGGTGATCAACTTACTAATGTTCCTGAATTGACTTTAGGGGCGGTAATTCGATATGCTTTCCCGCTGGCAGAAAACTTAGATGGATTAGTACTTACAAATATGCAACATAGTTCCGCCCGTTCTGATATTGCTGATGGAATAACATACGAAGGCGACCCAATCTCCGTCGTGAATGCGCGTATTGGAGTACAGGCTGAAAACTATGGAATTTTCCTATATGGAAATAATCTGCTCAATGAAGATGGTGCGGTATTCAGAAATTCAACTACACCCATTGATCGTCGATTAAGGCCCATGCATTATGGAGTTAACCTAAAGTTGAACTTTTGATGTGGAAGTTGTCTAAAATTTTATAGTGAGATGAGCACCAAAATGCAGTAGCAGCACCTTCTCAATTACTCTTGCCACACACTACCTACAACACCGATTCCCTGGCTTTGGTGTCAAGGAATCGGTTCTATAGTTATCTTGTCAGCCGACTATTCGTAAGACTTCAAAGCCTTATCCACATCGGCCTTGAGGTACTTCTGTAAGTCTGCTTGCCCTGCCAATTTTTGCAAAGCGGTTCGAGCTTTCACGTTAGACAGTCGTTGCAGTGATTCAATACAGTGTCCCAATTCGATTGTTGTACATTTCTGCTCATCTAGCACTCTGGAAAGCGCATCTGCTGCTTGTTCACTATTGTTGTAACCTAGCGCCATGATAGCCTGGGTGCGTACATCTTCATCTGGATCATGAAGTACCTTTTCTAGGACCGGTACACATTTATGATCTCCAGATTCTCCCATTAGCAGGATGGCTCTACTTTGAAAATGTCGATTATCATCTGGATAACTTCCCGATGCGTAATCGGAGACAATTTTCATAGCTTCCGCCCCCCAAGAGAAGATTTTCGTTCGGACTTCCTCGCTGAAGTGATCTGCATTCAGCAGTTGATCTACTTTTTCTTTAAGCGATTGATTTATTTGTTCTGACATGATTTATGCTGTTTTGATGATGTTTTCGGCCAAACCTTTGGCTCTATTATATACCCGTTCAACTTCGGCTGTAGTAACCAATTCTGAGCCTCCATTAGTACCACCACCCCACATTAATCGGGTAGCGCTATCCATGGTATGTGGCAATCCGAAGAAGTGACCAATCTCATGCGATAAAGAAGAAACAACTCTATCAAAATTGTTCCTTGTATTTACTTGCTGGCCGCCTCGGGTGTCCATCACCCAACAAGCCGGTGAACTACCTCCTACAAACCAATTGCTACCCGTCACAGTCCGGCGAACGAAATAGATATTCAAGGCATCAGCCGCATTGTTTTGCGAAGCAATAGTTCGTAAGTTTCTGAAATCTGCGGCATTTCTATCTGGCATGGAATTAGCCTGTGTATCGGGCACCGATACATCGTCAAAGCTGACGACTCGAAATCGCAAACGACCTTGTGTCCATATTCCATCCGAAGACCCTGCGCCATTGCGATAAGGAGCAGTATTGGCATTCGTCAATAGTTGAATGCTCGCTTGTTTGCTACGCCCAGAGCGAATACTAGAGTCATTTTGCCCGACAACAAGATGACATGCAACAGGGATATCCAGGTAGAAGTCAGGTGCTTCCCAGTGCGGTCCATTTTGATTTGGTAAGTTGGCTCCCTGGCCACCGTCCAACCACATTTGGATACTCCCTTCATAATAAGGATCATTGCTTTTCTGGGGATCATTCACATATACTTTAATAGATTCTGGCAACCACCCGTCTTCTCCAGTATGTCTAAGTGCTATCTTTCGAATGTCCGACATGCGGAGGTCTCCCAGCTCTTGCAAGTTAAAAGTATCAGTCCGGTTTCTTTCAAAGTCGTCACGAGCAGGATCATCTAACCGCCATTCTCTAGTACCAATATCGAAGTAGATCTCCGCATTGGAATTCGCCCATTGAACATTTGAAGTTTTAGTTTCTACGAGCAAGGAGGTGACAGCCTGCCGTGTATCTGTAGCTGGCGATATAGGGACAGGTTGTGGGTAATTCCTTGCAGACCACTTAAGGCCATATCGATTGCCTGTATCCGGCCCGCCATCCAACCACATATTGACCTGGCTATCCAGAATCGGGGTAGAAGTAGTCGAGGGGTCATTGACCCATACTCGAATTCTTTCTGGAAACCATCCGTTTTCGCCGGTCTTAAAAAGTCCTATTTTCTTGATGTGACTGACCTTTAAACCTGCCAATTCTCGTAGCACAAAAGTATCCGTTTGACCTCGCTCAAAGTCGTTTCTAGGAGTATCTAAATTCCAAGCTCTTGTACCTATATCGAAGTATACGTGATCGTCGGTCTGCACGTGATTGGATTGATTGCCTGTGGTTACCTTCACTATGAGGGAAGTGACAGCCGGAGAATCTATTTCAACACGTCTTGGAAAATCGGGGAATTCCCAAAAGGGGCCGTATCTTAAACTGGTGCCATCGCCATCCTTCAGAAACTTATTGATGGTTCCAAAATAGAAAGGATCACCACTCCGAGAAGGATTATTTACCCAAACTCTTACCCATTCAGGTCTCCATCCGTCTCCTCCAGCTGCTTTTTCTAATCTAATCTTCCTGATATGTGCATCATCCAGTTCTCCAAGGTTAGTCAATACAAAGGTATCTACCTGGTTTCGTTGGAAATTAGTCTGATTAACATTATTCAATTGCCATTGTCGAGTACCAATGTCGAAATACACCATATCTCCGGTACCGTCCCATTGCCCGTTGCCCGTTTTGGTCTCAACAATGAGGGAATTAACGCTTGCCATTATGCTTTGTTTTTTAAGGTTATTGAATTATACCATACAAAAGTACCTGAACAATAGCCCCTTAGAAACCACATTATCATGTGGAAAGTTTTCATGATATTTGCGAAGCTATTTTTATCAGCTTATGTCGACCAGGAAATTTCTAATTATTGTGGGTGGAGCTACTGCCAGTGGCAAGACTGGATTTGCCATCCGTCTGGCTCAACATTTTCAGACAGAGATATTGTCACTTGATAGTCGTCAGTTCTATCAAGAGATGGAAATAGGTACAGCCAAGCCAACTGAGGAGGAGTTGGCCGCTGCCCCCCATCACTTTGTAGGGCATATCAGCATCCATCAGGCATATAGTGTTGGAGATTTTGTTCGCGAGGCCTTGGTGCGCTTGGATCGACTCTTTAAGCAATATGATATTGTCATAGCTAGCGGTGGGTCTGGATTGTACATTAAAGCGCTTTGTGAAGGATTGGATGAGTTTCCGGAAGTACCAACAACTATTAAGGAGAAAGTAATAGAGCGTTACGAATCCGAAGGGATTTCGGCCTTACAGGATGAACTACAACAACTTGACCCGACCTATTATGCAACAGTGGATAGAAACAACCCGCATCGGCTGATCCGAGCTATTTCTGTATGTAGAGCTAGTGGAGCTCCCTTTTCCAGTTTTCTAAAAAAGGGTAGAGCCAGTAGAATTTTCACGCCCATTTATCTTCAAATGCATTGGCCCAGAAGAACCCAATACGATAGAATCAATCAGCGTGTAGATCTGATGATAGCGGCGGGGCAAGTGCAGGAAGTGAGGAAACTATACGCATTTCGGGAACTTACGGCACTACAGACGGTTGGCTACAAAGAATTATTTGACTTTGTTGGGGAGAAGGCAACTTTAGCAGAATGCGTCGAAAAAATCAAACGTAATACTCGCCGATATGCAAAACGGCAACTTACCTGGTTTCGTCGGAATGGCATATGGAAACATTTTCACCCTTCGGAATGGGATTTAACCCTACAGTACATTGATTATGTGCGACAGCAAGAGTTTAATCTTGGACCAGCTTCGGAGGAAGAGAAGGTGAGGTTGTGCCTGGAGTTCCAAGACTCTGTTATACCTGAGGTGGAATGTGACAAGGTCAGTTTCCTCTTAGGCAAAAGTAAGGGGAGTATTCGAGTTCAAGTCCCATATCTATTAGGCAAAAAAGAGCTTTTGATCTTTCCTTTCCCTGATACAACAACAGATGACCCGGTTCTAACTCATCTGTTGTTGCACGAGGTAGTGGCTCGAGGAGAAGACAAGGCCATCTATTGGCTTACTTCCACCGGAAATATGTCCAAATTGGCCGATAAGTCCAAAGAACTGGAAGTTGCTCAATTACCTGCTCGGCTACAAAAGTGGGTAAGCAAAGACAATCAGGTATGGCAACTGAATCCCTAACTCGAGGACATCGCTCCCATTTCTTTAAGTATTTTCAATGCATTTGTATTCTTTGGATCCAATTGCAGAGATTTTTGATAATTCTTAGCAGCTAAGGTTTTATCACCATTTTTCAAATAAGCCTCTCCTAGGCTATCGTATACATTGGAAGAGTTTGGGTACAGCGCTACATTCAACTTGAAGACACTAATTGCTAAATCAATTTGGTCATTCCCCATCAACTCATAGCCAAACCCATTCAAATTGCCTTCTTGCACCCATCTGCTGTCGGGCTGTTTTTTTTGCAATTCTTGATAAGCCTTCAAGCCTCCCTCATAATCCTCCTCTATGAAAAATTGGAAAGGCACCTTTTCTTCTTCTTTCATTTTGGGGTTTGTGAAGTCCAATTCTTCAGAGCCCTCCTCTCGAAAAACGAGATGCTGAATACCTGTTTCCGGATCCTCTAGAAACTGAATAAGCGTTGTTCTATTAGGGCGGATGTACTCATTATCGCCAACCTTCATCAAGGCCGTTGGTAATTTATTTTTCAAATATTTGAAAAACAATTGATCATCCTCCTCGTAAATATCGATAGATTGATCTTCATCATAAAGGTAACGTCCTTCAATTCTTGCTAGCTCTTCCGTTGAAACCTCTTGTGATGCATAGATAGGAGACTGCCGATTGTCCCACTGGTAGGCGGCGGCTACAGATCGAATCAATTCTGTTATGAATGGGGGGTGATTGGAATTGGTCAATACCACAACACCATACCCTTTAGTTTTATGGGCTATGGCCTCACTGGAAAAACCTTCATCCCAGCCACCGTGCGAAAAATACCAGTCATCCGAATTGTTTTCAAGAAAAATTCCAAGCCCTACAAAGTCCTCAAAGTAGGGCGTAAGCATTTGTTGGGCCAGTTCTGGCGAAAGCACTTTGGTTTCTTTATTTGTAGCTCCCTTCTGCAATTCAATGAAAGCCTGTGCCAAATCAGTAGATGTAGTCCAGAGGCCAGCTGCGGCCATTTCAGGATAAATATGCCACTGTCCTATAACCTTGCTACCATCGGGTAAATATCCCGTGGCAGTCTGGGCTTGCCAATCTGTTGGCAGTGGCTGAGCATAACTTGAATTGGACATTCCCAAAGGATCGAGGACGGTTTGTTTGGTTAGTTCCGGAAAACTGAGTCCTGTTACATCCTCTAGCAATAATTGCATGATACAATACCCACCGCCAGAGTAACGAAATCGAGTACCCGGAGGCATATCTACTCGAATTTCTCCAGTATTCGTCGGTCCGGCGGCATCCAAAACCTCTACAATGCTGGGTACTTTGTCTGTTTGTGAATACCCTGGAAAGCCATGAATAGTTATACCCGCCGTATGGCTAACGATTCGCCCCAGGGTTACCTTCTCCTCTGCTTGGTGCTCATTATCGGGCAGTTTCCAGGATTTCAGGTATCCATTTACTTCTGACTCCAGATCTAACTTCCCCTCCTGGACCTGTTTTAACATGGCCATCGCTGCAACCGGCTTACTGATGGAACCCGCCTGGAATAAAGTATTTTCGCTAACTGCTTCTTTCGTATCTTGGTCAACTACTCCATATGTCTTACTCCAATGTACTTTGAAGTCCTTGATCACAGCAATACTCACCCCTGGCACTCCATAGTGATTCATTCGTTCTTCTATAGTCCACAGTGGTTCTCCCTCAAAGTGAACTGTATTTCTTAAGCCATTTTCTACTTTTTCAATTTCTGAGAGAATCTCCGGGTTTTGGGATTCGTGAGCAGATTCTTGACAACCTACTAGAAAGGAAATGCTCATTAGAGCGATGAAGGCAGTGCGCATGAGTGTAAGGTGTTAATTCCCTAATAACTATTTGCAGGCACTGAAAGTCTTTGAAATATCAACGCTCATTATCAATTGCTTATGACCGATATCCCAGTTCACTTGCAAAGTCATTAAAGAGTGGTTCGTATTTTTTACAAAGATGTACTTTTTTGAAAATAGTTGCACCTTTGGCCCTCCCAAATATTGCGTATCATTGCGGGCAAAAGCTATGCTATGATTTGGAAACAGCCAATAAATCTCGAACATTTGAACAAAGGTGGCGTAAACACCTTGGTAGGCCACCTTAATATTGAATTTGTAGCTGCAGGCGAGGATTATCTTACAGCGCGTATGCCAGTTGACCATCGAACGGTACAACCAATGCGCCTCTTGCACGGAGGTGCTTCTGCCGCATTGGCCGAAACGGTAGGTAGTACCGCCTCAGTGCTTTGCCTGGAAGATCTGGAAAAAACCGGGGTGGTAGGGGTTGAACTTAATATTAACCATCTAAATGCCGCCAAAGATGGGCAAGGATATGTTTTTGCTACGGCAAAACCTGCAAAGGTGGGAAGAAGCATCCACGTTTGGCAAATAGAAATAAAAGATGAACAAGATCGTCTGATTTCTGTCAGCAGGTTAACAATTGCAGTGGTAAGTCGTAGATCCTAGTCCAATTGAATACTACATCCCGTAATTTTACCGATCTAGTTGAAACTTAATATACCAATGAACAAAATATAAGTATTCAATTTCGTTCATTCTTTTAAATAAATTCTTGCACCAAATCATCCCTTTACATCCAAAGTAGTATTATGAAAAAAATTGTAATCCTCCTTTTTACGGTCTCCTTGCTCCAACCCTCTTACGCTCAGCTTAATATTGAACTTTTAGATCAATTATCCTACGATTTCGATGCAAATGACATCTGGGGTTGGGTAGCTGAAGATGGTACAGAATATGCGCTGGTCGGGACAACTCGGGGCACGTCCATTGTCAGTCTGGCGAACCCTAGAAATGTTACTGAAGTTGCCTTTATCCCCGGAGCTACTACCTCTTGGCGAGATATTAAAACCAGAGGTAATTATGCATATGTGGTACAAGATGTAACAGATGTCAATGAACAAGTTGGAGTGGCTATCATTGACCTCTCGAAATTACCTGGAACCGTTGAATATGTATACTGGCGCCCGACACTCGATCGAGGCCAACTCACGGATTGTCACAATATCTGGATTGATGAAGATGGCATTTGCTATCTGGCAGGTTGCGATGTGAATAATGGCGGGATGATCCTGCTTGATATTCTAACAGACCCAATGGAACCTTCTGTCATTGCGTATGCCCCTTCAGTATATGCCCATGATGTATATGTGAAAGGTAATATGATGATCGCCTCACAACTGCGGCGGGATTTGGCTATTTATGACATCAGTGATAAGCAAAACATTACCCTCATTGGAGAGAAGGAAACGCCCTTCGACTTTACCCATAATGCTTGGCCAACTGACGACAATAAAATCATTTTCACCACAGATGAGCGGGCGAATGCTCCCGTGGCATCCTATGCCGTTGCCTCCAATGGGGAAATAGAAGAATTAGATCAGTTCCGCCCACTTAGCACTATAAACCGCGGGGTAATCCCACACAATGTTCATGTATACCAGGATAATTGGGTGGTCACTTCCTATTATACTAGTGGTGTAGTTATCATTGATGGTTCTCGCCCGCATAACATGGTGGAAGTAGCTAATTATGATACCTGGGGAGGCAGCGATGGTGGATTCAATGGAGCATGGGGTGCTTACCCGTACTTGCCTTCTGGTACACTTCTGGTCAATGATATTAATTCGGGGCTTTATGTACTAAAAGTTGATTATAAACAAGCTTGTTGGTTGGAAGGTAAAGTGACCGACGCTAGCAATGGAGATCCTATTTTTGATGCCAGCATCAGCATCCAAGCCAATCAACTAAATAGTGCCACTTCCGATTTGACGGGAAACTATGCTACCGGCTTAGAGCAATCGGGGACTTATTCGGTCACTTATTCCAAGTTTGGCTATGAACCCAAGACTGTTCAAGTAAGTTTAAGCAATGGTGTGTTAGAGACAGTAAATGTTCAGCTTACTCCCTTAGCTGTCTATTCTGTTGGGGGTATCACCATAGAGGATGGAAACGGGCAAGCGATTACCGGTGCCCGGGTTATCTTGAAATCCGGAGGTACGCAGTACGCAGCCATTTCCGATCTTCAGGGACAATTTTCTCTGCAAAACATTGTAGAAAACACCTATGATGTTTATGCCATAGCCTGGGGATATCTTCATAAAGTAGAATCAAATGTGTCTATCCAGTCTAATCAATCTCTGACCCTGGAGCTCACGAGAGGTTATCAAGATGATTTCTTGGCCGATTTGGGCTGGAAGAAGCAGGCAGATGATTTAACTACTTCTGGTTTCTGGGTCTTGGGAGAACCGGTCGGCACTTACATTAACTCCACCCTGCGAGCAAATCCAGAGCTGGATATAGATGGTGATCTAGGAGAGAATTGCTATATGACAGGTAATGGCGGTGGAAGCTCTGGAACGGATGATGTCGATGGAGGAAGTGTTACCTTAACTTCTCCCATGATGGATCTAAGTGGATACGATGAACCTGTCCTATCCTACTACTTATGGTTTCAACGTTTTAACAGTAACCAAGGAGCGACAGAAGATTCTTTAGTCGTCACTGTGAATAATGGATCAGAAGAAGTCACGATAGAGGTACTCCAAGATGCCCAGAATAATTGGCGTGAACAGTCCGAATATCACCTAAAGGATTGGATTGAAATTACGTCAACCATGACTGTCTCCTTCTCTACTTCAGATTTTGCACCTGTCGGAAATGCGGTCGAAGCAGCGGTAGATGCATTCTTGGTTCGGGATGCTTCTGTCAGTCCGACCAACGATATTAATGCTTTTGAAGGCACTTTAAAATTGTACCCGAATCCCTTCCAAGGGTCCATTCAATTTGAATATGATATCCAACAAGATTTCCGTCAAGGACAGGTAAGGGTTTTCAGCGTGCTGGGTCAACAGCTAGCTGATTTTGCTATTGATCAAGCTCGAGGACAGCAAACGTTGAATTGGCAAGGAGATGCCGGTGTCTATATTGTTCAACTGAGTCTTGACGGACAAATTGTCCAATCTAGAAAGGTGGTGAAACAATAGTTATTAAACGATCCTTACTTTCTTTCGCTATTGGCCATGGAGCATCAGGAACAATAAAGATTTCCTGATGCCCCAATGGTTATTCCATCATTAGATCAGTGCTTCCTTTGCGCTACAAGGGTTCACTTCATTCCATTCTTTTAGCACTTACAGAAATACTAACTACACTAGACGCTATTTCCTTAGCCTGATGACTATTCAAGTCAAAGTCCATTTCCACTGCCAATTTCCTGACCTGAGGATCCGCTAGCATTAACGCTATTGGAAAGCTTGTTTTTTTCTCAATCTTGATGTCCTTGAAACCGGCCTCTGCTATATACCCGATATATTGATCCAGCTTCTCCGCTCCTGAAACACATGCAATATGAGCCGCCAAAGAGTTGCTTACAAAATCAGGCAACTCGCGCTCCAAAACAATGTCACTAATAGACAAAAGCCCTCCTCTCTTGAGTACTCTATAAGCTTCTTGGAAGACTTTTCCTTTATTCAACGACAGGTTGATCACACAATTGGATATAACCTGGTCAGCTATCTGGCTTTGCAGCGGTAGGTCTTCTATATCTCCTTTGACAAATCTAACATTGGTATAATTCCCTTTCAATGCATTTCTTTTGGCCAATTGAATCATATCATCAGACAAATCCACCCCAATTACTTCTCCAATTTCTCCAACAGCCTTGGAAACTAAGAAGGCATCAAACCCTGCGCCAGACCCCAGGTCTATAACGCGGTCTCCGCTTTTTATTTTAGCCAATGCAGCTGGGTTCCCACATCCGACGCCGAGATTGGCACCCTCCGGTACGGAAGCTAATTCTTCCTTTGAATATCCAATTTCTTCACCGACACGATTTGCGTTTGTAGCTGCATCACAGCAAGCGAATAATTTCGAGAACAAACTGCCCGTAGTAGCTTTTGCCAATTTTGAATAGCTGTCGATTACAGACTTCTTGATCAAATTTGCATCCATTGTATAATTTTTTAGAGGAAGCCATTTTGACTTTCTGGCTCCGATGTAACAATGGAATAAAGTTGAGGGGCTCAGCTTTCTTATCACTTGATCTAGGTCAAGTTCGAGTTATTTTCTTTCGAATCCTACTCAATGTTTCTGGCGCAATTTGCAGGTAAGAAGCCAGATAAGTTAAAGGAACTCGCTGCAGAAGCTCTGGATCTTCTTCGAGTACTTGGAGGTACCTTTCAGTGGCCGATAAATCTGTCAAAAAACGATTGTGACATTCTGTATTAATGTATTCATTTTCGGCAGCTATTCTTCCGACTTGCTGCCAAAAGAGATTTTGCTGATATAGTTTTTGCAGGGAGTCATAGGGTAAGACAATTAACTTTGTGGATTCTAAAGCCTGAATGGCAAAATCACTTTCTTTTTGTGTGATTAAACTAGTGTAGGAGGTCGTGATGGTATTTTCCTTACAGAAGCAATTAGTCACTTCTTTTCCATCATTTAAATAGTAGAGTCTAAGCAAGCCCGCTTCTACAAAGGCAATGTTTCTACAGATTCTTCTATGCTTCAAAAAGTAATCACCTGTAGCCACAGTTTCTGTTCTCAGATAGGGCAACGCTATATCAAAAATTTGATCAGTATAATGCGGGAATTGTTGTAAGTATTTCTTAAAAGCTTCCACCTGGCTGTTGTTTTAATCGGCCTACGATAAACGTTTTCAATCTACCCCTAGTCTATTTCACTTACCCCCTCTTTGTAACAAGAGCAAGGACAAGCAAGTTGCTAATCCTCTTGTGGATCGGCCGTCAAATTCACATCTCCAGATTTAATACCGATAAAATTGAGTTCGAATTTTCCACTCACATTATTTAGCGTATAAGCGACTGGGAAGCTCTCCGAAAACGGCATGCTCGCATCTTGGAATTGAAAATCCTCTGGGATAAATTGCCAGGACGGGACGCCAGGTAATTCATCCGTCATACCCAAAGTCAGACGTTGAATATGAATCAGATCCAATGTGGTTACCATACCATTGGAGTCAGCATCAGCAGCCACAATTTTGTAGGGAGAATCCAAGTCCGCCAAACCTAGGATATGGCGCCGGATTTGAATAATGTCTAAAACGGAAACTCCATTGACAGGGTTAGCCGTCTTCGCGGGAATCAGGTTGTAGTCTTTCCAGGCAGGCAAAGGGAGAAATTCATAGTATCCATTGGTATCTGTTTGTGCTAAGTATAGCTCATCGCCATCGCCAATCCCCATTAGCACACCTGACACGCCAAAGTCTTCTTCCGTATAAACGTATCCGCTGATCAGCAAGGAATTCGGGTTTTCCATACCATGAATGGTATCCATTGACAAGGTATCTGGATTCAACCAATATTTCAGCGAAGTTTCCATGGTCTCGCCTCCATTCCAACTCACATTAAAACGGCCAAACCAGCCCTTACTTCCTACACAATTCTCATCAATCTGCCCACCATTTAATTGCCCGATAACCAAACCTTCGGGATCTAAAAGTGCCGAACCAGAAGATCCCACTTCAAAACTTCCCGCTGAGTAAATCATCTCATAATGGTGGTTCCGAGGAGTAGTCACGCCATTGTTCCAATTCAAGGTGCCGTTAATAATATCCACAGTTTCATACGAAGCACCTATCTTTTTAATATCGGCATTGGGGTGATGAATGCAATAGGAAGTATCTGGTTCGCTGCTTTGACTATCCCATCCCAGATAAAAGGCATTATACTCCGGCGGAATGGAATCCATCAACTCTACTAAGAGGAAATCGCTTTCCTGTCGCCCAGCTCGAAATATACTCCCCGTCAGGGCCTGAGCACCAGGTTCATTAGTTGGGTTAGCGCAAGCGGTCGTTTCATAGTTGAAGTCAAATCTCCACATATCATATAAGGGCGTAAAGCCATCCATACAATGGAAACCTGTTAAAATATATGGCGTTCCATCTTTACGTGTATTGTTTAGGAGATTGCCAGAGCAAATACCAATACCTTCCTCCACTACTACAATTACACGGACGATGCCTCTTTTTTCTTTCTGAAAGGCTAATCCCAAATCACAGTTAATGTTTTCATGGCAATCATTAGAGGTGCCAAACCCTCGGCTATTACCTCCCGCCACCGTCCCTTGCAAAGGAGATAAAGCAGAACGATCATATACCTGATCGGCCCGAAATAGATGTAACCTGCCCTGCCCTTTCATTGCTGCTGGCACTCGATATTCGATAATAGCTGTTTTCCCCTGGATTAAGCCCGTCATGAATCGGCCACTTTTGGGGTTGTCTTTGTAGGTGTATGGTCCAAGAATTTGCTGTCCTCCAGGAGCATACATAAAGAGGCTAGCGCCTTTCGGTATGAAGAAATCGTCGTACAGAGCCATCAAACCCAGGCCGTTACTCGTCTCAATTGTCAATTGCCAAACTAAATCTCCATTTGGCAATGTAGTCCATTGTCCGCCTGATTCGAGTCCAGTTTGTATTCGACTAGGAACCGCAATACGGGGCATGCCACTCTCTTGGTCTTCTGTATTAATTTGATCATAATCTATAGCTGGTAAAGACAGCTTAGCGTCATTGGAAGTAAATAAGGAAGCGAATTGCTTATGCAAACCAGCGGGAAGTTCAGCGACGTTTTTTTGCGCTGCTAAAGGAGATAGTAGCCCGATACATAGGCTAAATGCAAGAAGGAGTTTAGAATACCGGATCATGGGATGTATAGCTTGTTTAGTTCTCTGACAGTCCTTGTAATTGGGGCTGAGTCTTTCAATCGAAAATCTTACTTCCTGCGGTCGTAAGTATTCCATCTAAGGTGCTACCTGCCTGTCCAGCGGGTCAGTCAAATTTGCCCTGGACAACGCCACAAGAATTGTTAGAGAAGGACTTGTTTTTGGGTTTAACACCCCGTAAAGATAGAAAATACTCCTGCATTTTTTTGGCATACACAAGGCAAATACCGCTTCGATCTACTGGCTATTCTGTGAGAAAGTCATATAGTTGCTTATTCCATTTTTCTACTCCTTCTGCATTAAGGTGATTATTATCAAAAAAGTGTTGGGTATCTACTAGATTTAAATCAGGGTTATCGATATCATTGCGGTAGAGAGCCTTTAATTCAGCAGTTAAATCTTGTATGTATTGATTAATTCTAGCTTGGTCTTTGATTTTCTGAACTGTGGTTTGTGGCATGGGAGAAGAAATAAACTGCAACTTAATCCCCTTGGTTTGACAAAATTCGGCGATTTCCCGTAGAGCTTGCTCATGCTTTACCAATACCCATTCACCTTCCAGTTTAAGATCATCGTACATATCATGTCGCTGCAATTGCGCAGCTGATATTTGCTCAACACGAGATACGTATCCTTTTCCTTCATATTGTCCCGCATGATCTAGATGATCGTCACCTCTCAGGTATTTCCGGAGTACATAAGGAACAGCATTCTTTCTCCTCAGTACAGGAAAGACGGTTAAAGCGGTCATTTCATACAAATTAAAAGCCTGCCAAAGGAATTGCCACTTCGCTGGAGAAGATTGCATTTGCAACCAGTTGTTTCCCCCATTATTCAATTGGTCTACTTCCATAAAGGTATGGAAGTAGAGTTCCATTACGACTTTCTTAGGCTGTTGATGTTGTACTGCGTTACGTAGCACATGCAAAGAAGTCAAAGGAGTTTGCCCAGAGCTTCCCAGATTAAAACTCCAGATACCCCATAAACTGTCAATGAGTGCAGGGTCGAAGCCCCGATAAGCATGTGAAGACCCTAGGAACAAAATGTCTAAACTATCTCCTTTGGGCAACGCATAAAATTCTTCCCAGCGGTATTTATCAAAGGCATATCCGCGCTTATCTACATCACGTTCTAGTATCCCCAGTGCGTAAGCTAAGGCAAAATTGAGGCCGATCATGACTAGCGCAAAAAAGGATATACGTGCCAGAATTCTCTTCAATATTGTTCGTTTTTATGTTGGCAAGTTGCTCCCTGCTTACTGTTTCAAATACTTGTAGGCTAAAGGTCGGATATAAAACTCGCTTATGATCAATTTTCTCCAAAGATCACGATCCAGTCCCTCCTGTTGGCCTTGCTGCAAAAGAAAACCTGCCATGAGTCCGTATTTGATATCCAAACCATCCTTCAGATAAAGATAAGCCATCGCCAGCGAGTCTGAAGAGTTGCTAAGACAGGCTTGAAGCCTCCCCTTGTGGTTAAATCGAATTTCATTGAGTACTTCAGTTTCTCCTCCTGGTCTAGTAATCCAGCTACTATCTCCCATATGAAAGGACCAATCCATCACTTCTCGAATCACCGGTCGCTGAAACATGCTGGTTTGAAGATTCGAGTCGAGTTCTTCTTGAAGTGAATAGAATATCTTTCCAGTTTGATCTTCTTTCCAAGCTTCTAAATACCTTAGCTGTAAGGAAATCCGATCACCTCCTCCGTAATTCACATCCAAATAGTTATCTAACGAAACTTCCGCTTCTTCAAACAGCTGATTCAATGCTTGGCCTAGACAGCGTTCAAACTCAGTCATTTGTTGCATTTTAGCAGTATGCTGGTCTGTACAGGCAAACAGGAAAAAGGCTATAATTACCGATACAAATTTACTCCTCAACATTTTGATTTAATTACCATCATTGAGCTGAATGACTTCCAGTTTCAATAATCCGATCTACGACGCGACAGATTTGCGAAAACCGCTCCTCCCAGTTGCCGGAAATTTCGGTATAAGGAATATCTCTGCGTTTCAGCAGCTTTCGGTGGGAATCATCTAGGGCTACTCTATCCTCTTCTTCTAAACGAGTTCCATCCTGAACCAAAGGGATATCCTTGTCTAGATAGAAGTAAATATTTGCCTGATGTAAGTCTCTTATCGAAGAGCTTACGGCTAAGTCCTGGTCAAACAGAAACTGAGCATAGGATTCGGTAATCAATAGATTCGTATCCATAAACAATACACGATTAGCTGAAGGCAATGCATCTTGAATGGCTTGGGCCTGAATCACAGCTATTTTCTCTAGAAGTGAATAGGTACATTTCTTAGTATGTTCCATCATGGACCGAGCCATCTCAGGTACGGCTAAAGTACCATAATGATCGGCTAAGCGTTGACTCAGGTGCGATTTTCCAGTTGATTCCGTGCCCAGGAGGCAGATTTTACAAACATAAAAAGGGCGAACTACCTCTGGCAAGAAGGACCAATACTTCAAGGGTTTTTTACGGATAAGCGTCCCAGAAACCGATATAAACTCACGCTTCTGATCAAACAATACATGATCTATTCCCCAATACTCAGCCACAAAATTACCATAAGGCTCTGAGCTAAAGAAGACATCCGTATTAGGAAAATGCGGTTGAAGAAAGTTTGTCCAACGTTTCGAAACGGCTCTAGAAGAACTGGAGGTATTGGGAAGTTCAGACTCGAGATAGGGAATCAGTACTGGTTCGATGTTCTTGTCCTTCTGAAAGGTTTGTTTTAACCAATCCAATCTTGTAGCCCCTGAAATTTCCTCTTGATTAGAGGCACAAACCAAAACCTTTAGTGCATGGCACTGCTCAGCCGCAAAGCGGATTAGCCCTACATGCCCTTGGTGAAGAGGTAAAAACTTCCCTAATACTAGACCTTCCCGATAGATCATCTTGGTCTTCATTGAATCGCTAAAACTGAAAGTATATAAAAACCGAAGGCTCCGCTGGACTAAATACAAGAATAGCCAAGGCAAGGCCCCAGTAAGTCAACCAGCGCACTGTGGTATTACGTGCTTGAAAAAAAATGGGGATATCTCGATCCCTGGAAAACCATTCCACGAATAACAAAAAACCAATTCCGACAAGCGGAAAGAGATGCTGTATTTTCACCCCACTAGCCGTAAATTGCAGCAAGCCCTGATAGTAATTCATTGCTTCCATCAGATTGGCTGCTCTAAATAAGACCCAAGCTAAGCCCACGTAAACGAATGTCAGAAAGATCTGTAGACTCACCCCAATTGTCGGGAAGAGGCGCCCAGGAGCAGGTGGATTCAAATGTTTCCGATTTTTTCCCGATAATATAAGCGGCAAAAAAAGCAAGGCATGCATCAATCCCCAAGCCACAAAGGTCCAGTTCGCTCCGTGCCAAAGTCCGCTTACCAAGAAAATGACCAAGACGTTGCGAACCTGATTGAGTTTAGTCACACGGCTTCCGCCTAAAGGGATATACAAATAATCTCTAAACCAGGTGGAAAGGGAGATGTGCCAACGCCTCCAAAACTCAGCCAAATCTCTAGAAAAATAAGGATAGTCAAAGTTCTTTCTCAACTCAAAACCTAACAAGCGCCCTGTTCCTATCGCAATATCAGAATAGCCAGAAAAGTCACCATAAATCTGAAAAGCAAAAAGTACCACTCCTAAAGCAAGAACCAGGCTAGAATACGGCGAAGGATCTGCAAAAATCAAATCTCCCCAATACGCGCAGTTGTCTGCAATCACCATTTTCTTGAAGAGCCCCCAGAGGATTAGTTGAAATCCCGTTCGGATTCGCTCATACTTAAATGAATGTAGTCGAGCAAACTGCGGAAGAAAGGTTTTAGCCCGTTCAATCGGTCCAGCTACCAATTGTGGGAAAAAAGCCACATAGGCGAAGAAGGAAAGGGCATCTTTTGTAGCAGGAGTTTGGCGACGGTAGACATCGATCGTATAACTCATGGTTTGGAAGGTATAGAAACTAATCCCAACCGGTAGAATAAGTTGTAAAGACGAGGCGGAAATGTCTGAGCCCATCAACTGAAAAGCATCTACAAAGGAGGCAACAAAGAAGTTGGCGTATTTAAAGAACCCCAACAGTCCAATATTTGCCGCCACACTAAGCCACAACCAGCGCTTCCTAACTAGCTGACGTTCTGCTGCTTCAATCTTTCTACCTACAACAAAATCAAGGCCAGAACTAAAAACAATCAGAAGTAAAAAACGCCAATCCCACCAGCCGTAAAACAAGTAACTAACTGCTATTACAAACAAGTTACGGTCTCTAAGCGTCCGCAGCCATCCGCTCCAATATAGGAGGAATACCAATGGCATAAATACCGCAAAATCAACCGAGTTAAAGAGCATAATGGGAATAAGGCCTGAGATGGGAAGTCCTCTATGGCAAAACCTCCAATATCAGGCCGTTGCAATCTAGATTATCGAATTAATCGCCATTCCTTCCGCGGCTTGCGCACCAAAAGCTTATTGGCTTCTTTATCACCTACGAACCTTTCTCTTTTGGCATTCCAGGATAATTTTCTACCACCCAATTGGTAAGAAATTAATCCCAGGTGCATTGGCAGCGTCATGGATCGAGCATAGGCTAGATTAGATTCCGGCTCCTTGCGAGATTTCACGGAATCCACGAAGTTTTGCTGATGTCCGGGTGAACGGGGCACACTTTTGGATACCTCTTCTACATCAGTTACTGTTTCTCCGTTAATGGTAATAGATCGCTTGCTATAGTCTGTAATCAATGTTCCATTTTCTCCCTCAAAATAAGCTCCAATGCTGCGATCCTTCGCACCAGGAACATCGGGCGGAGTGGTAGTCCAATAGATATTTAAATCTTTAAACGCATAATCTACTTCCAACCATTCTGGTGTGTCTACAATTCCAGCGGGTGCCTTTCCTCTCGCCTGAATCGAGCTCAAGCCTTCAGGCTTTAAAGCCCAAAAAACAACATCGGCAATATGGCACCAAAAATCGGCAAAAACGCCACCGGAATAATCCATAAAATACCGATAATTAAAGTGGCAGCGTTCTGGAAAATAGTCTGCCTTCGGTGCTGGTCCAAGCCACATATCCCAGTTGAGCGTGGAAGGCGGGCGTCGCACTTTGGGTTGCCCCAAATCCGGAGGAGAGCCAGTTTTCCATAAGCGAACCGTGTGAATCTTTCCCAGGATCCCCGATTGGATAATCTCAACCACTCGGTGATAGTTATCACCAGCGTGAATCTGTGTCCCCAGCTGGAAAATTCGATTGTTTTTATTTAAGTGTTTGAGCATCATCTGGCCCTCACGGACATCATATGATAAGGGTTTTTCTCCATAGACATCCTTCCCTGCATCAAAGGCGAGACTGGCGATCTGGGCATGCCAATGGTCAGGGGTCGCGCAAGTAATTGCATCGATATCTTGCCTTTCCAAAATAGATCGGAAGTCTCCATAGGTATCCACCTTACCATCCGGTTGTAATTCTTTCAGCTTTTTCAAGGTATTCCCGAGGTGAGTTTGATCCACATCACATAAGGCCACTATTTCAACCTCAGGTAATCCAGCAAACCAGCGCATATGCGCATTGCCCATTCCCCCAAGTCCGATATGAGCTACTCTTAAGCGATCACTGGCAGGGCTTTTACCCTGCAGACCCGGCATAATGGCGAGGCTAGCCAGCCCAAGACTGGTGTTTCGAATAAATGTCCGGCGATTTTGTTGTTTTAGCATGATTCTTCTTGTTTTGTTGGCATCTCGAAGCGAAGGGGAGTTGAATCTTTCGTTCCCCTTAAAAATCGTCCCTAATGTAAGGATTTATTTTCAGGGTACTTTAAGCCAGCTTCTGACAAAAATCATTGTTGTCGCAATGATCAAACCCGATCTTCGCGCTCTGGAATCTCTGGGCAATGATTTTCCTTTTACTTGAAGATTAACAGGAACATTTCCGGAGAAGCTACTTATATTACTTCCTCATTTAAGCCCTAACCATTATGCCAAGCGATATCGAAATTGCACAGTCGATTGTACTTTCGGATATAAAGTACATCGCAGCTCGTCTTAACCTACAGGAAAAAGACATTATTACCTATGGCCGTCATAAGGCCAAGCTCCCATTATCATTAATCAACCAAGAGGCCATAGAAAAGAGCAAACTCATCTTGGTTTCTGCCCTCTCTCCCACCCCAGCCGGAGAAGGAAAAACTACCATGTCTATTGGGTTGACCGAAGGTTTGAATCAACTCGGAAAGAAAACAACGGTTGTTCTTCGGGAGCCATCCTTGGGTCCAGTTTTTGGAATCAAAGGTGGAGCCACTGGTGGCGGATACTCTCAAGTGTTGCCGATGGAGGATATAAACCTCCATTTTACGGGTGACTTTGCAGCCATCGAAAAGGCACATAATCTGCTGGCCGCCTTAATTGACAATAATCTACAGAGAAAGGAAGGGGGTCTGGGTATTGATCCTAGAACGGTCTTGTGGAAACGAGTAATCGATATGAACGACCGTGCCCTCCGGAGAACAATTGTTGGACTGGGTGGGACCAGCTTTGGTGTCCCACGTGAAAGTGGCTTCGATATCACAGCCGCCTCTGAAATCATGGCTATTCTTTGCCTCTGTGATGACTTACAGGACCTGAAAAGGCGCTTAGGAAACATTTTTGTCGGCTTTACTTATGATAAGCAGCCGATATATGCACGCGACCTGAAAGCACAAGGGGCTATGGCTGCTTTGATGAAAGACGCTATCCTCCCCAATCTAGTCCAAACCGGCGAAAAAAATCCAGCCATTATTCACGGCGGGCCATTTGCTAATATTGCACAGGGGACTAACTCCGTCATTGCCACACGTATGGGTATGTCTCTATCAGACTATGTGGTTACGGAGGCAGGCTTTGGTTTTGACCTAGGAGCCGAAAAGTTTTTTGACATTAAATGCCAGGCTGCGGGGCTCTCTCCGAAAGCAGTGGTATTAGTAGCTACTGTTAGAGCCTTGAAATATCATGGTGGAGTACCACTCAAAGAATTGCACGAACCCAATCCGAAAGCAGTAGAAGCTGGACTCTCCAATCTGGAAAAACATCTAGAGAACATTTCCCTTTTCAATGTTCCTGCCGTGGTAGCTATCAACAAATTCCACCGAGACACAGCTGAGGAAATTCAGGTCATTAAAGATAAACTATCAGGAAGAGGCGTACCTATTCATCAATGTAATGCTTGGGAACAAGGCGGGGCTGGAGCCCTGGAAGTGGGTCAATCTGTAATTGATATGGTGGAAAACAATGATAAACCTTTCACCCCGCTATACGACTGGAAATGGCCCGTGGAAAAGAAGATAGAAAAAGTTGCTACGCAAATCTACGGTGCCAGTGCCATTGACTATACAGCTCGTGCCAAGGCTGATTTGCGTAAAATTAAAAAATTAGGCCTCGAAGAATTACCAGTATGTATTGCTAAAACTCAAAAGTCCCTATCTGACAACCCTAAATTGTTGGGTAGACCAAAAGATTTCGTGGTCACGGTAAGAGAAATCGAAATTGCTGCTGGTGCGGGATTTCTGGTACCAATTACGGGTAATATCATGCGAATGCCTGGTTTACCGGCTACTCCTGCAGCCGAACAAATAGATATCGACGAGCAAGGCAATATATCTGGATTGTTCTAATTGGAAGTTATAGTGCTGACAATAAGGGAAAATATCACCTGCCGATACAGCCAGACAGAATTGGTCGATGCCGGTCTATCCCTTGATAGAAAAAGCACCGACCAAGGCTGACGAACGACGTGGTTTCCCCAGTCATGCTTTCGAGCAATCACAGCCAACTAACTGCCTTCAAACGGCATTTAGCAAGCTGTGATTGCTAACAATATTAATCCCCTAAGCCAAGGGCATCCACGCCCTGCTCAAAGACAATATCAACGGGAATACCAGCAGAGGACAAACGATCTAAATCAGCTTGCAGCTGGCTACCAATCCCTGCCTTTTCACTCACCAAAGTAGCCACGCCATCATAATCGCCGTCTCCCTGCAAGGTCAATATCTTATTGGATAACGCCTTCATGGCCTCTTCCAGCTTCTCGAAATCGACGGAATATTTGCCCGTATCCTCATTGCGAGAAAAAGCGCCAAACTCCTGGAAGAAATTGAATCGAATCATATTAGCTTTCCCATGTGCACTGGAAGCACCAAAGCGAACGGAGCGGAAAATTCCTGCCATGAAAGTGACATAGAAGTCTTGCAGATCTCCTTCGATCTCACCTTGTTCATGCAATTGCTTGATCATATACAAACCCAGGATGTCGGCCTTTCCTTCTTCAAGAGCTGAAGCATGTTCCTTCAAAGCTTCTCTCACCGTTCCCTTGCCATCAATCGTATTCTTAATACCTAAACCGTGGGCTACCTCATGGAACATAGTATTACTGAAGAAAGCATCAAAGGTGATGTGTTGACGCTGATCATCGGCAATCAACTCATCCGCAATGGGTAATAATATTTTGTCAAATTTAGCACGCATCGCATTCTTAAGCTGCAAGCGGCGTGTGCCTTTCTTTAACTGCACTTCTTCATCATTAGGTAAGTTGATCGCAATAGTTTTACTGCCCGCATTACAATCCCCTGCATAGTAGATCACATCATACGCATTGAGCTCAGCATCGGAGCCAGGTTTCTCTTGCTTATAGGCGGCTTCGACGGGTAGTCCCTTTTGCAAATCCGGAAGCACATCAGCATACTTGGCTAGGCGTTGGCTCCATTCCATGTCTTTTACCAAAACATAGCACTCATGGGCTGCCTTGTAGCCATAGAGCTTGTCTTCGTAAGTTTCAATCGGCCCAATCACTACATCGATCTGATTATCCTTCATATCCATCCAATCCAGATCACTTGGCTGATATTCATCCGTTTCAAAAGCAAGGGCTCGAGCACTTAGGTACTTCTTGAGGGCTGCATTATCCGCCAATTCCGCCGCTTCACGGAGCAGCGAAGCAGCTCTTTTGATATCCTCTTCAAACATTTCATGGTATGGGATGGAATGGATAGAACCGTCCTCTCCCCTACGTAGAAAAGTATAAAGGCTATTCTTCCCTTCCAGGTCCAAAGCTTCAAATTCTTCTTTGGTCATATCGGGTGGATAGAAATTCGCACCAGCTGGCTTCTCGCCATAGCTTTCCAAGAAGGATTTGTCTCCATCCAACCGATCCCATGGGCCATAGTTTATCTTAGCAAATTGGCGGAACTTTTCGTTCGGGATACTTTGCATCAATTGATCTTGGTCTCCATAGGCTTCAAACCAAAACAACTTATCCATAATCTTTCCTGCCTCGATCAAGATTGGGATCATTTTCTTTTGATTGTCACTTAATACATCAAGATCCGCTGTCAGTTTAACACTGGTATATTTTGCTAGCTGGGCATTGATCCCTCCATCTGTCGTGCTGGTAGAAGATTCGGTACTATCTATTTCTTCAACCTCTTCCCCCTTATCCGTGTTTTCGCAAGACCATAAGCCCAGCGCTAAGAAGAATACTATATATTTAAATTTCATTTTTGTTGAGTTTAAATGCCTATCAGAAAATGGGAGGTTTACCCCAGCCAGGCCGAGGCTAACTTCGCATGTTTGTGGGAAGGCAACTTGCTAATTACTTATATTTTTCAAACCAAGCCAGGATGTAGGCCACCTTATTGATCAGGTTACTGGGTCGGCTAGCAATTCCATGTCCAGAATTTTGGATACGCACCATAGCAGTTTCCACCTTATTTAGTTTCAAGGCAGCATAATACTGCTCTGTCTCAGACATCGGCGTTCGATAATCCTGTTCTCCTGTCAACAGCATGGTTGGCGTCTTTACCTTACCTGCTAAGGACAAAGGAGAACGCTTGTAGTAATTTTCTTGCTCGTCCCAAGGCAAGCCCGGGAACCAGTATTTGTAGAAGAAGGCCGGATTGTCTGCATGTAAAACAAAGCTTGTCCAATTAATTACCGGTTTGGCTACTACTGCTGCTCGGAACCGATCCGTATTCCCTACGATCCAAGCCGTCAAAACGCCACCTCCGCTGCCACCAGTGACATACAGTTGATCCTCATCTATGTATCCTTTTTCAATCACAGCATCCACACCTGAAATTAGATCATCATAGTCCTGTCCTGGATAGTTGTGATGAATAAGATTACCAAATTCGGCTCCATAACTGGTACTCCCTCTCGGATTAGTGTACAAGACTACATATCCTGCTGCTGCATACAATTGAACCTCCGCAGAAAAGCGCCACCCATAGTTAGAAAAGGGGCCGCCGTGAATCTCTAGTAATAGCGGATACTTCTTTGATGGATCAAAATTTGGGGGTTTACAAATCCAACCTTGCACCTTTCTTTTGTCGAAAGATGAGGTGTACCAGATTTCTTCGACTTCACCCAAAGTTTTATAGGCAAATAAGTCTTCATTGACTTTCGTCAATCGACGAGCTGGCTTCCCTTTTTCACCTACAGCAAGGTCTGCTGGATGATCGGGGGCAGTTAACGTAAAAGCATATCGTCCGTTATTGGCCACGGTAAAAGTCCCACCGCCATAGGGGCGCCCAAGTGACAATCCTCCAATTTCATTTGCCAGATCAGTATGCTTTCCATTTAAGTCCATCCAGGCAATCTTTGTATGCCCTTCGTCATCGTACTGGAAATACAAGCCTTTGCTATCTCCCGCCCATTGTATATTACTTACTCCTCGATCTAGATTGCCAGAAACTAAGCGAGCGTTCTTGCCTGAACGCTCCATCAGGTATAGTTTACTCACTTGATAGCCCAAATATTTTTCATCATAGCCCGTATAGGCTATCCACTTCCCATCAGGGGATATAGCCGGGTTTCCATCAGGGCCATGGCGCTCCGTCAAAGAAGTAATCTTTCCAGAAGCTATATCGACTTCATAAATCTCGGAATTAGCGGGTTCATAAGTTGCGTTCTTATGACGATTGGCAGAAAAAATCAGGGAAGAACCATCTGGGCTCCAGGAGAACTGGCCGCTATGACTGGTATTTCCCTGCGTTAATTGGCGAGCATGTCCACCTTCAATAGGCAGTAGGAAGATGTGAGTAAAGGCGGGCTTGACGTAGCCAGATCCATCGGAACGATACTTCAGTTTATCAATGTAGATTGGAGGATCCACCCATTGTGCCCCAGCTGGCTTTTTGGGTAGCTTGACTCCTAAACTAGATTTAGTACCGGGTACAGACATGGTGAAGGCCAAATGTTTGCCATCCCGTGACCATTTCACATTACTGGGAGTCTGGGTGAAATGAGAAATCTGATTTTCGATCCCAGAGTCCATCCAACGGAGGAATAACTGTGGTTTTCCGTTCCGATTGGAAGTATAAACTAACTTCTTCCCGTCTGGCGACCAGCGCGGATGGTAGTCGTTCTTTAGGCCATCGGTGAGCGGACGATTATTTGTCCCATCATAGTTGACGATCCAAAGTTGGGAACGAGTCCCATCAGTCATAATGTCTTTGGCATCTCGACGGTAGACAATGGATTCTCCGTCCGGCGAGATGCGAGGATCATTGATATTCTCCAATTCGAAAATGTCTTCGAATTCGAAGTGGTTTTGTGCTGTCAGGCCTAAAAAGCCCAAGCAACAGATGGCTAGGATTGTAAGTCGCATCTTTTTTTGCCCCTAATATAACGACTGGGCAAGAAATCCGTCAGGTTTTTGCCCTATATTCGAAAGCAAGATCTGATCCTACAACATTTGCCAGGAATAGGAACTAAGGAAAGTGGAAAACAATAACCTATCCTTTCAGCTTACTCTTTTTACACCAGGACTCATTGTTGGAATCCTCTCCTGGCTAGGGCCATCATAGGACACCTCGACTAGCCTGTTACCAAAACGGTTGCGCCTTCTTGAATATATTAATTGTTACCGCCTGGCCTTCTCCCTCGTCGGTTAGAACGGCGTTCAGCTACAAATTTCTCATACTTCTGAAATTGCTCAGCAGTCAATATTTCCTTAATCTCCTCATTTTGAGCAGTTCTCAACTCCTGCATTTTCCCTCTCATGCTAGCAAAGTCGCCATTGGCTTCTTCACGCATAGCTCGCATCTGTTCTCGATACTTGGCATTGATGGATTGCCATTCTTCTTTCTGATCTTCATTCAACCCCAATTCGGCCATTAAGGCCTGAAACTGTTCCTGCCCTTGTCCTTGTCCGCCGCGTTGTCCTCCTCCTCGCGGTCCAGCTTGCCTAGGCGAAGTTGGCGGGGTAGCTTCGACTGCAGTGGTGGCTGCAGGAACTGAAGTTGACTTGCTTGAGTTGCAAGCAAAGGCAAAAGTGATGGTCAATAAAAGTAGAAAAGTGTATTTCTTCATGGTGTCAATAGTTTACGTCTATTTCTAGGTTATAGTTAGTTTCTATTGAAATTTCGATAACGCTCCTCCCGCTTGAAACGTTCACGCATATCACTTTGATCTGGCGCTTGTCCGATCCTAAAGTGTCGAATATTGTAAGTGAATGATAACATGAAATATTGCTGCAAAACATTGGTTTGGACATCTTCAAAATAAATCTCGGTCACATTTCTACGTAAACTGGTATTTTCCTTTAATAGATCGAAGACCGATAAGGTTAATTCTCCCCGTTTGTTTTTGAACAATTTTGTACCAATACTCATATTCCAAAGCAGGTAATTCTGATCAAAATCTTCTGCTAACCCATCATAAAACTGATGTCTCAATGTGGTTCTAAATACTAGATCTGAGCCAATTATCCACCCGAAACGTATTCGGGAATTTTGACTCAAAAAATTAGTATTGCTACCCGTATTTAATGTATTCCTTACATCATTATAGTTCGATCGGGAGGAGATCGTGAAGTCTACCTTATCACTGATATTGCTACTAAGCGTCAAACCTAAACCAACAGTACTGTTATTAGAGAAGTTCGACTGGCCATCAATCAAGCCAGGTACACGAGCATAATTACCTGTAAGATCAAAATTAAGGTTGGATTTAAGTCCCTTCAAGGGCAAACCGTAAGAAAGAAAAGTACGAAAGTTCCAATATCCCTCCAGGTTAACAGGACGCGTAAGAGTAGCTCCCGGTTCGACATCTAATTCCGTAAAAACAGGGTCATCCGTTCTTGACAAGAAGAGGCTATTCGCAATATAGTTTTGCGTATAACCTGCACTTAGCATACCGAAAAAGGTGGTCGATTTCTCTACGTTCGTTTCCTGATATCTTCCCATCAAAGTATGACTGGCGGACTGCACCAGATTAGGATTACCAATGGTCAATTGTAAGGGGTTGGTATTGTCCAATACATTCTGTAGTTGATCCAAACTAGGCAACTGTGTATTAGATCGGTAAAACACCCGTACACTTTTTGTCCTTTCGATATTGTATCGAAGCATCATCATTGGCAACACGCTAAAGAAGGTGTTTTTCAAGTTCTGTTCCCGTGGAAACGTCTGATCTGTAATCAATTGGGCCCATTGAAAATTGGCGCGAGCCATAAAACTAAACTCCCTGCCTTTTCTGTAATTGTATCCCCCACCTAGCGTATTGGTAAAATAATCATTAGAAAAGACATTGGACAACTGCTCATTTAATAAATCATAGGCAGCCGTTCCTTCAAAAAAGTCAAGCACCTCCTGATCTGATTCCTCCTGCTGCCAGGAAGATCTCAAGTTAAACATGAGCGTCTGGCTTTCTCCTAAGGGCTCTGTATAAGACACGTTTATCGCATTATTCCATGTATGGCTGTTCAAATTGGACAATTGGTCCAAGGTATCGACTGAGATTGGAGGCGGTGCAAAAAAAGCATTAACCGACCCCAACAAGCTCTCTCCACGCTTTTGATTATACCCTGTCGACACATTAATGGAGTAAGTTCTACGAGAATTTCGAAAGCGGTGTCTGAAAAGGAGATTATTACTGAAGTTAACCCCAGTGAGATCGGAATTAAAGAGGTTATCGCTTTGATTCAGAAAAAGATCGTCTAGTGTACTAAAACCGAGTGTAGTAGAACTCCCATCATTTTGCTGCACACTTAAACGAGGGCGCATGATAATGGAGTTGAAAGAATCAATGCGAATGTCCAATCGCATATTAAATCGATGATTGATATTGTCGGTAAGGCTTTCTGTGTCCTCTGCGTATATTTCACTAACATCTGCTACATCTACAAAGGTTCGTTTAAGATCCTCCAAGGCTTCATTAGTGGATGAATTAAAGAAATAACTTCCACTCATTTCCACCGCCTTACCCCACTTATCACTATAATTCAAGCCAAAGGCATGTGTTTCGGCTATCCCTCCCGTTTGCTGCACCAAGAAATCACTAGCAGAGGAACCGCCACTACCTCCACGGCCACGGCCACCACCGCCGCCACGTCGGCCACGGCCGCCCCGACCACCACGGTTCCCACCACTCAGTACCCCCAGAAGATCTTCAGAAGAGAAATTTTGCTTATTAATATTGTTGGTCAACCCAATGATTGAAATCCGCTGATTCCCATTAAAAATGTTAACATTACCTTCCACCAAATATTTGTCTTCATATCCGTAACCACCGGAAACCTTACCAAATTGTCCCACATTCATGCCAGGACGTGTAATGATATTGATTGTCTTGCTCGTATTACCATCATCAAAGCCACTAAACTGAGCTTGATCACTTTGCTGATCAAAAATCTGGACACGTTCAATTACTTCTGCTGGTAGGTTTCTCAATGCTGCGGTAGGATCATTCCCAAAAAAGGTGCGGCCATCCACTAACACTTCTTTCACATCCTCCCCTTGCGCCTGCACCTTACCATCCTCCACCACAACAGAAGGCATTTTTTCGATAAGATCTTCCGCACTGGCATCTGGTAGGGTTTTGTAGGCATCAGCATTAAATTGGACCGTATCTTCATTTTGAGTAGCAATCGGGATTTTTTCCTTGACTTCTACTTCAATAAGCTCTACTGATGCTGTTTTCAAAAAAGCCACTCCATAATCCAGGTTAGCACCTTTCACTTCAATGTTTCGATCAATCGATTCGTAACCCAGAAAAGAGACGTTCATTCGATATTTTCCGTCACCAACCTTTTCCATGAGAAAATAGCCTTTTCCATCTGTAATGGCTGACTTTACTTCTTTTCCGGCATCATCTAATAGGAGAACGTAGGCACCCGTTAAAGGAGCCCGACCATCCTTTGCAATAACTTTTCCAGTAACTTGGTAGCCTTGACTCATCAATAGAGTCGAGATGCACAAAAAAATGGGGATAAAGGAAAACTTCATAGTCGGTGGTTACTAGTAGCAATTTCAGGTACTACTACAGTGATTCAAAATTATCTGCGTATAAAAAAAGGCGTAGTTATATTAACTACACCTTTAGACATTTGCCATTATCTTTTTTTTCCTTCTGGCTGGAAATTATTTTAAAAAGTCACTTTCAAGGACTTCTTTTTCTTCCCTCTAAGTACTACAATAGTGGTAGACTCTCCCTTCTTAAATTTGCCCAAGCCTTCCATATAATCATAGATATTCTTCACCTCCAAGTCTCCCATCTTGATGATTACATCGCCACTTTCCATCCCTGCATTAGCTCCTGGGCGCCCTTCGATCACACTATCAATACGCATACCCTCACCTTCGTTCACATAGTCTGGCATCACGCCCAGTGTCACCTTAAAGCTGGCAGCTTGACGGCCTTGAGACTCATCCTTCGTTTTGGTGAATTCAAGCTTACCCTTGGCATCTAGTTTTTCGATGACCGCGCTAATATAGTCTCCAACCAAGTTCAGTCCTTTGAAATTGACCAAGGCAGCGTCATCTACGGGTTTGTGATATTCGCTGTGCTGTCCTGTAAAGAAATGCAGGACAGGAATATTCTTCAAGTAGAAAGAGGTGTGATCGGATGGCCCTATGCCAGATTCTGAGGTTTTTGCCTTGATCCCCCCAACCTGAACTGATTTAATCATATCGGGAAAGACTGGAGATGTTCCCACTCCGTGGATGGCTAAGATTTTTTTTTCATTTAGTCTCCCTACCATGTCCATATTGATCATATAATTAACCTTAGACAAATCGATCGTCGGATTGTCCGCATACTTTTTGGAACCAAACAGGCCTAACTCCTCTCCAGAAAAGCCGATGAATAAATAGTTGTTTCCGGTAGCTTTTCCTTGCTTTAGATAGGCCGCAATCTTTAACATGGCAGCAATTCCACTAGCATTATCATCCGCTCCATTGTGGATAGCGGGTTTACCTGCATGCAATGATCCAAATCCTCCCATTCCTAGATGATCGTAATGGGCCCCGATCACAACCGTTTGATCTGCTCCATTATCAAGGTAAGCTGCCACATTTTTGCCCACTTTTTTTTCTCCTCCATCGGTCATATGCGGGTTATTACTGTGCTTAAAATCAAATTCATGGAAGTAACTGCCATCGTCGCCCTTAGGCGCTAAACCCAATTGTTCAAAACGATATGCAATATACTCCGCGGCCAATTGCTCTCCTCTCTCTCCTGTTTCTCTCCCTTCCAAATAATCCGAAGCAAGATAGACCACATCAATCTTTAATTGTTGAACATTATTTTTTTGTCCAAACAGCATTGCACTAGCTAACGACAAAACCAACAGTAAGGACATTCCTTTCTTCATAGTCATTCACTTTTATTTTAGTTCGAAAATAGATCAAAGCCTAAGGGATTCCAAATACTCTTCTGCTTTTGGCCATCAGTTCGTGGACCAGTAGTAGATTCCGCACTAACTCTCAAAACCATTACACACTGATTTCCAACAACTTAAACAAACAACAACTAACCCAAAGGCTTTAGAAACGGAAACATTTAGGAATTGTAAAAAACTTTTTTTGAATTTTTTCTAACCGGAGCGGTTACCTTTTTCATTTTAATTCGATTAACCGGTAAATAGTAACAACGCGCTCCTAAAATGGAAAGTAAGTTTTTTATCGCGCTCTCAATGTTCGTTCTTATTATAAGGTTGTCCGCTCAACCTTACCCAGTGGATGCATTTGTGCGAATGCATCCACCTTTTTCTCCTTATTTTGAGGACTGGAGTTCAGCTACAAATTCTCCGGTGAACATACAATTGTTATTACTTGACGCTAGTGAACAGCAATATCCAGTACAATTGCGCTTTAGTTGGGTCGGGCAAGGCATAAAGATCCATACAAACCCAAATATTCCGCTGGCCAGTATCCTGCTTGATTTCGGTGTTCCAACAACATTAGACGCAAGCCTCATGGCCAACTATCTACAGTGGGATCACTTGCAGTTCGAAGGCTTAGACAGGAATGCTTTCCTACAAAATGGAGGGCGTTTACCAGAAGGTATCTACAATTTCTGTGTAGAAGTTCTAGATGCCAATCGTCCCTACGAAGCGCCCTTATCCAATCAAGCCTGTGCAATCGTTCAGATTGAAGCCCTGCCGCCTCCAGTCTTGGTCTTCCCCAGAAATGAAAAACAAATAGAAACATTGCCGATTCCATTCCAATGGTTTCCTCAACATATAGGTTCATTCCCAATTTCCTATACTTTTCGGCTATTCGAGGATAGATCCGGGCTTTCACCTGCCCAAATCTCCTCCCAGACTAGTCCTTTATTCCAAATTAACACGGGTAGTCAACAACAATTCCTGTACGACTGGGACGCCCCCCCTTTAGAAGCTGGAAAGCGATACTGGGCACAAGTTCTAGTAGAAGATCTGTTGGAGAAACATCTCTTTCAAGCTGGAGGATTTAGTGAACTATATTCCTTTGAGTATGGCATACCTACGGACGACAACTGTACTTTGCTTGCTCCTGAGCTCGTGATGCATCAATTGGATAGCCAACGCTTTTCAGTGTCTTGGGACAAACTTGACGATAATACAACTTATGAACTACAACTCAGTACAGACAGTAGTTTTCAGACACAAACATCCGAATATTTTACCCATAGCGTGACAGATACATTTGTGAGTTTCTCCGGCATGGTGACCCATATTCCTTATTACTTAAGGGGAAGGGCCACAGCCGGAGAATGCTTTTCAGCCTATTCATCACCGATCTCATTAGAATTATCTGGTAGGTGTCAGTCAATTGGCCCAGGGGAGGTTTTTACCTATGAATGCGGTCAACCTGATCGGGAAATCCAACTCAATGAATCTTCTCCTCTCCCCTATCTGCAAGTGGGAGACAGTATTTGGGCAAATCAATTCCCGTTAGTTGTCACAGCCGTCCAAGGCAAGGGGCCGTTCTTTGGAAAGGCTTATGGGAGACTGCCTTATTTAAAGGAAGCCCAAGTAAATTTTCAATTGCAACAAATTGAGATTGATCGACATTGTCGACTCATAGCTGGCAACCTCCTGGTTACTGGAGGAGGAATAGCCTTTCTGGACAGCACCTCTTTAGCTATGATTAACAATGTATTGGCGGGCTTAGAAAGCTTGGAGGACTGGTTAGAGGCTTCAGAAGAAATCTTAGTAGGCATCGACCGGATCATCGCGGACATAGAACCACATCTCTCTGCTTTAATCATACAGAATCTAGAAGAAGCCGAAAAAGGAATTAAACAAGCGGAAATAGCTTACGAAGCAGCCCTAGCAGCAGGTGATGATGCTGCCATTCAAGCAGCCCTGGAAAAGCTCAACGAAGCCAAAGTCAAATTGAAGGAGGCATTGGAAGCTTACAAAGCAGCACTTTTGCAATTTCTTACAAGCTGGCTAGAAGTGGCCAGGCAGTTGTTCGCAAATCTATTACAAGATTGTGTATGGGATCAATTGCGATCTACCCACCAAGCCGCAGCAGAAGATTTGCAGGCTTTCATCAAATCGGATACCGAGCAGGCTCTATTTCAGATTCCCACTGCAAGTGAAGACGCGCTAGCTTTAGGTGAAGAATTCGAAACCATTTTCATTGAATCTGACACTACGAATCTCAATCACACCTTTGACCAATTGTCTACCCAGTTTTATGAGAAAGAAATGGACTACCTCGTTTGTATTGCCTTAGAAAAACTGGAATCCGAAATCCAAGACACGGATGATGTAGCCATGCTACAAGATTTATTGGAGGAGATTAATGCCAGCTGCCTTGTCATAATCGGAAAAGCAATAGCAAAGGGGACACCCACGAGTGAAATAGTTTCTTCAGTCAAACAAGCCATTTATCAAGATTTACAACAACTCTTACAACGTAGTAGCTATCCTTCATCGATCACGCTTTCTGCTCAATAAAGACCTATGCAACGGCTAAAAACCTTACTTACTTTATCTTTTTTGTCCGTCAGCTTACTCCAAGCTACCACTCCCCATATTTTTTCGGATCTAGAGACACAGTTTCAGGCGCTACAAGAGTACAACAAGAGATGTATTGAGCTCAATCAACACGATAGGCGAATCTATTTTTTTGTTTATCAACCTGGCCAATCCATTGACTTTGAGGAAGTCTCATCTGGCTATGATTGGTTCAATTATTACCTCCTACCTGCCTCTGGCGAAGGTCTCTTCGATGGGCACAGTCTCACCTATTTAAATGATCGACTTAAGGATTTCAACCAGATCGGGGAGGAGTCGCTACCGGCTCAAACGGAACCAGTTGAAGTATATGCCTTCTTCATCAATGATTTTAAGGGATATATCAATGCAAAGCCGGATCAACTGGTAAATAATGAGCAGGAATCGGTATTAGCTTATTTGGCCCAAGAAAAGGGAAGTGTGGGGCCGCAAGCTTTTGATGACTACAAGACCTACAAGGAAGCCTTGAAGGAGCGAGTTAGCAATTTTAATTTTGGCCCTGGAGAAAACAAATTACTCATCTACGGATCGGGCTTCAAAGCCTATCAATGGAAGGGAAAATACGAACGTATCTATTCCATCCACGCTAGTGCGAAAGGAGCATTGCTTGAAAACTCTGTAGCTTGTCGAAAGGCCTACCAAGAAGCGCAATTTAAACACCGGCAATTCCCTTTTCATTTCCCAACAAGTTCTGTGGCTGCCCAGCATTTTGCCAATGCTGTCTTATCTCAGCTTGAGTTTCTCTCTTCTTCTGAACTACTGACTACTTGCGAGGCTTGCGGACCAACCGTCGCCGAATACTTGACAAAACTCTGGGATCCTACAGCAAAGGAATTTTTACGGCAACGATGTGCCCAGTTCAAAGACAATCCAGAAAGGTTGGGCTATGCCTACTCCATTGCTCAATTCATACAAAGTCTGGGAACGATCTATTATGACTTCGAAACTCAGCAACTACCTCCTGATGAATACAATTGGTCAGGCGTTTGGGAGGAATACCTAAGTTATGAACAAGCACTGCGAAATCATGAAACAGAGATCATAACGGCCCATGATCGACTAAAGGAAGCCATCGAAAGCGAAGATTGGTATCAAGTTTTCCTTACTCTATATCACTTCGAACGGCCCATCTATTTCGAGCAGTTATCCGTACAAGATCGACTCAAGGCTTTGGAAGTGCTTGCTACGGGCCCGATGCTAGGGAACTGGCTGTTAGGCAATCATGAGAAACTTGTGTTGTCGCTTTTGGATCAAGTCCCCAGTGAGCCGCTATATGTTGAGCAACTGCTGGGTGGACTACGCCAAAGCCCGGGGCTTTTAGAAAGACTCTTCTATAAGATAAATAACCATTGGGTTGGGGAGGCTAGCCGCTTTAAATTCATCAGCAGCATATACAGACTCATTCTGAAGCGCCCGGTTGCAAATCAAAATAACACATCTTATACCATGATCTGGGATTTACCAGATCAATATGTGCTAAATTCCTTTGACTATGATGTGCAATTCACCGAAGCAGGAACCCTCAATTTCACGTTTCAGCAATGTGCAGAAGTAGACAACTACTATACAGGAAACAACTTCACCGATGACCGAGGAACTTTTTGTATCCGAAAATCAGAGAGTCAATGGCTAGATGTTGACCCGTTTGCCTTGCTAGATATTGCTGTAGTTGATCGTATCACGGTCATTGATATTTGTGGACAAGGCGGATGTAAGGGCAAACTGTTTAAGAAAGTTCCAGCTGTACTCGCCGCCTATCTCATCGAGCAAACTGCCCTTGAAGACCGGATCGACCTAATCATGAATTCACTGGAAGTGGTAGGCCTAAGCATTGGAGTAGGAGAATTAGCCTTAGCCTTACGACTACAAAGTCGCGTTCGTCTGCTGATAGCTGGATATTTACTAGGATCGGACATCAGCTCCATTGCCATTACCAGTGAAGTATTCAAAGCCTACTTGTTGGAGCGTTTGGGAGAGGAAGAAGGCAACAAGCTATATGAGCACCTACTTTTCTTCAATACGTTAAATGGCCTACTAGCCGGAACACTTTCGTTATGGGCGGTGGATGACGCGGCAAAAGCAGTAGCCGCTACAGAGAAGTTGAAACAAATGAATATCTCAATTGAAGGGATAGAGGAACAATTAGGGTTTAGCTTGGGCACCCTATCCGGAACGGAGTTAAAACAACTCTCTCAGGCGATAAAAAGGGAATTGAGTTCAACAGAAGAGGGACGCAATGCCTTGAGAACGGCCAAAGCTGCATTGGGCTTAGATGAAATCGCTGAAATAATCAATCAATTACAGAATGCTGGAGCTTCGGAGGAGCTGATTAATAAGATCATTTCCATGCCCTTGGATGATAGCAAGCTCCTCCTCTCCCAGCTTCTGCGCAATAATAATCGAATTATACCAAAGTTCAACTCTACTATTGAACTGGTAGATATTTGGCAAAAGTATAGAAGTGGCGAAACCTGGGAAGGCCTCCTGAATTGGGATGAAACACTTTTCTACCGACACTTCAGTGATTTGGATATGCTTCGATTCTTGCGAGGACTTTTCCAGGATTACCCACGAATGACACGCGCTTATGCAGTCTTATCAGGAGATGGCACATTTGACTACTTACCCTACCGAACAAACTTAGAGGACCTAAAAATGATTGATGAATATCTTCAGGTTTATCCAGGACGGCTTGCTCAACTGGAGGCTGATCTTAGAGCTGCCACAGATAAAAAAGGCTTCATCAAGCAACTCCTAGGGCCAGGGAAACCAGGAACCAAGATTTGGCATCGCGTAAGAGGATTGTGGGAATCTATCAACCTCCGTTATCAGCCTTCTGATGCTCATTTATCCGAATTTGAATTAGCCCCCAATCTGATTTTGACGGAAGTACACCCTCCACAGGGAGGAAAAGCTGGGCACTACAAGCGTTATTGGGATTCTTCAACCAACACTTTTGTGCTGGATGAAGGGTTCAGGTATGATGCACCAAAATGGATTAAAGATGTACCCATTCCGCTGGTAGAAGGAAAAGGCATACCTACCTCAACTTATGTGACGCTACGCCAAATGAAATATCTTCAAATTCCGGAGGGGAGTCTCCAAAATCTTAAGTTGAGTTTAGTGCAAAATGCCGAGATCATGCGGGATATTTACTTCATCATGCAAGAAAACAACTTATTGAATCTACAGGAAGTAGGGGATTATCTCCTAAATAAGAGTGGAATCCAATATGCGACAACTATGATCAAACAAGCAGGTTATGACATTAGCAAGGTAAATGTGTTGGATCAAGCTTATACGCACTATCTAACTACTCGGGAAATCCGAGATAAAAAGAATGTTGTTGAAATAACTGACCAATGGTTACAGCAAAATAACCTAACATGGAATAGCAAGTTTTACGTACATTTCGATGTAGTATTGGAACTGACGCCAATCCCTTAAATATGAAAATTGATATACTCGTCTTGGAAGAAGACCCTAAGCGTTTTAAAAAAGCGGTGGATTTTTTTCGCGTGCGCTCGTTGATTAAAGACCTACAGAAATATGGAATGTTCCCAAAAATCGTCACCTCAATTGAGCAGATGGAGGATGATACCTATTATCTATTGGTATTGACACGTCTATATGACTCAAGTTGGCGGGAAAATAGTCCAAGCATGCTGGTCCTTGGAGGTTCCATGTCAGATGTATATAAAGGTTCGGAAGCGTTCAATTTTGCCGGAATCTGTCGTCATATCCATTTCAGAGATCGTAGCCCTTATATATTTGGCCATCCCGTCGTAGGGCGTAAGATGGAGGTATTTGAAGCTGAAAAACTTGAAGGAGAAGATTTGGGACAAGGAGAAGTTTTTGCGCTATTGCAAGCAAGAGCGTTGGAGCCCAGTGGTCTCATTCCTTTTGTTCTAGAATATCTCAAGATATATGATGATTTAGGTTTGAAAAACAGAACTGAAAGTGTAGTAAAGAGGCCCTAATACTCAAGCTGACTCACATCCCCAAAGTAGATACTACCAGCGGGCGTTTCCGTACGGATACAGGTATTTTGCTCCCATCTTTCATGACCAAATATCCGCCATCTTGCTTAACGAATGCTTTGACAAAAGGTAAATGCACTAGGTGTGATTGGTGAACGCGGAGAAAAGGATGATCCTTTAAGGTGGTCTCGAATGACTTTAGCGTTTTGGTTACCAAAAGCTTTTCTCCGTTGTTGAAAAAGAATCGGCAATAATTACTCATCGACTCACAACGAACAATCTGCGAAATTTCGACGATATGGATCTTTTCTTGTGTATGTAAGGCAATGCGATCTGGAGCAGTTGCGGTTTTCATCTGTTCGGATAAAAGATCGAACTGTTGTTGGTTAATCAACTGCGCCTTGGCACGCTGAACGGCCTCTTCTAGTTCTTCCGGATCCACCGGCTTTAACAGATAGTCCACAGCTGCAAAGCGGAAAGCTTTAACAGCCAAATGATCTAGAGCCGTGGTGAAAATAATCTTTGCGTCCAATTTGCCTCCTACTATTTCCAGCAGGTCAAAACCGGTTCCATCTTCCAATTCAATATCGAGGAAAAGAAGATCCGGTGAAAATTGCCGCAGCAACTTAGCACCCTGGATTACCGAAGGTGCATGGCCAATTACTTCTACATCTGGACAATAATCTCCCAGATGCATTAGCAAATTTTCCTTAGCTATAGGGTTGTCTTCTATGAGTATCGCAGTTGGCATATTACAACAAAGGTAAATGTATTTTGACATAAGTTCCGGCCTCTTCTCCAGGATTCGGTCCAATCTCAAAACTTTGCCGTTCAGCAGCCTCATTCGATTTTAGCAATTCCAGTCTTTCACGTGTTACCTGCAATGCTAATGATTTGTGCGTTTCCAGTTTCTTACTACCTTCTTTTCGAAGTCCTACGCCATTATCTTTTATTCGACATACGACCTCTTCTGCTAGTACTTCGAATACTACGCTTATTTTCCCTTGCCCTTTTAACGGATTTATGCCATGAATAATGGCATTTTCTACAAAGGGCTGCACCATCATTGGTGGGATATGTACTTCTTCAGCCTCTTCTTCCGGAACGACTGACAGTTGGTAGTCAAAAGTGTGCCCTCGACTAAATTGCTCTATGATTAAGTAAGTCTCTAAACTCTCCATTTCTTCGGCTAGCAGTATTTTGGGCATCCTGGCATTTTCTAAAGTGGAGCGCATCAATTTAGAGAATTTGGCTAGGTACTTACGAGCCGTCCTAGCATCCTGTTTTCCAATCAAGAGTTGGATAGAATTTAAAGCATTGAAAATAAAATGAGGATTCATTTGCAGTTGGAGAGCCTTTTGCTCCAATTCTACAATATGTTTGTCTAAACGCAAGCGTTCCTCGGCAACTTGGGCATCTCTGCGAATTTTTCGGACTTGTCTCCAAAAAAGCCAAATCAACAAACTTATTCCGATGGATATCCCTCCCCAGCGAACAGCCATCCATTCCCACCAGGGTGCTTCGATAGAAAAATTGACCTGGATGGGTTCAGATGTTAGTTTTGTATCCGTATGCACGCTTCTTACACGAAAAGAATAATCCCCTGGCGTCAGATTTGCATAAGCGATCTCTTTATTCTCCGTTTCGACTGACCAGCTCTGATCCCATCCTTCCAACCAGTACTGATATCGAATTTTCGTGGCTTGGTTTTGTTCAATTCCAAGAAAAGAAAAGGTCAGGTTGTTTTGATCATGAGAAAACACAATGGATGTATCAAAACTATGCCAGGATCCAATGGACGGGCCATAGGGAGTTTCGATCAATTTTTGGTTAAAGAGATGAACATCAGTCATAATAATTCCTGGTGGGGTAGCCGTAGTAGTAGCTAAGCTGGCATTGTGTTTCACCAAACCCGCTACGGTACCCCACCATAAGTCTCCATTTTGATCCTCAAAACAGGCATTGGGTACGGTTTCAACACCTTTAAAACCCTCCGAAGGACCAAAATGCTGTACATTTTTGGGTATACGGTCCTCATCCAATATTACCCGATCTACTCCAGCTTCACTACCAATCCATATTTCGCCATCCTTCTTACACAGAATAGAGTTTACGGTATTAGAGTGCAGTCCCTGCTCATAGGTAAACTGTTCAATTCCAATTGAATCCTCATAGATAGCCAGGCGCATCATTCCTTCTCTCCGACTGCCTACCCACAAATAACCACTACTATCTTCGGCTATCGAAATCAGCTCATTCGTTGAAAGGCCTTCTCCTTTCCGAAACTGGTACAATAAGGCTCCTTTTTTCCAGCATAAGAGACCGGCATCCGCTGTACATATCCAAAGGCGTTCCTCTCGATCTATATGTAGGCGGTTTAAACGCAAGCTAGGCAGACCTTCTAGGATTCCCCATTTAATAACTTCCAATTGAAGAGTAGTATCTGGAATTACTCTTATTTGCAATAGTCCCCCTTCCGTGGGCAATGTCCAGTATACATTGTTGGAATCTCGAGCTAAATCCTTGAACCCTCGGCTATCTAACCCATATTCAAAACCCAAGCTTAACAAAGAATCCTCTTGGAGCAACAATAATCCAGTATTTTCGGTAGCCAGCCAATGCCCAAAAGTGGCATCCGTCAAGAGATCATTGACAGTTAGATCTAATAAAGGCGTCAGATTGGTTTGTTGAGCGCTACTATCCAAAAATTCAAAGAGACCCGCTCTATCAACTGAAAAATAGATCCCACCTCCTGGTTTACCTCCAACATATGCAACGGATCTGGGTCGTGCAGCATCTCCTCCTGGGTAAAATTCAAATAACTGCCCGCCGAATAAATGCGCCCCTTTATCTGAGCCGACCCAAAGGTTACCCCAAATGTCCTTTCCCATGGAAAACACTGACTGTTCTTTCCCTAGACTTACAGCTTGCATCGTAGCCCCTTCATTATCCCAGAGATACAAGCCGGCTTCTGTACCTAGCCACAAGTCTCCACTATCATCAGAATATACACTTGTAATCCTACCTTTACCTAGCCATCGATTCCCAATGAAGGGACTGAAATTAATGCCATTCCAAACGAAAATACCTTCATCTGCTGTGGTTAGATACAAGAGGCCATCCCTCCCTTCCGCTAAATCCAGTATTTCCCTCGAAAAACCCTTAATCTGCCGTGGCTCCCCTTCCACAATCTCCCACAATCCGAGGCGGGTTCCGAGCCAAGTATGTCCGCTTTGATCCGTAAGTATAGAATTGACTTGTCGAGCAGGGTTTGGTAAGCGTTGTAGGGATTTCCCTTGAAGTTTGTATAAGCCGGAGGCGGTCCCAATCCATACTTGCCCAGCAGTATCTTGTTCTAGGGTCTTTACATTTAGTTTTCGTTGTCCCCATTTCTCAATGGCATGCCCTTCGTAATAGGCCAGCCCTTTGTCAGTCCCAATCCATAGCCGGCCTTCCCTGTCTTCCAACAGGGCATTAACCCGGTTATCTGGGAGGCCTTGTCTGGTGGAAAAATTTACAAAGTTCAAACCATCATACCGAGAAAGGCCACCACCCTGTGTCCCCATCCAAACGAACCCGTGACTATCCGGAAATATAGCTCTGACTACTGATTGAGCTAGACCATCCTGCACCGTAAAATGACGAAATTGCAAGGCTTGGCCCGAAAGCGCAATGCAGAGAGATAATGTAATATAAGTCAAGAAAAAGCGCATTCAGCAGCTTGAAGTTGGGTTATTATAGGTGGATTGATGTCCAAAAATACAAATTGCAGTTCATCCCAGGCCTTCTCTGCCTATTTTTCCCAAATCCAATTCATAAGTGCTTATCGTATCAAGGTAAGTGAACCAGAAATACGTCTTTCTTTACCATCTTCTAAGAGCAGGAGAGCTGTATAAACATAGACTCCGCTACCTAGTGCCTTCCCTCGACCCCACCCATCCCAACCTTCAAAGTAGTCACGAGGATCAAGGTCCCGTCCTTCGTACCATAGGTTCCCCCAGCGATCGAATACTTGTAGGCTCACCACGCTTTGAAGATCTTCCCCTCCCAGAATCATGAAGCGATCGTTTATACCATCATCATTTGGGGAAAATACATTCGGAACGTACACTTGGTAAAAACTCAAATCCAACACCACCAAGCTATCGCATCCATAGCTGGTTTCCAAAGGGGAAAGGTGTTGGCCAGCCGTAGTATAGCTATAGGGGCCAACATCATAACTCTCAGATTCAAAAATTCTAGCAACCACCGTGTCCATTTGGTGAGAAGACACTTGAAGGTTTACAAAAATGGTGCTATCGCAGTTGTCTTTGCTTTTGATCGTTCTTTGATAACTTCCTGTCTCCTCTAAATTTTGCTCTCCAAAACGCCATTGCTCTCCCTCACAGATTACCACATCTAGGCTGGTTTCAAATCTTGGTCGAACGTATGGATAAATTGTTGTGACTTTGCAATCAACACTACTCGTTACTCGCACCTGATAAGAACCTTCTTCCTGCATAGGCAAGTAAGTAGACTGGTTGGCTCCCGGCAGGGCTACTCCATCCAGATACCACTGGTAATTGAGGGAATCAAATTGTGGAACTTGTAAACCGAATTGATCTGTACACGGGTTTTCGCCATTGTCTTTGATGTTAAACTCAAAAGTCGATAGCTCATCAAGGACAAGGTTGTCAAGAAAATAGTACAGATTATTCTCTCTGGGGCGGTTCGGACAGCCGGGACCAATTGCTATGGCATAGATGTCCTGCGTTGGTGTCACATCAATACTCGTCTTTACCCATCTATTGGTACCCGATACACTACTAGACCCCAATATTGTCCATCCAGGACCGTTGGTAGGACAGCCAAAATCACTATTCCCCACGCCAAAGGGTAAATTCTCACAGTCTCCCGTACCAAAAAAGTGAATATTGAGGGTAGGTGAGTTCAAACCATTCGTAAAACCAACCCAAAACTCGAAACGGTAGCTCACACCTACACGCATGGGCGACAATAAGCAGGCTCCAACATACTCTTTCCATTCCGGATCTGGCTCTCCCATCCTAGCACGCCCATCTCTGAAGCCCACCACCGCCTCTCCATCTGGCAAGGGCATAGGTACAGGAAGGCCATCCCACCCCAACCAACCACAGGTATGGATATAATCTGTCGTAGGTTCGGAAGCCTGTATCCAGGTTTCTGCGCAATTCAACTGGCTACGATCACTAGGACAACAGGTATTATCCTCAAAAGATGGATTAGGAACTAAAGAAACCGGTTCCACTACTGGGCACTCACAATCGGGATCATTCAGGTCAATCAGGCCGTCTAGATCATCATCAATCCCATTATCACACACCTCGTCCATTTGCTGTTGCCATACGCCCACAAACGCCGAAGGGAGTACCATTCCCAAACCAGCAAAAAACAGTGCTATGGGCCAAAGCCATCTCATAAAAATTAGATTTAGCCTGAATGTAATGAATAAATCCAACTTACCCCTCAAAAGTCAAATGCCTGACAATTACTGTTTTATGAGACCTTATTTCGACCACGAGAAACTGCACAAAAAAAATTCTTCAAAAGGCTTTCAATTTTCATTTGCGTCTTTTACCTTTGCGATCGCTTTTGAGCAATCGTATTGCCCATACTCGGAGGAGTGGCAGAGCGGTTGAATGCACTGGTCTTGAAAACCAGCGTGGGTGAGAGCCCACCGGGGGTTCGAATCCCTCCTCCTCCGCGATTTTTTACTTTAGGGTTTAATTATCAAACATTTACATTGCATCACCCAGATTTGATGACACAAAGTTGACACAGTTTGGGCGTGTAACTTTCGATGCAATGAAAAAAAACTTTTTGCCTACCTATGAGCCTCCCAGGCTCGTTTGCGGCGATGACCGCTGGTATATTCTCTTTTATGCGCCTAATAACAGAGGTCGCCGGATACGATACCGACCTACTTTCAATCTGAATAGAATTAATGATATCAATCTCCGAAGGGAGCGTGGTAATGAGCTGGTGGCCAAAATGAGTTGGTGGCTAGTTAACGGACAAGAGGCTTGGAGGTTTGACGAGAGGCTAGTACCTCCCCTAGATCAGCAAGAAGTTAACCCGTTGCCAGAGACTAACATCCTAGAAGCGTTTGAGGTTGCTAGAAACGTAAAGGCTAACTCCGACAGAATCGATACAAATAAATGCTACAATAGCATATTCAATCTATTCGCTCGATTTCTGAAGAAAAAGAAATGGCATCGGATGCCAATCAAACAATTTAGCAGACGACATGCCATTGCCTACATGGATCACTGTATTGTAGATAGAAACGTAGGGCCATGTACCTACAATAATAATATCATTGTACTACGTGCCCTCTTGTACGCCTTGATTGAAAGAGAATACTACACACTAGAAAATCCTTTCGCTAAGATCAAGATGAAGAAACTACCTAAGAAGAAACGTCGAAATTTCACTCAACAGGAGGCTAAAACAGTAATTCAACATATTCGGAAAACAGAACCCTTGCTCTTCATCGCCTTACTTCTAGAGTACTGCTGTTTTGCTCGACCGACAGAAATACGACATCTTAGATTTAGGGACATCCACCTTGATCAAGGTTTAGTGTTTATTGATAGCAAAAAAGGAAAAACTGGGGAGGATAGATCTCTAACTATTCCCAATGAATTTATAAAGTACTTCTCCACCGATTTTTTCTCTTCCTATCCATCTAACTACTACATATTTGGCAGTGGTTTCCTGCCACATCCCACGAAACAATGTGGTAGTAATACGATGGGGAAAAAACACCGGGACATTCTTAGGAAGTTAAAGGAAAATGGAAGCCTGAATGACATTACCGGACTTCAATGGTATAGTTGGAAAGATACAGGTATCACTGACGCTCTTGAAGATCTGCCTTTATTAGCAGTTCAAGATCAAGCTGGACACAGTACTCCTGAAATGACGCTACGATATAGGCACAAGAAGCTTATCAATAAACAGATACAGGAGGGCTTTAAAAACAAGGTCATTTAATTTGATAACAAATTCGCTAGGCCTCAGCTGGGGCCTGGTGAATATTTGATAACATTTTTCGCTGAGCTCAGCTCTCGAGAAAATCTGCAGAAATCAAATTTGATAACAAATCTTTCCTTTCATCGGTCTATATTCTGTTCTATAGGATGCTCTGGAAGGGGCATTTCTTGTTTTAGAAAGGTTTTATATTTTGCGGAAATATTCATTTTGAGGGAGAATCAAAATGCAATTGGAGTCAGCCAAGTAGGTTGACTCTTTCTATTTCTGGAGGTCTGCTTGGATCATTAAAAAGAAGATTATATATTTCCGCTTCATAGAAGTTTTGGCATCGCGAGAGCGGTACATCTGCGATGCTTTTATATCTCGCCTAAAAAAAGTATATTGTACACGTAAAGTTCATTTCTACAAGCCTCCTCAGTAAACAATCTGCGTCCTCTAAGCTTTACACAATAACTATGAACCTTTAGGGTCATGGGTAACTTTGACCCTAATTTTTATCTTTCCAAATTCTTATCTCACTTCAAGCTTATTGTCAAGTACTTGCAGTATTACTTACAGTTTTATTTGCACTATTTTCATGTATCCACAATTGGGATTCTGTCATGCTGATTAACAACCGTTCCAATTATCTTCGTAGATAACAATAGAGTTTCATTTTTGTGGAATAATTTTTACAGGATGATATTCCCCTATATATAACCACTTCAGAAACTCAATTGATTGGTTCATTGGATAACTAGCACTATTTGTGCTATGGAACAGATCGGCTGAATGTTACTATTCAGCCGGTTTTCTTTGCCTTTTGCAGGCTACGAAATTGCCATTGGAATTCTTAACATAAAATGTGTAGCTACGGCCGAAGGAAACCCTTCGGCTTTTTTTGTTCTCAGTCAAAACTCGAAGATGAAAAATTTTATTTATCGACGCTTCAAGTGGATCATGATCCTGCTTGGGTTTCTCTCCCTAATTATCGCCTCAAAATATGTTGGTCAAAACGCTCTGGCTTTCAAGTTCTGGCTACTTTCAAGTGGCTTGCTTGTATTTGGGGCCATTATTGGCATGGTAATGGAAGAGCTGTCAGGTTAGCATCTTTCTAGAAACATTAAATTTTATTAAATTTGATTTTTGAGACTAAACTATTTATAGAGGTAGTCAGGTATTGTCTACCTCTTTTTTGTAGTCCATTAAATAAAAACATATATTTATGATAGGTAAAGAAAATTATCATGCGAGGTAGGACAGTTTTTTGTTCTGCCTTTTTCTTTTGGTGTGGTTTTAATTAGTATTTGCGAACAATATTGATCGGGCCAATCCCTTCCTTTAGTTGCATGACCACATATCCCTTTTCGATCCCAAATTGGCCTCCATGTAGAATGTAGTCTATCTGCCTATGCAGGAACTGCCCTGTGTATGTTTCGGTTTCATTATCCCATTCTCTAAGCTTCAGATAATCGCCTACCTGAAAGTCACGATCATTCTTGCGAACCTCAAATGTTTTGAAACCATATAGTACCTGTGAGAAATAAGGTTTCCATGTTTTCAATTCATGAACCTTGTCCTGCAAGTCTTTGGGGTCGTATAGAGTTTTTATATCGCTCATGGGTCGTTTAGATGTATTGATTGATTAATGTGTTTACTACTGGTTGGCTGTCTTTCTGGACTCTGAAGTACTGCTGCCCTTCTTCGTTTTTCCCAAATACCATATCTGGTTTGGCCAGATTAAATATTCTATTCAGATTGGACTTACTACATTTGAGTTGATCGGCGTAGAGTGTTACTACCATAACTCTTTTTGGGGTTGGAAGTGAATCCCATTTTATGATCTGTTCCATCGTTCCATTTTAAGGACCACTTCTTTTCTCACAGGTATTATTTCGAGATTCAGAAGCGATCCAAGGTTAATTGTTTCAAAAAACTATTTCACAGAATGATTTCGTCAGATTGACGAATCAAACGTTTTTTTACTATTCCGTAATAGCCAGTTGAATATTGTATCCAACCGACTGTAATTCATTCAAATACTTCTGATAAAGCTCTGGAAGTTGCTTTAGCTTACTTTCTGTTAGAGATATGGATAGTTATGTGCATCTACTCGAACAAACTTCTTAAGCCTCCTATGTAAGTAATACCTCCGCTGTGCTTTAATCCTGTTTGTCATTGTCTAAGATTTAAGGATCCTTGCTTGAGGTTAGTCGCCTTTTTTCTCAAGTATCGTTGATGCAAATCCTGAAACTCCACATCGGTCATGATAGAGAAGACTTCCAAGGCTCCTTCCATTGCTAAGTAGTATCGGTTGGCCAAATTCTTATGTAATTGCTTATTCTGGATAAGGACTACATAGTCCTTCTTGCGCTTATCCAGCGTCCGCTGAAGCTCTGTTATGATAGCCTTCTTATTCTTCATTGGTCAGCTCTTTCAACTGATTAAGATATCGTTCGCATTCATTCTTGATCTTTAGGTAACTCATGATCGTTAATTCTAAGCGAGTGATTCGTCTTGACATTTCGTTATTCTCGCTTTTCAGTTCCTCTATCTCCTTCATCAGTTTAGGATGCTGAGCAATGATCTCACAAGCAGCATCAGTATTGACTTTGATATAATGTACCCTCTTATATTCTTCCAGGATTTCACTAACCTCTGGAGAGAGTTTTCGAATTAATAGATTCTTAGTCATTGCTTTTGATTTTTGAGGGCCTGAACCGTCCAATTAGATGGTTCAGGCCCTGATTCTTTGTGTTAAAAATCCATCGACGTTTGCCAGCTTTTCGCTCTTTCCACTCTCCATTTATCAAAGGTTACTTCTTTGATATTATTCAATTCCTTCCTGGCCTTATTCAGCTTGTCTTTAGCTGACTTAAAGTCGTCTCTGATCTGATCTAACTCATCCATTTTCTTCTCCAATCGCTCTTGCTTTTCTTCCAGAAAGGCAGATTGGTCGGTGAAGTGTTGATACAAGGCTTTGTAGCACTCTATTTTATATTGTGTCACGGCTGCTTGTGCTTCTTCTTTGATGTTTTTAGGGTTAATCGTAAATAACCAACCGAAGATGAACATATGAGGGAGACAGGTCATTGGTCTCTCTTTTCCATGAGTACCTACGACGGACCTCAGCTCCGACGTAGAACTGAGTATCGGGTCCTCCTTTATCTTTTTTCTTTGTCCTTCTACATCGATCCCCAATGCCTCGCAAATAGGCTTAATGGGTACATATCGATCTCCATTTTCGATCATTAGGATTTTTACGTCATTTACTTTTGCAACTGATCTGATTATTGATTTCATGATTAGATTATTTTGAAGTAAAAAAGAAAACTCGCTCTTGTAGAAAGCTACTCTCGCCATAGCTTCGACGATTCGTACACAAACACACCTGATTCGATTTGCTCCGCCACGTCGGCGCAGTACCGCCCGGGTACTCGAAAGCGGAAAACACGGTATAGGTCGGTATGATCCAGAATACTACTATCAGTGGCATAGCGAGCATTATTCTCGTGCCAGGTATCATTAAGTGGGAAATATTGGAAGTAGAAACAGTCTTCCGATGAAGATGGGACGGGCTTTTCGATACTATTGTGCACCATATAGTATAGACAATAGATCATCAGCGCCAAAACGCCAATTGTCTTCATGATCTAAAATTAAATGTGAATGGAAAAAAGAAATGGGACGAGGCTTCGTCCCTTTCAGGTGCACTTTAGAAATTTCCTGGAATAGAAAGGGTGAGAAGGTCTTTCTTTATCTCCAAGAATTCTTAGCAGATGCCTCAAATATAGATCTTTTTGCTATTAGTCGCAAGTGTTGAACTTCACTTAGTATTGATATATAGCTAGAAATCTAGCTTTTTGTTATCAAATTTAGACACCGGGGCACTTCACCTGGTTGAAATTTGATAACATATTTTTCCGGATCCGCGCCCATGGGAGCTCATCTGAAGGAAAATTTGTTATCAGATTATTTTAATGTAAGTCTGGAGCATGCCACGATGGAGCAGCTTGGCCTTGCAATATGTTATCAAATCTTCCGATCGCCGGCGGATCCGGAGAAGCGATTTGATAACATATTTTCTGATATCATCGCAACCGGTAAGACTCCAGGAGCAAAATTTGATATCATTTCCTTTTCCGAAATGAATCGGGTTCTTTGAATTGAGCTATAAAGAACATGGAGCGCTCAATTCTGAGCGCTCCATGTTGATTCTATGTACCTTGTTTTAGATTCCCTAGGAGCATACGCCCATGGAATAGTTTGCATGTACAATTTGTTATCAAATCTTCCGATCGCCGGCGGATCCGGAGAAGTGATTTGATAACAAATTTAAAGATCGATCTTCCTGGCCATGGTTCTCCAGGAGAAAATATGTTATCAATCGTAAGGCTCAGCCAGATTGTTTTCTAGCAGATATTGGCTGAGATTAATCCAAAATCCATTCTCCTGGTAGTAGATCTCTGCAATCAATCTGCCATACTTGCCCCGGTCATCCTGATCCGTAACGGCTACAACGGGTTTATTCAGGATCAGCTCCGCCACTTTATCTCTAACCTTCACCCCCTCTGGGCGTTCCTTACCCCTCAGCTCAGGGGTATCTACTCTAGCCAGTCTGATCACATCTTCAAAGTGTAGACCAAAACCTAGATCGAATTCTAGGGTAAAAGTATCTCCATCATAGATATCCGTGACTACCGCAGAATAGGAATAGGCTTTGTGGATATCATCTAAAAGGAATACGTCAATCCAACGAGTGTCATTTGAATAATCTTCTACTCGTAGCTCTAGGGGGAATTCTAGTGTGTCGCAGCAAGTAGATTGATTGACCGGAAATTGTGCGAATGAGGATAAGGTGAGTGATAAAAGGAGAAGGGTAAATAAATGCTTCATCATGGGTTAGTTTAAAAGGTAATTCGGTAGGCGCAATATTGCGCCCACCGAAGGATCCACCAAAACGGTTTTTGGCATTACGTAGTTGCTGCTACCGCTTCAGTATTGTTTTTGCTGGTGATGGCATAGTATAGGATCGTTCCTACGCTAAATAAGCCCATCACTACCCCATTCCAGTTCTTACCGATCAAAGACTCTGCAACGCCCTGTAAGGACGTAAACAGCTCCGGAGGCAATTGATTCGGAATGATGGCCGTAACGATGGTGGCCACGTAGTTCCAGAAGTTCAATTTACCCGCCTGCTTCCAATCTGGTTTGGGTGAGTTTTTAAAGAAATTGCGGAGGATGCCAATGGATCCAACTGTAGCAAATAGATTGCCTACCAGGTTGCGCGCTTCATCTTCAGGAAAACCGATGAAGAAGCCGCCAAAGGCCAAGGATACCGCGATCCAAAAGTTCGATGATTGCCAAAACTTTTTCATTTCGTGGATATGTTTAGGTTAAGTAAAAATATTGTACTTCGCTCCGATTTGACTCAATCGGTTTCTAAGTTCTCCAGGAGGGACAGTATTGCCTTTGCCTCCATATGTAAACATCAATTGGTGTACATCATTGATCTCATCATCTGTCATCCTGCCAATCAAATCTGAAGAAAATCCTCTTTGAATCAGTGCTCTCCTTTTTTGTTGTATAGAACTGCCTCGGCTTCCTAATAGCACTATGCCTATGATGGCACCAATAATTAATTTTCTGCTCATTATTCGATCATTTAGATTAGCTTCCATGCCTCAGCAAATTGGCTGGCACTCACTGCCTCTCGCCCGTTCTCTACCTTAGCCATTGATTTGACTAAAGCCCTGAGTGTTGAAAAATCAGGACTCAGTGGCCAATCAGGATTAAATCCTGTTTCACTGCTTACCCGGTTGATGTAAGCATTCGTATCATTCTCACTGGAGGGAGCATAGGTGCCAATGATCTGCCTAAGCGTTCTTAGCTTTTTAACCTTCATATAGTTGATCAAAAGCTTAGTCATGGCTCTTACCCCCCACTTGTAGCTTTGAAACTGCTCAAAGGCTCCATCGGTATTCTGAGCGTTTGGTACTTTGCCTTTCCAGCCCGTTTGAGTAATCCGGATATTACCTGGGTTGTTGTTGCGTATCCCTCTAGGAAGTCCATCTCTACCTAAGTAGGACAGCTCCTCACTGCCTCCATTGGATGCTCTGCGAGGAATGAGCATAAATGCCGCAGTTACACCTATGATATAGTGGATGGGCTTCATCTTATTTGCTTATTTGTCATTTTATGAATCGAGCCACAAGGCGTATAGCGCCATACATCAATAGCCCTTTAGTAGCTGTTCTCACTACCCTTTCTGGCATACTTAGGTTGGCTCGTTCTTTCTCTCGTTCCTTCTCATCTATTGTCAATACACCCTGCCTTCTCAGGTTACTCAAATCGTAGTAGCCGTCTCGATGCTCGGTGTAATACATGATGTTATTGTCATCGATAAAACCCCAATACAAAACACTTCTTCCGGATCGGATCCCTAGATAGGTGTATACCACTCCTATCTTTTGCCCTGGCTCAGCATAGTCCACTATAGGAGAATTATCCCAAGGCTGGCGCTTGATCGGAACCCTTGTTCTAGCAAAAAGGGTCTTATCGATGATATCAGCTGCACTGTAATTCATCTGTTAGGCGTCTGCTGGCGTCTCTTCCTGATCAGGAGCCGGAATGAAATCCGTGGACAGCGACTCAACTGTTAGCCCTCTGTCTTCAGCTCCCAGCTCGATGGCTTTGGCCTTGGCTAGTTCTTCAGGGATCCCAATACCGGGACCTTCTTCAGTCAGGGTGAAAGTGAGGAACTTATATAGGCAGGTTCCTGGCATCATCGGAAGGCCTCCCATAGCTGGAAGTTCGTAACGCATGTTAACCAGGAAGACTCGGCACTCCGTAGGTCTGGCATTCTTAACTGCCTGTACAGCAACTCTTGCTATATACTCTGCATCTGGACTCCATTCCTTCGCCATTCTCTCCGCAATATCTTCAACCTGCTTAGGCGTCAGAATCTTTTTCTTAAGCGTATTGATTTGATTGGTAATCCACTTTTTCAAGTCGTCAATCACATCTATTTTTGCTGGCACTTCGTTTGCCTGCTCAACCGTTTTTTTAGTGTCTGACATTTTGTTGTATGTATTGAGGGTTAGAAAAATTAGTTGTATTTGATTCTCAGGGCCTTTATTCTCCCCGGTTGACCACTTTGACCAGGTACTTTTTGACTTGCTTGGCTATATCCGTCCCGGTGATGATCGATATGTTCTCCAGATTCGAAATAAACTCTGTCATTCCGATAAACAGACTCACCATATAAACCAGTGGGACACCTGGTAACCAGGTCTGTTGAAGCCCCTGGCTCAGCATAATGGCCATCATGTAAAAGACGATCTTATGGATGGTCCTTCTCAGTCCACTACTCTGGATGGGGATCTTGTTTTTGGCACTGGCCCAAATGCCCGTTACCAGGTCACATATGACCAGTACCGTACACATGGCTATGAAGTTGGCTACAGCCAGAAAATGAACCACCAAAAACGCGAGTATCACGCTCATGATAGCCTTTAATCCTTGTGCCTTGGCTATAGCAATGAGTAGTTGTGCAAATGTCATGCGCCCTATTTGTTTGGGTTTATCTTGGTCCATGTCTTGATGGGGGGACGCTGTAGATTTCATCTCTCAAAGTTTGGTGAAGCAATGTTATGTTCTGGGATCATTGCTTTTTTCTTTCGTTTAGGGGTTAGAGTTTAGTCTCACTCTACTTGCCAGTATATATTGACGCTGCTGGCTGTCGTGGTTGCTGTTGAGGTATAGTTTAGGGTCATTGTTGTACTGTTGATTGTATTGACAAACCAATCGCCTATGTCTCCTCCTGGTGTGATGGAGATGTAAGTCGGTGCTTGGCCTAGATTGTGGGTGATGACTAAGCTTGTGCCTGGGCCTGCTACGGTATTGGCTATCCCCTGGTTTAATGAACTGGGTTCATAGCGCCCACTTGAAATACTCCATCTTGGAATTTGCCCTGCTATTGTGCCTTTGCCTGCAAATACTTCATCTATCACATTGACTGATCCCGCTGCAATATCTCCATCTAGTGAGGTATTGTAAGTCGAGTTCTGTAGGATAAAATCATAAGAAGCATCCAGGTTGTAGAATAGATATTCTCCCGTTGCATCTGCTAGATCAATCTCTGAATTGAGTAAACTGATCTGCTGAACTGAATCAATGTAAAATACATGAGTGTAAGGATCAGTGGCATCTCTGCCTTCAATCTTCAGCTTGTCAAACTGGACCTTGTTGGGGGATTTAATCACGATGTAAGGTTGAATCTCGCCGATGAAATTGCCGGCATCTGGCAAGGTGGCCAGTGAGTCGGATATAATCGTAAAGTTGCTGATTTGATCTGTTGCGCTGCCTCCATCCACACTTCTGGTTATCCTCAAGCCTACTCCTGAATTTCTTTGGAAAACCTGATTGTTATCCATGAAGATCTGCCCTTCTCTGGTCTTGGGTTTTAAATGAATAGCCGGAAGGTTGCGGCTGTAGCTATCTCCATAGGTTGTGATGGTATTATTCTCCACATAAATATTCCCTCCTGCCTCAATCTGAAAACCATTCTGAAGGGTATTCCCTCTTATGATGGCATCTCCTACAGTGGATACATCTATCCCATAGTTCCCATACCCAGTCTGGATGTTGTCTTCAAAAACAACTTTGGATAAAGTGTTCTTTTTGTACTTGACCACATCAAGAAAGCCCTCCATGAAGTCTTCTGATCCTCGGTTTCCGTAGAAGCCATGCACCATGACATTGTTCAGCCTATTTCCAATGGCTCGAACACTATTGAAGGGATTGCCGTAGATGATCGTACTATTGGTGCAACACTCATTTACTTGCCCAGTACCATTGATATTGGAGTTCATTCCTCGAATATCATTGTAGAGGAAATCGGCTTGTGTGTAAGGGCTTCTGGCTTGATTGACAAATACAGCGGATACACCGCTGATCTTACAGTTCTCAACTATGGAGTGTTCTGCCCAGTTATTGGTACCGTTGTTCATGATCCTTCTAAAGGGACCATTGATCGTACAGTTGATAAACTTGGTGGTACTTGTGCTGACTACTTCAGCTAAAGGATCTGTGCCTGTAGAATGAGTCCAGGTCACTGGAATGGTATTA
>Ga0213840_1000120_pt1 | contig 199372 bp, 158 predicted proteins | sample SWPATP22_FD_160132 | JGI IMG/M metagenome (GOLD analysis project Ga0213840, IMG submission 160132) | Coastal seawater microbial communities from Marineland, Florida, United States - SWPA TP2 #2 | ecosystem: Environmental > Aquatic > Marine > Coastal | place: USA: Florida | collected 2016-08-14 | reverse complement strand
GACGACGTTCCCGTCGTTTCGCCGTGTGCTTCAACACGTGCTGCTGCGAATGGTGGGGCATTGCCCTCTTTGTCGACGACAAATGCTCGCCAGAGCTCCGCCTGAAAAAGTGATCGAGTAGTCCTAGCTTCGCGACACCTGCAACAGCGCAAGCTCCAGCGCCTCGGGCGACAACGGCTTTTGCAGCAACGGCCGCGTCGAAGACGCGAGAAAGTTGGTCACGCGGTCTGTGAAGGCGCCGCCAGAGACAAACACAAACTTGTTCTCGACGTCGGGCCAACGTTCACAGGCGGCCTGAAAAAACGCCACGCCGTCCATGCCCGGCATCATCAAGTCGCTGAGGATGACGTCGACCTTGCTGGCTTCAAGCGCATCCAGTCCGGCCTGCCCGCCATCCACACAGATGACTTCGTCGACCACCTCAGAACGCTGCAGAACCCGCCCGTACATCCGGCGCACCATGGCGTCGTCGTCGACAACGAGCACGCAGAGGGACGGCTGCGACTCCGGGGCCCGGTCTTCTTGGCGCGCAGCCGCATTGAAACCCGGGAGGGTGATGCGCACCTCGGCGCCCTGCCCCTCCGTCGATTGGACGTCGAGCTTGCCCCCGTGCGCTCGAATGATTTCGGCTGCAGTCGACAGACCCAAGCCTCTGCCGAACTTCTCGTGTTTGGTCGAGAAGAACGGCTCCAGGACTCTCCTTTGCACATCCGCAGACATCCCTTTGCCGTTGTCGGCAATGGTGACCACCAAAGACCCTCCATCGTCTGCCGACACCGTGTGAATGTCGACGCGTCCTGGGTCTCGCCCTGCTTCCCGCATGGCCTCGATGGCGTTTTCGATGACGATGACCAACACCCGCAGCAAACGTTGTTTGACCCCAAACACCCTTGGCACCGTGGCCAGCGTCGACGACACCGTGGCCACGCCTCGCAAGGCATCGGTCATCAAACGCAAGGAGGTTTGCACCAGTGCGTTCATGTCGATCTCGACGTGCTCGGCGTCTTCGGCGTCGGCAAAGAAACGCAGCTCAGACACCAAGGCTGCGATCTGCTTGCTGCCGTCCAAACTGAATGCCGCGTACTCGTCGAGGTTGTTGCGGATGTCTTCGAGCTTGGTGCGCACCGCTGCGGGAACGTCGGGGAGAACGTCTTCGAGCTCAGCGATGTCGTCGCGCATGAACTCCGCGTTGGCCATCACCACCATGGTCGGGTTGTTGATGCGGTGGGCAAGACCCGACGCCAAGCGCCCCAACGCAGCCATCTTTGACGCAGCGGCCATCGCGGCTTGCAACTCTTGGTGGGCGATGTGTTCTGAGATGTCGGTCAAAGTGACGACGTCGACGGGCTTGCCCTTCCAGAGGGTTTGCGCCCGCGACACCTGCAATGTCCCCTTCGGCTTGCCGCCCTCTGCTTCGACGACGAGGGTCTCACCATGCCTGGCGTCGATGGCAATTCCGCTGGCCAAGATGTCTGCAGCTGCGGGGTTCGAAAACACCGGCCGCTTGTCTTTGCCCAACACGATGATGGCGTCGCGGCTTTGGCTCACCAGCGCTTCAAGGTTGCGTTGGGTCTGCCAGCGCTCGACCGCGTAGCGAAGCGCTCGGGCGATGGCCTTCATCTCCGACTTCGGCACATAGTCTTGCGCGCCCATGGCCAGAGACTCCAAGCCCAACGCGTCGTCGTCGCGCCCGGTGAGAACCACCACGGGCACCTCCCCCGATGCCCAGTCGCGCACCTGCTTGAGGGTTGCCAAGCCGGTTGAATCCGGGAGGCCCAAGTCGCAGACGACGACGTCAAATGCCGTCGGCGCGTGTGCCGCGAGTGCGGCAACGCTGGTGATGTGCTCGACGTCCACATCGGTCGACTCAAGTCGCGCCTGCAGCAAGTCGGCGTCGGCAGGGTTGTCTTCAAGCAAAAGCAAGCGCATCAGGACGTCATCAATGTGGGCGTTTGCGCCGTGTCGAACCAAAACGACGTCAAAGAGCGAACGACGTCTCTGAACTCGCGAAACCCGACGGGCTTGGTCACGTATGAGTTGGCGCCGGATTCGTAGCAGGCGCGGATTTCGGCCGGAGCCGACGACGATGACAACACCACAATGGGCAGACCTTTGATGTCGTCGTCGCGACGCACCTCCTGCAGAAAGTCGTGGCCCGACATCTTCGGCAAGTTGAGGTCGAGCAGCACCAGCTTGGGCTGCGGGGCGGCCACGTGCTCGCCTTCGCGGCGCAGCACACGCAAGGCTTCGACGGCGTCAAGCGCGTGGTGAACGCGAACGTTGGCGTCCACTTCCGCCAAGCACTCGGCGGTGAGGTCGGCGTCGGCAATGCTGTCCTCGATGAGGAGCAGGTGGATGGTGGTGCTCATGTACGTCCATGGCTGCGTTCTGCTGGGCGGGCAGAACGGTGGGCACCGTTAGTTTAGCAGCCCTTTGCCCGCACTCAGAAAGTTCACCGATGTGCGTCGAAATCGTCGGCACATTCTGCGTCGCTGAATCCAACGTCGGTGTGAGGTACACATCCAAAAGCCATCTGGAGTCGACATGCGTTTTCGGTCTGTGTTTGTTGTTGCTGCGTTCGCCGTTGCCTCGGTGTGTTCGACGGCGTGCGTCCCAGACGTCACCTTCAACGTCGTCATCGACGGAGACACCACGGTGGAGGGCGGCGGCATTCTCGGCGACGTCCTCGACGCCTTCCCTGATTTTGGCGGATTCAACAGCTTTGACATCTCGACGTCAGATGCGTTCGAAAACAACAACGCGCAAAAAGAAAACGTCAAAGCCGCACGTTTGACGTCGTTCACCCTGGAGGCCACCGCGCCGGACGACGCCACGCTCGACTTCCTCGACTCCATCGCCTTCTTGGTGTCGGCCCCCGACCTCGACGAAGTGCAGATCGCCAGCGCCGACATCGAGGACGGCGACACCCTCGTCGAGCTCGACCTCGATGACGTCGACCTCGCCCCCTATGTCCGCGCAGACAGCATGACGTTCACGACCGAGATCTCCGGACGTCAGCCCTCTGAAGACACCACCGTGTCGGCGGTCGCCGACGTCGAGGTCACCGCCGGCCTGTCGCCGTGACGGCTCCCTGCCAGACCTTGGGTGTTCAGCGCACTGTTCGACGGCTCCCGGACGGTTTCTGACAGCTGCTCAAGACCCGCCCTGCCGCACGCGACGCTTGTCAAAAGGCTGGGGTGTCGGGCCGGAGCGCATCCCAAACCCCAAAGAACGCGCTCGACGACGAATGCAACGCATTCGTCGCAACTCGACTCGCGAAGCGAGCTTTCGAAACTAGGTCGAAGGCGTTGATGCTGGGGCGACGTCGATGAATTCGGTGACGTCTTCGGGCTCGGCGAGCACGGGGCCGGCCGCCAAGACAGGCGAGGCGTCGAGCCCCTCGGCGTCCATCATCTCGACGATCTGCCGCAACACGACGTCGAGATGGTGCGATTGGCCTGCGGCAGCTGACGCAGCTGGGCGACGAATTGCTCCTGCAATGGAGACGGCGCCTCTGCCACAAGCGCCGTGCCCTTCGGCGTCAGACGCGCCAACAGCTGGCGTTTGTCGTGTTCGCCGCGCCGGCGCTCCACCAGTCCTCGCTTGCTCAGCCGGGCCAGAATCCCGGTCACGGTGGCGGGGCTCAACGACACGCTTCGCGCCAGTGCGCTTGGCGATGTTTCGCCGCTGCGCTGAAATTCTCGCAGACACACCAGCTGTGGCCCCGTCAGCTCGTGGGTCGCGGCGAGCTTGCGGCTGTGCAAGTCGATGGCACGAGAGATGCGGCGCAGCGAGCGAAGCACTTGGTCTTCGAAGTCGTCGGTGGTGGTCGGTGCAGGATCGGATTCGCCCATGGCTCTCACATAGCGGTTTCGCTGCGGTTTGGCGCTGACGTCTGTCCGTCGCAGAGGTGCGCTTGATTTGCTTTGTGCTCAAAGCTATACTTTCAACACAAAGGAGCTCCTGTGTCGGTGCTGATGTCCCCCACGATTGAAAGTGAGCTTGTCCGTGTTGGGCTGGTTCGGCTGTGGATGACGACGACGAAAGTCGACGGTGGCTACCTGACGCGGGTTCACCAACGCAAGCACGAGCGCTCCTTGGGGTGTGTGTGGGCCAAGACCCGCACCGCGGCCAAGCGCCGTGCCCTTGAGCGCGCTCGCCGACGTCGTCGCTGGTAGCGCGCCACATTCACACCGTTTGATGGGAGTTTCATGGTTCGTTTGCCAACGAAGCACAAAGTCTGGCTGTTTTGGTTGTCGTTCGTCTTTCTCCTGAGCTTGGTGGCCTCTGTGAACGACGCCGAGGCCAGGGTGGGCACGCCGCTCGCTTCGGATGCACGTTGCGACGCCATCCAGGGCTCGCAAGCCCAAGTCGATCGCAACCGCGAACGTCGCCTCCGACTCGGAATTCGTGCCACACCTCGACGAGAACAGGTGGATCTGCAGGGGACATACCGCCGACCACAACCCATCGAGTTCGAAGGCGCGGAGCTGCATTTCGATGGCGCACAGTACGCCATCCAACTCGACGACCACGTCGACAACTGCCCCACCCTTCTCTCACTGCATCGCGATGACTCGATCGGCAAAGGCCATCAGGTGCTGATGTTGACCCCTCGGGGGGCCCTGCTGTGGGCACGGCAACAGCTCCACTGGTGGCCGGTGTCACAAGCGACCAGCATCCCGCCGTTTCGCCACATCTGGCGGTCTTCATTCGCCATTTCTTACGCAAAAACAGAGCCAAAGGCCAAGCGAAGGGGCAAGAAACGGCGCAAGCGCCACAAGCGACGTAGACGAAGGAGGTAACGCTCGAGCAACAGAAAAACCTTTGCACACAAACCACTTTCCACAGGAGCTTTGATGTCCGTCTTTCCCGATGCATTCACCACGTCCCCCCAACCGACCACGTCACCCCAACCGACCCCGTCACCCCAACCGACCCCGGCGCACGCATCCGCCGCGCGAAGAGGAGGCACCCAAGTGCGGCAAGCGGTGATCTCCGGCGTTCCCACCTGTTTGGTCACGCGGTCGAGCCAAGGTCTGTTTCGCTCGACTCTTCTGCTGGAGGCCACAGGCAAGACCCTCAGCTCAGGCGTCGGCATCACGCGTCAACTGGCTGAAGAAGACGCCCTCTCCAAGGCGCAGGTCGCCTTCTACGACCTCAAACGCTGAGCACGGCCGACCGCCCGCCCCAGTCCACCGCTCGACCCCTCCCACCCAACAACCAGGAGAACACCTTGTCCCCCGATCCCGTCCACAGTTGCGCGCTTCCTGCTTGGACCGAAACCCCGTCGTCCCCCATGACGCAGCAGACCCACCTCGTGTTCGACATGTTTGGCACGCGCGTCCAAGGCACCCGCAACGTCGATGCCCAACGCATCCGCTGCAGACACATTCCCCACGACGCCAATGCCCTTGAACTCGGCCACCTGCTTCTTCGACATGCGCAGCAAAACGACGTCGAGCGGTTGAGTGTTTGGGCCTTCGATCGCCATCGCCCCGGCCTCCGGCGCCACGGCTTTGTCCAAGAAGCGTTTCTCCCCCACTTCTACGGTGAAGGCACGCACCTTGCGATGATGGGCAGAGCCCTGCGGCCGACGCGCAAGGGGCTGGCCCATCCGCGCCAAGTTCGAGATGTCGATCTGGTGCTCGACCGCGCCGCGCAACGCCCTCGACCTCCTCGGCAACAAAGCCGTCCAGCGACCACCGCCGACGCCAAACGCGTTGCGGCCTTTCTCGCCGACGTGCATCGAGCCGCCGGGGCGCCTGACGACGACCTCGTGCCCATGGTGCGCCACGTCATGAAATCAGGAGACGTGTCTTTGGTGGAGCGCGACGGCGACATCGACGCTGTGCTCCTCACCCGCCTCGACGACAAACGTCGAGCCGCCGAGCTGATCGGCGCAGGCATCAAACCCAGCGCCTACGGCCGAGGGTGCTTTTCGTCGTTGGTCGAAGACTTGGAGCAACGGTTGACGCTGCGCTGCTATCGAACGCTGTTTGCGTTGGTCGCCGCTCGTGTTCCCGTCGTCAACGTTCAACTGCAGCGCCTTGGGTTTGGCTTTCGCGGAACGCTGCAACAAGAATGCGTTTTTGCAGGCGAAGTCGAAGACATGAACGTGTGGAGCAAGCGCCTCCCATCGGCTTCGTCGATCGAAACGACAGCCGCCTCCATTGTCCCGCCCGAACCACGGGCGCTTGCGGCTCCGCTTCTCGAGCGACCATGACCCGGATGGGTTGCTCCTGCGCTGTGCGACAACACGCAAAGCTGGGTGTTGCGGGTCGGCCTCGCAGACGGATGGGGTAGGTTGCCCTCCCTGCAAACGCTAGGTTGCGTTGGCGGCATCGCCCCCCCTTTCACCCCCGGAGCAACCATGGGCAAACTCGTCGACGGCAAGTGGCACAACGTTTGGTACGAGACCAAGTCGACCCAAGGGCAGTTCGTGCGCCAAGACGCCGGTTTTCGCAGCTGGGTGACGTCGGATGGAGCCCCCGGCCCGACGGGAGACGGTGGGTTCCCCGCAGAACGCGGCCGCTACCACCTTTACGTTTCGCTGGCGTGCCCGTGGGCCCATCGCACCCTGCTGTATCGCAAACTGAAGGGGCTTGAAGACCACATCTCCGTGTCTGTGGTGCACCCGCTCATGTTGGAGAACGGCTGGTCGTTTGACGACGACAACGGAGGCTCAACCGACGACCTGCACGGCGCGCAATTCCTCTATGACATCTACCTCCGGGCGAAACCCAGCTACACGGGGCGGGTCACGGTTCCCGTGCTGTGGGACAAGCAGACGTCGACCATCGTCAGCAATGAGTCGAGTGAAATCATTCGCATGTTCGACCACGCCTTCGATGGCGTTGGCGCCCGGGCGAGCGACCACCGTCCCCCGGCACTGCAAGCCGACATCGACGAGGTCAACGCACGCATCTATGAAACGCTCAACAACGGCGTGTACCGCGCCGGCTTCGCCACCACCCAAGAGGCCTACGAAGCCGCATTCGACGCCGTGTTCGACACCATGGAGTGGCTGGAGGCGCGGCTTGCTTCGCAGCGCTATCTGCTCGGCAACGTCATCACCGAGGCCGACTGGCGGTTGTTCACGACGCTGGTGCGCTTCGATGCCGTCTACGTGGGGCACTTCAAGTGCAACAAACGCAAGCTCGTTGAGCACCCAAACCTGTGGGCCTACACGCGCGACCTCCACCAGCAGCCGGGTGTCGCCGAGACCGTCAACATGAAGCACATCAAGGAGCACTACCATCGGAGCCATCCGACGGTGAACCCCACCGGCATCGTCCCCAAAGGCCCGGACGTCGATTTCTCCGCCCCACACGACCGGGCGCGCTTCGGCTGACCGCGTAGACGGGCCAAGCAAAGCGTGGCGTTGGGAGAGGACGCTTCCCCGCCCCGTGAGTTGCCGACGGCGACGCCGTAGTCTCCGCTTGCCCACGCCGGGAGCAGGCCGCGCGAACCGAGTTGGCGTCGGGCCAAAACAAGACCCCCAACAGAATCGGGGGCCAACCTCAAGGGGTCGATGGCGCGCAGAGCAGGATTCGAACCTGCGACCCCTGGCTTCGGAGCGCACAGAGGGGCTTTGTAGGCAGGTAGAGAGACAGCGAATTCAAAAGTGAAACCGGGAGGTTGCGTCTCACGAGGTCACGGGTCGTTTCGCTGCTTTTCTCCGTTTTGCGCACGAAAGTGGGGAACGGGTGGGGGAAAAGTGGGGAACCAAGTGGGGAATTTCGACAATTCTGGGGTCGACGAAATGACCACGAACTTGGGCTTGGGCGACAATTGGGATGCCCATTTTTTGCTCGGTGGCCGTGGGCACCTGGTGACCTACAGTGACCAGGCGTCTCTCGGTGGCGAATGACGTAGGGAGCAAAACATGACACGCGCCAAACAACGACCCTTGGGGCAGCCCTGGTTCTCGCATTGGGTGTGGGCTCCGTGTTTGCCGCAGGCGAAGGGCCTCCACGTCGTGGCATTCCCTACCAGGGGTACTTGGAGCTCGACGGCGCCCCGCTCAGCACGTCGGTTCCAATGTCGTTTTCACTGTGGGACGACGAGGTGGCGGGCACCGAGGTTTGGGGAGCTGACGACGTCCCTGTGACGCCTGCCGGCGGGCAGTTCGCGGTCATCCTCGGTGACGGCGCAGGCCCTGCGCTACCCGACGCGGTCTTCGTGGCATCGGAGCTGTACCTCGCCGTTGAGGTCGACGGTGTCCCGCTGGGCAATCGCACCCGCATTCACGCAGCACCTCAGGCGAACCGCGCTGAGCTCGCACGTCGTTTGGTGCTCACGCCGATCGGGCCCGTCGCCACCGTTGAAACCACGGCCGACCACGGCATTGCGATGTTCGTCGACACCGACAACAACGCAGACAGCGCCCTCCCCGCGTTTCGGGTGTTGGCCGACGGCAGCCTCGACGACGTTTCTGCCCCCACAATTCTCCATTTGAACCAAGCAGGTTCGCTCGACGTCAACGGCGTGGTGACGGACAGCGCTTCTGTCGCGGGTCACGTGGCCGCCGACTCTCTCGGCGTTGCCGGACATACGACGACGAACTCGCTCAACGTGAATGGCAATGACCACAGCTTCAGCTTTGGTGGCGACCACAGCGACCAAGGATACGTTCGCATTGGCGCCCTGCAGATCGAGTGGGGCCCGCTCGTCTACAACGTGACCTCACAGTCGACCTACGCCGACTTCGCAATGGCGCTCCCGTGGGCGGCGCCGCCGCGGGTGTCGGTGACGCTGCAAGACCCTGGCTTCGGCGTCTCGTACCCCAACGACGGGGTTGGCGTGACCAACATCAGCACGACGCAGTTCAGCGTGTTGCACAAGCAACACACGTTCGCCCCCCACACGGCTGTGGCGCACTACGTCCTCATCGGACGCTGGAAGTAGCACACCTCGGGCACGCCGTTGACGCTAATGGGCATGCAGCGGGCTCGTCCCATCTCAACGCGGCCCCGGAGGGGCTACTGCAAGGACTCCGACCTCAGCAGCAGCAAGAGCATTCGCAGTTCCGCAGCGCGTCCTTCACAGCCATTGATGACGACGACGTGGCTGTCTTCATTTGCCGTGATGCGCACCAACCGTTCGACAGGTGAGACGTCTAAAGTCGCATTGCATCCCTGCGAAAAAGAACGTCCGCTACCAGACCGGACGCCGCTTCGAACACACTCCGAGCATCCGGTTGAGCGAGCATCGCCACTCGCTAGGTACCGACGAGGTCGACGGCTGCGATGATGTTGACGCTAGCGGGCCACCGAAACGTAGTCGAGGCGCAACAGCACGTCGTCAACGGCATTGAGGTCGAGACCATTCGTCTGGTTGCCTTGGCCGTCGTCTGTGCTGAGCGTGCCCGCCGGGAAGAAGATGGCGTATTCGCCATACAGGCCCCGCGCGGCCAACTCTGAGGTGTCGCCGTTGGCGTAAGCGTCGTCAGAGAAGTCGTCGCGCTCGACGTTGAATACCGCCTGCATGCGAGCGCGCGACCAACGCCGAGGCGCGCCGCCCAAGCCGAGTTCTTCGCCGACGACGGACCCAAGCCCGGGGTCGGCGAACAAATTGCGGCTAGGCTGCACGGAGGCACGCTGGAAGTCGGTGTCGCGACCGGTGGTGCACCATTGGCTGTAGAACGAGTTGCTTTTCAGCAACTGCACGTCGATGAACGAGGGGTCACTGCCTCGCACCAGGGCGTCTTCGTCGCCTTGGATGGTGGCGTTGACCGACCACAGACGCTCCGCACAGGAGTTGCGGGCGAACACACCGATGCCGCCGACTTCACCCAGCCCAAGCGTTTCAAGTGGCGTCAGCTGAAATGGGATCTCGTACCCCAAAAAGTCGCCCGTCTCGTCGTCAAACACCTGGTGTTTGGGGTCGGTGAGCAGCAAGCGCAGCCGTTCGGTGTCGGTGTATTGTGCTTCGCCTGCGGCTTGGTCGGTGTTGTCGGCCAGCTGCAGCAGATTTTCTTTCAGGCTCAACACCACTTTGAGGTCGGTGGGGGCGGCGCCGTTGATGCGACGGGTGCCGGCCGTGGTCCAAAGCTCGTCGAGGGCCGTTTCGAGGTCGTCGGGCACTTCTGCCGCCAACACGGCTGAGCGCGCAGCCAGGCTGGTCTGGTACTCGTACTCGACCGCACGCACCGTGAGGTAGGTGATGCGGCTGGCAATGCGGAACCGACGGATGAAGCGCTCCAGCTCCTCGTCGAGCCATTCGTCGTGGTTGAGAGGGACGACGGCACGGTCTTTCGCAGCCTGCAATGAGGCCAACCCGTCGACGTAGGCGGTCTGCGCCAACACTTTGAGCTCGTTGTGCTGGTACATCGCAATCTGCAGGTCGGCGATGGCGCGTTGGATGCGCAACGTCGCCGTCTTCGCGCCGACCAACTCCATTTCAGCGTCGTTGTAGCACTGGGCCTCTGCGACGGCGTTGTTGAGCGATGTAAGCAGCTCTTCGTGATTCGCCTGCACCTCATCCATGGCAAACTGCAGGCTGTCTGACGCGATGTCGGCCGCCGTTTCCACGGCACCGGCGCCGCATGACACACCAGCCGAGACTTTGTCCCACGGCGGAGATGAGCCCGCGGTGGTTGCCGCACAGTCTTTCACGCCACCTGCTGCGGTGGAGACAATGTCGACGGCCAGCTTCGCCGATCGCAACGCGGTCATGGTGTCGTTGTGTTTCGCTTGGGCCGATTCGACGGCGTCGTTGCCGTTTTCGAGGATGACGCAGCCTCGCATGGCGATGTCGTAGCGGTCTTGAAACTCCGAGTACTCCGCACGGGCGATGGCGATGTCTTGGGCGATGGCCCGCACAGTCAGCGCCGACTCGCCCAGCGAGCCTCGATAGCAGGAGGGGTTCTCGAGTGCAGGCAGCTCGACGCTGTCGATGCCTGGCGTGGTGGGCGACGCATTCGGAAACTCCGTCGCACAGACGGCACGCGCGGCGCTCAGAATCGAAGCAGGAACACCGTCGGCAAGCGTCTGCAGCGCCGCAGGGGACACCTCGAATTCCGAGCCGTTGCACTCGAAGCAGTGGGAGCTACTGGTGTCGTCACCGCACGCCACTGGGAAATCGGCATTGGCGATGCAGGCGTCGAAGTCGGAAAGGATGTCCGACATGGCGCGATGGCGGTTGGCAACTTGAGCGCCAAAGCGCTGTTGCACTTCTTTGGCAACGCAGAACTGGTAGAGCACATCGTCGGTGGAGACTTGCTCCGCCCACGGGCCGAGGTTGGTGTCGCACCCAGGCATGCCCAACGCGAAGTAGCAGCGGTCGGCGAGGAAGGGCTCGCCTTGGCCCGCCTCCCAGTTCTCCAGCGCTTCCGTGGTGGCCAGCCCATCGGGTGTGCCGCAGTAGCCCGTGAGTTCACCGGCGAAGCGCAGGTGGATGTCTTCGAGCTTCTCATCGAGTTCGCTCGCGGCGTAGGCGCGTTGCGTGCGTCGGTCTTTGTAGGTTGTCCATGCGGCGCGAGCGTCGGCGAGGGCTTCTTGTGCTTGGCGCACGGCGAAGGGCGCGAAATTCGTGCTGGAGGCGGGGCTTTCGCCGAGGAGAAAGTCGGAGATGGCGGCAAAGCGCCCGCCGGCACCGGTTTCGTCGGCAAAGAAGTACAGAGGGAGGTCGTTGTCGTCGATGCCGAAGGCGTTGGCACCTTGCGAGAGCGCACGCATCAGCTGGTGCACGCGCTCGATGGCACTCGACAGCGTCGAGCGCGATGCGGCGTAGCGGTTTTCCCACGGCAACAGGCCGTCCCCGACATGCGCGCGCGCTTTTTGGTGCATGGTGTCGACCATCGGCCGCACCAACTGAACGTGCTTCAGGTATCGTCGAGCCGTGTCGAGCGCGTCGACATCGCCCGTCTTCAACGCACGCTCGAGGCGGATGTGCACGAGGCCCGACTGCGCGATGAGCGCGTCGACCATGGCCACGGCCAGTCCTTCGCTGTGTTCACGCCCGAGGGGCACGGCGTCCACAAACCCTGGGCCGACCTCAGGTCGGTAGTCGGCCAAGGCCAACGACGCACCCGGCAATGCATCGATGCCGGCGGCGAAGCGTGGATGCAAGAACAGATTCCACCCTGCGAGGCTCGCATCGAGGGCTTCGTCGACGGGCGGCGGCAAATCAGGGTCGGAGGGGTCGACGCGCCGGATGACTTGCGCCAACCGCTCCGCTTGCGCCGACTCTTGGGCGATGAAGCCGTGCACCTGCACCCACCGCTGCAACAGGCGGATGGCGAGGGTGTCGTCGGCCGCACGGGTGATGCCGTTGGCGAAGACCGCGCGGTTGCGCGCACCGTGCAAGGCGACGTCTGCGGCAAACAGCAGACGGGTGGCATCGATGCAGCCGCTGTCGGCAAACGCCGTGCTGACGTCGACAAAAGCAGGCAACGTCTGCAGTCGCTCAAGGTCGTCGAGACACAGGTTGCGCAGCTGAGACGCCGACAAGTCTTGTGGGTTGTCGTCGAGGGCGAGGGCGGCGGACTGGTCGTTGCCGGTGCACACGAGGTCGCCGCTGGCAGCGTCCACCACATTGCTCAACTCCGACGATGCGGCGGTGGCGTTGCCGTCAAAGCACAACGCAAGCTCGCCACAACGGTAGGGGGCCGCCTGCAGGGTGTCGGCCTCGGGGAACACACATCGGCGCTGCACGTCGACAGTGGTGACCCCGCCGAAGCCGTAGGAGCCGAACCCTCCTCCATCGTCGTAGTCCCAGTCACCATCGACGGTGAAGTCGAAGGTGTCCCCGGCCTCGGCGTCGTCGACAGTGCAGCCGTATACCGCAGCCAATGTGTCGCAGATGTCGACGACCGAGCCACTGTCGAGCGGGTACGAGTACGGAGTGGGGCGCTCAAACCCACTCGAGATGTTGTACTCAACGGTGATGCTGCCGCCCGCAAACGCACACGGGAGACTTCGCCCGACCGGTTCGGGCTGAAAGCTCATGTTCCACGGGTTGAACGCTGGGCTCACCGGTAGATTGACGTAATAGCCATCGACGTCGACTTCGAGCGTGTCCGGCAAGAACCAAGGTGCAAGCAAGCTGTCGCTGGTCGGGAACGGAGGGTCGCTGAAGTTTTCGTCCGGCGGAAATGCAATGTTGATGGTGTTGTAGCTGTCGCTGTTGTTGCCGACCAACGCAGCATCTTGACCAAGCGTGTGCAAGAAGATGCTCTGGTAGACCGCTTCCGGTTCTTCTTCGAGGACACACCCGACGAGGCTGGTGCCGGTGCCGTCAAACGTGTCGGCGACGTCGCCTTGGCCGAACAAGTCGACTGGCGCCATGTTCGCCGTCTTCACCGCATCTCGAATGCTGCCCAACCAGCCAGGCGCGAGCGTGATGTCTTGCTGTGTTCTCGTCGACACCACGTCTGCCGGCACCGTTGGTGCGGTGCTTCCGTCGGGCAGGTCGCCCGTGCGGTACAACGACACGGCCCACCGCGACTGGGGGGCACGGCCGGCGGCCAAGACACCGAGAGACCGCGTCACCAGCGTGAACGACAAGGTGCGGCCGCCGTCCGTGCGCATGACGACGTCGGCGTCGGCGGCCTCGACGATCACCTCGACGTCTGCGCCCGCAAACGCCGTGGCGCTGTGTGCGAGCACCGACGGAAACGACAAGGCGCCGCCGGTGTCGTCGCCGTTGACGCTGAGCGTTCCCACCCAAGCCGGGGTGCCGTTGAGGAGCAGGGCGTCGTCTTGCAGTTCGACGATTGCGCCGTCGCCATCGGCAAACAGTTGCGCGCGAATCACGACAGGACCTTCATCCGGCGTCACGACGTCGACGACGTCGACGACGTTGCCAACCGAGCCGACGCCGGTGGCCAAGAGCCGGGCGCGTCCTTCGTAGGTGCCCTGCAAGGCGCCGTTGACGACGACTGGCAAGGTCGGGGAGAACGCAAAAGACTGCGCGGTCAACGACGCGGCGGCCGTCACGCTCAACGTTTCATGCTGCCGGCCCGCGTAGATGTCGACGGTGCGCACGTCGCCTGCAGCGAAAGCGCGGGTGGGCCGAACCCACACGTCCGCACGCGCTTGCGCGGCAATGCCGTCGAGCAGGCATTCTGCGGAGAAGGCGTTGGGGGTGCAAGCCACTTCAAGACCATCACCGCCGACGACCCGAACCGCTCCGACAGCCGCACGTCTCGCAGAGAGTCGCAGGCGCCTTGCGGTGGAGTCGTCGAACACTTGGAGCAGGTCGCTGTCGAGCACCAACCGCGCGGCATCGCCGACGACGACGTTGGGCGTTCGGGCCCGGCTCGTGGCGCAAAATCCACGGAGGTTGCAGACGCCGTCGTCACAGTCGGCATCGCCGCGGCAGTCGGCAGCGCACAGGCCCAAGCTGCAGTGTGCTCCGCAAGGGCAGTCGTCGGTCGTTGCGCAGCGGCGTTCAGCGTCGAGCAGCGCATTGTCACGCTCACAAGCCATGTCGGCCTCGCCGGCATCCACCAACGTGCCGCCATCGGGAGGCAAGACCACGCCGCTGTCATCAAGCGTCTCTCCCGCATCCGGCTGGGGCGTCTGGGTGTCGCAGCCTCCACACGCTGGAGTGAAAGCAAGTGCCAACAAAGCAGCAGCGAAAAACGCAAAACGAGCAGACGTCATGAGGCTCCCATTTGAATTTGGAACGTTAGTTGACGGACTGATTCGCGAAAACCTGCAAATCGCCTAGGTGTGTCATTTGACCAACGTCGGCGGTTCTTGTCTCAAGAAGCTGCTTGCCGTGCTCGGGCCTTGGCCACCGCGACGACATCTAGTATTACAAATAAGTAATACCATTGGAGGCCCCATGGAAGCTGCTGCTAAGTCTCTGCAAAACCTAGGTTTCAGCCCGGTCGAGTCCGCTGTCTACATCCGACTCTGTCAGGAAGGGCCGCGAACGGCCTATGCCGTTGCAAAAGCACTCGGGAAGACGGCGCCGCAAATCTACAAAGCAATCGAATCCCTCGTCGCCAAAGGCGCTGTCGAGGTCGAAGAGGGCCAGTCGCAGGTATGCCATGCCGTTTCACCTGACGAACTCCTTGCCTCTCAGACACGGTCGTTTACGTCGAAAATCGCGGCAGCCGAAGAAGCACTCGCCGACATCCGCTCGCCGGTTCAAACGTCAGGTCTGACGCGGCTCGAAAACATCCATACGCTCATGGCGCGAGCCGAGTCGATGCTTGCAGAGGCGCACCGCATCGTCTTGATCGATGCGTTCCCAACAACGTTGGACGCCCTTCGTCCTGCAATCGAGTCGGCTGTGAAACGTGGGCTTTTCGTCGCGATCAAGTCCTACACGGCGTTCAACATGGACGGTGCTCGAGTGTGTGTCACCCCGAAGGGAGCCGCCATCGTCGACGCCTGGCCCGGTGCATGGCTCAACTTGGTGACGGATGGAGAAAAGCTGCTCGTTGCGCTCGTCGAGCAGAGCCTCTCTCAGGTGAGTGACGCCTTCTACACTGAGAACCCGATGTTTGCGTTGCTTCATCACAACGGCCTCGCGCACGAGCTCTGCCTCGACCTGGTGCGACCCATGCTGACGAACGCCGCCAAAGAGGTTCTTCAGGATTGGGACGCGCTCTACACCACAGAGCTTCCATCCATCGCGACGCTCTCTCAACGGGTAGAAGGGGGGGGCGATGACCCGGCGTGAAGTTTGGATGGCATGTGGAATGTTTCTAGTCGCCTATGCACTCGCGAGCACCGCCGACCTCGCGACCACCGTTGCAGCGGTGCAAGTGCCAGGCATCAAGGAGGGCAACGTCGCAGCGACGTCAAACGGTGCCTTCGACCTTTCAAAAGCGCTGTTTGCTACGGTTGTGGGGGGCGCCTTTCTGGCGCTGTGCTTTGGCTGGGCTCTCAGGCGTGCCGAGCATGTTGATGCACGGTGGCTGGCGCATCCCATTCGCTCTTTTGCCAACGTCTACCTTGCGCCATGGCGAGAAAAGCATCTGGGCTACAGCCCCATTCACATGGTCAGCTTTTGCCTCGCATTCTGCGTCACGAGGGTTCTCGCAGCCATCAACAACTACCAACTTTCACAAGGCGACGTGGGCTTCCTCGCCGCCGGCATTCGGCGCACAGCGTCTGTCACGAATGAGAAAGCTGCAGTGGTCGTCGTCGTGCTTGGTCTCTACGCGGCTCTGACACTCGTGATGGCTCCAATGGCGGCGAGGATTCTTCAGCTGGAGGGCACCCGGAAGACCTCCGCGCCCTAGCCTCCTCGGATGCCCTTAAGCCAAACCGGTGAAGTCGGGGGTACGGACAACGGATGCCGGAGGACGTCGGCGTCTGCCGAACTCCAAATGGGGATTGCTCATGCGCTTGATCCTGCTCCTTGCACTTTTGCCCTTGGGTTGCGCGCCGACGTCGATGACACCGGCCAAACGAAGCGGTGCGTCGGCAACCAAACCGACGCCGACCGACCTGCGAGATGCAGTCCACAAAACGGCACTTGGGTTCGAGCCAGGCGCGTTTCCGCAGTCGGAGGTCGACAAGGTAGCGAATGCTCGTGTCGTCATGCTTGGCGAATACGTCCACACGCCGGTGGAGCACCAAGAACTCTTGGTGGAGGTGGCGAAGGAACTCCACGCCTCAGGCACACGTTGGGTTCTCCTTGAGGGGTTTCACGCGCAATCGCAGCCGGCCGACGAATATGTCTCTGGGCGCACGGCCAAACTGCCGGTCGTGACTCGCCAGTACTTCGGCACGGTGCTGGACGCTCTTCGCCTCTTCAACGGCACGCTGCCGATCGAGGAGCAAATTCACGTCGGGTTTCTCGACATCAACCATCGGCCGTCAGCGCTTCCCGCCGCTCTCGCTCATCGCGAAGTCAATCGACCACGGCACAAGGCCATTGCCTCCTTTCTGAGTGACGTGGGGTGGGCAGGAGAGAGCGAAGCTGTGGCGAACAAAGCGGTCGAAGCCGCCTACGAAAAGGCGCCCGAGACGTATCTGACAGCGCTCCGTGAACTCGATGCCGCCGTGACATCTGACCCGGCACTTGCCGATCTGCAGGAGGCGCTGCGCGTGGAGTTTCTGAGCCGCGATGTTCGCGAGGTTTGGAACAAAAAGGGAGAGAACAAAGCCCACCCACTGAGAGAAAGCGTCATTCATTCGATTGTCGAAGGGCACTTGGAGAAGGCCAACAAGTTGCTGCTCAACGTTGGCGGATTTCACTGCCAACGAACGCACGTCATGGGAACCCCGAAAAAGTGGCTGGCCGAACGTTTGGCGGCGAACCACGGGCCAGAGTCGGTGTACGCCGTCATGGTGGGGTTTTCTCGCTTGGCGGGGAAGGATGGCAACGTCGTCTTCTCGCAGGACGGAGAGGCAGGTGTTGAGTTGTTCGCGACTCTTCAGGAAGCAGCAAACGGGAAAGCAGCAATGCTTCCGGTCCGCTCTCCAGCGTGGCGAGCGCAGCCGTTTCCGGTTCGCTATTTCACCGACACCGTCGAGCACGCACCAGGAAACGTGTTTGACGCGTACATCTTGCTACCGGATGGCCACTTTCCCTAGTTGGACGCGACCGTGCGCGTCTTTGGACCGTCGACGTTTCTCACGCTGCCTCGGTCGGAATGAAGCGGGTTGGAATCGACAGAAGCCCTGCTTTGGACACGACTCAGCGACAACATTGTCGTCGCTGAGTTGTGTCGGCTGAGACTTGGTCGTAGGCGCAAGAGCAAGTGAGATAGCTTGGCGCATGGCAGCAAAAAAATGGCGAGCAAGAAGCTTGGGCAGTTGGCCCGAAATCGGCAGCGTGCCCGTCCACGGTGGTGACATCTACGCCCTTGCATCTGACACCCGCTTGCGAGGCAGAGCAGCGATGGATGCGACATCAAGCCGAGCCCAGCGTTGGCACTTGGTGCGTCGCCCCCTTGAGGGCGACAGCACCAGTGTTGTCGCCACGAAGCTCGAATCTGGGAAAATCGTCGACGTCGATAAGCGCGGCGTAGTGTTGCTCCACGACTCTCTTGGCGCTGCCCTACTCCAACTTCGTTCACTCGAGAACGGACGCGTAGTTTGGGAGGTCGACGATGTCCGTCCTGCGGGCCGTGGAGGCATTGGCATCTCTCAGGCGAGCATTGTTTGCCTGCGGGGCGACCAGATTGTTCGGGTGCAACGCAATGACGGCAATGTCCAAACCCTACTTTCTGGCGGTGGCGACCAGGTGGAATCTCTAGCGTGCGGCGACGACGTGGTGTGTTGGCACGTGGGAAACCGCATTCGTTGCCAGGCGTTTGCGGGTGGATGGAGCGTAAAGCTCGACGAACCAGACGTAAGTAGGATTGAGAGCCTCGATGGTGCACTTCACGTTGAGCTCGCTTCGGGCGAAACCAAATCCGTGAGCTGGGCCGACCTAGTCGCCGGCTTGCCATTGAAAGACGCGGCAATGCCGCCCCTCCAATGGAGTGTCGAACCCGTCAGAGGACGAGGAGAGCGATACCGGACGGAGGTTTGGCTTGAAGGCAAACGCGTATGGACGTCTGAACCACTGGAGCTGTCGTCGGCGTCGGACCTCATGAAAGGCTGCGTCGGAGGTCTCGCACGCTGCAATACAGGCGTCGTCGTCTGGCGAAGAACCCCTCGTGCCCTTGAGCCTTCTGACGAGGAGCTCCTCCTTCTTGAGAAGTAGCTCTCGGGTCGGCGGACACCTTTCGCCACAAAGGGACAGACACAAGCGCAACAAATGCAGTGTTCTTGCCGCACTATTTGAGCTTTGAAATATAAAGATTTCGGCATCCCACGCGATGACTTCAATCGGGAGGCGAGATGACCGAAAGAACGGGAAAGAAGGAGGGGCTCTCCATCGCGGAGCTCATTCAGAAAAACAGCCGAGGCGATGGTCCTGCGTTGGCAGAGATGAACCTCGTCGTCATCTCCAAGCGGCTCAGCCTCAGGGTCGAAGAGACGGTTGAAGACGCGGGTGCTGGCGGACTTGTTCTGTGCAACTCCATGGTCGTGCTTTCCAGTCGCTTCAAGGTCTGGAGGAACAAATGCTCCGGTTATCCTGGGGCGCAACCCTCGGTGTGACATCGTCATTGATGACGGAACCGTGTCCAGTCTTCACGCGTGCTTCTTTCGACGCGAGACATGGCAGCTCGTCGATATGGGCTCGAGGAACGGCACGAAGGTCAACTCTGAAAACGTCCCCAGCAAGGGGAGCGGGGCGTCGCTAAAAGTCCAACCTGGGGACCTCATCGGCTTTGGGGGTGTTCGAGGCATCTTCTTGAGCCGCACTCGTGTCCTTGACTTGGCGAAGAGGACGCTGCTTGACGAAGCTCTCCCACGAGCCGCACGTTCTAGGTCAGGCTAACGCCCAGCGGCAGACCGGTGTTTGGAAGCCGATACAACCTAACTTCACTAGGCCCTTCTTGGTGCCGCGCGGCGCTCCCTCAGCCCAACCCCCGCGGAGGCTCCGGTCGAGTTCGTTGTGGGGAAACAAGCTTCACTAGAACCGGAGCTTTCGTGCCATCCATTGAGCAAAGGTCGCTTGAGGTCCTCGGCTTTGTATTCGTCCGACGGCGAACTGTCGTGGCCGCTTCCCGAGTCTGAAGCTTTGTTCGTTCGCCTGAACGGGCTTCACTCCACGATCGGAGCCGTCGATGCACTCGACTCAGACATGCACCGGCCCACTGCCGTTGCGACGTGCTCCTTCTGCACTTCAATACCGATCGCCGTCCGCCCTGTCCTCAACGCCGCCACCAGCGTCGACCCACTGCCACAGAATGGGTCCAACACCTTTCCGCGTGCAGGCACAATCTCGACGACCATCTCCATCAACGGCACCGGTTTCGACGTCGGGTGGCGCGTCTTGCGGTCGCGTCCAACAGTCCACACGCCGTCAAGGCACTTCCCCGTCCACGGCATGCTCCCCTTTGAGCCCCACACGATGTACTCGCACTGGTCGCGGAAACGCCCCTTCTGAGGACGTGCTCCTCCTGCCGTCTTGTCCCAAACGGCGATGCCTCGCCACGTCCAGCCAGCCGCCTGCAAGGCGTCGATGACGACGGGGAGCTGCTTCCACTGTGCGAAGACGCAGATGGGGCTGTGTGGCTTTGCCGCGCGGTGCGCCGCCGACATCCACAGCGAGCACCACGACAAGTAGGAGTGTTGGTCGCGGACGTCGCCGGGAAAAAGCTTCGTCCCCGACCCATATGACGGATCGGTGACGACACCGTCGACAGACTCCGGCGGCAAGCATCCCAGCAGGTGAAGTGCGTCGCCGTGAAGGACGCGCCAGCGGTCGTCAACTGGATCGTGCTGCTCCTCAAACACAACACAAGCAGGTGAATCGACAAGCGTCTGCTCCAAGTTGAGTTCAGGCACCACCGCAAAAGACGGCGACGTCGCCTCGTCGGCGAGGCCGTCCTCCGTCATGGTCAGCGTTGACTCGGCGGTCGGGCCGAAGCGGTTCTTCCTCGTCGACAGCAACCTTCCATCGCCCTCCCCTCGCGAGAAGTGCAAAACGACGTCGACCATGTGCTCCAGGAACTTGGGCCCGGCCAAGTCGCCGCCTTTGGTGACGTGTCCGACAATGAAAACGGTGAGGTCGCCTTTGTCGTCGAGGAGGCGGTCACACACCTGCCGCATCTGCGCTGGGCAGCCTGGCTGTTTGTCGAGCTTGTCGTCGTGGAGGCGCTGAATGGAGTCCAGCAACAGGATGTCGGCGCGTGCGTCGGTAGCCGTCTTCAGGATGTCGCCGACTTCCGTCTCCGTCGACACCAACAAGTTGTCGTCAAGGAGACCCAGCCGCTCACACCGCTCACGTGCGCGTTGCGCGGTCTCCTCGGCCGAGATGTAGAGGATGCGCTTGTCCTGCTGGAGGAGTCCACCTGCCATCTGCATCAGCAAGGTGGACTTGCCGATGCCAGGTTCGCCACCGAGGAGGTAGACCGCACCGTCGACGATGCCGCCTCCGAGGACGGTGTCGACGGCGGTCATGTTGCTCGGCAGGTGTGGCGTTGGTGACGTCGACACTTCGGTGATGGGGGTGGCGCCACCGTTGTGGACGACGTCGTCGTTGGCCGCGACGAAGCGTTGGCGGACGACGCCGCAGTTCATGCAGCGGTAGGTGTTGTCATCCGTCTGGGAACAGGTGCAAGATGGAACGGTCTTCATGTCGTCCTTGGGGGAAACTTGGTCGCATTTCAGGGTGCTGTTGGACTCGTTCCGGTTGAGAAGCGTGTCTCTCTCGACGCACTTCACGACGACGAGGGAATCGTTGTCTTTCACCTTCGCGCGCGGGATGGCGACGTCCTGCGACTGTTCTTGGATGTGGGTGTTGGCTTCGTGTCGAACGCCGATGCCGTGGTCTTGTGTGACGACGAAGACTTGAGGCGGGAGCGGGTCTTCGATGGTTTCGTCACTGAGGTCCAAGTAGCCGCCGGTTGCATCTACGTCGGACATGAAGGAGGCACCGTCCGCATCGGCGAAGACGATGCCACCTCCATGCTTAACTACACGCTCATCGATGACTCGACATCTGTCAGATGATGCCTTCGAGCGGGTCGACCTCGTCGTCACCATCGTTTGCTGCCTTCACCAGACGGCCTCCGACCTCGACGACGCCCGCGCCAATCTCGGAGATGGGACGAGCAACACCGCCCACCGCCGAGCCCACTGCCGCGACCGGCGCGGCCACAGGTGCCGCCCCGGGAATGAAGCTAGCGAGCGTGCCGCCTACCGACGCCAACGTCCCCAAACCTTGGGCGACGTGTCCAACGTTGCGGATGAACTGGGGTGCCTCGTCAACGGCAGCTGTGACGATGCCAGCAAGCGGGTCGTCGATGACTTCCGGTTGCCCCACGCGGTAGGAAGCATCCTCCGCACGGTTCAACAACGGCAGCTGCACGCCGACGTCGGGTTGGGTGACACCGCTCCCGCCTGCGCTAACGCGGCCAGAGCCGGGTGCGATGACGATGTTGATGGGCTGTCCTCGACGGATGCCGACGCTCTGTTGTGCGCCCAACACCGACGGACGGACCTGGCCGGCGAACACCGCCTCAGGAAAAACGGCGAGCGGGTCGATGGCGACGACGTCGTCGGAGAAGATGCCGTCCTCCACCCACTGCACACGGAAGTGTAAGTGGGGCCCAGTGACGTTCCCCGTCGCGCCCGACTGACCGAGGGTCTGCCCGCGTTGGACGATCTCGCCCTCCTCGACGCGAATGGCAGACAGGTGCGCGAACGTCAGGCGGTAGCCGTCGCCGTCGTCGAAGTCCCCGCCCTCGCGCATGACGTTGGCGACGACGTAGCGCCCGGCGCGCTGGCTGAAGCCGACCTTGCTGACCTGCAACGTCGTCGGCGCCACAACACTGGTGCCGACGGGCACAGCGACGTCGATGCCTTCATGCAGTTCACTCCCGCGCTGCTCGCCGAAGCGGCTGGTGATGCGTCCAGCGACGGGCGCCAGCCAGGCCGCACGCGGCGCAGGTGGCGTCGTGTCGACGGGCATCCGTGGCGCCATCGGCTGCACCGGCTGAAAGCGAGCTGGTCCACACGACGCTGGCGTCGCACGGCGAAACCACTGCTGCCATTCTTTGTCGTCGACGTTGAAGAACGAGATGGCGGCCGGGAGGAGGTCGAACAGCTCGCGCCCCATTTCCTTCAGCTTCTCTTGGTGTGGCGTCGACGTCGGCGCACGCTCGTCCTTCGGCCGAAAGATGTCGCTTGGGTCAGGGCCGCAGCCTCGTGCATGCTCGACAAAGCCGCGCAAGACATAGGCGAGGTCGCGAGGGTCGTAGTCGAGTTCAGCGCGTCCCTCGAGGCGCAGGTTGGTGGTGGTCGACGACTTTGACGTCGTCATCGTTCCCTTCTTGGTGGGCATGGCGCCTCCTTTGGATGCGCAGCATCCGTCTTTTGGTTTGGGTTTTGGTTTTGCGGCGACCTCCGTCGACGACGGAGCCTTGGGTTTGGACTCGGTCGACTCGCTGCCAGACTTGTTTGCCCAGTAGTCGTCAACCCGCTTGGTCCACATGGCGAGGTCCTTCTTGGCGATGAACCTCTGTTGGCCTCCTTCGAACACCACGCGGTAGTTCTTCTTGCCTTTGATGATGTTCGTCGGCTGTTTGCCGACGAGTCGGTCTTGCATGTCGCTCATGACGTCCTCCTCGAGCGGCTAGCGCTTCTTCTTCTTGCGTTTGTGCTTCTTGGACTTCTTGGCGACGGCATCGTCGGAACGATCGTCGACGACGGCGGCCGTGGTCGAAGCGACGTAGGGCGTCTCCAGCGCCCCGGCAGGCTCGGTCTTCGACTCCGCATTCGGACTGTGGCCAAACTGGGCGCTCAGGAAGTCGAGGAGTTCTCGCTGGTACTCGTTCGTCTTCAGCTGCTGGTCGAGGACCATGTCGACGATCTTCGTCAGCTGCTGCACGTTCAACGACAACAGGTCGACACGTTGCGCGAGCTCCAGGTCGTCGTCGACAGCAACGGAGGGCTCATCGACGACAGGTTCTGGCTCCGGCTTCGCAGGCATCTGAGGCGTCGCTTCAATCACTTCGTCAAATGTCGGTGATGATGTTTGGCCGCCCTCCAGCAGGACGAGCCGACGACTGATGTCGTTCATGGTGGTCATGACGTTCTCCAATGCGGCGTTGAATTTGGTGGCGTGCTCGTCGAGACCGCGTGCCAACATGCGGACATCCGACACGAGGGACTCCATCGACGTCGACGGTGTGGCCTGAGGTGGTTGCGGAGCTGGCTGGGGGTTCGGCTCTGCCAGCGCAACTTGCTCCATCGGTTGTTGCTGCAACGCGGGAGCAGGTTGTGCGAAAGGCAGCTGCTGTTGGGCGCCCATGGCGAGATACGGATTCACCATGGGAAACGACATCGGCGTTTGTTGCTGCTGGGCAACCAACTGCAGTTTCTCTTGCTCGATGTGGGCGGCCAGTGCTTCCAGCTCCCGTTGTTTGTTGGCGAACAAGGCGAGGCCCGCTTGAATCTGTTCGTTGACGTTGTGCTCGTCCATGGTGCGTTCCTTTGGTGGGAGAAAAGAAAGCCGGCGACGACGGAGACAGCCGCCGTCGCCGACGAAAAGCGGCTACTGGTCGGTGTCACCCGACTTCGGCGTCGGCTCTGGGTTGGACGGCGAGGCAAACGGCCAGGCGAAGGAGTCGGTCGTGCGGCGAGCTTGTTTCAATGCAGCGAGAGCGAGGAGAAAGGATGCGTCCTGTTGCTTCTTTTGGATGATGTCGTCACGAAGCGCAGCAATGTCTTCGCTGAGGTCGGTGATGGTCTCAAGAATGTCTTCGCTGAGTTCCTGTGCGGCGTCCTCGAACTCGGCCGGCTCCGCGCCTTCTTGCAGTCGCGCAATGACGCTTTTGACGACGTTGTCGACGACCAGAAAGAAGTTCAGCAGTTGAAGCCGAGTGGGAAGGGAGATGGGTGTGCGTGTCATGTCTGTCTCTCGTTTTTGGGTTCAGGGAAAAGGGTGCCCATCGCCAGCAGCCCTGCTGGCGACGGGGCAAGGGTTGTGAGGGACGTCGACGACGGTGAGAGGAGAAACCGTCGTCGACAGCGAACTCGTGCGGCCACCAACGGCCGGACAAGTCAGGGGTTGGGGTTCGGCTGCGGGATGGTCACAACCGGGTTGGGTTGCGGCGCATTCAGCGCACGAACCATTGGCTGAGGCTGAGGAGCGAACACCCCCGACAAGGCCTGCATTGCAGCGAACGTCATCGGGTCCATCCCGCCGAAGCCGCCGTTGCCCATCTGCTGCATGAGCGACATGAGGATGAGCGGGTCGTGGGCGAGCCCAGGCACAGCCCTCGTCAACGCGAGCAGAATGGGCAGCTGTTGTTGGCCAGAGCCACCCATCATTTGGTTGGTTGCGAACTGGTGACCTTGACCAGTGACGGCAGGACGAAGCTGACGGTCACTCTGCTGTTTCATCTTCAGCTTGGTGACCTCGGTCTGAAGTTTGGTGAGCTTCTGCTCGACCTCGCGGCGCAACTTCTCCTGGTCGTCGAGCGTGGCGAGCTTCTGCTCGAATTTGATTTCGCCCTTGCCCCGGGCGCCCTCGACACGGGTGTTGTCGACGCCATTGCCCGGCGTGAGCTCGACTTTCTCGCCGGTGACGCCTTCGATGAGTCCCTCTACGACGTTGCCAATCATGGCCTCGCCGCCGTTGACGAGGTCGCCAAACGTGGGGAGTTTGAAGTCTCCGAGTTGCAGCATCTGCTGCCCCCTTGATGCGCGGACGAAGCCGCTGGTGAACGAGGCCTCAACGTCGAGGCCTCACTTGTTCTCCGTATTGGGGGACCCATGCGGTCGAACTTTTTTCACCGTGCTGGGGGCACTGGTTTGTTTTCGTTGCGGAACTTTTTTCTGTGGGCTGTGTTTTCGCCTTGCGCCCGAATTGAAGGCTGATGCTTCCGCTGGAAACACGTTCACCGAACGCGCGGCTCGGAGCTTGCATCACTCCCTACCACCCGAAGCAAGACAACAGAGTAGGCGAATGAACAAACAGACATTTCAGGCCGAGCTAAAGGAACTCCAAGCACTCGTCGGCCAGTGGAGAGTCCTCCTTCACGAATCGAGTGAGCCTGAGGGCGCTCGTCATTGGCAGGAGGCACTGCTCGAATTCGTCGAACAGCTCCCTCAGCTGGTCGCGTCGAAAGCAGCTGGAGATGACCAGCTGCGGCAAACTTCGCAGCAGCATTGAGTACTAAAGAGATTCAAGGCCTCGAGGCGCTGCAGCGCATTCCGACCGGCGGCTGACACAGCTCAATCTTCAAACAACCCGGCAACCAGTTTCACGCTTGAACGGGCCAGGGCATGCCGGTGGCTGGGCTAGCTAGGGTTCGCAAAATTTGCCTTCATCCTCTAGCATACAGGTGTAGTTTGAAGGACAGTCGCTGTCCAATTCGCACCTTTGCAGACAAAGCCTAGCACTGTTCACACAAACCAAGTCGTTCACGCATTCTTCTTGGTTGCTGCAAGGCTGGATATCAGGAGTTGCCTGGTAGCACTTTCCAAGATAGGCGACACCCGACACCTGGCGGCCGGACTGTGCTTCGCATGTTTCTGCTTTTGACCAAATACTCTCTGCGGATTCGCCTTTCGTAAGCGGAGAACTGCAGAATTCGTTCGTATCTTGAAGGACTCCGTCGGCATCAAAACGAAGAAAAAATCCTGGGTTCGCTGCGAACGCATCAGAACCCCTAAGCTCCATGAAGCCTAGAGCAAACGCCTCATCGCTACCAACTCGTCTCCCTGAGTCCCTCCAACTAAGCTCATTGCTTTCTTCGGAGTAAAGCAGACCAAAGCTGTTTAGCGCCTCGAGGCCAATAACAATTTCTTCCGGACAAACCTCTCGAGCAAGGCAGTTCTCGACTGTGAAACCAACTCGGACAGCGCAGCCTACGCCTGAGTAGCATTGAGGCGGTGCATCACCCTCGTGGTACACTTCGCATTCGGGGCCTATTACATTTGTAACCCTTCCCAGCGCAAACCCATCTGAAAGCTCAACCCAGTCACACAACCCCGATCCAGACTCAGAGAAACACTCAAAGTCAGGGGGAGAGTCGGTCGCAACCTGGTCTTTGCAACCGGAAGTGAATCCAGCCAAACCAAAAAGTACGACAAGCTTGATAAAAACACCTACTCTCATAGTTCCTCACCCTATCGCTTTACGTAAGAGATTAAGTTGTCTGTGGTCCTCCAGCCGACGGCGGAGGGGCCTGTGATCGCATCCGTGGCAATTGTCGTCTTGTGGGTCCATGATGAACCATTGGACGACGTGTAAAGGTAGATATCGTTCCCGTACTCCATCCTTTTTACGGCGACCCACCAATCACCATCGTGGTGAAAAGCAGCGACTCTATTCGCTGACCTGACACCTGATCCAACAGCAAAGGCCAGCGAATTAAAGTAGACATTATAGTGCGAAACACCACTTAGAATATAGAGCCTCTTAACCATTACGGCATAGCTGCTGCTATTTATATCAACGTATACCACTACACAATCATAGCCAGCGGCGTCATTGTTCTTACAGGCGATACCGGGCTGGACAAGCGACTTCACACCAGAGGCGAACTTTTTCCCAACAACTCCGTCAGCAGCTCTTCCTGCCGCAACAAAGATTTCATGGTCATCCGATGAACCGTCCCGTGTCTGGTTCACCCATGCAAAAACAGTGGCGTCTAAGGTATCATGGTGAGCCACCGAGACGGGAAGGCCAGCGTAGACCTTCTCGCTAGCGATGCAGTTCATAAACCCGGCGAAATGGGTACAGTGTCTCATATCTGAGTATACCTCCGAGTTGAACTCATTTGAAGAGATCACCCATCTAGGAGAGTGCTTTTCATAGCGGTCATAGTTCGAGGGATACCCATGTCTCGGAAGGTTAAGCAGGATCTGGCGGTCCTCATCATGCTCCTTGACGACGAAATCAGATGCTCCAGCTCCATCGTAGTTTGAAATGGAGCTGATGTTGTCAGAATTTGTCCATCCGATTCCGCGTGTCCAGGTCCATGTGTCGCTCGAGCTTTTCTTCTTGAAAACAAGAGACGGAGAAGACATGCCGTTTTCCACGGTATACCCAGAGGAGATTTTTGCGAAGTTCCAACTCGAAGTGATGCCCTGCTCCGAGCCTACCACTCCGTTTGCTACTTGATGAACTGCAGCTTTTCCTGTTCGATGCTCGTTGCCGTTGTCTCGAAGACAACGGTAGTCCCAGTAGAATGGCGAGGTTCGTGCGTGGAATCCCGTTTGAGGCTTACCCATGATGGCTCCGTACGCGATGTTCCCCATGGCGTCTTGAATATGACCTAGGTTTAATGTGTGTCCAAATTCGTGCAGGAGAGTGTCTACTAGCGATTTTCGACCGCTTGCTATCGAGCCTGTATCCCAGGCAATTAAATTGGGATGGCTAGGGGTGCTTCGCCGGAAGACTCGTATGTAAAACTGAGTCGCTCGTCCGTTCTCGAAGCATCTTCCCTGAGCGTGGGCAGCAGCTCCTCCAACAACAACTCCGTCCTGACCAACGACGACAATAGAGTGCGAAACTCCGTCCGCGTCGCAGTCAGACTTATTCATAGGAATATCCGAAAGTGGGGTGGCACCGGTGTAGGAGAAGGAGCCATGATTACTATGCTCATTCCAGATCTCAGAGGCCGCAATCGCCGCGCGGCGAAACTCGGTTGATGAGACTCCGTCCAAGTCGTCATCATCGACAAGGCTCACCTTGAACTCACGTGTGCCCCCAGAATAGGTATGACTCCAGTTCGATGATTGGCAGATGTTAACCTGCGCATACGTACCTATTGAGGTGCTGGCTAGTGCCCAGATAACTAGTCCATAAATAAACCTACGGCGACCCATCGATCCTCCCAATGGCGTACGAGCAGTGTCCTGCTGGTGAAAGCAGCGACGCTACGAATATTCTGCACTGGAACATCCGACCAAATCAAGCCGGAACTACGCGAATCTCGTAAGCGGCTAAATAAGTGAATCAAATTGGACAGCTGAACCTCCGTTTCCCGACGCAGGGAAAGAAAGCGCAAAGTACGCGCGTTGTGCGATCATTCCTGCAAGGACTCTTTCAGCGGACTCGTGATGTTGAAGCGCTGTACTGGTGGATGAACAATGTCTCGCCTCGGGTCTTGGTTGCACGACGCGGCAGTCGAACGGAGTGGCCGAGCTTTCGAAACCATGCAGGAGTGTTGACCCAGGAAGGCTCGGTGAAGACTTCCAACTTCGGCGACTTCAGCGTAAACACAAAGACGCTCGACGAGGACCCAACCCACAGACGGGCGCCACCATCGAGATTCCGGAACGGAAAGTGGTGCGCTTCAAACCGCCGGACAACTTCAAGAAGGGCATGCTCGCTGCCGGCGACGAGGAGACCTCATGATGTGGCCACTGATGAGTCGTGCGGATGATGTAGACAATGCCACCATTCGCTGTGCCGCTTTGGCCAGAGTGCTGGAGTCACCCGCGACAACATCCATCGGCGCTTTGGCTTCCCCTCTACGCCATCCTAGAGGTAAGAGTGCAAAGACGAGGCCCCTGTAGAGGTGGACTGGTTCTCGGTGGAGTTTCATGGCTCTCTGAGGAGCAAGAGCTTCTTGGGCGGCTGCGCTTGCAGCCCGACCACGTCCGGCACCTCAAACCCCTCGATACTGGCGCAATGGACCCAAAATGGCCGTGGTTTCTAGATTCGAGTGGTCCAAGAATCCACAGCACGTCAAAAGAGGCTAGCTCGCAAAAGAAAGCTTTTCCCAAGGCCAAGTAGCACGACTCGTCGCAAAAGCTCACTCCGCGAGCCAGGTCGCGACAACGCAATGCACTCATCGTCCCGCTTGTCGTTTTTTTGAGGACGCCCTCCCATGCTTGCAAGGCGCTTATTTTCCTTCATGCTGGCGATGCACTTCTCCCTGGGCCGACCTAGGTGCGGGTTGCTGCGATTCGAAGAAAGTCCAGGTGGGTTGTAGCAAGACATGTTCGCGACCTGGTCTCAGCGTCGGAAGCCGGCCGATGACAACGTAGCAAACGGACGGTGGGTAGCGCGCCACGAGAGCGTTCTCGGCGACAGAGACGACCGGAGCTCCAGAATCGCCAGGGAGAACAGGAGGGCCAGCGCTTACCTTTGCAAACGCCCGTCCTGGACTCGAGTGACGCTGCAGTGTCATGCGGCTTGTCTCGTCGCCAGCAACTCGGTGCATCAGCACCCGGTTGTCTCCCGGCACCCTTTGGCAGGACGCCCAGGCCGGAAACGAGGTGGCGTCTACCGCAGCCACTTTTCGTCCTCCAGCCACCGGTTGAAGCTGTGGAACAAACGCCATATCCACGCCATTTCCACGCATACACTCTTGGTACGAACGTTGTGCTTCAACGCAACGGAGGAACGTTGGAGCAACTGTGGCACGCTCTACGTCGAGAGCGAGGAGATGTTTCCTGAGACCGTGCGAGGCGACGAGTGTTCGTCGGCGTAGAGAAAGGTGCGCTCCTTTGCGTACAAATAGGCAGTGTGCCGCAGTCGCGACACCTAATACTCCGCGCCAAGACACGATTGTGCCCGCACAAAATGGGATCCCGTCCTGATCGAGCAGATGGACTACTACATCTTCGCGAGCCGCGGGCCTGGTGATTTCAGACTCCTGCGGCCGGTCGCTCCCTACGGCAGCTACCGGAACCAAAAGCATCATTGCAGAAACAACGCCCAATCGGAACAAGCAAAACACGCTAGTCTGAGGCTGCATCGATAAGCTCTGCGCCACTGTCCGCAAGGGCCTCAAGGTAGTCTGAAAGCGGTAGTGTAACTGTGGCCATATATGCGACTTCACCGTTCCTGACATCAAAGTCCGCCCCCGTTAGGTACCCAGCCGCGATGCCAAAATCGACGATTTTGGCAGCATTAAATGAGACTCCGCCTCCAATGAACACGCGGCCAGTTGTCTGCTTATTCAGTTGGAGTTGGTATAGTAGGCCAGAAGTGAAGACATGTGTTCGGATAGAGCTCTCGCGGACGATGGCAAACGACCCGAAAAAATCAAGTCCGGTTCCGACATCTATGCCGCAAAGTGTCCAATCATCAACCGCATCTACTGCGTCGCTCAGTGCTAGGTTAACACCCAGGCCAACTTCTTCATGAATCGTTGGCCCGTTGACGGAGCCGCTTGCTGGGTTGATTCCTCCAAGCCAACCAGTTCCTACACCAAGTCGAAAATACCCCCCGGTTCCATCAATTTCGTCAAGTCGGCCTAGAATCCCCGTTGTCAGCCGTCTCGGGTCGACTCGAAGGCCAACAGGACTGTCGCTTGCATTGTCGATTGCATCAGGCAGAGCTTCAAACACCGCTTCACCAGCATGGAAAACGAGACGTAGTGTTGGGTGAAGATGCCATTTTCCCTTTTCCCGAAGTTGCATCGTCCAGGACGAGGATGCCGCGTTGACGAGTGCATCAAGGTCTGCGCGTTGAACACCATCGCCGAGTATCCCGCGGACTGCCCTTAGTGCGCTCGCGGCGTGCTCGTTGCGTTGAAGCTCAACGAACATCACGTGAGCCTCCCTAAATGCTCTGTCTATGTCGGCAACTGGCATTGTCTGAGGAAACGGTTGGGCGTCCAGCCCGATTGCGCGGAACGTCTCGCCGAAACGCTCCGTCACGACAAGCAGCTCGCCGTAGCAACCTTCGAGTTTCGAGTCTGTGCCAAATCGCCTCTGCTGACTTCGTTCGGCGAGCGCGACGCGCGCTCCCGCCGCCATTCGAACATAGTCACCAATGGACGTCTCCCTCGAAGTTGTTGGTGTTCCAACAACGAGTCCATTTAGCGCCCGACGGACCATGAGGTAGCGCAACGCTGTTCGCATGTTTTCGCCGCTCTTTGCTGTCGCACCAATGGCGCGCAAATCCTCCTCGACGCGAGCCCGGACCTCGTCAACGGTTAGTGAAGTGCGCAAGTCTTCGTTTTTCCAGCGTTGGGATAGCCATCCAGCAAGGAAGAGTTGCGCTGGTCGGGCGCCACGGTCGACACCGTTGGCCCACGTAACATCGTGGACAAGGGCGTAAAGCTCAGCACCGCTCGCTGCGTTCACAAAGGACACCAGCGACACGTCCAGCGACTTGTTGTCCATCGCTGATGTCAGTGAAGAACGAAGCTGCCCAACAATGATTTCGTCGATTTCGTCGCCCTGGAGGCTGTGTTCGGAGCTCCCACCCGCAACTGCTGGGCAAGCTGCGAAAGAGCGAGTCGGTCCACATCCGAGGCCTCCAGCACCGTCGAGGCTTTGCAGGGCTTCCTGCACAACAGCTCGCAAAGCCTTATTGTGAACCGCAACTGACCGGACATCAAATGCTCGAAGACGGCTCAATACGCGACGCCATCCAGAAGCGAATAGTACATCCGCCAGCTCTGGGGCAACGTCGTCCGACTGAACGCCGGTTGGTTCGATACACCTCCGAACGCTTTCAACCGCGTTGCCCAACGCAGCAAAGCCAAGCTCTTCGCTCGCCGTCGCGCGAACGGAGCGTGGAAAAAGCGCCCAGCTGTCGGCGACGTTGGCCACTCGCATCGCCAACTGCTTGCAGGCTTCGGGCACAAATCCTCGCGCCTCGGGCCACCCCAGCTTCCGCAGCACATGAGAAGACGACATCGCTTCGTAGATCGCGCGTTGCGATGAGTGCCCGCTTTCGACACAATGTTTCGCATCGTGGTAGAGCAAATTGCTTTCGCTGGCTTTGGAGTCTTGTCTCCGCGCCGCGATTGCTTTCTGAGTTTGCTCTTTCGCTTTCGCTGTCGCGTCGACCGCCACCTTCGTTTTTTCCCGCGCAGTTTTTAACGCGTCTTCCGCAGCAACCTTTGACGCGCTGTCACCGACGTTGTTTGCGATGGCTTGCAGCTTCAACCATCTTTTGTGAGCCTCCGCGCTTTGGTCGGTTAGTCGTTGCGCCACCATTGTCAGTCGCTCCCCCTCCTTCAACAGACTTTCGACGGTACTCCCCCCTGCAACACCAAGCCCATCACTGGCCGGCGGTTGGCCACGAGCAACAAACGCGTGAAGAGCGGCATCCACAGCAAGCACGAGGCCCGCGCGAGTGATTGTTGTTGTTACCGCCTCAGACGCAGTTTTACCTGATTGCTTGTAGCGAGAAATGGATTCAAGCATCCGCAACAGGTCGGCAAATGCAGGCCGAGAACAGTGTGGTGAGGATTCACTGTCACTCTGGCACACCAGGCGTCTCGCTCCATCGAACCCGTCTGCGATAGCAAGGTCGCGAAGTTTGTGGAGGCGCTGACGTACGAGTTGCTGAACAACCTTCTCGTCCAGAGTGCCTAAGAAACTTGTCGCCTCAACGCCCTGAACTCCCTGAAGCTCAAGTTGAGCAAACGGCCCTTCACGCACGAACGCGACATCAACTCTAGGAGCCGTTTCTGTCGTTGGTGAGGTGTTAACTTCCGGTTTGGCGTCGGCAGCGCTTGCCGTACCATGGGCGGCAAGCCAAAATCCCACAATGTATGTAGTCGAAATTCTCCACCAAAGTCTCTTATTGGTCAACGTTACCTCCAAGTACTGAAAAACCGCGCAAACCATCAGCGAAGACTTTATTCACCATTGCAGGCGAGCAAATACTGGCCTGCCCCGCGCTCACGGCAACTGAAATGCGCGAAAGTGGGGCCTCAATGTCATGACATGCCTTGGCCTAAGTGGAGCTGAGCTCATGAGAACTATGGGTCACGCCGGCGACTTGCAGTTTTTTGAGTCGCTAGCGGCATACAGCGCTGTGTTGACGCGAAAGTCATCGTTGCGCGAGTTGCATGTAGAGCAAATTGGTGTAATGTATGAGGCTTTGTCGTCGGCCGCTGTCTTGATCACGTGGCCACCGAGCACTGGGCTCTTAGTGCAGCCGACCGTTCCACAAGTCCCAACAGTTTGACCAGTCCCATTCTCCCAGTGCTGGAGCCAGCTTTCGCATTTGGAGCACGTTTCGTCCCCTGAGCCTTTTCTGTTTCTTACAGTCGTTGCCATCTGTTCCTCCGCTGTTTTCCAGATCGTACGTAAGCAAGGAGCACGCCAGTTCAATCATATTGCCCCGAGGCTGGCTCCCTCGATACATCGCGATCTGTGCTACCGACACGATTGCCGTCGAACGGCCATTCAAGGCCGACAATTGGTCGATATCGGCCGCAGAGTCATGGGAGGATCATAACACCAACAGACATTGAACTGCCCTGTTTGAGGGCGACACGTTTCGCCAGGCTGCTCGACCACGCCGACAATGCACACCATTTTCTTGGTGTGGCACCTACGCCGTCTTCCTCGTTGCTTCGTATCCATGTCCTAGGGCCACCAAATATGGCGTCCGAACGGGGGGTTACACCCGCTCAAAGGAGAGCTAACGCGCTTCGCAAGGGGAGAGCCTAGCCTACGAAGTCCGACAGCCCATGCTTCTTGAGGTGCCGGTAGAACGTGGTTCGGCCACAGCCAAGCTCACGAATCGCGGCCGAGTAGTTCCCGGGGTGGAGCGCAATGGCCTGCATGAGGGCCAGTCTCTTCAGCTCCTCAAGGTTCAGCGTCGGCAACTCCTCTGACGACTGCGGAGCGCGGCGCTCACGAAGCGGAGTTGCATCACGCCCTTTCTCCTCGAGGAAATCTGCGGCGGCCTCCACTGTCGAATGGGGCGGCCGACGTTCGTGAACAAGCGCAAGTGCGGCGTCCATACCGTCGCGGAGCACCGACAGGGTGATGTCCGTTGACGTGAGACGGGGCCCACGTCGACGAAGTGCCTTTGCGAACTCGTTGAGCTCGGTCGCGTCCACACCTACGCGCTCGAGAAAGGCTGCAGCTTTCTCGACGACCGCCGGGGCTGGCCGGTGCTCGTCAGCAAGTCGGACAGCAGCATCGACGCCGTCTCGAAGGGCAGAGAGTTCGATGTCGACGGCTTTGATCTTTTTGTCACTCACGCGGATTGTCCTTGGTCACGGCCGCTTTCGTCCAATGGGTGACGTTTTTCACGGGCTTGGGAACCGCCCCCGCCTGAAGCTCACCGAATCAATCAGCTCGCAGGCTTTCGCGCTGTCAGAAATCGACTCCCGCTAGGGACCGAGGTCAGTGACTTCAAGTAAGGACATTACTCCAAAGTAGCAAATATTTATTGCCAATCCACAGGTGAACGACCAAAGCAAAAACACCAGTGTTGACAGTGGCCTATATGCCACGTGCTCACAGAACACTCCGATGAGGGAGAGCACTGCGCCGCCGAAAGAGGACTTTGTTGCCAGGTTTGAGCACGACATGAGCCGCCTAAAAACCTCCGCCTTTGATTCATGCCAGTCTGGCTGCCGCGCAACGACTGCATGAACAGTGGTCTTTGCTGTCGCAATAAACCCGACGGCTATTGCCGCTACAGATGCCGAGACTGAGTAGAGGTCTTTCAACCCCGGAGTATACTGTAAATCAAACGACAGCGCATGTGAGAAGGCCAAGACGAGAAAAAGAACACCAACAAGGAGCGATCGTTGAGTCTCAACTGCCATACGTTGACTCGATTTCTCGCCTCTGCTCCTCCCAGGATTCGCGTAGCACCTTGATTCTTGTTTCAAATGAGATACGCCGATTCGTAGTGCGTACTCGCTTCTTGCTGGTAATCCTCTCCTCGATGAAATCGATTAGGTCTGGCGTCTTGTTGTCTGTTCGTCCAGATACTCGGATTTTGCTTGCTTGTGGCGCACCTTCTCCGAGCAAACGGGAAATAAGATTCCGCGACTTCGGTTTGAGCCCATTTTTTGAACGCCCTGCGGAGATTGTCACTCCAATCGAATTGGCACCGAGGTCCTTCATCTTTCTCACTGAGTCCAGGACTGTATCCTTTGGAGAAGAAACCGCCTCCATGTCCGTAGGCGAGGCGAACGAGAACTCGATTTTTCTAACCTCTGAAAGCTTTGCAAAGCGCTCCAATGCATCTCTGCGCAGAAGTGGCTCTGCAATTACATACGAGTCGCACGCTGTTAGCAACTCGTCGAAGAGTTCGCAGAGCCTAGAGATGCTGGTAGCGGTTCGCCTTTTTTCCAAAACCAGAAAACCTCCACTAGAAAAGAAGCAAAAAGCGGCACGCTCGCCGATTCCTTCATCGTCTTCCAGATCAAATGGCGTAACACTTCCGTTTTTTGCAGCGACAATAGGAAGGTTGTCCATTTCGATCCGAATCGTATCACCCTTGAACCCACCCTCGAACGTCGAAAGGCTCGTTAGGACATACACGCTCCCAGCATGCTCAATAGACGGAGTGGGGACTCCACCGACTATTTTATCGATAGAATCATACAACCTAGCAACGTCGAGTCTCCCAGCATCAGTTGTTAGCCGAAAGAATCCGAACTGAATCTGCAATGCTGTCATCGTCTATTCTCTTGTCTTTTCGCGCATACATTGGACGCATGACACGCCGACTCGGCCACAAAGCCTTCTGATTGCTGCCCACCCGCCCGGAAAGCTCGTTTGCCCCTGATTTTTCCAAAGCAGGTTCTCCCCGCAGCTCTCACAGCGCCCGTCCGCCGCAATGAACGCTCGAGCGACCTCATCCAGTGAGAACGACTTCTTCTTTGCTGTAGCTGCCATGGCCGCCTCCTCGGCCGCACCAAACAGCAAAGACCAAGCCAGCAAACGTTGCGCTTCGAACGCGCCAGAACCGCAGCTTTGGTCCTGGTCGCTTTGAAAGATGGCCGTTTTCGACCAATCGTTGGTCGATTGCGGCCGCTTGGCGCGCCAGGAGGTGACACATGACGCAGCATTCAAACCAATTCTCCGTTGGTTCAAATCTTGCGACGTCGTCGGCGATGGGAAGCGATGCGCAGATGCAGTTGATGAAGGTTCTGGTTGTGGATGACCAGCGTTCAGCACGTCGCGTGCTCTCCAGCTTTTTGTCGAAGCAACCAAGCTTTGAGCTGATCGAGGCCGGCACTCGAGAAGACGCGCTCTCGGCCGTGAAGGCACAGCAACCTGACGTAGGACTCATCGACCTTTACCTCGACGAGTCGCGCGCGGCGCTTGACGGCCTTGATGTCGTCAAAGCTTTGGTCGAGCAGGGGGCTTCCGCGATTGTCGTCACCAGTTCTTCTGAGATGGCTGCCATTCGTTCAGCCATGCGCATGGGCGCTTACGACTACATCTTCAAAGACGACCTTTCCGAAGAGTTGGTGTTGCCGCTCCTTCGGTCGCTGCAGGAGAAGCTCGTCCTCGAAGCCGAGGTACAAGAGCTGCGGGCCAAGTCGTCTCCGGCAACCGACAACATCGTGGGCGAAAGCGACGCGATCCTCAGCCTGAAGAAGCGCATTCGCAAGGCTGCTGTCTCGCCCTACCCTGTGCTCGTGACCGGGCCGACCGGCAGCGGAAAAGAGCTGGTCGCTCAGTCGCTACACGCCCTCGGACCCAACCCGACGTCGCCGCTCCAAGACCTCAACTGTTCCGCGATTCCAGAGTCGCTGATGGAGTCTCAACTGTTTGGGCACCGCAAGGGCGCCTTCACGGGGGCAGACCGAGACCACAAGGGGTTCTTCGAGACTGTAGGAAGCGGAACTCTGTTCCTCGACGAGGTCGGAGAAATGCCCCTCGTCCTTCAGGCCAAGCTGTTGCGGGTTCTGGAGACGAAACGCTTTCATCCCATTGGGTCGAAGTCCGACCTCGAGTTCAAGGGACGCGTCGTCGCCGCGACCCATCGCGACTTGCCGAAGATGGTTGCTGATGGACGATTCCGCGACGACCTTCTCTTTCGCCTCAACGTCCTTGAGCTGGCGGTCCCCCCTTTGGCCGACCGACGAGAAGACATTCCACTGCTGGCCGCGAAGTTCCTGGCGAGCGTGACCGGAAACCTTCGGTTCTCGTCGGACGCATTGCAGCTGCTCAAGCGCCACGATTGGCCAGGGAATGTTCGCGAGCTCCGGTCTCTCATTGAGCGCATTTCTGTTTTTCACGACGAGCCCACACAAACGATCGACGCAGAAATGGTGAAGGCCAACTTGTCGCCACGCCGACTTGACGACGACGCTCGCGACCTTGCCCTTCGCATCATCCGACGTGGGACCGGGAATCTTCTCAAGGCACAGGAAGACCTTCTCGTCGCCGAAGCGATGACCCTTGCGAACAACAACAAGAGTGAAGCGGCTCGGTTGCTCGGCGTCGACCGTCGACAAATCGAGCGCCGACTCAAGAACAGAGAGCATCCAGAATGAGTGCTGCTGGTGTCACTCGCTATGGCGGGATTTGGGACGACCATTCGCGAGGCACCAGCGCTCCACTCAGTACGGCTCACAAACAAGTCACGGAATTCGCGCAAAACCTGGGTGCCGAAGATTTCATTGAGGTGACACCGTCCGCTGCATCGGTTCGGAGTCTCATCGACGACACCTTTGATGGCTGCCATGCCGTGTTGTGCGCCACGCATGCCAACGCCGAAGGACCGCGCTTCGCCAACCCCGCAGGCAAAGGCGAGTTCTTCAGGACAAGCCACGCCCCACGTCGGGGAACCCTGTTTCTGGACGCGTGCGCGGCATTCGCGGACGTCGAAAACTCATTTCGCAAGTGGAGCACCGTCCTCAACTCGTGGGAGGCAGTGTGCGGGTTTGAAGGCTTGGCACATGGTCACGTCCGTCGTGGTGCGCTGCTCGGCCGGCTCTTGTCGCGAGGGTTTCCACCTTGCTTGAGCTGGCGGCTGGCAGTTGAAGCAACTGAGCCCTCCGGGTGCTGGGCAACGTTGTCTCGATCCACCGGCAGAACCGTTTACCTCGCTGGTGGCTCCGCACGACGGACGCGACTTGGCGTCGGCTCGTTTGCGAAATGCGCCGACGTTCAGATTGACGAATCCGCCCTGCGGGGCTTTCTCGACGACCAACAGTCCACTGCCTCCCCATCGTTCTTTCTCGACGTCCGTGCCAACGGAACTGTCGCCTACGACGCCACCCAGGCACTTGAGGAGAGACGTAGTCCCACCGTCCGTCCGCCGACGCCAGTGCTTTGGTCGGCGGTGCGCCACCTCCGAGCGTGCGGTCTTGTGATTCCTGAGCCGATGCAGGTGAGGTGGTCAGCCCTGCGGCGGCAGTCTGGCGCCAGCGTGCAACGGACGGTCGGCACGGAAGCACGCTTCGACTACGGCACGGATGCCCATGGCAACGACGCCTTCCTCCGACTCACATTCTGTTCTCGTCATCGATTGATTGGCATTCACCACCAACCCGTCGGCGCACTCGTCGACGAGGCGCCCCCCAAGGACCACCGACTTGTGGACCTGATGTCCAGCTTTGCAACCCCGAAACAAGAAACGAAGCACATCTAAGAGGTGAACGTGCGCAAAGATGAGATGGAAAAAATCCGCCAGTCCTTTCAATCCCTCGACGCAGTCGAACGAATGTCGCTGATGCGAACATTGGCCAGAGGGCTGTCGTCTGAGGAGAAGTCGGGCTTGGCGCAGGCGCTCCAAGACGGCCTGGACTCAAAGGCCTGGCGCGAGTGGAGCGAAGACTTAAAGAGCGATGCGTACGAGTACGTTGGAAGGTGGAAAGAAGCCGGCGAGTCGTCTGACGTCGTGTCGCGCCTGTACTCCGTCATGTTTGGTCCGGGCGAAGTCGCCAACGACTACCGCGATGGCTGGCGCGCCATTCAGACGATTCTGCACCGCCAAGGTGCGGATGGGTCATGGGCCTACGACCCGGACGACCCGGCGAGCTTCACCATCGACGACGAGGTCAACCAAGCCCTGTCAAAGTTGTTGAAAGAGCCCGTTCGACTCAGTCACGGTCAAGTCGTCATGCTGTGGCGTGCGCTGTGCGCCCAGCACGACCTGCAGTTGTTGTCGCCGTATGACGATGGCCCCGAGCCCAGGTTCTGGTGATGCGCGCGGCTCTACGTCTCGGAGAGACGGCCGACGAGCTGGAACAACTCCTCCCGGCCGATGTGCGCGCATCGGCTCGGGAGCTTCCCTCCATCCTCGGGCTGGGAGCGTGGGACACGTTTCTGACGTTTGCTCCAAACCAAGACCTTCCCGGCCTGGTTGCTGCCGACTTGGGCATCCCACCGTCGACAACCAGGCCATTTCAGCTGGCGCACCATGCTTTGGCGCGCGCAGGATTGATTGCCGATCGACTCGAAGACCGACAGGTCTCGTCGAGCAAGATGCTCATCCGGTTGCGCAACGAGCACGTCTTGACCGCCAAACGCCTGCTTGGCGAACGCTGTCCACGACGGTTGGTGCGACGTGAACTCGCAAGCATCACTTGCGCCTGGCGTCGAGCGTCAACCCGCGAAGAACGATGGCTGGAGGAAGGCAAACGCGTCTCCCAAGCCGAGTACGCCGAAACTGTGCGCGAAAAACTGCTTTGGGCGACGGCCGCCACGACGCTGCTGCTCAACCGGGCGAAGCCCGACGCCTCGTCGACAGTCGTCGACACGTTTCTGCGTTTTCTGATCGGATTGCAGGTCAGGGACGACGCGCTCGACACGGACGACGACCGACGACGTCATGGGCATTCTTGGCCGGATGTTCTGTGCCTCCCCGCCGAGGCGCTCCGCATCGCCGCTCCCCCCATTGTTCAATCTGCAGCCTCTCGCGCGACGGCGTTGGGTTTTGCCCGGCTTGCACACAGCATGAAAGAGGTCTGCATCTGCATTCAGGATGCACCTGGCGGCACCAGGCCAAACGGGACTCGGAGCGCATCTCTTGCGTCTCTGACGTTGGGAGCGGCAGCAATCGAGGCAACGGGTGGCTGGTGACGAGGAGACAAGGAACCCATGATACTCGAACCAACATGCAGCGTTCGACGTCACACCGTGCAGCAGTCGCGGCCGTCTGGGTCGGCATCGTCTTCATCGCTGTCGCCGGCATCAGCTCGGCAAGGGCCGCTTGGCAGGCGCCTTTTCCGTCGCTGTTCGTCGACCCCTACGGCTCCTATTCGGCGGTCTACCTTCCGAGTTGGCAAACGGACGCCTTAGGCTTGCGATTCCCCGATCGGCTTGTTTCGGTCAACGGCAAGACCCCAGCATCTCTGCCGCTGGTTCTTTCACGAGAGGCACATCGCCGCGCCAGCCTGGTGTTCGACACCTCAACCGGAAAGCGGGTGGTGATCACCGAGGTCCGAACTCTCGGAACAGACACCTTCGTCTTCTTTTTTCTCATCTACGCGCTGGCAGGCTTGTTCACAGCTTGGTCGGCTCTGGTTGTTCTCCGACTTGCCCCAAACCAAACAGGGGCCATCTCCTACGCGCTTTGGTCGACGAGCGCCTGCTTCTTTCTTGGCAGCTTCTACGACTTCCACACTTCCGCGAAGTTTGTCCCGCTGTTCTGGGCTGGTGTGTCTGGAACCGCTGTGGGTTGCTTCGCGCTGGCGGCGACCTTCCCAACGACGTCGAGCCGTGTCGCAAAGTGCCTTGCGGTGCCAGCCGCTGCCATCGTCGCCCTCGCCGCCGTCGTGGTCGCATCACCGACAATCGCGACTCGCGTTCCGGCACTGAGGGTTGTGCTTGGGTTCAGCGCCAACTCTGCGTTCATCGTTCTTTTTGGCGTTGTTGTTGTCCGGCTGCTTCGACGAGGCCAAGAGGGCAGAGCGTTGCTGACATCCGTCGCACTCGGATTGGGCCTCGTCCCGGTGTGGATTGCCCTGTCTGTGAGCCTCGGAGCCGTCACCGGCGAAGGCATTGGTCACCTGATTCTTCCGTTTGTCGTTCCGATCCTTCCCATGTCTGTCGGGTACGCCATCGTACGACGAAGCGTGTTCGACTCGGGGGCTGCGGTGCCGTGGTGGGTGGCCATCCCGCCGGCGGTTCTGGTCGCTGCGTTCGCGGCGACACTTGCGTGGCTCAACACGCAGGGTGGTGTCCGGCTGGTGTTCACTATGACGTCGGCGACGACGTTCGGAGGGCTGTTTTACATTGCCGTTCGACGAGCAATGTTTCCGCACAACGCAAAGCTTCGTCCGGCCTACCGAGCACTCAACCTCGAAGTGCAGCGCCCAGAAAACGCAGAAGACCTCGACGGCGCGTTGGCGTCCATCCTTGTGAAGGAGCTGGGCGTCGACGGAAGGTTGGTGCGCAGCATCGACGACGAAGCGGCTTTGTCGTCGGAGGAGCTTGATGAGCTTCTGTCTGGGAAGGAAGTGGAGGCGAAGTCAGACGGAACGCGATGGATTCCGTTGGTCGCCGCTGGCCGGAGCTGGGGTGCCCTCGTCGTGCACCGCCGCAAGGACGCTCTGTACTCCGAGGATGAACTCGAAGTTGCTCGCGCTGTCGGCTCGTTCGCGGCGTTGGTTTGGCAAAACGAAGAGGCCGAGAGGGAGCTGCGTGAACTCGCAGCAGCACGCGACCAGCTTGCCCGTCAGGAAGCCGAGAGCCGCTTGAACTTGCTGTCCGCGGAGGTGGCCCACGAGGTACAGACTCCGCTGAACTTTCTAAACTTCATGGTGCGTCAGCTGTCATCTGGGAACAGCCTCGACGACGAAGACCTTGAAATCGCCACCGAAGAAGCCGCCCGACTGAGGCGGATGGTGACGTCTCTCGGACGGCATCGCGGGTCGCGCATCGAGACGTCTCCGGTCCATGTCGAGGAGGTCTTGCACCGCGCCGTTCAGCTGCTGCGAGAACAGCGCGGTGACATTGCCATCACGGTCAAGACCGGGGCGGACGTTCGCATTGAGGCCAATGCCGACCTCCTGCTGCAGCTTGCCACCAACCTGCTTAAGAATGCGCTGCTGGCGGCAGAGAACGCCGTTGTTGTCGAGTCGACGACGACGTCGTTTGCAGTCCTCGACGACGGACAAGGCGTCGACGAGAGCCTGCAGGGAACTCTGTTTGAGCCGTGGGTGACGTCGAGAAAGGGAGGCACCGGAATTGGCTTGGCCGTGTGCGCGCGCGTCGCTCGAGACCATGGCTGGGTGCTCCGTCATGAACGAGTCAACGGCTACACTGCGTTTGTCGTCGAGCACACGTCAAAGGCCTCCAGCTAGCATGGCCTACAACTTGCTGCGTGGGTTCCCTCGAAGGAGTGCACGTATATGGAAACAAGCATCGATCTCGTCGCCGACGAACAGGTTCAACACGCATCGAACAAGGGACTTCTGACGCTGACGTCTCATCGAATTCGATACCGAGAGAGGCGGGCAGGGTCTTTTCGGCTGACAAGCATGACGCTCGACAGCATCGCCAGCTGTGGTGTCGTTGGAAGGTCCGCGCCGTTGCTCGTGGTCGTTGGCGTCCTGAGTCTGCTGGGCGGACTGCTCGCATTGAAGGGTTCCCAGCAGACCGCAGCAGTCATCATCGGACTTGCCTTCGTGGTGGCCTACTTCGTCACACGCCGCACAATCCTATCCGTCGCTTCGCGCGGTGGAGAAGCCATCGCTCTACCGGTCAGGGGGATGGGTCCGGACGAACTCACGCAACTGGTCGACGCGATTGAGCGGGCGAAGCTTGAGGTGAGCCGGAACCAACGCGCACCATAGCCAGGCCGTTGTGGCTCTCGAGACGACACATTCGAATCTACGACTGCAACGACGAGACGGACATCGCGATTCTACCATCTTCTCTGCCGACCTCAGTGACGAGGACTTCGCCGTTGGACACGAGCTGAGCAAGGAGTTCAACAAACGCGTTCCCGTCCAGCTGCAGCTCCTCCGCACACTGGGACGGGTCAACAAGAACCGAAGTTGAATCTCCCAGCGCGTTGCATGCAACAAGAAGTGCGCTTTTCAAACGGTCAGCAGCATCCGCAAATAGGTTGGTCATTGTCCCTCCACCACACTGACCTTGAACCGGAAATATGGAGGCTGACAAAAACCAAAACCCGAAATCCTCGATCAAAGTGAGGTTTCTCACTCCATCCTTGGCCGCAATTGACCACATGCAGGTCGGGTTCTGCCACTTCATCAAGGCAGCTCAATCAGATTCCCGCAAGGTTTTTGGACGCTGTGGGCGGTTGGTTCAGGTCTTTTTGAGCTCAGCGTGAAAGCGTTCCAGCTCCTTGACTCTCTGTGTGTGCAAGCAGTTGCGGGAGCGGCCGTCGCGTCACAACCCCTGGGCTTGGAAACTCGAACCATCCCGATGACGTCGTTCGGACGACGTGCATGGTACGGCCTTCGTGGTTTTGTTGGTGTGCTCGGGTCCAGCCACGTTGTGCCAAAAATTGGGCATGCCATCGCTCACGTGGCGCTCTATTTGAGTGAAACGGCTTCGCCGCTGCCAGAACGCACCGTGGACACTGATGCGCAGTGACCCACAGACAGCCGACACTCTCGACGGTAGGCGTTGAAATGATTCTTGATACCTGGGACGACGTTCGCCTGCTCTTGGAACTGATGCGGTCGCCAACGCAAAAAGCCGCGGCTGCGAACCTTGGGATGAGCCGAGCCACATTGTCACGTCGGCTTGATGCGCTTGAAGCTGCCATCAACACGCCGCTGTTCGACCGCACCAACGAAGGACTGCTCAAGACAAATGCCAGCGAGTCGCTCTTGCAGACTGCACACCAAGTTGAGTCCGCGGTTTCAGCATTCGAGCGGGCAGCCAAATCTCTTGCACTTGGCGACAGCGACTCCGTCAAGGTCTCTGGACCGCCCTCTCTTCTCGAGCTTGTTGTTGCGCCGGCCATTCCTGAACTTCACGCCAATGCGCCAGGCGTCCGGTTGGAGATTGACGTTCATCACGGGTATCGAAGCCTGGTTGACCGCGAGACAGACATCGCCATCCGAACAAAGCAGCACGACCATGTAGACCTCGTCACGACGAAGATCGGCACGCACCGGTTCGCCGTCGTTGGCGCAGCAAACCACTACGGAGACGGTCGCAAACACAGGCTCTCAGACCTTCGATGGGTTCAGTGGAGCGAGTCGTACCCTCTCCCCATCGAAGGGACCTGGATCAAAGAGACGGTTCCCGAAGAAAACATTGTAGCCAACCTTTCGACCTTGACCGCGCAGCTGGAAGTCGTGAAACGCTCCAGCACAGTCACGGTCGTTCCTGAAGGTTTCATTCGGGCAGTTGCCGGCCTCGCTGCTGTTCGCTTTGAAGCTGACGACTTGGCCTTGACCCACGAGTTGCCAACGGTCTCACTCTACATGGCGTGCCGCCGAAGCTTGCTGAGAACACAAGCCGGGAGAACCGCTTGGGAGTTCCTTCAGCAAAGGGTGCGCTCTTTCTAGTTTCGAAGTCTCTCGCCTCGCGAGTCGAGTTGCGCCGAATGCGGTGGTCGTCGAGCGTTCTTTGGGCTTTGGGGGCACTCGCGCTCACTGTGGCGAGGACAGGCTTGTCCCTGGCCGTTGCCTTGTGAGTCCATCCGACGCCCACGACGTTCGAAGCTCTTTCGTTGAGAGGGACTCCCGGACGCGGCTCCTTTGGCTGCAAGCACAGATTTGGCGCATGCGATGCCGTTTTTGGCGCACGCTCGCGTCAAGGCCGACTGCTAACAACAGTCCCAACTGTGACGCTCGCGTCGAGCGTGGCGAAAGGAGTCGATCATGAATGCGCGAACGTTCTTCCTCCTATTTTTTGGGGCGGGTTCTATGGGGTGCGCGACGGGCCTTGCACCCGCTGTGGATGATGGAGCGGACTGTGCCTCTGAGCGTTTTCAGGAGTGCGACAGCACCGATGGCGGCCCTCGAACCACGCTCTTCGATGCTGGGCGTGAAGTTCCTGATGACGGTGCCGACTCAGGCGTCACAGAGACGCCCACGTCGGGGCGACTCATCGACACGCGCTGCGAATACACGAGTTGCCAAACCGAAGAAGTATTGGTCTCCACCTCGGAAACTCTCTGCCTGGTTGTGCCCGAGAACATTGAAGCGTTTCATTTGTTGCTTTCACTAGATGCCGACTTCGTGCTCAATGTGGCCGAACACACCGATTTATCCATGGCTCGTGTTTTCTCCGACGAGGGGATCCAGGACCTCTACGGGTGGCTGTCTGCAGGCTCCCACGGCGTTGTGATTCAGAGAGCGTCAGGACAAGTTGCGCAAACCATCTGCCTTCGGTTCTCGGAGGCGCCACCCGTGACTCTACACGACGTCGAACGCAGTCAAGAACCACACCTGGTGGTGAGTGAGTTCAATGGGCGGGTTGCAGGGTTGGCCCGGTCTTCCGCGACGGCCACGATGGAGGTGTCAGTCGAGTCCTCCACGAGCAACCAGGTTCAAATCTGCATTTGGGCCGGCGAATGGGTTTGCGCTGCAGTGGGCCCGGTCGTGCTCGAGCCAGACACCGTTGCGGTTCTCACCAGACCGAGCAGCGTTGTCGGAACCACCGAGTCCGTCGAGTTGCGGGTTCGGGCGCGTTGAAGTTGCAGCGGCTCGGTAGGTCCGTGTCTGACGCGGTCTGCGTTGGACATCAGGTCAGCCCGACCCCATTCTCCACTTCCACGAACGCCCCCAGGTCAACGCTAGGCTTTCATCAGGTCAAACAACTGCGCATGGCGATGGCGTCGACCCCACAATCGTTGTTGGTGGCACGCCACGAACGAAGGGCTACTCACCTAGACTGGCCGCATGAAAAACTCTGCAGTGACATCGCCAAAAACCTGCTCGTGCACATCAGCATCTTGCAGCTGCTGGATGCCATGGGGGGCAGCAACCAGTGCGAATGCGTTCTCGACAGCCTGTGCCGCTCCCTGGTCTTGCGGAAATCGAACGGCGACCGTGCCGCTTGCGGATTGCAGCTGTTCAGCAAGGTCAATGGCGAAGGACAAAGCTTCACCCACAGCAAATCCTTCTGTGGACTTCACGTACTTGAGGTCGAAAAGAATGTTGCTCTCGTCAGCCACGCCCGCGGCGAGTCGGCTTGTCGTCTGGGCGAGGTGGCGTCGCTTCACGACTTCGGGGAAGGAAACCGCGAACCATCCGGAAAGGGTCTTTTTGGAACGAATGGACATGCTCTAAGAATTCACGTTTTAGTGAATTTGTCACGTTCTCAAGACAATTGACCGCGATGAATAACTTGTCTCTGGTCGAAGGTAGCAACGAGCAGTCTTGCGAGCCCTTCGGCGAGTTCAAAGGACGGCCTAGGCGACCCTGGGACATGCGTCGCTTTTGGTGTGGATTGTGACGTCAGCGAAAGACCCGCCAGGTGTCGTCTTTGACGACGGGGTTGGGCGCGCCAAAACCCTGCCGAAACCGCTACACAAGAGCGCAGACCCGACCCACCGGAGGATCAGGCATGAGCGTCACCCGCACTTCCAACGTTCGCACGTCGACCACCCGTCGCACCACGGCCACCAACGCCACGAACGCCACGACGTCGAACACAGCCGGAGCCGCGACGACGACGGCGCAGCCGGGTCACGTGCCCTCAAGTGCCGGTCAAGTGGTCAACGCTGTGCCCGTGGCCATCAACGGATTGGGCGGTGCCCAACAAAACCTCAGCGCCGGCGTCGCCAACCGGTTTTCGCGCGACGCGCGGTTTGACACCTACTCGGCCAACGGCGACGGACGCGTGGCCCGCGGCTTCATCAAGTGTGATGCGACGCCGATTCCAGGCGGCGCCCGCCTGCATGTGGAGACCTTCCACGCCGCGCACAACGACCAGATGACCATGTATTTGCAGGCTGAGGTGCTCGACACCAAGACCAACCAAATGCGGGGCATCACCCTGGCGGTGCTGAGCGACAAGGCGAACCTCAACGGCAACACCTACCGTGGCAACTGCTACTTCGACATCAAGTACGACGACGTCAACAAGTACCTGCAGCAGTTCAACCCCAACCTGAAGCTCAACCCAGGCACCACGCAGTTGGCGGTGGCGGCGCGGTGGGGCACCGGCCACAACGCAGGCGGCTTCGGCCGTGGCGGCGCGTTTCGTCTGCCTGCGTCGCAAAACGTGGGCAACGCCGTGTCGGTGCGCGCTGCCAGTGCGGCGGGGGCGACGCAAGACGCCGACCTCCCCCTCGACATGCAGGTGAACTATCCGGCCAACTTGGTGCAAGCCGTGCCGCAGCTCAAGCCCGACGGCAGCATTCAGTCGCGGCTGGAGTCAGAGCTGAAGGTGACGTCGAACGCCACCGACATGAAGTCGGCGATTCACACGCTGTACGACCTCGTCGGCAAAGCGCAGGCCGGCGACGACAAGGCCGTCGAGAAGGTGCTGGGCAAAGACTGGAGCATCGAAAGCGTCAGCCGCTACTGGCTGCAAGACGACGGCTCGGCCAACCAGCCGGGCCAGGCGGGCTCGGGCGTGTTCAAGGGCTTTCGCGTCGATGACGACGGCTTGCCCATGCAAGACCCCATGCACGACGTGTACATGGACGATCCCAACCTGCGCATGACGCGGCATCAGGGGGCCATTCGTTTGCGCAGCAACGCGGCCGCCACCGTCGTCAACGTCAAGCCGGGCGCCGGGCGCCGCGACGACAACACTGAAATTGTGCAGCGGGTCGAGGTGGGCTTGGAGATGAAGCCCGGCACCACCACGGCGCAGGCGGGGCAAGCCCTGCAGACCTTGTCGCAGCAAGGGCAGTGGTCGGGCACCATCTTCAACCACGCCCAGCGGCAAGTGCATGAGCTCGACCCCCAGCTGAACCTGCAAAACGCATTGCAGCCCGCCTTCGACGTCACCCAAGACCGCCACAAGTTCACCGTGGTGAACAAGAAGACCGGTGTGGAGATCGAGCTGTCGCTCGACAAGGTCAACGTGAAGTCGCTGCGGCCTGAGCACAACGACGCCAGCGGCAAGCCGCGTCAGACGGAGTTCTGGATTCTCGAGGCCGAGCTCGACCACCTGCAGTTGGCCTCGGCCAACCAGAGCAACTACAGCGCAGCCACGGCGTCGGGTGGGTTCGCCAACGACCAGCAGCAAACGCAATGGCTGAGCAATCTGTCGTCGGACGTCACCATGGACATTGAGCCGCGTTTGCACGAGCTCAACGACCTCAACAACGACAGCTTCCGCCGCACCGACGACTACAAAGCGTTTGAAGGCGTCGTCGACCGGGTGTTGCCCAAGCTGTTCCCTGCCGGCTGGGATCCGGCCGTGCAAAAGGCGGCCCAGGCTGCCGAAGCGATGGGCCTGGTGACCTTCGACGACCAAAAGCTCCTCGACAACGCCAAAGAAGTGGTCACCAGCGGTGGCTTCAAGTGGACGTCGGATGTGAAAAAGGCGTTTGAAACCGCGCTCGGCAATCCCAGCCAACGCATCAACATCGAGAACGCCTTCGTCAACGGTCAGGCGCAGAACATCGCGCAGTTCGTGCAACAGGCGGGGGTGGCGCCGACGGCCCTCGAATACAACCTCACCAAGCTGAAGGGCCGCATCAAGGGCAAGCTGGAGTCGTTGGGCCTGCAGTCGACGCCCGAGATCAACAAGATGCTCGACGGTGCCAACGCCCAGAAGTTGCCGCCGCAGAACCTCGACACCTTCATCGCCCGCATGGCCAACCACCAAGACGCGCAGGTCATGACGCAGATCGCCCAGGCCCTCGGGGTGAACCCGCCGCCGCAGCCCAAGGTCAACTTGCAGAGCTTGTTCGACGCGGGCGAGACGCCGGCGTTGATGCGCACCCGCCTGGCGTCGGCGCAAGTGAACCCCAAGCAGTTCGACGCCATCGAAGACTTCTTCAAAGAGCTGGGGCAGAAGGGTGCGACGTCGTTTGAGGTGCGCCAGGCGATGGCCAACATGCACTCCAACCCACAAAACCGGCTGAACCAACTGGCCCAAGCGCGAGGGCTGACGGCGCCGCAACTGCAACTCGACCTCGACAGCCAGCTTGCCGCGGTGCAGACGCGCATGCGGCAGTACCACCAGTCGCCGTCGCCCGAGGTGCTCCAGTTCTTGCAGCAGGTGTGCGACACCCGCCCCATGGCCGACGCCCAACAGTTCTTCTCGCAGCTCACCCGTCGTCAGGTGCCCGAGACGTATATGGCGGCCGAGGCCAAACGCATGGGCGTGCCGGCGCCGAAGGTCGACTACGACTGGGGACTCATCGACACCAACCTGCAAACCCGTCTGCAGGGCTGCCGGGTGACTTACACGCCGGAACTCAAGCAGTTTGTGCGCGACATCGTCGAGGGTGGAGTGCCGGTGAACACGGTGAACAACATCTTCGCGCAGTTGGCGAACTCGCCTGACCTGCAGGCGGCGATGCGGGCGAACAACGTCTTCGTCATTGGGCCGACCATTCCGGATGTTGCCTACGACGCGGCGTTGACGCTGCAGATGGCGCAACAAAAGGTCAACGGCTACGGCGCTGCCGTCGATGCCAAGGGGCTGCAAAGGACCACGGAGGCGTTGCTGCAACAGGGCTTCAACCCGAACCAGATTGCCAACTACGTGGCCCACGCGTTCAGCACGGGGCCCAAGCATGCCAACGCCACCAACCAGGTGCCGGGCGTCGATGCCAGCAAGCTTCCGTCGTTGGCCGTCGACACCAAGGGATTGATGGCGCACTTCAAGACGCGGTTCGGCGCGCAGCTCAAGCCCGAGCAAGAGCAGTATCTGCAAGATGCCGTCGACGAGGCGCTGCGAAAAGACGCTTTGATGTTGAACCAGGTGTGGAGCCAAAACTTGCCCAACACCCTTGCCCGTTTGCAGCAGCAAAGTGGGCTGGCGCGTCCGGCCGGCGTGTAGCGTCGACGTTCACACGCCGGGTCAGGCGTCGTCGTCGACGGGGTCGTCGTCGATGGGCACAGGAGCCGGCGGCTGCAAATCGTCGTCGTCGGCGGGGCGGTCGTCGATGGGGGCGATGACCAAGCGCAGCGGCCCCGACCGCATCTCGCTGGCGACCACCAGGGTCACGGGCTGGTGGTTCGGCAAGCGCCACGTGGCTTGCCGCACCACGGCAGCTTCGGGGACGTCGGCCTGACGCAACCGTCGGGCGAGGTCAGGGTGCGCGGCACGAAAAGCCGCGTCATCGACAACCGACAGAGGCGCGCCAAGTGCCTGCTCGACGTCGGCGATGGAGGTGAGGTCGGCGATGCGGTCGTGAACGGCTTGTGGGGTCATGCGGTCTCCTGCTGTGGCACCCAGCGTTCACAAAGCCTCGCCAAAACGCCCTGCCAGACGCAACACTGATCGACACCGCCAGGCGCCCCTCCGACGACCCACCAGCCTCAGTTGAGACTTCTTGCGCTCCAGGCTCGCCCGAGGCAGGAATCGGATGTCATTGTTCAAGGCTTTTACCCACCCGCGGCCGACGTCGTCGAGCGCTGCCAAGCACTCCTTGCTTGCATACTGGCTGCACCGGTCGGCGTGGCACGCGAGCCCAGAACCTAGACGGCGCTTGCGCACCGCCGTTGACCAAGCGTCAACACAAAGCTGCGCAGGCATCTCGTCGTCGAACACGTACCCGAAGACCGTGCGGGCGTACCAGTCGATGAGGACGGCGTGGTAGCTCCCCCTCCCACGTGCAAGTCGCCCGACCCAAACGCGATGTGTTCGTCGATGATGAAGTTGCGCTGCAACTGGTTCGACGCACAACCCTCGTCATGCTCCGACACGTCGTTTTCTTGAACCATCTAGGGGCGCGGCCGGCGAGTCCCTGCTCGCGCATCAGATGCGCGACGCGCTTCTTGCGTATTTTGAAGCGATCGTCCCGGAGGCCTTTCAGGATGCGCGGCGCGCCATACGTCTCGCGACTTCGATGAAAGGCCACCCGGATGTGACCCGCAGACGCTCATCTTCGTTGGCCCGCGTCGACGCAATTCGACCTCGCCACGCGTAGAAGCCCGACGTTCACACGTCGAGCACGCAGCACATCATTCGGATGGAAAAGCGACGAGAAAACTTCTCATTGGCCCGGCACTTCATTTCTTGACCTTTGCGAAGTACCGCGCCGTATCGACGAAAATTCGCGCTCCTCTCGCTTCCTTGCGAACCCGGCGACCCATTCGAGTTACAGCTCCACGCCCCCTCCTTTCAAGGCGGCCGTGGCGTCGGAGCATCCGCTGGGACCGGGACAGAGCCGGAGACGCAACGCGGCGGAAGCATCGTCGCCACGGCGTCCGTGAGTCACCCCAACGTAGTACCGCAATGGACCCTCCGCTGCGGGGCGTTGGACTGAGTTCCTTCGTCCGTCGTGGTGCGAAAGATTGCTGCCGATGAACTCGTGGCCGCAGCGGGTTTGTACGTAGCCTCCAACAAGGTATCTCAATAAAGACCACTGGTTGTACAGCGACAACTCTGAACTGAGATTGGGGGGACATTCTCTTTCCGCACGCTCCTGATTCTGTGCAATTGGGGCCGGGAATGGTTGCGGAGTCCGAAGTCCCCAAATAGGATGCCACCACGGTACACGTGGCGCACTCCCGCGCCCTAGTGACCGATTGGAGACACCAATGAGGAATACGGTTGCGATTGCCGTTGGGCTGTGCATCTCACAGCTCGGATGCGGCTCTGAGCTGGATTTTCAGGGCATGAATCCTGATCAGTCTTTTTCGAACGGACACGGTGGGGAACATGAAGGCTTCCAACACCCGCTTCTTGATGCCCGCAAGAATGGAGTGGAGTGGCAGGACATTGCTAGCGGACGCTACGTTGTTGAAGACCGAAGCTACACTGACGAAAACGGAAACCATGTACGAATGTCAGGGGTATTTCCATCGGACGTGGCGATGGGATCCGAAGATGGTAAACCAAACTCTGACGAGGACTCGACGGGTAGTTTCAATCTTCTAAACGCCAATGATAGTGAGAAATCGACTTTGGAGCTGGACGAAGTTCGCACTTCGGTTGAGGGAGGAGAATTAGCTCTGACGATTCTTTTCGGTCACTCTCCCGGTGGGGACGATCTCTCGACCTATCTAAATAGAGGCATCATCGCCGGCGATATCGAAACAGAGGAGGACTACATGCTTGAGCGAGAAGCATGGAAGGTGAAACGGTCGGAAAGGATTATGTCCATCACCGATGACATGCTTGATGTTCTCGATGGTTGTGATGCTGAAATCGTGAATGTCTGCATTTCACTCCCCTGCGTCATGGCGTACATTGGAAATGAGTGCATTTTTGACATCGAAGAAAGTGGGCTGTTTACCGACGCGGAAGTATCGAAGGATGGAGACATTGAGGCTGACGGGAATGAGCGTTCAGCCGGAATGCAGCTCGATCAACTCCTCTACTCAGGCTATGATGGGTGGACCTCTTCTGGCCGAGTTCACGCAGCAGTGATCGAGCCATCTATCTCTGGAAGCTCAACGCAGAACTTCTATAGAGATACTCACGTTATGTTCAAGACGACGTCTGGGTCATCCGTTAGAATTGACGACCGCCGAAAGTGTCACACTCCATTCGCATCTTCGGTGTGCGATCACTACACCGTTTTCCCGAGCACCTACGGGAACCACGCAACCCAAGTTGCGTCAATACTCGCAGGTGACCTTGATGACGGGCAAGACCCTTCGATCACCAGCAACACTGAGCAGCGTAAGCGAAGTGGCACATCTCGTGAAACAACACTTCACATGTACTCTGCGGATCGTGGCTCAGGTGAAACAGTCTACCAGTCTAATGTTATCGAGGCTATTGACCATATCACGTCCAGCACTGACGACATTCCGGTTGTTAGCATGTCGACACATATCGACGGAAGCGACCTGTCATGCACCGGGACCTCCGTCACCGCTGACGCTGTGAATTCCATGTTTGAAAGCGGCTCACTTCTGTTTAAAGCTGCTGGAAACGATGGGGTGGACGGAAATAACTGCACCGTCTCGGACCCAGGGGCGGCAATTTCTGTTTTCACTGTTGGTGCACATGATGCGGACAATGAATCCGATGTTAGAAATGGGCCAATCGAGTCCTACAGCTCACAAGGCACTACGCAGCGTACAATTATCGACGCGACAGGTCCTGGAGAGATCGAGTTCTACGCGTCAAGCACATCCAACAACGGCTACCTTAGCAACTTGATTCAGGGAACGAGCTTCTCTACTCCTGCCGTTGCCGGGGCAGCTGTCGACTATATTGACTACTACAAAACAGAAAGAAGCAGCCTTATCGATGACCCGGGCATCCTTTTCGCCAACATGCTGCTGATGGGCGATCGCCAGAGCACGTCAGGAAAACTCACCACTGACTATTCAAATCGCTGGGGAGCTGGCCGGCTAAAAATGAGGATTCCAGAAGATGGTGGTTTGAGCGGGCCGTGGGGATACGGATCTGGATGGACATGCGTTCAAAACGGCGCTAGCTCCTACATTAACATTAACAACGGCAACGACCTAGGGGCAGGTGTTGACGTAGTAAAGGCAGTTGCCTACTGGTATGACGACCGTCATGGCACCTACGGGTTCCTGGACAATGTAAACATGTATCTTCAGCGACGACAGACCGGATATGCTAGCTACACAAATGTTAGAGTCAGCAACTCTTCTTGGGATGAAAAGGAGCGTGTTTTCTATGAAAACAGCGGGAATGCGTCGTTCCGGATTCGCCTCTACGGTAGCAGTGTGACCTCAGATACATCTGGTTGCGGAACAAACTCAATGAAGGTATTCTACGCGTACTTTTATGAGTCTGACGACCGCGGAACGTCCGGCGATCCGGGGACTGAGATTGACACGGAGTAGCTCCTTATGAAAACGAAACAAGTTGTCCTTTTGGTTGCGCTGGTCGCAGCGGTTTTGGCACTGGTTGGCTGTTCTACCGACGCCGAACCGCAGGAATGCGACGAAGAGTGCGAGGGCACGGATGGATGTGAAGCAGTCTACGGCGATCGCTGGAACCGCGAGGCTCTGTGTTTCGAGCTCAACGAGTTCGCCGGCTGTCTTGAATTAGAGCAGGAGCCGTCTGTTGTTTTCGTCTCATTGGACGAGGACGGCGACTGCTGGAGGGGGCTGGACGGACATCCGGTAGGCTGGCAGCTCCACGACCGGTCTCCGTACGGTTGTCCACCAGACGACGAAGACGGCGGCGACGCGGTCTGCGAATAGCACGTGATGACGCCTCCAGTTACTGGAGGCGTCAGCACGTCCAAATCACTTGCATGGTCGGCCCGGTTGTACCCCCACCCCAACGGCCCCTCACCGAGTGTGCCAGTTGGTGCTCAACCAAGTCCGCTCGGCGAGCATCCTCCTCGCTGACGCTCTGAAAAGAGACGAAGGTCGCGAAGGTGAATGAAAATTGGTGGGCACCCTTGTGCGTCGTAGATGAGGTGATGTTCCGTCCCTACGAGAAAGTCGTCCGTGGTCCCTGATGACGCGTCTAGTGACGAGAGAAACGGGCGACTTGGAGTCGAAGCGCACGTTCGCGTTTCGTTGGTTGGTTGACAAGGTGTCGGGATAACGCCGCCACTGGTGTTTGGAAAGGCCGAGATCCACCACCCCCAACCCACAATAAAACAAGTGTTTAGGATTTTTCTCAGAATCTGACGTCCCAAACGCTCCTTCATCCGCCACATTCTGACGGGTCCTGGCGGAGTACCTCTAGGAGGTGCTCACATGAAGCCCCAGTACAAACCCCGTCCCGACCGCATTCCCCCCAGCCCATCCGACATCGAACGATGGCTTCGCGAGGTCGACCCACACTTGGCGCGGGTCGCCAACGAAGTCATCCGACGACGTGGTTGGCCCGTTCAGCCAGCGGATGTCGACGACATCGTCCAAGACGTCCGCATTCGGCTGTGGAGCAGCGACCTCGAGAAGTACGACGAGAAACGCGGCAAGCTCATCCCCTTCGTCGTCAAACGCGTGTTCTGGGAGGTGGCGGACTTCGTTCGCAAGCAGAGCAGAGCCAGCGACCGGTTGGACGACTTGGTCGCTCACCTCGACGACGACGAGCCGTGCTCGTCGCCTGAAGAGCAGCTCGTGAATGAGGAGTACGAACAACTGCTCGAAGACGTGGTCACCTGGGCACGGCAAAAGCTCCCTCGACCTCTGGAGCAGGCAGCTGTTCTTGCTTGCGTCGACGACAGGACCCTCAACGACGTCGCCACCAAGCTGCAAGTCGGCATTTGGAGGGTGAAGCAGGCGCGCAAGACTGGAATGACCCGCCCCAACGCCTGGCGCCAGACAACGCTGAGCAACTGCGAGCAAAGCGCCAACAAGTTGGGGGCGAGAACAAGGAGGTGGCATGAGCCCTGCCCGCTACCTCTCGACGGAAGAGGCCGCCGACTACCTCGGCATCACCGTGCACGCCCTGCGGATGTCTCTCCATCGAGGACACCTGCGCCCAACAGGTCGCATCGGCCAACGGCTGCTGTTCTCCAAGGACGACCTCGACGAGCAAGTCCAACAGAATCTGCGGCCGCCGGCCCCAACGTCGGCGAATGACGATGAGGAACTTCCGACGGAGGAGCTCTCACGACGTCGTCCGCGCCGCGTCAGGCAGGGGACAGCAGCGAGCCCTCGTCGACAAACGCCGAAACAGACGACTTCCGTGTCGTCCATTCGCGCCTCGTTGGACGCCGACCGCAAGTCCCGCTGACCGCCATAGGTGTCAGACGACTTGCCACTGGGACCACGTGGGTTTCCAGCCTATGGTGGGGCTACGACCCGTGGTCCTCGTCGTCACGCACCTCCGTTTGGAGATGAAGATGAAGAGAACCGGAAAGAAAACGGCACACCCTGGTGTGCGTCGCATTGGCAGAAACGGCTTCCAGGTTCGGGCGATGGCGACATGCCCGAGAACGGGGAAGCGCTTTGAGAAGGAAAGGAGGTTGTCCGACGTGTCCATCGCCGAAGCCCTCGACGTGCAAGAGCAGCTGCGACGTCAGCTGCTGGCCAAATTCGACGACGACGTGGTGGTGAACGACGACGGACTGGGCCCTGTGCCCCAACAAGGTCGTCTGGCTGACGACATGCCCCTGATGGACTACGCCAAGCTTTGGTTTGTCCACGTCGACAAAACGGGACGCAAACGTCCGCACGTCGTCGACGCCGACTTGCATCGGGCCGAACGGCTCATCCTCCCGCAGCTGGGGCACCTCTACATCGGCGACATCGGCAAGCCTGAGCTCTCCGTGTGGATGGACCGCCTGCCCCTTCTCGTCAAAGACAACGGCGAGCCCTACGCCAAGGCGACGCTGAAGTCGGCGTGGCGTTTGTTGGCGACGATGTTGCGGGATGCAGAGCTGCTCATCGGCGTGCGCAACACGTCGCCCGACCACATGAGGTTCCGCGTGAACGCGCCGACGGTACGTCCCAAAGACACCCTCACCCGTGATGAGCTGGGCGCCCTGTTGGCCGCCTCAGAGCCCGAGAGCCCCGACATTCGCGCCATGGTGTGGCTGGCGGGCACAACGGGAATGCGCTTCGGCGAGGTCACCGCTCTGACGTGGGACGACGTCGACTTCGATCGCGGCCTCATCCGCATCACCAAGTCGCAGGTGGAGGGCAAGGTCTTCCCAACGAAGACGTCGACCAACCGCACCGTGCCGTTGTTCGGTGTCGTCGCCGACATCCTCGTCGAGCACAAGGCCTGGCTGGAGCAGCAGAGCTTCAACCGCATCGAGGGCCTGGTGTTTCCGTCGAGGAAGGGGACCTACCGCATGTCGTCGGTGACGAGGGGGCCGCTCCGTCGTTGCGCCGAGCGCGCAGGCATCGACAAGCGTGTCACCAACCAAGCGCTTCGTCGGACGGTGAACAATCTCATCCGCCAAACTGCAGGTGAGATTGCCGCGCGCGCCATCACCGGCCACGCCACGCAAGACATGACCGAGCACTACAGCGACGTCACCTTGCAGGAGAAGATGACGGCGGGCGAAGCCGCGTTTGGCAGCATTCTTGTGCACGACGACGCGCAAACGCGTGCACGAGGCGTCGATGAAAGTGGGGAACCCAAGTGGGGAACCTCCCATTCTGGAGCAGTTCCCCACCTACCGACCGGTAGGGGCCAAAACAAAACCCCCGACAAAATCGGGGGTTAGATGGCGCGCAGAGCAGGATTCGAACCTGCGACCCCTGGCTTCGGAGACCAGTGCTCTATCCAGCTGAGCTACCCACGCACGCAGTCGTGTCCTACCCGAATCCGTCGGCAGCGGCAACGGCAAAGGCGTCCGCATCAGCCCCCCCCACGTCTTGAAATCACCGGGCCCAACCGCCACCCTTTGCCCATGATGTCTGTGCGTCCCTCATTGTTTCGCTTGCTGGTGGCCTCGACGTTGGCGTCGGCCTTGGCGCTGGCCTGCTCTGAACCCGCTTCCAAATCTGCATCGGTGACCGCGCAGACGCCGCCGTCGGAGGGAGAGGCCTCGACGACACCCGACGCCCCTGCCCTCCCCGTCGTCAGCAAGACGTCGCAGACGCTCATCTTTACCTTTGTCGACGAGCGAGGACGCAACCAAGCAGTGTCGTCCATCGACGACGTGCCCGACGGGGTGAAGCAGCGCGTGTACGTCACCGACCTGCAGCACAAACCCGCCGAGCGCATGGCGCACAAATACGCCTTCTTCACCGACCTCACGCGGCCCCTCGCCGACGGCACCTATCCCGTCACCGTCGTCAGCCGCTACAAAGCGGCCAAAGGCGAAGACGGGCCGCCGCTGCCGGCCGCGCCGAAGAACGCGGTCGTGCTGTATTCGGCCGAGTGGTGTGGCTACTGCAAGAAGGCCAAGTCGTTCATGACGAAGGAGGGCATCCCTTTCTTGGAGCGTGACGTCGAGAAAACGCCCGGAGCGTCGCGCGAACTGCAGGCCAAGCTGAAGAAAGCCGGCATGAGCGGAGGCGGCGTCCCCGTCCTCGACGTCAAAGGCCAGTTGGTGGTGGGCTACGATCCCCAGCGCATTCAAACGCTGTGGGCAGCGAAGTAAGGCTCAGCTTTCTGCGGTGTGCAGCGGGTGGGGCTCCAACCCCTTGCTCGCCAAGAAGGTCTCGACGTCTTCGCCCCACAAACGGCCGCGCAGCATGTGGCTCCACATGACGAAGTCGCTGGCCAAGCTCCACAGCGGATAGGTGAAGGTCGCCGGGCGGTTTTTCTCGATGATGAAATGGCCGACCCAGGCCGCGCCGTAGCCGCACAGCGGCATGCCCAGCAACAACCACGGGTTCAGCGTCGCCGCCGCGGCGATGACCAGGCCGATGACGCCACAGGTGCCGAAGAAATGCAGGGCACGGCACATGGGGTGAGCGTGTTCACCGAGGTAGTAGGGCCAGAATTCGGCGAAGGTTTGGATGCGTGTCGTCGACGACATACGTCCTCCTGGACAGGGGCCAAAGGCGGGTTCAAAGTTGTCGGGCAATTGGGTTTACCGAATGCGCCGACAATGAAAAGGGAGGCCGGTTGATCCCCCTGCCGGCGCCGCCTACACACGGCACACCGACAAACGACAGGTGCTCAGGCTTTGGGGCTCCGACTTTGGGGTGGGACATGCAGAACAAACACATCTCCATTCGCATCAAACAATGTCTGGCCTTGGCGGAGGCCTCCAACTGTCCTCGACGTCAATTCGGCGCTCTGCTGCTCGACCCCAAGCGCAACGTCATCTTGATGGACGGCTACAACGGTGGCCCCCGCGGTGGTGGCCATCTGTGTGGCGGCGACGTCTGCCTGCGCGACACGCAGAAGGTGCAAAGCGGAACGCGCATGGAGATCGGCTGCCACCACGCCGAGATGAACGTCATCTGCAACTGCGCAGCCTCGGGCGTCGCCACCCAAGGCGCGTGGCTCATCGTCACCGGCGAGCCCTGCCTGATGTGCGCCAAGCTCATTCACCACGCCGGCATCAGCAAGGTGCTCCTCGTGGGCGGTGGCTATGCCGGTGAAAACGGCGTCAGCTATTTGCGCGACCACGGCGTTGAGATTCAAGCCGTCGACGGCCCCAAAGACCCCCGTCTGCAGGTGCTCGACGACGCCGGCGGCTGACCGGCGATTGTGTCGATGGCTGGAACCGTTGGGCGCCATCGGGGTCCAACTCGACATGCACCACCTCGTTGTTCTGTTCGTCGTCATTGTCGCCCTCGCGCCTGCCGCCGCCGCCGCGCCACCTCCTGTCGTCTGCCAGCAAGTGCACAGCCCGTTTCTCGACGACACGCGCACGCAGCGGTGTGTGCTGCGGCGGATCACCAGTGGCTTCGGCGACGGACGCCGCTCGTACGTGCGCGGCCACAAACACGCCGGCGTCGACTTGAAGACGACCTACGCAGAAGCGGTGTATGGCATGTGCAAGGGCACAGTCGTCGACATCCACCTGGGCACCCCCCACCGCACCGTCGTCGTGCGCTACGTCTTTGCCGACAGCACGCAGTGGTTTGCCTCTTACAAACACGTTGAAGATGTCGGCGTGAAGGTCGGCGACGTCGTCGACGAGAGCACCCGCATCGGCCGCGTGTTCACGCGCGACGAACAACGTCGGGCGCCGTGGCGGGCCAACCACCTCCATTTTGAGATTCGGCACGCCATCGACGACGACGGCGCCGCCAGCTGGACGTCGATGTCACTGGCCGAGCTCAAACAGTACGCGTGGGACCCGGCACGCTTTCTGCGCCGCCACCTCCAGCCGTGCCGCAAACGAACGTCGCGCTGAAGGGTGTTGTGCAGGGGGCCGCGTCCTGTCACGAATGCGTTGCATCCGTCCTTCTAGGAGCCCCTCATGCTGCGTGCGCCGTTCGCCTTCAGCCGTCTCTCTTGCTGTGTCTTGTTTGCCTGCGCTGTGGGCATGGCGGGCTGCGATGGCAGCGCCGTCGACACCCCCGAGCCAGCCGCCGAACCCAGCGCTGTCGTCGACGACGACGGCGGGGTGCTCGCCGATGGAGGCGACGGCCCCATTGATGGCGGCGCCCCCACCGATGGCGGCGTGGTCACCGATGGCGGCGTGGTCACCGATGGCGGCGCAGTCGACACCGACGGTGGCCTGCACGTCGATGGCGGCGAAGCCGACGCTGGTGTCGACGTGGTGGCGCCGCAAAGCGGCGTCGAAGTCGACACCCTCAGCGGGACGGTGCGAGGTGAAGTCGACGGCACCTTGCGGGTGTTCAAGGGCATCCCCTTTGCTGAACCTCCCGTCGGCGACAACCGCTTGCGCGCCCCCCAGCCGGTGCAGCCGTGGGACGGGCTCCTCGAAGCCGACAGCTACGGGCCGTCGTGCCCGGCGCCCTTCAGCGTCAACGAAGGCGACGAAGACTGCCTGACGTTGAACATCTGGGGCCACCTCGACGACACCCCGCGGCCGGTGATGGTGTGGATTTACGGGGGTGGCTTTCTCGTCGGCGAAACCGCGCTGCCCACCTACGAAGGCGACGACCTCGCCCAAGACGCCGACGTTGTCGTCGTGAGCATCAACTACCGTTTGGGATTGCTGGCCAGCCTCGCCCTCGAAGAGCTGCGCGACGAAGACCCCCTCGGCGCCATGGGCAACATGGGCCTGCTCGACCAGGTCGAAGCCCTGCGCTGGATCAAAGCCAACATCGCCGCCTTCGGAGGCGACCCCGACAACATCACGGTGTTCGGCGAGTCGGCCGGAGCGATGTCGACGTGTGCGCTGCTGGGCACGCCCCTCGCCGACGACCTCTTTCACAAAGCCATCCTGCAAAGCGGCAGCTGCAGCATGGTGATGACGCCCTTCGACGACACCTGGACGGGCAACTCCATCACCATGTCGAACGCCTACGTCGACGAGCTCGGCTGCGGCGACGCCGAAGACAAGCTTGCCTGCCTGCGCGCCCTCGACGTCGACGACTTCACCGAGACGGCCGACCTCATGGCCATGCTCGGCAGCCTGCTCGAAGGCGGCTTTGTCGTCGGCCCCACCCTCGACGGCGTGGTGTTGCCGCAGACTCCCTTTGAGCGGTTGTCGTCGGGCGCGGCACCGGCGCGTCCTTTGTTGGCGGGCAGCAACAGCAATGAAGGCGCTCTGTTCACGTCGGCCGACTGGGTCATCACCCGGGGGGGCATGACCGACCGCCTCGAAGACGCCATGGGCGACCGCCAGCTCGCCGAAGACGTCACCGACCTGTATTCGATCATCGAGTTCCCGCTCGCTGAAGACGCGTACAACGCGTTCTTGGGGGAGTTCATGTTCAACTGCAACTCCTACCAGACGGTGCGCAGCCTCGACGACGACGGGTACTACTACTACCTGCAGGTGGGGCCCGCAGTGCTGACGACGACGTACGGGCCTTTGCACGCCGCCGACGTGTTCTACGTGTTTGGCGACTTTCTCGGCACGGGCATCGTGCCCACCCCTGTCGACATCGCCCTCTCAGACCGCTTTCAGCAAGCCTGGGGCAGCTTCGCCCGCACAGGTGCTCCCGCATGGGGCGACGAGCCTTGGGAGAAAACGTCGTCGACGCCGGATGTCTTTGGCGTCGACCTGATTCCCGGCATGGAAGACGACTTTCGTGGCGGACGCTGCGATGCCCTCCGGGCGCTTGGCGTTTTGCCGTAGCGCGGGCTGCGACCGCTGCCCCATTTTTTCAAACCGTTCGTTTTGACGACGAAGCGTCAAGCCTCCTCGTTCGCCGCCGATTGCCACTGCAAGGGGGAGCGGCATGAACGACCCACAAAGCGAACTTGTAATGAAAACCGTGTTGTCCACCCGCGAGCTGTTTGCCGGCTGGGGGGTGGAGCTTGACGAAGCACCTGCGTCTGCCATCGATGCCGACAGCGGGGTTTGCGCGGTCGTCGAGGTGTCGAGCGACTGCCTGGATGGAGCCATTGGGATCGAGCTGAGCGATGACTTCGTCGCGCTCTTGCCCCCCATCGACGGCTGCACCGGACGTCACTGGGCAAAAGAACTCGTCAATCAGCTCACCGGGCGGCTGCGCAATGCTCTGCTGCTCGACGGGATTGACGTCGACATGAGCGTGCCGACGTCGCTGCATTTTGCGCGTGTCAACATTCCACAGCGCGACTGGGGGGCGTTTGAGGTGAAGTACACGTCAGCCGGTGCGGGCCTTCGGGTCTTCATGGAGTTCGATGCCCCCGACTCGTTGTTTGAGGTGGCGTCGTCGCACGCCCCCAACACACGAACCCACGCCCAAGGCGAAAGCCAACTGCTCGAGGGCGAAGCAATCTTTTTTTGAGCCGAAGCAAAAGCAAGCAGGTGCATTCATCTGCACAAGGGGAGACAGATGACAGGAACAGTTTTGGTTGTGGACGACTCACCCGTCATCCGCTCGCAGGTGACGAAGGTGTTGGAGACGGCAGGATTCGCCGTCGTCACGGCCGAAAACGGCGCCGAAGCCGTCGACACCATCTCAGAGATGGGCGCACAACTGGGCTGCGTGTTCTGTGACTTGCGCATGCCCAAGATGGACGGACTCGAGGTCTTGCGCTGGAAGGCAGAGTCACAGTGGCGGAGCATCCCCATCGTCATGTTGACGACGGAGGGGAGCCCAGGCTCCATCGCCGAAGCCCGCGCGCTCGGCGCCAAGGGCTGGGTGGTCAAACCCTTCAACGAGGCCATGCTCGTGGGGTGTGCCAAGAAGTTGTGTGCGCCGTCGCTCTTTCGCCAGCAGGCGTAGCCTCGAAGGTGCGCCTCACGCGTCGAGGTGCAGCGCCTGCGTTGCTCTCGACGTTTGGGCTTGGGGTCTGCTCTTGACCACGAGGCGACCTCAATCGGAGTTCGGCGGGGTCGTCGCCAGCGACTTGTCGTCGGGGCGAAATGCGAAGTGAATGAGGCCCCCCAGCAGCGCGATGTTTTTGAAGAGCGGCCCCACCTTGTCGGGTGCGAGCTGGACCGACAGCGTGATGGGAACCAGACACGCAATCAAGAGCACTGCCGCCCAACGTGATTTGATGTTGAGCAGCAGGCCTGCCCCACCCACAACCAGTGCCATCCCCGTCGAGAGCACCAAGACTTCTGACGGAAAGACGGACGACACCCAGGCCCCGATCCTCGCCGCTTCAAGCCTGGCGACGATTTGCGTCGGACGCACGATGTGTCCGAGCCCGGCCACGAGAAAAATGAGGCTGAAAAGGGTGCGAAACACCCGGTCGGGCGCCGCAGCCAATGGAGGCATCATGGCGTTCTCCTTGTCGAATGTCGACGACGACGGGTGCCGTCGCCCCAGGGGCAGACTCACGGCGCCGTGCCCACGCCCCGCAACGGCTGCACGAACGTCGACACGGGCCATTGTGGTGTCTCGCTGGCATCGATGATGGACTGCCGCGTCGACGGCTGCGCTTCGGCTGGCCGCTGCAGCCCCCACTCCAGCAGCTCAACCGGCGTCATCGGCAACCCAGTGTCGGGAAACACCACGTCGGTGACGTCGGCGAACCCGTCGTAGCTGCACATGGTGTTGCCATCGTCGAACGGACGCCGACACCCCGCCACCGTGCGCCCGCCAACGCCAGGGCCTGGGATCGACAGCGACTGCACCCGTTCCCCAAAGGGCGCCGACAAATCCACTGTGGCGTCGAGGCCGCTGAACCCATCCACCCACCCGCCTTCTTGGCGAAAGGTGTCTGGGGCGAACACCAAATCGAGAAGGTTCTCCAAAATGTCTTCGATGCCGGCGTCATCAAGCGTCCCCACGCCGAGCGTGTAGGGCGCAGGAAAAAACCGGTAGGCGTCTTCGAGGTGCACCTGGCCGTCGGCGACGACGCCCGCCCCGAGTTCTGCCCCCCCGACGAGAAGTGGCACTTCGTAGCGAAACCCAGGGCTCAACGCGACGTCAGCGCCCGTGTAGTCGCGCAGCAGGTCGGTGAAGTAGTTGTTGAACGAGCTCTCCAACGCGTTGCGTCTGCGCAGCGTGTGGGGCGTTTCGCCGATGGGGGTTTCGATGGAGCGGGTGAGCGAACGCCCTGCCAGCGGACTCGGCATGAACCCTTCCTCGACGACGACGTTGACATTGTCGCCGACAAACGGCGCACGCGCGTCCGACACCGCCAGTGCAACGGCGTCGTCCTCCAGCAGTGCATCGTCGATGTCGTGCAGTGTCCAATGGCTTTGGGCGACCACGCCATTGACGACATCGAGGTCCAACTGCCCAAGGAGGCCGTCGTTGCCTGCCTCGACGACGAGCGCGCCTGACGTCGACACCACCGGCTGCGAGGTGATCTCGTGGGTGTGGGCCGAGAAAAACACGTCGACCCATCCGGCGCCGATGGCGTCGGCCAGTGCCACATCTTTGTGCACGCCCAACTCGCTCATGACCACCACCACATGGCAGCCTTCTGCGCGCAGGTCGGCCGCGTGTTGCTCCACGAGGTCAATGTAGGCCTCGCGTCCCTCGACGAACGACAACCCCATCGCCATCGTCGGGTGCATTCGCGGCACAAAGTCGGAGGTCAAGCCGATGAAGCCCACCTTGACGTCTCCGAAGGTTCGCGTCGACGTGGGCGGGAGCCAATGCTGCCCATCGTCGGCGGCGAGCGCGTTGCGAAACTGGTTGGCCAGCGGCCCCGTGAGGGTCCCGGTGTTGTCTGCGTCGACGACAACGTTGGCCGCCAAGTGCTCGAACCCGACCGGCCGAATGTCGGATGCGCTGTTCGCAAACAACGCCGGCACGGTGCCTGTTGTGCGGTAGCGAACCCAACTCACGTTCGGACCAAATGCAAAGTCCCAGTTGCCGGGCACGCCGATGTCAAACTGCAGAGCGTCGACGACGTCGTACACCGCCTCTCCGTCGGTGTAGAGAGCCTCGACGCCGCCGTGAAATGTGTCGCCGATGTTCATGGCCACAGTGTGTGGCAACGCCTCCCTCAAGTTGTGCAAGAGGGTCGCCAGACGGGCCGCGCCACCACGGGTCTGCACCGTCGCGCCCCCCGGCGATGCAGGGCTGCGCACCCAGTCGAGATGAGACGTAAGGTTGGCGTGAAAGTCGTTGTAGTGCAGAAAGGACACCGTCGTGGTGGCGACCCCTGCGTCGTCGTCGGCGACGCCACTGTCGTCGACCTGGCCTCCATCCACAGGTGAAACGTCCCCCGCATCGCCGGGTGCGACTTCACCTGCGTCGTTTTCTGCAACCAGCCCTGCGTCTTCGAAGGCGCCGGCGTCGTCAACTCCCGCATCTTCTGTGGCGAGTCGACCGCCGTCGAGTTCTTCGGGCACGCCCGAGTCGTCGACGACGAATGCGCCTGCGTCGGGCTCAATGGCGGCTGGGTCGCAGGCTGCACACCAGGCAAGTGTGGTCAAGGTCAGGGCGGCTCGGGCGATTGTGGGCATTGCTCCTCCGAGAACCACCCGAAGCAAAATCGGAGCCAACCTCCCTCACCGCAACAAGGTCACATGCACCTGCTTGCGCCCCGCGCGGCGGGCTGACCAACAAGCGACCTCCCCTTCGACCACCCGCCCGCCGTCGTCGACGACGATGCCGGGGGGACTCTTTTGCGGGACATCGCGCAACACACACTCCCACTGATGAGCACTGACGCCCGCATGCGTCTGTCGCAAAGCCTCGGCGTCGTCGATGTTCAACGTCACCGCCGACAGGTCGTGGAGCACACCATCGTCGACGAGCAGGGCCGCGACGCTGTGCATGGCCTCTTCGGTCGTCGGCACGGCGCCCACGACAGGGTCGTACACACGCTGGACATACTCGAGCGACAACGGGCCCTTTTGCAGACGTTGGGGACGTTGCGCGTTGTAGGCGTGAAACGCGGCATCGGCTGGCTGGCGCGGCACGCGAATGAGGCGCAACAACGGTCGCACGTGGCCCGACACAGGCAGCTCACCGGCGTGGCGCTCCACCGCCATGCCGAGGGAGTGTTCTAGGGCTTTGCAGGCGGCCGCATCGAGGTCGTCTTCGTCGACGAGCACCTTGAGGTCGAGGTCAGACGACACCCGCGGATCCGCACCCAACACACGCACACGGGCCTTCTTGTCGTCGACGCCGTTGGGCATGGGCAACGTGCCGGCGGTGCCCTGCCCGGCAAACACCGATGGGTCGAGTTCAAAGAGCCGGCTGCGGTTCACCACACGCGAGCCGCAGACAAACACGCCGAGCAAGGCGTCACCGACAGCCGCTTTGATGTCGTCAACGATGGCCTCGAGTTGCGCGCGGGTGACCCCGACGACGACTTCGTAGCGACGCGGAAGGATGCCGGGCAGGACGGCGTGCCCCAACTGCTTCGCCCAAGTGCGCAACGGTGTGTAGGCGTGGCGTCCGAACGGAAGTCGGCTGCGGTCGTCGGGCAGTTCGACGTCGTCGTCGACATGCGACGCGAACACTTCGACATGGTCGCCGGGGCATTGGTGGCACATGGCGATGCGGTCGCGGCGGCCATGCTCCATGTGGTGCCGGAGTTGTTGCGCAGATTCGCTGTTGTAGGCGTCGACGAGCGACATCTCGTTGAGGTTGCCGACAGGGTGGGCTTTCAAGTTGTCGCGACAGCAGATGTGCACGTCGCCATTGAAGGCCACGGCCGCTTGAACGTAGAGCCGCATGCAGGGCACGTCGGGGGCAACCTGCACTTCGTCGTAGCTCTGCACCCAATCGTCGTCGTGGTACTTCTGGTTGATGTGCCAGAGTGCACGTCCTGACGACGACGACGACGACGGCGACGAACGCGAACGGCGCAGTCGCCCCGGACTCTGAATGCGGCGCTTGAAGCTGGCCCAGTCGACGTCGATGTCGAGGCGTTCGAGTCGTTGGTGGGCACTCTCAGCATAGGCGTTCACGGCAATGGCATCGAACAGACTGTCGAGCTGCTTGGCCTTGGTGTCGTCGAGAAAGTCGCCGTTGGTTTGCAGCAGCCACATGGCGCCTGGCACCTTGGCGACGGCGCGCTCGGCGTAGTCGAAAAAACGGTCGTGCACGAGGGGCTCGTCGATCCACTGCAGCGACACCTTCAGCTGGGGCCCAGGCATTTGCGACAATGCCGCCAACTCGTCGAGCAGCCGGTCGAAGACACCGTCGTCGAGCAGACGCGCTGGGCTGTTGTCGCGCGCGTGTTGCAGCGGACAATACGTACAGCTGCGGTTGCACTTGTCGGACGTCTCGATGTTCAGATGGCGAGGGATGTATCGCATGTCAGCCGTCTCCCCCGTCGTCGATTGGCTTCATCGGTTGCACCCGCACCCGCTGACGTCCTGCCTGCCGACAAGCGTGCCAGGCCCCTGCGTGGGATTGCAGCACAAAACGCCCTTCGTCGTCGACGGTCACCGGCAGGTGCGGGTGCACGGAGACGCCGTCGGCATCGGCATCGGCCAGGGTCTGGGTCAGCTGGTGGCACGACAACGCGCACCCGGTGTCGCAGCGGTCTAGGTCATCAGCGACGACGACCTCGTCGACATCGACCTCAAGACAGTGTCCCTCACTCTGTCGCACTTGGCGCTCGAGGCGGGCGTGCAGATCGGCGGGTGGCTCTTGGTCGCGGTCGAACAGCACCACCACCTCGTCGTCAAACAACGGAAGGCGCCGGCGGCGGTTGCGCTGCACCAATGCCGATGTCGCGGCTTTGTCGTCAGGCACCACCACGACGTCATCGTCGTCGACGAGGGCGCGCACCGCCCACCCACACCGTCGCCAGAGGTGGCGCAGCACATCGACGTCATCGCCGAGCGACGTCGTTGAAGACAGCACAACGGTCAACCGCAACGCTGCGCTGTGTTTGGCGTGAGGGCCGCCTTCGAGAAGGTCGAGCGGCCGTCGAGGTCGAACCTCGACCTCGTGCCCAGCCTCTCGCAGCACCTCCACACGTTTGCGCTCCGACAACACCCGCGGCCCATGCGCCCACACACCACGCAGACGGTCGCCGAAGTGCTCCGTGGCGTCGCGCTCAAACATCGACCACGCCTCAGGTGTCAGACCGACGACGACCTCGCCCCGATGTGGACGCAGGCCCCGGGCGAAAACATGTCGACGTCGTCGCGCCTGCTGCCGTGCTTCTGCATAGGTGTACATGCCTTCGGGCAGTGCCGCCGACGACGACAAATGGGCGGCCAAGCGCTCCACGTCGTGGGGCTCGGCTTCGCGGTACACGAGTTGGGCGAGGCGTTCGAGCTCCATGAACGGCCGCACCACCCGACGCCAGGGGCGCGGTCGCAGCCTCGTAAACCACGTCGACGGCAGGAGGTCGTCGAGCGCTGCGACCCATGACTCTGCGATGTCGATGTCGTCGGCCGTCAACGGGCGCGCTGTCGCCGCCAGCAAAGCGCGCCACGGCTGTGGGTCTCCTCGACGACAAGCGTCAAAGAAACGTGGCAGGCGTCCGACCAAGTCGAATTGGGGTGCCGCCGTCGACTGCTCCCAGAAGGCAAACGCAATGGAGCCTGCGCCCCGCAGTGCCCGCAGCCGTTGGGTCTCGTGCACAAAACGTCGTTTTGCCGTCGGGGCCCACAAGAAGTCGCGACGCTGCCCGTTCTCGCAGCCGGGTCCGGCAAAGCCGAGAAACAACGCGAACCCGTTCATGAAGCCGTCGACGAAACCTGCGTCGAAGTCGGCGAGGGCTTTGCCCATGCGTCCGGCGGTGCCGTCGTCGTCGTAGAGCCCATCGAGGGTGCGCACCCATTCGCTCACCAGACGGCGAAACGTCATGCGGTGCTCGCGCACTTTGCGGCGGGCGTTCATGTAGATGAAGTCGGGAACGTAGTGCTCGAAGAAGCGAATGGTGGAGAAGTCGAGGAGGTGGCCGTCGACGCGTACGTTGCCCAACGTGGGGTTGAAGCAGTGGATTTGCAGGGCGTCGGTGCGGCCCACGTCGAACCCGAGGTTGTGGGCGAAGCGAGAGGTGAACTCATCGAGGTGGGTTGGTTTTTGCGCGTCGAAGTCGTGGCGCACGACGGTGCGCCCGGCGTCGCGCACGACGACACGCAATGCGTCGGGGTCGCGCCGAAACCGCACCAAATGCCCTAGGCGCGTGTGGGTGTGGGTGACGCGGACGCTCGTTGCTGCGGGCCGTTGCTCAAGGCTCTGGTCGACGGTCGTGGCGCCGGGGTTGGAGAGCACCGTGAGGATTTCGGGGGTGTCGAACCCGAGGCGCGCCAGCTCATCGCAGATGCATGCCTCCCACATGGTGCGCTGAAAGCTGACGCGGCCGTCTTCGTGAAAGGCGTTGCCGGCCCACTTCAATGGCGTCGGTCCGCAGCCTTTCAGCGTGGCCTCCAAGGGGCGCTTCGTCGACGTGGAGCCGGTCAACCAGCCCGCGTAGACCAGTCGTCCGTCGCCTTGTGCCTGGTTCTCGCCCGTGCCTGGGCTGTCTTGGTAGCGGCTCGCGGGGCGCGTGGTGACGACGTCATCGGCGGTGGTGTCGAAGGCAAAGTGCTGCCACAGCTGGGCGCGGGTGAAGGTCCACCCCCGTCGACGCTGCAGCTCGTGGTTGACCCACAACACCTTGGCGCCCTTCTTGCGCCCGACCGGGACGTCGACGTGAAACCGACCGCTGGGCGGAAAGTGACGTCGAGAAAGGGGCGTCCGACGCTGGCCCCGCATCAACGCATCGGCGAGTGCCTCATCGAGGGTGTCGTCGGTGAGGTCGTGCATCACGGGAGGGTCGAGGCGCACGCCCAGGTCGACGAGCATCAGTGCCCGTCGTTTGAAGTCGACGTAGAGGTTGGGCGGCGTGAGGTCGAGCCGCAGCCCATCGTCGGCCAACGCGGTCACCGCGGCGCTGACGTCGAGGAGCTGGCGGCGCAGCCACATGGGCAGACGGTCGGCGATGCTCCTCGTCAACGTCTCGAGAGAATGCTGCCGACGGTGCAGTGCAGACACCGGTTCGTCGTCGGTGTGCCACAGATGTGCGGCGAGGTGGACGCCGCGCCCAGCGGTGCGCACCAGCGCCGTGGGATCTGGTGCAGGATGCGACGCGATGAGTTTTGGCAGACGGATCGGCAGCTCTTGCACACGCGGATCTTTGAAGTTCACGGCCTCTTCACAGAGGCGCGAAACGCACTGCTCATGCGGATGTGCAAGCTTGAGCACGTAGGGCCCCAGCCCGAACACCCGGGCGGTGGTGCCGACGCCCAGCAGCGGCAGTTGGTCGACAACGTCGAAATTCTCCACCAATTCAAGAAGTTGCCGACTCTTCGGACGGCGGCCATGCCAGATCCAGTTGGAGGAGGCCGCATCAGGCGCAGAGGGCGTGGGCATGGGCTCTTGTGCCAAATCTCGCGCCAGCTTGATAGCAAGCAGTGCAACAACGGCGGGGCATGTGCCTGCCACGGATTCAGACGAGTCCCCAGCGGGGGCAGGAGCACACCATGGGCATGATCCTCAACCGGGCGCGCAACTTGGCCGCCGACGGCATCCTCTCGAAACGTGAAGTCGGCCAGCTGATTTCGGACGCGCTGAAAGACGGCAAGGTCACCCGGGGCCAGCGCTCTGACATCACCAAGGTGCTCAAAGAGTTCAAAGACGAGATCACCCCCAGCGCCAAAGACGCCCTTGAAGACTTCTTGGTGTTTTCGGGCCAGTTCGACGGCGGCCTCGCCGCGCAGTTCTTCGTCGAGCAGCCCGACGCCGACGCCCTCGAAAAGGCGGGCGTGTCGACGGCGAAAGACCTGTTGCTGCGGGCGGGCACTTCATCCGACCGTGCCGCGCTCGCCACCGAAGCCCGCATCGACGTCATCGTCGTCGAGAGTCTCGCCAGCCAAGCCGACCTCGCGCGCGTGGTGGGCATCGGCAAGACCTACGCAGGTGTCCTCGAGAAGATGGGCATCGGCAATGTGCAAGAGCTCGCCAAACAGTCGCCCGCGTCGCTGCGTCGGCAAATCACCAGCTTTTTGAAGACCACCGAAGGCCGGGCGCTGGCGTCGCGACGTCCGTCTGAAGCGTCGGTGAAAAAGTGGATCGAAAACGCCAAGACCATGCCGAAGCTCATCCGTGACGTCGGCGACAACTCGCCGTCGTTCACCGTCGATGCCTTCAATGCCCTCAACGACAACCAAAAGGGCATGCTCATTTTCGGCGCCGACGTGCGCGTCTCGGACGTCGCCCTCTTCAAAAGCGACGACCTCAAAGTCGAACGCGTGCGTCGTCGTCCGGGGCACATCGCCGACATCTGCGACGAGTTGGAGCGCACCGGCTTCGATGGCGACTTCGAATACACCGAGATGTCGACCATCTCCCGCGTGAAACTCGGCGACGAAGTCATCGGCTACCGCGTCGGGTTTGACGTCTCCACCGGCGACAGCGGCGCCGTCGACAGCGAGCTGGGCGCGTCGTTTGACCACGAAATGGGCGGCGGCGACGCCGGCATGACGGGCTGGGTCGACCTCGCCCTCGACAAGAACGGCAAGGTGCTGTCGAAAGAATCCGACATGTGGCCCTCCGACTACGAAGGCTGAGCCTGCCGACCCCGGCCCATCGCCCGACCCTGCGTCGGGCGTTTTCATTTGGCGCTGACGACGCTGACAACGCGCCCAACAACGACCCCAAGACGCGACTCCACGACGACGAGGACAACATGACCCATCTGGTGCTCTTTGACATCGACGGCACATTGGTGCGCTCCCCGGCGGGCCCCGCTGCCTTCACCGCTGCCGGGCGAGATGTGTTCGGCGACGCCTTCTCCCTCGATGGCGTCGTGCTGTCGGGATGGCTCGACCCCCTGATTCTCGACGAGGCCCTCCGCCTCAGCGGCCTGCCCGTCGACGACGACGACAACAAGGCGCTGTTTTGGGAGCGCTACCCGAGTCGCATTCGCGCGCATCTCGACGAACAGCCAGACGACGTGCGTTTGTTGCAGGGCGCCCTCGACGCCGTGCAAGCCGCCGTCGAACAGAACCATGTGCACCTGGGTCTGGTCACCGGCAACCACGAGCCGGTGGGCTGGACCAAGCTCGCCCACGTCGACATCGACGCCACGCCGTTTGTCTACAACGGGTTTGGCAACGAAGCGCGCGAGCGCCATGCGTTGGTGACCCTGGCGCGCTCTCGTGCGTCAACGGCCCTGGAGCGTGAGGTGCAGCACGTGCTCGTCGTCGGCGACACCCCTCGTGACGTCGAGGCAGCTCACGCCGTCGGCGCCGAATGTTTGGCGGTGTCGACGGGCCGCTACGATGCGGATGCCCTGCGCGATGCGGGCGCCAACCACGTGGTCGACGGGCTCGACGACGTGGCGTTTTTGCTGGAGTGGATGCAGCGGTAGGCGTGCCCGCCAGCCCGCCATCACGAGGTGCAGCGCAAACACCTCAGAGTGCCGGCGGCGCCGCCGGCAACACCAACCGAAAATGGGCGCCGTGCTCGGCGTCGACGACGAAGAGTTCGCCGTCATACGACCGCGCCAGCTGACGACAGATGGCCAGCCCCAGCCCCGTCCCCTGCTCTGCAGGCTTCGTGGTGTAGCTGCGCTCGAACACCCTGGCCTGGGCATCGGCAGGAATCCCGGGCCCATTGTCTTTGACGTCGACGGTGACGTCTCGGCCGACATGGCGCACGACCAGCTGGACGTGGCGGTCATTGTCGTCGTTGGCCGACAATGCGTGCGACGCATTCGTGAGGAGGTTGGTGACGACTTGGGCCAGCCGAACTTCATTGGCGACCACATCACATGCGTCAGGCGCATCGACGTCCACGACGACGTTTGCGGCGTTGAGCAAGGGGCGCACCAGCCGCACCGCCCGGTGGATGGCGCTTCGCATGTCGAAGCACGTGGTCTCTTGGTGACAGGTGCGAGCGCCTTGCCGGAGCTCTTCGACGAGGGAGGTGACCGCGTCGACGCCCATCAATGTGTCGCGCACGATGTCGTGCAGATCCGCGACGTCGATGTCATCGTCGCCCAGACACGACTGCAGTTCGTCAACGTTGAGCTTGATGGCCGCCAGAGGGCTGCGGATTTCGTGCGCCACCGACGACGTCGCCGAGCCAATGGCCGCCATTTGGTTGGCGACGAGCAGTTGGCTGTGCAGCGCTTCACGCTCGGTGACGTCGGAGACGATGACCAAAGCGCGGTCGGCCACGCCTCGAAGGATGCGTGCCTCGTAGCAGTGGTGCTCACCGTCGACGTCGGACTCGTAGGCCAATCGCAGCACTTCCCCTTTGGCGAGGACGTCGTCGACGGCCGCCTTGGCCAGCGGCACAACGTGCAGCGGCAGCACCGTGTCGAGCGAAAGGTGCGACTTGAGGTCGAGGGTTTCGGCTTTCGTCGGCGAGACCCGGGCTTTGACGTCGGCAAGGGAGTGGTCGGCGTTGACCTCAAAGACGAGGTCGGGCAGCGAATCGACGAGCATGCGCGCCCGGGCCTCAGCGTCGAGGGCACGCTGCAGCGCCGTTTTCAGAGCGTTGGCGTCGAGTGCGCCCGATTCGCCGGGTTGCGGTCGAGACCGACGCCGTTGGCGAAGCCCCTGCACCCAGGCGCCGACGCCAAACGCCGCCAGCGACAACGACGCCGGAAGCCACAGCACAGCGTCGTCCCCGGTGCTCGCCGCCACCGCGCACAGCACAGCGCCGAGAGACGTGGTGGTGGCAGGAATCCATGGCATGCAGCAGTGCTCCTCGACGGGGATCGGTGCGGGCGTCTTCTGTGTCAACGACGCCAACGTCGTCGTCTTGATGCACTTGTTTCAACGCAACACGCTTGGCGTGTCCGGAGCCGCACGACGACGGACGGCGTCACCAGACGGCGTCAAGGTCGGCGGAGATCGTCCGATGTGAGCCTCATGGATGTGTCCGTCCAGGTCGCCGACCGCCTTGCCCTGTGGGACTTGTTGCACTCAGGTCTCGATCGTCTGTTTGTGCAGAGCCCTCGTCCGTTGGGACGTGGCACGGCCGTCGACGTGGTCATTCGGGTCGCCAGCCTCGATGCCGCCATCACGTTGAGCAGCACCGTCGTCGACACCCTCGCCAACGGCGGCGCCTACGTTGAGTTGCCCGACGACGTCGGCCGCAAGTGCGCCGACGCGTTTGGGGCCCCGACCCCGAAGGCCGAGCCCAACACCCGCCGCCGCGCCGGTCGGCTGCCCTGTCAGGTCGACGACCAAGACACCGTTCTGCTGGAGCATTCGGCCCAAGAGGCCGTCGTCCAAGGTGTCTTTGGCGACGTCGGCGACGACGTCGTCTTCGTCGACGACGATGGCCGCCGCATTTGCATGCAGGTGCGTTGGGTCGATGAAGCCACCGACCACACCTGCCTTGCCGTCTCCCCCGACGAACGCGAGGTGTGGGCCCAGACTTGCGACAGCTGCCCAGCGGCGGCACGTCCGCGTCCGGTGGCCGTCGTCGCCGACGACGACACCGCCACCCTCCGCTTTCTCACACGCGTGCTCTCGGCCGAAGGGTGTTTGGTGCTGGCGGTGACGTCGGGCAATGAGGCTCTGCAGGAGATTCGGCGCTGGCAACCCAAGCTGGTGCTGCTCGACATGCTGATGCCAGGGCTCGACGGGCTCAACGTCTGCAAGGTGCTGCGCCAAGACGCCGCGGTCTCCCACGCCTACGTCGTGCTGTCGTCGGCGGTGCGCGGCGACATGCTCGGCGTGGTGGCCGACGAGGTCGGCGCAGATGCGTTTTTGCCGAAGCCCACGTCGGTCACGCTGCTGCGGCGCCATGTGCGCGACGCGTTCTCGTCGTCATAGGTGAGGTGCGTTGCTCGTCGACCAGGCTCAGCTGGCAAACGCGAGCATGCGTTTCGCAAGAGAGTGCACCGCGGCGGCGGTCGCGAACGTCGTCAGGTAGGTGCCAAACATCAGCGTTTGCTGTGGTTTGACGACGAGAGCGCCGCCATCCCCGCGTGCAGGCACTGGGTGCCCGTCGATGAAGGTCCCATGGCGAGACCCGGCATCGAGCAGTTTGTAGACGCCGTCTTTCAACAAGAAGTACGCGTGCAGCTTTGACACCGAGCGCTCGGTGAGAACGACGTCGTTGTTGGGCGTGCGCCCCACGGTGATGAACGGCGTCGGGTTGCGGGCTGTCTTGCGCAACGTCGCCACCATCATTTCACCCGTGAGCACGGGCGTCTCTGGCTGCAGGACGGTGAACGGCCCAGTGGCCGCAGGCGTGGCGCCAGTGACGAGGAGAAAGGCGTCTCCAAACCGTGCCGCAAACTGATTCGGGGTCAGGTGCACCTCAGATGCAAATCGGTGCAGCGGCTCCAAGGCACCATCGGCCATGGGGGGTTGGGCATCGGTGACGGCAGGCGTGTCGCTCAAGACGTAGATCTCCACCTCTTGCATCGGACACATCGCTCTCAACTGAAGGAGGTTTGTGGCCGATGTGATCATGACTCCATGTGGTGACCATGACCCACCCCAACGCTTTCGACGACACCTACTGCCCTGAAGACGACGCCGCCGCCGCTCCGGACGGCGACGCTGTGCCCGTCGAAGCCGCGCCCGAAGTCGGCTCGGTGTTCGGCAGCTACCAGCTGCAAGAGTTGGTGGGCTCCGGCGCCATGGGTTGGGTGTACCGCGCAAAGCACGTCACGCTCGGCCGCGAAGTCGCCGTCAAAATGCTGCAGAGCCGACGCACCTCAGATGGGTCTGCGGTGCACCGGTTTTTTGCCGAGGCCAAGGTCGTCAACACCGTGCGCCACCCCGGCCTCATCGAAGTCATGGACTTCGTCAACGACGACGACGGCCCGGTGTACATGGTGCAAGAGCTGCTGCAGGGATGCGACCTCGGCGCCCGCCTTTCGTCGGGCATGCCGTTGTCGCGCGACCACGCCATCGACGTGGCGTTGCAGATTGCCGACGCCATGCAGGCCGCCCACGACGCACATGTCGTGCACCGCGACCTCAAGCCCGAGAACATCTTTCTCGTCGACGACGACGACCAGAAGTGGGAGCGCGTCAAAGTGCTCGACTTCGGCGTCGCCAAGCTCACCAACGCAGACTTCACCGGAGAGGCCACCGCTGCTGGCTCGCTCATCGGCACCCCCCGGTACATGGCGCCAGAGCAAATCAACGGCCAGCCTGTCGACGCCCGCGCCGACATCTACTCCCTGGGCGCCATTCTGTTTGAGATGTCGACGGGGGAACCACCGTTTGTGGCCGGCAGCCTCGGCGGCTACATCCTCGCGCACATGACGCAGGTGCCCCCGCGCGTGGACGTGCTCCAGCCCGTCATGGGCGTTGGCTGGGCCGACCTTGTCGCCGCGTGTTTGGCCAAGGCACCAGAAGACCGGCCGCAGTCGATGCGCGACGTACAGGATGCCCTGCTGGCCCTGCGGGATGGCCCCGTGGTGCTCCCTGAGGTCGTGCTTCCGGGGCCGACGTCGACGTCGAGCGCCGAGGCCCCCGACACGTCGACCTCCCGTGCTTGGGCCGCTTTCGTCGCGGTCGTCGCCGTCGTGGTGCTGGCTGGTGGGATGTGGTGGGCCACGTCGTCGTCGAACGATGCCCCGCCTGCCACTTCGCCTGCCGTCGTCGTGGCTCCGCCGACGCCGCCCACGCCGCCACCGGTGGTTGAGGTCACTTGGCAACTTCGGACGACCCCCGTGGGCGCCACCGTCGTCGACGACGACACCGGGGCGGTGTTGGGCACCACACCGTGGACGACGACGCGCCCCGCAGACGATGCCCTCCGCGTCACGCTGCAGCTCGCAGGGCACCAGCCACATGCCCTGACCTGGTCGGCCGAGGGCAACGCCACCGCCGACGTGGTGTTGCGGCCGACGCCAGCGCCGCCTCCCCGCCGTCCCCCAGCGGTCAAGCGAACCAAGCCGGCCAAGGCACAGCCGCCCCCGTCGAGCCAGACGCCACCTGCGTCGAAGCCGAAGACCGACAGGGGTGACCGCCGACGTGTGCTGAATCCGTTCGACTAGTAGAGCGCATCCCAAAACCAAAGAACGCGCTCGACGACGAATGCAACGCATTCGTCGGAACTCGACTCGCGAAGCGAGCTTTCGAGGCTAGGCCCCCGAGACAAGCGGCTGATCACACGGCTCCGAGAGCCCGATCCCAGCTACAGCAACTGCCGCGAAAGCCGATGGTAGAGGCATGCATGCGTATGTCATGGCCAGCCTGCTGACGGTGTGGACGGCGTCTTTGGCTCCTGTCGAAGCGCAGGGGCAAGCCGTCGACGACACCTCGACGTCTTCGACGTCGTCGTCAACGACGGCAGGCGCAGCCGTAGACGATCCTCGTGCCGCGTTTGCCGAAGCCACCAAGCTTTACAACAAGGGTGAGTTCGCGGCCGCCGTCGAACTCTACGCCGCCATCTACGACGCCCACCCCGTGCCAGAGCTGCTCTTCAACCTCGGGCAATGCCATTTCGGGCTCGAAGACTACGAGCGAGCGCTGCACCACTACTGGGCCTTCGTGCGTGCCCAACCTGATGGGCCCAACGTCGAGTTCGCCATGACACGCATCCGCGAAGCAGAGGCTTTGGTGCCCGCACAGCGTCGACGAGAAGCGCTTGCCGCCGCCAAACAGTCGTCGGCCCTTGAGCAACGGCGGCTGCGCGCAGAAGCCGTCCGCACCAAGGCCGTGCGCGACATGCTGCGGGCCGAAGCATCCAAAGAGCGCGAGCGGCGCGCAGCCCTTGAGGCCAAAGCCCAACTCGCCGCTGAGCAGGCCCACGTCGAAGAAGCCGCCCGACAAGCGGCCGTGGCGCGCAAGCACGCAGCCGAAGAAGAGATGAAGCAGAAGGTTGTCCCCCTGTGGGCGGGCGTGGTCATCGCCGCAGGCGTGGGAACGGTGCTGTTGGTGTCGTCGTTCGGCGTCGGCAGCTGGGCTCTGTACAGCTACAACCAACTTCCCCCTGACCCCGACGTGCAATTCAAGTGCACGACGTCGACGTGTGAATGAGGGGGATGTCATGAGACCGCTGGCGGCAATGTCGGTTGCTCGGTGGGGCATGGCCATGGCCCTGGTGCCGCTGGTCGTGGCGGGCTGCTTTGCGCAGCCCATCACCGACGACCACACCGGCCTCGACGTCGTCGTCGTTGCCGACGCTCACCTCGCCATCGACCGCGTGGTGCTCGATGTCGCCACCGACGACGGCCGTGTCGATCTCCAAGAAGACCTCGTCGCCGAAGACGGCTGGCTGCAGCCCGGCTTTCGCGCGCGGCTGTTGCTGCCGAGCGGGTTGCACCAACAACGCGTGCGCGTCACCGGCCTCGTCCTCGACGTCGAGGGCAACGCCGTTGGCCGCGCCCAAAGCCTGGTGCAACTGGTGCAGGGTGTGCTCATCGAAGTTCGGCTGGAGGTGTCGCCGCGTTGTGCAGACGGCCTCGTGCGCGGCGACGAACAGTGCGACGACGCCAACGAGCGTGACGGCGACGGATGCTCAGCCGCGTGCGCCGTCGAAACCGGCTGGCGGTGTACCGCTGCGTCGGCGGCGGCGGCGTCTTCGTGCTCGACCGTGTGCGGCGACGGTGTCGTCGCCGGCGCAGAAGCCTGTGACGATGGCAAGCACTGCGCCAACGGAGACGTGTGCGCGTCGGCTGCCGACTGTGTCGACGGCGGCGACTGCGTGCCGCGCGCGGGCGACGCGTGTGCGGCCGACTGTTCTGCAGGCATCTGTGGCGACGGCGTCGTACAACAAGGCGAAGACTGCGACGAGGGTGGCGTGGCCACCGCCACCTGTGACACCGACTGCACCCTCGCCGTCTGCCAAGACGGTGTGCACAACGCCGAAGCCGGTGAGCTCTGTGACGACGGCGCCCCCTCGCTGACGTGCGACCAAGACTGCACGCCGGCCGTCTGTGGCGACGGCCTGCTCAACGTCGTCGCCGGCGAATCTTGCGACGATGGCACCGACAACGCCGACGGGGTGGCCGATGCCTGCCGCACCGACTGCCAGCTGCCGCGATGCGGCGACGACGTCGTCGACGGCAACGAAGGCTGCGACGACGGCAACGACGTCGACGGCGACGGGTGCTCAGGCAGCTGCCAGATCGAAGCCGGCTGGGTCTGCGCCCCTGCAGGCTGCGCACCCCTGTGTGGCGACTCCCAGCGCACGGGCCCCGAGACGTGCGACGACGGCAACGACGTCGGCGGAGACGGCTGCTCGGCCGTGTGTGCACTCGAAGGCGGGTGGCGCTGCGAAGATGGCCTGTGCGAGCCCGTGTGTGGCGACGGACGCCGCCTGCCAGCCGAAGCTTGTGACGATGGCAACCTCGACGTCGACGACGGCTGCACGGCCTTCTGCCAGTCCGAAGCAGGGTTTGCGTGTCACGGAGCGTCGCCCACGCGGTGTCACCCCATCTGCGCCGACGGCGCCGTGCTCGGCCGCGAGGCCTGCGACGACGGCAACGTCGCCGGCGGCGACGGCTGCACCCGGCACTGCGTCGTCGAAGAAGGCTGGTCGTGCGACGGCGAACCCAGCCTGTGCAGCTCTTGCGGCAACGGCCTCATCGAGGCCGAGGCCTGCGACGACGGCAACGACGTCGATCTCGATGGCTGCACTGCCTGCGGCGTCGACGTGGGGTACGCCTGCGCAGGACAACCGAGCCTCTGCGCATCGACATGCGGCGACGGAGACCTCGACGTCGGCGAATTCTGTGACGACGGTGCCCGCTTGCCGGGCGACGGATGCAGCCCGGTGTGTCGCATCGAGCCCGGCTGGGTCTGCAACGACACCCCCAGCCTGTGTGCGCCGCTGTGCGGCGACGGCGTGTTGGCCGGAGGCGAAGGCTGCGACGACGGCAACCTCCTCGATGGCGACGGTTGCTCTGCGCTTTGCACCCCCGAGCCCGGGTTCACATGCGTTGGAGTGCCGAGCGTCTGCGCCAACTGTGGCGATGGGCGCATCCAACCCAGCGAAGAGTGCGACGACGGCAACACCGAAGGCGACGACGGCTGCACGCCGTCGTGCACGGTGCAAGACGAGTGGTCGTGCATCGACGAGCCCAGCCGGTGCTTCTTCCCTTGCGGCGACGGCATCGTCGGCGACGGCGAGGCGTGTGACGATGGCAACCTCCGCGACGGCGACGGCTGCTCTCGCACCTGCCGCACCGAAGACGGCTTCGTGTGTGATGGCGCCTCCCCCACGGCATGCGACGCCATCTGTGGAGACGGCGTCGTCGTCGGCGATGAGACTTGCGACCACGGTGGCGGCGTGGTGGTGGGCTGTGCGGCCGACTGCCAGGCGCTTGAAGGCTTCTTGTGCAGTGGCGCTCCCAGCACGTGCGCCACGGTGTGCGGCGATGGCGTCATCGCCGGCCCCGAGTCGTGCGACGACGGCAACGACGACGACGGCGACGGGTGTTCAGCCCACTGTGTGCTCGAACTTGGTTTTGTTTGCCCCACCCCAGGCGACGCCTGTGACCCCGTGTGTGGGGACGGGCGCGTCTTGGGCGACGAAGAGTGCGACGACGTCAACCTCGCCGGCGGCGATGGCTGCTCGTCGACGTGCCGTGTCGAAGACCACTACGCCTGCTGGGGCGAACCCTCCGCCTGCTTCTTGTGCGGCGACGGCGTCATCGACGGCCCCGAAGAGTGCGACGACGGCAATGGCGACGACGACGACGGATGTGCCTCCACCTGCCACATCGAAGCCCCCTATTTTTGCACCGGAGTGCCGTCTGTGTGCCTCACCGAATGCGGCGACCTCATCGACGACGGAGAACAATGCGACGACGGCAACCTCGACGACGGTGACGGCTGCTCACACGTGTGTACGGTTGAGGCGGGCTTCAGCTGCACCGCGCCCCCAAGCACCTGCATCGGTCTGTGCGGTGACGGCATCCTCGTCGATGGCGAAGCATGCGACGACGGCGACAACGACGACGGTGACGGCTGCAGTGGCCTCTGCGGCATCGAGCGAGGCTTCGCCTGCACGGGCGCGCCGTCCAGCTGCGCCACGGTGTGCGGCGATGGCGTTCGGTCGACCGACACAGAGGCCTGTGACGACGGCAACCTCGACTTCGGCGATGGATGCAGCCCCACCTGCAGTGTCGAACCCGGCTTCGTCTGCAGTGAAGACGCGGATGACTTGTCGACGTGCGCGCCCATTTGCGGCGACGGCCAAGTGATGCCGCTCGAGGGGTGCGACGACGGCGCGCTCGACAACGGAGACGGCTGCTCCAACATGTGCACCGTCGAAGCTGGGTGGGCCTGCGCGTCGGCGCCATCGATCTGCCAGCAGTGCGGCAATGGTGTCGTTGAGGGCAGCGAAGACTGTGACGACGGCAACCTCCTCTTCGGCGATGGCTGCTCGCCCACCTGCGGGCGAGAGCCGGGCTGGGTGTGTGCGCCTGGCGATCCATCGGTGTGCGACACCGTATGCGGCGACGCCATCGTCGCTGGCGACGAGGTGTGTGACGACGGCAGCGGCAACGGGTCATACGGCCGCTGCAATCTGGCCTGCACCGACCTCAGCGCCCACTGCGGCGACGACGTCGTCGACGTCGGCTTCGAGACCTGTGACGAAGGCGCAGACAACGGCGCGTACGAGGGCTGCGCGCTTGACTGCAACGGCATGGGCCCCCACTGCGGCGACGGCCTTGTCGACGTCGACCACGAGGAGTGCGACGACGATGGCGAAAGCGTCGATTGCGACACCGACTGTACGTTTGCCACCTGCGGCGACTCCGTCGTCAACGACGCCCGCGGCGAAGAGTGCGACGAGGGCGGCGTCCAAACCGCCAGCTGCGAAGCCGACTGCGCCGCCCCCGTCTGCGGCGACGGCGTGCTCAACCCCCTCGCCGGAGAGGGCTGCGACGACGACAACACCGACAACGGCGACGGCTGCAACGCCAGCTGTCTGCTCGAAGATGGCGCCGCTTGCACGGCCGCTGCCGCCTGCAACAGCGGCGTCTGCGACGCAACAGAAGCATCGCCGCGGTGCGAGCCCGCCGGCATGTGTGGCAACAGCGTCGTCGACGACGGCGAAGACTGCGACGACGGCAACACCGACAACAACGACGGCTGCGATGCCGCGTGCGTCTCTGAGGCTGTGTGTGGCGACGGCGTCACCGAAGCCCCCGAAGACTGCGATGAAGTCGTGCAGAACGCGGTGTGCGACGCCGACTGCACCGCAGTGGTCTGCGGAGACGGCGTGCTCAACACCCACGCCGGTGAGGACTGCGACGACGGCAACACCGACGGAGGCGACGGCTGCGACGCGTCCTGTCGGTTCGAGCCGGGCACCTGTGGCGACGGCAACCTCCAGGCCAACGAAGAGTGCGACGACGGCAACGACGACGACACCGATGCCTGCACCGCGTGCCGCGTGGCCCGCTGCGGCGACGGCGTGGTGCGCGCCATGGTGGAGGTGTGCGACGACGGCAACACCCTGTCGGGCGATGGCTGTGAAGCCGACTGCTTGTCAACGACACCAGGGTTCACCTGCCTGGGCGCGCCCGTGGTGTGCGCCCCTGACGCCGACAGCGTCGACGTGTCGGGAGGGAGTGTGCTGCAAGACGCCATTGACGCTGCGGCCGATGGTGCGACGCTGTTCATCGCCGCCGGCACCTACGCAGAAGACCTGACGTTGAACGACCGCCAACTGCGGCTGGTGTTTGCCGAGGGTGCGGTCGTCGAGGCCACAGGAGGCGCTGAACCTCTGTCGGTGAGCGGCACCTCCATCGTCGAAGTGCACCGTGGGCACTTCACCAGCGACGCAGGCGGCTCCGCTGCGCAACAGGTGAAGGTCAACAACTCGGCGTCGCTGCTGATGTACGGCAGCACCATTTCCGACGGCTCCGGGTTCGGATTGAAGACGTCCGGCTCGTCCAGCGTCGTGTTGTGGGGCGTCACGGTGCGCAACAACGCCGACGGCGGCATCGAACTCGACGCCACGGGCCGCTACGACATCCGCCATTCGTTCATCGTCGACAACGGCGGCGCCGGAAACACGGGTGGGATCCGCCTGAAGAAAGGCGTCGGCATCTTTCGTTTCAACACGGTCGCCAACAACACCAACGCAGGTGCCACTGCAGGCGTGCGCTGCGACAGCACATCCCCCATCGAAGCCTCCATTGTGTGGGGCAACGTCGGCGCCCTTCAGGTCGACACCTCCTGCCTCGCCAGCGACCGACTCAACAACATCGACCAAGCGGCCATCGACGGCAACTTGCGCCAGGCGCCGCTGTTTGTCGGCGGCGGCGACTATCACTTGCTGCCCTCGTCGCCTGGCGTCGATGCCGCGACGCTGTTCGACCCCGACGACCTGGTCGACGTCGACAACCGTCCTCGTCCTCTGGGGCGCGCCTTCGACATCGGCGCCGACGAGGCTGTGTGTGACGGCGACTGCCCGTTCTGCGGCGACGGGGTCGTGCAATACCCCGAGCGATGCGACGACGGCATCAACGACGGACGCCTCGGGGGATGCCTCCCCGACTGCACCGAGTTCGTGGGCGTCTGTGGCGACGGCATCCGCGCCGGCGAAGAAGCCTGCGACGACGGCAACGTCGACGACGGCGATGGTTGCAGCAGCACCTGCAGCGTCGAGGCGGGGCACAGCTGTTTGGGCCGTCGCAGCGTCTGCGCCGCCGACGCCGACATCGTGCATGTGGTGCAGCCCAGCGCCTGCACGCTCGAATCCACCTGCCTCTACGAGGCCATGCTGGCCAGCCCCACGCAGACGGTGTTTGTGCACGACGGCCACTTCCGCACCTACTTGAAGTTGCAGGCCGGGCAAGACGGCACCTTCGTCCTCGACGACGACGTCTTGCTGCGCCACACCACGCTGCTCGGCGTGCTCTCGGTCGCAGCAGGTGGACGCGCCACGTTCACGGGCGGTCGCATCTCCTCCCCCTTGAGCGCGGCCGTGCAAGCCGAAGGCGAAGTCGTGTTGCGCGACACCGTCGTCGGCCCGTCGGCGTCGGTCGGCGTCTTCGCCCTCGGCCCCGCCACATTGGAACGCGTGTGGCTGACGGGCAACGCTGGCGGCGGCGCCGACCTGCAGACCTCGGCTGTTCTCGACAACGTCGTCGTCACCCACAACGGCAGCATCACCTCCACCGTCGGTGGCCTCGACCTGCAAGGCACCGCCACCTCCCGCCACCTGACGGTCGCCTTCAACGTCAACGACGACGCCATCGCCTCCGGCATGTCGTGTCGGGGCGCTGCCACCACCCACGCGTCGTTGGTGTGGGGCAATGAACCCTCCAACGCCAACTCCGTCGACGCCCAATGCACCCTCACCGACAGCGCCACCGACGTCGCCGGGCTCGACGCCAGCAACACCGAAGACGACCCCCTCGTCGACCACCGCGGGCACATCGAAGCCGGCTCCAGCTGCATCGACCACGTGACCACGTCTGGCGTCGGCATCGACGTCGACGGCGACGCCCGCCCGCAAGGGGCAGCGTTCGACTGCGGCGCCGATGAGTTCAGGCCGTAGGCAATGTCAGGCTGTCGTCGACGTCGTCGACGCGGCGACGCGCTCGATGGCAGACACCACCGCGCCGAGGCGCCCTTTGGCCATCGTCGTCAACGACGGAAGCTCGGGCACGTCAGACAACTCGTCCAGCGGCGCCGACGTGCACAACACGATGGGCAAGTCGCGGGCGTCGTCGTGTTGGGCGACCAACGTCAGGATGCTGGCGCCCGACAGGCCCGGCATGGCGTAGTCGAGCACCACGGCGTCGGGCTGCGGCGCGTCGTCGAGGCCACGAATGCGATTCACGGCGCCGAAGCCGGTGTGCATGACCTCGACGGAGTGCCCTTTCTTCTGCAGCATTTTCTGCAAAAGAACACACCATTCTACGTTGTCGTCGATCACCAAGATGCGCACGGCCCCTCCTGCCGCAAGCGTGAGGGGTTCACGGCGCTTCGACAAACACGCGCCTTGGGTGCACAAACCGACACAGGTGCACCGCCCCAACATCGAACGGCTGGGCGATGAAGTCAGCGAAGACCGGCGTAGGCGTCTGTGGTTTCAATGAGGGCATCGACGATGCCCGGCTCGCTGGAGGCATGGCCCGCGTCGGGGACAATGCGCAACTGCAGTTCGGGCCAGGCGGTCTTCAAGTCCCACGCAGAGCGCACGGGGCACACCACGTCGTAGCGGCCTTGCACCACCGTGCAGGGGATGTGGCGAATCTTGTGCACCTGCTCCAACAGCCAGCCGTCTTTCTCGAAGAAGCCGTCGTTGACAAAGTAGTGCGCTTCGATGCGCGCGAGGGCCAAGGCAAACGCTGTCGCTCCACACCGCTGCACCAAGTTGTCGTCGAGGATGAGGCGAGACGTCGCCCCCTCCCACATGGCCCATTGGCGTGCCGCCGCGAGGCGCACGTCGTCGTCGTCTGACGTCAACAGCTCATGGTAGGCGTGCAGCAAGTCGTCGCGTTTGTCTTCGGCGACGTGGTCGCGAAAGGCGTCAAAGCGGTCGGGAAAGAGTTCGCTGGCGCCGTGCTGGTAGAACCAGCGCACTTCTTTTTGGCGCACCAAGAAGATGCCGCGGAGCACCAACGACGTCACCCGGTCGGGGTGGGTGACGGCGTAGGCCAGCGCCAACGTCGACCCCCAGCTGCCGCCAAACGCCTGCCACCGCTCGATGCCCAGACGCTCGCGAATGCGTTCGGCGTCGGCGATGAGGTCCCACGTGGTGTTGTGCTCCAACGCTGCATGCGGCGTTGACCGGCCGGCACCGCGTTGGTCGAAGAGCACCACACGGTAGCGGTCGGGGTCAAAGTACCGACGGTGGGCGGGGTCGATGCCGCCGCCGGGCCCACCGTGAAAGAAGACCACCGGCGTCCCCTCGGGGTTGCCCGCCTGTTCGACATAGAGGGTGTGTCCGTCGCCCACGGGCAGGCGAAAGCTGTCGTAGGCGTTGCGAAGGGGATAGTGCATGCGCATGACGACGAGATAGCAGCCTGCGGCACGAATGCCACGTCCGCTCTTGCGTCGGCCGCGTCAGCCGATACGGTGCAGTCGGGACGGACGACTGCAGCCCAGCAGTCGCGCACACCTCTGTGTGGAGTTGTCCATGTCCCAGCACCGCCCTGCCCGCCCTCATCTGCTTGTTCTCCTCGCCTTTGCCGCTGCGGCAGGCTGCGAGTGCACCCCCGCCACGCCGCTTCCCGACGACGGTGGCGTCGTCGACGAATGCGAACGTCTCGACGTCGGCGCCTTGCAGTTTGACGTGCAACAAGACGTCCAAACCATCTTCAGCGCCCCCTTGGTGTCGTCGTTGGGCGACGCGGACGTTCCCGACCACCTCGTCTTTCACTTCGTGAACTTCAACGAACGGGTCGGCCCCCTCGGCGCCGGCGAATTCGCTCTCGACGACGCCCCCAACGACAACCGCTCCACCTGCGCCGAGTGCGTGAGCATTTTCGAAGACCAGCTCACCGACAGCAGCGTGCCTCAAGCCGTCTTCTTTCAACGTGAAGGCCGCATCACCCTCGACGTCAACCCCCGCACCCGCATCTTGCAGGGCCGACTCGAAGGCGTCGTCCTCGAAGAAGTCACCATCGACGGCGCCACCCTCGAAAGCGTCCCTGTCGAGAACGGCCGCTGCTTCACGCTCGACGATCTGGATCTCAACGCCCGCTACCTCCCCGACAGCTGGACGTGTGACGCCGCCTCCTACCAAGGCAACGACGGCTGCCAGTGTGACTGTGGCGCACCAGATCCCGACTGCTTTTGCGACCCCTTCCAAAACCCCGACTGCCCGCCGGTCATCGAAGACGACTGCGACGACGGCGCCACCTGCATCGATGGCGTGTGCCGCAGCTCGTGTGACCCCTTCGCCCTGCCCACCGAACCTTGTGCCAACGACGACGACCTCTGCGTGTTCTCTTACGACGGCCCCGTGTGCGAACCCGCCAACGGACGCATCAACCCCGCCCCCCTCGGCGCCGAATGCCTCGGGCTCGGCATCGTCGTGGAGTACTGCGGCGTGGTGAACACCATCCCCACGGGGGTGTGCGACGACCTCACCAACGTGTGCCGCCCTCTGTGTGGCCCCGCGCCCAACGACTGCGGCGACGGCCAAAGCTGCTACACCATCGCTGGCGGCGGCCCGGGCAATGGCTGGGGCTTCTGCGTCGACGACAACGGCAGCTCCGACATGTGGGAATGCGACCCCGACTCGTACGACGATGGCGCCACCTGTGACTGCAATTGCGGCACCCCCGATCCCGACTGCAACAACGACGAGCTTCCCGTTTTGGGCTGCCAAGAAGGCGAGTTCTGCGTCCAGGGTGCCTGTTCGTCTGAATAGGCCGCCCCGTTGACGACCGGCGTCGGGGTTGGCACATCACGTCATCGCCCCTGGATCGTCGCCTGCGCCTGCAGGCCTGCATTGAGAGTGTCATGGCCGAAGCCTTGTCATCGTCGTCCATCGAGTCTGGCCTGCCCCGCCCCGCAGCCGACGTCGTGCCTGCCGTCCCCCGTCTCTCTGACGTGTGGGCGCTGACCAAACCCGGCATCGTCAAGAGCAGCATGGTGGTCTCCGCCGGCTCCATGGCCCTCGTCGCCGACGGCAACAGCTGGCAACAGTGGGTGCTGACGCTCGTCGGCATCGCGCTGTCGGTGGCCGGCGCTGGCGCCCTCAACATGCTCCTCGAGCGCGACCTCGACCGCCGCATGACCCGCACCCGTGAGCGTCCCCTCGCTGCCCGGCGGGTGCGCCCCAGCTTCGGTTTCGCCTTCGGCATGCTGCTGTCGGTGCTGTCGCTCGGCTTCATGTTTCAAGCGGGCGGATGGCTCGCGCTGGGCCTCACCCTCTTCGCCCAGTTCAGCTACCTCCTCGTGTACACCCCGATGAAGCGGGTGTCGTGGTGGGCTCTCGTCGTCGGCGCCATTCCCGGCGCCCTGCCCATCCTCATGGGCACCGCCGCCCTCACCGGCACCGTCGAGCCCGTCGGCCTGTCGCTCTTCGCCATCTTGTGCCTGTGGCAACTGCCGCACTTCATCGCCATCAGCATCTACCGCAGCGAGGAGTACACCAAGGCCGGCTACCCCGTGCTGCCCGTGCAATACGGCGTGTTCGCCTCGAAGGTGGCCATCTTGGTCACCACCCTCCTCGTCGTCGGCGCCAGCTTCACCTTGGTGCCCCTCGACGTCGCCGGCGGCGTCTACGGTTGGTTCGCCGCCCTCGTCGGTCTGTTCTTCGTCACCCGCGCCGCCCAAGGCTTCGCCCAAGACGTGAAGGTCAACGCCTGGGCCCGGCAGGTGTTCATCGCCTCGCTCATCCACCAGGTGGTGCTGTTTGGCGCCCTGATCCTCGACCTCGGCTGGCAGCACTTCTAACGGCCCGTCCGACGTCATGACCCTGCAACGCCGACGGCCCCCGTCGGCGTTTGGTTTTGGGGTCGGCGTTTGGTGTTGGCGTCACAGCAAGCGACGCCTCACGGCACCGCGCACCGCCCAAACACGTCGTCGGTGGCCCCGCGTTCACACCCACCGTCGCAATCGGCGTCGCTCAGGCACCAATCCAGCGGACGATGTCGTGTGCAGCGCCCGAGGCCATCCGGCTGCTGCAAACAGCGCGCGCTGTCGCCGCAGTCGACGTCGCCTCGGCACCACCCCAACAAACACATGCGGGCTTTGTCGTCGACGAGGCCGGCGTTGCACACCGCGCCGAGCACGCTGTCGCCGCACGCGGCGGAGCGGTCGCATGCGGGTGGAGCAACGCAGACAGCGTCTGTCGAAGACGTCCGCGCACACACTTCCCAACGGTCGCAATCGGCGTCGACGGCACACGACGTCGCCCCCGCCACCACGCACAGTCCGTCGACACAGGCCAATCCGTCGTCGCAATCGTCAGCGCCACATTCGATGACCCGCGTCGGCGCACACAGCCCCTCTGACGTCACGCAGTAGGTTCCGGCATCGCAATCTGTGTTGGCGCTGCACGTCGTGGCGCAGTGGCCGTTCAAACACGCCTGTGTGCCCGGACACCGATGCGCGTCGTCGCAGGCAAACAACGTCGGATGCTGCGTCGACACGCGCATGCACACGTCGACGTTGCAGCTTTCGCCATTGTCGCAGTCGGCAAAGCTCGAGCAGGTCTGCGGCTCTGGCACCGTGGGCTCTGGCACCGTGGGCTCTGGCGAAGGCGCCGGAGAAGGCTCCACCGACGGCGAGGGGACCTCCCCGCCGTCTTCACAGCCGACGCACAGATCATCTTCGTCTTGGCAGACGGTGTCGACGCACACCCGCCACACCAAGCAGTCGTCGTCGTCGACGCAGCGGTTCTTGGCGCCCGGCTGCAGACACCCGACTGCGCTGCCGCAAACCCCCATGCCGACCACCAGCGACAGCGCGAGGACGGTCACACGCAAATGCTTCAGTTGCAGATTCATGTCGTGTCCTCGTGCCGCGCACCCGACGCCATCTTGGCGAGACACGGGCGACGACGCAATCTACGCCGCCGACCGTCACAATCACGCCGCCTCGCTTGCGTCGCGCATGGCCTTCACCGTCGACGACGTCGAGAACCGAAGTCCGCGCGTTTGGACATCGTCCACCGTCTGGGCATACGCGTCATAAGCGGCGAGTGCACCGGGCGACAGCCGACTCCGGTTGCGCTGCACAAAGGCGGTGACGTCGTCAAACTCGGTCTTGGTGGCTTGGCCATCCTGGTCTTTCCAGCCGCCCACCACCGCGTCGACAAACGCGGTCTGCGACAGCACGCCGGGCTGCATCACCAACGTCGACAACGCCTTGCTCATCGACGCGTCCCGGTACGGCGACTGCGCCATGCTGTCGGCCAGCTTGCCGACATCGAGACCCGACCGCCCCGCCGCGCGCGCCGCCGACGCCTGCTCCGCGAACACCACCAAGGCGGCCTGGGCGTCGTCGGCAAACCGCGACGCGAATGTCTGCATCACGGTGGCTGTGTCGTCGAACTCGACGGTGGCGGCACGGCCATCTTGGTCCGACGCGCCTTGCCGCACCACATCGGCGAGGTCGGCGCCGGTGACCTTGGTGGGCTGCACCAGACGGCCGGCCATGGCCAGCGCCAGCGAAGCGTCCTGCAGCGTCGATCGGGTCATGGCGTCGACGACGGCGGTGGTGTTGGCCCCGGTGCGACCGCGGGCACGTGCCTCGCCCGCCACCGCTGCGTAGCCCACGATGGCGGCCACGGCGTCGGGTGCGAAGCGGCTGGTGTTGCGCTGCAAGCACGTCAGCACGTCGTCAAACTCGGCGGTGGCGCCGCGTCCATCTTTGTCGCTGGCGCCTTGGGCGACGGCGTCGACGAGCTGTTGTTTCGTCAGCGTCCCAGGCGTCATGAGCAAATCGCTCAGGGCAGCCGTCATGCTCGCATCTTGGTAGGGCGCGTGGCGCATGGCGTCGACGACGGCGCGGGTGTTGAGCCCCGTGCGCCCGCGACCGCGCGCGTTGGAGGCGTGTTCGGCCAGCACGCCCAGCGCGCATTTGGCGTCGTCTGAGAAGCGGTCGCCGAACTGCTGCAGCACGTGCACCACGTCGTCAAACTCGGCGGTGGCGCCGCGTCCGTCTTGATCGCCCATGCCGGTTTGCAATGCGTCCAACAAAGCATCCTTGCCGATGGGGCTCGGCGTCAGCAGCAATTCTGCCATGGCCTGGCCGACAGACGCGTCCTGCAGGGGGCTGGTCCGCATGGCGTCGACGAGCTTTTGCAGCGACAGACCTCGCCCTTGTTGACGGGCGCGTCCGGCGGCAGCGGCGTAGACGACGACGGCGCCCATCGCGTCTTCACTGAAGCGGTGCTGGTTGCGCTGCACGCAGGCCATGACGTCGTCAAGCTCGGGCCCGGCAGCGCGGCCGTCTTGGTCGGCGGCCCCCTTGGCAATGGCGTCGACGAGGGCGTCTTTTGAGATGGGGCCGGGCTGCATCAACAAGTCGGCCAAGGCGAGGCCCATGCTCGCGTCTTGGTACGGCGATGCCTGCAGTGCGTCTTGCAGTTTGTCGGCGTCGAGGCTCGTCTTGCCTTTGGCACGGGCGGCGCTGGCGTGTTCGGCGTACACCACCATTGACGCCGTCGCCGGCTCAGAGAGGCGGCCGCCGTTGCGCGACACGAAGGTGCGGGCGTCGTCGTATTCGACCCCAGCGGCACGGCTGTCGGGGTCTTTGGTGCCGGCGTACAAAGCCGCCGTGAAGGCCTTCGCGTCGACGACACCAGGCCGCATCAAGGCGTCGGCCAACGCCAAGCTCATGGTGGCGTCTTGGTAGGGGGACGCGTCGAGTTTCGGTGCCAACACCCCCGACGGGATGCCCGACTTGCCTTGGGCACGACGCTGCGAGGCCACTTCGGCGTACACCAACATGCGTCCGCCCGCGTCGTTGGCGAAGCGGCTGAAGTGTTTGCCCATGAACGCGCGGGCGTCGTCGTATTCAACGGTGGCGGCGCGGTTGTCGAGGTCGGACGTCCCAGCCACCAGCGCCTTCGACCACTGTTGGGAGTCGATGGGGTCTTTGCCCGCCAGCGAGGCCAACGCCTCTCCCATGCCGCGGTCGACGCTCGACGACACGGCGTCCACCATTTCAGATGCGTGGGGCAACTGCGCAGAAAGCGACCGCCGGGCGTCTGGCGACATCCGCGACCCAATCATCACAGACGCCAGCGTGAACTGTTGTCCGGGCGTTTGGCCGGCCAAGGCGACGAGGTGGGCGCCCTCGCTGGCTTGCACCACGCCGTCGTTGGCCTCGGCGCGTTGGGCCTCGGCCAGCACGGCGACGTTGGGGCACGCCAACAGCGCCACCAACTTGTTGCGGGTGTGCTCCGAATCGAATTGGCTTTGACCGTCGTGCACCAAGGCGTGCAGCGTGGCGCGGTCGACGTCGTTCAGTGGCGTCGACTCCGCAGCTTGAATGAGGGCCACAGCGTCGTCATGGCGAATGGGATTGGATTGGCGTTGGCTTTGCAGTCGGTTGAGCAGACGCACGGGCGCTCCTGGTCGAAAAAGGGGGTCTGCCGTCCCCTACGACCCAGGGCCAGCCTTGGCCCCAAATGCCTCACACCGCTGTGCGGCAAGTCACGACTTGGTTACTGCTTGCGCACCAGCACGCTCTCGACGAGGAGCAAGCCCGGCAGCGCCAACAAGAAGAACGGCCACAGCGGTTGGTCGCGCTGCGCTGGGCCCCCCTCCACACGGGCGCCCTGCGGCGCCAATGTCTGCAGCTGATCCAAGGACGCCTGCCGCAAGTCCGACTCCGACAGCGGCATGCGCGCCGCAAAGCGGTCGTGCACCAACTCCCGTGGCTCCCCACCGTCGACCTCGACAAACAGCTTGTGGATGCCCGGCAGACGCACGTCCCGAAACACCGCGGGCGTGTCGTCGTCGGCTTTGCGTCCGGTGAGGTCGACGCGGCTGCGCTTGCCATCGGGGCCGTCCACAAACAGCGCCGTCGCGCCCTTCGGCACCGGCAACTCCATGACGGCACCGACGTCGACGAGTCGGCTGTGGGCGTCGTGCAGCTGGCCCGCCAAGTGCAGCACGGCCTGCTGCACCAACGGCAGAAAACCGGGACGGATGGCAGCGTCTGACCAGTCGCGGTCCATGGTCGTCAACCACAACAACACCCGCCCTTCGTCGACGCTGCGCTCGACGAGTGCTGGGGCGCCGTTGTCGAAGCGCAGCAGCACTTTCTTCTCAATGCGGGCGTCGGGTTCCAACAGCATCAACTTGGTGGTCTGGGCGTTGGCCAAACCTTTGACGACGTTTTTCTGTTCGCTCTGAATCGGCCGAAAGATGGGGTGGCGACGGTCAAAGCCCGAAAACGCCAACGCCTGGGTGACGTTGTCGTCGAGCATTTGGTTGTCTTTTTCGCCGCGCAGTTGCCCCGGCAGCACACTGCCCAAGGCGCGGTTCATCCACACCACGTCGACCTGGTCGCCTGCGGTCACCCACAGGCCCCCTCCGCCGCGCACAAAGCCCACCAAGCTCTTCACCACGTCGTCGCTCAAGCGTGCAACGTTGGCCAACACCACCACGTCGGCGTCGAGGAGCACCGCAGGGGTGACGTCGTCGGGCAGCAGGGTCTGCACCACCAACGGCGTGCGGTGGGCCGCGCTCTTTTTCAGGGCGCTCTCCAGGTAGTAGACCTCGTCGCGAAACGGGATGGGCTGCGGTGCGCCGTCGACGAGCAACACCTGCACCGGCGCCGGCAACTCCACCGGAAACGCCAACATGTTGTCTTCGGCCAGCGCATCGTCTTCGGCGACCAACCGCACCGTGCGCTGCTGCGCCCGCGCGGCCGTCTTGACGTCGTCGTCGTACACCGACGCCTGGTGAAAATGGAAGGTGCCCTGCACCGGCGTTTTGTTCGCCAACTCCAAGGTGCGCTGCGCCACCCGTTTGTCGTCGACGTAGAGGTCGAGCGCCGCCTCCGCCGTCTTCCCCGCAAATCGCGTCACGCCAAAGGCCACTTCGACGTCGCCAGCGGCGCCTTGTCGTTTGCGGGTGACATCGGCGTGGTGCACGGCGTGGTTGGCGAGCTCGTCGTCGTCGGTGGGCACGAAGCGCACCACCAATCCATCGACGGAGGCGCCTGCTTTGTTCGCGTGGGTGACGCCGTGGGCGGCGAGGTCAGACACCAACACCACCTGTCGTGTGCCCTGCCCGTCGACGCTGGCGGCGACGCCGACCGCGGATTGCACACATCCCTCAAGGGGCACGGCGTCAAAACCCACGCGCATGGCGTCGATGGCGTCGAGGGCGGCGCGCTTGTCGAAGCTCGGCTGACGCACGACGTCGGTGTTGCGGTCGCAGAGCACCAAGGCCACCTGGGTCTCTTGCGCCAGGTGTTCGACGGTCTCGCGGGCGTGTTGTTTGGCCAGGTTGAAGCGGGTGCGTCCGTCGACGCGCGCCCGCATCGATGCACTGGCGTCGACAGCAACGACAACGACGAGAGGCACTTGGTCGGCTTGGTCGGCCGCTTTGTCGCGGCTGAGGATGGGCTGGGCCACCGCCATCGCCAAGGCCGCGATGAGCAACGTGCGCACGGCCAACAGCAGAAGCTTTTGCAGCTTGAAGTTGCGTGCGGTTCGCTTTTGCGACCGCAGCACAAACTCCATCGCCGCAAACGGCACCCGACGTGGTTGTCGACGAGAAATGAGGTGAATGATGAGCGGCACGGCACACAACGCCGCGGTGGCCAACAGCCCTGCTCCAAGAAAGCCCAAGCTCATGTGCCCCCCTCGTGCAGGAGGCGCTGCCCCGACGGCGCCATCGCCAACGCCTGGCGCAAATGGGCGACGAGGTCTTCGTCCGACAACATGCGGTGGTAGCGCAAGTCGAACGCTTCACATTGCTGCTGCAGGTGGTCGCAATGCTTCTGCATCTCGTCGAGGTAGGCCTTCTTCACGCCACCGGCGTCGACTTGCACTTCGCGGTCGCCTTCGAGGTCTTCAAAGAGCACGACGCCTTCAAACGGAAACTCCACCTCGTCGCGGTGCATCAAATGCAGCACCACCACGTCGCAACCTCGACGACGCAACACCGCCAGCGGCTGGAGAATGTCGTCGCCCACGTCGAGAAAGTCGCTGCACACCACCACCAGCGATTTCTTGCGCACCCGCTCGACGGCGCGTTGCAGTTGCTGCTGCAAGACGGTGGTGCCCTTGGGCTTGGCTTGGTCAAGCTCGTGCAACAGCTGGCGCAGCTGGTCTTGGCGGGCACTCGGCGGCAACTCTTTGTGCACGCCGTCGTCGTACAGCAGGCTGAGCCCGGCGGCGTCGCTCTTGTGCTGCAGGGCCCAGGCGACGCCGGCAATGGCGATGCGGGCCGCGTCAAACTTCGACGCCGTGAACTTGCCCTTGGCGCCGCCAGCGTAGGCCATCGAATGGCTGGCGTCGACGACGAGGAAGGCGCTGAGGTGGGTCTCTTCTTCGTAGCGACGCACGTAGTAGCGGTTCTTGCGGGCGTAGGTCTTCCAGTCCATGCGCCGCAAGTCGTCGCCGGGGGCGTACACCTTGTGCTCGGCAAACTCCGACGACGAGCCGAAGCGTCGACTGCGATGGTGTCCGACGAGAAGGCCGTCGGCGACGAGGCGAGCGCGCGCCTCCAACGACGTCAGTTGCGCCAGGTGCTCGGCAGTGAGCACGGCATCCGAGGCGGCAGGCGTGGCTGAAGGAGCGTCGGCCAAGGTCTATGCCTCCGGCGCCCGCACCTCGTCGAGGAGGGTGTGCACCACGTCTTTCGACGTCACGCCCCGGGCCGCGGCGGCGAAGCTGACGACGACGCGGTGCTGCAGCACCGGTTGGGCCACGGCTTTGACGTCGTCGAGGGAGGCGGCGAATCGACCGGCCAAAGCGGCCCGCGCCTTGGCGCCGAGGATGAGGTATTGGCTGGCGCGCGGCCCGGCCCCCCACGACAAATCGGCCTCGATGCTCTTGGGGGCGCCATCGCCAGGGCGGGTGCTGCGGCACAGGCGCACGGCGTAGCGCACGACGTGATCCGGTACTGGAACGCGACGGACGAGGTCTTGCAAAGCAACGACTTCTTCGCGCGTCAATGCCGGCTGAATGCCTTCGCCGCCGTCGTGCGTGGTGGCTTGCACGATGGCCACTTCTTCTTCTTCGGAGGGGTAGCCGACGTCGATCATGAACATGAAGCGGTCGAGTTGGGCTTCAGGAAGCGGGTACGTGCCCTCTTGTTCAATCGGGTTCTGCGTCGCGAACACCATGAAGGGCGCGTCGAGGGGACGCGTTTGCCCCCCCGCCGTCACCCGCCGCTCTTGCATGGCCTCGAGCAAAGCCGCCTGCGTCTTTGGCGGCGTGCGGTTGATCTCGTCGGCGAGAACGACGTTGGCAAACAGCGGGCCTGGCAAAAAGCGAAACGAACGTCGACCCGACGCTGGGTCTTCTTCGAGGACATCCGTGCCGGTGATGTCGGTGGGCATGAGGTCGGGCGTGAACTGGATGCGGTTGAAGTCGAGCCCCAGCCCTTCGGCCAGCGTCGAAATCAACAGCGTCTTGGCCAGGCCGGGCACGCCCACGAACAGGCCATGCCCCCGCGCGAACAACGAGATGAGCAACAACTCGACGACGTCTTCTTGGCCGACGATGCGCTTGCGAAGTTCTTGGCGCAGCGCATCCGCCTTTTGTTGCAGCAGCTCGACGAGCTCGACGTCGGTCTTGGTGGTGAGCGACGCCGCCACAGCAACAGGGGCGGGAGCCGCCGCCGGCAGCGGGGTCACTTGCCCCGTCGACGGGGACTCGGATTCGAGAGGGTCGTTCATATCTGCCTAAGCCAGCCGCGGGCGCAGTGCCGGGGCTTCGAAGGATGTAGCAGCCTGGGCTCAGCCGCGCACGGTCTCGAGCACCGTCTCCACCGCGTCGATGGGCGTCTCTGGGAGGATGCCATGGCCGAGGTTGAAGACGTGGCCCGGACGGCCATTGGCCGCGTCGAGGATGGCCTGCGTTTTCTCGCGGATGACCTCTTTGGGCCCGAGCAAGATGGCGGGGTCGAGGTTGCCTTGGGCGCCGTATTCGTAGCCCATGGCCTTCCAAGCTTCGTCGAAGCGCACCCGCCAGTCGAAACCGTAGGTGCCGGCACCGGCTTGGCGCACGATGTCGGGCACGGCGCCGCAGCCTTTGGGGAAGTAGATGGTGGGGATCCCGGTGTCTTCAAGGGCCTTGAGGATGCGCGCGGCGGGTTTGACGGCGAAGCGCAACAGGTCGTCGGGGCCAAGCTCGCCCGCCCACGTGTCGAAGAGTTGAATGGCGCGGCAACCAGCGTCGATTTGTGCCTTGAGGTAGTCGATGGTGTTGTCGACGAGCTTGTCGAGCAACAGCTCAAAGGCCTCGGTGTTGCCGTGCATCATCTTCTTGGTTTCGAGGTAGTGCTTCGAAGAGGCGCCCTCGATCATGTAGGTGGCGACGGTGAAGGGGGCGCCGGCGAAGCCGATGAGCGGGGTGTTGCCGAGTTCGGCGATGAGGCGCTCGATGGTCTCCATGACGAAGGGTGTCTTCTCGAGGGGATCGAAGTGCCCGAGCTTCTTGACGTCGTCGAGGGTGCGCAACGGCGGGTTGAGCTTGGGGCCCTCGCCTTTGCCGAACGACAGCTCCATGCCCATGGCTTCGGGCACAATGAGAATGTCAGAAAACACGATGCTGGCGTCGTAGCCGAAGCGGCGAATGGGCTGCATGGTGACTTCGCAGGCCAGCTCGGGGTTTTTGCAGAGGCCGAGAAAGTCGGTTTCGGCGCGCAGTTCGCGGTACTCGGGGAGCGAGCGCCCGGCTTGCCGCATGAACCACACTGGGGGGCGCTCGACTTTTTCTTTGGCGAGGGCGCGGAGGAACAGGGGCTTGTCAGACATCACAGACTCCTTTTCGACGCACCTGGCCTCCTGTCGGAGCCGGCGTTGTCGTCGAGACCCACGCTTGTACCAGTCTCATGGGCAGGGAGGAAAGCAGATCGGCCCATCCGGCCTTTTGAAGCCATCTGGTGCCGCAATCGTCACATCCATGGCGTGCAACCTGCTAGCGTTGTCGTCGAGAGGCCTCTGCATGCAAAGACCGTTGTTCGTCGTGATCCTCCTGTCGTTGCTGGCCCCAACCGCGTGGGGGCAAGCGCTGACAGACCCCGAAAAACGACTGCACAGCGTCATGAAGGCCGAGAAATTTCCCGCGCCCGAGCTCTGCCGCGTGGTCGTCGACGATGTCACCGGCATGGGCTTTCGCATCTCAGACGGCCAGGCCCTCATCGAGGCCACCATGCGCCATTTTCGCCATCGGCTGAGCCGAGACGAGGTCGTCTTCGAGGGCAACCTCAACGCCGCCAAGAAGATGAAGCGCATGCTCGGCGGCAACACCGACGAGCTCACCGAGATGAAAGCGGCGTACTACAAAGAGGCCATCGTGCAGGCCAAACACCGCGTGCACATCAAGTTCGGCAAGAAGAAAGGCAAACACTGGATTCGCCTCACCTGCCACAAAAACGCCGGCTTCACGTCGAAGGGCAAACGCAAAAAACCAAGCAAAGCGCTTGAGACGCTGAAGGTCACCCACAGCTCCTTCAGCAAAGCCAAGGCCGAGCTCGTCGAGAAACTGCCTGCCTTCTGTCCCGTCATTCAAGGCCGCCCCAAGCCCAAGCCGCAGAAGCAGCCGGGCATGAGCGCGGCCGAACGTCGTCGACAACAGCGTCTGAAAAAGTGGACGCCTCCCGCCCGCCGATGACGCTGCGCTCCGCCGTCTCGCTCGCGTTCGTTGCGCACCTGCTCGTCGTGGCCGGCTGCTCTGACATGGAATTTGTGTCGTCGACGTCAGAGCGCCCCCAACAAGAAGTCGACGCCTTCGTCGCTGCGCTGCAAGCCAAAGGCGTCGCCGCCGAGGTGAAGGCGTTCAAATACGAGTGCGGCATCGACTGTCACCTGCAAGCTGTGTTGCAGCTGAAAGGGGGCAGTGACGTCGTGGGCAAGGTCTACAAAGGTCCAGCAGCGCCGGACTGTCCGTCGTTGACCTTGGTGCCGACGCCGTTCGCCTCCTGTGACGACGTCGTCGCCCACCACAAGTCGGCGCCGGGCCGCTCGTGGACGGCCTACTCCCGCACGTCTGAGCACAGCGCCGCCTCGTCGACGGTGGTGTTGGTGTGGTTCGAGATGTAGCGCGCAGTTCAGCCGCGGACAGCCGGGGTTGCTGCGCAGTTTGCGCAGGTGACGTCGAGAACAGCCGCCTCCACGCCATCTGAGAGGGTGGAACACCTCCTGCACTGCAGGCGCAATGTTTCCCCATGCGGCCCTGCGCGGGCGGCCTCGGATTGTGCATGCCAACACCCACCCCGTTCCCCGACAACCTCGTTCAAGTCTTCACCGTCCTCACCGTCATCGGCGCCCTGGGCATCGCGGGCTCACTGCTTCTCGCCTGGAAGTTGCGAGGAGGACTGCGGTTCATGACGTTGGGCGCAGTCGGCCTCTCTGGCTGCCTCACCGCCGGCGGCGCCGCCAACGTCAACATCCTCGAAGACGACCAAGAGCGCTACGCGATGATCTTGGGCTTTTGCGAGCAGCCCCTCGACGGACGCAGCCGCGCCGACGCCTTGCAGCAGATGCAGTCCATCGCGCGCAGCGACCTTGTCATGGTCGGAGACCTCGGCCCCCAACTTCTGTTGAGCTCGTCGGGCGCCAGCACGGTGCGCAGCGTCTGCAGCGTCACCGTCGACGAGCATGACGTCGTCGTCGACCGGCGGTTCTTCATCTACGAGCGCTAGACGTCCGAGGTCGACGCGAAAGGAGCACACCATGCATCCGTTCAATGACGTCCCGGTCCTGCTGACTTGGTTTTGGGGGCCCGCCATCGCCGTGGGGCTCGTCGTGGTGCGCTTGATGTGGGGGGCGTTTCGCGCAGGTTTGTCGAAGCGCGACAGGAGACACCGGCGTCGCTGCGCGGGCGTGGCGTTGGTGCTGTGGACGGCCACACTGGTGCATGCCGTGCCCAACACCGTCGACGTTCTGCACGGTCTCGTCTTGTGGCAGAACTGCAAGCCGGAGCGCTTCTCGTTGAACCTGTCGGGCCGCGCCGAAGAACTGGCCGACCGACACGGATGGACGGTGCAAGAGTTGTTTCCGCCGCGTCGTCTGGTTCTGAGCACGCGCCCGTGGGGTCAGCTGATGCAGCATTGTGTCGTCTACGACAACGAAGCCCGTGCCCCGATCACCGTGAACGGCTGGGACCTGTTGTGACCCGAGCCGGCCCCGCCGCCAAGGCGGCAACACCCAGAACCCAGCTCTGCTGTCGTCGACGTTGACAGAGCTTGTGCCCGTCAGCGGAGAACACGGAATGCTGTTCGGCTCTCGTCGACGTCGAGGGTTCGGACGTGGACCTCGCGCACCTCGGCGTCGGGGCTGCCGTGATGGCACCAGCGCAACAGGGCCTCAACGTTGGCCTGGTCTCCCTGCGCGACCAACTGCACCCCGCCGTCGTCGAGGTTCTCGACGCTGCCGGCGATGTTGAGGGCCTGGGCCTGCTCCAAAGTGCTGGCGCGAAAGAACACGCCCTGCACTTTGCCGACGATGGTGGCGCGGATGGCGATGGTCATGTCTCTCCCCGGGGGCAGGCGTTTGGCCCCCAGGGTGACGTCTTGCGCGAAGGCAGCAAAGCCAGCGGCTGCATCTGCGCTCAGGCGGTCGACTCTGAGACACGCGGGCCGGCGCCAGGGTCGTTGACAGGGGGTCTCAAACCCTTCATGCACTGCCCACGGCACGACGTCGCCCCTTGTTCAGCACGTCGCAGACAGCCTCAGCTCGAGAATGACGATCGTCAGACCCTGAGGCGCCAAGGAACCCAACATGACTGAAGACAACACTGCTCGCGCAGACGCGCCGACCGGCCCCAAAGAGGGCGGCCACAAAGACGGCAACAAAGACGGCGGCGGACGACGCAAAAACCGCGGCAACAAAGACAACGCCGCCGACAAGCTGCTCCCCACCATCGACGAGAGCGTCACCCCCATCGAGCTGGGCGCCCTCAAGCGCATGAAGATGGTCGACCTGCAAGACCAAGCCGAAGACCTGGGCCTCGAGCTGCCCGCCGGTTTGAAAAAGCACGACGTCACCTACGAAATGCTGAAGACGCAAGCCGCGAAAAACGGCGCCATCTACGCCGACGGCGTGCTCGAAACCGCCAAAGAAGGGTACGGCTTTTTGCGTGAGGCCGCCTACAACTACGAGCCGTCGCAAGACGACGTCTACGTCGCCCCATCGCAGGTCCGCGGCTACGGGCTGAAGACCGGCGACACCATCCGCGGCCTGGTGCGCGCCCCCACCGAAAAAGAGCGCTACTACGCCATGTACAAGGTGCTCGAAATCAACGGCGAAAAAGTCGGCGAGCAACGCACCCGCATCGCGTTTGAAAACCTGACCCCGCTGTTTCCCGATGAGCGGTTTGTCCTCGAGAACCACGCCAAGCAGTTCTCGACGCGCATCATCGACCTGCTGTGCCCCATCGGCAAAGGCCAGCGCGCCCTCATCGTCGCCCCCCCTCGCGCGGGCAAGACGGTGCTGATGCAAGACATCGCCAACGCCATCACCACCAACCACGAAGAAGTGACCCTGATGGTGCTGCTCATCGACGAGCGCCCCGAAGAAGTCACCGACATGCAGCGGCACATCAAGGGCGAAGTCATCTCGTCGACGTTTGATGAGCCGCCCACGCGGCACGTGCAAGTGGCCGAGATGGTCATCGAAAAGGCCAAGCGTCTCGTCGAGCAGAAGAAAGACGTCGTCATTCTCCTCGACTCCATCACCCGCCTCGGCCGTGCCTACAACACCGTGGTGCCGGCGTCGGGCAAGATCCTTTCCGGTGGTGTCGACTCCAACGCGCTGCACAAGCCCAAGCGTTTCTTCGGCGCCGCCCGCAACGTCGAAGAAGGCGGCTCGCTGACCATCATCGCCACCGCCCTCATCGACACCGGCTCGCGCATGGACGAAGTCATCTTCGAAGAGTTCAAAGGCACCGGCAACTGCGAGGTGGTGCTCGACCGCAAGCTGATGGAAAAGCGCATCTTCCCCTGCCTCGACATCAACAAGAGCGGCACCCGCAAAGAAGAAGACCTCCTCGGCACCGACGTGTGGCGCCGGGTGTGGATCCTTCGCCAGCTGCTGCACCCCTTGAACGTCATCGACTCCATGGAGACCCTGCTCAAGCACATGAAGGGCACCGAGTCGAACGAAGAGTTCTTGGCATCGATGTCGGCACGCTGAGCCACGTCGACGACAAGACCCGCAAAGGCACCTCGCAAGAGGTGCCTTTTCGTTGAAAGCAGGGCTTCGGCGTGGCTGCTGGAAGAGCCGTGCAGGTGTGTATTGACGAGGCGATTTGCGCGTGAAACCGTCAGCGCGCCCCGAAGAAGGGGTCTCTCAAAAAACAGTTTTGAGAAGCAAGGCCAACACCTCTGTTGGTCTCATGCTGTGGGTCGCGCTGCGACGCACAGTCCAGAAAGAACAAACATGTCCAAAAAGCTTTTTGTCGGCTCCCTCAGCTGGGGCACCACCGACAACGATCTCCGCGCAGCCTTTGAAGCCCACGGCGAAGTCACCGACGCAGTGGTGCTGAAAGACCGTGAAACCGGTCGCTCGCGCGGCTTCGGCTTCGTCACCTTTGCAGCCGCAGAAGACGCCGACGCGGCCATCGAGGCCCTCAACGGCGCCGACCTGGACGGCCGCAGCATCAACGTGAACGAAGCGCGTGAGCGTCCCCCCCGTCCTCGCGGCGGCGGCGGCGGCGGTGGCAACCGCTGGTAGCTGCTGGGTGCGCCCAGAACAAACCCTCGCCTTGGCGAGGGTTTTGTTTTTGCCCGACGCACTTTGCGCATCGTCGTCGACGTCGGTGCTCGCTTTGCGCATGCTGCCGACGGCGCGACGACGCCAGTGGCCAGCGGGATGTGGGCACAAGACCTGCAGCACACTTCGTGCAGAGACGTCGACGGTGACGGCCAACAACGAGGAGCTTTGATGCGACAAGACAAAGTCGTTCCCCTGGTTCAAGCGATGCAAACGTGGGCGGCGGCCGTCGCCGTCGTGGTCGGCTTGGCCGGCTGCCCGCAGCCTGAATGTGAGACCGATCAGCAATGCCCGCTGTTGCACTTGTGCGTCGACGACGTCTGTGTGCAGCGCGACGCCGAGCCCACCCCCGATGTTGCCCCCATCTATGTGCCGGGCACGATTCCGCCTGCGGATGACGACGTGAACAATGATGGGGGAGCGGTCGCCGACGCCGGCGTTGCCGGTTCGTTCATCGTGCCCGACCGCGCACCGGTCGACGTCGCCTACCCGTACATGCTGTTTCACAGCAGCCGGCTCGCGGTCTTTCACGACGGCGCCGACGTTCACACCCGGTTGACGTCGCTGGGCGGGACGTTGGTGATGCTCGACGCCATTCCGTCGCTCTGTCCTGGAGCGGCCGGGGCGGCCAGCTGCGGTTGTGACGACACCACCTGCAACAGCTGCTACGTCGACGACGCCAACCTGCCCCATGTCAGCTGCGGCGACTGGGCGGCCTGCGACGTCCAGGCCTGCGCCTACCCCGTCCCGTTGGAAAGCCGCATCTCCGCCGCCCTGATCAGCCCCGACATCGACGTCGCCACCGCCATCGGTGCCACCGCCGGCCTGGTGAACGTCAGTTTCTCCGGCAGTCGCCCCACGACTCCGCGGTGCTCGGGCGACCCTGCGAACGACGTCGACACCTGCGATGGCTACCTCGTCTCTCGGGTCGACCAAATCAACGTCCAACAAACCTTCGACCCCGAAGACGGCGAGGTGCGCCTCGAAGAAGTCCCCTCCCCGGCCGGGAGTGGGGGCGCCCGCACCTTTCGATTGGTCTTGGAGGCCGAGGACGCCTATGGCGAGGTGGGCTGGCAGGAATGAACCTGCTGCTCTTGTTGTCCTGCGCGATGACAGATGAAACGTGGATGGACGTGTCGTTCGCCAAGGAGGACGGAGGCAGCGTCGTGGACGAAGCGAATCACAACGTGATTCGCCCAAGGCCAAGCTCGCTTGGCCCGAGCTGTTGCTCTTCTGGCCCTGCACAATCGCGACAGAAGCCGATGCGGTCGGTGCCGACCTGCACAAAGCGTCTCGCGAATCACGAAGTGATTCGCTCGTCGCCAACAACGTCACCCCAAAGAGAAACGCCCTCGCGGGCGTTCCTTGTCGGCGAGGGCCTCAGTAGGAGCTGTTGCTCTTCTTGCCCTGCACAATCGCGACGGAAGCCGATGCGCCGATGCGGTCGGCGCCGGCCTGCACCATGGCGTCGAGGTCTTCTTTCGAGCGCACGCCACCGGATGCCTTCACCAACATGTCGTCGCCGACGATGCTGCGCATGAGCTGCACATCTTCGATGGTGGCGCCGCCGTGGCCGAAACCCGTCGACGTCTTCACGAACGCGGCGCCAGACGCTTTCGACAACGCACAGCCGATGACCTTCTCGTTGTGCTCGAGGGCACCGGTCTCGAGGATGACCTTCACCGGCGCCGGGCGCGAGGCCTGCACCACTTTGCAGAGGTCGTCGAGGACGGTGGCGTAGTCTTTCGACTTCAGGGCGCCAATGTTGATGACGGTGTCGATCTCTTTGGCGCCGTTGCGCACGGCTTCACGCGCTTCAAAGGCTTTGGACGAGCCCGTCGATGCCCCAAGCGGGAAGCCGACGACGGCGATGGGCAGCACGCCCGAGCCCTGCAGCTGGCGGGCGACGAAGGGGATGTTGACGGCGTTGACGCACACCGTGGCAAAGCCGAACTCTCGAGCTTCGTCGCACACCTTTTTCAGCTGGTCGCGGCTGACGTCGGGCTTGAGCAACGTGTGGTCGATGACACCGGCCACCTTGTCTTTTGGCTTCACGCCGCCGGGGCCCGCGGCGATGCGGGCCGCTCCCAACTGCACGAGGGTGTCGACGATCTCAGGCTTGCGCGTCGCGCAGAACCCACAGCCGTTGCAGGTGTCGTGGTTGGCGTCGCAGGGCGCGTTGGGGTCGGTGCCCGGGTCAGGGCCCTTCGGCGCGTTCTGCGCGTAGAGCTGCTGTGCCACCCGCTGGGTGATCTCGTTGACCAAGGCCTCCATGTCGGACTCACGCATGCCCATGCTCTGCTCCTGCGCCAGATGTCGATCTGGCTCCCGTGGCACGCGTCTGCACGCCAGCGGCGCGAGTGTCGTGAACGCGCGGCCGAAGGTCAAGCACAGCGCTCGCCAACACAGGCCTGCGCCACGAGAACCGCAGACACACCAGTCACAACAGACAAGGCAGACGCAGACACAACAGACACAGCCAAACGTGTCGGCGCAGACACATGTGGGTGGCGACGACGCCACAAGAGCGCATGGCGACGCCAATGACGAAGTTGGCACCGCGCTTGAAATGGAGAGGAGCACACTCCCTCACGCCAAAGGAGGCGCTCATGCGCTCTGTTGTTCACTCCATCGCCCTGCTTCGCCCACGTGCTCCTCTCGTCCTTCCCGTCGACGACCAACGTCGTCAGTGGCGGGCACGTGCAGCGGCAGTCACCGCCTCCACTGCGTTGCTGCTCGTCGGCGTCACCGGCTGCCAACAAGAAGTTTCGGTGCCAAGCGACCCCCACGCCCCCGTCGCTGTCGTCACCCACGGCCCCGCCACCATCCTCGACGTCGACAGCGCCGAAGAAACCCTGCAGGCGACGCCCATCGACAATGCTCCCATCGACGACATCGTGGCCCACGTCCAGCCGCTGCCCGCCGTTGACGTCGTCACCACGCCCTCGCCACCTGCATCTGCCTTCGACCAAGAAGCGCTGTTTCACAGCGAACCCGACGTCGACCACGTCGCCCGAGGCAACGCCCAGCTCGACGCGGGCAAAACAGCTGAAGCGGTGACCAGCTTTCGCAAGGCCCTGTTCTCCGACGACGGCGCCGAACGCTGGAGCTTTCTCGCGCAAGCGCTGCTGCAAAACGGCGACGACGAGCGCGCCCAGCGGGCCATGCGGGCGTCGCTCGCCAAAGACGGCCAACAGCCTGCGCTGCGGCAAAAGCTGGTGCGCTCGTACATGCGCAGCGGCCAAGTCGCCCTCGCCCGCATGGAGGCCGAAACGCTGGCGCGCAAGACGCCCAACAGCATGCCCGCGCACTACTTGCTCGGCCTGACGTACGTGAAAAGCGAGATGTGGAAAGAAGCGATGCAGAGCTTCGCCACCGTCGTCAAAGCCGAAGAAGACAACGTCTTCGCCCGCAACAACCTCGGCTTCGCCGCCTTGCAGATCGGCGCCAACGACGATGCCGTCACCGCCCTGGAGCTCTTGGTCGGACACAAAGACGTGCGGGCCTTCATGCTCAACAACCTCGGCGTCGCCTACGAACGTGAAGGGCGAACGTCCGAAGCCCTCGCCGCCTTCATGCGCGCCGTCGAACTCGACGACGCCTACGTCAACGGCGTGCTCAACGAGCGCCGCCTGAAGAAGTCGGTCGACGACGACACCCTCGTCGCCGCCAACGCCACGCTGCTGCAGATGCGCACGCCGAAGGTCAAGAGCGCCGTGGCCATCGCCGCTCCCGCCACGGGCACGGCCGTCGACAACCTCGAGACCATTGAGGTTCACGCCGGTGATGACGCCCCGGATGCACACGAAGGGGATCTGCTCGGCGAAGACGGCGAATAGCATGCGGGAATGACGCTTGGCGCCGGGTGGTTGACGTCGGTAGTCTCCCTTGTTGCCGACGCCTCCCATGGCCACCGACGACCGAAGGACCATGCCTCGCACCCGCCTCTTCGACGCCCAAACGTCGCCTCCCCGTCGGAGGCGACGTCGTCGTGTGGGTGCACTGGTGCTGGCCGGTCTGCTGTCGACGGCGGCCGTGGCGCAAGAGCTGCCTGCAGACGTGCCTGCAGCCGACGCGCCGGTGGAGACGGCACCTTTGGCCGCTCCCGCGCCGCCTCCCATCGTCGAACATGACGCCGTGCGCGCCTTGGCCGAAGCCGTTGCCGCCAGCATTGAGCAACGCCTGCGCGACGAGCGGGCCCTCGGTGCCATTCGCGTGGACGTCACCGCCGGCAACGGCATCGACAGCCGCAAATTGCGTCGGGCCTTTGCCCCTCGCCTCGACGCCCAGCTGCGGGAGCGGGGCAAGGTTCTGCCACGGCCACGCGCGCCTCTGCACGCCTCGGTGGTGGTGTCGTTGCGCGCTGGCCGACTCTTTGCCGTCACCGAGCTCGAGGGCGGCAAGCTCGTCGGTCCGACGACGGTGGTGGTGAGCTTGCCGTGGACGTTGACCGCGCTCGAAGACCTCGGCGGCGGTCGGCGGGAGCAAACGTCGAACTTTCTGCTGCGCCGGGTGGGCCAGCTCAACGCGGGCGTTCTCGACGTACAGTTGGTCGACCTTGTCGATGACTTCGTCGACGAGCTCGTGGTGCTGTCGATCGATGGCGTGCGTCTGTTGGTGCGACAACCCTCCACGTCGACGTGGAGCGAGCGCTGGCACAAGCCGTTTCCCCAGCAGCTGCTTTGGCCCCGACAGACCGTCGGCTGGCTGGGCGTCGACGCCACAGGCCGTGTGGTGGGGGCGACATCGGCCGGTCACGCATTCGCGGTCGACGTCAAGCAGGCGCGTCTGCTGCCGCTGAAGCCCGGAGAAGTCCCCATGGCCCAGCCGGTGTCGCCGGCGACGGTGGCATCGACGACAGGTACAAAAGCCGCAACGCAGAGCGTGCTTTGGGCGTTGGCCGACCGTGGCAACCCTGCCGTTCGCCTGCGTCGGCCCACGTCGCTGCGCGGCCGCGTGGGGGCGCTGTCGAGTCGGGTGCGCGACATCCAGCGCTACGACGACGGCCGTCAGCAACACTGGGCGTGGGTCGACAACGACGGACACCTCTTTCACAAACAAGACCAAAAGGCGGTGCGGGTGGTGCCCCAGCCGGTTGGCGACCGCTTCTTGTTGGGTGACCTCGACAGCGACGGACGCGTCGATGTTCTGGTGACGTCTGCGTCGGGGCCGGGGCAAGGCGACAGCGTCTCATTGCACAACCTCGACGACGACGGCGCCCGGGACGTGCTCTTTCACCACAGCTTTGCCGAGTCGGGGGTCGTGGCCCACAGCATTGGCGACGTCGACCTCGACGAGCAGCCCGACGTGGTGCTCGTCGAAGAGGGGCGCGGCGCACGCAGCGTCTTGTGGCACCTGGAGTACGTGCCATGAAGCGTGGGCTGCAGGTTGTCTTTCTGCCTCTAATGCTCGTCGTGTTCTCGACGTCGGCAAGCCATGCCCGTCGCACGCCGGCCATGGGCGGACGCGTGTCGCTGTCGGTCGACGGGCGCCATGCGGTCGCGGTCCGCGAGGCCCACCTCAACCTGCCGCTCTTGGAGCGCATGCCCGTCGTCGACGAGCGGGAGCGTCTGGCGTTTCCGCCGTTGGCGGCGTCCCCAGCTTGGCGCTCGCTGGTGATGTCGGATTTGCGCTCGACGTTGGGCGGACGCGTGTGGCGTGTGGTGCCTCGGCTGCCGGGTGTCGTCGTCGAGGCGGGCCTGCGGCGCTGCCTGGTGTTTCCGAAAAACCCCAAGCAAGCGCCGTGGCCGTCGCGTGTGTTGCGCGCGGTCGGCGTGTCGGTGGAGGTGGAGCGCAACGCCGACGACATCCTGGTGCGCTTCTCGCAACCGGTGGGGCCGTTGCCTGCGTTGTTGGCAGGCTGCGACTTGCCGCGCTCCCCGACCGCGTCGGGCCCCTACGCTCCGTCGGTGGGTGAGCCATTGTTGGGCCGGCAAGGGGCGCTGCGCGGGCCTCCGGCGTTGGGCATGGTGGAGTTTCGGCCACTCGGCCGTGACGCCGACGTGCAACAAATGGGCGACGTCGACGACGAGGACGTGCAGGTGCTGGCGACCGCGCACCCCGATGTGGTGTTGTTGGTGCGCTCCAACGCCGAAGTGCAGAAGAACCGCCTGCAGCTCGACACCGCCGAACGCCAAGCCGCATTTCGCCAGGCGTTGGGCATGGAGCAGTTGGTCGACATCTACGCCCAAGGACGAGGGGCCCCCACGTTGCAGCTGCTGCCGCCTGGTCTGGTGCCCGCGCGCAAGTTGCGGCAGCTGCCGTCGACGACGACACCGATGCCGTTGACCCTGGTGCCGCTGGGGCCGTCTGCACCTGTGGTGCCCGTCGCCGTTCTCGCTGAAGACCCTTTGCTCAACGGCACCCTCGACCGCCTCAATGTCTTGGCGCGGTCGTCTGGGCTGGTGTTGCGCAAGCACCGTGTCGTCGTGCACCAGCAGGGATGGGCCTTGGTGCGGTGGCAGCCGCGGTCGTCAGACCCGGCCCTGGCCTTGCTTGAGTTGCTCACGCAACACGCCCCCTTGGAGCTGCCTCAGTCGGGCGACAAGAAGCGCTCCCCGCAAGAGAGCTGGGGCGAACGTCTCCTCGCCGTCGACGACAACGTGCGTCTGCAAGCCGCCCTCGACCTCGAACGCCACTGGCTGCAAAGCGGCCAGGTGCTCCCGCTGCTCACAGCCGAGCGGTGGTACACGGTGCGCAACGGGCTGCAACAGCTGCGGTTGCGCGACGACGGCACCCTGCTGCTCATGGACGCCTACTGGGAGGCCCAGCCATGAGTCTGCGCATGCGCTTGGCCACCGCCATGCTGCTCGCCGTGACCATCGCGGTGGGGGCGACGTCGGCGTCGCACATCTACGAGGTCGAACGCCGCATGCGCTCCTTGCAAGAGCAGCAAGCCAAACGCGTCGCCACCGCCATCGAAAAAGACCTGCAACAAACACGCGCCGTCCTCGACGAAGAGCTGAAAAACGCCAAGCGCGGCCGTTTTTTGTCGTTGGCCCTCGGCGGCACGGGGCGCGGCCGCTATCTCGCCGCCAAAGACCGTCTGCGCCACGGCCGTCTTGAACTGCTGAAGGTTCTCGACGACAAAGGCGGCATTCTCATCAGTGGTGCGTGGCCGGCGTCGTGGGGTGCGCTCGACGCCAACGCCAACCTCTACCAGCAACCGCCCGGCACCCACCCCCGTGTCGTCGACGAGGCCACCCCCCGAGGCACGGCGCAGAGCCTGCAGCGCTGGACGCACGTCCAACGGCACGACAAGCGCTACACCGTCGTCGCCGGCCGGTTTCTCGACGAGGACGCCCTCGACGACATGCGCGCCCGTGTCGGTGCCGACCTCTTGGCCTTGTGCCGCCCACGCGAACAGCGCCGACCGCGGCGGTGCATTGCCGCCGTCGACGGTGTGGTGCGCGACGTCTATGACCCCACCGAGCGGCAAGACTGGTCGTCCCACTTTTTGTTGAACGAAGTGTTCGTCGCCCCCGGCTCGGGAGCCAGCCCTTCGTTGGTGGTGGGCCTCGACCGCACCTCCGTCGACCAACTGAGCCAAACCATGGTGCGGCGCGCCGCTCTCGTCGGTGGCGGCGCCTTCTTGATCGCCGTTCTCCTGGGCATCGCCGTCGCCTCTCGTCTGGCCCGCCCCGTCGAGGCGTTGGCCACGGCCGCGGAGGCGTTGTCGCAAGGACGCCTCGACGCACGCGTGCCCCCCAACCGGTCAGCGTCTCGTGAGGTCGATGCGCTGGTGGCGTCGTTCAACCAGATGGCCGAAGACATCGAAGCCAGCCAGAGCCAACTCAAGCGCGCAGAGCGGGTGGCCGCCTGGCGGGAGATCGCGCGTGGCCTGGCCCACGAGCTGAAAAACCCGCTGACCCCCATCCGCGGCGCCATGGACGTCATCCGCAAGGCCCACGCCCTCGGCCGCGATGATTTTGACGAGATCCTCGACGAGCAAGCCGGCGCCGTCGTCGAAGAAGTCGACCGGCTCAAAGAGCTGTCTGACGCCTTTGCCCGCTTCGCCCGGCTCCCCGACCCGCAACCCGAGTCGCTCGACCTCGCCGCCCTCCTCGACAACGCCGTGCACCTGTATGTCGACACCGACCGCATCGACGTCGAGCGCGATGTCCCGGAGACGCCGTTGCTCGTCGAGGCCGACCGCACCCAGATGGCCACCGCCTTCACCAACTTGGTGAAGAACGCCGTCGAAGCCATGGTTGACGCCGACAGCGACCAGAAGACGTTGTGCATCCGGGTGCACGACGACGACACCCATGTTGTGGTCGGCATCGAAGACTCGGGCCCTGGCATTTCCGACGACATGAAAGACCGGCTGTTCACCCCTTACGCCACCACCAAGGGCTCCCGCGGCACGGGGTTGGGGTTGGCACTGGTGCACCGCATCGTCGTCGAACACGAGGGAAGCATCCACCCGGGCACCTCCCCCGCCGGTGGCGCATCCTTCTCCATCCGACTGCCAAAAGCCGCCAGCAGCGACGATGGGGACGAGGTCACGTCGACGCAAGCGGAGGCCTGACGCCTTCACTGTTGCGGTTCAATCTGCCATGGCTGCCGCATGATTGCGTGCACCGACCTGGCCAAACTTCACGGCGACCGCGTCCTCTTTGAGGGCGTCTCTTTGCAGTTCAACGTGGGCAAACGCTACGGCGTCGTCGGCGCCAACGGCTCGGGCAAGTCAACCTACTTGCGCATCCTCGCCGGCGAAGAGCAGGCCACGTCGGGCGACGTCATCGTCGACAAGCGCAGCCGCATCGGCTTTTTGAAACAAGACCGCTTCAAGTCGCTCGACCAGAGCATTCTCGACGTCGCCATGATGGGCGCTGAAGACGTGTATGCGGCCATCCACGAAAAAGAGACGCTGCTGGCGCAACCGCACACCGACGACGATGCCATCGGGCACCGCCTCGGCGAACTCGAAGAGCTCATCTTGTCGGGCGGTGGGTACGAGCTGGAGGCCAAAGCCGGCGAAGTGCTCGAAGGATTGGGCATTCCGTCGTCGTTGCACCAGGGCCCGCTGTCGTCGTTGTCGGGCGGCTTTCAACTGCGGGCCTTGCTCGCCCAGGTGTTGGCCGCACAGCCTGATGTACTTCTGCTCGATGAGCCCACCAACCACCTCGACATCGTGTCCATCAAATGGCTCGAGGGGTTCTTGCAGTCGTATCGCGGCGTCGCACTCATCGTGTCGCACGACCGAGGGTTCCTCGACGCCGTCACCACCCACACCGCCGACGTCGACTACGAAACCATCACCATCTACACCGGCAACTACTCGAAGTTCGAGACCGACAAAGCCGACGAACGCGAACGCAAAGAGACGGAGATTGCGCGGCAACAAAAGAAGATTGCCGAGAAAGAAGCCTTCGTCGAACGCTTCAAGGCAAAGGCGTCGAAAGCCAGGCAAGCGCAGAGCCGTGTGAAGCAAATTGAGAAGATTGTCGTCGAGGAGCTCGCACAAAGCTCACGTCGCTACCCCTTCTTTCAGTTCGCCAAGTCGCACAACTCAGGACGCGAGGTGCTGCGCGTCGAGAACGTCGGCAAGGCCTACGGCGACAACCAGGTGTTGCAAGACGTCGACCTCCTGGTGCGCCGCGACGAACGCATCGCCATCGTCGGCGAGAACGGCATCGGCAAGTCGACACTGCTAAAGATCGCCGTCGGCGCCGTCGCCCCCGACCGCGGTGCCTCCGAGTGGGGCCACGAGGTCAACGTCGGGTATTTCCCGCAAGACCACCACGAGTTGCTGCCGCGCGACAGCAAGCACACCGTGCAGACTTGGCTGTGGCAGTTCGCACCCGGCGCCACCCAGAGCGAAGTGCGAGGACACCTCGGCCGCTGCCTGTTCTCCAAAGACGACGTCGACAAGCCGGTCGGCATGCTCAGCGGCGGCGAAGCCGCTCGCTTGGTGTTCGCCCGCCTCGCTGTCGAACAACCCAACGTGCTGGTGCTCGACGAGCCCACCAACCACCTCGACATCGAGAGCATCGAATCGCTGGTGAAGGCGTTGTCGACGTACGAAGGCACCCTGTTGTTCGTGTCGCACGACCGGTGGTTTGTGTCGCAGTTGGCCACGCGGATTTTGTCGCTCACCCGTGAAGACGGCGTCGAGGACTTTCTCGGCACCTACGATGAGTTCGTCGCCAAACACCAAAGCCGTGACCACCTCGACGTGCAGACCACATTGCAGAAGGCGCGCGAGCAGAAGGTCGCCTCCAAGACGAACAAGGGGTCGTCAAAGGCCACCTGGAAACGCAAACCTGACGCCGAAAAGCGCAAGCTGCAAAAGCAGCTCGACAAGGTCATGCAACAGGTCGAACGCCTCGAAGAACAGAGTGCCGCCATCGACGCGCAGTTCTGCGAAGAGGGGTTCTTCGACAAGACCGCTCCCGACGAAGTACGGGCTCTGCAAGAGCAGCAGCAGCAGCTCAACGACGACGTCGCTGCTGGCATGGAGGAGTGGGAGCGCCTCGAAAGCGAGCTCGCCGGCCTCGAGGCAGACGCGGGCTGAGCCGGATCTGCGTCCGCAGAGTGGCACTTTTTGTGCTTTAGCCATCTGGCCCATCGCCGATGTCTTGTTGGGGCAATTCAACATGGGGCAGAGGTTGCGCGTGCGATCCATCTTGAGCTTTTTGCGTCTCCCCGCTGAGATCACCCCTTTTGAACAGCAATACGTCGGCCGCATGAACCGCATCGCGTTGGTGTTCTTTTGGCTGCACTTGCCAGCCTTCACCGCCATTGCGTGGTTCAACGACACCGGTGCGGTCTTTGCCGCCGCGCTGACAGCCTTCGCCCTCGTCGGGCCCACCGTCGCTTTCAAGACCTTCGCCAACCCGCGACGGGTGTCGATGGTGCACGGCTTCACCGCCATGTGCATGGGCGCCATCCTTGTGCACTTCGGACAGGGGCTCGTGCAAATCGAGATGCACTTCTACTTCTTTGTGCTCCTCGCCCTGCTCGCCGTCTTTGCCAACCCCAGCGTGGTTCTCGTCGCTGCCGTCACCGTCTCCGTGCATCACGCATCGTTTTGGGCCGTGCTTCCGACGTCGGTGTTCAACTACGAGGCTCCCTTGTGGGTCGTCGGCGTGCACGCCACCTTCGTCGTCTTGGAGAGCATCGCCGCGGTGTTCATTGCGCGCTCGTTCTTCGACAGCGTCATCGGCCTCGACAAAACCGTGCAAGCCCGCACCGCCCAGCTCGACGCCAAGAACAAAGACATGCAGCTCATCCTCGACAACGTCGGAGACGGCCTGCTCATCGTGAACCGCCAAGGCGAGCTCGTCGGCGAACCGTCCGCCCGCGTCGTCGACTGGTTCGGTGCTCCCGCCCAAGGCGCCAACCTCGTCGCCTACATGCAGCGCACCAACCCGACGTTCTCGGAGTGGTTCGAGCTGGGCTTTGACGACCTCCTGCAAGGGTGGATGCCCACCGCCGTGTGCCTCGAGCAGCTCCCACGACAGCTTGACGTCGACGGCCGCGCCTTTGAAGTCAGCTACTCCACGGTGATGCACACCGAGCACGACGACGACGAACACTGGGACGCCCTGTTGTGCATCTACTCCGACGTCACCGCCCGCAAAGAGCGAGAGAAGGCGGAGCAAGAGCAACGCGAAATCCTCAACGTCTTTCAGCGCATTCTGCGTGACCGCGGGGGCTTTTTGGAGTTCTTTGCCGAGGCCGAAGACATCGTGAACTGGTTGCGCCAGGCCCAACAAGCCCACAACGACGACGGGCTCGCTCTCTTCAAACGCCGTCTGCACACCCTCAAAGGCAACGCCGCCCTCTTCGGGTTGGAAACCATCGCCGACATTGCGCACGACCTCGAAGAGGTCATCGAAGAAACCTTCACCGTCCCCGACGCCACCCAACTGCACGCGTTGGAGTCGCGCTGGGACGTGGTTCGCGAACAGCTGCAGAGCCTCCTAGGCGATCAAGAACGCCAAGTCATCGCCATCGACGACGACGAATACGAAGCTTTGCTCAGCGCCCTCCTGCAGCGTGAAGACCACCAACTGCTCACCAAGCGCATTCGTCGATGGCGCTGCGAGCCCACCGCTCGACGGCTGCAACGCCTCGGTGCCCAAGCCACGCGCGTGGCCCGTCAGCTGGGCAAGCCCGCCCCCGAGCTCACCATCGACGACGGCGGACTGCGGCTCGAGCCGTCGGAGTGGGCCGACTTTTGGCAAAACTTCGTGCACGTGGTGCGCAACAGCGTCGACCATGGCCTCGAGACCGCCGACGAGCGCGAAGCTCAGGGCAAGTCGCGCGAAGGACACATCACGCTTCGCACCTCCATGTCAGACAAGCATTTCGTCGTCGAGGTGCAAGACGACGGGCGAGGCATCGACTTCGCCGCTCTCGAGCACAAAGCCAAAGACAAGGGCATCCGCGCGCAGCGTCCTCAAGACTTGCTGTTCATCGACGGCCTGAGTTCGCGTGACGAAGTCAGCGCCACCTCCGGCCGGGGCGTCGGCATGGCTGCCGTGCTCGAAGCCACCGAAGCCCTCGACGGCCGCATCGACGTCGACACCGAGTTGGGGCACGGCACCACGTTCCGCTTCTGCTTCCCCCGCGCGCGCGGCATCGAGCCCATCACCAAGGTGGCGTAGCGCCGCCGGCTCAGAACCGTGCTTTCACGCGGGCGATGCGTCCTTTTTCGATGACGACGGTCTCTTTCTTCTCTTTGCCGTCGTGCAGCAGGCGCAACTTGTACGTGCCCGCCGGCAACGTCACTGGGGCAAATGGCGTCGTGCCCAGCTTCTTGGGCCCCAAGAACACATCGGCGTAGGGGAACACCCGCACGTCGAGGGTGCCAGTGCCCCCACTGTTGGCGTCGACCTTGCCAGCTTGCACCGCAACCTTGCGACGTCCACCGGTGGCGAGGTCGAGGGCCATGACGTGAGTGGTTCCCGCCGGCAACAGCAACGTGCCGCTGCCTTTGCCCAGTGCACCGCCTTGAAGGGTGCGCCAACGAATGCGCGGACCGCCGGTGGCCGTGACCTTCTGCAACCCGGCGGCCGGAGACGGGGCGGCTTTGGCGACCTTCGTCGTCGACGGAGATGTCTTCGCTCCGGGCTCCTTCGGCTTTTGCGCAGACGGGGTTGGCTTGGGGCGTTTGGGAGTGGGCGTTTCGCGCGCCGGTGTGGCCTTTGCCACCTTGGGTGGAGGCTTGGGTGCTGCGGGCTCTTTGGGTGTCGTCGTCGACGATGGTGGCGTCGAAGATGATGGCGTCGGTGCTGGTGGCCTCGACGATGGTGACGATGGTGGTGTCGGCTTGGCCTTGGGCTGCACCTTGTTCCGCGGGATGGTCTCCAGCGGCAGCTGCGGCACCGGCGCCTTGTCGTCCGTCGGCGCCTTCTCTGCGTTGGTGTTGTCGGAGCCAGGAGGCGTTTGGGGCTGCGCGCTTGTCGCACCGGAGGTCGACGACGGATCGCCGGACTGCGACATCCACCACGCGGCGCCCCCGCCGAGCAGCAGCAGCAACACAATGACCGCGGCCACGGCGGGCGCGCGCGATGGAGGCAGCGCAAAGTCGTCATCGTCGACGACACGCACCTGAGGGCGCCGCATCACCGGGTCGGTGTTCTCATCGTCGGGGCCAAAAAAAGAGTCTTCGACAGGGGGTGGTGCCGCAGCAGGCAAGACCGCGTCTTCGTTTTGGGCAGTCGTGTCGGCGGCAGTCGTGTCGGCGGCAGTCGTGTCGGCGGCAGTCGTGTCGGCGGGTTCGGGCTCGGCGGCTTCGGGAGCGGCGTCACCTTCTGCTGCAGCAGTCGAGGCCGCATCGTCGATGGCCCCCTCGTTGTTGGCCGACGCGGTCGTGGCGTCGTCGTCTGAGTCGACCTTCTCTGGAGCAGACGCATTGGTGGCGACTTCGTTGTCGTCGTCGTCCGCGCCCTCCGCCGCCACCGCAGCAGTCTCGGCTGGCGCTGTCTCGGCAGGTGCAGGCACCGTCGACGACGCAGTCTCCTGCAGACCTGGGTCGCCCCCGACATCATCGCCGACGGCATCCGCCCACCCACCGGCCTTTGGGTCTGCCGCAGACGCACCCGCTTCGTCGCTGGCGGCGGCGTCGGCCGCAGGCTCGGGCAAGCCGCTGGGCAACAGCGACACGGCCGGGGCACTCCAGCGCGCGGGTGGCGCATCGGCGTCGTCTCCTAGGGGTGGCGTCCCCTCGGTGTCGTTGCCAGCAGGCTCTGCGGGTGTGGTCTCGTCGGCCATGTCCCCCTTCTAGCAGCTTGCCGCGGCAGGAAACATCGCCTGTGCCAGCCTCCTTTGCAGCTTCTGCAAAGTCCGCAGTCCTGCGGGTTGAATGTCAGCCCTACGAGCGCCGTCTCACAGCCCCCGGTCGACACAGGAGGCTCCCATGTCGCTGCTTGCCCCTCACCTTGCTCCTTCTTTGTGATTCGCTGTTCAGAGGCCTGTGCCTCTGTTTCCCCGCGTCGTCGCGTTCCATTCACGTCGACGACGCCGGAGCCTCATGACATTCGACCCTTCTTTCGCCGACGGGCGAAGGCGCAGTCGACACCGCAAGCAAGCTCAGCTGTGCCGAGAGGTGTTTCGACTGGTTCAGCTCACCCTCGACGGAGAACTGCGCGATCCGCGCCTCGACGACGTCTTCGTCGTCAACGTTCTCCCCGAACCCGGTGGTGGCGCCTTGCTCGTCTACGTCAGCCGCGATGCGCTCGATGAAAGCGTTCCAGATGACCTCGACCACATGCACGCCGCTCTAGAGCAAGCCGCGCCCGTGATGCGCGCGCAATTGGCCGCAGGCCTTCATCGCCGTCGTGTGCCGCGGCTGCGTTTTGTGGTCTTGCCCAGCCAACACCATGGTTGACTCGACAAAACAAAGCCCCCTCGACCAGAGGGGGCTTTTCTTTGTCGTCGTTGCCGCTCGTCTACGGCTTGTGCAGCCCGTCGACTGTAAGGGTGTAGGGCTGGTAGCACTGCGCTTGTTGGTAGGCGCGCACGTGCACGTAGAAGGTTTTCGAGTCGCCTCCGCCGGTTTCGACCCACAGCAGCTCGTCGTCGTCATTGCCGCCGTTGGTCGACGAGCAACGCTCGTTCTGGTTCGCCCCACAGGTGCTCGGCACGTTGGCCGCGTTGCAGTCTGCGAGGCTCTCGTAGAGGTAGACGTCGAGGTCCATCCCCGAAGGGATGTCGCTCAACACCACGCGGATTTCTTCAGAGCCAATGATGGTCGTGTTGTCTTGCGCGAAGAACTTGAAGTAGTCGTCGCGGTCTTGCACGTTGTCGTACGTCGGGTAGCGCACGTCATCGACGGGGTCGGTGCCGAGGTCGTAGGCGCTGTCGCAGTCGTTGTTGGGTTCGTAGTTGTCGGGAAAGATGTCGTCAAAGCCATCGCAGTTCTCGTCGATGCCATTGCCGCAAATCTCAACATCCGAGTACACCGCTCCGTCGCAGGTGCCGTAGGCATCCCACTGGCAGCTGTCGTTGCACTCGCGCGCACGACTCCCTTGCTCGCAAATGCCGTCGGTGGTGCTCGGCCCACAGCTGTCGTCGACATCGGAGGCCCCAGGTGCGCAGACGCCTTCGTCTTGGCACGCGCCAAAGCCGTCCCATTGGCATTGGTCGTTGCAGGTGCGGGACCGCTCCCCGCAGTTTCCGCAATCCTCGGTGTCGACGGCCTGAGGCGTGCAGACACCTTCGCCAAGGCACAGGCTCCACTCGCCCCATTCGCATTGGGCGTTGCACGTCGAGGTGCGCTCGCCGCAGTTGCCGCAGGCTTGGGTTTGCACTTCGCCGGGCTCGCAACCGGCGTTCTCGTCGCACATACCCCAATCGCTCCAAGCACAGTCGTCGCCGCAGGTGCGGGTTTGACCGCCACACACGCCACATCCGCGTTGTTCGGTCTCGCCTGGGGTGCACGCGCCGATGGGCTCTTGGCACTCGCCCCATTCGCCAAACCCGCAGCCGTCGTCGCAGGCGCGCACTTGCTCGCCGCAGTTGCCGCAGTTTTGCGTGTCCATGCTGCCGGGGGCACACACGCCCTCGCCCACACATTCGCCGTCGACGAAGATGCCGTCGTCGCCGCAGGTGCTTTCGGTGAGGCCGCAGTTGCCACAGTTGCGGCTCTCGGTTTCGCCGTCTTGGCAGAGGCAATCGTCAGGCGCATCGCACGCGTCCCAACGGCCGTTGGCGTCGCAGGTGCGCGTGCCTTCCCCACAGCCGAGGTCGCAGGCCTCGGTGTCACCGGCCGTGCATTCTTCGCATCCGTCGTCGATGCCGTTGGCGCAGTCGTTGTCGATGCCGTCGTCGCAGATTTCGGGCTCGATGGGGGCAGCGTCGCAGGGCAGCCACAAGCCGGCCTCACACCGAGCCGAGCCGCGGTGGCATCCGATGAAGCAGTCTTGCGTGTCGCCGCTGGTGCATTGGTCGCCGGTGCAGCGGTAGTTGTCACAGGTGGAGTTGCACACCTCACCCGGCGGGCAGCAGTCGTCGTCGACAATGCACTGCACATCGGCGCGGCAGCGCCCGTCTTCAATGCACCGTTGTTCGTCGGGGCAGTCGTCGTCGGTCTCGCAACCGGTGGGCTCACGGCAGACGCCGTCGTCGGAGCACAGCTGGGTGCCCGGGCAGTCGGCGCTGCTGTCGCAGCTTGCTCCGCCGTCGGGCCCCACGACAGTGGGGATGCATGCCGTTGCCCCGAGGGTGAGGCTGGCGGCAATCAACAGCACCACTTGGTGCCACTTCAGGTTCATGGGATGCGCATTCACCCCTCAGTTGTACCTGAGTTGGTGGAGGATTGCGCAACTCCGGGGTGAAGTCTGGTGTGGGGCGGGTGGGTGGGGGTGGTGCGTTCGAAAACTGCCGAACAAAGTTTCGTTCGGTGAGCGGGCGTCGCATCACAGGCGGCGCAGGCCTTGATCGAATGCGTGCAAAAAGTGCCGAACAAAGTTTCGTTCGGTGGGATCTGGTTTGCTGGGTGGAATTCGGCGGTCCTGTGAGGCGACCTCGGCACTTCAAGCCCGCCGAACAAATGTTCGTTCGGGAAGCCCCAGTGGCCCCCCACCGTCGCTCTAAATGCCGAAATCGATGATGCCGGTGATGGTGATGGCAGGAGCGAAGAGAATGCTCGACGGTGCCGGACTGCTGCAGTCGCCAACGTCGCTGAAAGAGATTTCCTCGTCGACAGACCGCTCCTCCGAAGGGCGAATGACTCCGCCGCTGCGCCCGATGGCATCCCCGCCGTCGGTGCAATGCCCAAGCTCGTCGGCGTAGTGGGTAAAGCGAAACGGTGCGTACAGGGCTTGCCGCACTGGCAGGTCGATGCCGACGGCGAAAAATGGCGTGATGAAGAATTTGAGGTCCATGCCGTACTTCAGGTAGCCGCCCTGGTACGCGTAGTTTTCACCGACGATGGTGTACCCGCCGCCGAAGTACAGGCCGAGCTCGAAGAAGCGGTCGTGCCACGTGACTGGCCCCTCCGGCATCAAAGACGGAAGTTGAAAACTGTCTGGGATGACAAACCGCAGCAACTCAAGTGGCGTGACGCGCGCGACCCCGCCGACGTATCCGCCACCACCACGGCTCTGCTCGAAGAGATCCCACCCGTGGGCCGCGACGTCGAGCTCCATTCCGGCATATCCGAATAGATTCACGCCCACCTTCAGCTGCGGAACAAAGCTGTTGGGAGGTGTGCGCGCGCCACCATCGCCTCCGTTTTCGATGACCACTTCGTCGGCCTGGAAGAGGCCGAAGCTCGGCGCCAGTTCGACGTACAGGCCCCCGTTGCGGGCATCGGCCGGCGCAGAAGCCAAAGCTGCGCAGATGACTGCGAACAACGTCAGGAGCAGGGGATGGCGCATGGTGAACCTCCGCGGCAGCAGGTAGCGCTCTGTTGTCGACATGCAATGGGGCATGCATGTGGCCCCCGCGAAATACGTGCAAGAACTGCCGAACGAACATTCGTCAGGCGGATGCGAGCCTAGCCTGTCGATGCTGGCTTGACGTCCTGGGGGGCGACGGTTGAACTGGCCGCTGTGAGGCATCTCCATTCAGTGCTTGCTGTTGCCGTCGATTGCAGGGGACGCTGTTTTCGGGGGGTACATCCCAGATCAACACAGGAGCACCGCATCGGTGTTCAGTCGGGTGTACATCAGTCGATTGGGGACACATCGTGAGTCGCTACCGCAACGCCATGCTCCAAGGGACACTGCAACGCATGCGGGTCCATCCCCTCCTCGCCACAGCGGTGGAGAGGCTGCCCATGGAGATGGTTCAGCACATCGAATCGGAAAGCGCTCGAGCCTTTGTCCCCGTGTCGTACGACCTTGCCGTGGCCCAAGCCATTGCCGAGGCGCTTCCGCCTCATGAAGTCATTGCGTTCGTCAGCGACAACCTCGCGGCAAACGCCGAACGCAAACTGCTGCGAAACATCGTGCGTAGCGTCTTGCGGTTGTACGGCCCCAGCGTCACGCAGGCCTTCAGCCATGTTCCAGTCGGATTTGGCGCCATCTACCAAGACTGCGGCCGCATTGAGGTCAGCGGGGTTCCAGGCCGACTGGTGCTGCGGTGGGTCGACATTCCTGAGTGCATGCAAGGCCACCCCAGCTACTTTGACGTGGTCGGTGCGTCGCTCACCGCCGTCTATGGGTTTTGCGATGCCGTCGGCGACATCGAACGGGTGGCTCAGCCAGAAGTCGGTGTGGAAGAATACGTTGCTCGTTGGACACCGCGAGTTGACGAAAAGCGCGGCCTGTTTCGCTGACGCAGTCGCTCTTTAGGCCGCCGCCTTCAGTTCCGCCGGCCAGCTGTCTTGAAAGAATGCCTGCGTCCACGCGGCCGTTTCGGGCTCGATGGCCGACACCCGCTCGTTGATGCGGATGGTGTCGAGCGCGAGAAGTCCTGCCGCACGTCGCAAGGCGCGTTGGATGTGCCGCATGCGCCCTTCGGGCAGGCTTCCCTTGGCCTGCAGCTTGTCGAAGTAACGAGTTGTTTCGCCAGCGCGGATGAAGTCGTCGACGAGCAGCATCCGCAAAAAGTCGGAGTGCATCATGCAAGTCGAGGTGAGCTCGCGGTTGCGCAGGCTGGCGGACTTTAGCTTGGCGCTCTTCAGAAGACGCGGCTCCATTTCGCTGGCGCGCAGACGAAAGGCCTGGCGGTAGAGGTCTTTCTTGTTCGCGAAGTGCCCGTAGATGGAGCCGACGCTGCATTTGGCGAAGTGGCAGATGTCGCGAATGGTGGCGCCGCGGTAGCCGCGCTCGGCGAAGAGGTCGGCGGCGATTTTGAGGATGTGGGCTTTCATGGATGCTCCTTTGAATTGGGGCCCTTACTTTCAATCCGTTTCTCGCCGGGCGAACCTGCAGGGATTTGGGGACTTTCTTCAGAGGAGCGCGTAGTGGTTTGTTTTTGTTGGGGATGTTTTTTGCGTTGATCTGGCTGACGAAGGTTCGTTCGGCGGTTTTTGGACGCATCCAGAAAACCATCTCAGCTGACGAAGGTTCGTTCGGCGGTTCTTGGACGCGCCCTATGCCGCCCCAGCTGACGAAGGTTCGTTCGGCAGTTTTCGCACCAAAATCCCAACTTGCACCTTCTCTCGCACACAACTACATTGCCCACAATCTTTTCACCATGAAAGGCAACCATGTCCGACCACATCCAGCCCATCGCCGACGGCTTCTGGAACATCCGTGGGTCCTTCAAAATCGCGGGGCTCCTCGACATCTGCACCCACGCATCGCTCGTTCGACTCCACTCCGGCAAATACGTGCTTCTCGACGCCTACACCCTCGACGACAAGCTGCTCGGTGAAGTGCAAGCCCTCACCAACGGCGGACGTGACATCGAAGCGCTCATCAACCTGCACCCCTTTCACACCGTGCATGTCAAACGAGCGCATGCGCAGTTCCCCGAGGCCAAGCTCTACGGCACCGAGCGCCACGTGGCCAAAGCCGCCGACCTCCCCTGGCAGCCCGAGCGCACCGACAGCGCCGCCTTCGCCGCTCTGTATGCCGACGACTTTGAGTTTTGGATCCCCGATGGTGTCGACTTCATCTCCGCCGACGAGAACGTCCATTTCTCATCTGTGCTCGCGTTGCATCCCGCCACCCGCACCTTGCACGTCGACGACACGCTGATGTTCACAAAGATCCCGCTGCTCAGCGGGGTGCGGTTCCACCCCACCCTGGCCAAAGCGCTGAAGCCCGAAGCAGGGGCGGCCGATGCATTTCGCCAATGGGCGCACCGTCTCGCAGACCGCTGCGACGACATCGACCATCTGTGCGCAGCTCACACCAGATGCTTTCACGTCGAGGAGGGAGACGCCCCCATGTCCCATCGCGTGCGACACGCGCTCCAGCAGTGCGAGAAGGTGCTAAAAGCGCATGAGCGAACTTTTGGAGGCACCCGTGCCGCACCATCCCCCCCGGCTTGACGACCAACTGTGCTTCGCGGTGTATGCCGCCTCACGCACCATCGTTCAGGCCTACCAGCCCATGTTGAAAAGCCTTGGGCTCACCTACCCCCAGTTCCTCGTCATGATGGTGCTCTGGGAAGAAGACGGCCTCAGCGTCTCCGCCGTCGGCGATCGACTGCTCCTCGACTCAGGCACGTTGACGCCGCTGCTCAAGCGCCTCGAGCAGGCGGGCATGTTGCGTCGCCAACGCGCCCAGGACGACGAACGGCGTGTGCACATTTTCCTGTCTGACGAGGGGTCGGCGCTCAGCAAGCAGGCTGCTGTCAAACACCATGAGCTGTTGTGCGCCCTCGACGACGGCACCGAAGGCGGCCTCCATGAACTCGGAGCGCTCCGCGATCAACTGCGCTCGCTGACCACCACGCTCCGCGCGTAGGCCGCACACAACTCCGGAAGCAGCGACATCGCCCACGATGCAGCAGGGCCCAATGGCTCGGCAGTGCGTGACACCACCCGCATGCCCAGCAGGTGCTCGTCGGGGCCCCACGCGCGGATGTCCAGTGCGACCAGACGCCCATCTGCAATGTCGGCGCTGGCCATCGGTTCGGGCAAGTTGCCCCAGCCCAAGTGACGACGAAGGAGCTCGCGCTTGGCTTCGAGGTCAACGACACGCCAGGTGCGATCGCTGAGCACGCCAACGTCGTCGACACCTTGAGACACCCCGCGTTCGCTGAGGACAACCTGCGTGTGCCGGCGCAGCTGACGTCGTGACAAAGGGGTGCGCATGGTCGCCAAGGGATGCTCCGCACCCACGACTGGCACCATCCGCAGCGTGCCAATGTGCGCCACGTCGAGTGCCTCCGACGTCGGCGCCGCCGGACCACAAACACCCAGTTGGTAGCGGCCCTCCTCGACGGCTCGGCTCACGGCCCCCAAAGTCTCCGTCCCCAGCCGCAACGCCACCTCCGGAAAGGCGTCCGCAAACAACCGCGCGAAGTCGGCCAACGCTGCTGTGGGAAAGACGGCGTCAAACACCAGCGACACCTCTGCCTCGTTTCCCTCTCGCAACGACGCAGCAATCCGCGTGACGTCGTCGACCGACGCCAACACCTCCTGCGCCGCCGACAACACAGCCTTGCCTGCATCGGTCAGCGTCGGACGTCTGGTCGTGCGGTCAAACAGCTGAACACCCAGCTCGTCTTCAAGACGGGCCACGGCGTGCGACACCGCCGACTGCACCCGACCCAGCCGTCGCCCTGCTGCCGAAAACGACCCAGTCTGCGCGATGGCCACCAGGGTCCGCAGCTGGTCCAACGTGAGGTCTGTGGAGGCGGCCACGTTTCTCCCATTAAGCATTTCGATGGTTTCTATCACAAACTTTCATTTTCTTCGATGAAAGCGGCTGGCTACGTTGTCGAGGTTGCTTTTGGAGGTGCCGATGCCCGGTCCTGTTGTCCTCACCCGATTGGCAGACCTTGCCCAACACATTGCCCCAACCGACAAGGTGTTGGTGCTGACCACGCCGAGCCGACGCCACGTTGACGACGTTCGTGCTGCTCTTCCTGACCGGGGGTGGGTGGTGTTCGACCAAGCTCGTGTCCACGTCCCACGCGCCGTCGTCGATGACGCGGTCGCCATGCTCGACCGTGAGCGGCCGGATGTTTTGCTCACCATCGGTGGAGGCGCCGCCACCGGCCTCGGCAAAGCCGTCGCGCTTCAAAGTGGCGACATCCCGTTGATGTCGGTGGCCACCACCTATGCCGGCTCGGAGATGACAAGCATCTGGGGCCAGCGCGACACCGTCGACGGCCGCCCCCACAAGACGACCGGACGCGACGAAGCCGTTCGACCGCGTGTGGTGGTGCACGACGCCTCCCTCCTCGAAGCACTCCCCCGACGCACCGCCACCCTCAGCTTGCTGAATGCTCTGGCACATCCCATCAGTGCCCTCAGCACCGACGCGCTCGACGACGATGCCCGACGTCGTGGGTTGCAGGTGGTCGAGCGTGTGTCGTTCGCGGTGCGGCAGATGATCGCCCACGGCGCCCAACATGAGGTTCGACAAGACGCCCTGTCGGCCGCAGCTCTCGCCGGCGCGTTTCTCAACGACCATGCCATGGGAGCGCACCACAAACTTGTGCATGCCTTTGGCGGTCGGCATGACCTTCCCCATGCGCAACTGCACGCCACGTTGCTCCCCCACTCGTTGCTGCGCATCCGCGCCGAGTTGCCCGTGCTCTTCGACGCGTTGGCCGCGGCAGCTGGCACGGCAGACCTGCCTCGCTTTGTCGTCGACACCATGGCGCGGGTGGGCGCCCCCACGTCTCTTCAAGCCATGGGCCTTTCGCTCGACGACGTCTTGGCTGTGGCCGACGACACGCCAGGCCGCGACGCGACGCAGACGCTTTTTCTGTGGCTCGGCGGCGTTGTCGCTCAGACCGCCAAGGTGGAGACCTGGGGCGCCGAGAACGTGCCGGTCGTCGTCGACGGCGATCTCGAATCGGCATCGCAGGTGCTCTTTGCCGTGCACGGGCGGGGCAGCCACGCTCCACGCATTGCAGCCCTCGCTCGTGAAGCCATCGGCCATGACGCGAGCGTCGCCGTCATCGCCCCGCAAGCGGCGTCTGATGCGTGGGTCACGCTGCCCTACTCCGCCGAAGAAGAGGAGCTGCGTCCGCAACTGGCAAAAGCCACAGAACGGCTTGCCGTCGTCGTCGACGAACTGCTGCAACGCAAAAAAGACGCGCGTGTGGTGTTGTTCGGCTTTTCGCAAGGAGCGTGCCTAGCGCTCGAGGTGCTGGCCCACGACATCCTTCCCACCGACGACGTCGTTGCCATCGCCGGTGCGCGGTACGCGGGCCATACAAGCTGGCCACGTTCGGTGCGCCAGACGCGCGTGCACCTAGCCATTGCCGACGACGACAAGTGGGTCGACGCCGACGACGTCGCATCCACGGCAGAATCGCTGCGAGCCGCTGGAGCGGAGGTCACCTTTCGTCGACGACGTGGGGGGCGACATGTCGTGCACTTCGTCGATCGACTGGCGTTGCGGCGAGCGCTTCAGCTCGAGCCCGACGCGCCCCGCGGGTACGGCAGCCACCACCACAGCGAGGTGCTTGAAGATGCCGTTCCTCCTCGACAAAACACCCCTCGACACAGCCCCCTCGGTTTGGTGCCAGAACAAATCAGCGGCACCGGATTCGTTGCCGCCCGGCATGAAAACCTGCGCACGTGGACCTATCGCGTCCGCCCTTCCGCGCAACACACCCCTTTTGTCGTCGTCGACCATGCCACCCTCACCGCCGACTTCGATGCGCAACCGCTCGTCAATCTAGATGCGTGGTCCATGCCTCCACTCGACAACGACGACACCGACTTTGTCGATGGGCTGGTGACATTGGGCGGCGCTGGCCACCCCAACCTCCGTCGAGGGTACGCCCTTCACGTCTATCGCGCGTCCCGCGACATGCACGAGCGGTCCTTCGCCAGTGCCGACGGCGATCTCGTCGTTCTCCCCGAACGTGGCGCCCTTGTGCTGCAAACCGAACTGGGCGTGCTTGACGTGGCGCCCGGCCAAGTGGCCGTCATCCCCCGCGGCCTGCGCTTCGCCGTGCACCTCGACGGTGACGTCGACGACGGCGTGGCCCGTGGGTACGTCGGCGAGGTATATGCGCGGCACTTTGCGCTTCCTGAGCGCGGCCCCATCGGCGCCAACGGCCTCGCCGACGAGCGACACTTCCAAGCGCCCACACCGCACTACGAAGATCGCCTCGACGTCGGCCACCGCTTGGCCACCAAGATGGGAGGCACCCTCTACGAGGCCACCCAAGACCACAGTCCGTTCGACGTCGTTGGCTGGCATGGCAACTACGCCCCCTACGTCTACGACACGTCGCTCTTCTCGCCGGTGAGCAACACACGCGTCGATCATGGTGACCCGTCGTTGTTCACGGTGTTGTCGGCGGGCCTCGACGAGCAGGGCGCACATGGGCTCGACCTCGTCGTCTTTCCCGCGCGTTGGGATGCAACGGAGCACACCTTTCGCCCGCCCTTTTTCCACCGCAATGTGACGACCGAAATCAACGGCATCGTTCGCGACCCAGGGCTGCGGCCGCCGTTTGAGACGGGGATGGTGTTCATCACCCCATCGATGACGGCGCACGGTGTACGTGCGCGAAACGTGCAGCGGCATCTCGCGCAGCCCGACGACGTCGCCGACAAACCCGCCCGCATGTCCGACCACGCCATGTGGTTTCAGTTCGAGACGTCGATGCACTTTTGTCCGACGCCCTGGGCGCAGCAAGCCCAACACCGCCGCACCGATTGGCCGTACGTCTGGGGCGAATGCGCCACGCGATTCTCGCCCTCCTCGCTTTCACCCTCCTCGTCGACGTCGGAGTCGAGCTGATGCCGAAGTTCTCTCGTCGACATCTTCTCGCCGCATCCGCTGGCACCGCCGCCGTCATCGTCACCGGGAGGCGATGCACGCCCCCACCCTCATCACCACCGGAGTCGCTCATGTGGACGATTCGTTCCGCCAATGACCGAGGCCACGCCGATCACGGCTGGCTCAACACCCACCACACCTTCTCGTTCGCCAACTTCTACGACCCCAACCACATGGGCTTCGGCCCCCTGCGCGTCCTCAACGACGACCGCGTCATCGGTGGAGCAGGCTTTCCGCCCCACCCGCACCGCGACATGGAAATCATCACCTACGTCGTCGACGGCGCCCTCGAACACAAAGACACCACCGGTGGCGGCGGCGTCATTCGTCCGGGCGATGTGCAACACATGACGGCCGGCACCGGTGTCCGCCACAGCGAATTCAACGCCAGTGACAACGACGAAGTGCGGTTTCTCCAGATTTGGGTGATGCCCGACCGCGCGCGCAAAACGCCGACCTACAACCAGCAGCACTACGCCATGGCCGAACGCAAGGGCCGACTGGTGCGAGTGGCCTCAGCAGACGGCGCCGACGGCTCCATCGCCATTGGCCAAGACCTCAACCTGTTTGCCACCGTTCTCGACGATGGCGTCGAGGTGCAACACCGCATGCCGACCTCCCGCAAAGTCTGGGTGCAAGTCGCTCGCGGCCAAGTCAAGCTCGACGACGTCGAGCTCGCTGAAGGCGATGGCGCCTATGCCATCAAGGTCGATGCGCTGCAGTTGGTGGGCCAGAGCGCCGGCAGCGAGGTGCTGGTGTTTGACATGGCGTAGCCGGCACAGCAGGGGCCGCGGTCTCCTCCACCATGTCGACGCCAACCGAAGCGCCGGGTGGGGTCCATGACAACCTCTCGAAGTCTGCGCAGTTCTACGTGGAGGTTCTGGACGACGACGCCACAGCTTTCTCCACTGCAACGGCCGAAGGCCTACGCTGGCGCTCCTCCTTTGCCGGGGCAGCCGAGATCAACATGTGCTCACGTTCGAGTTCATTGCGCTCGCGCAAACGAGCTTGTCTCGCCTCGCGCTCCGCTTCTTCTGCACGCGCGGTCTCCAGTTGCGCGTTTGACCACACCCGTTGCGCGGGGTCTTGAAAGACGTCGATGTCACGGAGGACATCGGCACCATGGCGGCGAAACACGCCCGTCGAGAAGAACTGGGCCGCAGCCTCCTCGCGCGAGAGGTCACGGCCTCGTCGGCGCTGTTCGCTCCACCAAGCTTCCCATTCTTCGACCCACGACGAGGCCCGCGCATCGATGCGGGCCCACGCCGCGTCGCTGTGGGTCGCCACGTCACCGGCAGCGTCGAGCGCCCAGTCGTCGAAAGTGTTGTGCACGAACGTCTTCAACCAGCGCTCCGTGAACCGGTTGATGCGCTTGCGACGGCCCCAAAGACGCCACCATGGCGATTGCGTGCGCACAAACGCAGTGAGCTGCGCGCAGAGGTCGATGAGCGCATCCCATTTGTTGGAGGCGGCAAGGTGGTCTGACGGAAGCTCCCTGCGACACAGACGCATCAGGTTGACCAGCTTTTGGTCCATGATCTCGTCATCGACGCTGTCGGTGCGCTGACGAAGCGCCACTTGCTCCGCGACGAGGTCGACCACCATCGCATCCACACAAGCTTGCGCGCTTTGGGCACGCACATCGTCGAGGTTGTCGTCGGTGTGCAGCAGAAGCCGTTCGAGAGTGGCGATTTTGTCGGCGAACGGCAGAGCCAACAGCACCGCAAACCGGTTGGCGGACGACGTCACGAAAGCCGCTTGGTTCATGGCGCTGTCGTCGACGGTGAGCACCACCGCGCTGGATGTTTCGTCGTTGAGCGTGCGCCGAACATCGAAGGTGCCAAGCTCCCACTGCGGAAGAATCCCAAAGAGCCTCTCCACCTTTTGCGGCGATGGGTGGGGCGAATGCACGACGACATAGCGTCGACCTGGATGCATGCGCGACAGACGTCGCATCAACTTTTCGGCCTTGCGTCGCAGCCGTTCAGGGCTTGGCTTGAAGAACGGAAAGGTCAACGCGCGCACGGTGACGACGTCGACGTGCGCCGTGATGTCTTCTTTGAACACCTCCTGCACGAGAGGTCCGGCGCTTTGTTGCTCATGGCGGATGAACTGGCGAACCGAGTCAAAGTCGAGCCCGCTTCGCCGCACATCGGCATTGGGGTGCAGCAAGCGGGTCATCGCCAAGGGCTCAGGACCAACCATGAGGTGATGGGTGTTGTTCGACGTCGCTGCCTTGCGAAAATCGCTGGCCTGCACGTAGTCGGTCGGCAGTTCGGTCGCGTCTTTGCTGTGGGGATGAAACGCGTTGTTCAGCACGACGACCAGCTTGTCTTCGAAGTGGGCTCGAAGCTGTGTTCCGTCTCCCGGGTCGGCGTCGTGGTCGAGGTGGCCGTAGCGCGTGATGCTCCAATCGTCGACGGGCAGTCCAAGCTCCTCGTGCAGCATGCTGTGCCAGGCCTCATATGCCTCGCGAGAGGTGTTGTTGTTGGTCACCAAGACGACGCGGGTGTCCTTCTCCCATTGGTAGCCGGGCTCTACGCGCAAGGTGATGTCGCGCAGCTGACAGACGCGAAAGTGCTCGACCTCGTCGAGGTCGTCGATGAGGAGCGCCATGTGAAAGGTGGCCCCACCGTAGGAGCGAACGCCGTGGGCAAAGCCCAGTTCGCCCTCAACCGTCATCTCCCCCTTGCGAGGGATGTCGGGCAACTCGACAAACCAGCCTGCCTTGGCCCCTTGCACCTCGAAGTCGTGCCGCTCGCCTTTGTCGTCGACAAACACGAGCTTGTCGGGTGGCACCTCACCCTGTTCGAAAGTCAGGCGCAGTGCAACGGGCCGACCGTGGGATCGGCCGAGGTCGACGTTGCTGACGTTCTCGACGGTGAACGCCAAACGGGTGCGTTCGCCAGGGCCGAGGGAGCGAAGGGCGCGAAGGCCGTCGCTGTTTTGCACCGGAAAGCGAAAGGTTCGTGCACGTGAGAAGGTGACGCGCTCGTAGCGTCGAGCGACGGGTGTGTCAGGGCCGGGGGTGTCGCGCACCACGACACCAAGTTGCTCTGCCACCGGGCAAACCTCTTCGCGCACCACGAGGGGCTCCCCCGGAAGCGTGATGACGGGGTCTTTGATGGTGAAATGCAGCCGTCCCTGGGCGACGCGCTCCTCCCCGGGGGGCAAGTCTCCGTCGACAAACGCCTCCTCGGGGTGCGGTTGAACATATGTGCCCGGCGCCAGCGTGACTCGCGTCCGTTGGTGCTTGGGCGTCGGCATCCCACCGACGTTGTGCACGCGAAAGCCTTCGACCCCGACACGCTCCGCAAATTCGTACACGCCGTCGTGATGGTCGGGCTCGCAAAAGCGAAACGTCGCCAGCTCTAGGTCGTAGCGACGAGGAAAGGTCTGACGCCCACCGTCGACACCGTGAACAACGATGCGCAGCTGGCCGGCATCGCCATCGTTGCCATCCAGCAGGCGCGACAACGGGGTGTGCCCGACGCTGCCGGGGGCGCCATTGGAGCCCCCAGGGTTCGAGTGTGACGTCGTGTAGGTGACCGTCCGGCTGTTGCCGTTGGAGTCGGTCTCGGTGCGAAAATGGGTTTCGGTCCACGAACAGCTGGACCCCCCAAACCCGCCTGGTCCTCGCACGCCGCCGGTGCCGTGTTCTCCTGCCGGGCCTCCGCGTCCCCCGCGCACCAGGGGGCCGGGTCTGTCGCAGCCGGCAACGGCCATCAACGCCCAGGTGTCGTCCTCGTCGACGTCGATGCGAATGTGGCCGCCATCTCCACCTGGCGCGCCGTGTGTTCCGCGGCCGCCATCGCCGCCGTCTCCACCCCGTCCGCCGCTGCCGCCTGACGAGGTCCGCGTTGCATTGCGCCCTCGTCGTCCACGGGCGCCGCAACCGCCGTCGCCCCCGTGGCCGCCATCTCCGCCATGGCCGCCGCAGGCGCTCACCTCGACGTGGTCAAAGTCGGCGAGGTCGACCGTCACGTCGACGTCGCTGCGCTTGGCTCCGTGTGTCGCTGTGCCTTGCAGTCGAACGCGTTCTGCGTCGCCCTGCAACCAAAGCCCGACCTCACCGGCGGGGACACCCGGCGTCGGCGGCCGGGCGTGCGCACCGTCGCTGCCGTCTTGCCCAGCATAGCTCCCGTCGCGACCGGAGGGCTCTTTCGAACCATCACGGCCGTCTGCGCCGTCGGCGCGAACGACGACAACACCTTTCGAGGATTGCTTGGCCACGCTGCTCACGCCCGTCGTGTAGCACGTCCGCTAGGTTGACCAGCGTCGGGTGCAACCCAACCCGCATTCTGCCGCAGCAGCCCTCGTCGGAGGAAGCTCGGGCCCCCTCTGCCATGAGGGCAAAGCCCTGCTTCAGGTGGTGGGTCCGGTGGGAATCGAACCCACGTTCTGCCGCTTAAAAGGCGGGTGCAAAGCCAGCTTTTGCTACGAACCCAGAGACGTCGTCTCCCCGGTGACGACGACAAATGGCAGTCCCGACCGGATTCGAACCGGCGTTGCCTGAGTGAAAGTCAGGTATCCTAACCGCTAGATGACGGGACCATCTGGTGGGTCCGGTGGGAATTGAACCCACGTCCTTCCGTTTAAGAGACGGATGCAAAAACCAACGTTTGCTACGAACCCAGATGTGTGGTCGGCCTGTTCGACACCGACCAGGCAGGTGACGCGCCCGGGGAGTCCGTGAAGCGTCCCCCGAGAGACGTCGTCGAGACATGGCAGGCCCAGCTGGATTTGAACCAACATCTCCGCGGTCAGAGCGCGGCATCCTCACCGTTGGACGATGGACCCACAGCGCCTTCGGCGCCTGTCATTGGAGCGCCTTGTCTTCGCGGCACTTGTGTTTGGTTGTGTCGGTGGCGCGACCTACGACGCGCGCTCGACGTCACATGCGTTTGTGGCGGCTCTGTTTCTCGACGTGTTCACCGTGCAGAACTGCGCCGGTGACGGCGGCCTGTGCAACGTGGCGTTCGAGAGAGTGAATGGCGACAAACATGACGTTTCCTGGTGGGTGGTCTGCCCTCAGACGCCGACCCCCACCCGCTTCTTCAACCGCGAAACGGGTCTGCTGCAGATCTCACCCCTCATCGGCGCGCGCTGCACCGCCGCTTGACGACGTGGTCACTCACAGGTGCTCGCCTCGCTCGTCACAACACAGATGGTTTCGGCTCTGGTTTCGTTCCCGGCAACATCGGTGGCGCGAGCCGCAAAGCAAAGGGCCCCCGACGGAATGCTGCCCTCGTAGGTCAACTCATGGTCGAAGACAGGCGCGGCACGTCGAACGAGTACCTCGTCGCTGCCGTCATCGTGGACTTGGAGAATCTCGACGTAACACGGGCGCTGGGCGTCTCGTGCCTCCTCCACTTGAAGGCGAATGCGCCAGGTACAGACGTCGCCGGCCGGTGCACCGTCGGGCTCCGCAGCTTGTGGTGGCGGCTCAAATGGTGGGCTTCGTGCGAAGGTGTCATCGACGGCAAAGTGCAACGTGGGGAATTCGACGTCCACGTCGTCGGTGCGACGCACCACGTAGGTCGAGGTGACTCGCCCCGTCGCCACCTCAGGAAAAAACGGGTCGACTTGGTGCACCTCAATCGGGGTCGGCACGTCGACCGGCAACGCGCTGACGTCGACGACCCAGTCGTCCCCCCGGTCGTGAAAGACTTCAGTCGTGAGGGGCGTGCGGGTTTCGTCGACGACGGCGACGACGTCGGTCAAGCCAACAGCGCCCAACAACAGCAAGCTGCCGTTTGCCGGAATCACGATCTCGTCGTTGAGAAAGGGGGCAGGGAGAACTGCGCTCGGAGGGGCTGGCGGGAACGGCTGTAGCTCGACGCAGTCGCAGCAACTGTCGCAGCTGGCCGTCGTGACGACGAGAACAACGAGGACGACGAGGTTGCGCATCATCGGCTCCATCCAGGCGAAGGCAACATCCATATGAAATGACGTCAATGACAATGATTCATTTTGGCATGCATGTCGGGCTCCGCAACCCACACCGCCAAACATTGGGGAGTGGCCACCGCTCTGAAATGAATCAGGGCCTCCACCCCATCAGCAACACGCCGATGTCGACGGTGGGAGAAGGAGGTCGAATGCAGCCCATTCTCGTCGTTTGCAGCTCGCCGCTCGGCAGTGTGGCCCTTGCTCGTCGCCTCGGGCGACTCCAGGCGCCCATCGAAATGGTCGCCTCCCTCGCCGAGGCCGAGGTTCGGCTTTCAGACGGCGACTGCCGGGCGCTTGTCATCGACCTCGAAGTCGACGCCCAAGACCTCGAGCAACAGGCACACCTTCATCGCTTGCAACGCGACCACCCCGCCATGCGGGTGTACGCTGTGTGCCGCGGTGTCCCGGACGCCTGTGTGGGCAACTGCCGCGCCTTTGACGGAACCTTCAGCGTTCCCGTCGACGGCCTTGCCCTGGTTGACGTCGCCTTCGACGACGAGCGGTCCCCTCATTGGGAAACGCTGCCCTGCGACAAAGCAGGCTACGCCGCAATGCGCCGCTCCCATCCCCATCTTCCGGTGGTGGCCTAGGCGACGGGATCGCTTGGCGGTGCGCCCGACCGGCCCTACACCAACTGCGTTCCAGGCGAGGTCACCGCCCGCACCCGGAGGCGCTGCGCGAACGTGTTCAGTGTGCGCAGCCGAAGCCGCTCTTCGTCCTCGGCTTGCTGCAAGGCGTCCATGCGCAACAATGCGCACAGTGCTGTGTCCTCGGCGAAGGCATCGAGCGCACCGCGCAGCAAGTGGGCGTGCTCCCGCGCCACCAACGAATCGGCCGGAAACGGCTCTGTCGTCGCCGCCACGCGCAACTCATTGTGCTCGGGCCAGGAGGACCACTCCACGACGTCTGCACAATACGCCGCCGTGTAGTGCGCTCTCTTCTCGGCGACACACTGCGGCGCGCGCTCTGGCCCCACGAACGACATGGAATCAAACTGGATGGCCTCTGGGTCCAACCAGCCTTGCTCGCACAGGTGATACACCGGCAGCACCCATCCGGTCATCGACGAGCGGTGCACCCACACCGACGACGACGTCCGCCAGAATTCGGGCTGCTGTGCCGCCTCCACATCGTCTTCATGCACCAACAGTACGCTGCGGTTGGTGGCGGCTCCGTCGCGCACCGAGCGCGCAATGGCATCGGCCACGCCCTTTTCTTCCAGACGTGCCCCCACCAGTGGAGGCACCCAGGCTGCGTCCAACACGCCCATGGCCAACGCACTGGCGTTGCCGGTGTATCTCGACGGACTGACCACGGTCATCGGGCCGACGTGAGGCTCCAACCACCGACGCAATGCCTGCACCAGCCGACGGTAGTCGGGGTCGTCGCTGGCCATCCATGAAAGATGTGGGGGCAACCCCAGCCGAAACATCCGGTCCTCCGCAAAACTTGCAGTGCACCTTCATTATCGGCGTCGATAGGACCCCACGAAGTGACCTTGGCCGGTTGACTCAAATCAGCGATGGTCTGGCCGGAATCGGGTTGTCCGACGAGAAACACTGTGTGTTTGCACGCAATTCACGACGCAACAGCCATGTGCCACGGCCTTGCCAACTGCGCAGCAATGGCCGGGACGGGGTTCACTCCGCTCCTCTGCCGACGATGATGGAGGCATGAATGGATGCGCCAAAGAGAGAGGGGGATCCAATCGGACGGCCCCTCTCCAGCCCACACCGCGCCCGCGGGCGGTTCGATTGCTTCAGGCCTTGCAGGCGTCTGCACAGAGGCGCCACCTGGCGGCTGGGGACAATTCGAAAGAGGCCGTTGTCACTGACGACGCAGCTCCTCCTCATCGTCATTTGAATTAGGCACATACGAGGCAGTTGCCTCGCCGAACGAACCTTTGTTCGGCACTTTTTGGACGCAAGCCCAACCACCAAACCCCACCGAACGAACTTTTGTTCGGCACTTTTTGGACGCAAGCCCAACCACCAAACCCCACCGAACGAACCTTTGTTCGGCACTTTTTGGACGCATGCCCAACCACCAAACCCCACCGAACGACCCTTTGTTCGGCACTTTTTGGATGCCCTACACCTTCTCCAGCACCGCGCGAAACACCACGATGCCTTTGTGCACGCACTTCTTCTCCCGGTGGGTCCGCGCCCGGGTCGGCTTCAGCGGTGCCAGCCGTCCCTTTCCATGGACGTTGCGCAAATCCGACCGTGCCTCCAGGTGCTCCAGTTCCTCCTCCAACAACGACGCCACGTCGGTTTGAATCTGAAACTGCCCACCCTGCTTCAGACGCGACGCCAGCAAGCCCGCAAACGCGCCATTGATGATGCGCCGCTTCTCGTGCTTCGCCTTCCACCAAGGATCTGGGAAGTTCAAAAACACGGTCTCCAACGACGCCGGCTGAAAGAGCGACCCGGTCATGAACCAGGCGTTGCCATACAGCCCCAACACGTTGTCGAGCCCCTTGCGCTTGGCCCGCCGGTTGGCCGCCCGCGCCCACTCCGCCTTCCAGTCGACGCCGATGACGTTGCGATCCGGCCGCTCCAACGCCCGCTCCAACAAAAAGTGCGGCCGCCCAAAACCCACTTCATATTCAAGGGGCTGGTCTTTGGGAAACACGCAATCCCACCGCATGGGGCCGGGCAGCATTCCGGGCAGCATCAGCGGAATCTTCCGCTTGCGCAGCGCTTCTTCTTCAGCGTTGAGGGCACGACCAGCAGGCATCGCCGACTCCAATGGGGGCACTCCAACAGCGCTCGCCCCAACACAAACGCCCACGCGAAGGCGTGGGCGCAGCGTGTTCGCTCATGCGAGCGGCAGAACTACCAAGAAGCCTTGGTGACGCCGGGCAGCTGACCTTCGAGGGCCATCTTGCGGAAGGCGATGCGGTTCAGCTTGAACTTGCGGTACACCGCGCGGCTGACGCCGGTGGCTTGGCAGCGACGGCGGTTGCGAATCTTCGAAGCGTCGCGGGGTTGCTTGTTCAGCTTCATCATGGCTTCCCAGCGCTCGTCGTCGGAGGCGTTGGGGTCGATGATCTTGGCTTTCAGCTCAGCGCGGCGCTCAGCGTATTGGTCACGCAGCTTTTCGCGCTTGGCTTCGCGGGCGTGTTGGCTCTTTTTGGCCATGTCATTCTCCTACAGTGGGCACAGCCACCGGCGCCGATGATCCCGGCGGACAAGATGGAACGGGCGACTCTTATGGCACCCACCCCCATCCTGCAAACCCTTTCGTGCCCTTTGCCCCGGCCGCGCCACAAAAAAGGCCCCGCCAGATGCGGGGCCCGTCGCAGAGAAGGCGGTCAGCCCATGATGGCCGACTCGGTGCGGTTGCGCCCGCCCTCTTTCGATTTGTAGAGGTAGCTGTCGGACGCCTTCACCAACTCTTTGGCGGTGTTGTAGTTCTTGTTCTCGAGCGTCGCGACGCCAAGCGAGACCGTCACCGGCAAACGCTGCTCTTCAAACATGAACTTGTGGCCTTCGATGGCCCGACGGGTGCGCTCGGCGATGAGAAAGGCCCGCTCGCCGTCGGTGTCGCGCAGGATGATGCCGAACTCTTCACCGCCGTAGCGGGCAAAGATGTCTTCGGTGCGCAGCGTTTTCTCGACGATGCCGGCAAGGTTCTTCAACACGAAATCGCCGGCGACGTGGCCGTAGCCGTCGTTGAGCTTTTTGAAGAAGTCGATGTCGAACAAGATCAACGACAGCAGCGTGTCGTGCCGGTGGCAGTAGGCGAACTCGGTCTTCAAGCGGTCGGCGAAGAACTTCTTGTTGTAGGCGCCCGTGAGGCCATCGCGGGTGGCGCTGTCGTAGAGCTGCTTTTGGTAGTTCTCTTCGACTTCATCTTGGTAGCTGAACTTCAAGATGGTGTTGGAGCCAATCTGCACCCGATCGCCGTCGGCGAGCACTGCGGAGTAGCTGCGTTCGTTGTTGACGAACACCCCATTGGTGGAGTTGTTGTCGATGACGTGAAAGCCATCCGGACGCTTTTCGATGCGGGCGTGACGGCGCGACACGCCTTCGTCTTCGATCAACACCTGCACGTCGCTGGCGCGCCCCAACACGGTGGTCGCGTCTTGCAGCTTGTACATCTTGCCGACGGCGCGGCCCTTGATGACGATGAGGTACGCTGCGCGGCTGTCGTCTTGCTGCAGCAGCTTCAAGTCGTCGAGGGCCAAAACCGCTGTCTTTTCGCTCTCGTCACTCATGATCGGTCGCATCCATCCAGCACGCTCGCGCAGGCGTGTTCTGCCACAGGTGGGCCTGGGGCCCCGCTTTGGTCTACCACCCTTCCTCTGCGAAATGCGACCACCCTGCCGTCCTCCCGGTGTTTTTTTGCAGAGAGACGTCGTCGTCGGCCCTTCTGAAGACCACGACGCCGAAAACGCAGAGTGTGCACTGCGCACAGACGACGGAGCAAAGCGGGTTTGCGCCGAATGCCGTCTGGGGCCCCCACGTCACAAAACGAAGAACACTTCTGCCCTCGTCGCCGGGGGTGGTGTCTCGACTTCAACGCGTCAAAGCAGTAAGCGGGCGCGTGACCTGGGTGACGGCCGCGACCATGGTGTCTCCGGCTGTTTGTTGATCCCTTTGCGCAGACGCGCAGGAGAACCATCGCATGAGCTCTCAGCTGTCTTCGGCCTCGTCCTCACGCTCCTCTCATTTGTTGTCGTGGGGGGTGCTCCTCGCAGCATCGGCACTGATGGCGGCTGCGGCTTGGGCCACACCAGCTGAGCGTGCGGCGCCGGCGGTGGTCGACGACACCAAGGTCGCGCAGCGCAAAGTCAAAGTGTTCGAGACCTTCCCCACCGTCGACCTCCGCGGACTGGGCGAAGCCGAGAAGATGGCCTTTTCGCAGATCGTCAACGACGAGATTTGCCCCTGCAGCTGCCCCAAGAGCTTCGCCGCCTGCCTGCAAAAAGACACCAAGTGCCAACCCGCCGTCATCTTGGCCAACTGGATCGCCGACGAGCTTCGCCGCGGCACTCCCGGCGAGATGCTCGCCGAGCAGGTCACCAACGAAATCGCCTCGGGCTACGGCGCGAAGAAGAAGACCATCGCCACCGCCGGCTACGCCACCAAGGGGGCCAAGAAGCCGCGCTACCAGCTCGTCGAGTTCGCCGACTTCGAATGCGGCCACTGCCGCGCCGCCTCGGCCATGGTCGACCGATTGGTGAAAGAGAAAAAAGACCTGCAGGTGGTGTTCAAGCACTTCCCTCTCAGCTTTCACGCCATGGCCACGCCAGCCGCCGTCGCCGCAGAAGCCGCTGGCGAACAAGGCAAGTTCTGGGAGATGCACGACGCCCTCTTCGCCACGCAAAACATGCTCGATGAGAACCTCATCTCGGGGCACGCCAAAGCCCTGGGCCTCGACGCCCGCCGCTTTGAGCAAGACATCAAGAGCCCGCATCTCGCCGCCAAGGTGCAGGCGTCGCGGCAAGAAGGCGAGGCCCTCGGCGTGCAGTCGACGCCGAGCTTTTACATCAACGGCCGCCCCTTCAACTTGATGCGCACCCCGCAAGCCTTCGCCGCACGCTTCGCCATGGAAGACGCCCGGGCCACCGCTCGCTGCGAATGACCCCCACCCGTTTTCCGATGCGCGATGGCGCCCCATGGGGCATGACCCCTCTGATTTCTCTGCCACCTCCATCGATGAGGATCCGATGAAACGTCTTCTCTCTGCCTTGAGCTGGCCGCTGTTGCTGGCGGTCTCTGTTGCTCCGGTGTTGACCGCCGACGACGCCAACGCCCAACGTCGCATCATCGGCAACGACGACGATGACGACGAAGACGAAGACGACGTCGAAGACAAAAAGGCCGCCGAAGAAAAAGAGCGCAAAGCCAAGGCCGCCGAAGAGGCCCGCAAAAAGGCCGAAGCTGAAGCCGCGCGCAAAGAGGCTGAAGAAGAAGCGGCCGAAGCCGCGCGCGAAAAGGCCCAAGAAGAAGCCGAGCGCAAAGCCGAAGAGGCCGAACGCAAAGCCGAAGAAGAGAAAAAGGCCAAAGAAGAGGCGAAGAAGGCCGCTGAAGAAAAGAAGCTGCAAGAGAGCCGCGCCGCACGTCTGAAGGCGGCGAAGAAGCAGCGACGTCTGCTGCGTGAGGCCGGCAAAGTGCGCGCCACCTTGGCGATGACGCCGGGGCACGTCGAAGAAGGAAAGCTGCTCGAATTCACCTTCGACATCGCCGAAAAACTCGAGGTGGCGTCGACGAAATACGGCAACCTCAAGCCCATGAACAAGCTGGTGCTCATCGCCACCCTCAAGCACGAAGAAAGCGGCGAGACCACGCAACACCTGGTGCACCCCGTCGGTGCGCCCGGCCGCTACGGCTTTCACCTGCGCACGCAAAAGGCCGGCATTCACATGCTGACCCTCGAGGCCCACGGCTCGAAGCTGCCGGTGTCGGTGATGTTCCCCATTCGTTCGGGCGAGTGGCCTCCCGCCGACTTTGACGACGAAGAGAAGCGCTTGCGCGACGGCTTGAACCAAGGCGCCGGCTCCGGCCGTCGGGTGATCAGCGGCCGCTGAGGAGAACGTCATGATGCATTTGAACACCCCCCTCTCCCGCTCGCTGATGCTGACGGCCCTCCTCGGCCTCAGCGCACTCACCGTCGCCGCCACCGCCGCCACGTCGGACGACGAAAACGCCGTCGCCATCGGCGACTTGCAAAACGGCGCAAAGCTCTGGAAAAAGGCCAGCAAAAAAGCCGTGAAGGTCGACGGCAACTGGGCCAACAAATACTCCAACGCCACCATGAAAAAGGCCCTGACCTCGGGCAAAGGCGGCTTCCCCAAAATCAAGAGCGACAACGCCCTTGACCTCTACGACGTCATCGCGCTCATCCGCTCGAAGAACACCTACCTCGACGTGCTCGTGCCTGAAGCCAGCCACATGTTGTTGGGCAAAGGGGTGCTCGACGAGTACGCCGAAAAGCGACTCGCCGACGCCAAGGTCACCGTGGGCAAGGCCGACAAAAAGCGCCGGGTGTTCGCCCTGTTCAGCCTGAAAGACCGCGCCGTGCACGCCGCCCTCAAACGGGTGAAGCCCAAGAACAGCCGCATGCGCGACAAGCTGACCCCGAAAAAAGGCGTGGCCTACGCGGTGTTCGTGAAGCTCGACGGCTTTCGCGATGGCTCCTACGAAGCCGGATTCATCGTCGACCGCGACATCAAAATCCAACACGTGAGCATCCGCGACAAAGATGGCAACGAGCCTGCCGACCTCAACCGCGCGGCCGCCCGACTCAAAGGACGCGGCGATCGCGGCAAATACCAGGCCCTCAAGCTCCCCGGCCGCGGCAAAGCCATCAAAGAACTGTCAAAGCCGCTGTCGGCAGCGTTCTTGCGCGGCATGGAGTCGGTGTACATGTACGAAGTCGGTGAGCGCGAACACTTCGAGTTCTTCGAGGAGTAGGCGCATCGCTGCGATGACGACTGAGGCTCCCCAGCTTGTCTGCGGGAGCCTTTGTCGTTGGGGCGGAATCAAATGCCGCCGCCGAACTTTGCACCAACACCCTCGCCAGGGCGCCGACAGCGCCTGTCGCTTGACGCTCGGCCGCGATCTTGGCGAGGCTCCAGCTACACGTGCCCTCGCGGGCGTCTTTGGGAGGATCGCATGCGCTTGTCGTCGTTGTTCGCCGTTTTTGCTCTGGTGTTGGGGGCGCCGCTGTCGCATGCCGCAGACAAGCCCACCCCCGACGAGGTGAAGAAGGTCATGACCTACTTCAAAGAGGGCAAGGGCCAGGGCCCAGTGCTGTTGGAGTTCACCCCGTGTCTGAAGATCGGCAAGAAAGACGGTGAAAAGCGCAAGAGTTGTGTGGAGCCGGCGGGCGAGTCCATCGCCAAGAAGACCGTCGTCAACGTGTGGACGCGGTGGTTCGTGCCCAAAGACGACAAATACGACGACGTCGAGGTGGTGTTCATCCACGAAGGAAAGATCCGCGCCACCAAAGACATGAAGGTGAAGACCGGCTACGCCTATGGCACCTGGACGGCGAAGACGTTGTTCAAGCCGGGCAACTGGGAAATCAAAATCCAGCACAAAGACCAGACGCTGGGGACGGCGAAGATCACCGTCTCCGAGTGACGTCGACGTTGTCGAGCGCCTCCATGTCAGGCGCATCGAAACGCCCTCCTCGCGGAGGGCGTTTGTCGTTTCGGGGGTGGGATGCTGCTCTTATTCAGCCCACCGGTGCTCGATGACTTGGCGGATGCCTGCTGGCCAGCCTTGGATGCGTTGGCGCAGTCCGTCGCCATCGCCTTGAAAAAGGGCGCGGCACGCGTCTTCGAAGCCGGGCAAGTCGCCGGCGAGCACCGTCATGAGGGCGTACACGCCGTTGTCGCGCTGGCGTTTGGCAGACGCAGCGGCCGTGGCCTTCATCTCTTTCTCGATGAGCAGGCGGAGGGCGGCTGAGGCAGAGCGCCCTTGGTGTTGCAGCCACTCCCAATGTTTGGGCAGCAGAGAGATTTCGCGGCTCTGCACGCCGAGCTTGGGCCGCCCGCGTTTGCGGGGGGCGGGCTCGGGGTCAGCGGCAGGCGGCGGCGCCTGGGGCACCATGGGGTGGTCGTCGAGCTGGGCGAGGGTGCCGTCGAGGTCGCCTTGGAAGTCGAGGTCAACGACGGCGCCGTCGGCCACCCGCAGCACCAACACCCCCGCGTTGGGGTGTTGGTGGACAAAGGCGTGGGCGGCTTCTGCGACTTGGTGGATGGGGCCGAGGGACAGGAGGTCGTGGTGGGCGAATGCGGCGTACATGTGGATTCCAGAGTTGGGATGGGGCCGGTCGATTTTGACCCGGCGATTTTGTTTTGCCCGGCTGTTTTTATATTTGCAAGGGTGTTTTTGTTTTTACAAGGGTATTATTTGCGAACGAATCGTTGTTCGGCCGTTTTTGGACGTTTTTGCGTGCAAAAACCGCCGAACGAACCTTTGTTCGGCAGTTTTCGGACGTAACCCTGTCTGGCTTGTCGGTCAGCGCGTGCCCTGCACCATCTTCTGCAGTGTGCGCAGCGCCTCCTCTTCTGCCGCTGCCGTCTCTTTCAACCGCAACAAGGCGTGCGCAAACGCGTCGTCCCCGCCGTCGCCACCTGCCGCCCGGAGGTGATCCGACACTGCACGCCAGCCCTGTACGACGCCGTCCCACCCCGACAGGTCACCGACGTCGACCCCCAAGTCAGACGCCTCGCGCAAGAACCGCAGGTACATCTTGCGAAACAGGCTTCCGCCCGTGCCGGCGCGCTCCATGAGCAGGCCCATCTGCGCGAACTGTGCCTTGTCGACGTCGTCGCGCCGCCACCATTTCGCCAGCTCCTTGGACGCTCTGTGCATGCCTTTGACGCCGAGGTTGGAAATGGGCGGCGCCAGCAGTCCGTCGCACACGGCAGCGATGGCCTCGCGGACGCTGTCGACGTCGACGACGGGTGAGGCCGACGGCACGCGCAGCGTGTAGCTCCGCTGGTCGGCGGCCATGTGCCCCTTCTGCTGTCGGGCCCGCTGCAGGCTCTCCCTGGAGGTGCGGCAGTAGGCCCCCTGTTGCGACGTGTCGTTGAGCAGAACGTCGTCGTCGTCGACGGCCACGACGGCGGCGAAGTGGCCGGCAAAGTGCACCTTCTGGGTGAAATATTCGAGGTGGTAGCTGTCGAGCTGCAAACCCACGGGCTCGCCCTCGTCGACGAACGACAAGAGGTTGCGCCAGCCTTTGGGAGCCGAGCGCGTGGTGCGCACGTCGAGGTCGACGCCCAACGCGGCGCAGGCATTCTCGGTGAGCTCGAACGGCTTGTTGCGGCCCCCGATGAACGGAAACGGCATGTGCTTCATGTGCCAGTAGATGAAGCCGAGCCCACGGCCGAGGCCGAAGAGCATGGGCTCTGACACCGTCCAGCCGTGGTGCTGCAGCAAGGCGCCCAACGCCGTGGTTTCGCAGTGCTCGCCGACGAAGGGGGCGGCAAGGGTGTCGACGTCAATGGCCATGGGCGTCTCCTTCTGCAAACGCTGGAGACACCCTAGACGACGACGGTGACAGTGGTTGTCAGGTTTGTGGCTGCGGCATCACCGCAGTTCGACGACGACTTCGCCGACGTCAACGCCGCCGCGTTGGTCGCGCACCACGGCGATGAGCGTGATGCGGTCGCCGGCTTCGAAGCGGTCGTCGTTGGCCGACGGCAGCGTCCAGTCGACGCCCATGGTGAGGTTCAACAACACCGTGTTTTGCGTGGGCCCGACGTCGCCGGCGGTGGTGTACCAGGTGACCACGATGTCTTCGCGGCGGTTTTGCAGGGTGAAGGCCTCGGTCTCGAGGTCGATGCCGAACGCCTGGTAGGGCTCAGACACGCCGGTCGGAAACACGGGATCGAGATGCAACACGGTGCCCCGCGCGGCGGAGACGACGGACTTCTTGCCGATGTCGAGGGGACCGTCGAGGGTCAGCACGGGCGTTTGTGGGTCGTCCGGGTCGTAGACCGGCTGCTTTTCTGCGTCGAGAATGTCGAAACCCAGCAACTCGGGGTTCTGGTTGGCGGGGAACGCGTAGATGCAATCGGAGGGGTCGGAGTCGATGATCTCCACTTCATCCCAGCTCTGTTCGCACGCCGGGAAGCCGAGAATGTCGTACAGCACGGTGCGGAGTTCGACGGGGAGAGACGGGTCTTCGAAGTCCATGCTGACGGGGATGCGTTTGAAGGCGCGCTCTTTGAAAGCGCCGTCGAAGGTCTCCACCGGGTCTTTGCCCGGGAGCGGCCGCAGGTTCTCGGCCTCGACGACAACGCGCGGGTAAATGGGAAACACCGGGAGGTCGCCCTGCACAATGCTGTCGATGACCGTGCTGTTGAAATCGAAGGTGAAGCCCACGTTTCGCAAGCGGCCGGCGGGATCTTCGACGACCATCTCGTCGGTGACGGTCTGCTCTTGCTCGTGGGGCACGTAGAGGTCGTCGAGCACTTCGCGTTGCTCGTCGGTGAAGTCTTGCAGGAAGTCTTCGGGCTCGTAGTTGTTGAGGCAGCTGGAGTCAGGCGCATTCGGGGGGCACATCTGGGTGGACGTGCGGATGAGTCCGCCGCGCGGATCGTAGGCAAACACCTCGACGGTCATGGGGCCCGGCGCGGGCAGCTGCAGAAACGGCGGCCGGTCGGACGGCGGCAACAGCGAGTACAGCGGTGAGAATTTCACCTCGGCCGGTTCGGTGCGCACCGCAAGAACGCGGGTGTCTTCGATGTGGTCTTGACGGTCGAAGTCGGCGCATCCGGTGACAGCGACGAGCGCCGCCACGGCCAGGGACGACGACAACAAGGGCAACAGAGCTTGGCGTGACATGCGTGACATCAGAACTCTCCCGAGGCGCCAATGACGGGGATGATGGGCAACGACGGCACCGGCTCGCGTTCGCGGAAGCGGTAGTCGTTTTGGTAGGTCTCGGCGTTCTCTGCGTTGTAGGCGTTCAACAGGTCGAGGTAGGTGGTGAACGAGAAGTCGTCGAACACCCACTTGCGGTCGATGCGCACGTCGAGCTGGTGGAACGTCGGCAAGCGCGACAGCCGGAAGTTGGTGGGCAGCTGGTTGTAGTCGGTGGTGTCGAGGTCGTGCACCGACCCCACCGGCACCGTCGAGGGGTTGCCCGACACCAAACGGAAGCGGCCGCCGAGGGTGAAGTTCCACGGGAGGTTCACCTGCCCCACGAGGGTGAGGATGTGGGTCTGGTCGAACGACGTCAGCACCATGGAGTCGCGGCTCTCGCTGGTGTCGATTTCGGAGCGCGACAAGGTGTAGGCGATCCAACCAAAGAAGTACTTGCTGACCTCGTGGCGCAGGAGGAATTCGGCGCCGAAGGTGCGGCCGTATCCGTCGTTGGTGAAGGCTTGGCGGGTGAAGGTTCCATCGCCATTGGCAAAGCTCTCGCCCGACGACTGCACCAGGCGATCGCGGTGGGTGTAGTACAGCTGCACGTCGAGGTTGATGTACTCGGTGAGGTCTTGCTCGATGCCGCCGATGATGTGGATGGCGCGGGGGTTGGCCAAGTTGGGATTGCCCGACTCGGGGAAGACTTCGTTGTTGGCAGGGGCTTGCCGGTAGACGCCGACGGCGCCTTTCAGCGTCGTGGACTTCAAGAGGTCAAAGCGCATGGAGAGACGAGGGTCGACGTTCCACAACATGATGTTGCCGCCCTCGATGACGGTGCCGTCGTCGAGCTCGTCGTCAAACGCAGTGATGACCGCAAGCTCGGCGCGAATGCTGGGGACGATCTTGATCCAGTCGGCGGGCGAGAACACCCCCTCGACGTACACGCCGGTGGAGTTGAACAAGCCCGACGTTTGCAGCGAGAGATTCTGGCCGGTGAGGCGCGGAATCACGCGAGGGAAGGAGCCGATCTCGATGGGCAGCGGGAAGTTCAGGCCAAAGCCGTAGTTGTTGCCTTGGTAGTCGAGGCCGATGGCGACGTCGAAGATGTCGTTGGGCGTGTAACGCAGCTCGTCGCGCAGACCCCAGTTGTAGGTGGTGGCGCCGATGTTGGCGTTGATGCCCTGCCCCGAGTTGATGCCCACGTCGAGAAAGCTGAGGCCGGCGTACGGTTGGAAGCGGTGGCGCAGACCGCCGCCGAAGTCGATGTCGTAGCGTCCGACGAGGCGGTGGAAGCCCTGGTGCGTGCCGAGCGAGAACTCTTGGCCTTCTCCCAAGCCCTGGAAGACGACCTTGAGGTCGTCGTCGGAGCCAAAGGCGAACAGGCTGGCGTGGTGTCCGGGGGCGAAGTCGGACTCGATTTTGACTTGGTAGTCCCAGTAGATGGGCGAAGCGACGACGCCCTGGCTGCCGGCCGGAACGAAGATGTCGAGGGCCAGCGGGAGGAGCGCGTCGAGGTAAGAGCGTCGGGCGGCGGCGGCGAAGGTGAACTTGGGCAGGTTGCCGAGTTTGACGGGGCCACCGAAGAAGAAGCCGCTGTCGAGGAGGTCGACCTCGGCGTAGCCGCGGAAGGTCTTCATGTTGAGTTCGCGGCTGCTGACGTCGACGATGCCGGCGGTGGCGCGGCCGTAGTAGCCAGAAAACCCGCCGGGGTAGAAGTTGATGTCGTCGAGGAACTCGGCGTTGACCACCGAGGTGAGACCGCCAAAGTGGTAGAGCAGCGGGATTTCGACGCCGTCAAAGTACACGCCGGTGTTGGAGGGGTTGGCGCCGCGCACGATGAGTTGGCCGCCAATGCCGGGGGCGCGGGCCATGCCGGGGAGGTTCTCGACGACGCGAACGGGGTCGCCGAAGGTGCCGGGGATCTTCTTCACCTCTTCACGCGTCAGCTGCACCTTGGCGACTTCTTTGCGGGCGCGACGTTCGCGGACGACGGTCTCGAAGTTGTTGGACTCGATGGGCTGCAGGTAAACGATGGCCTCGGTGCGTCGGTCTTCAAAGAAGTCGTCGACGATGAAGCTGACCTCGTAGCCGGTGAGGCCGAAGCTGACTTTGTAGCGACCGGGGGGGATGCCGCGAAAGTAGAAGCGGCCTTCTTCGTCGGTGAACTTGGAGACGGCTTCGACGCCGTCTTCGGCCTCGTACATCTTGTATTTGTCGGTGCCAGGCTGGTGCTCGACGAGGACGGTGACCTCGACGCTGGGCAGGGGGATCTTGCTGACCGCCTCGCGCACGACGCCTTCAAAGTTGACGCGGCCTTTGTCTTTTTCAGCGTCGCCTGCAGCCTCTTCGACCTCTTTGGTTTCATCGGTGTCGACGACCTGGACGATCTCCTTGAGCTCGAACACCTGCTTCCAGTCGAGGGCGACGGGGCCGGGCTCGCCGTTGAACTCGGCTGGGCTGAAGGCGAAGTTCGACACCGCCCCCATCGTCGCCCAGTCGAGAACCGGGCCTCCCGACTGCAGCACTTCAATGCGCGTCACGCTGCCCTCGGCGTCGAGGGTGATGCGCACCATGACTTCGCCGGCGATGCCCTCTTCAGGCGTGCCCTCGGGAAGGACGGGCTCCACCTGTTCGAGGAGCTCAGGCATCTTGGTGAGCTTGCGCGGCTTGGGCTTTTCAGGCTCCGCGTCGAAGTCGGTCGGCTGTGGCTCAAGCTGTGCGAACGCCGATGGCGCCATGCACAGGAGACACGCCATGAGCAGCGTGGAAGGAAGGGCGCGCACGAGGCGAGGCAGCTGAGCCATGGGCTGACGCTCCTGTCGTCGGGACAGCAAGACTCCACCCAGCGGTGGATCCGCCCGGAATGTAGCAGGGGTTGGCCGGGTTTTTGGGCGTCGACGCAGAATTCATGTGGGTCTGCACATTCTCTCAGGAGCCTGAACGCGGCGTCTGAAACCTGCATGAGAAGTACGTCTGCCGACGCCGCTGCGCTGGGGAGCGTCAATCCACCGACGTCGCCGCCCACCGTCGCGCACCAGAAACGCCCGGCGCACCCGCCGCAGACGAGAAGGCACGCGCCCAGTTGTCTTCATCCGGCAGCCCCTGAAACACCTGCAATTCGACCGCCGTCGTTCGCTGCTGAGCACCTGCTGGCGTCGTCACCGCAATGGGCGTGGTGCGCCCTGCCCGACTGTAAACATGCCAGGCTCCAGCGTCAGACGTGAGCACCCAGCGCACCACGTCGGCGTCTGCCGTCGTCGTCGTGGTCAGCGTTGTCGTCGTCGGTTCTGTTGTCGACGTGGTCCGTGTCCCCTGTGGAGCCGGCAGGAATGAGTAGGTCGCAGCTGCGCCGTCGACGTCGACGATGGCGCCGTAGCGATGTTTGTCGTCGTCGTCACCAGCAAGCGCCAACAGTTGCAGCGGGTGGTGCTCCACGCCGTCGGCAACGGCCATGGGAACCGACAACGCGTCTGGGTCACCCGGCGAAGCGCGAACGTCATCGCTGCGGTGGACGAGTCCGACGGGGAGGTGGTGGCCATCCGGCGTGCGAACGCCGGGCACCAGCCACTGTCCGGTCGCCGTCTGAACGCATTCGCCGTCGACGACGTCGACACAGGGCGCATCTGTTGCTGCGACCTGAATGCTCCAACGCGCGCTTGCAGACGGTGACGTCGTCAGCTCCACGTCGGCGGGGTTGAAACGCTGAGGGACGCCCCAGTCGAAGGCACCGGCCAAGACCTGAGCGAATGTGAGTGGCCCTGTGTCGTCGCCAGCCGACCAGGCGCCAGCCAGCAATGGCCCAACCTCAGAGAGGCGCAGGCGCGCCACCGACGTCCACACCAGTGGAGTTCTCGTCGTCGACGAGGCGGGGACGTCGAACCCCAGCAGACGAACACCGTCGACCTGCATCACGCCCTGCTCGACGAGCAAAGCGGTGGGCGTCGAGCCGTCTGGCGTGATTCCGTCGCCCGGCAGCCCCACCACCGGCCGTGAACGCAAACCACCGAACACGCCTTGGGTGCCGAACGTCGGCGTGGGCACCGTCGTGCCGCCGAAGGCTACGCGGAGGTCGCCCGACGTGTGGGCGTCGTCGCCGCGCACCCTCACCGACAGACTGTGTTGCGTGAATGCCACCGGTTCGACGTAGATGAGATAGTCGAAGCCGACGGGCTCCACCAGCGTGACCCACGTGTGCGTCGTCGACAACACCGACAACTGCGTGATGGCGTTGCGGTCGGCAAAGGTGACGACGCCGTCGACGTCGGTGCGCAACGTGTCTGTGCCGTCTGCCGTCTGCCGGACGACGTCTGCGACGATGGGGCGCCGGTAGAAAGCGTCGAGGACGATGACACGCGTCTGCCATTCAGCCGACTCGGGGTAGACGACCGCGGGGACCTCGTCGCAAATGACGTCATTGGCAGATGCCGTGACGGTGCCGTAGCACCGCCCGGGCCCGGCGCACGACGCCGTCAAGTGCATGTCGTCGACGACACCGAGGTCGGACGACAGGGTCAGCAGGTTCTGGGGGAGCATGACCTCGTCGACGTCGAAAGCGAGGGCCGGCAGAGGCACAGCAGCCCCGTCGATGGAGACCACACGCCGGGCGCTCAGCCGGCAGGAGGCCACGTCAGCTTCGACGGGCGGCGCCATGCAATAGGCAAGACCGTCGTAGGCACCGCAGTGCCCTTCGTCGATGCAGTAGACGTCGTCGACAAACGGCGAGCATGTATCGCGTGCGACGCACGCGCGGACTTGACTGGGGGGATTGGGCCGACATTGCCGATCCGGGTCGCAGTCGTCGTCGTCGTCGCACAGTGCGGGGATGTCCACACAGCAGCCGGACTCAGCTCCGTCGTCGACTAGGCACAGCTGACCGGCCACGCAGTCGATGTTGCGCCGGCAACTGGTGGCATCGACGGCGCAGACGACGTCGGGCTCGCCAGCATCGACGACGCCGGCGTCGACGGGCGCCATCCTCCCGTCGTCACAGGCGGAAAACAGCAAACAAAGCAACATCCACTTCTTCACGGTCGCACCTCACATACGCTTCCACGCACGTCGTGACACGTCGTCGTCGCCCAGCTCGACGCGTGCTGCTCAACGCCCTCCACGTCGGTGGTGTGCAGTGTGAACACCGCCGCCATCGAAGGGGGACGCCGAGGGGAGAGCCCGCCCGTCAGTTTGTAGGCGCTCACCGACACCAGCTGAACGTCGTCTGCGTCGACGACGTCTCGCAGCTGGATCTGGGTGGTCGGTGTCGACGTCCACAGCAGGTGACGGGTGCCCTGCCCGTCGACGACGTCGATGCGCACCATGTCGGCGCCGCTGGCGTGGAGCCCCAGTGTTCCCGCCGACACGTCGTACACGGCGCGTGGCGGCTCAACGGCGTCGGGGAGCGCGGTGAACGCCTCGGTGCCGTCGACGACGGCCATGGCGCCAGCCGACAGCGCAGGGTCTGCAAACTCGACGAGCATGACGACGACGGGCAGATGCCCCTCCAGCCCATCATGGGGCGGCGCGTAGGGCATGCGGATGAGGCCGGCCGTCCATGGCGCGTCGTTTTCCCCCACGTCGGTGTCGAGGTGCCCATCGGCCATGCCGACGCCCAGCTTGTCGTCGTGCGCGCGATGAACGTTGAAGGGAACGAAGCCGCGGGTGGCAACGTCGACGCCACGCAGGAGCAAGGCCGACTTAGCCGTGGCCCGGCAGCTGCCGTCGCGGGCGAACGACGCACAGGGCAGAGGGGATGTGTCGACGAGGATCGACTGGTCGCTCAGTGTGTTCAGGCTGACGGACTTCCAATCTTGGGCGGGCTCATCTGGGGGCACGGTGGGGTTGGCGCGAAACTGCACATCGCTCACGACGCCGTGGTCGAGTTGGTCGACGACGTTGAGCCAGGTGACGACGTCGAGGTCGAGGACACCAGCGTCGTCGGCAGACGTCGCTGCGATGAGGGGGCCGATGTGCGCCAAGCGAGCTTTGCCCCCCAGGCTCCACAACAGCGTCTTGCCTTCGTCGGCGTCGACGATGAAGTTTCCGTGGACCACGGTGTCTGCCAGACCCCACGTCATCGCTCTCGGAAACCGCATCTGCACTTGGCCTTGGGTGACACCCTCGACGAACACGTCGCTGACCATCGTCGGGCCGGTGACGTCGTCGACCGCCCACGGCAGACGGTGTGCGGCGCCGGTGAGGGCGAGTTCGACATCGCCGTTGCTGTGCGTGTTGTCGAAGTCGATGTCGCCCATCATCGACGGCACGACGTCGGCGGGATTGTCAGCGTCGACGACCAAAAGAACGTCGCGCGTGCCTGGCGTGAGCAGCACGACGTCGTCGTGGCCCGGCAGTCGAGCGTGGAGGCTCTCGACGCTGTCGACGTTGGCGAAGACCGCAGCGCCATTGGCGTTGAGGGGGGTGGTTGTGGTTGTCGACGACGAGGTGAGTGCAACTTCACCAACGACGGGGAGGTGGGTCTTCTTGTCGATGACGACGACCCGAACGCTGGTGTCGGCGATGGCGGGAAAGACGACGAGGTCGGCGGTGCCACAGTCGGCGTATCCGTTGTGAAGTGTCACCGGCGACGTGCAGGGCTCGGGCCGGGCGCAAACGGCGCGTTGCAGCTCACCGTCGTCGACGAGGAGGTCGGACTGTAGCTGGATGTCGGCGAAGGGGACGATGGCGCCCGCGGTGGTTGTGCCCAAAGCACGGACGTCGACAACGTCACCATCTTTGGCGATGACACGCTGGGCGGTGACGTCGCAGACGCCAGGCCTAGGCACAGCAGACGCGTTGAGGCACTGGGGGAGCCCGTCTCCATAGACGCAGATTTCGCCGGGCTGGCACACCAGACTGGGGTCGTCGGGATTGCATTTGGCGGCTGGCAGGCAGAGTCCACGGCGAACGTCGCAAATGTCTGTGCTGTCGGGGTCGCAGATGCGGCAATGCGCATCTGAGGAGCACGTGAGATGCATGCAGTTCCCACAGCTGTCGCCCTCCTCGATCCAGCAGACCGTTCCTGAGGCGCAGTCGCCGCATCCGTAGCAGACCTCCAAACCTTCAGCCTCTGCGGCCGCGCAAACGTCCTCGCCAGCATCCACGACACCCGCGTCGGCTGGCGTCTCCCCTCCATCGTCACAGGCGACGAACACAACACCCAACAACAGCAGCTGCAGCAGGTTCCTCATGGCACCACCAAGCAGGCGCTGCCGTCGTCGGTCGAGCACGTCGCCTTTGCCCAGCTGGAGGCGAACTGCTCGACGTTGTCGACGTCGACAACGCGCAGCTTGAACAGGTCAGACACCGACGACGCGGTGTGCTGGGAGAGGCCGCCTTCGAGTTTGTAGGTGGCGACTTCGACGAGTTGGTGCCGAGGGTCTGCCCCCGACATCGGTGCCACGTCGGCCACGTCGAGATCGGATGCCGCTGTCGTCGACGACATGTAGACGTGCCACTCCGCCCCATCGCTGTTGGCCAACACCACGCGCACCAGGTCGGCGTCAACGACGTCGAGCTGCAACAAAGGGTTGCCCGACGCCGTGCTCTGCAAGTCGTAGACGGCGCTGGGGAGGCCGGCGAACGCGGGCATCTGCGTCGGCGCATCGTCGTTGGTGTCGGTTCTCGCGTGAGCGCCTGCGGCGAGGTGGGGGTCGTCAAAGTCGACAGCGACGACGGTCACTTGGTCGTGTCCTGCCGCGACGTCGTCACCGCTTGCAAAGAACACGCGAACCTCGCCGTCCACGACGCCTTCAGCGTCGCTCGACAGGACGCCGTCGGCACCGCCTGTGTCGGTGGGGTCGTCGAACTCGTGAGCGACGCCCAGCGGCATGAACCCCTCCCCGACAACGTTGGCGCCGTGCATCACCCACGCGGACGACGGATGGTCCGCTGCCCCATCGCCGCCCGGCCGCAACGCTGGGAGATGCGGGACGCGCGCGATGCGCGTGCTCTCATTGCGAACCTGGACGACGATGGCCTCGCCGACGACGGTGGAAACGCCGTGGGCCAGCCCTGGCAATGGGGAGTGGATGCTGCGCCACAAGTCTGCGGACGCCGATGCTTCATCTGATGAATTCTGAGACGACAACCACGTGCCAACGTCGGCCAGGCGCACTCGCTTGCCCAGTCCCCACACCAATGGAGCACGCCCCTCGTTGTGTGTCGTCGAGAACGTTGCTTTGGCCAGCTCTCTGTCGTCGGTGGGGCTCCGCAAAATCAGATGTGCCGGCAGCACCACCTCCTGGTCACCTTGCGTTACGCCTTCAATGTTGAACACGACCGCGACGTCGTCACCGAGAAGGTCGCGCTTGCTCCACGGCAGTGGCCGGCTGGCGCCAAACAGCCCTGCTTCAACGTCACCCGACGACTGTGACTCTGAAAAATCAGCATCGCCCTCCAGTGTTGTCGTCGACATCGTGCGCGGCAGACGCAGCAGGATGTCGTCGCCAGCCGGGTCGATCAGCGACACCCAGGTGTGTCCAGGTGCCACGGCAGACACGAGACGGAGGACGGTGGAATCGTCGCTGTCGACGAGCACCACGCCGTCGGCGTTGGGCGTGAACTGCCGGTCGTCGCTGTCGGTGCCCAAGACAACTGTCGCGTCATCGACGGGAAGCAAGGTCGCCTCGTCGACGACAACCACACGCCTCTGTCCTGCAGGCTTCGGCGGAAAGGCGACCAACTCGAATGCACCGCACACACTCCCATCTGCGCCGTGCAGGTCGACGGCGGCGCGGCAGGCGCTCGGTCCGGCGCACGCTGCTGCGAGGCTCTTTCCGTCGTCGGCGACGTCGATGGTCTGTGTGGAGGTGAACGTGTACGACGCCCGTTTCGTGAGGCTGCCGTCGCTGTTGAACCCGGTCACCCTGGGCGCGACGACGTCACCGTCGACAGCGAGCAACGTTGCCGACCTCGTCTCGCACGTCGACGGCGAAACATTCCAGGGGGCGCCGACGCAAAAAGCCCCGTCGTCGCGGGTCATGCACAGCTCGCCTTCGGCACAGTCGCCGTCCACCTGACAGCGGGTGGCGAGGGCGCACTCTTGCCCGAGGCAGACGGAGTCGTCGTGGATGTCCTGGCACTCTGCGTCGTCGGTGCAGACGACGTCGAGACACAGCCCCCGACGTACGTCGCACTTGCGAAAGCTGGTTCCGCATTCATTTTTGCACCACTCGTCGCCGGTGCACAGGCCCTGCAAGCACGCGCCGCAGGCAGCGCCTGGTTCGATGTCGCAGACATACCCGCCCGGGCAGTCGCAGTGGTTTTGACAGCCCGGATAGTCGAAGGAGAGGTCCGGGCAAACCTCGCCCGCGTCTCTTCCAGCGTCGACGACGCCCGAGTCGGATGACGACGTGGGGACATCACATCCTGCCGACCACACCAACACCAAAGACAACCACACCATTCGAGTCACAGGCGCTCCTCCACAGAAGCAAACGCGATGACCCGAATCAAAACACAGACAGCACCGTCATGCACGCCGCAATGCGTTGCTCACTCCGTCGCCACCAATGTCAGCGTCAGTGGCACATGGTCGCTGCGCCCGACGTCGTGCAACACGGCCGCGTCGACGACGGCGAGCCAGTTGTCGTGCAGAATGTGGTCAAGCGCGTTCGTCAGCTCGATCGGCCCCAACGGCCAATGCCAGGTGTCGACGTCACCGAGCAAGGTGTGCACGCCACACACCAGTCCACGCTCGTCGGCATGGCGCAGCGCGCCTCCGTCTTTCTCGTTGAAATCGCCTGCCACCAGCGTGGGCAGCGTCGGGTCGAGTTCGTCGAGAAACGACGCCATTTCTGTTTCGCGTTCGTCGTCGGTGGTGAAGGCGCCGAGCACAAAGTTGCCCGACTCCGTCACCGGCGGATGCAAATGCACATTCAACATCTGCACGCGCCCAACGTCGGTGTTGACGACAACCACGCCACCATCGAACCACCCCACCGGCGACGGCAGGTAGGCGGTTGACGTCAAAGGCGTCTTCGACAGCACCGCCAGTCCACCAGCCGCTGGGTGGTGCTCGAACTCTTGATGCGGATACACGTGGTGCAAATGACGTCGGGCCCACTGCTCCCACAGCGGCGTCGTCTCTTGCAGCAACACGACGTCGGCGTCTTCGGCCAGCACTGCCTTTGCGTCGTCAACAGTGCCGGCCAGGCCATAGTTCACGTTCCAACTGAGCACCTTCAACGTCGGCGACGACGTCACCGGCAGCGGTGCAAACGTTTCGACTTGAGGGGCAACCGTGGCACAACCCGCAAGGCAGACGACGACGAGCGTCAACGACGACAACAGCAATCCAACACGCATGTCTTCAGCGGTAGACACGGCCACGCCGACGTCGGGTGCGTCAAATCACTGTGTCACGGCATGGTCAGCAGGCGCTTCTTCGGTCGGCGTCGTCGACGATGGTTCGGCGGTCGTCGCCTCAGGGGCACCTGCTTGGGGCGCGGGCGCATCTGTCGACGCTGCCGGCTCTGCCGGTGGCTGCTGTTCTTCGACTGGCGCAGCGTCGTCGGTCGACGGCGTTGGTGGCGTGTCGGGCTCCGCCTGTGGCGCAACATCGGCCTGTTTGCCGTTCACCAGCACGTCGATGACGACGTCGTCGACAAGCGTCACCCGCCAAGTGTTCTTTTTCGACTGCCAGATGGCGACCTGTCCTCGACGTCGGCGCCCTTCGTGCTCGACGTGGGTGGTGCTCTTTTTGTCGTAGGGGCCCATCGCCGCCAACACCGCTCTCGACGACATGCCCACCACCGGACGTTTGTCGAGCACGCCTTGGCGCACGTCGTCGTCGAGGCTGCTGAGCCAGGGGTTGGGGTCTTCTTCTGAGATGGCCGACTCCAGCCACGCCGAAAACCGCTGCTCCGTCGCCAACGACGCCGGCAGCAACAGAATGTGCGGCGCCTTCTTCATCAGCGTGGTGTCGCCACGCCCAGCCGCCACCCGCAGGCGCACCCACGTCGTGTACCGCGCCGTCATCAGCGGACGTCCAAACACGGCTTGTGCCGTCGGAAACTGCACCTCTTCAATGCGCACCCGCGTGCCCACCGGCAAGACACCGTCGGCCGGCGGCGGCGTCACCGTTTCGCCGTCGAGGTTGCGCAAGTAGGGGATGTCTTCAAACGCCCGCGGAAACATCAGCTGAAAGCGTTCGTCGTCGTAAAACTGCCCCACGTGCATGCTTTGGTGCAGCCACAACAACTTGCCTTCGTAGCTCTCCTTGAGCGACCGTTGTTGCACTTCAGACAGCAGGGTGTACGACGGACACCCCGCCAACACGAGCCCTGCCACCGCAGCCGCCAACGGCACCAGCAGGGCCCAGCGACGACGACGCCAAACTCCCGACGACCGCGCGCCAGACGATGAAGGCGAACCAGATGAAGGCAATGACATGACGGGCACCCCTGCACTCGACTTCTGCAAACTCGAAGGACTCGGCAACGACTTCATCCTTCTCGACGAGCGCGACCATACAGCAGACGCGCCGCAGACCACGCTCGAAAAACGCATTGCCTGGTGTCGACGGGGGCACGACGTCGGTGCCGACGGGGTGCTGACCCTGCTGCCACCCCTCACCGACGGCGCGGTGTGCACCATGCACGTCACCAACGCCGACGGCAGCGTGCCCGAGATGTGTGGCAACGGGCTGCGTTGTGTCTTTCGTTGGCTCGCCGACCAAGGCGTCGTCGCTGGCAACAGCTGGGCCACCGTCGACACCGGCGCGGGGCCCCTCCAAGGCCGCGTGCTCGGTGACGTCATCGAAGTCGAGATGGGCGACGCCACCCTCGCCGACGCCGAAGCCGCCGTCGATGTTGACGGTGTCGCGTTTCGCGGCCTCGACGTCGCCACCGGCAACCCGCATTTTGTCTTGGATGGCAGCATTGTCGACCTCACCGATGGCCCCGTCGACGACGACAACATGACGTTGGCCCAGACGCACGGCAGCGCCCTTGAGCACCACGCGCACTTCCCCCATCGCGCCAACATCGAATTCAGCCGCGTCGACGTCGAGAACCACGCCATCGACCTCGTGGTGTGGGAGCGCGGCTGCGGCATCACCCAGGCCTGTGGCACTGGCGCCTGCGCCACGGCCGCTGCATGGGTGCACCGTGGGGCACTGCCTGAAAACGAAGTCCTGCAGGTGCATCTGCCTGGAGGCGACCTGGGGATCACCGTCGGCCCCGCGCGCAGCGAACGAGACGGACACGTCGTTCGCGCCATCCGCATGTCGGGCCCCGCGCGGCAGGTGTACCTGGGCCAGGGCCTGCAATAGGTCCTGAAGAGAACAACATGGGGCCGAAGGATGCACCATGTTGCCGCTTTGGCCGCCTGAAAACGCTGCCCGCGTAAACACCATTTTCGACGCCTCGCGTTAGACACAAAGCGTCATACACACGACGGTGAATTCGTCGTGTTGTCGACGAGAAAGGCTTGTGAGGCAGACCGCTCAACGGTATCGGGACGCAAGCTTTTTTCGCAGCCGCACCCGCGATCCTTCCGCCGCGTGCGACGCCTCTCAGCAAGGAGTCCCCCGATGTCATTTTTCGAACAGATGGCTGAACGCGACCACGAACAACTGGTCGTCTGCTACGACGAGGTTTCTGGCCTCAAAGCCATCATCGGCATCCACAACACCACCCTCGGCCCAGCTCTCGGCGGCTGCCGCTTCTGGAACTACGCCACCGAAGAAGAGGCCCTCACCGACGTGCTCCGTCTCTCGCGCGGCATGACCTACAAGAGCGCGGCGGCCGGCCTCAACTTGGGGGGTGGCAAAGCCGTCATCATCGGCGACCCCAAAAAGCTGAAAAGCGAGCACCTCTTCCGTGCCTACGGCCGCTTCGTGCAAGGCCTCAACGGTCGCTACATCACGGCCGAAGACGTCGGCACCACCGTGCAAGACATGGAATGGGTGCGCATGGAGACCGACCACGTCACCGGCATCAGCCGTGCGCTCGGTGGCTCCGGCGACCCCAGCCCCGTCACCGCCCTCGGCGTGTTTGAAGGCATGAAGGCCTCGCTCAAATGGCACACCGGCAGCGAGAGCCTCGCCGGCAAGACCATCGCCGTCCAAGGCGTGGGCCACGTGGGCTACCACCTCGTCAAATACATGCACAACGACGGCGCGAAGATCGTCATGTGCGACATCGACGACGAGAACTTGAAGCGCGTGTCCACCGACTTCCCCGACGTCAAAACCGTCGGCATCGACGACATCTACGACGTCGAATGCGATGTGTACGCCCCTTGCGCCCTCGGTGGCACCGTCAACAGCGACACCATCCCGCGCCTCAAGTGCCAAATCATCGCCGGCTCCGCCAACAACATCCTCAAAGACGAAGAGCAAGACGCCAAGAGCCTGCGCAAAGCTGGCATCCTCTACGCGCCTGACTACGTCGTGAACGCCGGTGGCCTCATCAACGTCGCCAACGAGCTTGAGGGCTACAACCGCGAGCGTGCCCTGCAACAAGCCAGCGGCATCTACGACATCATGATGAACATCTTCCAGATCGCCCGCGACGAAGACATCAGCCCCCACCGCGCCGCCAACGCCCTCGCCGAGCGTCGCATCCAGAAGATTGGCGGCATCAAAGACACCTACGTGAAGACCCAGGTGCACAGAAGAAACCGCGGCAAAGGATGAGCTAAGGTGCCCTCCGGCTTCGGGTGCTCGACCTGAACCCATACAAGCCCATCGTCGTCGACGGTGGGCTTTCTTTTGCCTGCTCCTCGCCCCTCCCGCTCCTCGACGAGAACCACCATGTCCAACCTGCAAGACGCCCTGACCTTCGGCCGCTACACCGCCCACGTCGTGCCCGCCGGCACCTTCGCCCTCGACGGCGGCGCCATGTTCGGCATCATCCCCCGCCCCATGTGGGAAAAGCGCATTCAGGCCGACGACAAACACCGCATCGACCTCGCCACCAACTGCTTGTTGTTGCGCGACGGCGAGAAGGTCATCCTCGTTGACAACGGCATGGGCGACAAATGGAGCGACAAGCACAAGTCCATCTTCAAAGTCGGCGAGCAGACCTTGGTGGCCAACTTGGCCGCCCTCGGCGTCACCCCCCACGACGTCACCGACCTCGTGCTCACCCACCTGCACTTCGACCACGCCGGCGGCACCACCTACATCGACGCCGATGGCAACCGTCGACTGCGCTTTCCCAATGCGAATGTCCACGTCGGCAAGCGCAACTGGGAATGGGCGAAAGACCCCGTGGAGCGCGACCGCGGCAGCTACCGCAACGAGAACTTCGACCTCATCGACGACGACCGCCTCGTGCTGCACGACGACGAGGTGTGCCTCGCCGACGGCGGCGGCCTCGTCCAGCTGTTCGACGAAGTGTGGGCGTACTCCTGCGACGGGCACACCTCGGGGCAGTTGCTCCCCCTCGTCGGCCGCGAAGGCGGATGGCGCCTGCTGTACGGCGCCGACATGATTCCCACCCACCACCACGTGCGCATGCCGTGGCACATGGGCTACGACCTGCGGCCGACGACGCTGCTGCAAGAAAAGCGAGCCCTGCTGTCGCTGTGCGCCGACGAGAACGTCGCCCTGATGTATGAGCACGACCTCGACATCGCCGTCTCGGCCATCGTGCGCGACGGCGACGACTTCGCCGTGGGCGAGGCCGTCCGACGGGCCTAGCGCTGTCGACGTCGCGCATCAGCGGAAAAAGACTGCAAAATGACACCTGCCGCCGTGCAAACTCTCCTCAGAGTGCTAACGGCGTCGGGTTCATCTTTTTCAGCCTTCAGTGTTGGTAGGAGCCCGTCGTGGCCGATCAAATCATCGTCAACGTCACCCCCTTTGAGACGCGTGTGGCGTTCGCCGAGTCGGGCACCGTCCTCGACGTGTTCATCGAGCGCAACCGCGACCGGGGCATTGTCGGCAACATCTACCTCGGCCGCGTGCAGCGCGTCCTCCCCGGCATGCAAGCGGCCTTCGTCGAAATCGGCGAAGAGCGCGCGGCCTTCTTGTACGTCGGCGACGTCGTGCCCCCTGAAGAAGAAGAAGACGAAGACGACGTCGAGTCGCTCCCTGAAGCCCTGGGCGAAGGCGGTGACGACGACGATGCCGAAGAGCCCCGCAAGAAGAAACGCCGCTCCCGACGCAGCAACCGCCGCATCGAAGAACTCCTGAAGCAGGGGCAAAACGTCCTCGTGCAGGTGGCCAAAGACGCCATCGGCACCAAAGGCCCCCGGGTGACGTGCAACATCTCCATCCCCGGCCGCCACCTGGTGTACATGCCCACCCACCGGCACCTCGGCATCTCCCGTCGCATCACCGACGAAGACGAGCGCAGCCGTCTCAAGACCATCCTCGAAGAGAACCGTCCCGACGTCGGCGGCTTTGTGGTGCGCACCGCCTCTGAAGGCCTGGCCGACGAGAAGGTCAAAGCCGACATCGAGTTTCTGCACAACATCTGGGTCGACGTCGAAAAGCGCACCAAAGATTTGCCGTCGCCCAACTTGGCCTTGCCCGAGCTCGACATCGTGTTGCGCTGTGCCCGCGACATGTTCAACGGCGAGGTCAGCCGCTTCATCATCGACCACAAGCCCACCTACGACCGCGTCGTGAAGTTCATGGAGTTTCTCGATCCCGAACTCGCCCAGCGCCTGGAGCACTACCAAGGCGACGTGCCCGTCTTCGACCATTTCGGTGTCGAGACCGAACTCGCCCGCGCCATGTCGCGTCGGGTGTGGCTGAAGTCGGGCGGCTACCTCGTCATCGACCAAGCCGAGGCCCTCACCGCCATCGACGTCAACACCGGCAAATTCGTCGGACGACGCAACCTCGAAGACACCATCCTCAAGACCAACCTCGAGGCCGTCAAAGAGGTCGCCTACCAACTGCGCCTGCGCAACATCGGCGGCATGGTCATCATCGACTTCATCGACATGGAGTCACAGGAGCACCGCGACAAGGTGCTCTCGGCCCTCACCGAAGCGCTGAAAAAAGACCGCGCCCGCTGCAACGTCGTGAAGATTTCAGAACTCGGCCTCGTCGAGATGACCCGTCAACGTACGCGCGAAAGCCTCGGCCGCGCCCTCACCGAAACCTGCTGGTACTGCGAAGGCCGCGGCGTGTTGAAGAGCAAGCGCACCATCTCGTACGAAATCTTCCGCGCTCTCGAGCGCCAGGCGAAATCGTTCACCGAGCCCGTCGTCGTCATTCACGCCCATCCCGAGGTCGTCGACGAGCTGTATGGCGACGAGAGCTACATCCTTGAAGACTTCGAGAAACGCTCCGGCAAAGAGGTGGTGGTGCGTCCGCGTGGCAGCTTCCACCAGGAGCAATTCGACCTCTTCGGCACCAGCCTCGAGGCCGTCGCCCGCGAGACCGGCACCAAGAAGGGCAAGCGCATCTCGAAAAAGGCGAAGAACTGACGTCGACGAACGCAGGAGGGGACCATGAACGAACGACGCCAACAAGAACGGGTCACCGTCAACCACGAGTTTCAAACCATCGCCGACTTCATCAGTGAGTACGTGAGCGACATCAGCCGCACCGGCATCTTCATTCGCTCCGACGACCCGCTGCCCATCGGCACCCGTGTTGACCTGCGGTTCTCCATCATCGTCGACGACTTCGAGACCATCGAGGGCATTGGCGAGGTGGTGCGGGTCATCCCGCCCGGCGGCAGCGAACCACCGGGCATGGGCGTGGCGTTCACCGAACTCACTGACGCCTCCCGTGCCTTGGTCGACCGCCTGTTGGCGCAGCACGGCTGACGCCATCGCGTTAACGCACCGCGCCATCAAAAAGTGCTGTTTCTCGTCGTCACGCGCGACCTGATCCTTGCCCGGCTCCCGTTTGTCGACGACAATCGGGAGCCCACGTTTGTTTGTGCTCGTTTGCGCTCGTCACAGCTGCTTCACCCCACCGGAACGCCCCATGTCCAACAATCTGATCGCGTTGCAAAACCGTTTTCTCGGCAAAGGAGAAACGGTCTACGACAAGCTCGCCGTGCTTCACGACGAAGACCCGGCCGCACTGACGTCGAGCACGGCCATCGAGTCGCTTGCCAAAGACATGAACCTGCCTCCGTCGCACGTGCACTCCGTGGCGCAGTTTTACGACGGCTTCAAACAAGCGGCCCCGTCGTCGGGCATCAAGGTGTGCAACGGCGAAGCCTGCCTGTGCCAAGGCAGCGCCGACTTGAAAACGCGCCTGGCCGACAAGACCGGCAAAGACGTCGGCGACATCACCTGCCTCGGCTATTGCGACCAGGGCCCCGCCGTCGTCGTCGAGCAAAACCACAACAGCGGTGTCTACGCGCTGCACGACGACGCCAGTGAAGCCGCCGTCGTCGACGCTGTGGCCAATGGCGAGCTGCCTGACTTGTCAGAGCCCGAGAACGCCATCTATCCGTCGCCCGACGCCAAGAGCAACATCTTGTTGCGCAACATGGCCAACGGCGTGGACGACCTCGACACCGCTCGCAAACACGGCGCCTATGAGAGCTTGAAGAAAGCGCTGGCCATGCCACGCGAAGAGCTGCTCCAACTGTTCGTCGACGCCAACCTGCGGGGACGTGGCGGCGCCGGCTTCCCCATCGGCATCAAACTCAAGACCGTCAGCGAGTCGGTGGCGTCGTCAGGCAACGACGCCGTCGTGGTGTGCAACGCCGACGAGGGCGACGCTGGTGCCTACATCGACAAGGTGCTCCTCGAGAAAGACCCCCACGCCGTGTTGGAGGGCATCCTTCTCGCTGCCGTCGCCACGGGCGCCACCCAGGCGTTCTTGTACTTGCGCGGCGAATACCCCACGGCCATCCAGCAGTGGAAGCAACTGCTCGTCGACGTCGAGAACGCCAACCTCCTCGGCGACAACATCCTCGGCAGTGGCTACAGCTGTTCGTTCAAGCTCGTGCCTGGGCATGGCGCTTACGTCTGTGGCGAAGAGACGTCGCTGTTGCGCTCCCTCGAAGGCGTCGCCGCCCAGGTGAGCCCGAAGCCGCCCTTCCCCGCCGTCAGCGGCTACCAGGGGCGGCCCACCGCGGTGAACAACGTCGAGACGCTGGCCAACTTGCCGTGGATCGTCGAGCACGGCGCTGAGGCCTATGCCGCCCTTGGCCACGGCAAGAGCCGGGGCACCAAGCTCGTCAGCCTCAACGCCGCCGTCGAAAAGCCCGGCGTCTACGAGGTCGAACTCGGCACCACGCTGCACGACGTCATCGAGCGCGCGGGTGGTCTCAAAGACGGCAAGAAGTTCCGCGCGGCACAAGTCGGCGGCCCCTTGGGCGGCCTCCTCGACGAGGGACGGCTGAACCTGCCCCTCGACTTCGAGGCCTACGCCCAAGCCGGCGTCATGCTCGGCCACGCCGGGGTCGTCATCTACACCGACGACGTCGACCTCGTGAAAATCGGCCGTGGCCTCATGCGCTTTTGCGCCGTCGAGTCGTGCGGCAAGTGCTTCCCCTGCCGCCTGGGCAGTGTGCGCGGCACCGACATCTTCGACAAAATCCTCGACGGCAACGGCACGCAAGCCGACCTCGAGCTCCTCGCTGAACTCCTGGAGACCATGCAGGTCGGCAGCTTGTGCGCGTTGGGCGGTGGCATCCCCACCCCCATCATCAACTTGCTGACGTTCTTCATCGGCAGCTTCTCCCCGTACATCCCCGACGCCCGCGTGCCGCAGTTGGTGCGCGACGACGACGTCGAACTTCACACCGTCGACGAGGTGCGCCATGGCTGACGCTCCCCACGCCAAAAGCAGTCTCTCTCTCCATCCGTCTGTCGCCTCCATCAAAGCCGGCAAACAACAAGTGAAGGTCACCGTCGACGGCGAAGACGTTTATGTCGACGAAGGCAGCATGGTGCTCGACGCCACCAACAAAGCCGGTGCGTACGTGCCCACATTGTGCAACAGCGACGCGCTGGAGCCCTTCGGTGCCTGCCGCATGTGCATGGTCGACGTCGGAGGCAGACGCCCCGCCGCCGCTTGTCACACGCCCGTGTACGAAGGCATGCAGGTGACGACGTCGACGCCGGTGCTCGAGCGGGTGCGCAAGAACACCCTCGAGCTCGTCATCTCGGACCACCCGCTCGACTGTCTCGGATGCCCAGCCAACCAACGTTGTGAGCTGCAGACGGTGGCCGCCAAGCTCGGCTTTCGGGAGGTGCGCTACCCGACGACGACGACGCGTGAAGGCTGGCAGAGCGACGACCACCCCTTCCTCAAGATCGACATGCAAAAGTGCATCGCCTGTGCACGCTGTGTGCGCGTGTGCGACGAGACGCAAGGCAGCTTCATCTTGTCGATGGCCGGCCGTGGCTTCGACGCCCACGTCTCCGCCGGCGTCGACCAAGAATTCCGCGACGCCGACTGCCGCAGCTGCGGCGCTTGTGCCATCGAATGCCCCGTGGCCGCCATCTCCGACGTCGGTGACGTCGACTACGGCGTCGCCGAAGAAGTGGTGACGACGACCTGTGCCTACTGCGCCGTCGGCTGCTCCCTCGACGTGCACGTCGCGCAAGACGGCAAAGACAACGTCGTGGCGAAGATCGAGCCCAACAAGAACGGCAGCGCCAACCGCGGACACGCCTGCGTCAAAGGGCGCTTCGCGCACGAATACGCCCGCCACCCCGACCGTTTGACGACGCCGCTCATTCGCGGTGACGACGGCGAGCTGCACCCGGCCACGTGGCCCGAAGCCCTCGACCTCGTCGCCGACCGCCTCGGCGCCATTCGAGATGAACACGGAGCCGACGCCTTCGCCGCCATCTCCTCGTCGAGGTGCACCAACGAAGACAACTTCGTCTTTCAGAAATTCACGCGCACGGTGATGAACACCCACAGCATCGACAACTGCTCGCGCGTGTGTCACTCGCCGTCGGCGTTTGGTCTCGGCAAGGCCCTCGGCACCGGCGCTGGCACCAACAGCTTCGAAGACGTCGAGCACACCAAGTGCATCATCCTCATCGGCGCCAACCCCACCGAAGCCCACCCCGTGTTCGGCATGCGCATCAAGCAGGCGGTGATGAAGGGCGCCAAGCTCATCAGCATCGACCCCCGCAAAACCGAACTCGCCACCCTTGCCGACGTGCACTTGCAGTTGAACCCCGGCAGCAACGTCGCCGTGGTCAACGCCCTGCAACACGTGGTGCTGCGCGACAAGCTCGTCGACGACGAGTTCATCCAGAACCACACCACCGGCTTCGACACCTTGTGGGACGAGGTCAAAGACTGCACGCCCGAGTGGGCCGAAGGCATCAGCAACGTGCCCGCCGCCCTCATCGAAGACGCCGCCAAGATGTACGCCACCAGTGGCACATCGATGATTCTGTGGGGCCTTGGCGTCACCGAAGGCGCCCACGGCAGCAACACGGTGTTCGGCCTCATCAACCTGGGGCTCATGACCGGCAACATCGGCCGCCTCGGCACAGGCACCAACCCCATCCGCGGGCAGAACAATGTGCAGGGCGCCTCCGACGTCGGCGCGCTCCCCAACGTCTTCTCCGACTACCGCCCCATCACCGACGAGACGGCACAAAAGGAGCACCTGGCACGCTGGGGCACCTTGCCGGAGCCCAAGGCCGGCCTCACCATCCCCGACATGTTCGACGCGGCCCACGACGGCACGCTGAAGGCCATGTGGATCATCGCCGAGGACGTCGCCCAGTCTGACCCCAACACCGAGCACGTCGTCGGCGCGTTGCGCGCGCTCGACTTCTTCGTGGTGCAAGACATCTTCTTGAGCGAGACCGCCAAGCTCGCCGACGTCGTGTTTCCCGGCGCCACCTTCCTCGAAAAGGACGGCACCTTCGTCAACTCCGACCGACGCATTCAGCGTGTGCGCAAGGCACTCGAGCCGTTGCCGGGCAGCATGCCCGACGGGGATGTCGTGCAAGAGGTTGCCCTGCGCATGGGCCACGACCTCGGTTTTGGCACCCCCATCGACGCCAGCAAGGTCATGGACGAACTCGCCGCCCTCTCCCCCCACTGGAACGGCGTGAGCTACGCCCGCCTCGACGCCCCCGCCAGCTTTTTGCAGTGGCCCTGCACGTCGGCAGACCACCCCGGCACGGCCATCGTGCACCAAGACGGCGCCTTCTTGAGCGGCAAAGGCAAGTTCCACCCCGTGGGCTGGCAAGAGCCAGGCGAAATGCCCGACGACGACTTCCCGTTCTTCTTGACGACGGGGCGGCAACTCTTTCACTACAACGTCGGCACCCAGACCCGCCGTTCGAAAGTGGTCGAACTGTCACCGGCGAAAAAAGAGCGGCTGCGCATTCACCCCAAAGACGCCAAACGGCTTCACATCGACAATGGCGAAATCGTCACAGTGAGAAGCCGGCGCGGGGTCGTCGACGTCGAAGCCGAATACTCCCGCGCGTTGCGGCCGGGCACGGTGTTCATGACCTTCCACTTCCCCGAGACGCGCACCAACATTTTGTTGTCGTCGGCGGCAGACGAATACACCCAATGCCCCGAGTACAAGGTCTCGGCGGTGGCCATCGAAAAGCAGTAGGCCGACGAGGTCGACCCGTGAGCGTTGCCTTTGAGCTGCTGCTGCCGTTTGCGAACGTCGACATCTCGGTGCGGCGTGTCGCCAAGGCATGGACTTCGCACGCCCTTCAGCTTGCGGCCGGCGTGCTTGACGTTGACGTCGACGTCGACGCTCTTGCCCATCACTGTCAGCCCGTCCGTCCGCTGGATGCCCCTGTCGGTGGACTCTCCCTTGTCACCCGCCAAGACGGACGCGGCGTCGACCTTCTCGACGGACGAGGCGCACACGACCGCGACGTGCTCGAGCGTCGTGTTGACGCCATCTGGGCCATGCTCCCAGAGTCGTTTTCGGCAGACCTCCCCGTCGTCGAGGGGCACCTCCTCATCGACGCACTCGACGACATAAGCTCGCAAGTGGTGGCGTGGTCGCTGGCCTTAACGTTGGTGCATGTCACGCGGGGCATTGCCGTCTCGACGTCAGGCGACGCCATCTGGATCGACGCAGAAGACGACGCGCTCGTCATGAATGGACCCACCGTGGCCAACGCAGAGCGCGAGGGTTCTGAGCCCTGAACGCTCGCTTCGCGAGTTGCGTTGCGACGGATGCGAGCATTCGTCGTCGAGCGCGTTTTTGGGTTTGGGGGTTCCTACTCTGAAACCGTCCACTTGAACGCGAAGGTGGCCGACTTTCGGGCCGGCGATTTGCCCTGCACCTCGACGGTGCCCTTCACTTGGCACACGTCGAGAATGGCGTGCAGGCCGCCGGCGATGGCCTGCAGATACACCGCATCGTTGTACACCACGTCTGGCAGACGAGAGAGCGTCAATGCCGCAGTGGGTGCGTCGTCGTCGCCGAAGGCGGCGTCGGCCTCGCCGCAGTTCTGGTAGAGGCTCGTCCACCCACGTCGCACCAGCTTGATCATCGCCTTTGGCGACAACCCAAACAGCCGCACCGCGCCCTCGACGAAGGGCTGCAACAGCTTCGACTCAAACGAGCGGCCGGTGCTCCGACGGGCCCGCTCGTAGTCGGCGCCGCGCCCCAAACAAGACTCAACCGCATGGCTCAGGCGGATGTCGAACTCGACGCTGATCCACTCCGTGCGGGTGAAGGAGGCGACCTCCGCCAGGTAGTCGGGGCCCAACTTTGCCTCCAACACCGCCAAACGCGCCTCGGCCTGCGCCATGTCGCGCGCCGTGTGCAGGCTGTTTTGCAACTGCGCCCCTTTGATGCGAGGCAAAGACTCAGATGTCGACTGCATGGTCAGCGTTTATAGCCGATTTTGCACGTATGCAGCGCAGCACTTTCCGCCGCCCTGGGGCATTTGGCACCAATGGTGGCCCTCGTGTCGGTTTTTGTGTGGACTCACCGCAATCGCGGCAGCGGCCCGGTCAAATCGACAGTTGCAGAAGCGTTGGCATGAGGGGCAGACCCGTCCCTCGACGTGATGCCACCAAGGGCGTTCTGCGTCATGCCAAACGCCTGCAAGATCGAAATCAGGTAGTGGCTGTAGGGCGTGCCCGTGAACTCATTGCGGTAGTTGCGGTGCCAGGGGTTGGGCAAGTTCTGGGCGTATTTGATGTAGCGCCCGGTGTTGAAGTGCCCGTTGCCGTCGCCACCCACATTGCCGAGCATGACCGTGTGGTAGTGCTCGTGCCCGTGGTTGCCATGGCTGAGTTCGCGCACCCACAACACCAAGGTGTTGTCGAGCATGGTGCTGCCGTCTGACTCTGGAATGGCGTCGAGGCGGTCGCAAAGCTCAGCCACCCAGCTGGCCTGCAAGGCGTCTTGCAAAGCCGTCGCGCGCACAGCCTCGACGTAGTCGGGGTCGAGGGACTCGGCGAACCGCTGCTCGGGTCCCGCGTGGTGCTCGTAGTCGTGGTGCCAATCGACGCTGTCGTCGATGTTGGGGTCGATGAGGGTGTTGGGCGTCCACGACATGTCGCGGATGGCCACCACCCGGGTGAGGTCGCACGAGAACGCTGCTGCCGTGAGGTCAAACCAGCTGCGAAGGTCTTGCACAAAGAGGTCATTGAACGGCTGCACAATGCCGCCTGGCGCTGACGGCATGTTGCAGCCGACGACGGGTGCTTGCGCCAAGTTCTGCTGCAGCTGGGTCAACAAGGTGCGGTGCGCGTCGAGACGGTTGCGATCGGCCGTCGACAACCGCGGCAGCAACTGCGCGTAGTGCTCGCTGACGCGATTGAAGATGTCGGTCTGTGCGAGGTCGCGTGGCGTCGGGTCGGAGCCGGCGGCCAACACGCCTTCGAAGATGCGCGTGAACGCCGCCTCAGGATCGGCTTCAAAGGGCACACGGTCGACCGACGTCTGCGCCGACGACGACCAGCGGTAGAACGCTTCATGAAACGGCGAGACCACGTGGCGTCCGCCGTACAGCGGCAAGCCGAACGCCAGCGGTTCGTGCAGTGGCACCTCCTGTTTGATGTGGTCGGCGATGAGTTGGTCGATGCTGGGATGCGACGCGTGGCACTTCACGCCGTCGAACACATATTCGCCGTAGGCGCCGGTCAAGCAGGCCAGATGGCCGGAGGCGTGAGCGTCGCCGTCTTCGTACCTCGACGACCAGTACGACAAGCCCTCGGTGACGATCATCTTGTTGCGGTGCCGGTGCAACGGCCGCAGCGTCGACGAGAAGTCGTTTTCGGCGAGGGGGCCGAGGTCGAACTCGAACTCCAGGTCATCGGGGACGACGCCGTTGGCGGGGTCGTACAAGTCGTACGCGCTCCACGATGGGTCGGCCCCTGGCGGACGCATCCGCAGCGAGTGTGGGTCAAACCCGGCGCCCCCGAAGAGCACCACCAGGCGTTTGGGCGGCGCACTCGACTGCGCGCGGGCCAAAGACGGCAGCATGGTGGATGCGCCCATCAAGCCTGCGGCCTGGAGAAAACGTCGACGAGACGAGGTCCACCGAGAAGAAACACGTGGAGACTTGCGCTGGCTCATTGCTGACCTCCGTCAAAGCTTTTGTCGAGCGTGCCGTAGGCAAAGGCGGGGTGGACAGCGATGCTGCGCACCAAGGTGTGCAGGTTGTAGCCGTCGTCGGCAAAGGCGGCGGTGACGTCGTCAATGAGGCATTCCCCACCGGCGACGTCGTGCCCCAACGCGTATTGCGTGAAGCGCTGGGCGATGCAGCGATGCACGAAGGGGCTGTCGACCAAGAAGTCGGCCATGTCGCCCACACCGGTGAACGACGTCTGGGCGAATTCACCCGAGGTGTCGACGGGGAGGCCGTTGTCGACGGTGCGGATGGCACCGGTGGTGTCGTAGTTCTCGAAGGGGAAACCCATGGGGTTCACCACTTGGTGGCACCCGCGGCAGCTGCCTTGCAGGGTCAAAGCGTCGGTGGCCTGCCGGTTGGTGGCGACGTCGGTCATCTCGACTTCAGCGCCTTCTGCCTCAGGTGGGGGAGAGCCGATGTCGTAGCACATGAGTCGTTCGAGGACGTATTTGGCCCGCTTGATGGGCGACGGCTGTTCGGCGTGCCCTCGGCTCGCCAAAAAGCCCGCCAACGTCAAAATGCCGTACCGGGGTTCGGTGTGGGTGACGCGCTCCCACTCCGTCGACGGCGCCGGCAAGTTGTAGAGGTCTGAGAACGACGCGTGGTTGAAGGTCTCGTTCGACGTCAACAGCGTCGTCAGCGTCGGCGATTCGCCCAACACGATGTCGCGCAAGAAGCGCTCGCCTTCTTCTTCAAGGGCGTTTTTGCGGGTGTAGTCAAAGCCGAGGTCGTCGGGCTTGTTGGTGCGTTGCACGGCGGTGGTGTCGAGCCAGTAGCGCAGCAAGTGCATGATGCCGTCGGTGGCTTTGTCGTCGGCGAGCATGCGGTCGACTTCGGCCTCCAATCCTTCTTGCGTCGACAACGCGCCCGTGGCGGCGGCGTCGAGGAGGTCGTCATCGGGCGTGGTCCCCCAGATGAAGAACGCCAAGCGCGTCGCCGTCTCGTAGGCCGTCAGCGTCGTCGTGGTGGCGGTGTCGTCGACACCCAATTCCAGGCGGTACAAGAACGCGGGCGACATCAACATGGCCTGCAGGCTCATCTCGGCCGACAACGTGAAGTCGTCCGACGTCGGGCCCGACTCAAAGAAGCTGGCGTACAAGTCTTCTTCTGCGGCGCTCAACGGCCGGCGAAACAGACGTCGGCCAATGGTCTGCACAAACGTCCGCGGGCAAGCCGCATCCGATGCCTCACAGGGCGAGACGTTGCCCAACTGGCTCGCCAGCCGTTGCGCCAACAACTGGGCGTTGGTGCGCTCATAGCGGGTGCCCAACGACGTCGGTGACGTCGAGGCCGCCTGGTTGTCGAACAAGTTGCGACTGGCCTCTGCCAAGAAGCTCAAGCCCTCCTCGTCGATCCACACATTGGGGAAGACGTCTTGCAGCGTTCGCACCAGCTCCTCGTTGCTGAGGCGACGTGCAGGAGGCTGCGTGTCCGACGTCAGCTCTTCGCAGCGCAGAGGGCCGGGGTCGTCACAAGCGCCGGGCGAGCGAAACCTGTGCGCCATTTCTGTCAACGCCAACGCCTCAGGGCTCGTCGACGAGAACAGCTGTCCGCCGGTGTGGGGCAGCACCAACGTCGGCTTCAGCACGAACAGCGGCGTTTGCACGTTGGAGCGCAAGGCCAAGGCTTGCAGCGTTGCCTGGTTGGCCGCCGTGGCGTCGGCGTCGCCCGCGTCGTCGAGCACCATGGCGGTGTGCCCCGCAATGCCGTCAGCGACGTGGCAACCCACACAGCTGTTGAGCACCGGTTGCACCTCTTCGGCAAAGAAATCGTCGTCGTCGACGCAAGGTGGCTCCGCCTCAGGCGATGGAGCGTCAGGGGACGCCGCCGGCTCTCCCTCGGGGGAAGCAGCAGGTTCCCCCTCAGGCGACACCGATGGCGAGGGGGTGTCCGGAGCGGGGCTGTCAGGAGAGGGCGTGTCCGGAGCGGGGCTGTCAGGAGAGGGCGTGTCCGGCGCCGACGCCTCTGGGCTGTTGTCGTTGTTGGCACCGACGACAAAGCTGCATCCCGACGCGAAAAGGAGTGTCGACAAACACCCGACGGCGCCCCACTGACGTGGGTGCAAAAGCAGTGCAAATTGCATGCGTTCCCCGTGATGAACGGCCGTGGCCGCGCCCTGCAACGAAATCGTTACGTGGGCTCGCTGCTGACTGTACGGGGGCTCATCTCAGAAGGTCACATGAGACACTGGATGATGCGCATTTTGTTGCAGAGATCGACCGATTGCGCCCGGAGATCGCCAACGCACCAATTTGGCAGCCGCATGGGGCATCACTTTCCGCGTTTCAACGACGACGGACAGTTGGGATGCTGCAGGATCGCATTCTTCAGCTGCGGCGCCCGCTTCACGATGTGCTGCTTCGACAGATGCACCAGCAGTTTTGGCGACGTCGACGGGAAACGCGCCAGGTTCTGGATCAACAACGACGACGAATAGGTGCGCCCGCACAAGATCGACAGCGTCTTGCCGTCGAGAGGAACCCCCGCCAACTGCACCAAACAACGCCCTTCGGTGGTGAACAGCAGTTGCACCCGCTCTTCGGCTTGAGCGCGCTGAAAACGCGTGCGGAAGTTCTTGCGCGCCAACCGCCGCACCTTCTCGGTCGCTTCGCGGTTGTTCGTCATCTTGAAGCAGTCCAGCAGCCGCTTGTTCTGCATCATCTTGCGAAACAGGCCGTCGGACATCTGTGGGTTGCGCACCAAGAACCGTTGCACGGTGAAGTCGCGCAACAGGGTCGCCTTGCGGCCCAACATGTCGAGCCCCGTCGACGTGCGGTGGTGTTTGGCGACGAGGCGCCCGTGCTTCTGGTTCACCCGGCCGTTCTCCAGCACCGACTTGATGACCCTGGGATCGGGGTCGAAACACAGCGCACACAACGCCGGGCCGCGGGCGGTCTGCGCGGTCTTCACCCGCTGGTCGAGCTCCATCTCTTTGAAGTCGTCGACGTAGAGGCGGCGGTAGTCTTCTTCGCCTTTCTTGAGGTCTTCTTCTTCGGCCTCGGCTTCTTCTTTGGTGAGCACGTTCTCTTCGACGTCGTCGTCGTCAAAGCTGTCGTCGTCATCCTCACCACGATCCTCATCGCCAGACGCCTGTGCAGCATGGGTCTCCTCTGCAGCTTCGCCACTGTCGCCTTCGGCCTCTTGCGCCTCCTGCGTGGCGTCGGCGTCCTCGTCAGAGGGCGTCGCAGGCGGCACGTCGTTGTCGTCTGACTTGCGTTTGTGGGGCTTGGCCAACGCGTTCGGCGCCTGGGGCGCAAGAGCCCCTTGTTCGTCGACGATGGCGCCCTCGGCGCGCAGCTTCTGCAAGATGGTGGCGACGCGGTCGGGCGGCAGCCCCGTCACTTGGGAGATGCCCTTCTCATCGGTGTGCCCGTCGACACGCGAGAGAACGAACCCTTCCTCTGCACTGAGCGGCAGTTGGGTGACATCAATCGCGAGGTTCAGCTTGGGTTTGCTGGCAGACACGGTGTCAGCTTACTCCGAGGACCGTGGTGGAGTTCAAGATGCGCACCCCGCAGGCGCACGCCTGCCGCGCGTCGGCTATGGGGCCAACGTCGATTCGGGCAAGCCGCTGCAAGACGCATAAGAGGAGCCGCACCCGGCGCCATCCAAACAAAAGCCACACGCAGCTGTTGCCCCACCCGCACACTCTGCGAAGCAGTTGTCGACGAGACACTGCATGTATCCGCCGTAGCACTGGGCGCACGGGGCAGAGAGACCCACGTCGGTCACCAAGCACATCGGAATGCAGCCCTCTGCGTCCGCTCCGCACTGCAGCATGCAACCGCCAAGCGCGGCGTTCAGGTCGTTGTTTTGGTGCGCCATCTCGTCGGCCGGATTGAGACAGGCGTCGACGATGCCGCCATCGGCAGGTGCGCCTCCGTCGGTGGCGGCACCAGCGTCCGGCGTGCCCGCGTCTGGCGTCCCAGCATCCGGTGTCGTGCCTGCGTCTGGCGTCGTGGCCCCGGCGTCCGTCGTCGAGCCTGCGTCTGTTGCGCCGGCATCCGTCGTCGAGCCCGCGTCTGTCGTCGTGGCACCTGCGTCTGTTGCGCCGGCATCTGTCGTCGAGCCCGCGTCTGTTGGGCCGGCATCCGTCGTCGAGCCAGCGTCCGTCGTCGTGGAGCCTGCATCTGTTGAGCCGGCATCCGGTGCCGGAGAACCGGCGTCCTCGACGGGAGTGCCGCTGTCGTCGGGAGGCGTGGCGTCTGGGCATGCTGTCAGCAACGCGGACGCGCCAACGACGACAACCAGGTGAAAGACAAACGACAACGAACGATTCATGGCGACTCCACAGGTGCCAAAAGGGTGCACCACGGTGGGGCCAACATCAAGTTGTGCGCCTCGTCTCCCTCTCTGTTCAGCCCGCGGCAGCCCCAGCTTTGCCCTCCGCCCGCCACGTCTTCACCGCCTCCACAGCCACCCACGCCGACAACACGGCGATGCAGGCTCCGACGCTGCCCACCATCATTTTGCCGGCGTTCAAGTCGCGAAACACCTGCACCCCCATGGCGGCAAAGGTGATGACCATGACGACGACCGCAGGCACCAAATAGGGCAATGGGTTCTTCTTCATCCGACGCAAATAGACGGCGCACATCATCAAGGTAATGGCGGCCAACACTTGGTTGGTGGCGCCAAACACCGGCCACAAGCTCTTCGCCCCCTGCGCGTAGTCCGCCCACACCAACAGCCCGACGGAGCCACAGGCGATGGCCCCGCCGACCCAGCGGTTTTGCAGCGGCTTGACGTCGACGATGCCCCCGATTTCGGCCAACACCATGCGTTGGATGCGCAAGGCGGTGTCCAACGAGGTGGCGGCAAACGAGATGACCAACACAGCGACGACGGTGGCGCCCACTTTGAAGGGAATCCCCAACCCCACCAACATGCTGGCCGCGCCTTGCACAAAGCCACCCAACGCCGCTGGCACCGTCGGCAAACCGCCCGCCTCGACGATGGGGGTGTACACCTTGTCGAAGACGTGGGTGTGGCCGTCGGCCATCAGTCCGGTCGCCACCGCCAACGTCGCCAAGATGGCGAGCGACGCTTCCATCAGCATGGAGCCGTAGCCCACCGGCCGGGCGTCGGTGGCGTTGGCCAACTGTTTGGACGTTGTCCCCGACGACACCAGCCCGTGAAACCCAGAGATGGCGCCACAGGCGATGGTCACAAACAACAGCGGAAACACCGATGGCAACGCCGACAACTCGCCGACCGCAGGCGCGGCAAACGTCGGCGACGACAAAAAGAAGCCGAGGTACAGCGCCACCAAGCCGACGATGAGTTGATGGCTGTTGATGAGGTCGCGCGGCTGCAACAACAACCACACCGGCAGCGACGACGCGACGTAGGCGTAGAGCAACAGGCCCACCAACCAGAACCGTTTGTCGAGGAGCAGGGAGCCTTGTTCGGGGACGGCGACGACGCCAGATGCCGTGGCAAAAATGAGGGCGTACAGCCCCACCAACGCCAAAATGCTGGGGACGGTGAGGGAGAAGCCTTTGCGATACCCCCACCAGCCGATGCCCATGGCGACGACGATCTCGAGGTTTACGGGCAGAATCGACGCGGGGAACTTGGTGAACAAGCCGGCGATGGCAAAGGCAAAGACGGCGCCCACCATCCAGATGAGAAAGAAGATCACCAACAAGAACAACACGCGCGAGCGCGGGCCGATGAAGCGTTCGGCGAGGCTGCCGACGGATTTGCCCTCATGCCGCGTCGACAACACCAGCGCGCCGAAGTCGTGGGCAGCGCCCATGAAGACGACGCCGAGGACGATCCACACCAAGGCCGGCACAAAGCCCCAGATGATGGCCATGGCCGGACCCAAGATGGGGGCCGCGCCAGCGATGGACGAGAAGTGATGCCCCAACAGCACGTGTTTGTCGGTGGGGACAAAATCGACGCCGTCGCGCTGCTCCGACGACGGCATGGGCTCGTCGTCACGCAGCCCAAAAACGTCGTTGGCCAAGAAGCGGGCGTAGAAGCGATAGCCGAGGAGCAAGCCCCCCAAACAAAGCAGTGCGGTCACGATGGGCATGGGGCGGTGCTACCACCGCTCTGACGTCGACAAAAGGCGCGGTGCGGCATGCTCTTGGCGTCTGGGTCCACCAGAGGTCGCACCTGCGCCCACCCAGGTGTGATGGACGCACCAGATCCATGACCTGCGCACGTAGAGCGCGCCGCTGCCGGGCTGGTACAGTTGTTGGGTTGGTTCACGTTCGGCGTCCAGCTCCAGTGACGGCTTCACCGCCGCCCCCGCCGTGCCGATGAACCCAACGACGGAGTCAGCGGGGCGCGGCCACAGCCCCACCACCTGAGGAGGATGCATGCACAGCCCCCGGCCCGAAGAGAAGTCTGCGTTGGTGCGCGAAGCCGCCCGATTGCGCAACGACAACGACCCCGGACGCCTCCCCAACTACTTCTCCGACGCCAGTTGGTTGTTCGCCCCCCTCGCCGCCTGCGGGTTGGCCCTCACGGCATTCAGCGTGTTCTCCGTCGACGAGGGCAGCCTCAGTCCCGACTGCACCCACTGCCAACATGAGCAGGCCCTCGAAGAAGCGCAACGCGCCCGTCAAGCCGCCGACGCCCGACTCGCGGCCGAACTCGGCGTGCGCCTCGACGTCAGCAACGAACTCGTGCCCGTGGCCAACGACAACGAGCTCACCACCAGCAGCTGCCAGGTCTCGGTGCGCGTCACCGAACCCGCCTTTGACGACGGCAGCGTCGGCTCCGACGACGCCGAAGTGGTGTTGGTGCGCATGAGCGAAGAAGAGCGCCTGGAGCGTTGGACGGCCACCACCCACGGCAGCGGCGTGCACCGCTTCACCAACTTGCCCCGCGGCGTCTACCACTTGATGGCGTTCCCCTCGTCGACGGCCCACGCCGCCCCCACCGCCGCCCCCGTCTTCGTGTGCTCGGCGCAAAACGATCGGCTGTTCTTCGAGCTCGACCTGCAAGAGCCCGACGCCAGCCTCGACCTCACCCTCACCGGCCAGGGCGGCAAACCCATCGAGGGTGCCTGGGCCATGGTGCAGCAGCCTCCCGGGTTCCGCGATCAGATGTGGGGGGTCTTGCATGTCCCCGTCGACGCCAACGGCAAACTGCAGGTGAACTTGCCCGCCGGCCGCTACCGCGTGGTCACCCGCGCCCCACACCACACCGACAACTTTGTCGACGTCGAACTCACCGCCAACTCCGGCGTCATGCGCAGCAAGCTGCAGCTTGATTGGCGTCCTGAAGTCAGCGGCGTGGTGCGCGACGCCAAGGGCCAGCCCCTGGCCGGCGTCGAAGTCTTCTTGGGCCCCATCGTGGATCCCCGCGTGCCCCTCTCGCACGCCCGCACCCAAGACGACGGCAGCTTCGTTTTGCCGTACACGCCCGGCACGCAGCCAAGCGTCACCGCCTGGCACCAAGGTCGAACCGTCACCGTCGACACCCAGCCCGCCCAGCAAACCGTGGCTGGCTTTGAAGCCGTCGACATGCGTCTGCAACGCGGCCGCACCGTCGAAGGATTCGTCATCACCCCCGACGGCAAAGACCGCCCGTTTGCTGAAGTGCGCTTCCGCGTGCGCCGCACCGGCCACACCGGGGTGGTCGTCGCCGACGCCAAAGGCCACTTCGTGTTGCATGGCATGCCCGACGACGCCGTCGATCTGTGGCCCGAAAACGGCGCCTCTGGCGCATGGTCGGGCATGGCGGCCACCCTCGAACGCCCCAAAGTGCTGCTGACGTTCGTCCCCCCCACGTACTGAGCAGGCAGCTGCCCAACGACAAACGCCCCGCAATCGCGGGGCGTTTTGCATGGTGTGTCGTCGACGATGCGCGCCGACGGCTCGGCTCATTCGCAGTCGCCAAGCTCCATGTTGTTGTCGGTGAGGCCGCTCTTCAGGTTGGAGTTGGCCACGGAGCAGGCGTTTTCGCAGTCGGCGGCAGACGTTTCGCTGCGCCAGCAGGAGCCTTCGGCTTCGTAGACGGAGGTGTCGGTGGCGCTCAGCGAGAAGCTGGCGTCGTAGTGCGCCTGGCAAGCCACGTACTTGGTGCATTCGGTGCCTTGAGGCACGCCGCAGCCGGCGAGGGCAGACAAGGCGACAACCAGGGCGGAGCAGATCTTCAAGGTGGATGCTTTCACGGGGACGTCCTCAAATCAGTCGCTGCAAATCCGCAGCGCAATACAGCCCCTTTGAACGACGAGGCGCGTTCACGCAAGTGGGCTTTTGCCGTTCTGTGCAGGAGAGGGGCGGCCGATGGCGGGCGGCCCCTACAGCGTCGAGGGATCGCACACCCCGACGTCGTTGCCATCGTCCGAAAGGGCGTCGGCCATCTGCCGCACTCCAGAGGCACAGGCCTGGGTACAAGCGTCTGCGTTTTGCACCGATCGCCAGCAAGAGCCCCCTTCGCCGTAGGCGTCGAGCCCCGCCGTGCCTCCGGTGTCATACGTCTCGTCGAAGTGGGCGAGGCAGTCGAGAAACTGCACGCACTCCTGCGACGGCGGCACCGCACATGCCGTGGCGCCCGACGCGATCACCGCGCAGGCCAACAGCAAACCGCGCTTTGTCACTCGCATGCCGGCGGCACACCGGCGTCGGTGTCTTCGGTGACGATGACGATGTCTTCGACGGCGTTTTCGCAGGCCACGGTGCACGACTCGGCGCTCTGGGCGTTCATCCAGCACTCGCCGCCTTCTTCGTAGATTTCGGTGTCGACTTGGGTGCCGCCAAAATCGGCGGCGAATTCGTTGTGGCATGCGACGTATTTTTGGCAGGGCTCGCTGGGGGCGATGGGACAGCCGGCCAGGGCCACAGCGACGACGGCGAACGACAACGAAAGGCGAAGACGCATGACAGACTCCACAGGAGTTGGGGTGCAGGTCTGGCGCTGGTGTACCACGCCCCCAGCGAGGAGGGAGAGGCAAAAGCGCATCCAAACGGGCATACAACAAGGGCATCTGCAAGCCCTCAACACGAAGGCGACGCCGCAATTGCAAAAGGCAGGCGCCGAAGCACCTGCCTTTCGAACCATCCAAAACATCCGAAGATGTTTCAGACCGTCAAACTCACTCGCAAGCAGCGGGGTCGAGTTCAGCGGTGGTCAGGCCGTCGGCCAGCGAGGAGTTGGCGCTTTCGCAAGCAGCGGTGCAAGCGTCAGCAGCTTCTTGGGTCGAGGACCAGCAGGAGCCTTCGGGGCCGTAGGAGCCGGAGAGGTCGGTTTCGGTCAGTTCGAACTGCTCGTCGTAGGAAGCTTGGCACTCAACGTACTTGGCGCATTCTTCGGATTGGACGGGGCCACAGGCAGCGGCGATCAGGGCGGTGAGGCCAACGAGGCTCAGAGCAACTTTTTTCATGGTACGGTACCTATCCGGGCGAACCCGGTGTTGATGGGGAACCTGGATCCGGTTCCTCAAAAGTGGGTGCGGTTTATCCCGAACCCAAAACAAATGCCAAGTGAAAACTTCAAGTTGTTCGCGATCTACGCGGTATCGGCTTTCTCTCGGCCCCGCTCAAACCGCCTGAAAGGCTGTTTTTCGCGTGGAACATCATTGAGACACCGCCTGTTTTGGATCTTGGGAACCTGCATTCCCAAAAAATGCGCACGCCAGCAAACTTCTGTATTTGAACGACTTTCAAACACCCATCTTGCTGGAGCGCCGTGGATCGCCCTCTCAGCGTCCCTTTTTTCGGCGGATTCCGCAGACGGCGTTCACGCTGGGTGACGCAGCGCACAAAGCTGTCCCACCTGTGTGCGGCACGAATGATCTGTTTGCAGCGTTCAGCGGATGCGTCTTCCACAAGGGGCGGCGGCCATCCCGTTGTCTTCGAGGTCATCTGCGAGACGTTCGTTGGCCTCGCTGCACACGGCCTGGCAAGCGTCGGACGCCTCTTGGGTGCCGGTCCAGCACGTCCTTTCAAAGTCGTAGGGGGATGTGTCTGTGGGCTCCAGGCCATTCACCTCGTCGTAGTAGGCTTGGCAGTCGACGAAGCGGGCACAGTCTTCAGGCCAGTATTTGCCGGTGGACCACATCGGACATGCCGTCGCCGACAACGCGGTCAGGAGAGAAAGCAGGAGAGGGGTCTTTGACGTCGTCATGCTCACTCACAGGGGCCGATGTCTTCGCCCCTGGATTCGAGTTCGTCTCCAAGCCATTCGAGGCCCCCTTCGCAGGCGGCGGTGCAAGCGTCGGCTTGTTCTTGGGTGCCCTGCCAGCAGCTGCCGTCGGCGTCGTATGCGGTCGACTCACCACTGCCGAGCGGGTCAATGGAGTCGTAGTGGGCTTTGCAGTCGCGGAATTGGGCGCAGGTCTCCGACTGTTGCACCGGGCACCCGGCAAACAACATCACAACCAACAGTGGCAGAAGGAGCTTCTTCGTCATGGCCGCCACTCACAAGCCGAGGTGTCGAGGTCGAGGTCGGCCAAGACGGAGCCCAGCTGCTCCACTTCGTTTTCGCAAAAGCGGGCACAGGCGTCGGCCTGGTCTTGGCTGGCTTCCCAGCACGCGCGTCGACGTCGTATGCGCTGGTGTCGTCGGGTGGCAACTGCAGCTGCTCGTCATAACTCGCACGGCAGTCCACGTAGTGCTGGCACGACTCCGCTTGCCATGTTTCGCCTGGGAGGCACGCCGTCGTCGTCGACGTGGCCCACAGGGTGAGCAGGAGGAGGGTCTTTGACATCGTCATGGTCACTTACAGGGCCCGAGGTCGTCACCTTCTGCTTCGAGTTCTTCACCGATGGATTCGGTCTCAAGCTCACAAAACCTGCTGCAAGCGTCAGCGCCTTCTTGGCTGTCCCTCCAGCAGGAACCATCGCCGTCATAGGCGGAGGTGTCGGTGGGAGCGAGGTCGAACACGGCATCGGCGTGCGCCTGGCACTCGACGTATTTGGCACACGCCTCAGGGAAGTAGCCGTCACTGCCGCACTGCCCGACCCACACCGTCGCCACCGACGTCGAAAACAGAGCCAACAGAGTCATCTTCAACATGGTTTGCTCCGACGACAGAAGCTGCCCACGGGGTGGGCAGCGACGGCCGCGTCGTTGTCAACGTCGGCATGGACCGTACACCGACCGACGCTGACGACGACGAAAGGGAACTCAGCCACAAGCGCCGAGGTCGGCTTCGGCCGCTTCAAGGCCTTCTTTCAAGCTGGTGTTGGCGCTTTCACAGGCGGCGGTGCAGGCGTCGGCGCCTTCTTGGTTGCTTTGCCAGCAGCTGCCGTCGGCGGCGTAGGCCGAGGTGTCGGTCTCGCTCAGCTCGTTGACCTCGTCGTAGTGCGCTTGGCAGTCGACGTATTTGGCGCATTCATCGGATTGGGGAATGAAGCAAGCCACAGAGAACACAGATGCGAGAGCGGCGGCAGCGAGGGTGATGGATTTGATGGACATAGGTGGGGCCTTTCTCGGCGGGAAGACGCCGATGCGGTTGGAACCTGACGGTTCGGGGTTGGACGTCGACAGGGTCGACAACTCATCGAAGATGCGGCGTAGGCTGCCCGGCCGAGACTGCAGTTTCTCGACGACAAACAGCGAAACAGGTCATGCACGTCGCCTGCAGTGCGGGCGCAAGTGCATCATCGGAGTCTGTTGTTCAGACACCAGCGCAGGCGAATTTCGGGAAGTCGATCTGTGTTTTTTTGGTTTGCTTTTGCCGAGACGGATCCGCCGCTTCGCCAAAACCGCATCGGATTTGGGAACCTTCAGACCCTGCTGTCGTGAGACTGAACGTGTCCACTGCCGACCTGCATCCGAGTACTGTGCGCCGCGCCCAACAGGGCGACGCTGCCGCTTGTCGTCAGGTGGTGCTCAGGTTTCAACATCCGGTGTTTCATCTGCTCTCGCGCATGCTGTCGCACGACGTCGTCGAGGATGTGGCCCAAGACGTCTTTTTGAAGGTCTTTCGCGCCCTGCCCGGCTTTGACCTCGACGGCGCCGCCAAGCTGTCGACGTGGGTGTTCACCATCGCCACCAACGCTGCGTTGGACGTGCGCAAAAAGAAGCGTCTGCAGCTCGTCCCTCTCGACGACGGCACCAACGTCGTCGACGACAAACCATCCGCCGGACGGGCCGACGCTCGCGTGCAACAGCGTCAGACCGAGCACGCCGTCGAACGCGCCTTGCAGACCTTGCCCGACGCCCAGCGCATCGTGTTGGTGTTGTCTGTCTTTCACGGCCTGCCCCACGCCGAAATCGCCGCCGTGCTCGGTGTCGACGTGGGCACCGTCAAATCACGGTTGTCGCGCGCCCGCAGCGCGCTGCGCGACCAACTGCAGGAGGTGCGTCATGTCGGATGACCGCCACATGCCCGGTGACGACATCGTCGACGACCAGGCGCTCGACAGCTGGCTGCGCGACAGCCCCACGGTGGAGCCTCCCGCCGACTTTGCCGATCGCGTGGTCGACGCCCATCTGTCGTCGTCGACATCGACGGCACCGTTGCGGTGGTGGTGGGCGGCAGCGGCGGTGATCGCACTGTGGGTGGGCTCTTCGCAGTTGCACCTGCCCACCTCTGTCGACGTTGTCGCGCAACAGCGGCAGCAAGTGGCGCTGGGCGACCGCGGCGTGCTCGTCGTCGAGAAGGGCGCCCACGTCTCTGCCGACGTGGGGCTGCTGGGCGACGTCGTCGTCGAGCAAACCGCCGGACGCGTTCTGCACCGCGTCGCGCCCGGTGGCAGCTACCGCGTGCACACCCCAGCTGGTGACGTCGAGGTCACCGGCACCGTCTTCGTCGTCGACGTCGCGTCGACCCCCACACAGGAGTCTCCCATGGCCCAAGCTCAGTTCTCGTCGTCGTCGTTGTTGCGCTCTGCCGCGCTCACTGCCTCTGGCGCAGCGGTCGCCCTCCTCGCGGTGCATGTGCTCGAAGGCGACGTCGACGTCACCCCGAAGAAGGCGTCGTCGCCCACGGCGGTGACCGCCGGTGAAGAACTCGCCGTCGACGCCGAGGGGCGCGTGCACAAACAACAGCCACTGACGGCACACGCCGCTGCCTTCGCCCAGGTTGTCGACGAACGGGATGCGCTGAAGGCCGAAACAAAGTCGCTGCAGGCCCAACTCGATGCCCGCATCGCCCTCGACGTCAACGGCCCGCAGGCGTTGGTGCAAGAGAACCTGCAGCTGCAAAAGCGAGTGCAAGAACTCGAGGCCCAACAAGAGGCAGAAGAGACCTACCGCGCGCAAAAAGAGGGCAAGCCCGTTGAGTGGCCAGACGACGTCTCGCCTGCCTACCAAGAGGCCAAGCTGCGCGATTTGTTTTTGACGACGATGAAAGACATGAACATCCCAGGCGACCTCAAGGCCATCGATTGCTCGGAGTATCCGTGCATCGTGTGGGGCGAGATGAAAGCCGAAGGCGACCCCGACCGCGTGGGCATCGACGCCACCTTCCGCGCGTTTCAGAAGAAGGTCGCCGAGCAAATGCCCGAGAAGACGTCGTGGTCGACGGGCGTGTGGGGCCAAACCAAAGACGAAGACGGCGTGAAAACGCAGACCAGCATGTTTGGCATGGCGCCCTACCCTCATGAAGAAGACGAAGACCGCGCCAAAGGCGTGCGCAAACGCACCGAACATCGCAAACGCGCCTTCATCGAAGGCGAGTCTGACTGACGGTCGCTGCCCCTGCCCCGCGCTCGCTTTGGGAGGCGCTCTACCTCGTCGTCGACGTCAAAGGTGCAAACCTCTGGTCGTCGACGGCGTCGTTGTTCACCCTCAAGTTCTGAAACGAGATGTGGCCGAAAGAGGCGTCGCGGTCGAGGTAGAAGGTGACGCCGTCGACCGACACGGGTGTCTGGTAGGCGACGTCGGCGCTGCTGCCGCTCTCAAGAAAGAACGACCACATCTTGGGGCGTCCGTCGTCGTCGACGGCGAAGAGATAGACGTCGCCCGGCGTGAGCCCAACGCTGTCAAACGACAGCCGCAACTTGCCGTCGACGTAGGCGCGCTGCACCCCGGCGTCGAAGACCTTGTAGGGCGCCACCAGCCAGTAGGTGTCGTTGATCCACATGGCGTATGCCTCGTCGACGACGTTGCCGATGTCTGTTTGCGGCAGTTGCTTGCCGTCGGCGAAGACGACGCCGGCCCTGCCCTTGCTGGCGTCTTTCAGCTGCGGCTGGTGCAAGTGCTGGTAGACCTCGAGCACCTCGCCTTTGTTCTCGAAGCGCACGTACGACAGATTGCGCGATGGATCCCAGGCGTGGGTGCGGCGGGTGACTTCTCGGCCCATGATCTCGACGACAAAGTCGAATTCGACATGCTTGAGGCGCCGGTAGGCGTCCATGCCGCCAAGCGCGTTGACCATGTCGTGCGCGACTTTGTCGCCGCTTTTTTGCTCCAACGCTGAGGCGGGCTTGGTGACGTACGATGGCGTCGAACAGCCAGTGGCGACGACGACGGCGACGCAGAGTGCAAGCGAGATGCGTCTCATGTCAGCCACGCTTGCAGCTTGTCTTCGAGGTCGTCGAAGGAGTCGGCGCAAAACAACACCTCCTGGTAGCAAGTGGGGTCGAACGGCAACGCCCCACAGGCGTCGAGGTCGAGAGGCCGAATGTCGGCTTGGTCAAACCGTTGAATCTCTCCAAAGCTCGACAACAGACCGGCGCCGAAGGCTTTGACGTCGTCGCCTTCTTTCACCAAGCCGAATTCGACGGTGTACCAATAGGCCCGCAACACCTGCAGGATGCGCTCGTCGTCGGCCCCCTCGACGGCGGCGCCAAACAAACGGTTGATGCGCGCAAAACGGGGATGCACCAACGTCATGGCGTGGCCGACGAGTTCGTGAATGACGTCGGGTTCGGGGGTGTACAGCGGCTTGCTGTGGTGCCGCACGTATTGCGTGCCCAAAAACACGTGGCGGCCGAGGTACGACAAGAAGACCCCACCGTCGATGAGGCCCGCGACGGGGCGCATCTGAAACGGCACGTGCTGCGCAGTGGCCGTCTTCTGCAACATGGCGTTCACCCAGGCGAACTGCGGAATGCGATCCCGTGGCAGTTGGGCCTCTTCGCGCGCCTCCAACACCTGCCGACAGGCGCGGGTGTCGAACAGCGGATGCAACTGCCCCTGCACAAAGGCCCACACGTCGTGCTCGTCGTCGGTGTAGGGCGCCTCGGGCACCTCTTCGCCCTCTTCGTAGCGGTAGGCGATGTCGGCGATGAAATTGCGCCGTTCGCGGTAGTGGCTGTCGCGAAAGCCGGGATGGTCTTGGTCGAGTTCGACCAACACCGGCGCGTCGGCGTTGGGGCGAACAAAGGGGCTCTTGGTGCGTTCCATGTCTGGCGGTGTAGCAAACCTGTGCCGACTGCGAGAGATGCCTGCAGACTGGGCTGCATTTTTTGACGCAGTTGGTATGTGCCTCCCATGTCCAGCAGCAGTCCTTTGACCATCTTGCAAGACGCCGCCCCTCAGGAGTCTGGCAAGTCGTTGCCCGTCGACGGCAGTTCTCCCCCTCGTCCGCCGTGGTTGCGGGTGAAGGCCATCGGCGCCGGCAAGTCGACCCACCTGCAAAAGCTCCTCGAAGAACGCCGCCTGCACACGGTGTGCTCGTCGGCGGCGTGCCCCAACCTCGGCGAGTGCTGGGGCAACGGCACGGCGACGTTCATGATCCTCGGCAATGAGTGCACCCGTGCCTGCCGCTTCTGCGACGTGAAGACCAACACCCGCCCCAAGCCCGTCGACCTCGACGAGCCCAAGCGGCTGGTCGAAGCAGCCATGCTCATGAACCTCAAGCACGTGGTCATCACCTCGGTGACCCGCGACGACGTGGCCGACGGCGGTGCCCAACAGTTCGTGCGTTGCATCGAAGGCCTGAAAGAAGCCAACCCCGACATCACCGTCGAGGTGCTGACCCCCGACTTCCTCGGGCAAAAGGCGCCGCTGCACGCTGTGCTCGACGCCGGTTGCGATGTGTTCAACCACAACCTCGAAACCGTCGAACGCCTGCAGCGCACCATCCGCTCTGGCGCCAAATACGACCGGTCCCTCGACGTGCTCAAAGAAGCCAAGCGCTACCGTCCTGACGTCGTCACCAAGAGCGGGCTCATGCTGGGCCTCGGCGAAGACGACGACGAGCTGCGCCAAGCCATCCGCGATTTGCGCGCCCATGACGTCGACAGTCTGACCCTCGGGCAATACCTGCGGCCGAGCCCGTGGCACCACGAAGTCGTGCGCTACGCGCATCCCGACCTCTTTGCCGAGCTCAAAGACTTCGCCGACGACTTGGGCTTCTCCCACGTCGAGAGCGGCCCCTTGGTGCGCTCCAGCTACCACGCTGAGGAGGGCCTCAAAGCGTGACCGGCGTCTACCGAAGCCAAGGCGCCCCCAGCCGGCGGGCCCACCTCGAAAAAGAACTCTTGGCCCTCGCCCAGGAGGCGGGTGCGTCGTCGAACGACCTCGTCGAGCTCGCCCCCCGCGACACCGTGCGCACCTTTCACGTCGGCGAGACGGTGGTGCGCACCGACATGGACCCCGACGGCCTCAGCCTGCGCGCCGAAGCCGTCGCCTTGGTGACGTTGAAAGACGCTTTGCGCGAAGAGCCGGTGACGCCAGAGGTGACCCTCGCCGACGTGCGCGACATCCTCGACGAAGAACGCCCCGTGCTGGTGTACCCGTGGGTCGACGGCCACACATTGCATGAAGCCAACGTGGGCAAGCACCTCGACGACGTCGCCCACCTGTTGGCGCGCATGCACAGCGTGCCGGTGCTCGACCTCAAAGGCCGCTTTCCCGTCGAGCAGCCGTGGCCGTTGTTGACGGCATACAAACAGGCGTCAGACGCGCTGAAAGCCTGGACCCAACTGCGCGAAGGCGAAGGCATTGGCGCCGACCTGTTGACGCTGACGTTGTCAGACTTGCAGCGCAATCTCCGACGCTACGTGCTGGCGCAAGACCGGCTGTTCTTGGTGCGCCGTCGCCCCTGCCTGTGCCACGGCCGCGCCAGCGTTGACAGCTTTGTGCACACCGACGCCGGGCTGGTGCTGGTGAACTTCGACAAGGCCTGCCTCGGAGACGCCGCCACCGACCTCGCCCGTTTCAGCATCGACGCCGGGCTCAGTGACGTCGACGAACAACGGTTTTTGCAGACCTACCTCGACGCCATCGCCGAGTTGGGCGCCGCCGCCCCCCATTTCATCCCGCGTTTTTACGCGCGCAAGACGGTGCTGTTTCTGCAGATTCCGGCAGAGCGCATCCGCCGCATGATGGGCGTGAAATCGGGCGACGTCCGAGTGCTCGACGACCCCATCGTCACCCTCGAACGCGAATTGTCGCTGACGACGTCAGAGCTCACCCGCGGGCTCAACGGCCTCCTCCCCCTCATCGGCAACCGCCGTCGTCTGTCGCGGCGTGAGGTCGAGGGCATGGGCCGCATCATCGGCTTTGAAGATCTGCTGCTCACCGGCCGCACCTTTCACATCGCACTCAGCGGCGAGGCCTACTCTGGCAAAACCGAAGTCGGCTCCGCCCTCTCGCGCCGGCTGGCCCACGCCTTCGTCAACACCACGGCGTTGTCGCGGGCCTTGGCCCTCGTCGAACGCCAAGCCCTCGACGACGGAACCCCCAAGAACACCCGCGCCCTCATCCGCGAGTTGTTCGACAGCGGGTTTCATTTGCAGGCGCGGTCGGAGCCGCCGTTTTATGCCGCGTTCATGGGCACCGAAAACATCACCGACCAACTGCGGCAAGACACCGACCGCGTGCGTGCGGCCGCCCTCCTCGACGACGAACCCGTGCGGCGCATGTTGCGTGACGCACTCGTCGAACACCACGTGGGCGCCGGCATGGTGGTCGAAGGCCCCTTTGCGCCGTCGCTGTTGCCCGCCGGGGCCAAGGAGTTTCACCTGACGTGCGACGCGTCCGTGCGCCGGGCGCGCCTGCGCGACCACCGCGAGGGCGTCGACTCCGACGACGAGGCCGACGCCATGCTCGCCCGCCTGGACGAGGGGCTGACGCCCGCAGAAAAGAAACTCCAAGCCCGGGCCACGGCCCTCGACGCCAAAGCCATGCCCGCCACCGCGGTGGCCTTGCAGGTGCTGCAGCATCTGCTGCCCCCAGGACGTCGCTCGCAACTGGCGTCGACGACGGATTTGTCGGGACGCCCTCCCCTGTTCTCGAGGTGATCATGCCGCGGTTGCCTGCCCCCAAGCTCACACTGCCGAACCTGCCTTACGTCGACGACGACGAGCTCCTGCCGGGCGAACTGGTGGTGTTTCCTGTGCACCAATCGCGGGTGCTGCAGATTCGCTTTGTTGCCCCTTGGGAGCCAGGTGTGCTCCTCGACGGCGAACGCGTCACCGTCGACGACGGCGGCCTCGCCCGCCAGGCGCTGATGTTTGTGCATGGGCACCTGTTGGCGCTGCACCGGCTGTTGGGCGACGACAAGGGCGCCTTCGCCTACCTCGACGGCGACGGCCAAGGGGTGATCACCGATGTGGTGGATCTGCAGTCCGGCGAACGCATGGATCACACCCAGCTGCGCAACCAGGTGGGCGCCGAGAGCATGACGTTGCCGCCCTTCGCCGTTTTGGGCCGTCCCAGCTCCAAAGCCGAACTCGCCCAACGCACACGTGCCATGTTCGCCACAGGGACAGTTCTGGAGGTCCGCGGCGAAGACGACGGCAAGGTGCTGCAGCGTCGGCTGTTTGAAGTGGGCCGCAGCGACGCCTAGGCGGCCGCAGTGTTAGCCCGATTCATTCAATTCATCAGATGCTTACGAGGGGTCGGTCAAACGCCCCCTGCGCCGAACAGGCCGAAGTGTTAATGCGTTGACACTTGGGCCCCGTCTGCGCTGCGCAGGTGTGCATCGGCCCCGCCTGCTTGTGTGGAGCGCCTGTGTCGCCTGTCCCTCCTGCCGAATCCGCCCCAGATGCTGCCGACGCCGACAAGAGCTTGAAGGGCTCTGGCGCGTTCGTGCAGGGCGCGCGCACCGACTACCGCCAGCTGTTGATGCACCACGATGAGGCGGCCTCTGCGCTGGGAGGCGTCGTCGTCTTGGGCGGCCCTCGTGGCGTCGGAAAAGGCAGCTTGTTGAGCGAGATGCGTCGGGAGCTGTCACAAACCGGCCGCCTGGTGCTGTTCGGACGCGGCGAGCCCGCCCAAGCGGTGCCCTACGGCGCCCTCAAAGAGCCGGCGTCGCAGGCGTTGGCCTTCTTGGAGTCGCGGGGGTTGGCCGAGCGGTTCTTCGACGACCACGCCCGCGCGCTGGGGGTGTTGCTGCCGGGCCTGTCGCCGCCGTCGCAGAGCGGGCAGCGGGCGCGCGACAAGATGGCCTTCTTCGAAGATCTGCGTGCCTTCTTCATCGACCTCGCCGCCCAGGTGCCGCTGACGCTGCTGCTGGCGGATCTGCACCACGCCGACAACGACACCCGCGACGTGATCCGCTTCTTGGCCGCCCACCTCTTCGTCGCCCAAGCGGCCGGACGACAAGACACCCGCGACTTCAAAGGCGTGTTGGTGGTCTCGCTGCGCACCGACGAAGAAGAGTCGGCCCGCCTGGCGCAGACGTTGTCGGACGACGAGAACGTCGCCCGCCTCGACGTCAGCGGCCTCAGCCGTGAAGACTTGTTGGCCTATTTGTCGACGCACCCGGGCCTCGAACGTCTGCTCGACGCCAGCCATGGCCGTCCCGATGACGTCGACGCACTGTTGGCGGCGTTGCCCAAAGACGCGAATGCGCTGTTTCTCGACCGCATCCACGCCTTGCCAGATCTGCAGCAGCGGGTGCTGCAAGGGTTGGCGGTGTTGGGGCATCCGTCGCCGCCCGATCTGTTGGCCGGCGTGCTCTCGGCGCCGGGGCCACAGATCGGCCAAGCTCTGAGCCAGCTGGTGGAGCGGCGCATCCTGGCCCGACGACTGAAAAACGGAGAACTCCTCTTCGCCTTCGCCCGGCCTCACCAAGAAGAGGTGGTGCTGCGGGATCTTGACGACGACGCCCGCAAGCGACTGCACGAGTCCATCGGCGACCACCTGGCGTCGAGGTCGGTGTTTGAGCCGATGGATCAGACGCTGGCCCATCACTTCTTGCACGGCTCCCATCCAGAACGGGGTGTGGGCCACGCCCAACTGGCCTGTGAGCGGCTGCTGCAGACGTTCGCCTACTCCGCCGCGTCTGAACTCGCGCAGCGCGCGCTCGACGTCGCCGACGACGACGCCGACCGGCTGATTCTGCTGTCGCACCTCGTCGAAGCCCGTCGCCTGCGGGGCGAACTCGGCCTCGCCCTCGACGCGGCCGAAGAGATGCGCAAGGTGGCCGCGCCGCATGAGCTGCCCGCCGTTCTCAGACGGGTGGGGGAGCTGTCGAGCGCCCGGGGCGAGAACAAATACGCCCTCAAAGCGCTGCAAGAGGCCCTCGAACGTCTCGAAGATGGCGACGCCGCCACCGGCGAAGACGCCCCCGACGACACCCTCCCCGAAGGTGCGCTGGTGCGGGCCACCATGGCCGAGGTCGCCTACGCCAATGGCGATTTGCAGGCGTCGGTCGACTTCGCCAAAGGCGCCGAAACCGCCGCCCCCAACGCCCCCGTGGCCTTCAAGCTGCGGGTGTCGAACACCATGGGCAAGATCGCCTACAGCCGTGAAGATTTTGAACGCGCCGAAGATCTGTTTCTCGAGAACTTCCACGAAGCCGAAAAACACGCCCTCGAACACGAAGCCATGCTGGGGCAGATCAACACCGGCCTCGCCCGCTTTCGCCTGGGGCGCAACCAAGAAGCCCGCAACATCCTCGAGCGTGCGCTGATCTCCGCCCGCGCCGTCGGCGACGTGAACAACGAGGCCCATGCGCTGCAAAACATCGGCGCCATCTCCATGCGGGTGTGCGATCTGCATACGGCCATCCGACGTTTTCGCTCGGCGTTGTCGCTGTTCTCCCGTCTGGGCAACCGCACCGAGATGCGCCGCGCCACCTGGAACCTCGCCAACGCCCACGTCGCCCTCGGCGACTACGCCAAAGCCGAAGTGTGGCTGAACCAGAGCCGACGCCTGGCCGAAGTCGACGACTCCGCCCGCGGACGTGCCTTTGTGCGCTTCACCGAAGGCGATCTCTGCTTCGACCAAGGCCAACACACAGCCGCATTGACGTCGTATGAGAAGGCGCGCGAAATCTTCGACCAGCTGGGTGAAGGCAGCCGTGTCGTCGAGATGACGGTGAAGGCCGTGTGGTCGGCGCTGTACCTCGGCGACGTCGACGCCGCCGCCCGCCGTCTCGAAAAGCTGCCCGACGTCAAAGGCGAACTCATGCAGGCCCGGGTGGCCGCCGTCTCAGGCGCCTGCTTGGCGCTGCAAGCCGAACTGCGCACCGAACAAGACCTCGACGCCCTCGCCGGCCTCTCACAGCTGTCGCAGGCCGTCGACCAGTTCCTCGACCTCAACAGCGAAGAAGACGCCTGGCGCTCCCTCGGCTTTTTGGCCGAGCGCTACGACAGCCGCGGTGACGACAAGAGCGCCTCCGCCGCCAAACAGCAGGCCACCGACATCATCATGGGCATCGCCGAACGGCTGAGCGACAAGGCGCGCGCGGTGTATTTGGCAGACCCCATCCGCCGCACCCTGTTGGGCACCAACGTCGAGGCCCCCGTCGTCGAATCCCACGAGCCGGTGCCCGCCCCCGTCGAACAAAACGTCCGCGTCGACACCGCCGCCATCAACGCCCGCGAGCTGCTCGCGCAACATGCGCCGAAAGAGCGGCGCACCGAGTGGGACGAGCGCTACCCCGAATTCGTCGGCCGCTCCCGCAGCTTGTGCCGGGTGTTCGACCGGCTGGATCGCGTCAGCCGCACCCACGCCGCCACCGTCCTCATTCGAGGTGAAAGCGGCACCGGCAAAGAGTTGGTGGCGTCGGCTGTGCACCGGGTGTCGCCGCGCAAAGACGGCCCCTTTGTGCGCGTCAACTGCGCCGCCCTCGTCGAGACGCTGCTGTTGAGCGAGCTGTTCGGGCACGAAAAGGGCAGCTTCACAGGCGCCTTCAGCCGCAAGATCGGCCGCTTTGAAATGGCCAGAGGCGGCACCATCTTCCTCGACGAGATCGGCGACATCTCGCCCAAAACCCAGGTGTCGTTGTTGCGCGTGCTGCAAGAGAAGACGTTCGAACGCGTCGGTGGCACCCAAAGCATCAGCACCGACGCCCAAGTCATCTGCGCCACGCACCGCGATCTCGAGAGCATGGTGAAAGAGGGCACCTTCCGCGAAGACCTCTACTACCGCCTGCGCGGACTCATCATCGAAGTCCCCGCCTTGCGCGATCGCCCAGAAGACATCCCCGAGCTCGTCGGCTCCTTCCTCGAAAAAAGCCGTGAAGACCTCGGCCGTGCCCCCAGCCGCATCAGCCCGGACGCGCGTGACATCCTCATGCGCTACCCCTGGCCCGGCAACATCCGCGAGCTGCAAAACGTCGTGCGCTCTGTGGCGTTGTTCTGCGAGGGCGACGAGGTCGAACCCGTGCATTTGGCGGAGTTCCCCGAGTTGTTCTCACCTTCACCGCGCCCCGCTGCGACGGCGTCGGCCGCACCTGCCCCAACGTCGGCCGCGCTGCCAGCTGCGCCTGCCCCCATGGCTCCTCCTGCGGCCGCGTCCGGTGGAGGCACCGACGCCGTGCTCCGCAGGGTCGGCGAGCAAGCCCACGACGAAGGGCTCGCCCTCGGCGACCTCAAACGTCGACTCGAATTCGAAGCCATTGCCGACGCCATCCGCCGCACCTCGGGCAACATCACGCGGGCGGCAGAGCTGTTGAAGATGAAGCGCCCGCGCCTGAGCCAGATCGTCAACGGCGACCCCCAACTGAAAGCCATCAAAGAGGAGAGCCGTCAACGTCGCCCCGCGTCGTAGCGCCGCCGACGACACGTCCATGGTGTTAACACCCGTGACAGATGTGTCGTTGTGTCCCGCAAGCCGCGTGATCACCGCTTCGGTGTTCTCCCCTGTGTGAAAAACACCAGGTGGCTCCCGCTGACCGCCCCTTGCCAAACAGAAAGCCACAACCTGCTGAATTTGTGTACATCCGACCGACGCACACGCACACCCCATCCCCCTGTCGGACCCCCGCCTCCCTGCCCCCACAAATGAGCACAGTCCTTGCATCATCTGGATTGCTGTGCGTTGCATCGCAACCGAACAGCTCAACCGCGTCGTCCCTTTGGACTTTTCCGATTGTCGCCTACAATGGGCCCTAGCATGACCCGTCTTTCGCAATCCCCGCTCACACACCTGCGCCGCGCGGCGTTGGCATTGCTGTGCGTGGGGTTGGTGGGATGCGGCACGCAGATGACGCCGCCCCCCGCGAAAGTGACGACGCAGGTCTTGCCCCGGCTGCAACTTCAAGGGCTCCCCGAGCTTGCGTTGCGCTCCCAGGCGCAAGTGCAGCTGCATGAAGTGGCCTTCCACGCGCCGCAGGTGTCGCTCGCGTTTGACGACGACAACCTTCCGTTGAACAACGACGGCGCTTTGGTGTTTCGCGCCAACGCCGACACCCACATGCGGGGCACGGCCGGGCTGCAAAGCTGGGATTTGAACGCCGCCCGCGGGCACGCCGACGCAGCGTTCGCGTTCCGCTTCAGCCCCGCCACGGCCGACTCCCTTGCGGGCCGTGGGTTGCACACCACATTGCGCGACGCCTTCGACGGCAACTCCGCCGTCATGACGGGTGTCTTTGTCCCAGCCGCGCCCAGCGGAGACCGCTTCTCGGCCGGCGACGCCGATGGCTCTCCCGCCGACGAAGAGCTCCACAGCGACACATTTGCGGGCGATGCAGACGGCTCTCCCGCTGACGAAGTGTCCGCAGGTGACGCCGATGGCTCCCCTGCCGATGAACTCGCTTCCGGCGACGCGGATGGCTCCCCCGCCGACGAAGTTGCCTCCGGTGACGCCGATGGCTCCCCCGCCGACGAAGAAGCTTCTGGCGACGCCGACGGCTCCCCCGCCGACGAAGAAGCTTCTGGCGACGCCGACGGCTCCCCCGCCGACGAAGAAGCTTCTGGCGACGCCGACGGCTCCCCTGCCGACGAAGCTGCCTCCGGTGACGCCGACGGCTCTCCCGCCGACGAAGAAGCCTCTGGCGACGCTGACGGCTCTCCCGCCGACGAAGAAGCCTCTGGCGACGCTGACGGCTCCCCGGCCGACGAAAAAGCGTCCGGTGACGCCGACGGTTCGCCGGCCGCGGGCGACGCCGATGGCTCGCCAGCCGAAGGCAGCGACGAGAGCGACCCCATGTTCAACAGCTCGAGTGAGCTGTCGGATCACCCGAGCGAGCACCTCCCAGGAGGCAACGGCCTGTTCGACTGTGGCGACGTTGCTGAAGGGGCCCTGCGGTTTGTGTTGGTCGTGTCTTCTGAAGTCGATCTCTCGACGCCAGCGGCTTCGGCCCTGCAGGCGGCTCCTGACGAAGTGGTTCCAGTTGACCTCAACGTTGACCTCGACGCGCTGTTTTCCGACGAGTTGATGGACCAACTCTCTCGTTGGGCCGACAACCACAAAGACGAACGCATCGTGGTCGTCGAAGTGTCGCCCCAGACGGCGCGCGCGGCCCTCCGCGTGCAGGTGAAGCCCGTGATGCCCAACGCCAACCGTCCCGTGCTCACCGACGTTCGTCGGCGCTGAGTTCGCCGCTGCCCATGCTCGTCGCTGCGACGCGTTCTGAGGTGTCCACCAGCGTCTTCAGCTGTCTGGCGCTGTCGATTGTGTCGCTGACGACGGGATGCCCGACGGCACCCGACTCCCCTGCCTCCGTGGTGGTGCACGCCGTGGCCCCCGGCGCATCGGCGCGTGGGGCCGTCCTGCTCCACGAACAAGTCAACGCCACGGGCGGGGTGTTTTCTGGACGCCCCCTTGAGTTGCGTGTCGTCGACGACGTCGCCAGCCTCGACGGCGAAGAGACGTTGGTGCTGTCAGTCGGCGACGACGATGCGGTCGACTTGGCCGCACGTGCCTCCAGCACGCTGTTGCACGTCAGCGCTTCGTCTGTGGACGGCGCCATCGCCACCGACGCTGACCCTTTCACTTTCGCCACCGCCAATGCCGCCGCCGAAGCGGGCACCGCCTACGGACAGCTGCTCGGCGCCGGTGCGGTGGTCGACGACGTCAGCGTGGCCGCCTGCCCGCAAGCGGTGGTGTTCGTCGATGGCGACGCAGGCGAAGCCTTTGCCGACCGTTTTGCAGAGCGGTTTGTCGCCCGTGGCGGACGTGTCCCTTCTGGATGGCGTTTGTCGACGGCCGATGGATGGGGCGCCTTCGCCGATGCCCTTGCTGTCCCAGACGCTGCCGCCGACCTCTGTGTCGTCGTTGACGTCGCCGACGATGTGTCCACTGCCCCCACGTCGGTGGTGGCCGCGTTGCAGAACCGCAGCGGACCCACCACGTTGGTGGTCTCGACGCGCACCAGCGTCCACACCGTGTTGGTGGGCGCGATGAGCGATGCCGTCGACGTCGCCTACGCATTGGTCGCTGGTGTCGACGACACCGACGGGCTCGCCCGCTTTCAGCACGCGTTCGACGCCCGGTTCGCCGCAGCCCCAACACCACAGGACGCCCATCTCTATGACGCCGCGCTGTTGGTGGCCGCAGGGCTCGCCACCAGCAATGACCCAGCCCCTGCGGCCGTACGCGATGCCTTTTACGAGGTCTCCAACGACGGCGTTGTGGTCGACGGAACCTCTTTTGCCGCCCTCAAGGCAGCGCTCGCCAACGGCGACGACGTCGACATCACTGGCGCCAGCGGAGCCCTTGACGTCGACGACGACGGACACATCGGAGCCCCCTTCGCCCTGCAGCAGTGGAACGGCACCGGCTGGACGTCTGTCGCGACATTGACGCCCGACGACTGGCAATGAGGCTGCACAAAGGCGCCCTCCCCGTCACCGAAAGCGGACAACACCATGACGTCACTTGCGTTCGATGAGACGCAACCGTCACAGTTGCGGATGCACTCCCGTCGTTGGCCCGCCCCGTCGACAGGAGCCAAGGAGACGCCCATGTCGTTGCGACAAGAAGTCGACAAAGAGTTGGCCGACACCCCCACCGTCGACAACGACACCATCTCCCGACTGCGCCAACTGCAGGCGTCGGTGTCGCGCCCCGGTGAAGACGTCGTGGCCGAGCTGGTGCGGTTGTTTCAGCGCGACTCCATGAACCACCTGGGCACCATTCAGACGGCCCGCACCGACGGCGACCTCGACGTCGCTGTGCGCGCCGCGCACGCCTTGAAGGGCGCCAGCGTTGCCGTGGGCGCCTCGCGCGTCGCCCGGTTGTGCGCTTGGCTCGAGACCCAGGTCAAAGGCGGACGACAGCACGACGTGCTCGATGTGGCCGAAGACATCGAACGTGAACTCGATGCCGCGGTGGCCGCCCTCAGCGACATCGTCGCCGCCACCGAATCGCCGAGCTGAGCGTTGGGCTGTCCGAGTTGGTGCAGCTGCTTTTGTCGTCGAAACCTTTGCAGTTTGTCGCTATGGTGCGCCCCGCAAACCGTGCCCGCCCCCGTCTCTTGACGCATCGCATCTGCGGGCCCCAACGAAGTTGAGCAGTCATGAGCGAGACCGAAAACAAGACGAGCGCTGACGAGCTGGTGAAAGAAGCCCTCGAAACCGTGAAGAAGCTCGAAGAAGAGCGCGGCGCCGCCCCGGCCGATGCCGCTGCCGAATCCACCACCGACGACGACGAGCTCGACCTCGACAACGTGTCGTTTGTGAAGGGCGATGGCAGCACCGAGACGCTGCAAGAAACCGAAGACGCTGCCGAGGCTTCCGAGGCCGACGGCGGTGACGAAGAGATTCTCATCGAAGACGACGACGCTCCTGCCGCGCCCCCCAAAGCCGACCCCATGTTGCAGGCGATGATCGCCGCCAAGAACGAGCTGCAAGAGGTGCTGGCCCAGACGCAAAAAGAGGCCAAGTCGATGAAAGAGCGCCTCACCCGCGTCTCTGCCGACTTTGAGAACTACAAAAAGCGCCAAGCGCGTGAGAAGGCCGAGGCCATTCAGTTCGCGAATGAAAAGCTGCTGAAAGAGCTGATGCCGGTGCTCGACAACATGGAGCGCGCCATGGACGCCTCCAAAACCGCCATCGAGTCCGGGGCCGAGAACGCAGCCGAGAACCTGATGGAGGGCACCTCGATGGTGCTCAAGCAGTTCACCGAGACGCTGGCCAAGTTTGGCATCAAGCCGTTCTCTGCGTTCGGCAAGAAGTTCGACCCCGCCTTGCATGAGGCGGTGGGCGCACGTGAAGACGCCAGTGTTCCGAACCAGACGGTTCTCGAAGAATACCAACGTGGATACATGCTGAACGACCGTCTTGCGCGTCCGGCCATGGTCGTGGTTTCTTCGGGCGGTCCTGCAGAATCTGCAGCAAAGCCTGCTGCCGAGGAGGCCCCCGACGCGGCCGACGCAGAGCAAGGGGACCCAGACGGGGGCGGCGAAGACGCCGACGGCTGATCGCCAACAGGGGCGCTGCTGGCAGACTGGTTCTGCCAGATCGACGCCGCTGGTCGACGTCCACCAACGCAACGTTCGCGTGCGGAGTGAAAGCAGAAAAAACGCTTAAAAAGTCGGCGGTTTGTTGACCTCGTACGGGGTCATCCCGCAGGATGGGCAGCGTCTGCTAGGGGAATGAAAATGGGCAAAATCATTGGCATTGACTTGGGCACCACCAACAGCTGCGTGGCCTTTATGGAGGCTGGTGAACCTGTGGTGATCCCCAACTCCGAAGGGGCACGCACCACACCGTCCATCGTCGCCGTCACCGAGAACGACGAGCGGTTGGTGGGGCAGATCGCCAAGCGCCAAGCCATCACCAACCCCGAACACACGGTCATCGCGGTCAAGCGCCTCATCGGCCGCAAGTTCGAATCAGAAGAGACGTCTCGCGTGCGTGAAACCGCCTCCTTCGAGGTCGTCGCCCACGAGAACGGCGACTCCTGGGTGCAGCTGCGCGACAAGCAAGTGTCGCCGTCTGAAATCTCAGCGATGATTCTGTCGCGCATGAAGCAGACGGCAGAAGACTACCTCGGCGAGGAGATCACCGAGGCTGTGGTCACCGTCCCTGCCTACTTCAACGACTCCCAACGCCAGGCCACCAAAGACGCAGGACGCATCGCGGGCCTCGACGTCAAACGCATCATCAACGAGCCCACGGCCGCAGCGCTCGCCTACGGCCTCGACCAAAACGCCAACGGCCTCATTGCCGTATACGACCTCGGCGGCGGCACCTTCGACATCTCGATCCTCGAGCTCAACGAGGGCGTCTTCGAAGTGCGCGCCACCAACGGCGACACCTACCTGGGCGGCGAAGATTTCGACCAGCGCATCATCCACTTCTTGGCCGACGACTTTCAGTCGGCCCACGACGTCGATTTGCGCAAAGACAAAATGGCTCTGCAGCGTCTGCGTGAAGCGGCCGAGAAGGCCAAGCACGAGTTGTCGTCGTCTGAAGAGACCGACATCAACCTGCCCTTCATCTGTGCCGACGCCTCGGGCCCCAAGCACCTCACCTACACGCTCACCCGCAGCAAACTCGAAGAGCTGTGCGACGACCTCATCGAGCGGTCGTTGGAGCCGTGCAAGACGGCACTCGAAGACGCGGGCGTCACCGCCGGTGACCTCGCTGACGTCTTGCTTGTCGGCGGCATGACCCGCATGCCCCGCGTGCAAGAGAAGGTGCAGGAGTTCTTCGAGCGCGAGACCAACAAAGAGATCAACCCCGACGAGGTGGTCGCCGTGGGTGCCGCCGTGCAAGGCGCGGTGCTCTCGGGGTCGGCCAAGAACGTGCTGCTGCTCGACGTCACCCCGCTGACCCTTGGCGTCGAAACCGCCGGCGGCGTGGCCACGTCGATGATTCCCAAGAACACCACCATCCCCACCAAGAAGGGCACGGTGTTCTCCACAGCCGTCGACAACCAACCCATGGTGGCGGTGCACGTCATCCAGGGTGAACGCCCGATGGCCGAAGACAACAAGACGCTGGCGCGCTTTGAGTTGGTGGGCATTCCGCCCGCACCTCGTGGGGTGCCGCAGATTGAGGTGTCGTTCGACATCGATGCCAACGGCATCGTGCACGTGTCGGCCAAAGACCTCGGCACCGGCAAGCAGCAGTCGGTGCGCATTACGTCGTCGTCGGGCCTTACCGAAGACGAAATCCAGCGCATGATTGCCGAAGCCGAATCCAGTCGTGACGACGACGTCAAGAAGCGTGAACTCGCCGATGTGCGGGGCAACGCCGAAGGCCTCATCTACACCACCGAAAAGTCGCTCGAAGAGTACGGCCACGTGCTCGACGAGAACGACGCAGCTGACATCTCGCAATACTTGGGCGAGCTGAAAGCAGCGGCCGAAGCCGACGACATCGATGCCATTCGCGACGCCATCCAGCAGCTGGAGGCCGTGTCGCACAAGATGGCTGAGGCCATGTACCAAGAAGCGTACGACTCCATGGACGACGACGACGACTTGGACCTCGACGACGACGACGACTAGAGCGCACCTCAAAACCAAGGGTGGGGTGCTCGTACGACCATTTCTACGAAATGGTCGCCAGGCTCAGCGAAGCTGAGACTCGAGCGCGTCCCAAAACCCAAGTTGGGGTGCTCGTACGACCATTTCAACGAAATGGTCGCCAGGCTCAGCGAAGCTGAGACTCGAGCGCATCCCAAAACCACCGTTTGACGACGACGAGACGACGTCGGTGAGGAGGAGAAACAGGCATCGTCGACCATTTGCAGTCAAAAGCCAGTCAGCAGAGAGCGACGCCATCATCCACTGCAAATGGTCGTTGAAGGCAGGGCCCCGGCGCCGCGAAGCGCGCGGGCCCTGACCAGAGCGCATCCCAAAACCTCCGTTGACGACGACGTGACGACGTCGGTGAGGATGAGAAACAGGCATCGTCGACCATTTGCTGTCAAAAGCCATTCAGCAGAGAGCGACGCCATCACCCACTGCAAATGGTCGTTGAAGGCAGGGCCCCGGCGCCGCGAAGCGCGCGGGCCCTGACTCGAGCGCATCCCAAACCTCCGTTTGACGACGACGTGACGACGTCGGTGAGGTTGAGAAACAGGCATCGTCGACCATTTGCAGTCAAATGCCATTCAGCAGAGAACGACGCCATCATCCACTGCAAATGGTCGTTGAAGGCAGGGCCCCGGCGCCGCGAAGCGCGCGGGACCTGACTCGAGCGCATCCCAAACCTCCGTTTGACGACGACGTGACGACGTCGGTGAGGTTGAGAAACAGGCATCGTCGACCATTTGCAGTCAAATGCCATTCAGCAGAGAGCGACGCCATCATCCACTGCAAATGGTCGTTGAAGGCAGGGCCCGGCGCCGCGAAGCGCGCGGGCCCTGACTCGAGCGCATCCCAAACCTCCGTTTGACGATGAGGTGACGACGTCGGTGAGGAGGAGAAACAGGCATCGTCGACCATTTGCAGTCAAATGCCATTCAGCAGAGAGCGACGCCATCACCCACTGCAAATGGTCGTTGAAGGCAGGGCCCCGGCGCCGCGAAGCGCGCGGGCCCTGACTAGCAGCGCTCGGCGAAAAAGCCCCTTTCCTTTAGAGGCATATGCACCCATCACGTGCAAAAGGCACAAGGAGACACCGCACTCACCTGAGCGCGGTGTCCGCCATCGTTGTTTCCAAAACTTCCC